>NPID01000092.1_pt1 | contig 401275 bp, 321 predicted proteins | sample 8637491 | NCBI WGS metagenome assembly NPID01 (sample SAMN07420843, study PRJNA396082) | bioreactor metagenome | isolation source: sample BA6 brine-fed electro-methanogenic bioreactor BA | place: Japan: Kochi | collected 2016-06-14 | reverse complement strand
TTTTTTTTAGAAAAATTTATTTGTTTATTATTCTATTGAATAACAATTAAATAAATCAGCTCCGAAACAGATAAACTGGACCGGAGCTGCGAATCAATTAAAACAAACAGTTGTTTATCGGATATATTTAAAGTCTTTTCCCAGGTATCTGGCAGTTGTTCCAAGCATTTCTTCAATACGCAGCAACTGATTGTATTTTGCAATTCTGTCTGTTCTTGAAGCAGAGCCTGTTTTAATAAGACCCGTATTCAAAGCAACGGCTAAGTCTGCAATAGTAGTATCTTCCGTCTCACCAGAACGATGACTCATCACTGCTGTATAAGCATTCCTGTATGCCATATTTACGGCATCAATAGTTTCGGTAAGTGTTCCAATCTGATTAACTTTTACGAGAATAGAATTAGCCACACCTTTGTCTATTCCCATTTTAAGTCTGTTAACATTGGTTACGAACAAATCATCTCCAACCAACTGCACCTTATCTCCCATTTTTTCTGTCATCAACTTCCAACCATCCCAATCATCTTCTGCCATTCCATCCTCAATTGAAATGATAGGATATTTATTTACCCATTCATTCCAATAATCAACCATTTGAGCAGGGGTTAATTTATCTCCAGTTGATTTATGCAAATGATATACATTTTCATCGGCAAGAAAATATTCGGAAGAAGCAGGATCCAATGCAAGGAAAATATCCTCTCCTGCTTTGTAACCAGCCTTTTCAATAGCCTGCAGAATAACCTTTATTGCTTCTTCGTTAGACTTGAGGTTTGGAGCAAATCCTCCCTCATCTCCAACATTAGTTGAATATCCCTGCTTTTTAAGCACAGACTTTAGGTGATGAAAAACTTCAGCTCCCATTTGAATTGCCTGTGAAAAGTTTTGAGCTCCTACAGGCATAATCATAAACTCCTGAAAATCGATACTATTATCCGCATGAGAACCACCATTTAAGATGTTCATCAAAGGAATGGGAAGCGTATTGGCATTTGCCCCACCAATATAACGGAAAAGGGATTGATTAGTTTCCTGGGCAGCAGCATTAGCAACAGCCATAGATACACCAAGAATGGCGTTGGCACCAAATGTTGCTTTGTTTGGGGTTCCATCCAGTTCGATCATCCTTTGATCAATCTCATTTTGATCTGTGATATAGTATCCATGTAGCTCGTCGGCAATAATAGTATTCACATTTTGAACTGCTTTCAATACTCCTTTTCCAAGGAACGCGGTCTCGTCTCCATCTCTTAACTCAACTGCTTCATGCACACCTGTTGAAGCTCCTGATGGCACAGCAGCACGACCAATAATACCATTTTCAGTTAAAACATCAACTTCAACTGTTGGGTTTCCGCGCGAATCCAAAATCTGACGCGCATGAATGTTTACGATATGACTCATATTATATTTTTTTAATTTAAACGCAAAAATATTGAAATAAGGCATAAAAAAAGGATAAAGCCAACTAACTTTATCCTAATTTTTATGCAAACGGTTGAATCGTTTACGATTTATCTTTAGATTCTTCCTTTTCGTTAACCTCTTCTGAATTTTCAACTACAGTATCATCAGATTCCATTTTAGTTTCTTCAACTGCAGGTGCTTCAACCTTGTCCTCAACAGGTTTTTCAACACTAGCTTCATTAGGTTTATTCTCTGCTTTTTGTTCTGTAGTGGAAGCCTTTGTATCAGTAGATTTCTTTGAGGAACCTCTTCTACGAGTTGATTTTGCCTTTTTAGAAGTTTTAGCTCCTAACAAGTTTTCGTTAAAATCAACCAGCTCAATCATACACATTTCAGCATTATCGCCCAAACGATTACCCAGTTTAATGATACGGGTATAGCCACCTGGACGATCAGCTACTTTCACAGCTATTTCCCGGAAAAGTTCAGTAACAGCAATTTTATTTTGCAGCTGTCTGAAAACCATTCTTCTTGAATGCGTTGAATCTGTTTTAGAGCGAGTGATCAAAGGTTCCACATAAACCCGCAGTGCCTTTGCTTTTGCCAAAGTAGTGGTAATGCGTTTGTGCAGGATGAGTGATGCTGCCATATTCGACAACATCGCTTTTCGATGGGAACTGGTTCTGCTTAAATGATTGAATTTTTTATTGTGTCTCATCTCTCTTATTCCTTATCTAATTTGTATTTGCTGATATTCATTCCAAACTCAAGTCCTTTGCTTTTAACCAGCTCTTCCAACTCTGTAAGTGATTTCTTTCCGAAATTACGGAATTTCAACAAATCGTTTTTGTTGAAAGCAACCAACTCGCCCAGTGATTCAACATCTGCAGCTTTGAGGCAGTTGAGCGCTCTTACTGAAAGATCAAGGTCAACCAGTTTGGTTTTCAATAACTGACGAACATGCAAGGAACTTTCATCAAATTCTTCGCTAACCGATTTCTCTTCAGTATCAACAGAAATCTTTTCATCAGAAAATAACATAAAATGATGAATGAGGATTTTAGCAGCCTCTTTAAGTGCATCTTTTGGGTGAATTGAACCATCTGTTTCAACTTCAATCAAAAGCTTTTCATAGTCAGTTTTTTGTTCAACCCTAAAATTCTCAATGTGATATTTCACATTTTTGATTGGAGTATGAATGGAATCAATAGCAATGGTATCAACAGGTGCGTTAGCCACTTTATTCTCATCAGATGGAACATAGCCTCTTCCTTTGTTAATTGTGATTTCCATGCTTAGTTTCACACCTGCATCCATATTACAGATTACCAAATCCGGATTTAAGACCTGAAATACAGAGAGAAACTTATTAATATCACCAGCTTTAAACTGCTCTTGATCGCCAATAACAATATTTACTTTTTCAGAGTTTTCTGAAGAGATTTGCTGTTTGAACCTCACTTTTTTCAGGTTAAGAACGATATCAGCTACATCTTCAACCACACCTTCTATCGAGGAAAATTCGTGTAAAACACCTTCAATCCTGATTGATGTGATGGCAAAACCTTCAAGTGAAGAAAGCAGGATTCTTCGCAGTGAGTTGCCTATTGTGATACCGAAACCTGGTTCGAGAGGGCGAAATTCGAACGTACCTTTGTGATCGTTCGATTCGACCATGATCACCTTTTCGGGTTTTTGAAACGCTAAAATTGCCATAATAAAGGTTTAGTGTTTGATAGAATATGCTACCAGGTTATTAATTCAAGCTTACTTTGAGTACAACTCAACAATCAGTTGTTCTTTAATTGTCTCCGGAATATCTTCCCTGGAAGGATAGCCCATGAATTTACCCGCCATTTTCTCAGCGTCCCATTCGAGCCAAGGATAACGGTTTACACGACCTTCGAGGGAGTATGAAATTGCTTCAAGACTTTTAGATTTCTCACGAACTGCAACTATATCACCTTCTTTGAGAAGCATTGAAGGCACATTTGTTAATTGCCCATTTACAGTAATATGTCTGTGTCCTACAAGTTGTCTTGCTGCACTACGTGTTGGGGCAATACCTAAGCGATAAACAGTATTATCCAAGCGAGATTCTATCAATTGCAACAAAATTTCTCCGGTAATACCACTTTTCTTGCTGGCCTTTTCGAACAAATTTCTAAACTGCTTTTCTAAAATACCATAGGTATATTTAGCTTTTTGCTTTTCTTGCAGCTGAATGCCGTATTCCGACATTTTTTTTCTTCGTTTAGAACTACCATGTTGTCCAGGAGGATAATTCTTTTTTTCAAATGCTTTATCAGCACCAAAAATTGGTTCACCAAATTTGCGTGCGATCTTAGATTTAGGACCTATATACCTTGCCATTACTTTACTTTTTAATTTTCTTACAACTAGTGATTAAACTCTTCTGCGCTTTGGCGGACGGCAACCATTGTGCGGCAATGGTGTAACATCAACTATTTCTGTTACTTCAATTCCGGAAGAATGGATGGAACGAATAGCCGATTCCCTTCCAGCTCCTGGTCCTTTCACATAAACTTTAACCTTTCTTAATCCCAAGTCATAGGCGGTTTTAGAACAATCTTCAGCAGCCATCTGTGCAGCATATGGAGTGTTTTTTTTCGAACCTCTAAAACCCATTTTTCCGGCTGATGCCCAGGAAATAACTTGTCCTTCATTGTTTGTCAAAGAAATGATGATGTTATTGAAAGAAGCTTTGATAAATGCTTTACCGGTAGCTTCAATCTTAACAACACGTTTCTTTGTCGATTTCGTGCTTTTTGCCATTGGATAATGTATTCAAAAATATTTGTTATGATCCGACTACAAGACTTATTTAGTAGCCTTCTTTTTATTTGCAACTGTTTTTTTACGACCTTTACGTGTACGTGCATTGTTTTTCGTGCTTTGTCCACGCAATGGAAGTCCTAAACGATGACGGATACCACGGTAACAACCAATATCCATCAGCCGTTTAATGTTAATCTGAACTTCGCTTCTGAGCTCACCCTCCACTTTGTAATTGTCGCCAATTACAGTACGAACATTATTTTGTTCGTCATCTGTCCAGTCCTGTACTTTTTTATTAAAATCTACACCCGCTTCAGTTAAAATCTTTTGTGAAAGACTTCTTCCGATACCAAAAATATAGGTCAACGCAATTTCACCGCGCTTGTTATTCGGGATATCAACACCAGCAATTCTAGCCATATCTTATTCTATTAATAATTCAACTTAGATTAACCCTGACGTTGTTTGAACTTGGGGTTCTTTTTGTTTATTACATAAAGCCTGCCTTTGCGACGCACTATTTTGCACTCTGCAGATCTTTTTTTTATCGAAGCTCTTACTTTCATTTTTGTGCTTTTTCAGTTTATGGTATGTCTAACATTTATTCTAATAAATTCACTTTACTTGTAACGGAAAGTAATACGGCCTTTAGTCAGATCGTAAGGCGACATTTCCAGTTTTACCCTGTCGCCAGGAAGAATCTTGATATAATGCATCCGCATTTTTCCGGAAATGTGAGCTGTAATTACATGCCCATTTTCCAGCTCAACGCGAAACATTGCATTGCCCAATGATTCAACTACTGTACCGTCTTGTTCGATTGACATTTGTTTTGCCATAGACTCAATCCATTTTATTTATTATTCAATACTTCTTCGATGAAGGAAAACGTTGACAGAATATCTGGCTTACCATTTTTAATTGCCACATCATGTTCAAAATGCGCTGAAGGCTTTCGATCCAAAGTACGGATTGTCCAACCATCAGCTTCTTGCCTTACGTTGCGAACTCCCAGATTAATCATTGGTTCAATAGCAATTACCATATTTTCTTTCAACTTAACACCTGAACCGCGTCGACCATAGTTTGGCACTTCAGGCTTTTCGTGAAGTTGCCTTCCTACTCCATGACCAACCAATTCCCTGACAACACCGTAACCATATTTCTCGGCATGTTGTTGAATTGCAAAACCAATATCTCCCGTGCGATTTCCAACAACCGCCTGTTCAATTCCCAGATATAGTGCTTCTTTTGTTCGTTCCATAAGGAGTTGCAATTCCTCACTTATCTCTCCAACAGCAAATGTATAAGCAGAGTCGCCATAGAAGCCATTTTTCAGGACGCCACAATCTATTGAAACAATATCACCCTCTTTGAGCTCCTGCTGACCTGGAATTCCATGGACAACCTGATCATTTACTGAAATACACAAAGAACCAGGAAACCCACCATAACCTTTAAAACCAGGCTCTGCTTTATGATCACGGATAAATGTTTCAGCTATTGCATCCAGAACAATTGTTTTAACTCCGGGTGAAATATACTTGGCCACCTCGGCAAGCGTTTTCCCAACAAGCAAAGAACTTTGTCTTTGTAATTCTATTTCCGCATCAGTTTTAATTGGAATCATACTGAAGTGAAATATTAACCCATATTCATAGCTGATGCCCTCCCTTTAATCCGGCCTGATTTTGTAAGACCATCATAATGACGCATCAACAAATAACTTTCAATTTGTTGTAAAGTATCCAAAACAACACCTACCAAAATAAGCAATGAAGTACCTCCATAAAACTGTGCAAAAGCGGTACTCACACCCATCTGAGAAACCAAAGCAGGCATTATTGCAACAAAACCAAGGAAAATAGATCCGGGTAATGTAATTCTTGACATCACATTATCAAGATACTCTGCTGTTTTCTTTCCAGGTTTAACTCCCGGAATAAAACCTCCATTCTTCTTCATATCATCTGCCATCTGATTAGGATTAATTGTCACAGCAGTATAGAAATAAGTAAAAAGAATGATCAGAATGAAGAATGTGAGATTATACCATAAACCATTTATGTTGGTAAAAGCAGCAGCAATTCCTGATAAACTTTCTGAGGAAGTAAATCCAACCAAAGTGATCGGCAAAAACATAATTGCCTGAGCAAAAATGATTGGCATAACACCAGCAGCATTTACTTTCAGTGGAATATACTGACGAACACCACCATACTGCCTGTTTCCGACAATTCTTTTAGCATATTGCACAGGAACTTTTCTTGTTCCCTGCACCAATAATATGGTAAGTAGAATTACAAAAACCAAAACAGCTATTTCAACAAGGAAATAAACTAAGCCTCCACCTTGTTGTTCAAGTCTGGCAATGAATTCAGCAAACAAGGCAAAAGGAAGGTTAGCGATAATTCCTATCATAATAATTAGCGAAATACCATTTCCAATTCCTTTATCAGTAATTTTTTCGCCCAGCCACATTACAAACAAGGTACCAGCAATTAAAATAATTGTAGATGAAACCCAGAAAAACAATGATGGGTTAGTAACATTAGGATCAAAAGGCGTAATTGCTTCTGGTGGCAACTGAGATATCATATTTGCGATATATCCCGGTGCTTGCAGCGCTACAATAGCAACAGTAAGATAACGTGTAATCTGATTGATCTTACGTCTTCCACTTTCACCCTCGCGTTGCAAGCGCTGGAAATATGGTATAGCCATACCTAGCAACTGTATTACAATAGATGCTGAGATATAAGGCATAATTCCCAATGCAAATACGGATGCATTTGAGAATGCACCTCCGGAAAACATATTAAGCAATCCAAGCAATCCACCGCTGGCTTGATTTTGCAAATTTGCCAGCATGGAAGGATCTACGCCAGGAATAACCACATATGATCCAAGACGATAGATGAGAATGATTCCTAAAGTATAAAGAATCCGCTTTCTCAGCTCGTCAATTTTATTAATATTTCTGAGTGTTTCGATTAACCTTTTCATTCAGTCTAATATTTTTCTGCAGAACCACCAACAGCTTCGATAGCAGCAACGGCTGCGGCAGAGAATGCATGAGCTTTAACTTCCAATTTTGCTTTGAGTTCTCCTTTTGCAAGAATTTTAACCTTGTCGTTTTTACTTACAAGGCCGTGATCAACAAGTGTTTGAAAATCCAAAGCAGTAAGATTATATTTCTCCGCAAGCGTCTGCAATGTTTCCAAATTGATTGCACTATATTCTTTACGGTTAATATTGTTGAAGCCAAATTTAGGCAAACGACGTGCCAGGGGCATCTGTCCACCTTCATGACCCAATTTTCTGGAAGTTCCAGAGCGCTGACCTGCTCCTTTGTGACCACGTGTAGACGTGCCACCGAAGCCGGAACCTTGTCCGCGTCCCACTCTTTTACGATTCTTAACAGAACCTTTTGCCGGTTTGAGATTACTTAAATCCATTGTATCGTATAATTTCTTGTTTTCTACAATTAAATTTCTTCTATGCGAAGCAGATGTTTCACTTTATCAACCATACCTGCAACAGCTGGCGATAATTCAATTTCAAGTGTTTGATTCATACGCTTGAAACCTAATGCTGTCAGTGTGTCTTTTTGTTTACGGGTACGACCGATACCGCTTTTTATCTGAGTTACTTTTACCTTTTTCATCTTTATGATCGATTAGCCGTTAAACACTGTATCCAAATCAACACCACGCAATTGCGCTACAGTATATGCATCACGCATGCGTGTTAATGCATCAAAAGTAGCCTTAACAACAGAGTGAGGATTGGATGAACCTTTTGACTTTGCCAATACATCTTTGATACCAACACTTTCCAACACAGCACGCATCGCACCACCAGCGATCACACCTGTACCAGGTGAGGCAGGTTTGATATAAACGAGGGCTCCACTGTATTTTCCATATTGATCATGTGGAACAGTACCTTTCAAAACCGGTACTTTAACAAGGTTTTTCTTGGCATCATCAATTCCTTTTTGAATAGCAGATGTTACTTCTTTCGCTTTACCAAGGCCATAACCTACTACACCATTTTCATTACCAACAACCACAATAGCTGAAAAGCTAAACGTGCGACCTCCTTTTGTTACTTTAGTAACGCGCTGGATGCTGACCAACCGATCTTTAAATTCGATTTCGCTGGATTTTACTCTTTTTACGTTAACGTCTGACATAGTTTTCTAGAATTTTAATCCTCCATTACGGGCAGCTTCTGCCAACGATTTCACTCTTCCGTGGTACAAATAACCACCACGATCAAATACAACCATTTCTATTCCGGCTGCTTTGGCTTTTTCAGCAATAAGCTTTCCAACCATCTGAGCCTGCTCAATTTTTGAACCTTCCTTTTCAGCGATACCTGCTTCACGAGAGCTGGCCATTACCAAAGTTTTTCCTTCAAGGTCATCAATGAGCTGAACATAAATCTGTTTATTACTTCTGAATACAGACATTCTGGGACGCTCGGCTGTACCTTTCACTATTTTACGAATCCTTTTACGGATACTATCTCTTCTTTGTGATTTCCTGTTTTTTATTGACATCTCAACTGGATTTTAATGCTTAATATCTCACTTAACCTGCTATTTACCAGCTGCCTTACCAGCTTTTCTCCTTAGTACTTCTCCCTGGAAGCGAATACCTTTACCTTTGTATGGTTCTGGCTTGCGCAATGAACGAACTTTTGCAGCTACTTGTCCAAGTAACTGTTTGTCGTGTGAGCGCATTTTAAGGATTGGATTTTTACCCCTTTCTGTTATGGTCTCTATCTTAATTTCAGCAGGAATTTCGAAGACCACATTGTGAGAATATCCAAGAGCCATTTCAAGCACCTGTCCTTTGGCTTCGGCTTTATAACCTACACCAACAAACTCCTGAACAACTTCAAATCCTTCTGAGACGCCTTTGACCATGTTTTGGATCAACGCTCTGTAGAGTCCGTGTTTAGCACGGTGATTGATAGCATCTGACTGACGTTCTATCAAAATCTGATTTTCTTCTACCTTTACGTTGACAGCTTCATCGAGCTGTTGCTTCAATTCACCCAATTTTCCTTTAACTACTATTTGCTGATCATCAATTTTAATCTCAACACCAGCAGGAATTTCGATGGGTAATTTACCTATTCTTGACATTGATCTGTTCTCCTTGTTATTAGCTAATGTAACACAACACCTCACCGCCAATATGCAGCTTGCGTGCTTCTTTATCACTCATTATGCCCTGCGATGTTGAGATGATGGCGATACCTAAACCATTCATAACACGAGGCAATTTTTCGGCGTGAACGTATTTACGCAATCCAGGACGCGAAACGCGTTCAAGTGTTGTAAGTGCCGACATTTTTGTTGTAGGATGATATTTAAGGGCAATTTTTATAATGCCTTGCTTATCATCTTCCTCAAATTTATAATTTAAAACATAACCTTTTTCAAAAAGGATCTTTGTAATGGCTTTTTTCACATTGGAAGCTGGAATTTCAACTACTCTGTGTTTGGCCATGACACCATTGCGAATGCGTGTCAAATAATCTGCTATCGGGTCAGTATTCATTGTATACTTCTTCAAAAAATTAATAATCTACCAACTTGCCTTTTTCACTCCCGGAATCAATCCTTTCAGGGCCATTTCCCTAAAATTGATACGAGAAATACCAAACTGCCTCATATAGCCTTTGGGTCTGCCAGTGAGCTGACAACGGTTGTGTAAACGCACTGGAGAAGCATTTTTTGGAAGCTTCTGAAGCGCATCGTAGTCGCCTGCAGCTTTAAGTTCGGCACGTTTAGCGGCATATTTTTCAACCATTTTTTGTCTTTTACGCTCACGCGCTTTCATTGACTCTTTTGCCATGCTTTATGATTTTTTTTGATTTTTAAACGGAAGTCCAAATCCTTTGAGAAGAGCAAGGGCTTCTTTATCTGTATTAGCAGTGGTTACAAATGTAATATCCATTCCATTGATCCGGTTCACCTTATCAATATCAATTTCAGGGAAAATGATTTGTTCGGTGATACCAAAACTGTAATTACCACGGCCATCAAATCCTTTGTCGTTGATTCCTCTGAAGTCGCGCACACGAGGCAATGCAACAGCTACAAGACGTTCGAGAAACTCGTACATCTTTTCACCACGCAAAGTAACACGCACACCAATCGGATTACCACGACGTAATTTAAAGTTTGATACATCTCTTTTTGAGATGGTTGGCACGGCTTTTTGTCCGGTAATAGCGGTCATTTCCTCTATACCGTAGTCGATCAGTTTCTTATCGGTCAAAGCTGCGCCGATACCCTGATTGAGTGAAATTTTTACAAGCCGTGGAACCTGCATAATACTTGAGTAGTCAAACTCTTTCATCAACGCAGGCACGATTTCACTCTTATACTGCTCTCTTAATCTGGGCTGATAGCTCATTACTTAATTACCTCCCCTGTCTTTTTAGAATAACGTACTGATTTTCCTGTTTTTTCATCTTGCTTGCGGCCAATACGTGAAGGTTTACCTGATTTGTCAGCTATTTTCAAGTTTGAAACATGCACAGGAGCTTCCTGTTTCAGGATGCCACCTTTTGGGTTTTCAGCATTTGGTTTGGTATGTTTAGAAACCAGATTTACACCTTCAACAAGTGCGCGCTGCTTTTCAACATCCACCATTAACACTTTTCCCTGTTCACCCTTATGGTCGCCGGCTATAACGATCACGTTATCACCTTTTTTAATATGTAACTTTGTCATATTGCTTCTGCTTTTTGGGATTAGAGTACTTCCGGAGCAAGTGAAACGATTTTCATAAACTGCTTCTCTCTTAGCTCACGCGCAACTGGCCCGAAAATACGTGTTCCGATCATTTCGCCGGCATTGTTTAACAACACTACGGCATTATCTTCAAAACGTATATATGATCCGTCGTTGCGTCGGGTTTCCTTTTTCGTGCGCACTACAACCGCTTTAACAACGGCACCTTTTTTAACGTTTCCGCTTGGTAAGGCATGCTTTACGGTTGCAACAATCTGATCACCAATACGGGCATATCTTTTTCCCGTTCCACCAAGCACACGGATACAAAGCACTTCCTTTGCTCCGCTATTATCTGCTACTGAAAGTCTTGATTCTTGCTGTATCATTTTACTTCGCCCTTTCGATTATTTCAGCTAATCTCCAACATTTATTTTTACTCAACGGACGGGTTTCCATGATGCGAACGGTATCACCAATATTGCAATCGTTGGTTTCGTCGTGAGCCATAAAAGTACTGGTTCGTTTAACGAATTTCCCGTAAATAGGGTGCTTAACACGACGAACGATTTCAACAGTAATAGATTTATCCATCTTATTACTGACAACCACGCCGATTCTTTCTTTTCTGAGTTTCCTGGTTTCCATCTGTCTACTCGTCCTTATTATTGATTAGTTTCTGTCAACTGACGTTTTCTTAATTCTGTCATCAAGCGGGCAATTGTTTTGCGATACGCTTTGATTTTATTTGGATTCTCGAGAGGTGAAACTGCATGGTTCAGTTTTAAACGAACCAATTGCTTACGTTCCTCTTCAAGTCGCTCGATCAAGTCAGCTGTGCTTAACTCATTGATTACTTCCTGTTTCATAGTCTTTGCCTAATTATTTTCAACGTAATCTCTTCTCACAACAAATTTGGTGGTAATTGGCAGTTTTTGAGCTGCAAGACGCAAAGCTTCTTTTGCAATTGCCAATGGCACACCTTCGGCTTCAAAAATAATTCGGCCTGGAGAAACCGGAGCCACGAAATATTCAGGAGCACCTTTACCTTTACCCATACGAACCTCAGCAGGCTTTTTGGTGATAGGTTTATCGGGAAACACCCTGATCCAAATTTGTCCTTCACGTTTCATATAACGGGTTACCGCCTGACGTGCTGCTTCAATCTGACGACCGGTAAGCCATGCTTCTTCCAGGGCTTTAATTCCAAAAGTACCAAAGGCAAGCTGATGGCCACGTTGCGACAGGCCTTTCATTCTTCCTTTCTGATGCCTTCTGAATTTTGTTTTCTTCGGTTGTAACATTGTTACTGATGTATTAAAATTCTAAATTAACTTATTTACGTCTTCCTCTTTGGCGTGGTGCACCTGCTGCTTTTGGAGCTCCGCCAGGTTTTTTTGACTGCCCTCCTACAGTTGTAGGAACGAGTTCTGGCTTGCCATAAATTTCACCTTTACAGATCCATACTTTTATTCCGATACGTCCATAGGTTGTATGGGCTTCAACCAAAGCATAATCAATATCAGCACGCAAAGTATGCAAAGGAATACGACCTTCTTTGTAAGTCTCTTGACGTGCCATTTCAGCGCCACCAACACGACCAGAAATCATAACCTTAATACCCTCTGCACCAATACGCATACTGGAACTAATTGCAGTTTTTATCGCGCGACGAAATGAAATACGGCCTTCAATTTGTTTTGCTATTGTAGCTGCAACAATATAGGCATCCATTTCAGGACGCTTGATTTCGCTAATATTAATCTGTACTTCTTTTCCAGTGAGCTTTTTCAACTCTTCCTTTAGCTTGTCAACTTCCTGACCAGCTTTACCAATGATCATTCCAGGTCTGGCTGTTGAAATGGTTACAGTAACCAGTTTCAGGGTACGCTCGATAGAAATACGTGATATACCGGCTTTACCTAAACGTGCATTTAAGTATTTTCTGATTTTATCATCTTCTACCAATTTGGTAGAAAAATCTTTTCCACCGTACCAGTTAGAGTCCCAACCTTTGATGATTCCTAACCTTAGACCTATTGGATTCGTTTTTTGTCCCATTCAATTAAAACTTATCGGATTGATTCTGTATCTGATTATTCTTTTATTCTGCTATCTATTACCAGCGTCACATGGTTTGAACGCTTTCTTATACGATGCGCACGTCCCTGAGGAGCAGGCTGAATCCTTTTGAGCATTCTGCCAGAGTCGACAAAGATCTCTTTAACAAAAAGATTACTATCCTCAATACGCTTTCCTTCGTTTTTCGCTTCCCAGTTTGCAATAGCAGATCGCAATAATTTGTAAACCCGGTTTGATGCCTCTTTGGATGAAAATTGCAAGACATGTAATGCCATTTCAACATCCATTCCTCTTACCATATCAGCAACCAAACGCATCTTTCGGGGTGAAGTAGGTACGTTCCGCAACCTAGCGAAAGAAGTCGTTTTCTTTGCAGCTTTTATCTCTTCTGCTTTATTATGTTTTCTTGCTCCCATTTTATCGCAGTTCTTTATTTTTTACCTTTATCTTTTTTTCCAGCATGACCCCTGAAAATACGTGTGGGGGCAAATTCTCCTAATTTATGACCTACCATATTTTCTGTTACATAAACAGGGATAAATTTATTTCCGTTATGCACAGCAATTGTTTGACCAACAAATTCTGGAGCAATCATTGAAGCTCTGGACCATGTTTTGATCACAGTCTTTTTTCCGGATTCTACATTGTCCATTACCTTCTTTTCCAGCTTGTAATGGATATATGGACCTTTTTTAAGCGAACGACTCATTGTATAAGGGTTTCTTCCTAATTAAACAATTATTTCTTCCTTCTTTCGATGATGTACTTATCAGAAGCATTCTTTTTTGAACGCGTCTTGTAACCTTTGGCTGGCAACCCTTTGCGACTGCGTGGGTGACCTCCAGAGGCACGACCTTCACCACCACCCATCGGGTGATCAACAGGGTTCATTACAACACCTCTAACACGTGGTCTGCGACCAAGCCATCTGCGACGTCCGGCTTTTCCGGAAATTTCAAGACTATGATCAGCATTAGACACCATACCTACAGTGGCTTTGCAAGTTTGCAAAATCATTCTGGTTTCTCCAGAAGGCATCTTCAAAATTGCAAACTTTCCATCACGTGACATCAACTGTGCATAAGAGCCGGCACTTCTGGCCATTTTTCCTCCTTGTCCCGGACGAAGCTCAATGTTGTGAACAATTGTTCCAAAAGGAACCTCACTCAACAACAAAGTGTTACCAACATTAGGAGCAGCACCTTTTCCGGAAACTATTTCTTGCCCAACTTGCAAACCTTGTGGCGCGATAATATAACGTTTATCGCCATCTTTATAAAATACCAAAGCAATGCGAGCTGTACGATTTGGATCGTACTCAATGGTTTTCACAATACCAGGAACACCGTCTTTATCTCTTTTAAAATCAATAATACGGTATTTCTGTTTGTGACCACCACCTACATTGCGAATAGTCATTTTACCTTCTTTATTTCTTCCACCAGTACTTCTTCCGGGAGCCAGAAGGCTCTTTTCCGGTTTATCAGTAGTGATATCATCAAAAGCGCTTATCAGTTTAAAACGCTGCCCAGGAGTTGTGGGTTTGTACTTCTTTAAAGCCATTTATCTAAATGTTGCTAAAAAAATCAATATTTTCACCTTCAGCCAAAGTCACAACAGCTTTTTTAAAAGCGTTGGTTTTACCAGCAATAATGCCAGTTTTGGTATAACGCGACTTTCGCTTTCCATCATAATTCATTGTGTTTACCGCTACCACCTCAACATCATACAGCTCTTTTATAGCCTGTTTGATCTGAAGCTTATTGGCACGTTTATCAACAATGAAACCGTAACGGTTGAGCTTTTCGCCCAGTGCGGTCATCTTCTCAGTAATTACCGGCTTTTGAATGATTTCCATTGCTATTTTTCTTTTATTATTCCTAAAATTAAGCCAGAATCTCTTCTATTGTTTTCAATGAACTCTCAACCACAAATAGTTTTTTAGCATTGAGAATATCGAATGTATTCAAGCTGTTAGCTGTTACAACTTTTGTTCGTTGAATATTCCTTGAAGAGAGCACAATATTTTGATCAGCTTTTGGCATCACAAACAAACTTTTGTCGCCTTGTAAATCGAAGCTACTAAGAATCTGAGCAAAGTTTTTCGTTTTTGGAGCTTCAAAACTAAAATCTTCCAAAACAATTATTTGCTGTTCTTTTGCTTTATAAGCCAAAGCCGATTTACGAGCCAATCGCTTAACTTTCTTATTAAGTTTAAAGCTATAATCGCGTGGCTTAGGTCCAAAAATTCTACCTCCACCAACAAAAAGAGGAGATTTAATACTACCAGCCCTGGCTGTACCAGTTCCTTTTTGCTTCTTTATTTTACGAGTACTTCCGGCAACTTCATTTCTCTCTTTCGATTTATGAGTACCCTGACGCTGATTAGCAAGAAACTGTTTAGTATCCAGATAAATAGCGTGATCATTTGGCTCAATACCGAAGACATCATCGAGCAACGTAACTTTACGATCTGTTGCTTCACCGCTGATTTTATGTACTACTAATTCCATCTTTCAATTTTTAATAATCCGTTCTTAGGTCCTGGAACAGCACCTTTTACCAAAATCAAATTCTTTTCAGGGATGATTTTCACGATCTGCAGGTTAATCATCTTAACACGGTCACCACCCATTCGTCCGGCCATTCTCATTCCCTTAAATACGCGGGAAGGATAGGATGAAGCACCAATTGAACCAGGAGCCCTTAATCTGTTATGCTGACCATGTGTTGCCTGACCAACGCCTCCAAATCCATGGCGCTTCACTACACCTTGAAAGCCTTTACCTTTGCTAATGCCAACAACGTCAACAAATTCTCCTTCCATAAAGACTTCTACGGTAACAGTTTCTCCCATTGATTTTTTCTTCTCAAAACGGGTAAACTCAGCGACCATCATTTTCGGGCTTGTACCAGCCTTTTCAAAATGACCTTTCATAGCACTTGTAGTGTGCTTTTCTTTTTTCTCGCCAAAAGCAAGCTGCACTGCATCATAACCATCTGTTTCTTTGGTTCTGATTTGAGTTACAATGCATGGACCGGCTTCAATAACTGTAACAGGAAGATTTTTCCCGCTTTCGTCAAATACGCTGGTCATTCCAACCTTTTTTCCAAGTATTCCTGACATGATACTATACTTTTGTATTTCTTGTTGCTACTGCAACAGGTCAAACTTTTATTTCTACTTCTACACCACTTGGAAGCTCAAGCTTCATTAATGCGTCTATCGTCTGCGAAGTCGAGCTGTAAATATCGAGCAAGCGCTTGTAAGAAGAGAGCTCAAATTGTTCCCTTGACTTTTTGTGAACGAATGTCGAACGCAAAACAGTGTAAATCTTTTTGTCTGTTGGCAAAGGTATTGGCCCGTTTACAACAGCTCCTGTGGTTTTAATGGTCTTTACGATCTTTTCAGCTGATTTATCAACCAGGTTATGATCATACGACTTTAATTTTATTCTAATCCTTTGGCTCACGTTGAAGAATTATTATTGTTTACAATTATTTGATGATTCCTTTTGCTTTATTTACAACCTCTTCGGCAATATTTTCAGGTGCAGCAGAATAATGGCTGAACTCCATACTAGAAGTAGCTCTGCCTGAAGTTAAACTGCGCAATGAAGTAACATATCCAAACATCTCTGACAATGGTACATCAGCTTTGATAACCTGTCCGCTTACTTTTGCTGTTACCTCACGAAGAATGGCACGCCTCTTATTAAGATCACCAGTTACATCACCCAAAAATTCATCCGGAGTGAGTACCTCAACTTTCATAATCGGCTCGAGTAATATAGAATTTGCTTTACGACAAGCTTCTTTGTATCCTAAACGGGCTGACATCTCAAATGACAACGCATCACTATCAACGGCATGGTAAGAACCGTCGATTAGTCTTACTTTAATACTATCAACTGGATAACCAGCGAGTACACCATTGGAAAGGGATTCTTTGAATCCTTTCTGAATTGCCGGCATAAACTCTCGTGGAATATTACCACCTTTCACCTCGTCAACAAATTGAAGACCTACAAAACCTTCGTCAGCTGGTCCAATTTCAAAAATAATATCAGCAAACTTACCCTTGCCACCAGTTTGTTTCTTATAAACCTCTCGGTGTTTGGCAGTTGCAGTAATAGCCTCTTTGTAAGCAACCTGAGGACGACCTTGGTTAGCTTCAACTTTAAACTCACGTTTTAAACGATCAATCAATATCTCAAGGTGCAACTCACCCATTCCGGAAATAATTGTTTGTCCGGAACTCTCATCCGTTCTAACCCTGAAAGTAGGATCCTCCTCTGCCAATTTTGCAAGCGCAATAGACATCTTATCCATATCAGCCTGTGTTTTAGGCTCAATGGCAACGTGGATCACAGGTTCCGGGAATGACATAGATTCCAGTAAGATAGGTTTGTTTTCTACACAAAGCGTATCTCCCGTACGAATTGTTTTAAAACCAACTGCAGCTCCGATATCACCAGCCTCTATCCTGTCAAGCGGATTTTGCTTGTTGGCATGCATCTGCATAATTCGGGAAATGCGTTCCTTCTTACCTGTTGATGCATTATAAACGTAAGAACCCGATTCCAGCACTCCTGAATAGACCCTAAAGAAAGCTATGCGACCTACAAAAGGATCAGTAGCAATTTTAAAAGCAAGTGCACTAAAAGGCTCATCTACACTCACCTTTCTGATCTCTTCCTGCTCGTTGCGGGGATTAATACCTTTTACAGCATCTACATCCAGTGGGCTAGGCAAAAACTGAATTACACCATTCAAAAGCATTTGAACGCCCTTATTCTTGAATGCAGAGCCACACATAACAGGTGAGATACGCATCTCAACTGTAGCTTTTCTGATTTGAGCAATAACCTCTTCTTCAGTAATACTGTCTGGATCCTCCAGATATTTTTCCAACAACTCATCACTATCCTCAGCAACTTCTTCAATCAATTTGAGGCGATATTCTTCTGCAGTTTCTACCAAATCATCAGGAATCGGGACTTCAACAACCACAACACCTTTGGAGCTATCATCCCAAACAAAAGCTTTGTTGCGAATTAAGTCAACAACACCTTTAAAGGAGTCTTCTTCCCCAATTGGAATTTGCAGTGGGATTGGATTTGCTCCCAAACGATCCTTGATTTGCTCAAGAACACCAAAAAAGTCAGCACCAGACCTATCCATTTTGTTAACAAAACAGAGTCTAGGTACTTTATATTTATCAGCTTGACGCCATACAGTTTCTGATTGAGGTTCAACACCACCAACCGCACAAAACAGCGCAACAGCACCATCCAACACACGCAATGATCTTTCTACTTCTACAGTAAAGTCAACGTGTCCGGGGGTGTCTATAATATTAATCTTATATTTTTCCTGATCAAAGTCCCAGAAAACAGTTGTAGCAGCTGAAGTAATAGTGATCCCTCTCTCCTGCTCCTGAACCATCCAGTCCATTGTTGCAGAACCCTCATGTACTTCACCTAACTTATGACTGCGTCCGGTATAATAAAGTATACGCTCAGTAGTGGTAGTTTTACCCGCATCAATATGAGCCATAATGCCAATATTACGGGTATGTTTTAAGTTATGTATGGTTTTTGCGTCTGCCATTATTTGTATTGTAGCGTATTAACCCTAACTATTAAAACCTAAAATGGGAGAATGCTTTATTTGCTTCTGCCATTCTGTGGGTATCTTCTTTTTTCTTAAATGCAGCACCTTCTTCCTTATAAGCTGCCATAATTTCACCAGCAAGTTTTTGTCCCATGGATTTCTCGTGACGTTTGCGGGCAAAACCAATTAGGTTTTTCATGCCGATAGATTGCTTCCGGCCTGGACGTATTTCAGAAGGAATCTGGAAAGTTGCACCACCAATACGACGACTTCTAACTTCAACTGCTGGTGTTACATTAGCCAAAGCTTTTTTCCAAACTTCAACTGCATCCTCTCCGGTTTTTTGCCCAACGATATCCATTGCTTCATAAAAGACCTGATATGCAATATTTTTCTTGCCCTTGAGCATGATGTTATTCACAAACTTTGTAACCATCACATCCCCAAATTTTGGGTCAGGCAAAATGATTCTTTTTTTTGGTTTAGCTTTTCTCATTGATTAAAATCTTAGTCTGAAAACAATCTTATATGACTATTTTATTTTTTCTTTGGGCGTTTGGTACCATATTTTGAGCGTCGTTGTGAGCGACCTTCCACACCTGAAGTATCAAGAGCTCCACGAATGATGTGATAACGAACACCTGGTAAATCTTTCACACGACCGCCACGAATCATTACGATAGAGTGCTCCTGTAAATTATGACCTTCACCAGGAATGTAGGCATTCACCTCTTTTCCATTTGTCAAACGTACCCTGGCCACCTTACGCATGGCCGAATTAGGTTTTTTTGGTGTAGTAGTATAAACCCTCACGCAAACTCCACGGCGCTGTGGGCAGGAATCCAGTGCAGGAGACTTGCTTTTTTCAACCAGTTTTTGGCGTCCTTTTCGCACTAATTGTTGAATAGTCGGCATTTTAAACTATTTAATTTATTGTTAATTTAACCCAATTTTGGGAGCGCAAAAGTACTATAAATTTGTTAACAAACAATACTTTGCTCTAAATTAATTTTTTAACATTTTGGAGATGTAGTCGAAGGAGGGATAAACCTTTACACTTTGAAGGTTTTAAAAACACATGTGAAGCTTTGTTTTCAAGCGTTCCCTGGCTTTCACATGAAGAAACCTATATTGTTTTAGCTTATCAGGTTCCTTTAACTATATCGTTTCCAGTTACTTTTAACTTCCCAACGTTTTGGGGCTGCAAAGGTAAAAAGTTTTTTTATTCTGACAAGAGATTTTATATTTTTTTTCTAAAAGACGGTATTAATACAAAAATTGCTCAACAACTGTAAAATTTCCTCCGTTAAGTCCGTTAAGGATTTAAATAAAGAAGAACAATTTATTGCTTGGACATTTTATTCTTAATGAATAGACCAGAAAAGAATAAAATAAAAGTAAACATAGCATTACTCTATTTGAAAAAGCTCAGAAGATAAACCGTTAGAACTTGCCATCGATCAGATTTTTTTATGAAGTCAATGTTTGATATGGTCTGAAAAAGCAGATCATTGCTAAGGCAAATATTTTGTTACTAGAGAAAATTGAAATCAAACTAAATGTAACAAAATGATATAACTTTCAAAGAATTTCAATTGGATTTGAGCACATAAAGTAATTGCTCACTTCAACTTGGATTGTTCTGAAGTATTTTATCATCAGCACATCGAAATAAAATATCCAAAATGCATTAGGAATTTATTTAATATTTGTTTGCATTTACTTCATGTTGCAAACCTATAACCTAATACCAACTGCAAAATCCAAGAATGACTTTTGATTATTAATCATCATATTTGTCCAAAATTTATAGCCGCTCTTGATAGCATAATATCTGTAATCAGTATGATTCCATGAATAGGCAAAAGAGAGTGAAAGTAACAGCCTAACCTGTCTACTGATAGGTTGTAGGTATTCGATGCCTGCATTGACTCCAAAGCCAAAAGGTTTGTCTGGTATTTCAATCAGTTTTTCATTTGTAAGCACATAATTCTGTATGGGATTTGAAAAATAGGCTCCATTTTGTTCAACTGACACCGCATTTTCTATATATGGACCAATCACTAGTCCTAAATTTCTACTTGTTTTTAAAGGTTTGAAAATTAGCAGAAAAGGTATGCGCAAGGTACTTATGTCGATTCTTACATCTTTACTTTGATAATTATGTGACTGGTAATTAACCTCCAATCGAAGGCTAAACTTTTCTAAAGGATTTTGAAATGCGAGCTCTAAAAAAGGAGCAATAAATGGAGTAGCTGATGCTTCATAATTAACTCCCAAATTGTGAGTATTTGATGCAGAGTATGATAAGTTAGAAAGCCCATAGCCTACCTTTAATCCAAAGTGAAACTTCGCTTTTTCTTTTATTTTGCTCAGTCTAACCCCTTTGTCATTAGACATAAATTCATTAAACCATTCAATATATTCAATAAGGTTTTCTTCGCTAAATGACTGAGAGTAAATTTGTTTTCTTAAACGTTCATCACCTCCTAACAAATAGATTAACCTACCTTTTGATTTTGATTCATCTCTGGGAGCTCCTGGATCATTTATTTCTTGACAGGCTTGACCGGGTAAGCAAAGTAAATAACGATTGACCCCACGCTTATCCATGTAGCGCAGCAAACTACTGTAACCTGATAGCAGTACTAATGCAAATTTAAGATGATCTGCATCTTTGTGCGAGATGCTGACCGAACGGAAATGCATCAAATTACCTATCCCCCATCCTGAAATCTGATTAGGTGTATAAACTATTTCATGTATTGAATCCGTGATAAAAATACATTCTTGTTGACTTTGTTGATTAGATGTATGAACTATTTTTCCATGTATTGTATCATTTTGAAAAATAATGTAACCATCAGCCTGATATTGTTGCGCCTGAAGCAGATTCGTTCCTATTAAAATCAATAGGGTAATTGATATCGTATAGGCTTGGATACGTTTCATTTCACTCAAATTTTAGATAAATATAACAAACTATTGGACATTTTTTTCATCGCGAAATTACTTATTTTGATAGATTATTCAGAATATTCCAAATAAACTTCAGATGTCTGGTTAGCCCTAATTAAGACGTCTGAAAATAATTGTATTATTAATTAAATGCACAACTTATATTAGTATTCCAAATCAAACAACTGTTTTTCAGAATTAATCTGCGATCAAGTGACTGTTATATTCATTTAAGTTGAGAAATAACTTTGTAAGGCTGGTTTTTCATACTTATCAAATAATAACAACTATAACAATCTTATAATAATATTATTATTTAAATCACCTGCGCAACTTCTTCCAAGAAATACTCACTCGAATAAGTCTAAAAAGCCAATGCTTCTAACGAAATAATGTAGCTTTGCAACCCAAAAATTAGTTCAGTGATTGAATTACTACAACAGTTAAACGAACCACAGCGCAAAGCTGTTCAAACCATTGAAGGGCCATTAATGGTTATTGCCGGAGCAGGCTCTGGCAAAACCCGCGCCCTTACCTATCGCATCGCCTACATGTTGCAACAAGGTATTGATGCTTTTCAAATTCTTGCGCTTACCTTTACCAATAAAGCTGCCCGCGAAATGAAAGAAAGAGTGATGCAGCTGGTCGGCGACAAGGAAGCACGAAATGTATGGATGGGTACCTTCCACTCTATTTTTGCCAGAATCCTTCGGGTTGAAGGTCATCATCTCGGCTATCCTTCCAATTTTACTATTTACGATACGGATGACACTAAACAGTTGCTGCGGAATATTTTAAAAGATATGAACCTTGACCCTAAGGTTTATAAACCATCTTTTGTATTGCACCGTATTTCAAATGCTAAATCAAACCTTTTTTCTGCCGAGGATTATCTCAATAATCCTGACATACGTATCGCTGATCAGCAAGCAGCTAAACCTTTAATAGGAGAGATTTTCAAGAACTATAATGCAAGGCTTAAAAGAGCCAATGCTATGGATTTTGATGATCTGCTCTATAACACTAACCTGCTTTTCAGGGACTTTCCGGAAGTATTGTACAAATACCAGCATCGTTTCAGATATATTCTTGTTGATGAGTACCAGGATACCAACCATGCGCAATACCTTATTATTAAGCGTATTGCTGCACTAAACGAAAACATTTGTGTTGTGGGCGACGACGCCCAAAGTATTTATGCCTTTCGGGGTGCTAACATTCAGAATATCCTGAATTTTAAAAATGATTATCCTGATCACACCATAATAAGATTAGAACAGAATTATCGCTCAACGAAAATTATTGTTGATGCTGCTAACCATGTGATCGAAAACAATAAAGATCAGATAAAAAAGAAAGTGTGGACAGATAAGGAGCAAGGCGAGCTGATTAGTTTGCTGAGAGCAACTTCTGATAATGAAGAGGGCATATTAGTTGCCAACGCTATATTTGGACATAAGATGTCAAAACAGCTGAAGAACAAAGACTTCGCTATTTTATACAGAACAAATGCCCAATCCAGGTCAATTGAAGAAGCCTTAAGAAAACAAGGAATTCCGTACCGGATATATGGTGGTTTATCATTTTATTCCCGAAAAGAAGTAAAAGACCTGCTATCTTATTTCAGGCTGGTTATCAATCCACAGGATGAAGAGGCCCTGCTGAGAATCATTAATTATCCTGCTCGCGGCATAGGAAAAACCACAATAGAACGTTTGATCGTTGCTGCCAACGAAAAACAAATCAGTATTTGGAATTTAATCAATGAGCCGGCACTTATTCCTCAGGATATTAACAGGGGGGCTAAAAGTAAACTGCTTGAGTTTGCAAACATGATCAAAAGTTTTCAAGCGCTGCATGAAAGCAAGAATGCTTTTGAACTTGCCCGCCATATCAACAGCAGTGTAGGTTTAGTTGCCACCCTAAAGGAAGATGACAGCCCCGAAGGAATCAGCAGAATTGAAAACATAGAGGAGCTGCTAAATGCAATTATGGAGTTTTCAGATATGCAAGTTGACGAAGCTACGGGGGAACAAATGGGTGTTAAACTGGCAGACTTTATGCAGGACATTGCCTTGCTAACAGATGCTGATAAAAAAGATCCGGAAGACGATGATTATGTGAGCATGATGACCATACATTCTGCCAAAGGACTTGAGTTTCCTTATGTTTATGTTGTTGGAATAGAAGAAAACCTCTTCCCTTCCATACAGTCGCTTGGCACCAGGGCTGAGCTTGAAGAAGAACGGAGGTTATTCTATGTTGCCATAACCAGGGCAGAAACAAAGCTTACCTTAAGCTATGCTGAAAGCAGGTATCGCTATGGAAGTTTGAGTTTGTGCGAACCATCACGCTTTATAGAAGAAATAGATGACAAACTCATTGATAAACCACGTAAAGCAAGTTTCAGGCGGCAAGCAACAAGGGAAGAACTTTCTGGATTAAGGAAACAAATAAATACTAACACAACGCAAGAAAAACATTCCCCTGCCACAAAATCTGCCAACATTGTAGGAGAGAATTTTGAAGCCTCTGACCCCGAGTCACTGCAAAACGGTATGGAAGTTATTCATCAAAAATTTGGCAAGGGGAAAATTATCAGCCTCGAAGGCACTGGTCCCAATCGTAAGGCAACAGTTCAATTTACAGCATATGGCCAAAAACAGTTGCTGTTAAAATTTGCACGACTAAAAATTGTATAATCACTCATTAGATTATAATATGTAATTTTGCAGCAAATACAAGGATAAGTCAAATTGCTAAAGACTTACCAAATAAATTCCTGATACCGAAACATCAAAAAGATTTATTTTAGCATGACAAAAGATTCATTAACATACAATACTGCAAGGGATAAGATGATAATTCCGGAATATGGCCGTAACATTCAAAACATGATTAACCATCTGTTAACTATTGAAGACAGGACTCAACGGAGCAGGGCCGCTCATTTTGTTGTTTCGGTAATGACGCAAATGAATCCGCAAGCAAAAGAAACAGATGATTACCTTCACAAACTCTGGGATCATTTACATATTATTGCTGATTTCAAACTGGATATTGACAGCCCTTATGAAATGCCAGCCAATGAAATACAAAATAAAAAACCAAAGCATCCAGGGTATGGACAAGAAAAGCCAAAGTATGGACATTATGGTCATTATCTTATGGAAATGATTGAATATGCCAAAACCCTTGAAAATGATGAGGAAAAGCGAACCATAACACTGGCCATTGCCAACCAGCTAAAAAAAGATTATCTCAATTGGAACAGAGAAACTGTGAATGATCAGATAATTATAGCCGAGCTGGAGCGGGTTTCGGATGGTGCTCTCACATTACCAGAAAACACAAGACTGATTTCACCTTCAGAAGTGCTTGGAAAAACTCTGGCGAATCAAGCCGCTAATAAAAAGAAAAAGCCAAACAAAAAGAAAGACAATTATAAAAGCAGAGGAAACTCAAACAGGCGATAAGTAAAAACTTGTTGTATCTACAATTAAACAATGGGCTCATTCAGAATTTCAGGAGGTAATTATTTAAATGGAACCATAAAACCACAGGGAGCAAAAAATGAAGCCCTGCAAATTTTATGTGCATGCTTACTAACCGAAGAAGCCATTCACATAACAAATTTGCCGGATATACTTGACGTGAATAATCTTATCGATCTGCTCGAAGGATTAGGCGTTCAAAAAGAAAGACTTTCAAGGTCAGAAGTAAGACTTACAGCGAAGAATATTCAATTAGATTATCTTAAATCAGAGGCGTTTATCAAACGGGCAGCAAGCCTACGGGGCAGTGTCATGATTTTAGGGCCATTACTTGCCCGTTTCCGCAAAGCTTATCTTCCTCATCCAGGAGGCGATAAGATTGGTCGCCGCCGTTTGGATACGCACTTTATCGGGCTTCAAAAATTGGGAGCAGTTTTTAATGAAGACCAAACAAGCAGGTGTTATGATATTACAGCTCCAAAAGGATTAACCGGCACATATATGCTTCTCGACGAAGCCTCGGTCACAGGAACAGCCAATATTATTATGGCAGCAGTGCTGGCAAATGGCACGACAACTATCTTCAATGCCGCATGCGAACCATACATTGTCCAGCTCTGCAGAATGCTAGAACGGATGGGGGCAATAATTGAAGGTATTGGATCCAACTTACTTAGGATTAAAGGCGTTGAAAAACTTCATGGCACCGAGCACCGGTTATTAGCAGATATGATTGAGGTAGGAAGCTTTATTGGCATGGCTGCCATGACCCGCTCTGAAATCAGAATTGAAAATGCAGGGATCGAATCGCTGGGAATGATCCCGCAGGTTTTTCAAAAACTTGGTATAACACTTAAGTTTGAAGGTGATGATATAGTCATTCCACAACAAGACAGCTATCAGGTAGAAACTTTTATGGACGGCGGTATAATGACAATTGCTGATGCGCCCTGGCCAGGTTTCACACCGGACCTCATCAGTATCGTTTTGGTTGTAGCCACCCAAGCTAAAGGAACTGTTCTCATCCATCAAAAAATGTTCGAAAGTCGTTTATTTTTTGTAGATAAACTGATCGACATGGGTGCGCAAATCATTTTATGCGATCCTCACAGGGCCAATGTAATTGGTCTTAACCACCAACATACGCTTAAAGGTATCCGTATGAGCTCTCCTGATATCAGGGCAGGCGTTGCATTGCTTATAGCAGCCCTATCTGCAAATGGTGAAAGTATTATTGATAACATTGACCAGATTGACCGGGGGTATCAGTTCATCGATAAGCGTTTACAGGCATTGGGCGCAAAAATCGAACGGTTTTAATTGCACAATTTCAAAGCTGTCATTTTGACAAAAATGACATCGTTGGCAAACTCTTTGTTTAGCCAAGCAAAAATATTTAGAATAAAATGGAAGAAAATAACACTAAAAGTACGGAAATGGAAGGTTTTGAAGACGTTCACATTGATGAGAATAAAAAAACAAAACAGACCAAAACAGATAGTCAAACAGAGGAAAATGCACAAAGTAAGAAACGTAAAAGCATGAGAAAAGAACGTAAGAAGAAATCTGAATCCGGCATATCAAAAGAGCAATATGATGAATTGAATGACAAATACTTGCGATTATTTTCTGAGTTTGACAATTTTAGAAAAAGAACGCTAAAAGAAAAAATTGAACTAAGCAAAACAGCCTCTGAAGAAGTGATAACTGCATTACTTCCGGTAGTTGATGATTTTGAACGTGCGCTTCAGGCAATCGATTCACAAGATGCCCCACAAGAAACAAAAGAGGGCATAATATTGATATATAACAAGCTAAATAAAACATTACAACAAAAAGGCCTCACAGAAATGAATGCACTTCATGAAAACTTTGATACAGATTTTCATGAAGCACTTACCAACATTCCGGCTCCAAAACCTGAGCTTAAAGGCAAAGTAGTAGATGTAATTCAAAAAGGCTACCTACTTAATGGAAAAGTAATTCGTTTTGCCCGTGTAGTTGTTGGTAACTAACTCAATACTTATAACCTATGTCGAAAAGAGACTATTACGAAATACTCGAGATTGACCGCAATGCTTCAGAAACTGAAATAAAAAAAGCCTATCGCAAAATGGCTTTGAAATATCACCCGGATAAAAATCCTGATGATAAGGCAGCTGAAGATAAGTTTAAAGAAGCAGCTGAAGCCTATGAAGTATTGAGTAATCCTGACAAAAAAGCCAGATATGATCGTTACGGGCATGCTGGTGTAGGTGGAGCTGCCGGAGGTGGATTTGGCGGTGGTGGTATGAGTATGGATGACATATTTAGTCAGTTCGGTGACATTTTTGGTGGAGCTTTTGGTGGTTTTGGAGGCACACGTGGTCAGCGCCGACGTGTAAACAAGGGCTCAAATCTAAGGGTAAAAGTTAAACTTAACCTGAAAGAAATTGCCAATGGTGTTGAAAAAAAGATAAAGGTAAACAAATATGTTTCCTGTAAATATTGTAGTGGTACAGGGGCAGAAAATGGATCCAGCTACGCCAGTTGTTCTACTTGTAATGGCAGCGGACATATCACTCAGGTTACCAATACCTTTCTCGGACAGATGCAAACCACTTCTACCTGTCCTAGTTGCGGGGGCGAAGGGCGTATTATCACAAAAAAATGTACACATTGTCAAGGCAATGGTGTAACAAAAGATGAAGAAATCATTAGTCTGAATATTCCAGCTGGTGTTGCTGAAGGCATGCAATTATCATTAAGTGGTAAAGGTAATGCCGGAGCAAGGGGAGGTATTCCCGGTGATCTGATTGTGCTGGTTGAGGAAGAAAAGCATCCAGATCTGGAACGCGACGGAAACAATCTGATTCACAACCTTTTTATTAGTTTTCCACAGGCAGCTCTTGGAGCTCAGGTTGAAGTTCCTACCATTGACGGAAAGGCACGCATGAAGATTGCTGCAGGGACTCAATCAGGAAAAATACTGCGTCTAAAAGGCAAAGGACTTCCAAGTGTTAACAGTTATGGAAATGGTGATCTACTAGTAAATATTAATGTTTGGACACCAAAGCACCTGTCAAAAGATGAAACATTGTTGCTGGAAAAACTTCAAAATGCTGAAAATTTTCAACCCAATCCAACATCCAGCGAAAAGAGTTATTTTGATAAAATGAAAGATTTCTTTAGTTAAAAACCTTAATAATGCAAACCTATTTAAGCATCCGGGAGGTAACAAAACGTTATGCCAACCACCTGGCACTGGATAATGTTAGTTTCGAAATCCCGGAGAATAAAATCTTTGGTTTGCTTGGTCCTAATGGAGCTGGCAAAACCTCTCTTATCCGAATCATCAACCAGATAACAGGACCAGATGGTGGTGACCTATTTCTTAAAGGCAAAAAACTTGATGCTGATCATATTACACGAATAGGTTATCTGCCGGAAGAACGTGGGCTTTACAAAAAAATGAAGATAGGCGAGCAAGCCATCTATCTGGCCCAGCTCAAAGGAATGTCAAGATCAGAAGCTACAAAAAAACTAAAATACTGGTTCGACAAATTCGATATTCTCGATTGGTGGAATCGAAAGGTTGAAGAATTATCCAAAGGAATGCAACAAAAAGTTCAATTCATAGTAACTGTTTTGCATCAGCCCGAACTTCTCATTTTTGATGAACCATTCAGCGGATTCGACCCGATCAATGTTAATCTTTTAAAAGCTGAAATTCTTAAACTCAGGCAACAGGGTGCAACGATTATTTTCTCTACTCATAATATGGCTTCCGTAGAAGAATTGTGTGACGAAATAGCATTAATTAATCAAGGGAAAAAAGTTCTTGAAGGTAAAGTAAATGCGCTAAAAGAAGCAAATCGCAATTACACTTATTCTTGCGAAGTGCATCATCCTATTGCAAACTGGCAATCCGAACTTGAAAAGCTTCCCGTTGATCTACAGAATTCAGAACTTACAGCACAAAAATTAAAACTAAAGCTAAAAACTGATGCATCCTTACAAAGCAATGAACTATTAAAAATGATGATCCCATTTGGGGAACTTACTTCGTTTCAGGAGCTGTTGCCCAGCATGAATGACATTTTCATTCAAAAAGTTGGAAAACCTTCAAAAACAATTGGTGATGAATAAAATTCTGTTAATCTTAAAACGCGAATACCTCACCAGGGTGAAAAAGAAAAGTTTTGTTATCATGACTTTTCTGGGGCCGCTCCTTATGGCAGCATTGATGATTGTACCCGTTGTGCTGGCTGGTTTACAAAACATTGGTGATAAAAATATAGCAGTACTTGACGAGACAAATTGGTTTATTGGAAAGTTTGAAGAAGATGATAACTTAAAGTTTCATTATGTTTTTGAGGATATTGACAGTTTAAAGAATCAAGTATTAGCCGGCCAATATGATTTACTGGTTCTCATTCCGCGCCCAGCCTTGAATATACCTGTAAATGCTGAAATATACAGCAACAAACAAATACCGCTCAACATTTCCTCTTTGATTAAAAATACCATGGCAAAAGAGGTAGAAACAAAAAAACTACTGGCCAGTGGCATTGATCCTGATGTAATTAAATCTGCAAAAGCAAACATCAATCTCGTTACCATTAGGATTGACGAAGACGGAGGTGAAACAAAGTCATTTACTGCCATTAATGTCGCTTTGGGTTTATTCGGTTCTATTTTGATCTACTTTTTTATTTTCATCTTTGGTTCACAGGTAATGCGGGGTGTAATAGAAGAAAAAACAAGTCGAATAGTTGAAGTAATCGTTAGTTCCGTTAAACCGTTTCAGCTAATGATGGGGAAAATTTCAGGTATTGCACTGGTTGGACTCACTCAGTTTTTACTTTGGGTAATTCTTACCGGTAGCATCTATGGAATATTTCTGTTAATATATGGCTTACCTGATGCACCGCAAGCACTTACTTCAGGTAGTCCAATGATGAATCAAACCCAGGAAATGCTTCCGGAGATGAACAACGAAGCTGTAATTAAAGTTTTTGAAGTTGTCGAAGCAATTAATTTCCCTGTAATCATTGGCAGTTTTTTGTTCTATTTTTTGGGTGGTTATTTGCTTTATGCTGCATTTTTTGCTGCAATTGGTTCAGCTGTTGATAATGAGGCTGATACACAGCAATTTATGCTACCCGTTTCTATTCCATTGATTTTAGGACTCGTGGTAAGCAACTTTATCGTTAACAACCCTGAAGGATCACTGGCCTTCTGGCTTTCGATTATTCCATTTACTTCACCTGTTGTTATGATGGTACGTATTCCATTTGGTGTGCCCTATGGGGAACTCCTGCTTTCGATGGTTTTATTAATTGCAGGATTCTTATTTACAACCTGGATTGCAGCAAAAATATATAGAACCGGAATCTTAATGTATGGTAAAAAACCAAGCTACAAAGAATTGTGGAAATGGTTGAAGTATTGATTTTTTGGTTGTAAATCATAACAAAAAGAAGCGTATATTTTTATTATAACCTCTTTTACAACGCGTTTTGAGGTAATAACCAGGGAATATATTACATGCGTGTTTTATATGCTGAATTATTGGGAGTTGTCAAATATTATTCTAATTTTGCACCCTCGAAAAAATTCAGAAGAATATAGAAGTTAATTTAATTTACAATTCAAATGCAGAACAAAGGAGCAATTAAGGTATTTGCCATCGCTTTTGCACTCGTTTCGCTTTATCAGCTTTCTTTCACTTTCGTTACTCAAATGATTGAAAGAGATGCCAAGGAATATGCCCAAAGTGAAGCAGCTGCAAAACAGGCCGATGCACTTGCGCAGGGAGATGATTTATTGTACGGTCATTACCTAGATTCGATTTCCAAAGCCCGTGAAACCTACTACCTGGATTCGATGGACAACCAAGTGGTGTATAACATTTTGATTGATAAATACACCTATCAGGATGTTAAACAACGTGAGATCAACCTTGGCCTCGACCTCAAAGGAGGTATGAACGTAGTGCTGGAGGTTTCTGTAAGTGATATTATACAGGCACTCTCAGGAAACAGTACAGATGAGGTATTCTTGCAAGCAATGCAGCTTACAAGGGAAAAACAGAAAAACAGTCAGGAAGATTTCGTAACCCTTTTCGGGCAATCTTTTGAGGAAATTGATCCAAATGCCAGTTTGGCATCTATCTTCCTTTTTGAATTTAAAGATAAAGGCATTACCGTTAATTCTACCAATGACGAAGTTTTGGCAGTTATCAGAACTGAAACAGAAGGTGCTATTGACAGATCCTTCCAGATTCTGAGAACACGTATTGACCGTTTTGGTGTTACACAACCAAATATTCAAAAACTGGCAACATCAGGTCGGATTTTAGTTGAACTTCCTGGTATCAAAGACCCTAAGCGTGTAAGAAAATTGCTTCAGGGTACAGCTCAGCTTGAGTTTTGGGAAACCTATAACTTCTCCGAAGTTTATGGGTTTTTTGACGAAGCTAACCAAAGATTGAAAGAGTTGGAAGGTGACAATGAGACCGAAGAAGTTAGCATTGAAGAAGAAACCGTAATTGAAAAGACACAGGCAGCTGATAACACTTCTAATGAAGAAGTTACAGACGAGTCTTTGACAGAACAACTTGCTGAGGCAGATACCAGCTCACTGATGGATCAGATTTCGTCAGATACTACTGCTCAGGATGACCTTTCATTTGAAGAGTACGCGTCTCAAAACCCACTTTACGCCTATCTGATGCCGTCGTACGTGCAAAATGAAAATGGTCAGTTTTTCCCGGGAAATACTGCAAGAGTGGGATCTGCTGCCGTAAAAGATACTGCCAAAATCAACCATATGATTCGCAGGGTGAAGTCAATCTTCCCAAGAAATATGGTATTGGCATGGACAGTTAAACCCCGTGCTGCAGGCGAAGCTAATTTACTTGAACTGGTTGCGCTTAAAGCTTCCCGCGATAATAAAGCTGCACTCGGTGGCGATGTAATCGTAGATGCACGTCAGGATTATGACCAAAACGGCCGTGTTGAGGTAACCATCCAAATGAACAGCGAAGGCTCCAAATCCTGGAAAAGACTTACAGGAGAGAATATTGGCAAACAGGTAGCAATCGTACTTGATGGTTATGTTTATTCTTACCCTGTGGTAAATGATGAAATTCCAAACGGACGTTCATCCATATCGGGTGGCGACATGACAGTTACTGAAGCACAGGACCTTGCAAACATACTTAAGGCAGGTAAACTTCCGGCTCCTTCACGCATTATGGAAGAGGCTGTTGTTGGTCCATCCTTAGGTCGTGAAGCTGTAACTGCAGGCCTTTGGTCATTTGTACTTGCTTTTGGATTAGTGCTGATCTATATGGCATTCTTTTATAGCAAATCAGGATTAATTGCCGACCTTGCACTTTTCACAAATATCTTCTTCCTGTTTGGTGTGTTAGCATCATTAGGGGCTGTGCTCACTTTACCTGGTATTGCAGGTATTGTATTAACTTTGGGTATGGCTGTGGATGCCAACGTAATTATCTATGAGCGTATCAAAGAAGAAATCAGGGCAGGAAAAGGTATGCGTCTGGCCATTGATGATGGATATAAAAATGCCTATTCAGCGATTATTGACGGTAACGTAACTACCTTGTTAACCGGAATTGTTCTTTATACATTCGGCACTGGTCCTGTTCAAGGTTTTGCTACTACCCTCATCATCGGTTTGCTCACCTCGCTCTTCACAGCGATTTTTATCTCAAGAATTATCTTTGTTTACTTGCTGGATAAAAACAAAAACATCAGCTTTGATACAAAAGCAACACGTCATTTCCTTGCAAATACTAATTTCAACTTCCTCAGCATGCGTAAAACTGCCTATACTATCTCTATTGTATTGGTAGTTGTAAGTCTTGCCTCCTTAACGTTCAGGGGATTGAATTATGGAGTTGATTTTACAGGTGGCCGCACTTATCTTGTTCGATTTGACCAAGATGTTACGGTAAATGATGTTAGAAATGCCTTGTCTGTTGAGTTTACTGAAGCAGTACCAGAAGTAAAAACTTTTGGACCAAACCGCCAGGTAAAAATCACAACAAAATATATGATTGATAATGATGGAAGAGAAGTTGACAGCATTATCCAAAGTAAGCTTTTCAAAAGTCTTGAACAGTTTTATCAGTCAGACATCACATACAACGATTTTACTTCTGACCAGGAAGCTGATGATAAATTGATAGGTATTTTAAGCTCTCAAAAGGTTGGGCCAACAATTGCTGATGACATCAGAAACAAAGCAATTACAGCGATTATCATTTCCCTGTTTATTATCTTCGGGTATATTGCCATCCGCTTTAAAAAGTGGCAATATGGATTGGCTGGAATTATTGCCTTGTTCCATGATACCATTATTGTATTGGGTGTTTTCTCACTTTTCTACAACATTTTGCCTTTCAGCATGGAAATTGACCAGGCATTCATTGCAGCAATTCTTACAATTATTGGTTACTCTATCAATGATACGGTTATCATTTTTGACCGTATACGTGAAAATGTCAACCTGCATCCGAAAAAGCTTTTACGTGTTAATATTAATGATGGTTTGAATAGTACACTTACTCGTACTTTCAACACTTCAGGAACAACCGCATTAGTACTTATTATCATTGCTATCTTTGGAGGAGAAGTTATTCGCGGATTTGTTTTTGCATTGTTGGTAGGTATCTTAATAGGTACTTATTCATCAGTTTTCAATGCAAGCCCGCTGGTATTCGACCTTCTTAAAGGACCTAAACAGGAAAAGGAAGCCGCATTAAAAGAAGCTGCCAACCCCAAAAATAAAAAGAAGTAAAGCGTTTCTTTTTAAGATAAATGCAAAGCCGTGCAGTCTGATTGAATTGCACGGCTTTTTTGTTTTTCCACTAACACTTATCCACAACAGTAGTGTTGGAATATTTTCTATTTTTGCTATCAGAAATAGTTTGCAATGACACTGTTATTCTTTGATTTCGGAACAGGAGAAATTTTAGTTATTATGCTGGTGCTTTTTGTAGTACTAGGTCCAAAAAAATTGCCAGAAGTTGCAAGAGTAATTGGCAAAACCATTAACGAAATGAAGCGTGCCTCGGCTGGTTTTAAAAACGAAATCAACAAAGAAATAGACCGAATAGAGAAAGACACAAAAATTAGTGACCTCGAGATAAAGGATGAGCAAACAGCACAAAAAGAAACTTCATCCGCATTACTCCAGGATTCGGTTGCACAGGGGAGTATTCAAAAGTTGGAAGATGAAGAAAAAAAATGATTCAATAAATCAGCAAAACCAGCGTTCTATAGTTCAAAATAAGGAAACAAAAAGCATGAAGATTAGTCTGCCATTTTTAATATTCTTCTTTTTTAGTTTAATAGCTTTTCAGGCAAATGCACAGCGCAACCCGGCCAAAAGTGCTGATGAAGCCTTCGAAAAAAAGCAATATTCGATTGCAGCCGAGCGCTACAAAAAGGCTTATAACCGTGTAAAAAGAAATCCCGAAGAACGCCTGCGTGTAAGCTATCAAATGGCAGAATGTTATCGACTAACAGGGCTGTTCAAAAGAGCTGAAGCTACATACAAAAGGGTAATGCGGTCCGACTTTCCAAAAACTAATCCCGAGGCCTACCTTCACTTTGCAGAAGTGCTTAAAATCAATGAAAAATTTGATGAGGCAATCACTTATTATGAATTGTATGCCGAAGCTATGCCCGATGATCCAAGAGGAACGTTAGGTGCCGAAACGGCTGCTATGGTGAAAGAGTGGATGGAAAACCCGTCCAAATACGAACTCACACCACTCAAAAAAATCAACTCCCGTGAGTCAGATTTTGGTGCGGTATATTCCTCACCAAACTTCAACGAAATTATATTCACATCTTCTCGTGAGAACGCAACAGGTAAAGAAAAAGATGGTTACACCGGACAGGATTTCAGTGACTTGTTCACTTCACGTATCGACCGTAAAGAAGAATGGAGTGCGCCAGTACTGATAGATGAAAACGAAGTTGTTAATACAGAAGCTAATGAAGGAGCACCTTTCATGAATGCCACTTTCAATGCGATGTATTTTACCCGTTGCAATAATGATCCAAAGCGCGAATCGGGCTGTCAGATTATGATTGCCAGCCGAAATGGTCGTTCCTGGGGCGAACCCGTACCGGTTGAAATCATTGGAGTAGACACCCTGGATATTGTTGGCCATCCAACACTCAGCGAAAACGAGCTCATCATGTATTTTGCTGCAGAACGAAGAGGCGGTTTTGGAGGTAAGGATATATGGGTTTCTTTGAGGGATTCCAAATCGCAACCATTTTCCAGACCGCTAAACATTGGACCTGTTGTAAATACTAAAGGAGATGAAGTTTTTCCCTTCCTCAGAAATGATACAACACTTTACTTTTCATCCAATGGTCATGGTGGCATGGGCGGATTGGATGTTTTTATGACTACAGTCGACACCGCAGGAAATTGGGGAACACCATCTAATTTAAAATACCCTATCAATTCTACGGCAGATGATTTTGCCATTACATTTCATCCGGAAGAAGAACAAGGGTTTATTTCCAGTAACAGGGATAATTTAAGAGGCATCGATAATATTTATCATTTTATCGAACCTCCCGTATTGTTTACACTCTCAGGCACTGTGAAAGATATACAAACACTTCAGTTTGTTGAAGGAGCTACTGTGCAACTGATTGGATCAGATGGCATGAGTGTGAGTACAAGAACCAATGATAAAGGTTATTACCTTTTTACTGATAGTCAGATTGAGCAAAACACCACCTATGAAATTGTAGTAGACAAAGATAATTACTTCACTAATACAGCAGTAGAAACTACTGTTGGTGTTGAATTTAGTCGCGACTTCACAAAAGATTTTGACTTGGAACCCATACCTGAGGAACCAATAGTGCTTCCCGATATTCTCTATGACTTAGCACGCTGGGAACTGAAACCACAATACGAGGATTCTCTTCAGGGGCTTATTGAAACACTGCAAAAAAACCCTACGATCACTATTGAGTTAGCTTCGCATACCGATGCCAGGGATACAGACGAACGGAATGATATTTTATCGCAACGACGTGCCCAATCTGTAGTAGATTATTTAATAATCAGAGGAATAGATGGAGCCAGATTAGTAGCAAAAGGTTATGGTGAACGTGTTCCAAGAAAATTATCAAAATCCGTTTCGGTTAATGGATTTTCGTTTGAAGAAGGCACTGAATTAACCGAAGACTATATCAATAGTTTATCTTCAGACGAAGAAAAAGAAGCTGCTCACCAACTTAACCGTAGAACAGAATTCAGGGTATTAAGCAAAGATTTTGTGCCTAAATCGGGCAATCAAGCTATATCTGAAAATGTTGCCATCAGGCTTAATCCGGAAGACAACCAGGTTGGATTTGTTCAAAATGATGTAGGCTTGTTTGAGGTTCAGTTTCTACTTGATGGTTATAATGAAAAATTTGTCTTCGACAGAGCCAGCGATGTAACTATTTCACTACAAAAAGCATTAGAACTGCTGAATGAAGGCAGAATCACAAAAGATAATTTCAAAGGAGATATCGAACGCGTGCTTACTGCAGGTAATATTGCTGATCGTGCAGTTATTGTATTTGATGAAATAAGAATCGCTAACCGTACACTGCAAAATGTTGAAATGACAGTTTTCCACAACAGTCGCTATAGTTTTGTGTTTGGCCAGCAACTCCTTAACCAAATGGGTGAATTTGAGTTTAACACACAACGTAAAGCATTGATATTCAAGTAATCATGAACGACACTCGGTATCAGCAAAGAGGTGTTTCAGCCGGAAAAGAAGAGGTACACAAGGCTATAAAAAATCTTGATAAAGGCCTCTTTCCAAATGCGTTTTGCAAAATAATACCTGATATTCTTGGTAATAATCCTGAATACTGTAATATCATGCATGCAGATGGTGCAGGAACAAAATCATCACTGGCTTATCTTTATTGGAAAGAAACCGGTGACCTCAGTGTTTGGGAAGGAATTGCCCAGGATGCCATAGTAATGAATACTGATGACCTATTATGTGTTGGGGCAACAGATGGCATGCTACTTTCGTCAACCATAGGCCGAAACAAGAACAAAATTCCCGGTGAGGTGATTGCCGCACTCATCAACGGGACTGAGAGTTTTTTGGAACAAATGCGCAACTGGGGAATCGGCATCCACCTTACAGGAGGCGAAACTGCCGATGTGGGTGATCTGGTGCGTACAGTAATTGTTGACAGCACTGTCACAGCCCGAATGAAACGCAGTGAAGTGATAGAAAACAATATACAGTCTGGTGATGTGATTGTAGGTCTTGCTTCTTTTGGTAAATCAACTTACGAAACTCACTACAATGGCGGCATGGGAAGCAACGGATTAACTTCTGCCCGACATGATGTTTTTAGTAAATACCTTGCAGTAAAATATCCGGAAAGTTTCGACCCGGAAATTCCAGCCGAATTGGTATACGCCGGAAAATATAAGCTTACAGACCCCACAAGTGTTAAAGGTGTTGATGCTGCTAAGATGGTGCTTGCACCAACACGAACCTATGCTCCGGTAATGAAAGCAGTGCTTGAAAGTTTTCGTAGCCAAATTCATGGCATCATTCATTGTAGTGGAGGCGCACAAACCAAAGTATTGCATTTTGTGGATAAGCTTCACATCATCAAAGACCATCTTTTTGAAACACCTCCCCTGTTTAAAATGATTCAGGAAAGCTCTGGAACACCCTGGCAAGAGATGTACAAAGTGTTTAATATGGGGCATCGCATGGAAATATATACTGACGAGCAAAGTGCGAAACAAATAATTGCCATTGCAAATAACTTTGATATCGATGCACAAATTGTAGGCCGGGTAGAAGCATCACAAACAAAAAAACTGACTATACGAAGTGCTTATGGCACTTTCACTTACCAGTAGTTTGTGAAAGCCTTATTTTTAGCTTAAGGGATTTTGTATCTTTGCCAACCTAAAATTCAGACTGTGGAAATCATTGATAAACTGGAGACCATTCGTCGTCGATGGGAAGAAATGAGTGAACAACTCAACGATCCTTCCGTGATGTCAGACATGAAACGCTATGTAAAGCTAAATAAGGACTACAAAGACTTAGAGCCTGTTGTCCAGGCTTTTACAGATTATAAAAACGTTTTGTCCAATATTGATAATGCCCGCGAAATCATCAAAAAGGAAAAGGACGAAGATTTCAGGGAAATGGCACGTGAGGAACTGGAAAGCTTTCTTGAAGAAAAAGAAAAACTGGAAGAAGACATTCGCATCATGCTTATTCCTAAAGATCCTCAGGATAGCAAAAATGCCGTGGTAGAAATCAGAGCCGGAACAGGAGGCGACGAAGCCAGTATCTTTGCTGGTGACCTTTATCGTATGTATATCAAATACTGCGAAACTAAAGGCTGGAAAACCGAAGTGGTTGATATGAACGAAGGAACTGTTGGTGGTTTCAAGGAAGTGGTATTCAATGTAATCGGTGAAAATGCTTACGGAATTATGAAATTCGAATCAGGCGTACACCGTGTTCAACGGGTACCAAAAACTGAAACACAAGGACGCGTGCATACTTCTGCTGCCTCAGTAGTTGTGCTTCCGGAAGCCGAAGAATTTGACATAGAACTACATGAAAAAGATATCAGAAAGGATACTTATTGCTCGTCTGGTCCTGGTGGTCAGTCAGTTAACACTACCTATTCTGCTATTCGACTAACACATATTCCAAGTGGAATTGTGGTGACCTGTCAGGATGAGAAATCACAAATCAAAAACCTGGCAAAAGCCATGAAAGTATTGCGGACAAGGCTTTTCGAAGTGGAATACAGCAAATATCTTGAAGAGATTTCGTCCAAGCGCAAAACCATGGTTTCAACCGGCGACCGCTCAGCAAAAATCCGTACCTACAACTGGCCGCAAGGTCGTGTAACAGATCACCGCATCAACCTGACGCTTTACAATCTAAATGCTATTATTGACGGCGATCTTGATGAGTTGATTGAAAAGCTGCAGATTGCTGAAAATGCTGAACGTTTGAAAACTGAACTCGACAATTAAGGCATGACTAAAGCTGATATCATTGCTCAAATAAAATTGAAACGCTCTTTCCTTTGTGTAGGACTGGATACAGATATTGAAAAAATTCCCGCTCATTTACAAAAAGAAACTGATGCTGTTTTTCAGTTCAACAAACACATTATTGATGCCACGGCAAAATACTGTGTGGCTTACAAACCCAACACGGCTTTTTATGAAAGTGAAGGATTAGAAGGATGGGAAAATCTGGAAAAAACAATTCATTACATTAAATCAAATTATCCGCATCATTTGTTGATTGCCGATGCCAAAAGAGGAGATATTGGTAATACTTCAAAACGCTATGCCACAGCTTTTTTTGAAAAACTGAATGCAGATGCAATTACTGTTGCACCCTATATGGGTTTTGATTCTGTAGAACCATTTCTGGGATTTGAGAACAAATGGCTGATTCTGTTAGGTTTAACATCCAATAGCGGATCCGAAGACTTTCAGCAATTGCGATTTGAAGATGGTAATACGCTTTATGAAACGGTGGTAAAAAAATCAATCAGATGGGCATCCAGTGATCAGCTAATGTTTGTTACAGGTGCTACCAAACCTGATATGATAAGCAAAATCAGAGCCATAGCTCCCGATTATTTCTTTCTGGTTCCAGGTGTAGGCGCACAGGGTGGCGATCTGGATGCTGTGGCTGAAGCAGGGCTGAATAGTGAAATAGGATTGCTTGTTAATGCTTCCCGCAGCATCCTTTATGCTTCATCAGGAGAAGACTTTGCTGTAGCCGCTGCCAATGAAGCTTCTAAACTACAGCAGCAAATGGAAACGCTTTTGATAAAACACCTACTTATCTAAAATGCAAACGCCCCACTAACAAATAGCGAGGCGTTTGATTTCAGTATTTAATACACCTTTATATTCCATCCAAAACGGTTGTCCAGCCGTGCTTATCCTCTAACTCTCCTTCTTGTATTCCCCTAAGGGTTACATAAAGCTTGGTTGAATAAGGACCGGCTATATCACCATAATGATACTCCTTTTTCGTTTCTCTGTCAACAATCTTCTTAATAGGTGAAATAATGGCAGCTGTGCCGCAAGCACCAGCCTCTTCAAAAGTATCAAGTTCTTCCATTGGCACCGGCCGGCGTTCAACTTTTAGTCCGATATCCTCTGCTATCATTTCAAGGCTTTTGTTTGTGATGGAAGGCAAAATGGTACAGGACTTTGGCGTGATATATTTACCATCCTTTATGCCAAAAAAGTTAGCAGGACCCGCTTCATCGATATACTTCTTTTCACGGGCATCCAGGAAAAGCACAGAGCTGTAACCATCTTTGTGTGCCCGATCAGCCGGACGCAAACTGGCCGCATAATTACCGCCCACCTTAATATGTCCGGTTCCCTGTGGTGCAGCACGATCATAGTCATGCACCAATTCTACGGCTACAGGATTGAAACCTTCTTTGAAATAAGGACCAACCGGTGTTACAAACACTACAAACATATACTCGTTTGCCGGTTTCACCCCAACCTGAGGCCCTGAACCAAACAGTAATGGCCTGATATAGAGCGATGCTCCTGTGCCATAAGGCGGAATAAAACGGGCATTCATCCTTACTGCTTTGTCAATAGCAGCAAAAAACAACTCTTCAGGCACTTTCTCCATCATAATGCCGGAAGCCGACATCCGCATCCTTTTGGCATTATCCTGCCAACGAAACAAACGTACTTTACCGTCTTTTCCACGATAAGCTTTCATCCCTTCAAAGGCTTCCTGCCCATAATGCAAAGCTGTGGCAGCCATATGAATACTGATGTATTCGGAAGAGCTAACTTCCAGTTCGCCCCATTTGCCGTTACGAAAATAACAGCGAACATTGTAATCTGCTGGATAGTAACCAAATGGAAGATTTTTCCAATCAATATTTTCCATAACTCATTGCGTTAATAAATATTTTTAATGCGACTAAGGTACAAATATTTTCAGTGCAGACCGGAGATTTTGTTAAAGAAAAAACAATAGGAATTGACTAATTAAATCCATAATTTTTTATCGGGATTTGCTAAATGAAACTGAGGCAAAAAATAATAAAGATGTCATCTACTGGAAAATTACATCCCCCAACCAAATTCCAAAGCCAGCCAACCAAACAAAGCAGCAAAAGCCAATGCTGGCAATAGGTTGAGCATTTTTATCTGTGCAATCTTCAGGATATTCAAGCCCAGACCAATCAGCAGGATGCCGCCAACAGCCGAAACTTCGGCAATCAGACTCTCCGGGAAAAATGTACCAAACCAAAAAGCCAATAACGTAAGTCCTGCCTGATAAACAAACAGCGGTACTGCCGAAAACATCACCCCGATACCCAGTCCGGAAGCCAATGCCACAGATGAAATGCCGTCCATCACCGATTTGAGGTAATACAAATCCGGTTTGCCACCCATCCCCTCTTCTATGGCTCCCAAAACTGTCATCGAACCCATACAATACAGCAAAAAAGCAGTAAGCAAGCCTTCGTTGAATCGTGCACTCCCAATGCGTAGCTTTTTGGCCAGTCGACTCGCCAGTCCGTCAAAAAAAACTTCCAGCCTCAGCAACTCACCAAAAAGCGCTCCAACTATCAGACTCAGCACGATAAGCATCCACATTTGTCCGCCCAAAGCCATTTTAATACCCAAAACCAAAGTAAACAAACCAATAGCCTGAAAAAGGATATCCACAAAACGCTGTGGTAATCGGGCATGAAATAGTAATCCAAGCGCACTGCCTGCCAACACGGCAATTACATTGACAATTGTTCCAGTGATAATCATAACTATTAAAATGCTTTAATTCCCAATGCTTTCTCTAAAAAATGTTCCCGAATACCATATTCTCTTTTCAGGGCACTAATGCGATCAGCAAGGGCAGTTCTGTCTGGTTCACTTTTCGATTTCACGCCGGTGAGCAAGAGGTTTTTCGGGCTGTGCTCCAGCTCCACAAACTCCATAATCTGGCTTTTGTAGCCATGGTACTCCATAATGAGTGCACGCAAGGTATCGGTGAGGATTTCGGCCTGCCGCTCCATTAAAATACCAAACTGCAAGGCAGGATGTTGTTCCGGAGCTGCACTCATCTCTTTTCGGATTTGCTTGTGGCAGCAGGGCGCACAAACAATCAGTTTTGCTCCAGCTTTTATTCCGGCTGCAATGGCATCATCAGTCGCAGTATCGCAGGCATGCAATGCAATCAACACATCCAATTGGCTGATGGGATAATCAGAGATACTTCCGGCATCAAATTTCAGCCCTTCAAGATTGGAGCTGCTGGCAATATGATTGGTTTTGCTCACCAAATCTGAGCGCATTTCAACGCCTGTAATCAAAACATTTTGATTTCCTTGTTTGCTAAGGTACTCGTGCAAGGCAAAAGTAAGGTAACCCTTGCCAGCGCCCATATCTAAAATCTTCAGTGGACTCTCATTTTGAAGCGGTTTCAGCAGTGGCGCCAAAATCTCCACATAGCGGTTGATCTGCTTAAATTTATGCTGCATTGAAGGCAACACCCTGCCTTCGCGATCTGTGATTCCGAGCCCAAACCACCAGGGTGAAGCCGAATCGAGCAAACGCTTTTTCTGCCTGTCGTGCTTCATATCAGGCGATTGGCGTTTTTGCACTTCACGCGATTTGAGCTTCATCTTACCGCTGGTAAAAATTGTCAGGCTGATATCCTGCTGTAAACCAAACAAATCAGCCTGCAGAAAATGTGAGTCCAATAAGTCTTTTACCGTTTCAACAGCTTGATCTGCTGAAAGGTTTTTCACCTCATGCCGGCTTTGGAATTTATATTCAAACGAAAAGAAATCCCCTGATTTTAGTCTCACTGGCTTCACATAAACATTACGCAAATCATCAGATTTTCGGCGCAGCTTGCTCAGCGTGAGCTTTACCAGTTTTTCGTTTGACAATTTCTCTTCGAGTAATACCAAAAAACGGCTAAGGGATTCGTCCATTGATTTCAAATTTTGGCAAAGTTACAACCTTAATCAACATTAACAGGTTGTGACTGCTCCGTAGCTTCTTTCTTTATTTGCATTTTGGCAATAAAAATAGTACATTCGCCATAGTATTGCATTTGACAGCTGATAGTACTGGTTAATACATATTCATTTATATATCAATATGTTAATATGCTATCACAATGGTGCTATGAAAAAATTGATTCTTTACCTCCTTCTGGTAAGCAGCCTATTTGCTTGTAAAAAGGAGGACAATATTTGTAAGAATCCTCCTGAAGGATGGTACGAAGGTTGGTTTACTTATACTGATTCTGGTGAAACTGACTACCAGCCAATTATGAATGTAAAAATCATCAACGATACTACAATTAAAATTTTATGGTCAACGAATTCTGCTGACTATTATTCTGTAAACAGAAAAGGTTGTAGTTTAAGCGGAAAGATTGGTGTAGGAATAGGGAACAATTTTATGGATATTGATGGTGTATTGAGTCATGAAGACGGTTTAGTTACAATAAGAGGGGATTACATCTATAAAGGTCATTCTGGAGGTCTTGGAAACCCAAATCCTCAATGGTTTGAAGTACCTGGCACTTTTGTTATCAAACAACAAAACATCACACACCTAAAATAAAAAAATCACTTGATTTCTGAATAGCCTTTAAAGCCAAAATGGCAGTTGCTGTCCTTATGGCACAGCCTTTGTAAACACTCTTCCAAACTAAAAACAAGAGAACAATGCAAAAAGGTACGATTGATGTAAAAACCGAAAACATTTTTCCGATCATTAAGAAATTCCTGTATTCTGATCACGAAATATTTCTGCGTGAGCTGGTGAGCAATGCCGTTGATGCCACTCAAAAGCTTAAAACGCTGGCCTCGTCAGGGGAATTTCAGGGAGAACTTGGCGACCTGACCATTCAGGTGGAGCTTGATAAGAAAGCTAAAACGCTTACCATCCGCGATCGTGGTATTGGCATGAACCAGGAAGAGGTAGAAAAATATATCAACCAGATCGCCTTTTCGAGTGCCGAGGAATTTGTGAATAAGTTCAAAACCAAAACAGAAGCCGAAGCCAATGCTATTATCGGGCATTTCGGTCTTGGATTTTACTCCAGCTTTATGGTTTCCGAAAAAGTGGAACTTTTCTCTAAAACTTACAAAACAGAAGGCGATACCGATGCCGTGAAATGGGAATGTGATGGCAGCCCCTCCTACACCATCGAAAAGAGCAGTAAAAATGAACGCGGAACAGCCGTGGTGCTCCACATCGACAAAGACAATGAAGATTTTCTGGAAGAATATAAAATCAAGGAACTGCTTGATAAATACTGCAAATTCCTTCCGGTTCCCATTCAGTTTGGTACAGAAAAAACAGAGGAACCCATCGAAGGTGAAAAAGACAAAGACGGCAATCCAAAGACCAAAACAGTCGAGAAACCCCGTATCATCAACAACACTGCTCCTTTGTGGAGAAAAGCTCCGGCCGACATCAACGATGAGGAATACAAGGCATTCTATCGCGAGCTTTATCCGCTCAACTTTGATGAGCCGCTTTTCCATATCCACCTCAATGTGGATTATCCATTCAACCTTACCGGTATTTTATACTTCCCGAAGGTAAAAAGCAATTACGAATTGCAACGAAACAAGATACAACTCTATAGCAATCAAGTGTTTGTAACTGACTCAGTGGAAGGTATTGTGCCTGATTTTCTTACCCTGCTGCATGGCGTTATTGATTCACCCGACATTCCACTCAATGTGAGCCGGTCGTTCCTGCAAAGCGATCAAAATGTGAAGAAAATCTCGGGATATATCACTAAAAAGGTTGCCGACAAACTGGAAGAGCTCTTCAAAAAAGACAGGGAAGCCTTTGAGAAAAAATGGGATGATATCAAAATCTTTATCCAATATGGTATGATTTCTGATCCCAAATTCTACGAAAGGGCCGAAAAGTTTGTCTTGTTTAAAAATACCGATGGCAAATATTTCACTGCCGAGGAATACAAAACACACATTGAGACCAATCAAAAAGATAAAGACAAAAAAACGATCTATCTGTATGCCAACAATATGGATGAGCAATTCAGCTATATTGAAGCTGCCAGGGAAAGAGGCTATGATGTGTTATTGATGGACGGAATTTTGGATAGTCATTTTATCAACACCATGGAGCAAAAGCTTGCTGACAGTAGCTTTACACGTGTGGACGCCAACACCATCGATAAGCTGATCGTGAAAGAAGAGGATGCACTTCCATCAAAACTCGATGACAAACAGAAAGAAAGTCTTAAAACTGTTTTTGAGCAGTTGATCGACAAAAAAATGTTTGATGTAAATTTTGAAAGCCGCAGCGAAACAGATTCACCAATAGTAATCACGCAAAACGAATTCATGCGGCGGATGAAAGAGATGAATGCTGTGGGTGGCGGCGGCATGATGGGATTAGGCGATCTGCCGGATTCCTATTCATTGGTAGTAAATACCAATCACCCGCTCATTGCTTCACTGCCCGAAAAAGAAGAAGCCGAACAGCAAAAAACCATCAGTCAGCTTTACGACCTGGCACGCCTCTCGAAAAACCTTTTGAAAGGAAAAGCCCTCAACGACTTTGTAAAAAGGAGTTTAGAGATTATTCAGTAGTATTATCACATTGCAATAATCTAATTTTTTAGCCCTGAGGGAGTTGCTTTTTGAAACCCTTTCAGGGCTAAAAAAATTCCTATCTTACCACCAACTTCTTTACATACCACCTTTCTCCATCCCATATCCTTACCAGGTACAAACCCTTGGGCAGATGTGCCACATTTATCTTGTAAAAATTACTGTTTGGCTTTGCTTTGTGCAGCAGCCTGCCTGAGGAGTTGTAGAGTGCTATTTGTGCTTGTGCGAGTGCTGTGTTTTCGGGTAGCTGAAGCCAGGCTGCATCTGAAGCCGGATTTGGATATGGTGTAAACTGTTTAGCTATTTCTTCCAGCTCGGGCTCGCCTACGGTGTTTAATACCCAAAACAGATACGCTCCTGTAACCGAAAACTCAGCATATCCAAGCGTCCAACTATTATCTTCAAAAATAAGATATGCCTCAAATTCAGGACCTGCAACGCTCTCAAGATCAAAATTGAATGAAAATAAATTGTCATAGTCAAAGTCGCCGATAAATATGTCATCTATCCAAAGCTTTACCAAATGGCAGCACTGCGATGAGTTCCATGCTTTTATTTGCATCGTTACAATTTTATCAGCAGGAACTTCAAATGCGATCGTTTCAAAGGCATAAACATCAGCTTGCACATAAATACTATCGGCTGTTACGATATGAATTGCGTAAATGGGCGGAAAATCCGGATCAAATACTCCCTGATCATTAAAACTGTAAGTTGAATCTTCAGAAACAAGCAACTCGTTATTAAGCAATTCGTATTCATGTTCGGCGTTTACTTTTTTATAGAGGTAACATCCTTCAATGATTGTTTGATCACTGTAGGCATCCCAAATAATGTTCACACCAGTAGTTGTCCCTGTGGCAAAGGCATACGAACTGTTGACCTGAGCCAATAGCTGACTGCTGAAACTAAAGGACACTAAAATAAAAAGTAGTTTTTTCATGATGAATGTTTTAAGGTTTGATTTGCCTAATTGTGAATTTCAGAGATTTGTTTTGCAAAACCGGCAATTGTTTTGTCAGTATGTTTCAAAAAACAGGCTAGCGACTGATCAAACCTTGCCGGTATTTCATTTGCATTATTCATATTGATAATTTTGTATAATGTTATAGCCCGAAGAAAAATCATAGCATCATCATTATTCAGCTGCTCTGTTTTTGTTGTGAGCAAGTATCCGAGCATCGTTTGCATGTTTTCAAATTGAACTTTTTGCGGTTTTGTATGAAAATATTCTGTTTGATATTTCTGCGGGAAGCTAAGTGGCTCAACACGTATATTCTCATCAGGATGAATAAGGTAAATAATGCTTTTTTCATGGAACACTACATCGGCCATAGGCAAAAGACTCACTCTTTTCTGACTCATTGAAATTAATGGAAATAGCAAAAGCAATAATGCGATATGTTTTTTTATAATCATGATATTTCTAATATTTGATTAGTTTTTGTGTGTCAAGTATATAACCTTTTTGTAGTGCTTGCAAAAGATAAATTCCCTGAGGCAGTACAGCGATATCAATATTGGCATTTTTTGAATCAAGATGCTGCTTATAAAACATTATACTCCCAGTAATGCTGTAAACAGCTATGTCAATCAGTTCGTTTCCTGTAATATTGTCAAAATGCAGGTATATCCTGTCCTTAGCCGGGTTAGGCTGAATACGGAATGCTGAGCTGTTAAGTCCTTGCGTTCTGGATAATTCATTGAGGCTTGATATGACCTGAAAACTATCCAGAAATACTTCGCTGAAGCATATAGGATTGGGGCATAAGCTGTCATAAGTACTGCTATCCGGTCTGATGCTATCGGTGTTCAGCATAGCATCCATTTTTAGTAAGTACATATCGCAGGTTGGTAATGAAGGTGGTTCTCTGGATAATTTGGCGGAAAATATCTTGTTGTCACTTGTTTTGAAAATATGGTGCAGGTCTATTTTATCTTCAAAGGTTCTGAGATTGAACAAAGGCAGTTCATCGTTAAAGACATCCATGCCAATGCTCAGTGTTGCTGGATAACCGTGATGCTGGTCAGGCAGGTATGGCATTGCCAGTACTAGTGTGTCACCTATTTGCTCAATATATCTAAAGAACAAGCTGTAACAGCTTTCATCTATTTCTTCTGGTCTTACACTTCTGTATTGCAAGGTGTTGCCATCATCATCTAGTTCAATAATAAAACCCTGCTGTATATTTTGCGAAATGAAATATTCTCGTGCTGCACAAAAGAAATGGCCATTTTCCAATTCAATACAGGAATAAGCCCTTCCTAGAAGTGAATCAGCTATTCCAAAAGGAGTGAGCCATTGCGCATTTCCATCCTGATCGTAAAGCGTATAAAAAGGCCTTAGCAAAAAAACGGTATCCGCAGGAGAAGATCGCCAATATCCCCTCCCCCCCAAGAGATAGTGACCTGTTTCTGTTTTTAATAATGTTTGGCTAAGCGGGTTGCGCACATCTGTATATATTTCAGGATTTATTACCGGCTTTAGCCAATCTAGTTGACCATGTGCATTTAGCTTGGCCAGAAAAGTGTTTTCGTAAGCATAATCTCCAAAACTATTTAAGGTTATCAAAAAGCCGTCATCATCAGTAGATACAATATTGTGAGCCCAAGGCAGCAACCTGTCTGTTTCAAAATAAGTGCACCACAAAAGCTCACCGCAAGCATTCAATCTGAAAGCAAAGGGCTTTGGTTCCCAATCTGAATCATTAATAAAAACATGTCCTGCTCCCACAATTCCACCATCTGTTGTACTGTTAATACTATTTACTTGATTAGAATAATTGCTTTTCAATAATTTTGTCCAAAGCGTGTCACCATTCCTGTCGAGCTTGATGATCCAGGTATGCCTAACGTCATTCAATATCCATAGTGCACCTCCTGTGATGATACCTTTATCATAGGTTTCAATAGCAAATTTGTTATAATCGTAAACGTCCGGTTTTCCATAATAGTGTTCCCAAAGCTGTGCTTTAGCACAAAAGGAAAACAATAAAAAGAAACTCAAGTGTAACAAAAAATATTTCATAGCTTAATAATAAGTTAAAAATACCCTTGCCAATGTTAGCTCCCTTTGGTAAGGGATAAAATTGTTATTCAACAATAATGAATCTGTTGCTTTCAAGTAGTTTACCTTTATTTAACAAGTTAAGTATATAAGCACCGGGCAGCAGTTCTGAAACATCAATAATTGTTTCGAATTGTTGAGTGTTTAATTCAATTTGTTTTATCAATTTTCCATCTGAACTATTAATTTTAATTAAAGCATTTTCTGACAAATCAACTTCTGGAATTTGAACAGTTAAAAAATCAGTAGCCGGATTTGGAGAAATGGAAACAAAACGATACGCTGATCTTACTTTTTGTAATCTTTTATATTCTAAAGCTTTGTTTTCAGCAAACGATTCCCCGTTAACTGATGAATTCTTTAGATTATCATATGTAAAATCACATAGGCCGTATAGGTTCAAGATACTACAGGCATACCCTTTTGCAATGCCTGATCCGTTTGTTGCAATTTCAATCAATTCATTCAACTGGGTTTCGTTAAGGTTATTCAGGTATTGATTATTTTGCTGCAATTGTTTCCTAATAGCATAATAATCCATCATACTGCTGAACTCAGCAGCCTGAAAGCTATTTAATTCAAATTCGTTTGGGATAGTATTTAACAATTGTTCGCCCATCGAAGGGTTTCCATCTTCAAGATGCATGAATGCCAGCTGATAATAGGCTTCAGGCTTTAAACCGATCTGCAAGAGTTGAGTCAAAGCTTGTTTAGAAGTAGCTTCATCCACAGTATCGGTCATGTAATGTTGTGCAAGGTAACGGTGGTCCCTGGAGACTTTACGGGTATAGTATGATTTAATTGATTCAAGATTCTCCAGTGCTGATGCAATTTCAGTTCCACTCCAGATTTCAGCCTTCATGTGGTCCGGCATAGGAATAAGTCGGTTATCCAAACTTTCGAGCAATTCATTTTCCTTGGCTGACTGCGGATTGGCTACCATGATATCGCGTATCATGACATTTGGAATTACATGATCTTTTTCAATGGCAGCTTCAATTGCTTCTTTTGATAAATAGGGTGATTTTGAAATCATATCAAGATATATCTCATAAGCCTCAGAGGGAATGCTACCATTAATATTAGTAATTAGCTCATTAGTGTTACCTCCATCTTTCAGCTGGTTAATAAGCGATTCTATTTCTGTTAAAGCATTTTTAGCTTCAAGCATATTTGCCATGCGTGTAGAGGGGTCATTTGGATCGCCCGGCTCTCCTACACTACCTCCACCCGGAGGAAAGTTGCTTGGACAACTTTCCTCTGTGTATGCCACATAATTAGGCATTAAAGTCATCGTTTGTTGATTGACATATCTCAGGGGTTCATGATTCAAACCACTATTCTCGTGGAATACATAGTTAATATGCTCTGAGCTGTTGTTTATATAATCGTATGATGGATGTGATAACCAGGAAAACTCATTACCAGCAGGTGCATTAGGCGCATTTATTGTTGAGCCTTGGTATTTGAAAATACCATAACCAATACCGTTGTTAGGAACATAAATATCAAAATTATTGTTTATAAATTTATTACACTTTATAACCAACCCATGATCCTCATCAACAAGATTATCAGCTGCACGAATACCATACCACATGGTCTCGATTGTATTGTTGTATATTTCGTCATTGTAAAGTCCATTATACTGAATTTCAATGCCACGTGTGCTATTTTGGAACCACTCATCTGCATGAATATAATTCTCCTCAACTGAATAATTTGTGCTTTCTGTGATATAGATTCCTCTTGCGGGTTCCCAAAGTTCAATATCATTTCTAATCACAACAGAATTTGTTTGTTTCATTAGATGAACTCCATAGTTTTGAACATACATATTATTATCTTTAATCTCCAATATGTCAGTTGGTTCAAAGGAGGTTGCAAATATTCCACCTGGCATTCGTGTGATATTTGAATTGGAAACCACTACATTTCCTCCATCAATCCCAATAGCTGGACTCCCGCTTAGAGGCAAAGGTAGATCAGTAGAAAAATCACATCTAATTATTCTTGATTTTGAATATTCTAAATTGATCGCAACTGGAACACTATTCGGATACATCCATTGGTAAAGTGGAAAATCTTGAGTTATTTCAAAACTGCAATCTGTTATTTGGGAGTATCCTAGTGGAGATTCAGCAACATGAATGCTTCTATCACAATCTTTGAATTCAGAATTTTTAATTATAATCGTTCCACCACCGGTTCCACTAAATGGATAGAGTCCATCACCATTACTAACTAAAATTGAAAATTCTGCACCTTGGACCTGACAATCCTCTAGCTGCAATAAACCTTGCTGAGTAAGATCATAATATGGGTAGGCAGGATTACCTCGGACTCTGAATCCATTCCAATAAATATAATTAGTCTTATTTTTGAAAATGGTATTATAGGCAGCAAGTTTGCCTCCACCTTTTATTTCAACATTTCCATCCCAATCATTATATGGATCAAATTGCAATGTAAGATCATTAATAATCAAAAGAGCATCCTCTTCAATTATTAATTGTTGTTCAATGATAATCCCATTAGGATGTGTTGTCAGATCCCATGTTTCATTACCAGTAACAACATAAGTAGAATAAACAGTTTGCCCAAGCATAGTGCTGCTAATCAATACGGTTAAAAGAAATATTAAAGTTCTCATTGTTGATGATTTTTAATTAAAAATTGTATGATAGATTCTTCAGTTAATTGCCACCTAAGTGTTTTAAGCTAAAGTGGCTCACATTCAGTCGAACTTATTCTTCCCTAACATAAAGATCGCCTTGTTTGTCTTGTAGCTATGAAAGTCTTTAGTAGCATGGCAAAGAATTTTAAAAGAGCTTAAGCAAGCTAGGAGCCATTGAAAAAAAACGTCAGACAATAAGATACTCTTCGCTTGCTTTCTTGTTTGAGGGGGGGGGGTAAATGCTTGTTTTTCTTCTATATATATAAAATTAATAAGCTGTTGGTTCAGCTTTTTGGCTGTTTGTGCAAGATTTTTCCATAACTGGCGATAAGGGTACATTTGGCAGGTTGTTTTGTTTCGGTGCTAAAATAAGGTATTTTTGGTTGGATGTCAAGTGAAGTCTGCATTGCAACTTAAAAAACAGAATTATTGATTTTTGCTGCAAATACAGCTAATCGCACAAAACATATAGGCAAGCCATACGTTGTACCATAATTAATACATCTGAATGCTATGAAGCTGATTTTTAACCCTGACAAGGTTTGGAACCTTGTCAGGGTTAAAAAAATAACACAATACCTATTTCTTCATCAACCAGCTTCTTCCAGGATTCTCTACTAATTTACATTATTGGGTAGCTAAAACATAGCAAAACCATTTTCATTACCCTTAGACAATAATCATTTGCACATTCTATTGAGCAATATTTATTTTATTTGCTAATTTTGTTGTGCATTTAGTATCTTTGTTAAAAAATCAAGGTAATGAGAACGCTTTATCAGAAATTTGAAACACTTTTAAAGGCAACAACAACAGATTTTAAACGCTACCTCTACGATAAAATCCATTGGGATAGCAGAATGATTGGGATTATTGGTCCGCGAGGGGTTGGTAAAACAACCATGATTTTGCAACGTATTAAAGAGAGTTTGGACAGCAAAACCGCCCTGTATGTCTCCGCAGATGATATGTACTTTGGTGAAAACAAGCTTTATGATTTAGCAGATGACCTCTTTAAACATGACGGACAATTTTTATTTATTGACGAAATTCACAAGTATGCAGACTGGTCTCGTGAACTAAAAAATATTTACGACGCAATCCCGGGTTTAAAAATCGTTTTTACGGGATCTTCTGTGCTTGATATACTAAAAGGCTCTGCTGATTTGAGTCGACGGGCTATCATATATCATCTGCAAGGATTATCATTTCGTGAATATTTAAAATTCTTTCATAATCTTGATTCAGCAGTTTATTCACTAGAGCAAATCACAAGGAATGAAGTAAAGCTTGAAAACATTCAGCATCCGCTGCCGCTGTTCAATGATTACTTGAGAAGAGGGTACTATCCTTTTGGAATAGAGCATGAAATGAATTTACGTTTAGGTCAAATCATTGTTCAAACGCTGGAATCCGATATACTGCAGTATGCAAACCTAAACGTTGGAACAAGTCGTAAACTAAAACACCTACTTGCCATTATTGCTGAAAGCGCACCCTTTAAACCCAACTTCTCTAAAATAGCTGAATTGATTAACGTAAGCCGAAATTCTCTTGATGACTATTTCACTTACATGGAAAATGCAGGGCTTATCAGACAACTGCGAAATGAAACAGGCGGTATTAGGGGGTTAGGTAAAGTGAACAAAGTATATCTTGATAACACAAATATTATTTTTAGCCTGGTAGGCGATCAATCAAATATTGGAAATATTCGGGAAACCTTCTTTTTTAATCAGATGTGCCTCGAAAATGAGGTGACCGCTTCAAAAAAAGCTGATTTTATGATTGATAACTATATATTTGAGGTTGGAGGAAAAAATATGCAACAAAATCAAATAGAAAAAGACGGCAATTCATTTATAGTAAAAGATGATATTGAATATGGATACCATAATGTGATTCCGCTTTGGGCTTTCGGAATGAATTACTAAGATGGAATTCTATAAATCATGTTTTTGATAAGTGAACAAATTTTAAACTGTGGATTACTAATATAAATGAAGACTTTGTACTTGAAGATCAACGAAAAAAGCAATTAACACCCTTAAGAAGCGTTAATTTACAACAAATAAGACAATGAGCATAAAACTTATACCCAAGCTAAACGTTATACTTGCGATAACAAAATACTTGATTGAATGATGCTTTTATGGCGATTGGTGAAGGGGTTTATACTGGTTGTTTTTTTAAGTTTTAGTGCTAAGTTGCAAGCCGAAGATGAACTTGCCAAACCATATATTACACTTAGCGGATACATCAGCGATGACACAAACGGTGAGATGCTTATCGGTGGAACTGTTTACATAGCTGAAATTTCCGGAGGAACAGTTACCAATGTTTACGGATTTTATTCACTACGTCTTGATCCGGGAACCTACAACATTACCTGGTCGTACGTTGGCTATGAATCACAAAACCTCAGCTTAGAAATTAAGCGTGATACGGCCATCAACATCAGGTTAATACCGCAAAACCTAAACCTTGAAGAAGTAGTAGTTACCGGAGAATCAGTGACGGAGCAAATCAGCCGGGCGCAGATGAGTGTGGCACGGCTGGATATTAAAAGCATCAGGCAAATACCTGCCTTTATGGGTGAAGTGGACGTAATCAAAGCTTTGCAATTGCTGCCCGGTGTGCAGGCTACTTCAGAGGGAGGCTCCGGTTTTAGTGTGCGTGGTGGCAGTCCCGATCAAAACCTTATTCTGCTCGACGAAGCCCTGGTGTACAATCCTTCGCATCTGCTTGGTTTTTTCTCTGTTTTTAACAACGATGCCGTTAAAAGCGTTGAGCTATACAAAGGCGATATCCCCTCGGAATATGGTGGGAGGCTTTCGTCGGTGGTTGATGTGAGGATGAACGATGGCAATTCACAGCGTTTTTCAGGTCAGGGTGGTATAGGAACTATCTCGAGCCGGCTCAACCTGGAAGGCCCTATCCAAAAAGATAAATCATCCTTTATGATCGCTGGTCGCCGCACTTATGCTGACCTCTTTTTGATGCTTTCACCCGATGAGGAAATCCGCGACAACACGCTCTACTTTTACGATTTTAATGCAAAAGCTAATTATACCTTCAACGACAAAAACCGCCTTTTTGTAAGTGGATATTTCGGAAAAGATGTTTTTAAGAACGAAAGCTTTGGTATGGGCTGGGGGAATCAAACCGTAACTTTGAGATGGAACCATCTTTTTACAAGTAAAATCTTTTCGAATTTCTCATTGATTTACAGCCGATTCAATTACGATTTGGGCATCCCCGAAGGACAACCCAATGCTTTTGAATGGAATGCACAGATGAGAGATTACAGTCTTAAAAGTGATTTTACATGGTTTGCCACAGCCAACAGCACCTTAAAGTTTGGTTTACAATCAACCTATCATAGTTTCAGGCCGGGAACAGCGCAAGGCATTGGAGAAGAAACGGCATTCAACAAACTGGAAGTTCCGAGGTCTTATGCCATCGAAAGTGGACTATACCTGAGTAATGAGCATAAAATCAGCACGCGACTTACGCTCAAATACGGCTTGCGGTGGAGTATTTTTAATAACATAGGTGAAGGTGTTGTTTATCAGTTTGATGAGAACTATGAAAAAACAGATTCAACCAGTTATCCTGCCGGAGAGGTTTATCAAACTTATATGCATCTTGAACCGCGTTTTAGTCTCGCCTGGAAACTGGATGAATTTTCATCGATCAAAGCTGCCTACACGCGCAATGTACAATATGTGCATCTGGCACAAAACTCTACAGCCGGAACACCACTCGATATCTGGTTTCCTTCCAGCCCGAATGTGAAGCCACAGCTCGGTGATCAGTTTTCGGCAGGATATTTTCGTTACTTCCCAAAAGAAAAACTGGAAACATCCGTTGAGGGATTTTATAAGTTGAATCACAACGCAATAGATTTTAAAGATCATGCCGAATTGCTGCTCAATGAATACCTTGAAGGTGAGCTTCGTTTTGGCAAAGCATGGTCTTATGGCCTTGAATTTCTTGTACGACTCAATGAAGGAAGGTTGAATGGCTGGGTAAGCTACACCTGGTCGCGCACTTTTCGAGAAATACCTGAGATCAATAATGGCGAGGCTTATCCTGCCAGCTATGATCGTCCGCATGATATTTCAATCGTTGCCAATTACAAACTTTCAAAACGTATCGACCTGGGTGCCAACTGGGTTTACAGCACAGGCTCAGCCGTTACATTTCCAACAGGCCGTTTTACAATAGGCAACACTATTGCACCTGTTTACAGCGATCGCAATGCTTACCGATTGCCAGATTATCACCGGCTAGACCTTTCTGTAACCCTCAGACAGAAAGTTAAACCCAATAGAAAATGGACAGGTGAATGGAACTTATCAGTTTATAATGCCTACTACCGTAAAAATCCATGGGTAATCAACTTTGTTGCCGATCCTGAGCAGCCCAATGTTACAAAAGCTGAAATGACTTACCTTTTCGGTATTGTTCCTGCCATAACATATAATTTCAAATTCTAATGACAAGCCAAATGTTTAGATATATTTTCGGTATTGCTTTTCTGGTTGCAATCCTTACATCCTGCACAGAAACCATTGATATTGAACTGGATGAAACCTATACCAGACTTGTTATCGACGGGCAAATTACCACAGACACTATGGCTCATGCCCTTCGTTTGAGCAAATCGGCCAGCTATTTTTCCAATACCGAACCGCCAGTGGTAAGTGGTGCAGAAATCTTGTTAGATGATGGTTTTCAACAAATCCTCTTAACTGAAATGCCATCTGGCAGCGGAGCATATTTCACTCCTGAAGATTACCATGGTATTCCTGGCAGAAGCTATTCCCTTCAAATTAATCTTTCTGAAGAAATAGGTGAATCCCTCAACTTTTTGGCACAAAACACCATGGCAGAAACACAATACAGCTTAGATTCAATTGGTTTAGAATACCGCGAACCCTTTGGTTTTTGGATGGTGATGCTTTACGCTTACGACCCTCCTACCACAGATTTTTACCGACTTGATGCGTTTCGCAATGGTGTAATTTTAACCGATACAGCTTACAGGACTTCCATTTCGGACGACAGGTTATTCAATGGCAACAATACCAATGGCAGTACGGTGATGTTTTTGTACGAAGATGAAGTTCAGCTGGGCGACACCATCAGCTTGCGTATGGGGGCCATTAGCAAAGCATATTACGATTTTCTTTTTGAGCTCCGCAACGAAAGTGGATTTAGCAACCCTCTGTTTGGTGGACCTCCTGCCAATATAAAATCCAACCTGCAGGAAGATGGCTTAGGGTTTTTTGGAACAATGAAAACTGCCCGAACAGATTTAATCATCACAGAAGAGATTCTTGAGCAAAAAAGAGAATGACATACACTCATTCGGAGAGATAATATCCAATTTCAACAAGCTTAAATTATTCCGTACTTTTGCCAACAAATTGCGCTGCTATGGAATTAAATCCTCTTACTGCCATTTCACCTGTAGATGGACGATACAGAAATAAAACCGCTGCTTTGGCTGACTATTTTTCTGAATATGCCCTCATCCGATACAGGGTGATGGTGGAAGTGAATTATTTTGTGGCATTGTGTGAATTGCCTTTACCTCAGCTTGAAGCATTCAAAACAGAAGACTTTGATTTGCTTCATGCCATTTATGAAGAGTTTACGCTGGAAGATGCCCAAGAAATAAAAATGATTGAAAAGGAAACCAATCATGATGTAAAAGCTGTAGAATACTTTCTTAAACACCGCTTTGATGATTATGGATGGCAACAATTTAAAGAATTCATTCATTTTGGGCTTACCTCACAGGATATCAACAATGTAGCACTTCCATTATCCATTCGGGATGCCCATCGGCTGGAGCTTATGCCCCTGCTCGAAAACCTTTTGCAACAACTTGTCAAATTGTCTTTTGAATGGTCTGATATAAGTATGCTTGCCCGTACACATGGACAACCTGCCAGCCCTACCAGGCTTGGCAAAGAAATCTATGTATTTGCCGAACGACTTGAAAATCAAATTGATCTATTGAAAAGCATTCCATTTTCGGCCAAATTTGGAGGAGCCACCGGAAATTTCAACGCCCATCAGATAGCCTACCCTCAAGTGGACTGGGAACAATTTGCCTGTAATTTAATTTCAAATACACTTGAACTGCACCGCCAGCGAACTACTACACAAATTGAGCATTATGACTATCTGGCTGCCTATTTTGATGCGCTAAAGCGCATCAACACAATCCTGCTCGATTTTAGCCGTGATATATGGCTGTATGTTTCGATGGATTACTTTAAACAGAAGATCAAAGCCGGTGAAGTAGGTTCTTCTGCCATGCCGCACAAGGTAAACCCTATTGATTTTGAAAATGCAGAAGGTAACCTTGGAATTGCAAATGCCCTCTTTGGACATCTAAGTGCTAAACTTCCGGTAAGCCGGCTGCAGCGTGATTTAACAGATTCAACCGTTACACGTAATATTGGTGTTCCAGTTGCACATACGGTTATTGCCATTCAGTCCATAGAAAAAGGACTCAACAAATTACTGATCAACAAAGAAAAAATTGCAGACGATCTGGAAAAGAATATTTTAGTCGTTGCAGAAGGTATCCAAACCATCTTAAGACGTGAAGGTGTTGAAGGAGCCTATGAATTGCTTAAAGAACTTACCAGAACCAATGAAAAAATTGACCGGAAAACGATCGCTGATTTTATAGATAAACTGCCAGTTTCTGACGCAATAAAGTCTGAATTACAGGCAATTAGTCCTGATAATTACACTGGAATCAACCTTTTAAGAAAAGATTCATGAAGAAATTCTATAGGGTATTAGCTTATATCAAGCCTTATTGGGGATACGCATTACTCAATATGCTTTTCAATCTGCTTACGATTGTTTTTTCACTCTTTTCGATGACTTTGTTGGTTCCTTTTCTAAACCTTCTTTTTAGTACTGAAGCCTTGGTAACAACAAAACCAGAATTTGCACTAAATGCAGACACCATTATACAAATTCTGAACTATTACATTAGCCAGGTAATTATTGAAGAAGGTCAGCTTCAGGCGCTAGTGTATATTTGTGTTATTCTTATTGTAGCCTTCTTTTTGCGCAATCTTACCCGTTTCTTCGCTATGTTTTACATGGCCAATGTGCGCATTGGATCAGTAAAAGATATCAGAAATGCCATTTATAAGAAAATCCTCATCCTACCACTTTCCTTTTATAATAAGCAGCGAAAAGGAGATATTATTTCGCGGGTTACCACCGATGTGCAAGAGGTTGAATATTCAATTATGAATTATCTTGAAATGATAGTTCGCGATCCTATTACAATTTTGGCATACATTGCCTTTATGTTTAGCGTAAGCCCTCAACTTACTCTTTTTGTATTGATTCTGTTACCAATAACAGGATTACTGATTGGAAGAATAGGTAAAAGCCTTCGAAAAAGTTCCAAAATTGGACAGGCACGTATGGCAGGGATGCTTTCAACTATCGAGGAAAGTATTAGCGGATTGAGAATTATCAAAGCATTTGGTGCCATCAATTATTCTGATACAAGATTCAAAGATCAAAACTCATTGTTTTCGCATTTGATGGTCAGCATCTATCGCAGACGTGATTTAAGTTCTCCATTGAGTGAGTTTCTGTCATCAGTTGTTATTGTGATTGTTTTATGGTTTGGCGGACGTTTGGTTCTTGGGGATTCACCTGTAATACAAGCTGCTGACTTTATTGTTTATATCATTGTATTCTCTCAGATTATTCCACCTGCAAAAACCTTTGCTCAGGGTTTTTATAGTATTCAGAAAGGTATTGCTTCAGCAGAACGTATTTTTGAAATTTTGGATGCAGAAGAAGTTATTACTGAAAACAAAACAGCTAAACCAATTAAAACGTTCAATCAAAGTATTGAATACAAGAATGTTCAATTTCAATATGACAAAGATCCTGTATTGAAAAGCATCAATTTAAAAATTGAAAAAGGCAAACTAATTGCACTTGTAGGTGAATCGGGCGGTGGAAAATCCACCCTTGTAGACCTGCTCCCACGATTTTACGATGTGGTCAGCGGCCAAATACTTATTGATGATAATGATATCCGCGATTATAAAATTGACGACCTGCGTGGTTTGATGGGAATTGTTACGCAAGAAAGCATTTTATTTAATGATTCTGTTTTCAACAACATTGCGTTTGGGGACACCTCGGCTACAATGGAGTCTGTTATTGAAGCTGCCAAAATTGCCAATGCACATGAGTTTATTATGAATCTGGAAAATGGCTACGAAACTTTTATTGGTGATCGCGGGATGAACCTAAGTGGCGGGCAAAGGCAGCGATTAAGTATTGCACGTGCTGTATTAAAAAATCCTCCCATATTAATCCTTGATGAAGCTACTTCGTCACTTGACACAGAATCAGAAAGGCTTGTGCAGGATGCTCTGGCAAAAGTTATGAGCAGCCGCACTTCAGTAGTAATAGCTCACAGGTTATCTACAATACAACATGCGGATGAAATTGTAGTAATTGTTAAAGGTGAAATAGCAGAACGTGGCACTCACGAACAGTTAATTGCGAATAAAGGCGTATATAAACGGTTACACGACTTACAGACTTTTTCCTGATGAATTGTGATTTCGTTTATTTTTGCCAAAAAATTAAAATACATTGAAGATGGATTTAACAAAGATTGTATCAATCTCAGGGAAACCCGGACTTTATTTAGTTACCGGACAAGGAAAAAACAGTGTAGTAGTTGAGTCATTGCTTGATGGCAAACGCTTTCCGGCTTTTGCCCAGGACAGAATGAGCTCGCTGGAAGAAATCAGTATTTTTACGACTTCAGAAGATAAACCGCTGAAAGAAGTGTTTAAAAGCATCCATGAAAAATATGGTGAAACACTTGGGTTCGAAGTAAAGAAACTATCCAATGAGGAATTACGCGAAAAATTCGCAATGATTCTACCGGATTTTGATGAAGAAGCAGTTTATCCTTCAGATATTAAAAAAGTCTTTAACTGGTATCAGCTTTTGACTGAAAAGAATATGCTCGACTTTACGGAAGATGAAACCGATAAGGATGCTAAAGATCCACAAGAGCCTTCAAAAGATGAATAAACCTAAAGTCCCCAGGCGGGACTTTTTTTTAATTTAAAAACGATGTATAAACAGCTTATTCGTCCGTTTTTTTTCCTTTTTGATGCAGAAAAAGTTCATCATGCAGTTACAGGTTTATTAAAGATATGGTTCAGTATACCAGGAATGAAAAAGCTGGTAAAAAATTTCACACTTGTTGAAAACCCAAAACTTGAACGTGAGCTTTTTGGTATCCATTTTAAAAATCCAGTTGGAATTGCAGCAGGATTTGACAAAAACGCATCCGTTTATGAAGAACTTGGAGCTTTGGGTTTTAGTCATATAGAGATAGGTACAGTAACACCAAAAGGCCAGCCCGGTAATCCGAAACCCCGTTTGTTTCGGCTAAAAAAAGACAAAGGTCTGATCAACAGGATGGGATTTAATAACCTGGGACTTGAAGAGGCTGTTGAAAAACTTAAGAAACGGAATAAAAACCTTATCCTTGGAGGCAATATTGGCAAAAATTCTGCAACGCCAAATGAAAAAGCTGTTGACGATTATGTGACAAATTTCAAAGGCTTATTCCCTGTTGTTGATTACTTTGTAGTAAATGTAAGCTGCCCGAACATCAGCGATTTGCATGAACTGCAAGATCAGGATGCTCTGATGAATATTTTGAATGCCATTCAGGAAATCAATCTAAAAAAATCACACCCCAAACCAGTCTTGCTCAAGGTTTCACCAGACCTTAACGAAAAGCAATTGGATGAAGTTATTACAATTGTAAAAGAAACTGGTATTCAAGGCGTAGTAGCAACAAATACGAGCATTACACGGCACACGCTTCAAAAGGATTTAACTAAAGCTAAAGCTATTGGCAATGGAGGTTTGAGTGGACTTCCAATTCAAAAGCGAAGTACGGAAGTGATTCGTTATCTCTCCGAAAAATCAAATAAGGCTTTTCCCATCATTGGTGTTGGTGGCATTTTTACACCAGAAGATGCCATTGAAAAAATAAAGGCAGGGGCCGATCTGGTTCAGGTTTATACCGGCTTTATTTATGAAGGCCCTTTGATTGCAAAAAAAATCAATAAAGCAATTCTAAGGAATAATTTATAGACTGCTTCTATTTGTTACGCACTAAATGATGTATTTCGCCAGCCACCTGACGATTGAAAGTAAACGTTAGTGTTTTGTAATTAACCATATCTACAATTGTACCGATCAAACACAAACCAGCAGTAAAGAAGTACAATATTCCCATTCCAATCTGATTCAGCAAAATGCGATGTATTCCTGCAAAACCTAATAAACCAACAAATGCAAACAATAGCATCATTTGAGGGTCTTTGCGACGTGCACGATACATATTGGCAAAATCACGCATTTGATCTTCAGAATAATCTTTCGTTAGGTTTTGTATAAAAACCATTTCTTCGCCCTGTACATCGGGCATCATTTCATAAATTTTTGTCATAAACTTCAGTATTTAGTTTTTGGTATTTATATTGAATTCTAAAAACACTTAGTATCCTAATAAGTAAAACCACAATTGCCAGTATTCCTAAAGGATGATAATCCATTGATTGTTTAAAATCACCATGCAAAGCTGACGAAATACTATGCCCTAATCCACAGCCCGGACAAGAATCAATACCAAGATGATGAAAAATACATAAACTTGTTCCGGTGTTGTCAGGCGACATAAATGCCAGTGATACCAATGCCAGAAGCCAAACAATTGCTTCCAGGTTGTATTTAAAGAATTTCCCAGCTTTTAGTAACACTACCAAAGTAGTTTTATATTTTTACTTAGCTAAATTACATTATTTAGACAAAAATCTAAATAAGGATTTCAATTTCGTTAAAATTAATCCGTTTAAATCAGATGATGTTTACTTCCGGATCCAGGTGAATACCGAATTTCTGCTTCACATCTAATTGTATTCTCATAGCTAATCCAAAAATCTCACGACCGGAAGCATTCCCGTAATTAACCAAAACAAGGGCTTGTTTATCATGAACTCCTGCATCTCCCTCGCGATATCCTTTCCAGCCAGCCTGCTCAATCAGCCAGGCAGCAGGAATCTTGTAGGTATTTGTTTCTGCCAAAAATGCTGGCATTTGCGGAAACTCTTTTTTCAAATCATCCAACATAAGCTGATGAATAACAGGGTTTTTAAAAAAGCTTCCCGCATTTCCTACAATCAATGGATCAGGTAACTTTGACCTTCTTATGTCCTTTATTGTTTCGCTAATCAATTTAATATCTGGCTTTTTAATACCACTTTTTTCCAGATGGTCTTTCAGATTTCCGTAACTGGTATTTAAAACAGCTTTTCTACTCAATTCAAATGTAACTGAGGTAATTAAATATCTTCCCTTCGCATTGTGCTTAAAAATGCTTGAACGATACCCAAAATCACAACTGGCTTTATCAAATTTTGCTATGGTACCACTTTGCATATCAATCGCTTCCAACATTTTAAAACAATCCTTCAATTCAACACCATAAGCTCCGATATTTTGAATAGGAGCAGCCCCTACACTGCCAGGTATTAAACTAAGATTTTCAAGTCCATGATATCCGACATCAACCATATCATCCACAAACTGCGACCAATCATTACCAGCACAAGCTTTTACATAAACCTTATCATTAACTTCATCAATCACTTCCCAGCCAGTATTGTCCATTTGAATGACAAGACCGTCAAAAAAATCATCCAAAAAAAGTAAATTACTGCCGCCACCTAGAATTAGTCTTCTGTTTTCCTTAAAAACAGAATTTTGTATCAGATTGCGGGCATCATCTGAATTGCTAATTCTGATATAGTAACTGGCTACAAGTGGGAGTCCAAATGTATTGCTAAGTTTTAGGTTATAGAAGCGTTCCAAAATGCGATCCAAAAATTTTGGTAAAAGTAAGGGAAATTATAATATTTCGGAGTAAAATCAAGTTATCTGTGTGTTAACGTACATATAAATTTTTCATTTGAAAAAAGCTTACGTATCTGTTATTAATGATCTGGTTACAGATCAACGTGTTCACAAGTCATGCCTTACACTTCAGAAGGCAGGATTTGAAGTAATACTCCTCGGGCGTATAATGCGTAATAGTCTTCCAGTAAAGGGACGACCATATAAAACGTATCGCATGCGCCTGCCTTTTGAAAAAGGACCTCTATTTTATATATTCTTCAATATCCGACTATTTTTCCTGTTGCTAAATTCAAAACAAAACTTATTAGTTGCCAACGATCTGGATACGCTACTCCCTAATTTTCTTATTGCAAAACTCAGGAATATACCACTTGTTTATGATAGTCATGAGTACTTTACTGAAACGCCAGAACTTACCAGCAGGCCTCATATTCAACGGATATGGAAAACGCTTGAATCACATTTAGTGAGCAGACTGCCAGAAATGATAACAGTAAATGAATCGATTGCCAATCTTTTCAGACAACAATACAAAATAAAGGTTCATGTAGTTAGAAATGTTCCGATGAAGCTTTCAAAAAACGCATCATTAAGTAGGGAAAGTTTAGGAATTCCAAATGACAAAACTATCTTGCTAATGCAAGGATCTGGAATAAATATTCAGCGGGGCGCCGAAGAGCTTCTGGAAAGCATGCAATATCTGGAGAATTGTTTGTTGCTTATCATAGGCAGTGGAGATGTTTTGCCATTTCTAAAAACAATGAGCCATAAGCTCAATCTGAACGATAAAGTGTGGTTTTTAGGAAAAATGCCATATCAAGAAATGATGCAATACACACAGCTTGCAGATTTTGGATTTACTTTAGACAAAGACACTAACCTTAATTATCGCTTTAGTTTACCCAATAAGCTTTTTGACTATATACAAGCAAATATACCGGTTATAGCAAGTGATCTTCCGGAAGTGAAGCATATTGTTCAAACCTACAACATAGGGAGAATCATAACTGACCACACCCCTGAGAATATCGCAAAAATAATAGGTGAATGTATTGAAGACAAAGACCTTAGAAATGAATGGAAAAATAATCTTACTTTTGCTGCCCAAACCCTTTGCTGGGAAAATGAGGAGCAGGTGCTGCTGAGCGTTTATGAGCAATATTACTGATTCACATATTCATTTGGTTTCTTTTGATATACCCTGGCCTGCAAATTATGGTGGGGTAATTGATGTGTTTTATAAAATCAAAGCACTGTCCGAAAAGGGTGTTAATGTTCATCTGCATTGTTTTGAATATGGACGTAAACAAGCTGAAATACTTGATAACATTTGCTATGAAGTTCACTATTATAAACGTGACGTTTCTAAAAAACATTTATTTAAAACCATTCCATACATAGTAAGTTCCAGAATTTCTGAAGACCTTATTATTCAGTTGCTTAAAGATGATCACCCAATATTGCTTGAAGGTTTGCATACGGCTGGTTTGCTCGAAGACTCAAGATTGAAAAACAGAAAAATAAGTGTCAGGACGCATAATATAGAACATGACTATTATTTGCACCTTGCAAAGGCAGAAACAGCAGTTTTTAAGAAGTATTATTTCTATAATGAAGCTGGTAAATTAAAAAAGTATGAGAAGGTTTTAAGAAAAGCCGATCAGCTGATTGCCATAAGTAAAAAAGATATGGACTACTTTGCCAGGCATTACAAAAACGTGAGTTTTATACCGGCTTTTCACCCGCACAAGTCAGTAAATATTCTACCCGGAAAAGGCGATTATGTTTTATACCATGGTAATTTATCAGTTGCGGAAAATTTTAATGCGGTTCGCTTCCTCCTCAACAATGTTTTTAAAGATATCAACATCCCCTTTAAAGTAGCTGGTTTAAATCCACCCGCGCACCTTATTAACCTGATCGCTGAATTTCCAAATGTGAGCCTTATTGCCAATCCCACAGATCAGGAGTTATATCACTTAATAAGTAATGCACATATAAATATCTCTGTAACTTTTCAAGCAACAGGCCTCAAACTTAAGCTATTAAACACCTTGTACAACGGTCGGTTTGCTCTTGTTAATGACAAAATGCTCAGCGGAAGTGCTTTGGATAGTTTATGTGTAATAGCTAATGATGCACCTTCTATTAAAAAGCAAATAAAATCTTTAATTAAGAAGCCTTTCACTCAAAAAGCCATAAAATTAAGGGAAGAAAAGCTGGAACTCTTGTATCACAATGGAAACAATATCGAAAAATTAATCGAGTTGGTTTCCTGAACTAATCACAGCACCCTCTTCGCACTTAATTATGCGTGAAGGAAATTTATGTATCAGGTTGTAGTTATGCGTAGCCATTAAAACCGCTTGCCCTGATTCACTTATCCGAAATAACAAACGCATAATCTCATTTGAAGTTTCAGGATCAAGGTTTCCTGTTGGTTCATCAGCCAGTATAAGCAAAGGCTTGTTTAGCAAAGCCCTGGCAATAGCAACGCGTTGCTGTTCGCCTCCGGATAATTGATGAGGCAACTTGTTTCTTTTAGCACTAAGTCCTACTTCATCAAGAACTTCAAGGATTCTATCGTCAATATCTTTTCTGTTCTTCCAACCGGTTGCTTTAAGAACAAATGCCAGATTATCACTTACCGAGCGATCAAAAAGCAATTGAAAATCCTGAAAAACAATCCCTAGTCGCCGCCGTAAAAATGGCACTTGTACAGGTTTTAGTTTACGAAGGTCGAAGCCTGCCACATCAGCTTTTCCGTCAAGTGCTGGCAGCTCTGCATAAAGTGTTTTAAGCAAAGACGACTTTCCACTTCCTGTTTTACCAATCAGATAAACAAATTCCCCCTCTAAAATTTGCAAATGTACATTAGCCAAAACCAAATTTTGTTTCTGAAAAATGGAGAGTTCTGATAGGGAAACAACTGCTTCTGCCATGGCATCTTATATTGGGTTGTCAAAATTAATAAAATGAGACAAGCTTTCAAGCTTTGAACAAAAATTAGTCCTTAAGTCTTTTTATAGGAAATGAAAATAAGATCAATCAGAAATCTTATGATGGTCGTGTGAGGATATATACCAAACTACCGGCTAAAAAGGAAAAAGCCAGACCAGAAGCCAACAAGGGTAGCTCGGCCAGATAAATAATTACACCACTTACTGATATCCCACCAGTTGCAAGCATTTTAGCAGGTTTGGGAATGGCGCGTTCTTTTCTCCAACGCACTACAGGAGGTCCAAAGCGCGGGTGATTGAGAAGCCATTGTTCTGCTTTTTCAGAACTTTGACTAAAAAAATATGCGGCAATTATAAAGAAAACCGTTGAAGGAAGAACCGGCAAAAAGGCACCTAAAATACCTACTCCGGTAAAAAAAAGCCCCAACGAAAATTTCATCCAGCGCATAGGTACTGATGCATTAAATTAGCGGTGCTAAAGTACAAAAACTCTTCGCAGTGTAGCTATCCATAATTAATCATTCTTAGCCAAAAGATCACTGTAAGTGGTGTGCTTTTTAAAAAAGCCAACAACATAACTACAAACAGGCACTATTTTCAAATCATTCTCACGCGCATAATCCATTAACTTAACAGCCAATTTTGATGCTATACCTTTACCGCGTAAAGCCTCTGAAACTACAGTATGTTCTGCAATGATTACATTATCATTTTTATGCTTAAATGAAATGTAGGCAGCCGGAGATTCTTCATCACCAATGAAAAATAAACTGTTTTTCCCTTTTTGGGTAAATAATATTTGTTCTGAATTCTGTGATACCATAGCTATAGTTTACAGAATAAACAGACGAATGCCTCGCTTTGTTCGTTTAGGGAATCAACAAAAAAGCTATTGCTTCTTTTTAGATAAGCGGATCAACAGCTAAAGCAATAATTATAACCAGCACAAAGTAATTGATGCGCATGAAATAATAGAAAGGGTTAAATGGCTTAAGCTGTTTTCGCAAGATACCTGAAAAAACCACAACAAGCCAAATCACCGATAACATCACTGTCAATATAATTGCCACATGATGGATTAAACCAAAAAGCGGCAACATCAATGCTGTTACTGCGGTAGCAAATGTCCAGAGGAAAGTAATATATCGTATTTGCTTTTCATCGTAAAGAAGTGTGATTGAAGGATAGCCAGCTTCTTCATATTCCTTACCATATTTTAGCATCAACAACCAAAAATGCGGAACCTGCCAAATAAAAAAGAAAAAGGCGAGGATTAGCGCTCTGGGATCAAAAAGTTCCCCACCGCCAGCTACCCATCCAACTAGAGGCGGAATAGCTCCTATTACAGAACCTGGGATAACCGCAAAAGCAGATTTACGCTTCATGGGAGTATAAATCCCATTATACCATATCAACGCAAGCAATCCCAGTTGCATGCCTACAAAATCTGAACCAATATAGATGATTGCCGAGCCTGCAACTGATAAGATAACAGCAAGAAGTAATACCTTGTTTTTTGTAATCCTGCCAGAAGGAATAGGACGGTTTTGCGTTCTTTTCATCAAGCCATCACGATCACTATCCTGAAAGTGATTTAAAGCAGATGACCCACAAGCGAGAATAAAGATGCCGATTGTTGGTAATATCAATCCTGTATTAAAACTGCCACTGGCTAAAAGATAACCGGCAATCGTAGTAAGGGCAACAGCAAAGGTAATTTTAACCTTACTAAGTTCAGCAAGCAAAACCAGATTCTTACGGAGCATAATTATTTCAGGTTTTTGATATAGTCAACAATATCAGCAATTTGTTCATCAGTTACAACACCTTCATAAGATACCATTAGTCCTTTCATATAACCCTGAACAATGTCAGCGTTAGGATCTTTGATGGAACGTGCAATATAAGCCGAATCAATAACTATCTCTCTTTCAACACCATCAGTAATCACTGTTTCTGTTTTACCAAAAATACCCTTAAACGAAGGTCCGATTATCTTACTTCCATCCTGTGAATGGCATGTTAAACAGGCATTTTGTTTTAAAACAGCCAGTCCGGGGTGTTCATCCGTGATGGCAGGTGCACTGGTTAACCATGTTTGATAATCAGCATCTGACACTACCGTAATAGTAGATAACATATATGAGTGTAGCTGTCCGCAATATTCTGCACATAAAATATCATAGCGACCTTCAAGATTAGGGTTAAACCACAAATAGTTCTGCCCTCCCGGAACCATATCTTCTTTGATACGAAATGCAGGAACATAAAAACTATGTAAAACATCACGCGAATGCAGATTAAGTTTTACAGGCTGATTTACGGGCACTACAAGTGAATCAGTAACTTTTCCGTCGGGATACTGAAACGAAAACTTCCACATCTGGGCGTATGCCTCAATCTCGATAGCATTATCCGGCACCTCTCGCATAGGTTTATATCCCATCCATCCGTAATAGAACATAACCAACACCAGGATAGTAGGGATCACCGTCCATATTACCTCTAATGTGTTGCTTCCCTCAATATTTGTAGCTTTTGGATTTCGTTTTCTACTATAACGAAAAACAAAGTAGATCATCACCGCTGTGATACCTACAAGAAAAAAAACTGAAATTCCGGCTATGATGTACAATGACAAATCAACACCTTCTGCAAAAGTTGAAGCTCCTGTTCTCATAAATTGTTAACGGTTTAAGTATTCAATACTGGTGAGCACCGTAAACGACACAAATAATATGGCCACAATCAAAACAAGCCAGGTATAGATTTTTTTGTCGTATTTCAAATGCATAAAATAATAAGCAACCACAACCACTTTTACAGTTGCAATAAGTAAAGCTGTGAAAACCGACAAACTTCTGAGGTCGGCTCCAAAAACAGAAATAGCAACCGTGATTACAGTAAGTAAAAGCAAAGCTATCAAAGTACTAAAATGCTCTTTGTAACTAGAAATATGCACTTGTTCCTTTTCTTTATGGTTTTCGTTGGATTGACTCATAACAGTTTTCGATTAATGGATGAGGTAAAATAATGGAAAAAGATAAATCCAGATTAAATCTACAAGATGCCAGTACAAACCTGCATTTTCTGTTAGTGTATATTTCTCGCTCGTAACTAATCCCTTTTTTGTACGATATATGACTACAGCAATGATAATTCCGCCAATAATGATATGCAGGGCGTGCAAGCCTGTCATGAAGAAATATAAAAAGAAAAACAAGCTTTCACCGGGAGGAAGATTTTCATAAACATCAAAACCCGGGAATAGACCATGATGAATTTTTGCAGACCATTCAAAGTATTTAACAACCAAAAACACCAAAGCTAATGCAAGTGTTGTATATAACAATAAAATCGATTTTTTAGCATCCCCCAGTTGTATGGCTGTGATTGACATGGCAATCGTCATACTACTAACAAGCAATACTATAGTATTAAAGGTGCCAAGTGTTACATCCAGTTCAAAAGAGGCTAACAAAAAGGATTCCGGGTTTAGGCTTCTGTAAACCATGTAGACGATAAACAAGCCTCCAAAAAGCAAAAGTTCAGTAAACAGAAAGAGCCACATCCCCATTTTTGATGCTTCGGCATCTCTGTTGTGCCCTGAATTGGGCAAGCTAAAACCTGATGAGTTTTCCATAGTTATTCTTTTATCTCTGGTTTATGGTCATAATCATAGGGACCGTCTTTTGGAAGAACTGGCATACGGTCAAAATTTGCCACTGGGGGTGGTGAAAGGGTTTGCCACTCGAGCGTTATACCTGTGCCCCATGGATCTCTTCCAATCTTTTCCTTTCTGCGACGCATACCTGCTGCTATCAAATTGCCAAGCATCAACAACAAACCTACAGCCAAAACCCAGGAGCCATAAGTACTTATCATGTTTGGCAAATGAAATTCAGGTAAATAGTCATAATAGCGACGAGGCATTCCCATTAAACCTGCGATCATCATTGGGAAATACAATAAGTTAAACCCAATAAAGAATATGAAAAAGGCAATGTTTGCAACCAGCTTATTGTACATTTTGCCCCAAATTTTTGGAAACCAGTAATGAAGCGCTCCAAAAAATGCAAAACCTGTTCCTCCAAACATTACATAATGGAAATGGCCTACAACAAAATAAGTATCGTGCAGGTGAATATCTGTGGCCAATGCCCCCAAAACCAGCCCACTAAGTCCGCCAACCATAAACTGGAATATAAAGCCCAACGCATAAAGCAGCGGGGGCTGCACATCTATTGAACCTTTGTATAAGGTTGCCACCCAGTTAAACACTTTAATTGCTGTGGGAATTGCAACTAAAAATGTCATAATGGAATAAATAATTCTTGCCGGACCACTCATCCCCGAAGTAAACATATGATGCCCCCACACAAAGTATCCTACAAATGCAATAGCAAGTGATGAAAAAGCAATGGCTTTATAACCGAAAATTGTGCGATTTGAGAAGGTTGGAAGCACTTCAGAAATAATGCCAAATGCCGGCAAAGCCATAATGTAGACAGCTGGATGAGAATAAATCCAAAATAAATGTTGGTAAAGAATTGGATCGCCACCAATAGATGGGTCAAATAGCCCCACACCAAAAACACGCTCAGCAACAATCATCAGCAATGTAATACCAATGATAGGTGTAGCCAAAAGTTGAATCCATGAAGTAGCGTAAAGCGCCCATGCAAACAAGGGGAGCTTCATAAATGTCATTCCAGGAGTTCTGAGACGGTGAATGGTAACGATAAAATTCAATCCGGTAAGTATGGACGAAAATCCCAAAACAAAAGCTGCCAGAACAGACATTGTAACATTTGTGCCAGTTTTAACACTATAGGGAGCATAAAAAGTCCAACCAGTATCAGCAGGCCCATCACCAAACATCAAAGTTGATAGTGCCATGATTGCACCAATAATATATACCCACCACGACAGCAAATTTAACCTTGGAAACGACACATCATCTGTACCCAACATTATGGGCAAGAAAAAATTACCAAAAACTGCTGGAATACTTGGAATGATAAAAAGAAAAATCATGATCACTCCATGCATTGTAAACACCTGGTTGTAGGTTTGCGCTTCCAGTAAATCTTTGCCTGGATTCAACAACTCAAGGCGCATTAAAATACCCAGTGTAACGCCTACTAAAAAGAATGTAATTAACGAATACAGGTATAACAATCCTATTCGTTTATGATCAACACTAAAAATCCAGGAAAAAATGCCATTCTTTCCCTGGAGATAATTTAGATTCATTGCAGAACTTGTCATAGATTAAAGTGCGTTTTTGGTTTTCTTTTTACGATTCGAAATGACTAAGGATCCAAGCAGTGCAAGAGCAAGAAACAAAATGATTGTGCCCGACACTCTGGTTACATTAAAAACATATGTCTTTCCTTCCGGGTCATAACTAAAGCAATAATCCAGAATTTTATTAATAGTAGGCCCCGATCGCTCCATGCCAGCCTCAACAACAGCCATCTTCATATCAAAGGGCAAATAGTCTGTTCCATGCAAATAACGAGTAATTTTTCCACTGGGGCTAATCACCACAAGTGTTGCAGGGTGAATAAACTCTTCACCTTCCTGCTTAACCTTGTATCCAATATTATCCAGAAAGCGGTCGATAGTCAGACTGTCTCCAGTAAAAAAATGCCACCCATTTTCCAAATCTCCCTTGCCAACTAATTTCGTATAAGTTCGTTTCTTATTCTGAGCCAGCACTGGACTTTCAATATGAGAAAAACTGATTGTAAATACTTGATAATCTTTACCCAACTCCAAATCAGATTTCTTCATCACATCTGCAAGTCCATTAAGGAGAGGTGTGCAAATTCCTGGACATTCATAGTAAACCATTGCCACAATTGTTGGCTTATCAATGGCTTCTTTGATATTAATCTCCTGAAAATTTTCATCAGTAAAAACAATATCGTCACTTATATACTGATCCAATTTTTCATAAACTCCTAATTCCTGCTGTGAAAAAGCGGAGCCAAAGAAGATGAAAACAAACAATAAACTTAAGAAAACGTCTAATCTTAGTAACGCTAATAATCTCATTTTTTGTAGTTTATACCGCAGGCTGAACTTTCCTATTCAGTTTGCTAATTTAGAATTAATCCAGATAAAAACAAAAGCATCCCATAAAAGTTGTAAAATCAGGAATAAAAGTTGAAAAAGTTTCAAATTTTTACCCAATATTTGCTTTGAAAAATAGCCAATGAATGGCCTGAAATGCTAAATGTTTCAACTGAATTTTATTTAGATTTAGCTAATTATTCAATAATAACTCCTTTGGCATCCATCGTAAACTTCCACTCGGGTAAAGATATCGCATCAATCTCTTCCTGACTTTTACCGGCATCAGCCGCATAATGCTTAAGCATTTCAACCGGAATAAGCTCGCGAACAGCTACACCTTGTGCCCAAACCTTTTTACCAGCAGCATCTTTTGGTACTTCATATGCATGATCCAGCATATTAACCATCAATTCTTCACCATTATCCAATTCAATTGTTAGCCAGCAACCACTATGCTGACAAACCTCGCTAATGGTTCCTGTTAACTTCAGGTCGAAGGTAGTATCTGCAATAATCTGTTCAAGCGCTACATCTGCCTGCAAAGCATTTTCCTTTGTGATTATTTCGCCAAAATTTCCGCTTGAAGCAAGCGGCTTAGCTGAAACCTCATGGCTTTCGTGATGATTTTGTCTATCTTCGGACAATTCTGTATTACATGCTGTTATAATCGTTGCAACAATAATGAGGCTTAAAAAAAAGAATCTGGTTTTCATTAAAACTTGGTTTAAATTTTCGGCAAAAGTAAAACAAAAATCCATTTATTTAGAATAATTCTAAATAAATGATCTTAAAGAATGCATTAAAAACAACAATCAGCTTATTCAAGCATTACTGTAGCTTTACTGGGGCTGCAACAACTACCTTTCACTTTTACTTCCTTCTCAGGTGTGAGCATTTGACTTTTAGGGCTTACAAAAGGTATTCCCAATGATAAACCACGCAAAATAAACAAGATACCAAGTACCACTATAAACACTGGAATTACTTTATTCATTTTCTTTCTTAGTGGCTGGCTGATAATGTTTCCAAGCAGGGTTACACTCATCATTACCGGAATAGTTCCTAAGCCAAAGATTACCATAAACAAAATACCATTTAATACATCATTGGTATTAATTGCACCAGCTACAGCTACATAAACTAAACCACAAGGAAGCAGTCCATTTAACAGACCAATAACAAGCAAATTCTTATAGGAAGATCTTCCAAACAAAACCCTGAATTTTGCAATTAATCTTGCAGCATATCCTGTAAGCAATTGGTCCACATTCAAATTACCCTTAAAAAAAACCGGAAACAAAACAGACAAAATCATAACTACACCTATAAGTATAGATGCCCACTGTTGAAACCCAGCCATTTCAATGCCTTTACCCAACAAACCAAAAGCTGCACCTAAAACTCCATAGGTAGCAGCCCTACCCAAATTATACAATAAAACACCTATCACTTTGCCTGACCAGCTCCGGTTTCCAACGGGCAACGCCACTGCAATAGGACCACACATGCCAATACAGTGAAAACTTCCAATAAGTCCAATTGTCAATGCTGTATACAAATCAATCATGTTCAAGGAATATTAATTTGTTTTTCAGTATAATAAGCTGATCCATTATGTTCCCAATCCATTTTTAGTTTATACCGTCCCTGTAGATTTGCTACGTTAAAAACAACAACATTATTGGTATCTGGATTAATTTCGAAAACAGCATCTTTACTTTCTTCAGCAATGTGGTACAAATGAATCTTACCTGAGATTTCTTCTGATCCCAAAACATCGGGAAACACAAGCTTTAATTGTCCGTTTTCCACCTTAACCTGTATCTGATCAGATAAAGAACTGGCATTTTGTCGCTTTTCAATTAATTCCTGGTGCGTTTGACCTTTAGGGTAATAATCCGGCTCAACCAGATTAATCTCTTCGCGTATCATCAAAACTGCAAAAATGATTAACATGATCATGAAAGCAGCAGTCAGGATAAATAATTTAGTTCCCCAGTTCCATTTCATAGTTGTTGATGTTTTAGTTATTCTTATCCAGACGATTTGGCCCTATAAAGGTTGTTCGATAGGTTGAAAGCACTTTATCATTACTCTTTATTTCAATATCGATTCGCGTATTACTTGAAGTAATAATCGCTTTGTCGATTATAACCAAAAAATTGGCCTCTTTTATTTTTCCTCCCTCGACCAAAATAGGATCTCCCATAATTTTTATTTCCCCTTCATGAGAAACCAATTCCAATTGAATCGGCAAATCCTGTCTGGTTTTGTTTACCAATTGAACTTTATAAACGTTTGACAACTGATTGGGCCCATACTCCTGAAAAAGGGTCGCCGGAACTCGTAAAATAGTTGCCTCAACATCTGAGCGAAGTGAAAACAAAGTTCCCACAACCAGAAGTAAAACTGTAAGAACAGCGGAATAAGCAATAGTACGGCCGTTAAATATCTTTCGAACACCTTCAGAAATACCTTTTTCTGAATCGTATCTGATTAGTCCTTTTGGCAGGCCAACGCGTTCCATGATAGTATCGCAGGCATCAATACAAGCTGTGCAATTGATACATTCAAGCTGGGTACCATTCCTGATATCAATTCCTGTCGGGCAAACCGTTATACAGCTTTTACAATCAATACAATCACCCTTATTAGTTGATGCCCTGTCTTCGAGCGGATTATATTTTCCTTTTGGTTCGCCGCGTTTATAATCGTAAGCCACTACAATTGATTTACTATCCAAAAGCACTCCCTGAAGCCGGCCATAAGGACAAGCAATCAGGCAAACCTGTTCTCTGAAAAAAGCAAAAATGAAATAAAAGACACCCGAGAATAAAATGATTGCAATAAAACTTGAGAGATTTTCCAGTGGTCCGGTTTCTATCAACTCCTTTAGACGATCAATACCCACCAGATAGGCTAAAAATATATTTGAAATTGCAAAAGCAATGGCAAAAAATATAAAATGCTTCAACGACTTTTTCCAAATCTTTTCAAAGTTCCATTGCTGACGCGCTAGTTTTTTCTGTTTGTTATAGTCTCCTTCAATCAGATATTCGATCTGACGAAAAACGAATTCCATAAAAATGGTTTGCGGACACACCCAACCACAGAAAAGCCTTCCAAAAATAACTGTAAACAGAATTATAAATACAATGAAAGTTATCAAAGACAATACAACCAGATGAAAATCCTGCGGCCAGAACAGCTGACCAAAAATGATAAATTTTCTCTCAAAAATATTGAATAGCATAAATGGCTCACCTTTATATTGAATAAAGGGGCCAACAAATAAAAGTGTCAACAAAATAATGGCAACAATCCAACGGTAATTATAAAATTTACCATGCGGCTTTTTTGGAAAAACCCACGCACGTTTGCCGCTGCTGTCTATCGTACTAATCTTATCCCTGAAACTACCACTTTCAGGATTACTTATATCCTCGTCCCAATTAGAATTTGTTTTATCCTGGCTCATAAAAAATGTTTTAAAAAAACAATGCCGGAATTCCTCTAAAATAAATTTCAGAGTTATCCGGCAATGTTCACAATGTAATTTTGGTTTGCATTATTTATTCATACAACTCACCCTGTGGTTCTTTAGGTGTAGCAGGTGTGCTTCCTTGTAATTCTACAAGAATAAAACTGATAACTTCCAGACGTTGCTGTTCAGACAATTGGTCTTTGTAAGAAATCATACCTTTTTCGAGTACACCATTCTCAACCACCGACCATAAATCTTCGAGCTTGTTGCCATGTATCCAGTAATTATCAGTCATATTTGGACCAACAAGTCCTCCGCCATCTACCAAATGGCAAACCGCACAGATTTTATCCCAGGTTTCCTTGCCTTTTGCCAAAGAATTTGCATCTTCGAGCAGCACCAATTCAAAAGGTGCGGCATTGGCGTTTCTCTCAGCTGCTACAGCACCAGCAGCAGCCATTTCATTTTGAAACTCTTTCGACTGCATCAGGTCATCAGCTCTGAAAACCCATAACCTCACAAGGTATACTGCAGCAAAGACAATTGTTATTATAAACAACCATTTCCACCAGGGAGGCAAGTCATTATCCAGCTCCTGAATGCCATCATATTCATGATTCTTAATCAGTCTGTCATTCGTCAGGGTATCAATTTCATAATGATCATCCTGCATATTTTGATTTTTATTTTCTGTTGTCATAATCGAAGGTTTTCTTATGGTTAATCTTAATGTCGACTTTGAGCATAGTTACCTGACTCTGAAGCTTCTTCTTCTAAGGGCAAACGACTTATTTCATCTACCTCATTCCTGTCCATTTTTACCACCCTGTAAATCATGATGATAAAAAACACCAGAAAAATCATCAGTCCGATAATAGGAAAAACCTGAATGTTAGCTATGCTTTCAAGCGCATTGGTTACGATTTTCATATAGGTTTAATTTTCAGAAAACAATGATTCATTTGATTCGCGGTGTATATCAGTCCCAAGACGTTGGATGTAAGCAATTAAGGCAATTACTTCTTTTTGGTCTTCCACATCAATACCGCCATCACGCAAACCCTGTGCGATTTGATTGGCTTGGTTTTTCAGATGATCCAAAGCTTTTTCGTCAAATCCTTCAGGATAAGGAACACCCAGCTTCATCATTGCTCTGATTTTAGCAGCTGTTTTAGAAGTATTCAAATCATTCTCAATAATCCATGGATAAGGAGGCATGATAGATTCTGCAACCATTTTCTGTGGGCTCATAAAATGGTTATAGTGCCATGAATCTGGCTTGTAGTTTCTACTTGATTTAACACCTTCGCGAGCCAAATCAGGACCGGTTCTTTTTGAACCAAACTGGAAAGGCCTGTCATAAACTGTTTCACCAGCCTTAGTATAATCTCCATATCGCTCTACTTCACTTCTAAATGGCCTGATCATCTGACTATGGCAGGTATAACATCCTTCCCGTATATAAATATCGCGTCCTTCCAATTCAAGTGGCGTGTAAGGCTGCACGCTGGCAATTGTTGGCACATTGGATTTAACCATAAACATTGGAATGAACTCTACCAATCCTCCAATCAGGATAGCCACTAATGAGAGAATTGTGAACAATACAGGTTTGCCTTCAAGCAAACGGTGACCTTTATCTGTATTAGGCTTACGTAAATCAAGCGCCGGAGCTTCATCTGCCTCCTGAGGAATAAATGATCCCTGTTTAATCGTTTTAACAGCGTTGTATATCATCAACACTACGCCGGTAATATAAAGCGTACCACCCAGAACACGAATCCAGTACATAGGCAGAATTTGTGTTACTGTTTCAATGAAATTGGGATACTTTAAGAATCCTTCTTCAGTAAATTCTTTCCACATTAAACTTTGGGTGAAGCCTGCAAAATATAGCGGAATGGCAAAGAACAACATTCCTGTGGTTGATAACCAGAAATGTGCATTAGCCAATTTAACACTAAAGAGTTTAGTATTGTACAGACGAGGCAACAGCCAATAAATCATACCAAAAGTTAGCATTCCGTTCCAGCCAAGCGCACCAATGTGTACGTGAGCAATTGTCCAATCAGTAAAGTGGCTGATTGCATTTACACTTTTTAGTGAAAGCATTGGCCCTTCAAAAGTTGACATACCATAAGCTGTTACACCTACTACAAACATTTTAAGAACCGGATCTTCACGTACCTTATCCCAGGCACCTCTTAAGGTTAGCAAACCATTAATCATACCACCCCACGAAGGAGCAATCAGCATAATTGAGAAAACAACCCCTAAAGCCTGTGCCCAATCAGGAAGTGCTGAATAAAGCAAATGGTGAGGACCAGCCCAGATATAAATAAAAATAAGTGCCCAGAAGTGAATAATAGAGAGCTTATAGGAGTAAATAGGCCGGTTTGCAGCTTTAGGAATAAAATAATACATCAAACCCAGGTAAGGTGTGGTAAGGAAAAAAGCGACAGCGTTATGTCCGTACCACCATTGCACCAATGCATCCTGTACGCCGGCATAAACCGGATAGCTCTTTAACAAACTTACCGGAAGGTTAATGGAGTTAACAATATGCAAAACAGCAACAGTTACAAATGTTGCAATATAAAACCAGATAGCGACATAAATATGTTTTACGCGCCTTTTTACTGTTGTCATTATGAGGTTTATACCAAATACTACCCAAACAACGGCAATAGCAATATCAATAGGCCACTCCAGCTCGGCATATTCCTTACTAACAGTTATCCCAAGCGGAAGTGTTACTGCTGCTGCAACAATGATGAGCTGCCAGCCCCAAAAGTGAATTCGTCCGAGCAGCTCGCTATACATCGGTGTTTTAAGCAAGCGCGGTGTGGAATAATAAATAGCTGTAAACATACCATTACCAACAAAGGCAAAAATTACTGCATTTGTGTGCAAAGGTCTTAAACGTCCAAATGATAGCCATGAAATACCATTTGTCATTGTGGGCCAGATCAACTCGATGGCAATGGTTAGCCCCACCAACATACCTACCAGTCCCCATAAGATAGTAGCCTTAAGGAACAAACTGGAAAGACGGTTGTCGTAAGTAAACTTCTGTAACTCCATAAAATTTGTTTTTGGTTATTGTTCTGGATTTTGATTTTCTATTGAATTATTGTGCTCATCTTTAGGTTTCTTATTCTCAAAAAGCATGCGCACAGAAGGTGAATAATCATCGTCAAACTGACCGTTTCGGACTGCCCAAACAAATGCAATCAAAAATCCTCCTGCAACAACAATACCCAATAATATCAGAATAATAATCGCACTCATTTCGGTAATAAGGTTCCTATTTACGGTTTGATGGCAAAAATAATGAAGTGAACTTTATGTTGATAAAAAGCTCTTCTATTTAAAAAGATTCTAAATAACAAACTAGAAATCAACTTTTCAGGGCTAATTTAAGGAGAAAAAAACAGAAATATACTTTGATTTAAAAAATGTTAGCAGAAATAAATTATTTCAGCCTCCGATTTGCAACCCAACGCGTACTTAAAGTAGCAAATAAAACTACTGAAACTGAGCTTACAGGCATCAAAATTGCAGCCACTAATGGTGAAAGCATTGCTGAAACTGCAAAACTCAAACCCAACACATTATACAAAAATGAAATAAAAAAACTCAACCTGACAATGCGAAAGCTTGCACGGGTGAAACGAATAAACTGATTAAGTTTTGAGAACTTTGATGACTCCAGAATTGCATCACATGCAGGTGAAAAACTAAAAACATCATCAGCAATGCTAATTCCGGTATTACTTGCAGCTAAAGCTCCCGCATCATTTAATCCATCACCAATCATAAGAACATTTTTGCCTTCCTTTTGCAGTTGTTCGATGTATGCTTTTTTATCTGTTGGACTTTGGTTAAACTTCAGTATAGCTGATGAACCAAAGATTTGTTGAAGTCGTTCTCTTTCTGCAGCATTGTCGCCCGAAAGCAAGTGCAAATCATAGTATTCCTTTAAATCATGAATTACATCTTCCAGTCCTTTGCGGTAAACATTTTTAATGCTGAAATATCCTTTTTGAATCCCTCCTATACTGAGGTAAACACGACTTTCTGTAATTTCAGCGTTTTCTTCCTCACCGGCAACAAATTTTCCTGATCCCAAATTAAATCGCTCATTAGCAATGACTCCTGTGATACCCATTCCAGGAATTTCCTCGTATTGCTCAACTTCAAATTTAGGTTCCGCTTTCAAGTGCTCATACAAGGCAGCACTCAGTGGATGACTAGAATGACGTACCATTGATTTCACTTTATCCAACTGAGAAGTTGAAAGTTCTTCACCCTGATAGCCAACAGCCATTTTACGGCTTAGTGTTAATGTGCCCGTCTTATCAAAAACTATTGTAGTAGTTTTATGAAGTTGCTCTATCACTTCAGTCTTTTTCAGATAAAAACCTTTCCTTCCAAACACACGCATTGTATTACCAAAAGTGAATGGAATTGTAAGTGCCAAGGCGCAAGGGCAAGCTATTATTAACACTGATGTAAAAACATAAATGGCTGTGCTGATATCACGAAATGCCCAAAATGCAAAGGCAGAAAAAGCAATAACCAACACTGCAATAGTAAAGTACTGACTAATATTATTAATATGATTATCAAGTGTATTAATAGTTTGGCGCGACACTTTCTGGTTCCAAAGCTGGGTTAAATAACTTTGCTCTACTTCATTAACTACAACCATCTCAACAGAGCTACCTACCTGTCGTCCACCAGCATAAATAAAATCATCAATTTGCTTTGGCACAGGGATCGACTCACCGGTAACAAAAGCATAATCAATGTTCCCTTTACCTCGCACTAATCTGGCATCTGCAGGTACAAGTTCCTGGTTACGAACTAAAATATGATCTCCGGCCCGCAACTTTTTAATCGGAATGATTTGTTCTCCTTTTTCTGTAAGGCGGGTTATTGCCACCGGGAAATAGGATTTATAATCCCTTTCAAACGAAAGTGCTTCATATGTTTTTCCCTGGTACCATTTGCCCACCAACAAAAAGAAAACCAATCCGGCCAATGAATCCATATACCCAATCCCGTCTCCGCTAAATACAGCATAGCTACTCTCAAAAAACAGTGCAATGATTCCTAAAGTAATTGGAATATCAATACTTATAATCTTATGCTTTAAGCCCTTAAAAGCAGTCAGGTAATAATCGCTTGCACTATAAAAAACCACTGGCAGGATTAATATAAAGCTTAGCCAGCCAAATACATCTTTAAACATCTGTTCCAAAAGATCACCACCAGGTAAATACTCAGGAAAGCTATACAACATGATGTTCATAAAGCTGAAGGCAGCAATACCAATTTTTACCAACAGACTTCTGTTGCTTTTATTTCCACTCTTCTTTTCCAATTGATCCAAAGTGATCTCTGGTATATAGTGGATAGCAGCGAGTAATTCGGCAAGTTGTCGCAAACTAATCTGATCATTTCTAAAAGTGATGGATACCTCTTTCTTAGGAAAATTAACAGTGGAATAACTAATGGCAGGATTTAAAGTATCTAAATGCTCCAACAACCAAATACAAGAAGCACAATGTATGGAGGGCACAAAAAATCTTACCTTAGAAATATTTCCATCACTAAAATCAAGCAATTGTTCTTTGAGTTCCTCGTTATCCAGAAATGCAAACTTATTGCTTTGACTTTCAGTTTCAACTCTGATGCCTGACATAGGTTGTATTTTGTAGTAATCACCCATGTCTTTTTCGTGCAAAATCTGATAAACTGTTTTGCAACCATGGCAACAAAAAGGTTTATCATCCCAAATCACAGGATGCTTGCCACAATCAGCACCACAATGTATGCAAGCCTGACCAGCCATTAAAACTCTGATTTTACATTAAATTTCACATACCAAATACCCCTCAAATCACCAACTTTGTAATCAACTGCTTCACCCTGCGGGTATAATTTTCTTATTAAAGCAAAATTCTCAGGGTCAATATCTTTCTTTGTATTTCCATGACACTGCAAGCACATGTCGTTTATAATAATTGGCTGCGCATATACAGCATAACCTTCCGCATCCCTCACTACCATATTAACCTGTGAAAGATCTGCTGTTCCAAGTTTTGAAAACGTCTCAATCAGGCTGGTTTCAAAAGCATCAGCTTTATTCAGTGGATTCCTGTTTTTTAAGGAAACACGTTTTATATCAACATTATATTTTTTTGCTAATGAATCAGTAACAGGAAGTGCAGCAGTATTACAAAAGTTAAGTGCATATGAAATACCCCCTTCTTGAATGGCAGATTTTAATTCACTACTCAAGGCCAAAAACGTTTCTTTAACAATTAGTTTTCCCTGAGAACGAAAACTTTCCAAAGTTGTATCAGAAGCAGGTTTTAAATTCAGCTTTTCTGACTCAACAGGAGCATCAGCTTTTGAGCTGTTTTCTTGAGAGCAGTTTGTAAAAAATACTACCAAACCCAAAAAGAGTAATGCAATAACTGTATTAGAATAAAATTTCATAGTGCTCATTTTTTTATAAATAAAAAATCACCTTTCTGATTGGGGGAGCTCTTCAGCTTGGGCTTCCCTAACAGCAAAAATCTTGCCTTCAAACCTTAGATTTTTTCCTGCCATTGGATGATTAAAATCCATGGTAACCCTGTCTTTCATCTTTCGGATAATTTTACCATAATGCCTGTTTCCCTCTTTGTCTGCCATTGGAAAGACATGCCCCACCTGCACAACCTCATCATCAATGTGTCCATCCTCTTCTTCAAAAGTACTTAATGGAAGGTCAAAAATAGCCCCCGGGTCAATTGGCCCATATGCCTCGTCGACCTTTGCATCAAAACGGAATGAATCTCCTGCTTTTAATCCCATCAGGGATTTTTCAAAAACATCGAGCAGTAAGTCATGGCCAAACAAAAAATCTTGAGGGCTGTCTTCGGGAACGGTTTGAAGCTTTTTATTTGTTTCGATCTCAAACACAGTGTATGAAACACTTGCAACACAGTTTTTTTCTATTTTCATAGCTTGCAAAAGACAATGAAAGCCTTCCGCTTTTGTAGCAGAAGGCTCTCTAAGTAATAAGTTAAATATCGAATCTATTTTGTAATACTTCGCACATAATGAATAATCTTCCATCTGTTTTCAGGTCGAACCTGGCTTCCATGTGCTCCCATTAATCCGGAAACAGAGCCAAGCGTAATTACATGATAGATTTCACCATCAGGTAAATCTTTCACACGACCTTCGACCAAAGAAGTTGGCTTTGCCGGGAAAAGTCCGCTTGTGTATAGATGACCATCTCCCTGCCCAACTTCACCATGGCAGCTGATACAAAAAATATCGTACTGCCTTTTACCTTCGGCAATAACTGCATCGGTAGCTTCGAGTGGATTTACAAGTTCAAGGCCTGCCTTAACCTGCTCGTCAACTGATTTGGGCTGATAAGGATAAGGCATACTACCTCTGGGTATAGTCCCTTCAACTGGCGCACGATTGGTATAGCCATCTTCAAAAACCGGATTTGTTGTGTACGTTTCATAAGCACGCGAATATTGCATATCCGGATAAAAGGTATAACCAGGATTGTTTTGATCCTTATTACAGGAAGAAAGCCCTGTCAGGATTAAAATAATGAGAATTAAATGCGAAGTATATTTCATGACGATCAATAGTTTGTGTGATAGTGAAGACTTTCTTCATAAAATGGGTGATTTTTAGGCACCAAAGCTGACTTGCTCAGGCCCCAGAATGTTATCAGCATAAACATCCCAAGGAATCCAATAGTCATGCCTATTTCCAGAAAACCTATACCAGCAGCGTCATGACCAACTGCTCCGGGCATGATTAACTGATAAAGATCTATCCAGTGTCCGATAAATATCAATACTGCTATCGGAATTACAACCCAATAAACTCTTTTGGCATTACGTGGCATTAACAATAGGAAAGGAAGCGTAAAATTAATTATCAGATTCATATAAAAAACTGTATCAAAGTATTTTATCCTCTCATAAAAATAGATGGTTTCTTCGGGAATATTGGCGTACCAAATTAGCATATACTGAGAAAACCACAGATAAGCCCAAAAAATACTCAGCCCAAACATGTATTTTCCCATATCATGAATATGTTCATCATTAACATGTTTCATGTAGCCCATGCGTTGTAAAACAAACACAAAAATCACAATCATAGAAAAGCCTGTAACGAGCATACTGCTGAATACATACCATCCATACAAAGTGCTGAACCAGTGAGCATCAATCGACATTAACCAGTCCCAGGAAGAAACTACACTTGTAAGTGCAAGAAAAACAACATAAAAAGCACTATACTTTCGCAGTTTATTAAAATACTGCAAATCACCATTGATATCAAGCTGACGCGAAGTTTTGCGTATCAACCAGGCGAGCAGTACCCAACCGCCAAAAAACACAAAAAATCTTACATAAAAGAATGGTTGATTCAGGTAGGGAACTTTTTTAATAAGGATACGATCCAGATGATCTTCGTGCGTCCATTCAAAAAGATGATGCATACCTCCGGTTAAAAACACTATGAGCATGATTAAACCACCGACAGGAATAAAATAGCTCATGGCTTCACCAATACGCTGCATACTTACCTGCCAGCCAGATTCAGCAATGGCATGCACTGCAACAAAAAATAATCCTATTAGTCCCAGGCTAACAAAATAATAACTATTCAGATGAAGATTAGCAAATATCCTGTCTGCACCCAAACCTGCAACAAATCCATAAACCAAAGCAAGCACACCCACTGCTATCATAACGATACCAGTAGTTTTTAGGTTTTTGGTCAACTTAAACGATACATTTTCCATAGCTACAATTTCTATGAGTTGATTTTAATACCCTCGGCACCAGTTTCTTTAAGCGCCTCTTCAATTTTCTGTTGATTCTCTGCCTCTTTCAGATTCACAATTACCAGAAATCGATCATCCGTTATACGTTCATCATGGATTACAGTTTTTGCACCAGGACCCAGTTTGAAGTAAATCAAATAAGCCATAACCATTGAAAAAGCAGCAAATAAAACAGCTAATTCAAAAGTCACAGGCATAAAAGAAGGGACGGCAAAGAAAGGTTTACCCCCAAAGTTCAGAGGGTAGGCCCTTGTGAATACCCATGCCTGAAAAGTAAAACCAATTGTTGCACCTATTGCACCTCCGAGAAAGGCTACTCGGGTAAGTCGGGATCTCCGCATTCCCATAGCCTTATCCAATCCATGAACGGGGAAAGGTGTGAGCACATCCAATATTTCCAATCCTTTTTCTTTCAGCTGACGAACGCCTTTTAGCAGTTCTTCTTCGTCATAGTAATAAGCGGTAATATAGTCTTTATTCATGATGGGCTGCTTTTTTATGATCTCCAGACGATTTTAATACACTTTTCACTTCGGCTATGGCTATCACAGGAAAAACTCTGATGAAAAGCAAAAATAGCGTGAAAAATAAACCAATGGTACCAACATACAATCCTACCTCTACAAGTGATGGACTGTACATTGTCCAGCTTGAAGGCAGAAAATCGCGGTGTAAGGAAGTTACTACAATTACAAAACGCTCGAACCACATACCAATATTTACGAAGATTGAAATGATGAAAGTAGCCACTAAACTTGTTCTGATTTTCTTAAACCAAAACAATTGAGGAGTTACTACATTACAAGTCATCATAATCCAATAAGCCCAGGCATAAGGCCCAAAAGCTCTGTTCATGAAGGCATATTGCTCATATTCAACTCCTGAATACCAAGCAATAAAGAACTCGGTGATGTAAGCTATACCAACGATTGATCCCGTTAGAATAATAACTTTATTCATGGATTCAATATGGTTGATCGTAATATATTCTTCAAGGTTCAGGGCTTTGCGGGCAACAATTAAAAGCGTTAGTACCATTGCAAAGCCTGAAAACACAGCTCCTGATACAAAATAGGGCGGAAATATCGTAGTATGCCAGCCTGGTATTACAGAAGTAGCAAAGTCGAAACTTACAATTGTATGCACTGACAACACCAAAGGAGCAGCTAAACCTGCCAAAATCAAACTAATTGTTTCGTGACGTGACCAGTGTTTGGCTGAGCCTGTCCAGCCAAAGCTTAAAAAGCCATAGATAGCTTTTCTTATTTTGTGTTTTGCTTTATCACGTACTGTTCCTAAATCCGGAATCAGTCCTACATACCAGAAAACAAGAGAAACAGCAAAATAAGTTGAGATTGCAAAAACATCCCACAATAGCGGCGAGTTAAAGTTTACCCATAAATCTCTGGTGTTTGGGTAAGGAAAAATAAAAAATCCCAAAAACAAGCGTCCCATATGGATTAACGGGAAAAAGCCGGCACAAGCAATAGCAATAAGTGTCATGGCTTCTGCCGAGCGATTGATACTTGTACGCCATTTCTGACGGAAGAGTAATAAGATTGCTGAGATAAATGTTCCTGCATGGCCAATACCAACCCACCAAACAAAGTTGGTAATACCCCAACCCCATCCGATTGTTTTATTCAAACCCCATGTTCCAATACCATAGTAAACGGTTTGATAGGTAGCCCAGGCTCCAAACACTAATGCAATTAATGACAATGAAATGCCTAAGTACCAATAAATAGATGGCTTCCCTGCCATTGGAGCCAGGATATCTTTCGTAACCTGGCTGTAGTTTTTCTCACCTCTGATGAGTGGTTCTCTGATCGGAGATACGTACATTCCTGTAAGATTTTAGTTATACGGTTGTGTTCTTTACTTTGGTCAAATAACCTACAGAAGGCAATGTATGCAGCTCTTCAAGCAGGTGATAATTACGTTCGTCCTGGTAATACTGGACAATTTTACTGTTTTCGTCATTCAAATTACCAAATACGATAGCTTCGGATGGACAAGCCTGTGCACAAGCAGGCACTACATCGCCATCGCGAAGTTGCCTGTTTTGAGTTTTGGCTTCCAGTTTCTTCTCCTGGATGCGCTGTACACAGAATGAGCATTTCTCAATAACTCCTTTTGCACGAATCGTAACATCAGGATTCAAAACCATGCGTCTGAGATCTGTAGTCATTTCGGCTGGGTCCTTTTCATTGCCCTTCAATGCGTCAGCTCCGTTATAATCATAAAAATTGAAACGACGAACTTTGTAAGGACAGTTATTGTTGCAATAACGGGTTCCAATACAACGGTTATAGGCCATTTGATTCAACCCCTCGTTACTGTGCGTTGTAGCTGCAACCGGACATACGTTTTCGCAAGGTGCATTATCACAATGCTGACACATTACAGGCTGACGTACAACTTCAGGGTTGTTTTCGTCACCTTTATAATAGCGATCTATTCTGATCCAGTGCATTTCTCTGGCCATCAGCACTTGTTCTTTACCCACTACAGGTATATTATTCTCAACAGAACAAGCTACTACACAAGCATTACAACCTGTACAGCTATTCAAATCGATAGCCATTCCCCAATGGAATCCATCGTATTTATGCTTAGGATAAAGCGTTTTAAGGTGCTTTTTGATTTCTTCCCTGATCTCATTTCCTGAAATAGGATTCTTTTTATAATCCTCGAGCGTAGTTTCACGAACAATCGCACGTCCTTCCATCGAATGATGACTTTGTGTTCGGGCAACTTCATAGGTTCCACCCAATTTTTCAAAGCTTACATCCTGATGTACATAATTGAAATGACCATCGTTGAAAGTGATTTGTGAAAAAGCACTTTTTCCAACACCAGTTGCTGGCACACCTGCTTTTTCGCGGCCATAACCTAAAGCAACAGATAAAGTTTTGTACTCTTGTCCAGGTTGAATTAATACGGGCAATTCACCCATTCCACCTACATTTACAGTATCAAATTCTTTAAGGCCAAGTTCATTGGCAAGTTTAGGTGAAACTGAAATATAATTATCCCAGCATGCTTTGCTAACAGGATCCGGAAGTTCTTGTAACCAGGGGTTATTGGCATGTTTTCCTGTACCAATGGCCACATTTGCATAAACTACCAACGACAATTGATCAGGATTTCCGGTTTTTACTTTTTGCTGAGCCTGAACAGACTGGCTTTCATCAAAATCAAAACTATCTGTTATTTTTTGTCCTGATTCAAAAATGCCATCATGCAATTTACTATTCCAGAAACCAGTAAAAGTTAGATTATCACCTTGTGCAAAAAGATTGCTTTCCCAGTATTGCTTGATATAACTTCTGAAATCCAAATCGTTGCCCGTCCATACCAGGAAGCTCTGTTGCGCCTGACGGGTATTAAAAATTGGTCGTATCACTGGTTGTCCCAAAGAGTAGTATCCTGTTTTAACTTCAGCATCATTCCAGCTCTCCAGATAGTGATGATCCGGACAAATGAAATCTGCCAGTGGAGCGGTTTCTTCTGCCAAAACCGGCATTGCTACTTTTAGACCAACTTTTGATAAACCACTGATAAATTTATCTCTTTCAGGATAATCGTAAGCGGGGTTTACATCATAAAGAAAAACACCATCTATTTTGCCGGCATTCATATCTGCAACAAATTGTTGCATTTTATCATCATCAGCCTGTCGGATATTCAAGTGAATATTTGTATCTATCGTATTGCCATAACTTTGAAGCAAGTGGTTGATTCCATTGATCATCAATTGTGTTCCGGCATCATTGGCTCCTGCAATCACCAATGCTTTACCTTTATTGTTGTAAAGTTCTTTGGCAATGGCTTTCACGTCAGCAGGACTATCCATTTGCTTTGTGCCGGATACTCCGGAAAGTTTCTGTAATTCGTAAAATAACGCTGCAATGGTTTGTTTTTCCTGAGCAGGATGCAATTGAATACGTTGATCAGCATTGGAACCAGTAACTGACATGGCACCTTCCAGATGAATATGGCGCGACATTTTTTTCTCACCATCAGTCAGCTTACGGTTTTTACTATACTGTTTTGAAAACTCGACAGGAGTAAGCCAACTACCGAGAAAGTCAGCATCAAAGCTTACAATTACATCGGCTTTGTCAAAATGATAAGATGGAATAAAAGCCTTGCCAAAACTCAGTTGATTGGCATGGCGCATAGCCGAAGCAGACAGCACATCATAGCTAATATGTTCTCCGGGATATACTGCCAGAAAATCATCAATCACAGCTTTTGTAGAAGGGCTGATAACAGACCCGGAAAGCACAACAACTTTACCACCTTTGGATTTTATAGCATTTAGTTGACCAATGATTGCTTCATCAACCTCTTCCCAGGTAGCAGCATTGCCACCTGATTGTGGTTCGCGGTAGCGTGAGTTATCATAAAGCCCTAAAACAGATGCTTGAGTGCGCGCATTTGTTCCTCCGTGTGTAAGTGAAGAAGCTTTGTTTCCTTCAATTTTAATAGGGCGACCATCGCGTACTTTTACAACAACCGGGCAATAATCAATACCATCAAAAAATGTGGAGGCATAATAGCTTGCTTTTCCTGGCACTATTTCATCCGGTTGAATCAGTAGGGGAATTGCTTTTCGCACTGGTTGTTCGCAGCTGCTTGCAATTGCAGCAGAAGCAACAGTAAACCCAAAAACCTTCAAAAAATCGCGACGGGAAGCCGTTGTTGACTTTTTTAGTTCTTGTTGCATTTCGAAGATGAACTGTCTGTCGCCTAGTGGTTTATTTTCAGCTTCAGGGCGAATGTCCAATTTGAGTTCTTCGAGACTTCTAAAATATTTTTGTTCCATAAGGGATTTCTTTTCAGATTAATGAATTAATAGTGGCATTTCATACAATCACTACCTCCAAGCATATCGGCAGTGACCTTTTTAACTTCACCATTCTTGAATTGCTCATGCAATAATTCATATGACTTGAAGAATTCATTGTTGGCAAATTGAACTTCGGTTGTACGATGACATTCCAAACACCAACCCATACTTAAATCTTCTACTTGCATCACCACATCCATTTTTTCAACTTCGCCATGACACTGAGCACAATCTAATTTACCTGAATTAACATGCTGTGCGTGATTAAAATAAACATGATCAGGCAAGTTATGCACCCTTACCCATTCGATTGGGCGTCCGCTGTTCCAGGCTTCATGAATCTTTGCTATTTCAGTTGTTCCTGTTACTTTTCCTTCACGTACCTGATTATGACAGTTCATACAAACATTAACAGAAGGTATACCAGCACTTTTGCTATCTTCAGCTGATGAATGGCAATACATACAATCAATTTTGTTTTGGGTTGCATGTATTTCATGCGAGAACCAAATAGGTTGCTCAGGCTGATAATATTGCTGACGTCCCAGTGCGGTAGCCTCCTTATATACTACCTCGCCAATAATCACTATTGAAATCAAGGCGATTGTTTTATGAACAAAGGTGGCTTTGATAACCTTAGTAACAAAAAGGTCAATTATTGTTATTAGGAAAATTATCAGGGTGATAATAAATGTTGTTCCAAAATTACGGTTTGCATCGCGTTCCAGCTCAGCCAGTTTTAGCTCTTTTTCACGCAACTCAGCCTCCCGGGCAGCATCAGCATCAGCTCCTTTCGCTGCTTCAGCTTCCATCTGTGCCAGGTATTCATCAGCAACCAGTCCGCCATTTTCTATTAATGCCAAAATATCAATGATTTGCTCGTCGGTCAAATCATGAGGAGGCATTGGAATTTTATTGTATTTTTCGAATAATGCCACTGCATATTCATCTCCAGAAGCAATAACTTCCTGACTATTACGTATAAAACGTATTAACCAGGCCGTATCTCTTCTTTGAGTGATGCCAGCCAAATTTGGCCCAAGTAATTCAGGGCCTTCGAGGTTGTGACAGGCCTTACATTGTTGAAAGTTCTTAAGTGCTTCAGGGGTTTGCGCCATTATAGTAAAAGGCAGCAACAACAATCCCAATAAACCAAGAACCACCATTTTTTGTAGGTTACCCCGCAAGGTAATGATTTTGTGCGTCATAATAGAACTCCTGATGGTTGTAGAATCAAAACGGTTACTAATGTTGTAATTTTGGTCAAGCAATACGCTTAAGCAATATTGCCGGACAAATTTATTAAAAAATTGAATTGAACAAAGAAATTTGGTATTTCACTACCAAAATAGTTCAGTTTTTTTTCATTTTATTATAAAATCAATTGGTTTTTATTTATTCATTTGAATTAAAATCAGCTACAGATACTTTTTGGTTTGCAGTCAAACTTATCTGTATATATATAGTATCGCTCACAATGTAGGATTCCTCGCTTGCTCCGTAATTCTCTGACATTGCAAAAATTCCCCAATCAGTGCGATCAATCGCAATCGTATCTGATTCGGCTATAACATATTCATCATTGATGGCTAAAAAGGTTTTAAAATCAATGCATACAGGTATATCCCTTACTGTCAAATCTCCTTTCACTCTCAAGCTGTCTGGCGCAATTCTTTGCGAACAGCACAAATTGAAATAACCAGCAGGAAATTTTGAAACATGCAGAATCTCACGCGATTTTATAGTGTTTTCAAGCACTGCCCGCATCAAATCATAATCGATATCAACATTTCTGACACTATCCATAAGAATTGTAATGTTTGCCTCAACTAATTGTTTATTCGCAACGCCAATAGTACCTGCACCGAACTTTGTGATTCCCTTGTGATTATCGGCACGCCAATAAAGCAAACTTTTGTTTATGTCGAGCTTGTATATTAAAGTATCAGAACTTTCCTGAGAAAAACCACTCATTGAATGGCTAAATCCAAGGAAGATTAAAATGACAGCTATTTTTAGATCTAATTGTTTCATTAATTTTTATTTACACTAAAGACAACACCCGTTGCCATGCCGTTTTCATCAATAAACGGAATTAAATCATCCGGAATATTTATTGCTCCATTAAAATCAGTATCGACTAATTCAGCAGCAAAAAATTCAGCGTCTTTCAGGTCGGCTCCTGCAAAACTGGCTTCCTGCAGATGTGCTCCTTTAAAATTAACCCCATGTAAGCGGGCATGGACAAAACTACACTCTTCCAATCCTGCCCCAGTGAAATCTGAGTAACTGTAATCAACAGAATCAAATTTTGAGCCTGCGAAAACTGTAATGATAAACTTTACTTTGATTGCTTTGCTATTAGAAAAGTCTGCATCAGTCAGTTCCGATTCCTTCATCAATGCATTTGAAAAATCGGCATACCTGAATGAAGACCGGTGTCCTTTAACACCAAACATATTGGAACCTCTGAAATCTGAAGAGTCAAGCACTGATTCATTCATGGAGGTGCGAAATAAAACTGCCTGTGAAAAGTTGCAGTGGATCATAGTCGAATTATTAAATGCCGACCATCTCAAATCTGCGAATCTGAAATCGCCGTAGGAAAAATCACCTCTGTTGGCTGAGGCTGTTCGAAAACTTACCCCTCTGAAATCAGCATTACGGACAGTCTTATCTTGCCATTGCAAACCATCCAGATCAACAAACCTAAAATCATCAAAATCCTGAGGCACCGATTCAATACCCTTTAGCCTTTTCTTTCCATCCGGCAGGAGTACTTCTTCATTAACTATCCTGTAACGGTAAGCAGGATTTGTAGATGTTGGTAGTGGCAACAGATCCATAGTATCTGCTAAATAGGGGAATAATTCGCTATGCACACTTTGTGTAGCCTGATTATTGCATCCCATTGCAATAAAAATCAATAAAGCGAAAATTACAGGATATTGCTTCATAATCAGATAATATCCCTTGTATTAAAAAAGTAATTCCCAATCCAACCAAATAAGCCTCCAAGAGCAACAGGATAGGCAATAGCAAACACAATAAACCAGCTACGGCTTACTGTATCAAGTATGAAATAAGATGCAGCCCCCATCACAGTCAATTCCGGATCAAATAAAACCAAAACAGCAGTCCGAAAAACCTGCAAAGGATTGATCATTCCAATTCCGATTACAGTTCCGGCGTCCAAACGCAGTTTTAAGAGTAAACCCATTAATATCAGATCCAAAAATGCCACCAGTAATAACCATAAAATAAAGGCCGTACTTATGGCAAGGTCCTGTGAATGCGAGACAGCTGAAATGAACATGCTAATACCAAGAAAACAAAAAATCATTGACGCCAGCAGAGCACTGTATAGCATAAATAAATCCCAGGGAACATCAAGTTTTGTAAAACTACCCCAAACTGCTGCACCAAGAAGTGCAATAAAAACCGGAATATAGGTCACTAAGAACTTCGCACTGAATTTACCCCAGAAATAGCCAGAAAATGAAACAGGAAGCGAAAGCATATACTCCATAACGTTTGATTCGCGATCGCCCACGACTGACCTAACTGTTGTTATCAAAACATAAATTGGCAAAATAACCATGCTTACCTGCATAAATGTAACCATCAACCGGCTTAGTCCGACAAAACCTATAATTTGTGATTCTGTAATACCAGTAGAAAACATTACAGCTACAAAACCACCAAAAAGAATACTGTAGGTCCAAAACCATTTTGACCGAAGGTTTTGCCTGATGTCTGCATTCATGATCTGTATCAGACTGGCATTTTTTAATCTACTAACTTGCATAGCAATAGTTTTTTAGTAATATCTTAGAAACATTCGTTTTAATCGTGATGAAGCATTTTTTTCTTCTTAAGAAAATCTTCTCTCATATTTAAACCATCCCGAATACGCTGTGCCGTGGTTTCAAAATCATAGGAAGTGTCAGATTTCTGCTTATGAGCAGCATAACCGTATCCCATTGGGGTTGCAATCCCATAAGAATACCAGGCATCTTCAACTTTGATCCACTCTCCGGTATTGGCATCTGCAATATATGAAACAGCCTGATCACCACCATATTTTTCCCAATCAGGGCTATCCATATATTGAATTAAACATCCAAGATCATCATACCACAAAACTTCATTTCGCATATTAATCGACTGAGCCGAAAATTTGGCATCCGCCAAACCCATAAGGCAGTTAATACAAATGTCGCGGTCAAAATTAATATCACGCGGGCTTTGATCAACCTTTCTCGTGCACATCGAAAAGGTAAAAATTACAATAAGAAAGCTAACAATTTTTTTCATCACTTTTATTTTTCAGTTAATAACTTATCCAGCACTATTTTACCAAGGTCCATTTCAATCACACGATTAACCAGCTCTTTAATCTCATCCATCCGATGACTACTCAAAATCATCAGCGTATCTTTAGCATAGTTTTGAAGTTGCTGAAACAATATTTCCCTGGCCTGAGGATCAAGATTTGCCGAAGGTTCGTCCAGTAACAAGATTTTTACTTTTCTTCCCAAGGCAAAGCTAATCAGCAGCTTCTGTTTCATACCACCCGAAAGCTTATAAAAGGGCTTGTGCAGGTTTTGATCAATATCAAGACCCAATTGACTACTAATAGTCCTAAAAGCTGTGGCATCTGTTTTGGTAATATGCTCGAAAAAATTCACAAGCTCTTTCACTGTCAGTTTAATTGGCGGGGGAGTTTGCGGAACAAAACCAATTTGTTGTAGGATTTCCTTTCTGCTTTTTCGGGGATTGAGCCCAAAAACCTCAAGTTTTCCATCATAGTTGTACTGTCCAAGTATACATCTGATTAATGTAGTTTTTCCGGCACCATTTTGACCAATTAGTGCAATGCGCTGGCCACTGAGCAGATCAACTGAAAGCGAATCGATTACCAATTGCTTTTTAAAACTTTTGGAAAGATCCTCAATATTTATCAAGCTGTTTTCTGATATTTTATCCATAGTAATCTAAATTAAAGTAAGGAGGAAGCACCTCTTACAGAATATGTTAAAGCATTTCCCGGGCATACATCCACACACAATCCACAACGCGTGCAGTCTGAGCCCACAAAATGTTTTTCCTGAGTAGCTGTTCCCCGCTTAACAAACCATAACTCGTGGGGAACCAGGCAAACTTTTTGGCATTCCAGGCAGTAACCACATTTTTCGAGGTCAAACTTTATGGCTAAGGGGGAGAGATTTCCGACAAAACTATAAGTCGTACCAATCGGACAAACATAGCGACACCAAAAACGACGGCTCACGAATACTTCAAAAAGAATTATTGCCAACACCCAAAGCAACAAAAGACTTGGACCATAGATCATAGCTTTTGAGATAATCCCAACAACATTTAAATTCTCAAAAACCAGATTTTTTGTAAGTAAGGCCAAAAGGATGAAACCAACGAAAAACACAAAACGTAAACTGATATTGTAAGTCTTTTCTTTGATTTTTTTCTTGTTAACTAAATAATTGTGAACTTTCTCTGCCCATTCGGCCAGAAAATGATAAGGGCACATCCAGGAACAAAAAGAGCGTCCGCCAAAAATCAACCAAAAGATAAGAATAGTCAACAGTCCAATCCAAAAGTTCATCGTAAGCATCGCCATATAGCCTGTTGTTGATGAAATTGCTAACAGTTGCAGAGCGTTATAGGGATCCATAAGATAAAAACCAATCAAGCGTGAACCGCTCAATGAACCTTCCAAAACAGCCATATCCAACCAAAAAGAAAACACAAACAGCAAATTCATAAAAAGAAGCACTGCCCATCGAATATTACGCATTTTGTGATTTTTCTTTCTGGAATCGCGCCATTCCTTGAAGCTTAAACCAGCTATACTATGCGGCATTTTTTCAACCGGTTTGGGTGGAAGCGGAGCTTTTTTCTTTGCGTTGGAGAAATAATCAGATGCCATTTTGAATAATATTTATAAAGGTTCAACAACAATACTGGGTTCAGCTGTAGGACATACCATCTGGCAAACACCACATCCGGTGCATCCGTCCAGTACATGTGGAATAAGCTTCTTGCCACTTCGGCTGCGCTTTTGAACAATTGCCTTTTCACCAATAGGACATTCTATGATACACAAGTCGCAAACTTCGCGATCGTAAACCCTTTCATTTAGCGGACTAGCCGAAGCGGCTTTACTATTTGGAGAGCGAAGCACGCCTTCAAAACCATTCCCACGAGGATTTCCTTTAAACCCTTCCTTTTTGTGTGCCAAACAAGTATTTCGATTGACATAAGCCTTTCCCATTCGCACAGCTTCTTTCATCGCAACTTTTTGCACTTCAAATGGATTCACAGCCGAAAGATCAGCGCCTGGCACGGCAGCTGCTTTTTCTACTGCCCGAACTCCTTCCTCTTTGAAAGGCCTAAAATCGAGTACAGCAGTGGGGCATGTTTCAACGCATTGTAAGGCATCACACGAAAAATCACACGCTTGTACCCGTGGTGCAATATAAGGTGTGCCAAATCCAAGACCCTCGCCTGCTCCTGCAAGTTCTATGGCATTAATAGGGCAAATCTGTACACATAAGCCACATTTGATACACCCATAAAGAAAGTCTTCCTCATCTATTGCGCCAGGCGGACGAAGAAAGTCTTCCCGGGGCATTGACTTTGCAGCATTTTTATCGAGATAAAATGTAGATGCCCCCACAACTGCAAGAGCACCTGCTGCAACAGATCCAGTCTTAAGGAAATCTCGGCGGCTAAGATTTTTCTTTTCTTCTTTCATGGTTTTGACTTTAAATTTTCAAAAAAGGGACAGCTTAACTGCCCCAATATTTACGCTAGAATTTATATTTTAAACCAATATTAAAACTACGGCCAGGTTCAAAGAACAGACTATTTATTTCCATACTTTTATAGGCACGGCTCAAATGCTCTACGTAGTTTTTATTGAAAATATTCCTAACACTGACCATAATATCAAGAGCTCCAAAAGCTGTATAGTCTGCATAAAAATCAAATACTGCAAAACCCGGAGTTGTAGATTCATTAAATGATACTGCTACCCTATCCTGCTCATCTACAATACGTCCATGTATTTCAGCATTAAAAAGATCAGACTGGTAACCAATTGCTGCTTGAAAAGTCAATGGTGTTATTTCGGCCAGCGGTTCATCCCAACTTACATTTTGGCCGTAAGTGTATGATGCTGAAAGATTATAGTGCCAGTTTTTATTTATTTTCCAATCAATACCAGCTTCAAATCCGGTAAGGAAAACCTCATCAGCATTTCTGAACTGCTTAGTGAATTTAGGATCCATACAAGCATTATAAATTCTGGGAATTGTAGTATCTACAGCTGCTGTAATATAATCCTGCACATAAGAATAAAATACATCTGTAAAAACAGTTAAGCCTTTAAAGTTCTTTTCAATACGAGCATCTATCTGATAGTTAACTTCTGATTTCAAATCAGGATTTCCGATATACTCATAAGCATCCATTCCCACAGTTAAATGATTGATAAATAATTCTGTTAGTTCAGGTGAACGTGTTGAACGGGCAGCTGCAACAAATAAATTATATCCTTTAGGTAAAAACCATGTGATGGCGGTAGTAGCAGAAATATCAAACCTGTCATCTGGTTTGATGTCATTGTTATACTGCTCAAGAAAACTTGCTGCGGGATCATTAATGCTATAAGAAACATAGTCTGATCTTAAACCAAGCGTCCATACAAGGTTTTCGTTGATATCACGCTTATTTTCCAGAAAAATACCCAAATTATCATGATTTGAATCCTGCCATATTTTATCAATAAAAGGCTTTGGTGGGTCAAACTCCTGACCAGTACAACCATTTTTAAATACCAGACGATCACGATGTCCATCTTTGCTAATATGTTTATAATCCAAGCCAGCAAATAACAGGTTGTTTGCCGCAGTTTGCAAGCCAAATTCAGCGCGACCTCCGGCTACCTGAGCATTTACAGGCGCAACGGCATGCACCATTTTATAAGCCGGTCTGAGTGTGTTGGACATCTCGTGATCCACATAACTTCCGTAAGCTTTAATTTTAAAAGACTTAAGCAAAGGACTTATGTTTGTGTAGGCGTAATCCAACGAAAGAATGCTGCTATTGTCTTTATCGGCATCCATCGGCAATCCTGCATATAATACATCTTTTGCCATACTTTGACGCCAGGTAAGCTGAAACCTTTGGTTTGTGGCAAATTGATATCCTAGCTTCATTGCATAGCCAAAACGCGAAAAAGAAGAAGCAATCTCCTGACCAGAGCCACTCTCATAGTTGCCATAATCCTTGTAACCAGCATTAAGGGAGAAGTCAAACTTATTCAAAACAGTCTGAACGAAAAGGTTACTATAAAAATTTCCGCCATTTGACTGGTATCCTGCTTCCACACTACCGGCCACTTTTTGATTGATTGACCGGTCAGGTTTACGATTCACAATATTGATAATACCACCAAGGGAAGCACCATATTTTACATTGAAGGGGCCTTTTATTACTTCAATTTTTTCGATTTCCTCTGGTGCAACCTGTGCAATTGTTGGATCCATTCTGTTCGGACAAGCATTTGTGCTATGAACTCCCCCATCAATTAAGACATTCAATTGGCTGTATTTAAACCCACGCAAAACAGGTTCCATACCGTAATTTCCACGTTTTTCAACTCCAAATCCAGCTTGATTAATAAACATGGCACCGCCGTCATGCGGGTTTTCAACTTGAATTGTCCTTCCTGCAATACTCGATTTAGTAAGGTTTAATGGACTTCTTGCAGATATTAATATTTCTTCCAGATATAAAGTATCTGTTTGAGCCTGCAACACTGTTACAAAAGCCAACAATGCTGCAGTAACTATTATTTTGGTTATTACTTTATACATAATTTTAACTGTTAAATGAAATGTAACCTCACAAAAGAGGAGGATAATTATGATAAGCTAATACCATCAGTTTGAAACAACTGATGATTTCATTAAACAGTTAATCTTGGAGGAGGGGTGTGAATTTTTTTTGGCCAGAAGATAAGGTTTGTTGTGTAATGAAAATACTTTCCGGCAAGATCTTTCGAAATCAACGAGTTAATACTTGATTCAACAGGAAGATAGATTAGACCCGTATGGCTAACCGTTGTTTCCGGAATATCTGATGGCACTTCTTCTGCTTCACTCTCATTACCTGATCTTTTCTTTAAAGCAGACAAATAAGTAATATCTCCTGTAAGCGGTTTGCTATCTGCATTGGAAAAACTCAATGCCTGTGTTTGCTCCATACCTGCAATCAGGTAAAGATACCTCCATATTTGCACTTCCGGCAAAATAACAAAAGCCAGGTGCAGACTTAGAAGTAAGGTAGCAATCACACGGAGTTTCATAATTGATCTTTTAATTTCTGATCAAGTTCTTCATCCCATTTAAATATTGGTGTTTTATCCCGTAAAACCAGTTTTGGTTCTGAAAAAGGAGCCAGTCGTTCCAAAAAATCAAGCACAAGTAAGAGTGGTGAGCCATAAAAAAACTTCAAATCACGATCGAATGTCCACAAATGCTCCACATAAGCAAACAAAGTGTAAGGGGTATCACCAATATTGTCACCATCTTTATCAAAACCCTGATAGTCATCAAAATAATTCTCTTGCCAACGGTTTAGGTTTGCTGTTTTTCCTTCAGCCTCAACCTGAACAAGGTTATTATGGAAATAATTGTGCTTGTATAAGTTACCTTCCTGATTTGTATGGAATTTTATCCCTACTCCACAAAAAGCAATTTCGTTATACATCACTGTATTTGTTTTTTCGGGCACAAATGGTGAAACATCTACATGAATTCCTTCAGAAGAATAGATAAATCGGTTATGTAAAATTTGATTTGACGAAGTTTCTTTCATGCCCAGGCACATTCCGCTCACACCATTTGAATGCATGATAGTATTGCCTGTCATCACAGTCATTTCGCTGTACATCAGGAACACGCCAACAGAATTTTCATAAAAGTAATTGTCGTTGATTCTGTTGTTGTGTGCATACATAAAATGGATGCTGTAACGGTTTCCGACGCCTTTGTTGGCCTCAAAAGTATTTTCGGAAGAATACCATACAACCATATCACGCACATGATGCCAGTAGTTTCCTTTAATAAGATTGTTTTTAGAATACCATAGCCGAATGGCATCCCCTTTTAATGCCATATCACGTTTCGATAAAGAAGTTATTTCATTGAATTCAATTAAATTATGCTCTGCCTGAAAAATATCAATCCCAAAAAGGCATTCTTCAATAAAGCAATTACTAACAACATTGTTATTTCCCTTTATCTTTACGCCACAATCAATTTTATCATGCGATCCACCTGATTCGAGAATATGAAGATTCTTTAAGGTCACATTATCCGCTTCTAAAAAGATCACAGAGGATTTTCCTAAACCAGAAATGGTGACTTTCCCTTTGCCATCAAGTGTAATGGCATTTCGCTTAATAGTTGCAGGACCAGTATAAAACCCTGGTTCCAGAACAAGGTATTTCCCGGGTGGAGTTTGATCAATTATATCCTGTAAAGGGATAGGGTTATTGCGATCGTGATAGCCCTCTATTTCGATTTCAGGACCAAAATGCAAATCCTCTTGAGCAGACAGCGACATCGTAAGGATCGCAATAAATAGAAATAAATTTGATCGTAAACGTTTCATTTCAATATAGTACCGGGAGGGTTAATCCTCCCGATACCTGTATTAATTAGTCTTTAAAGATTTACGCTTCAAAAGAATCGCAAGCATCATAAACACAAATGCCCCCAGTGCCACATAGAATCCATAGTAAGGATAAGACTCAGTAGTAAATTGAGCCACTTTTCCTTCTCCAAATACTGTTGGCATAAAGGGTTTTATGCCGGCAAAGGCTCCCCCTCCATGTAGTCCAAGATTATGTCCGTACCAGTACAGGTAATAAACATAAACAAACAAAAAGTAAAAGGGAACTAAAGCCGGAATTAATCCAGCAGCAAGATTTAGCTTTTTTGGTGTCACAATAAAATAGATCCCCAGTAAAACAAATACCACAAAAATATAAGGTGAATTTACCATTAGTAAATTCAGAGTTTTAAGTGTTTGCGGTGTTACATCTACTTTAATTTTCTGACCTGTTGCCGGATCATATACATCATTTCCCTCTGCATCTTTTTCTGTATCAAAAACATAAAAACTAGGATGCTCCATTGAAGGCGGATTATTGCGACCCTGTACAATAGGATACATACCAATATAATGATTGATAGCATTCATTTCCATCAGGCAGTCGGCTCCTTCATTTGTAGCTAACTCTTCCCTCTCCTTCACTCCCTCGCAGCCGTTATAAACTCCATCAAACTTGAAATTTATGCGGATACCTTTGGGATACATTGATTTTGGATATTGAATGCTTTGCAATGCAACTCCCCAAATTGGAGTGAAATAGGTTAAAATAATCAATCCCAAACCAATAAGAGTAAAAATGATGTATACTTTAGACTTCATAACATTTATGTTTTCCAGAATTATTCAGCAGCTTTAACCCCTGCTTTACTCATCATATAACTAATAGCATCGTATAAGTCTTGTTCTGAACAATCCATACAAGTTCCTTTCTCTGGCATAACTCCATATTTACCAGTATACCCAGTAGTGGCATGCTCAACCAGTGTAGTCATGCCTTTGGCGGCAATTTCTTCCCAACGGGGTTTATCTTCCAATGCAGCAGCACCGGCAACACCTTTTAAGTGACAAGCAATACATGCCTTATTATAAATTGCTTCACCATTAGCCAGGTCAGCGGTTTTTCCACCGCCACCTCCACAACTGACAAAGAAAGCAGCTAAAAGCAAACCTCCAAACAGAACACTAAGTTTTCTTTTCATTTTAAAAAATTAAGTTAAATGTTAATGTTAGTTAAATTATACGTTGCCAAAGTTAAAGGAATTTACCGGGAGAAGGAAACTTCTCCCGGCAAAACATCCTATTGTTGTTCGGTTAAGTATTGATTAGTACGGAGTTTAAGATACGTAATAATTTTTGCAACATCTTCTTCAGAAACATTTTGATTAGGCATTGCCAATTTGTAGCGTTGTCTCATAGCTTCAATATCAGCCTCACTCATATGCTCTTCAGGATTCATAATCCATGATTTTAGCCAATCCTCTGTACGACGTTTGTCAACCATCAATAGGTCAGGACCATTAAAGTCTTCACCAAACTTATGACATGCATTACATCCATAGTTCAGGAATTCGATTTCACCTTCAAGCAGATTTTTCATTTCTATTGCTGAAGGCTGGAAAGACTGCATTTGCATATCAGCCTGCACACGTTTTGAATAAGCCAGTAAGCGCTCATTTTCAGCCTTTTCATTATGTTTAACTGTCAAATACCCTTGCAGCTTGCGTCCTTCGGCGCTGTGATAATGGTCTAACAGCAAAGGATACATACCAGCCCTTTCGGCATTAAACTCCAAAGTAGCTGTTTCGCCTGGCCTCCAGCGATACATCTGATCGTAGGCTGAGATTTCATACACATAGTGATCAAGTTTGGTATCACCATGATTAGTGATGTGGATTTCCACATCTGCACCCTGGTCAACTACAATATTTCCAGGCTTAACGGTTCCGTTGTCAATAGTTGCAAAAACATGAACTTTATTTCTTTTCGTTTCTATTCTTTCAGAGCCTAACTCAGTATAATAAGGAGATTTCTCCATGGTATAGATATTAGTTCCCTTTTCGTAAGTTTCCTCAGACTCAAAACTATCATCCGAAATAATCGAAGTATAGTGCGGCTCACCCATTGGGACAGGCATATCATACAAAATTGTCATCTTATCTCCATCAATGTCAATCAACTGATGGTTTTGAGGGTGAAGTGGTCCAACAGGGTTAAAACGATCAATTGAAAGTTTATTCAGCGAAATCAAATACTTTCCATGAGGATCGACAACATCACCATGAGCAGCCACCAAGTGACCAACATTATAATGTGATGATACATAATCCAACACTTTCAGGTTAATATAGTCCCACTTAGTGATACGGGAGTCAACATAAATTGAAGTGTAGATTACTCCTGGTTCGTCATCATACTGGTTGTGTAAAGGGCCTAATCCAACTTCCACACTTCCATGTAAAGCAGTTTCGAGTGAAATAATTGGAATACCAAATTCATCTGTACCTTCAAAATTCTTCTCATTGATGGCTTTCGTGATTTTATCCCATGAATAAACCCATGCATGTGAATCCAGTTTACCGGCTACTACAATGTATTTTCCATCCGGACTAACATCCACACCATGAGGAGATTTAGGCTCGGGTATCAGGAAAAAGATATTGTTTTTTACTGCAACGTCAATTGGAATCACTTTGTGACCATTGATAATTGTATACTGACCTTGCTTAACCAATTGCTCTGCCTTTTTCCAGTTTACGACATGCAAATAGTCAACATCACGTGAAGAACATCCAGCCTCAAATGGAGGACGACCACTTTCAATACCACCAAAATACATTTCTGTACAAAATGAATTAGTGAATGACCAGCCATCACTGGCATTTTTACCCATATCAGTTAAATCCTGTGTGTAAGGAGGAAACTCTATTGTAAAGGACTTATCCTCTTCAATCCGACCTTTATCGTTGTCGAATTTCCAATAAGTTAAACCACCACGCCAGTATTTCCGGAAATTCATCTCAGTTAAAGGATGATATTTTCTGTCAATCGGAGCTGGATACTGCGCAGCTTCACCAATGTATTCGGAATTTGGAGTAAAAAAGCAGCCACCGTGATTGCTCCTGAAGATAGGATTATTTACTGTTTGTTTAAGTTCCCAGTCTTTAAGTGAAATAACGAAAACACGAGGGTTGGCTTTATCGTTAATAACGGCCCATTTGCCATCATAGTTTCCATTAGTCTCTGAAAATCCGGGGTGGTGAGTATCGCCCCAGTCAATAACCTGTCCGTCAATGTATCCGGAACGAAGAATTTCAGAACTTTCTTTGCTATATCCAAAACCATTTACAGGTTGACGGGAAGAAGTAGGTACATACTTAACTAATCTCATTGAAGGAATAGTGTACATAATCATATTTCCAGCTTGCCCGCCGGAGTTTAGCGCCACATATTCATCTTTAAGATTATCAGGAGTATAGGTTTTAGTTGCAGCCAAAACGTCATCTGCATTCAAACCACGGCGTTTTACAATATCATTCAAGGATTCTTCGCCATATGGCGCGCCTGAAGCTACAGTTTTTGATTTGTCTCCTTCTGTTCCACAAGCAGCTATCAGCATCATTACAGCAATGACCATAACTGTTATCAGAAGACCAGAAGTATTATATAGATTAATTTTTTTCATAACACAAATTTTCTTGGTGATTAATTATGATTACATGCTGATTTGTTCAGATAACAATTTTTTCGCTCTCAGGCCAACATCGGCTGTTTTAACCTGATATTGCCAGTATTGCTCAGCCCACAAAAATGCATCTTTCCATTTTCCTTCGGCTGCATAACGTTCATAGTTAGCTTTGGAAGTTTTTGCAAGCTCCAGCTGATCGAGTGCATCTACTACTAAAGCTTCTACATAAGGATATTTTTGGTATTCATTCTCTTTCAGATAAGTTACCACGCTGTTTATCACATCCTGGGTTTGCTCAATAACAACTAACTTTTCTTCATAATTCTTTTTGTACTCAGCCAGTTGCTCTTGCGTTAGCTGAATATCTCCGCTATCATCACCAGTTGATACATACCCTTTAGGTCTCACTAAGAGTATACCTTCCATCTCCAGGTGAAGCGCAGAACAAAACTCTGTACAATAATAGGGGAATACACCAGACCTGTCAGCTGTAAAAGTAAGTGAAGCTGTTTTGCCTGGCTCAAAACTACCATGAACCCCGTAAGTAGATACGGTAAATCCATGCGTTTCATCTTCAGCTCTTTCCAAATTAGTAAGATGGAAAGTTACAACATCTCCTTCTTCCACCTCAACGATTTCAGGAGTGATATGCGAACGAATGAGTGTTCCAAAAATATGTACCCGATTGCCTTCTCTTTCTATCTTTTCCTGACCAGCCACAGTTTTAAACCGGGAAATTTCTCCTGTACGTGTGTTCGTCCCCAAAGGATAACGAATGATTGGCTTAATGGTTGTACGTAGTACACTTACTGAACCATACATATTTGCCTGCGGGATGGTCATGGTATAGATATCACGCATTTCATCCGATGAAATATCAATCAGATGGTTGTAGCTTGGACGCGTTGGTCCTGTATTGATCATATTCTCATACAAACCTTCTTTATCCACAACTGTTAAATAGTTTGAATGAGGTTCAGCTGAATTTCCCTGAGGAGTCATCAGTTGTCCGGGTTTAAAACTTAAATTCAAACTTCCTTCTACCGCAAGTGTTTCGTAGTTCCACCTTATCAGCTTTTTATCATCATAAGCAGAGGCGTAGATTACGTTGGGTCTGTAGTCAAATGCAATATCAATCACATTTTTACCCAATTGAACCTCTCCATGCAAAACGTCTGCAGGATTTATTTGAGGAGCTCCTAAAACATCAGAAAATGAGAAAGATTTGCTTGCAAGTGCATTTTTTACTTTTAAGAAATCAAACACCTGAGCTTTGTCAGAAGCAGTAATGAAGTATTTACCATCAGGATTTACTTTCACGCTTTGAGCTATCGCGTCAATAGGTATTAGTGCAAATGCACCAGCTTCAACAGCTGTCTCAAAAGACACTACCGCAAAATCGTTCTCGGTGTATTTTTGCAGTGTTTGCGCTTTCAAATAGTCATATACATAAATATAATTATTGTTTTGATAAGAGGCCTTACCAATCAGTAATCCATTGGTTTCAAACTTGCCAGCATCAAAATAATCCAGAACAAATGGAGGCATTTCCAGTGTAAATGACTCTTCCTTGATCATACGCCCAATGTGGTGGCCTGTACCTGCCTGATCATCAGTATCCTCAAATTTCCAGGCAGTGATACCGGATTTAAACCGGGTTTCATAATCTGAAACCAGATCGGCTTCTCGGTGATCCCATGTTGAAGGGAGTTCAGTAGTCTGAAACACATACTCTGTATTCTCAGAAACGGCAACACCAGGATAGGTACTGATAAATAATGGATGCATCAATACCTGCTTGGTTTCAAAGTCGTCGAGACCAAGCAAAGCAATCCTCGAATTAGCACCATCTGAATAAAACAGGTATTTCCCGTTATACAAACCATTGGTTTCGCTTAAAGCAGGGAATCGCATGTCACCATATTTTAATAAGGTATTATTGAGCGATCCCTTTTTTAACATAAGTGTACTTTCATCATCAAAGCCATATCCTTGCCATGGCTCAGGTGAAAACACCCCAACATATTTGTATATCCGCATTGACGGCAACCCATACACTACCATGGTTCCGGAATTTCCGGATCCAATGAATGCAAAATACTCATCACGTCCTCCACGAGGCATGAAAGTTTTTGTTGCAGCCAATACATCTTCATCGCTAAGTCCTCTGGTCTTTTTAACGTCAGCTAATGTTTGTTGTGCCACCACATCAAACATTACCGCACACGTAAGCAAAAGACTGATAAGCGTAATTGTAAAAGCTTTAAAAAAGTGCTTCATGATTTTGGTTTTTGGTTAAACAGATTTTTTCTCATTTTTGATTTTAGGCACTAACACAGTCAGTTTTTAGTGTTAATTGCATAACAAAAGTAAAACGCAGCTTTGCGTATTTAAAATTTAAGGTGTTTGAAAACAGGAATTGAAACAACTTTCCCTGTTTTCAAACATTGCCATTAGATTTTTAAACTGCTAATATTAGGATATTCAATACTTCTTTTCCTGTTTTAACTCATTGTTTATCTGTATTTTGAAAATATAATAGATGATTGATTTGTTTTAAAACAAGAATATTACTTAAATTTGTTTACTCTTTGTTGCAAAAAGGAGAAATGATACTATTATTCTGTTTTTTTAATGAAAAAACGATACCATAGGAATCGGAAAAGCTGAAAACCGGATGGAAATACTCAATCATTCATTATGGCTCATGTTTAGCTATCAATCTATTGGCTTTTTCATCTATGTGGTTTATTTACATTTTCAGGAAAAAAGTGTAACGCGGCTACTTTATGGATTTTTTATGCTTGCACTTGGAGTAACAGGCTTCCTGGTTCATATCCATCTGTATGACCATAATCCGGTTTTATTTATTTTGTTTCCTCTTGTTTTTGCTGTATCACTAATTTTGACACCATTATTCTATTTGCACCAAAAATCGTTATTGGTAGAGGATTTTCAACTCAGAAGCATCGATTTAAAGCATTTTGTGCCTGCTTTTGTGATTTTCATTCTCTTAACTCCTTTCTGGGTGTTGATCACAACTAATCATGTGGAATATTTGGACTCTGTATATGGTTTGTTTCTTCTTAAAAATCTTCCAGGCCGGCAAACATGGTTAATTGAAATACTTATTAAATCACTTATTAGTTTGCAGATAGTGGTTTACTTCATTTATACAGTAAAACAATATAAAAAATTCAATAAAAAATTACCTCAGAATAGTTGCGCCGAAGTTAAAATATACCTGAATGGTATCCAGGTATTTGCTGTAAGCTTTATCATTTTAATGATACTCTTTTTAAGTCATAAATTCATGCATGAATCAGGAATAAGCATAAGCAGCACTTTATTTATTTCTTCCCTGCTGATTCTAAATATAGGATTGGCATATTTTGGGGTTCGGTTTGACGATAACCACCTTTACAAGTGCCAGTTAGAAAACAGCAAGTCGGAATCTCCGGCAGCAGTACAAAAAATCGAAATCAAGGAAAATACTGAAGACGAGATTACTAAGTATCAGTCAAGTTGCTTATGTGAAAACACAAAAGAAGAATTATTGACTTCTTTATTATTGCTAATGAAAGAAAGAGAGCCATTTGTTGATGCAAAACTTAAACTAGATGATGTTTCGGACATGTTAAACACCAACACAAAATATCTTTCACAAGTGATCAATGAAAGGTTTGGCAAAAACTTTCATGCGTTTCTGAATGACTATCGTTGTTCAAAAGTAATTGCGCTTTTTCACGATCCGGATTATGAAGAATATAGTCTTGAAGGTATAGCCTCTACCTGTGGTTTCAACAGCAGGTCGTCTTTTGTCGCTTCGTTTAAAAAATATACCGGGAAGTTGCCATCAGAGTACAGGAGCAAACTTTTAGTAAAAACTCAAAAAATTAAATCAAAAGATCGCTAATCTACCAGCTGCCTCCAGCTCCTCCACCCCCAAAACTACCGCCTCCAAAACCACCGAAACTTCCTCCTCCACCAAACCCACTGCTACCACCGGAAAAGCTTTTCCAGCTCCCGCTATGTGAGCCACCAGCCTGGCTGGCTAACCATAAAGCTGTCCAAAAAGGCAAATTGCTTCTTCGTCCTCCTATATGGCTTGAAGACCTGCTGGCCTTCATAATGATAATAACAAGAATAAAAACAAGCACAGGAACAAACCATGCAGGAGAGGGCGGTTGGTTGTAATCATCCGCTTTAAAAGCACCTGAAGCCAAACCCATCATTACATCAGTTGCCCGCCAAATACCATTAAAATAGGAGCCATTTTTAAACTCAGGAATCATTTCCTGATCAACAATTCGTTTAGCTAATGCATCTGGAATAAGCCCTTCAAGGCCATAACCCGTTGCAATATATGCCTGGCCGCGACTGTTCCCTGTTTTTGGCTTAATGAGTATTACGGCACCATTGTTATGCTGTTGCTGACCTACACCCCATTTTTCACCAAGCCTGAAAGCATAATCAGAGGGTTCATAACCATATAAATCGTTAACCAATACAACAAGTATCTGAGTAGAAGTTGTATCATTATAGTTAACAAGTTTTTGCTCCAAGGCACTAACTTCTTTAGATGAAAGAATTCCTGCAAAATCATTTACCAAACGAGGAGGCACAGGTTTTTCGGGAATCTGACCAAATGAAATTGCTGGAATTATCAGAAACAAAAGAATCAAAAAATAGAGAGAAATCGAAGCGGTTTTTTTATTCATTGTTTAACCAAAAGATATGTCATCACTCAGTTCATTAATATCGCCACGATGGTAAGGAAAATGTTTTTTAAGCTTGAGACCTGCACTGGTAATACCTTGCTCTAAACCTAATACAAAATCACCCTTCTTAAAACAGTCTTCCATAGTAGCTTTTATACCTTCCCAAAAATCTTCTTCAACCACCTGATTAATTCCGGTATCGCCAAGAATCGCAAACTTACGATCCTTTATTGCCAGATAAAAAAGCACGCCATTTCTTTGTTCTGTTTGATTAATCTTCAAATAATCAAACAAATAGGCAGAGCGATCCAGCACATCTCCTTTGCAGTTATTCTCGATATGAACCCTGATCTCACCAGAAGTATCAAGTTCTGCTTTTAAAATAGCAGCTTTAATTCGGTCTTTATCTTCCTGAGTAAAAAAATTCTGTGCATTTGGCATGACAAATCATTTTTAGAACTCAACCTTAGGCACCGTGTCAGCACCCTGGGCGGCCTCAAAATATGGTTTTTCTTCAAACCCGAACATACCGGCCAATAAGGTCTGAGGAAAAGATTTTATGTAGGTGTTATATGTTCTTGTTGTTTCGTTGAACTTCATTCGCTCAACTGTTATCCGATTTTCTGTTCCTTCAAGTTGTGCTTGTAGCTCAAGAAAATTTTGATTCGATTTGAGCTCAGGATATCTTTCAACCACAACCATTAATCTTGAAAGTGCACCTGATAATCCTTCCTGGGCTTTTTGAAATGCTTGCAAATTAGCTTCTGTAAGGTTATCTGCATTAACATTTACAGAAGTTGCTTTTGCCCTAGCTTCAACAACTCCGGTTAGCACTTCCTGCTCCTGCGTGGCAAATCCTTTAACCGTATTCACCAGGTTCGGAATAAGGTCAGCTCTGCGTTGATACACATTTTCGACCTGAGCCCACTGTGCATCAACTTGTTCGTTATTCATCACCATAGTGTTGTATGTTCCTTTAAAAAAGCTGTAAAAAACGAAAACTACAACTACAATTACGGCAATGATAATAATTGTCTTCTTCATAGGTTGATCTTGTTTAGTAATTCACAAAGGTCGTAAAATTGTTTAAAATAAAGTGTTTGACAGCATAAATTTTGATTGGTAATTCCTAATTTTTATTAAAAACCTGCAAACAGACCTCATTTAACAAAGTTTTAATTCATCGCAAGGCATCAGTATTTTTGTAATTTTGCAGATAGAAACAATCTAAATAACAATAAACTCATTACAAATGAAATATGATGTTATCGTAATAGGAAGCGGGCCAGGAGGTTATGTAGCTGCCATCCGGGCATCTCAATTAGGAAAAAAAGTTGCAGTAGTTGAAAAAGCTGAAATTGGAGGCATCTGCCTCAATTGGGGCTGCATCCCAACAAAGGCTTTGCTAAAAAGCGCTCAGGTTTATAATTATATGAAGCATGCAGCTGATTATGGTATTAAGCTTGAAAGTGAACCAAAACCAGATTTTGAAAATATTGTAAAACGTAGTCGCGGAGTAGCAGAAGGTATGAGTAAAGGTGTTCAATACCTTTTCAAAAAGAATAAAATTGAATTGCTAAACGGATTTGGAAAACTGCTAAAAGACAAGAAAGTAAGTGTTTCCGGCAATGATGGCAAAGCGTCGGTTTATGAAGCAGATCATATCCTTCTGGCTACAGGAGCTCGTTCCAGGGAATTACCCAATTTACCGATTGATGGTAAAAAAATAATTGGTTACCGACAAGCTATGGTACTCCCCAAAATGCCAAAATCGATGGTAGTTGTTGGTTCTGGAGCTATCGGTTCTGAGTTTGCTTTCTTCTATAACAGCATGGGTGTTGACGTTACTTTGGTTGAATTTATGCCAACGATACTTCCAATAGAGGACGAAGAAGTATCAAAGCAGCTGGAACGTTCTTTCAAGAAATCAAAAATGAAAGTAATGACCAATTCATCTGTTGAAAAAGTTGACACTTCCGGTGATATTTGTAAAGTAACGATTAAAACAAAAAAAGGGGAGGAAACAGTTGATGCAGAAATTGTATTGTCAGCAGTTGGCGTTGCCACTAATTTAGAAGGGCTTGGATTAGAAGAAGTTGGTGTAAAAACAGAAAAGGGTAAAGTGTTGGTAGATGACTATTACCGCACAAATATTGAAGGTGTTTACGCTATTGGTGATATCGTGCACGGACCTGCTTTAGCACATACTGCTTCGCATGAAGGCATTACCTGCGTAGAAGCTATCGCCGGCATGAATCCGGAACCTGTTGATTATGGTAATATACCCTCTTGTACTTACACAAATCCGGAAGTGGCATCTGTCGGCCTTACTGAAAAACAGGCCAAAGAGGCAGGATATGAGATTAAAGTAGGTAAATTTCCTTTTTCTGCTTCAGGTAAGGCAAGTGCTGCCGGAAACAAAGACGGTTTTGTGAAAGTAATCTTCGATGCAAAATATGGCGAATGGCTTGGTTGTCATATGATTGGTGATAATGTAACAGAAATGATTGCTGAAGCCGTTGCTGCCCGTAAACTCGAAACTACCGGTCACGAAATTATAAAAACTGTACATCCCCATCCAACGATGTCAGAAGCAATTATGGAAGCTGCTGCTGATGCTTATGGAGAAGTGATTCATTTATAATAGGTTCATGGGTTCATGGGTTTACGGGTTTAAGAGTTTACGAGTTCATGATTTTACTGTGTTTATGAGTTTGTAAATCTTGATATTATACGTTTATTTTTGAATTTTTATATTTCTAAGATTACAATATATGAATCAGGTTTTGAAGACAAAATTTTTCAAGGGAATTTTAATCTTAGCTTGAAAATAACTGAACATTCATAAAGACAAATAACATTTAAGACCTCAACAATATGGCTACGCATAAAGAACTTGAAATATGGCAGTTGTCTGTAATTAAGATCTAAACCAATAAAATACCTAAAAACACTCAATTAATCCGCTAACTCTTAAACCCGTAAACTCTCAAAAAATGGAAATAATTACTACCAAAATTCCTGATCTTCTCATCGTAAAACCTATTGTTTTCGAAGATCAGCGCGGCTATTTTTTCGAGTCATACAACAAAGAAAAGTTCATCCAACAGGGCATCGACCAAAATTTTGTTCAAGATAACGAATCCAAATCAATGAAGGGTGTCTTACGTGGGTTACATTTTCAGGCTCCGCCTTTTGCGCAGGGAAAACTGGTCAGAGTGATGAAAGGTGCTGTGCTGGATGTGGCTGTAGATATCAGGAAAAATTCACCAACCTATGGTCAATGGGCATCAATCGAATTAACAGAATCAAATAAATGGATGTATTGGGTTCCACCAGGTTTTGCGCATGGTTTCGTGACTTTAGAAGACAATACTGTATTCTTTTACAAGTGCACAAATGTTTATAATAAAGCCTCAGAAGGAAGCATCCGCTGGAACGACCCTGATCTGAAAATTGATTGGGGCATTTCGAACCCCTTGTTATCAGAAAAAGACACCCAATCACCTTTGTTTAAAGATTTTGTGAGTCCTTTTTAACAAATCAAATCAATCCCTGAACACAATACCGAAAAAGGCGTTTATATTAGAAGTAAGACCCCTTTCCCATGCTACGTAATTTATTTTTAGCATTCTTGTTTGTTCTGCTTGCCGGCACATCGGGATGGTTGTTTTTTTACATTGCCTCACCTAATACCCATGTGCATGATAGAAATTACCCTGAATCCAGACAAGACTATCGCATTGTTAGCTTCGATCTTCCAGAGGAAATATATTTTGCAGGTGAACGCGTTCCGGTTGAGTTATTTATGACACGTGAAAGACTGGAACGCGAACTTATAGTAAACACTTACTGGCACAGTTCTACGCTTTTACTTTTGAAACGTGCCAATCGCTGGTTTCCGGTTATTGAACCAATTTTGGCCCAACATGGCATCCCGGACGACTTTAAATATTTGAGCATGATCGAAAGTGGACTAACCAATGCTCAATCACCAGCTGGTGCTGTTGGATTTTGGCAATTTTTAAAAGGAACAGCCAAAGACTATGATCTTGAAATAAACAGAGATGTAGATATGCGTTACCATGTAGAACTATCTACTGCTGCAGCTTGCCGATATCTCCTCAAAGCCAATGAAAAGTTTAACAACTGGGCACTGGTTGCTGCTTCTTATAATGCGGGTAAACGCAGGATTGATGATTTTTTAAGTGACCAAAAAGCAAGTTCTTACTATGATTTGCTTATGGCGGAAGAAACCGAACGTTATTTGTTTAGAATGATTGCCTTAAAGATGATTGTTGAAAATCCTGAGAAATATGGATTCTTTCCTGAAGTGGAAAAATTATATCCACCGCTCAGTTTTCAGCTTGTAAATATTGATAAAACAATAGACAGCTGGGCAGCTTATGCACAAGAACATAAAATTAGCTATAAACTGCTCAAATTTTTTAACCCTTGGCTCAGAAGCAATCAGTTACGAGTGAAAAAAGGCCAGATTTATACAATTAAAATGCCGCTGCATCCCTTTAATATCACTCACCAGGAACTAGAGCAACGATACCTTCAACAATAATTCTTTACTTTGCACTGCTTTTTTGGAAAAACACATGAAAGATAGCTTTTCGGAAGATAAATATCTTGAGATTTACGGTGCAAGGGTCCACAACTTAAAGAATATAGATCTTAAAATCCCTCGTAATGAACTGGTTGTAATCACTGGTTTAAGTGGCAGTGGAAAATCATCACTGGCATTTGATACCATCTATGCTGATGGACAACGCAGGTATATGGAAAGCTTTTCCGCCTATGCCCGTCAGTTTATCGGGAGTATGGAACGTCCGGATGTGGATAAAATCAAAGGCCTTAGTCCGGTTATTTCTATTGAACAGAAATCTGTAAACCGCAATCCCCGGTCAACAGTAGGAACAATTACTGAGATTTATGATTTTTTCAGGTTGCTTTTTGCCAGAGCAGCAGATGCCTATTCCTACAATACTGGCGAAAAAATGGTACGCTATACCGAAGAACAAATAAGCAAACTAATTAAGGAACAATATTTTGGAAAGAAAATCAGCATACTCGCACCAGTTGTAAGAGCCCGTAAAGGACATTATCGTGAGCTGCTTGAGCAAATCAGACAAGCTGGTTACCTGCGTGTACGGATTGATGGACAAATTCGTGAAATCAATTTTGGCATGCAGCTTGATCGCTATAAGACTCATGATATTGAGATAGTTATAGACAGAATAGAGGTTAATGAAAAAAGTGCCACACGCTTGGGTCAGACTATCCAGACAACCCTAAAACAAGGAAAGGGCTTGCTTCAAATACTTGATCAGGAAAGCAATGAATTAAGGTATTTCAGCCGCTTGCTTATGTGCCCCACCACAGGTCTGTCATACGATGAACCAGAGCCAAATACTTTTTCATTCAACTCTCCATACGGTGCCTGTCCTAAATGTAATGGTTTGGGTGAAATCGCTGAAGTTGATCTAAAAAAAATCATTCCTGATACTTCCAAAAGCATCCGAAAAGGCGGCCTTGCACCTATCGGAGAATACAAAAACAACTGGATATTTAATCAACTTGAAGCTATTGGGATTAAGTATGGCTTCAACTTAAACACTTCCCTCTCAGAAATTCCTGAAGAAGCCATAGATGTGATTCTTTATGGTGCCAACCAGAGCTTCGACGTTAAGAAGGAATATTTGGGTGTTATGACAACATACACCCTTAATTTTGAAGGCATTATAAACTTTATTGAAGCACAAAACAACGAAAACGCCTCTCCTGCCATACGAAGGTGGGCAGGGAGTTTTATGAATCATGTTGTATGTCCAAATTGCGAAGGCACCCGATTAAAAAAAGAGGCTCGTTATTTTAAAATTGCAGATAAAAACATTTCAGATATCGCATTAATGGATATTCGTGAACTGTCTGATTGGGTAAAACAACTGCCTGAAAAGATGAGCGAAAAACAATTGTTGATTGGCAGGGAAGTTTTAAGGGAAATTGAAAAAAGAATTAAGTTCCTGCTTGATGTAGGTATTGACTATTTGAATCTTAACCGTCCTGCCAACACCCTTTCAGGAGGTGAATCGCAACGCATCCGTTTGGCAACGCAAATAGGATCTCAACTTACCGGAGTGCTTTACATACTCGATGAGCCCAGCATTGGATTACATCAGCGCGATAATCACAGATTGATAGAATCCCTGAAACAACTGAGAGACATAGGAAATTCTGTATTGGTTGTAGAACACGACAAGGATACTATTTTAGCAGCTGATCATGTTGTGGATATCGGCCCGGGAGCTGGGCTGCATGGCGGTAAAATTGTGGGGCAAGGGAAACCTGCAGAACTCATGGATTGCAATAGTATTACCTGTCAGTACCTCAGTGGCAAAAAACAGATTGAAATTCCTGATAAAAGAAGAGAAGGAATCAAGAATAAATTTCTTATTCTTAAAGGTGCTACTGGTCATAACCTAAAAAATGTGGATTTAAAGCTTCCATTAGGCAAAATGATATGTGTTACAGGCGTTTCGGGAAGTGGGAAATCGAGTTTAATCAATGAAACCCTCTACCCTATTTTAAGCAAACACTTTTACCGGTCAGTAAAAAATCCACTCCCTTACGATTCAATTTCAGGTTTGGAACACATTGATAAAGTAATTGAAATAGATCAATCCCCGATTGGACGCACACCGCGAAGTAACCCAGCTACTTACACCAAGGTTTTTGACGACATCAGAAAGCTTTATGGAGAATTACCAGAGTCGAAAATGCGGGGATACAAACCCGGACGATTTTCTTTTAACGTAAAAGGAGGGCGTTGCGAAGATTGTAAAGGAGCTGGTATCCGGATTATTGAAATGAATTTCCTCCCTGATGTATCAGTTCCTTGCGAAACCTGCCAGGGTAAGCGCTACAACCGGGAAACCCTCGAAGTACGTTACCGCGGAAAATCTATCAATGATATCTTAAATATGACGATAGATCAGGCGGTAGAGTTTTTTGAAAATCTACCGTCTTTGGTGCATAAAATAAAAACCCTCAAAGATGTCGGGTTGGGCTATCTGAGTTTGGGACAAGCCTCAACTACCATTTCAGGTGGCGAAGCACAAAGGGTAAAATTAGCCTCTGAGCTCTCAAAAAAAGATACTGGTAAAACACTTTATATTCTTGACGAACCAACAACCGGGCTTCATTTTGAAGATGTGAAAGTGCTGCTGGACGTTTTAAATAAATTGGTGGATAAAGGCAATACCGTACTTATTATTGAACACAATATGGAAGTCATAAAGGTAGCTGATCACATCATTGATTTAGGCCCTGAGGGTGGCATGCAGGGAGGACAAATCATTGGTGAGGGTACACCTGAAGAGCTTATTACGAACAAAATGAGCCACACAGCCAAATACCTTAAACTAGAAATGTAAATACACTGATCCTTATATAAAGAATCTTTGTATTTCATTTCCTGAAGTATTACATTTGCATAGATTGGAAGTTAACCTACTGTTTATCGGTCTGGCTCCAAGACATCAATGAGAAGCAGCTATAATAATTATTTTTTAGGATTCATATCCATTATAATTGTACTTATTACAATGAATGGATTAGCTGTTGGTCAAAATAAATACAGATTTGACCATATCACCAAAAAGGATGGCCTGAGTCAGGGAACTATTAATGCAATTTTTGAGGATAAATATGGTCTTATGTGGTTTGGGACCAAAGATGGTCTGAACCTCTATGATGGTAATAAAATTAAGGTGTTCAGGAAAGATTTCCAAAACCCGTACAGCCTTCCGAATAATCATATCCTTGCATTAAATCAGGATAAAAATGGTAGATTATGGATAGGAACTTCCGGCAATAACCTTTGCTACTACAACCCGGTAACTGATCAGTTTTATCCCTGGCAGCATTTACTGAACATAGGCGACAGTATGGATATTGGTTTCAATGTTTATTGCATAAATATCGAAAACAAGAATCAAAAACTCTATGCAGGCACCGAACAAGGAATTTTACAAATAGACCTCAAAAACCTTACCCATGATTTCATACCCATGTCCAAATATAAAAGTGATGGTATAACCGCAGGAAACATTTACAGTTTACTTGCTGAAGCAGATACACTTTGGGTTGGGACTGACTTAGGTGGTTTAATAAAACATGATCTGAATACAGGCATTTCTTATCCGATTGGTTATGACCACAGCAGAACTAATCAAGATGCAGCAATTAACAAGGGAACAGTAATGGGTCTGGTAAAAGACCGTAAAGGACAAATTTTTGTAGCCACTTTTGGTGATTTCGTGCTTAAAGTAGATCGTCAAAATTTATTGTTGAGCCGCATAGCTATCAAAGATTTCAATCCCGACCATAGAGACCTTGCATACACCAGACAAATCACCCTTGTTGGAGATACAGCTATTTGGGCTACAAGCGAATACGGATTTCAGGTTTTAAATTTAAATCAAAAGGAATTGCATCAAATTAAATTTGATCCTGATGACCCCGGTGGAATAAACTCTAATGGTTTAAAAACTATCTATGCTGATTTGCATGGTGGTGTCTGGATTGGAGGTAATGGTTTTGGATTAAACTATTATTTCCCTGTAAATAAGGGATTCAAACATCTAAGGTATGATCCTTCTCACAATAAAAGCCTTGATTTTAAAAGCGTCAGATCAATCTATGTAAATAATGAAGACCAATTATTTGTTGGTGGATATGGAGGGGTAAACGCCTTTGATAGTAAAGGGAAAAAAATTTGGTCAAACCCGGATTTGCATGTTGGTTATGTATTGTTGCCGCATTCAAACGACAAAAATCTTATCTGGTTAGGTAGAGAAGGAGGAGGTTTATTGCTCATTGATAGAAGAACAGGTCATTCATTATTAGATGTATATTCAAAGGTTAAATCTATAAATCAACATATTTATGGGAGCATGGTCATGAGCCTTGCCTATAAAAATGATAATGAACTTTGGATAGGAACAGAATCCGGATTACACCTTTTAAATACAGAAAACTTTGACGTTTCGTTTTACAGTCATGATCCTTCTGACAAAGTATCTGTTCCAAATGGCAGGATCAGAGATATTTACAAAGATTCCAAAGGCAGAACATGGCTTGCTACAATTGGTGGTGGAGTAGCATATATGAAAAATGACGACATGCTTTTCCGCTCTTTTACTCACAACCCCAGCGATCAAAAAAGCATAAGTTCAAATAATGTATTTTGTATACACGAAACCGAAGCTGGTGACATCTATCTTGGAACTGAAAGCGGCCTGAATCATTATGAAGAAACTACCCAAACTTTTACAAAGCTAAACACCTCCAATGGACTCGCTAATGATGTTGTTTATCGCATCGAAAGTGATGCCGAAAACAGAATGTGGTTGAGCACAAACGAAGGGATCAGCTGCTATGATCCGCACACAAATTCTTTCCGAAATTACGACATAGAAGATGGGTTGCAGGAAAATGAGTTTAATAGTGGTGCATCGTTTAAAGACCATCTTGGGAATTTGTATTTCGGAGGTATTAATGGGGTTAGTGTTTTTGATCCGGAGACTTTGACTGATAATGTGGATCCTCCGAAAGTTATCTTTACCAATTTATTGATAGGAAATAAAAAAGCATTGATCGATCCACCAATAATGCAAGCGAAAAACGTGAATTTGTCCTATGACAACCAGGCTTTTAAACTTGAGTTCACAGCTTTAAATTTCTATAAACCCAAAAAAAATCAATATGCTTATCGTATCAGAGAAATAAGTGAAGACTGGCATTATTTGGGCAACAGCAATAGTATTGAAATTATGCGGCTGGGATTTGGAACATATACAATAGAGGTACTTGCTTCAAATAATGACAATTATTGGTCAGCAGAACCTGCACAACTTAACCTGCATATTGCTCCTCCGTTTTGGGCTTCTACATGGTTTATCCTATCCTCTGTTGCTACATTAACCTTGATTTTGATATTTATCTATCGCAATCGGTTAAGCAGCCTGAAAAAGAAAAAAGCAGTGCTCGAAAAAGAAGTTAGCATCAGGACAAAAGAACTGCAACAAACCAATGAAAAGCTGAAGTCAGAAATTATGATCAGGCAGCAGACTGAGGAAGAACTCAAAATTGCTAACAATACGAAAGACCGCTTCTTCTCCATCATTGCGCATGACCTCAAAAATCCTTTTGGGGTTTTGTTTAGTCTCACTGAAATACTAAACCTCGAGTATGATCAACTGAGTGATGAAGAGAAAAAGGAAATGATAGGTGTTATGACTAGCAGCGCTGCCGATAATGTCAAATTACTTGAAAACCTATTAAACTGGGCGCGTAGCCAACAAAAACGATTGGAAATTAATACTGAAGAAATTGATCTTTACGAGCTTGTTTTGGAAAACGTAGGTTTTTTAGCTGAACAAGCCAAAGCAAAACAAATTGATATTAATATCGCATTAACAGCAAAAACCATTGTTTTAGCTGACTACCAAACAACTTCTACAGTAATTAGAAACTTGCTTTCCAATGCTATCAAATTTACACATCCCGGAGGAACTATTATTATTGACAAAAATGTAAGTACAGAAACTGTTACTTTAAATATCAAAGACAGCGGTGTTGGTATAGCCGAAAAAAACCTGTCAAAGCTTTTTAGTATTGACGAGCAGATAAAAAATCCAGGAACTAATAATGAAAAAGGAACGGGACTCGGCCTGATACTTTGTAAAGAATTTGTTGAGGCCAATAAGGGGACGATCTCTGTAAAAAGTGAATTAGGCAAAGGAAGCACTTTTTCGATAAGTCTACCCTACGAAAACTATTGATTAGCGGAGTTTTACAGCTGTTCCCACTGCAGGACGAGAAGATTCATCCCAATCATTCATTTTATAAATCCGCTTAAGCCTGATACCGTACAATTGCGAAATATCCCATAATGTTTCACCGGATTGAAGCGAATGATAATGGTGAGTTTTGGATTTGCGCTTTTTCTTTTGAACATATACAAGTTGACCTTCTTTCAAACTGGCATCTTTTGAAAGGTCATTGTATTTATATAGTTGCCAACTGTACATGTGCAGTTCTTTTGCCAAAGCGCTCACCTGATCACCAGGCTTAGCAAAAATAAGTCTGACACCATTGTTTTCATGGATAAAACGACCTTGATCTGTTTGATCAACAACTGCAAATTCACTCAATTTTGGTGGCGTGTCAGTAACTTTAACCTTTGGTTCATCGGCTTTCTTTTTTCTTTGTTTTCCTGATAAGGCTTCTTTGTCATAAGCTGCTAAATCATAGCGCTCGATGATACGTATTAGTAATTCCGGATAACGCGGGTTGGTTGCATATCCAGCCTTACTTAACCCCTTTGCCCAGGCTTTATAATCAGTAATTTTTAGATTAAAAAGATCCGAATACCTTCCGCGCTGCGTTAAAAAAAGCGAATGATCATGATATGACTCTTCTGGCTTTTTATAGGAACGAAAACATTCATTTTTTTCATCATCATCCATATAAAAAGTTCGTCCTTTCCAACCTTTATGGCACTTGATTCCGAAGTGATTGTTTGCCTTTCGAGCCAAATTGCTGTTTCCACTACCAGATTCCAGAATACCTTGTGCTAAAGTAATTGATGCAGGAATCTTATACTCCTGCATTTTCTTAATGGCAATGGATTTATAGGTTTCAATATATTCTTCAGTAGTAATCTTTCGCTGAGCCACAAGGGTTTGCGTTGCAAAATGCAAAACACTCACAAGCAATACAACCTTAAACACTGAAGAATATCTCAAATTTTTAGTTTTGTGCAAAAATACTCCACCCAAAAGTGCTGCCAACGGCTACAAAACGTAGTTTTTCACAAAAGATTGTTACTAACATATTCTGATCCCTTACATTTGCATTAAATGAACAAGAGCATCATCATGGCAAATGCTAAAATTGTGTTTGATTATTTTCCAAAACTATCCGAGCGACAACGGGAGCAATATGAAGCGCTTCTGCCACTTTACGAAACATGGAATGCACAAATCAATGTGATTTCCCGTAAGGACATGGAGCACTTCTATGAACGTCATGTTTTGCACAGCCTCTCCATTGCTCATTTTATTTCATTCAAACCCGGCACGCAGATACTGGATATTGGCACGGGAGGAGGCTTCCCGGGAATTCCGCTGGCGATAAGGTTTCCTCAGGTTCAGTTTTTATTGATCGACAGCATTGGAAAAAAAACAAAAGTGGTAAAAGCTGTTGCACAAAGTCTCGGGCTAAAAAATGTTGAAGTACAGCAAATTCGTGCTGAACAGCTTACCCAAAGTTTTGATTTTATAGTAAGCAGAGCAGTCACAGACCTGAATACCTTCGTACAATGGACCAGAAATAAAATCCATAAAAAACAGATTAACAGTTTACGCAATGGCATACTGTATCTTAAAGGTGGGGAGATTGATGAGGAACTAGAGGCCATCAAAAAAAGCTACAAATACAAAACATTTCCTCTATCCTCTGAATTCAAAGGAGAATTTTTTGAAACAAAAAAGCTCCTCCATCTTGTTCCATTAAGATAACTTGCTTGGAATTGATTTTTCGTTAATTTAGCCATCCTTAATCAAAATCACACATTATGACAGAAGCATTGACACAATCGTTAAGAGAAAACAAAGCTGCACGCTGGGGAGCGCTGGCCGTGGTGTCGTTTACCATGTTGACCGGCTATTATATCAACTATGTGATCTCACCACTAAAACCTCTGCTTGAGCTTCACCTGGAGTGGACAAGTCGGGATTTTGGCATCTGGAATTCAGCCTATGGCTGGTTCAATGTATTTTTCCTGATGCTCATTTTTGGAGGATTGATATTGGACAAAATGGGCGTTCGGTTTACTGGTCTTGGTGCCAGCCTAACCATGATCATTGGTACTGCCTTGCAATATGCGGCTATTGAAAACCTGATCCCTTCAGACGCTTATATTTTTGGACTAAAAGCGCAAATTGCTATTGGGGCGCTTGGTTTTGGTATTTTTGGTGTAGGTGTTGAAGTGGCGGGAATTACTGTTTCAAAAGTAATAGTAAAGTGGTTTAAAGGAAAGGAGTTGGCACTGGCCATGGGACTCGAAATGGCTACCGCGCGTATGGGAACAGCCCTGGCGCTTTCTTTGCCTATTCCTATGGCTACCGTTTGGTTTGGAACACAAGAGATGCCGGCAATCTCTGCTCCAGTAATGCTTGGTCTTGGATTGCTTGTAGCTGGTTTTGTAGCCTTTATCTGGTACACCTTCATGGATCGGAAACTGGAAAAATCAGAAGGTATTACTGATGAAACTGATCCTGAAGAAGAATTTAAAGTAAAAGATATTTTATTCATTATCAAAAACAAGGGTTTTTGGTTGATTGCCCTGCTTTGTGTATTATTTTATTCAGGTGTTTTCCCGTTCTTGTATTATGCTACTGACTTGATGATAAATAAATACGGGGTGGATCCTGCTTTTGCGGGTGCCATACCAAGTTTGCTTCCTTTTGGTACAATTTTGCTCACACCAATATTTGGTAACCTCTACGACAGAAAAGGAAGAGGGGCGTCCATTATGCTTCTAGGTTCTGTATTTCTTTTAGTAGTGCATTCATTTTTTGCTATTCCTGGTTTTAATCACTACTTCATTGCAATTGCACTAATCCTTTTCCTTGGTGTTACTTTTTCTTTGGTTCCATCTGCCATGTGGCCATCCGTTCCAAAAATTATTCCGGAAAAACAATTGGGTACTGCCTACGCCTTAATTTTTTGGGTACAAAATTGGGGATTAATGGGTATGCCATTACTTATTGGATGGATTTTGGATAAGTATAGTATTATCGGAACAAATGCTGCCGGAAAGCCAATTTATGATTATACTATCCCAATGATTGTTTTTGCAGCAACAGGATTGCTGGCAATTTTTGTTGCACTTATGCTCAAAGCCGAAGACAGGAAAAAAGGTTATGGACTTGAGTTGCCAAACATTGCCGAAAAAGCAGAAGCTATTATTGAACAGGAAAAAGAAATTTAACCATTAATGATTAATTTCAATAAACCATACATACTTCCGCCTCAGTAATGGGGCGGATTTTTATTTACAATATCTCTTAATCACAGCATAAGCTTCGGCCAAACCCAGCTCACCCGCCTTGCTCAGGTCGTTGCAGGCGAGTTGCTCTTCTCCAAGAAAAAGCAATGTCAAAGCACGGTTATAATAGGCTTCGGCAAGGTTAGGTTCGTATCTTATAGCTTCGCTAAATGCATCAATAGCAGGATGAAATTCTTTGTTTTGCAAATAAATAATTCCCAGGTTATACCAACCAAAAGTAAAATCAGGATAAGCAATCAAAATTTCTCTCATTAAGCGGATTGGTTCTGAGTAATCCGGATTAATGACCTTACGCTCACTGGCAGGGAGGTTTTTCTGTCGGGTGATTATTGTAGCCTGATCATAGTATTCCTCTGCAAGCAGCAGATCGGCTTTCTCAACCATTACATTCACTAGATTAATTAGCGCATAAGGCTCCCAATCTTCATTACCACTTAAACGGGTAAATGCATTGATGGCTTTATTGAAATTTCCTTGTAGCTGATAACGAACCCCTAGCAGCAGGTCTTCAGGCAGGTTTCTTGAACCCTTAGCAAGAGAATCCATTACAATGCTTTGACTAATTTTATCCTCAGCTGCAAAAGCCAACCTGAAATCCATTTTTTTAGTAGCATTTATCTGGCTTAAACCTAAGTCAACATAGGTGCCATTGGATTGATTGTTGCCAGGAAGAAACTGTGGGACAGGCACAACACTAAATAAACCAAAAGGTAAAATATCAATCTGCCTGAACTGCACCCTGCTCTGACGGGCTTCACCGTCAACAAAATCAGATTCCAAAGCAAAGATTTTATCAAAATAAGTGGAATCCGCATATTGGGCATAAATAGAATCCGCATTGCCACCATCGTTATTCAAAGCTTTGATGATCGCCATTGCCTGTTCATAGTCGGCCCGGCTACCTTTCCTGTCTCCTGATTTTTCGCGTGCTACAGAACGGTTGATCCAGGCACCTGCAAAATCAGGAAACAAAGTTATAGCCTGAGAGAAATTCTCAGAAGCATCTTCATATTTTTTCAATTGAAAATTTGTGATCCCTTTGTTAAACCATGCGTAAACATTCTGTGGATTTATTCTGGTTACGATTTCATATAAGGGTAAGGCCTCCGTATAGTCTTTTTGAAGGCTGTGAATAAGCGCTCTGTTGTAATACGTCAGTGCATTCCTTTCGTCCAATTTGTTAACCCTTTCGTAATCGCGCAGGGCAGCTGTGGTATCTCCCAATTCAAGATAGGCCATGGCACGCTGAAAATAGATCAACGGGTTATTTTCATCCAGGCTTAGTGCCTGTTCAAAGTCTTTCATTGCTTCTGCTGGTGCTTCTAGTTCAAGTTGTATCATACCGCGCCTTAACCATGCTTCAGTATTAAAGTAATCATGGAAAACTGCTTTGTTTAAATCTATCAAAGCTTCCTCAAGTCTGTCAAGAAACCGGTTTGCTATACCACGGTTAAGGTAGGCATTTGACATTTCCGGGTCGATGAGCAATGCTTTGTCGTATGCTTCGATAGCTGCTTCAAAATCATTTAAATGCATACTGGTAGCCCCATTGGCTAAATGCAAATCAGCATTGTAAGGGTCAATCTCCAAGGCTCTTGCAAAATCTGCCTTTGCATCAAAGTAATTACTCAGCCTATCGTTTGTAATGCCTCTGTAATGCCAGGCACGCACATAAAGCGGGTGGATTTCTAGCGTCTTTGAGAAATCTTCATAAGCTCCCTGGTAATCACTCAAGCTATATTTAGCTACACCTCTCAGAAAATAGGCCTCAAAATGATCTGTTTTATAACGAATTGCAGTATTGAAGTTCCTAATAGCATCCAAAAACCGATCCTCTGAAAGATCAATTCGCCCGGCTAAAACAAAATGACGATAGTTTACCTGGGCAACGCCAGACAAGCTAAAAAGTATAAATAAACCTATAAAAACCGAAACTATCTTGTTCACAATCTTAGTAACGATTAAATCGGCCTTTTGGTCTTTTCAATCAAACGAATACCATGCATTTCCATTTGCTTATCCACTGCCTTACACATATCGTAAATGGTCAGCAAAGCAATATTTACAGCAGTAAGTGCTTCCATCTCAACTCCTGTACGACCGATACACCTTAATTCGGCATGTACATAAACCCCTTGTTGATCTAATTGTGCAACAACTTTGACTTTGTCCAACAATAAGGGATGACAAAGCGGAATAAGCTGGGAGGTTTGTTTGGCAGCTTGCACACCGGCAATTTCAGCAATGGTAAGCACATCTCCCTTTTTCATGAGGTTTTTTTCAATAAGCAATCGTGTTTCTTCTTGAAGCAAAATATAACCTTCTGCCATTGCCGTTCTGATGCTACTATCCTTGCTCCCTACATCAACCATTCGGGCATTCCCTTCTACGTCGATATGTGTTAGTTCTTCCATAAGTATTTTTTTCTGCTATCGGTTAACAAAAGTAGCAGAATTTGATTTAAATCGTATTCAACCGAGATAAGCAATTGCTAATGCAATATCAAATGATTATTGTCATTCGTTCGATCAATTGTAATCAGGAACTGATATAAAATATCACTTCCCACTTCCATACCAACTACTAAATCAGAGCAATCTGTTGATCTATTGATAATTCCAACGCGGGGATAATAAATTTCAAAGTGATGATTACCAAAATGAATTGATACCGTATCAGCACAAAAGTTACCGCTCTTATCACTTACAATCTTTGAAGCCTGAAAAAGACTCTCATTCATTTTCGAATGACTTTTACCGGTATCAAAATATATTAAAACACGCTCTCCGTTCACTTCTCCCTCGAAATATACCCCATAAGGATGGTTTTCGAAAACTTGTATAGGGAAGGTAGAGGCCCGATCAGTGGTTAAGTTAACCGGTATGGTATCACTACTAATCGCAAGGATGCCATCGCGATAACTCAAAGTGAACCTTTTGTTTTGAAAATACTTTAATCCTACAATGCCATTAGTAGGGGAAGTTGAAAAAACTGACCAATCAGCAAGTGTTGCTGATTCATTAAAATAAACACTATCCAACAATTCAAATTGCGGTAAAACAACATCATAAACAATTGCCCGAACTTTACCATCAGGTGTATATGTAGGGACAGTATCCTGAATACTTAATGCAATACTATCGCTTATCGCATTTGTAATAAGTATATTACCATTATTTCCAAAGTCAAAAAAAAGCGGTATCACATGGTCTCCGAATTTCACATTAATCTCCGGAATTTTAAACTCCTCATGCAAGGTGATTGATACTATTTCATCCTGATTATAATGGCTAAAATAGTCCTTAGCAGAAGAAGGATAAAGTGAATTTGACAATAAAAGCTTTGTCTGATCTCTATAGTATTGAGCTGTCAATGAGATAGGAAGTAAGCCAATCAGCCCAATTAAACCAGAGAGAATTACATTTCTGATATTCTTCATTAAAATTTCTTTACAAAATTTAACCAAAATATATGCCAAATCGGTAAAGAATAACAAGATTATAAAAAAAATCCCCACGCTTTTGGCGTGAGGATTTTAACATTTAAAATAAAGTGCAATGCCTAAACATCAATTTTTGCGTACTTGGCATTTGCTTCAATAAATTCGCGCCTTGGCGCCACTTCATCACCCATCAGCATTGAAAAAACATGGTCTGCTTCCAGGCCGTTTTCGATTGTTACTTGTCTGAGTGTCCTGCTTTCAGGTGCCATGGTAGTAGTCCATAACTGTTCGGCATTCATTTCACCAAGACCTTTATAGCGCTGAATATGAATACCGCGCTCACTGCCATCGGCTGACCATTCCTGTGCGATGCGTTCTCTTTCGTCCTCTGACCAGGCATACATTTCTTTGGATCCCTTACGCAGCAGGTACAAAGGAGGCGTAGCGATATACACATAGCCTTTTTCGATCAGGTCGTGCATATACCTGAAGAAGAAGGTTAGAATAAGCGTAGCAATATGACTACCATCGATATCGGCATCCGTCATAATTATAATTTTATGATAACGCAGCTTTTCTATATTCAAAGCCTTGCTATCTTCTTCAGTACCAATTGTTACACCGAGTGCGGTAAAAATATTCTTGATTTCATCACTTTCAAAAATCTTGTGTGGCATGGCTTTTTCCACGTTTAGGATTTTACCTCTTAGTGGCAAAATCGCTTGAAAACGCCTGTCGCGTCCTTGCTTGGCAGTACCGCCTGCAGAATCACCCTCTACGAGATAAATCTCAGCTTTGGAAGGATCACGTTCGCTACAATCACTAAGCTTTCCAGGCAGACCTGAACCTGAAAGTACACTTTTGCGTTGCACAAGTTCGCGTGCCTTGCGTGCTGCATGACGCGCTGTGGCAGCAAGAATTACTTTATTGACAATTGTTTTGGCCTCCTTTGGGTTTTCTTCAAGATAATAAGCCAAATGCTCACTCACTATCTGATCAACAACACCCATTACCTCACTATTTCCCAGCTTGGTTTTTGTTTGACCTTCAAACTGAGGTTCAGGCACTTTAACCGAAATAATTGCTGTAAGTCCTTCACGGAAGTCATCGCCACTTATGTCGAACTTAAGCTTTGCCAACATGCCGGATTTTTCTGCATACGATTTCAGCGTACGTGTTAATCCCCTGCGAAAACCAGCCAAATGTGTTCCGCCTTCATGGGTATTAATGTTATTGACATAAGAATGCAGGTTTTCGGCAAAAGAGGTATTGTATTGCAGGGCTATCTCAACTGGCACATCGTTACGCTCACCTTCAATGGCAATGGGTAGCGGAATTAGCTTTTCACGATTTTCATCCAGGTAAGCAATAAAATCAGGCAATCCATTTTCAGAAAAGAAGGTTTCATTTTTTGTTTCACCATCATATAGTTCGGTACGCTCATCTGTCAGAACAATTGTAATACCTCGATTCAGATAGGCCAGCTCACGCATACGCGAAGCCAGAATATCATAATCATAAGTGGTTGTAATAAAAATACTTGCATCAGGTTTAAAAGTAATCTTAGTACCATTTATTTTAGATGCCCCAACAGCCTGAACATCAGCCAGCGGTTTACCACAGGAATACTCCTGAAAAAACTCTTTACCTTCGCGGTAAACGGTAGCTTTAAGACTGGTTGAAAGAGCATTAACACAGCTCACACCCACACCATGCAAACCACCGGAAACCTTATACGATCCTTTATCAAATTTACCTCCGGCATGCAAAACAGTCATTACAACTTCCAGTGCCGAACGATTTTCCTTTTCGTGTAATCCGGTTGGAATACCCCGGCCATTATCCAATACACTGATTGAATTGTCTTGATGTATAGTAATCTCAATACGGTCGCAATAACCGCCCATTGCCTCATCTATCGAGTTGTCAACCACCTCATATACCAAGTGATGCAATCCTCTTACATTTACATCACCGATATACATGGCAGGTCTTTTCCTCACAGCTTCCAGCCCCTCGAGTACCTGAATATTTGAAGCTGTATATTGACTATTTGCTAAATCTCTTTTTTCTTCTGCTGTCATTTTCTATCTATTATTGCATAGGTTTTATCAAACATGCAAAGGTACAATTTTTAGGCTTACCAAAGGACAAGCAATAGGCTCAAATCCAGCCAAGTTATTAACAATTTTAAGTATTTATAAGGTAAAAAAAAGCTGATAAAATGCTTACAAAAAAGCATCCAAATCTCAGAATCGTACTTTTATCCCAGCACTTGCTTCAAATCCATAAACAGGATAATGCTGGTAAATGAAATAATTTTGATTCAGCAGATTTTCAAAACTGACATAAGCAGACAAAGTATTAGTAAATTTATAATCTGCTCCTAAATTTAAATCAGCTATTCCATCAAGCTTTTCAACTGTTTCAATGCCATTGATGTAAGCAGGAACTGACTGGCTGCCCCGAATAATTATACCACCATTAACTGAAAACTGTTTGGTAACCAACCATTTGGCATCCAGACCGAAATCAAATGAAGGTTTGTGCCAGGCAGCCATAATGGAGTCTGTATCGTATTGATTCCAAATAAAGGATGCTTCAAAGCGCCATTTGTCAACAGGTTTCCAGGAAGCTTCAGCGACAAAATTAAACCGGCGCATTCCATCATACACAACAGTAAAACTATTGCGAAAAGGCTGAAGGGTATCAATGATAAAAAAAGCGCTATTGTCAGTTTCTTCAAACCTAATTCCCAGATGAACATCCAAATCAGAAGTGATTGCAGCACGAAGGCCTGCATCGAATGTAAAGAGCTTGTTTTCCCAGGCTAGCGGAACAATCGGGTTGATCCAGGGATTCTCATCTGACAGCACTTTAAAAGAGATTCGGTTTATCCCACCATCTGTACCTGCATAAAACTCAAGCTTTTTGTCGAGCAAATACAGATTTCCTCTAATCACAGGATACCACCAAAGTGCAGTATTAAGGTCAGGTTGATAATCTACCCGTAATCCAAGATTAAGCTGATAAAAACTTCCTTTTAATCTCAAATAAGGCAAAGCTGAAATCAGAAAAGCCGACTTATTTAACAAGCTGTCATTATTATGAAAAAAGCTGGCTTTAACATCTGCTCCCAAAGCTTGCTCTCCTTCAAAATCGAACCAATCAAAGGTTCTGCTGATATTTCCATTGAGCTCAGCCTGGTGTTCCTGTGTTTGATCAGCATTGAATAAATAATTGTACTTCAATCCGATAGCATGATTTAAATAGCCCATCTTGTGTTCGGTGCTAAATAAATCAGCTGCAAAACCAATGTTCTGATAGCTTTGCTTCAGATCAGCCTTGTCAACAGCCACAGATGGATAATCGGCCAAACGAAATCCATAATAACGATAATTATCCATCTGATAATAGAGTCTGGTTTTGAGTTTATGATTATCTAAATTATGATCCAATGAAAGGCCAAATTGGTTGTTCATGAAATCTGAAGGAGCATAATCTGATACGTCGGTCCATGAAGACTGATGCGAAAGTAAAAGTCCAAATCTTGTATCACGACTAATTGCTGAGCTATGTCCATAAAGAAACAAGGGCGAAAGCCGGCTACCCATGCCTGCCATCAAAAAATTGGAATATCCTTCATCTCTTCTTCCTTTTCTAAAAGCCAACGGACTAAGCACTTCCAGTTCTGACCGATGACCAATTTTTCTTTCAATCCTGCTAATACTTGTATCTGGTTTCGGGAAATTGGTTTCTGGTATTTGTGGTTTCACAAATTGTTTCTCAAAATCCTTGATCGAAGGTTGAAAAGCTCCTTCAATGGTAACCCTCTCCTGGTGTGTTTGTGCAAAAAGCACTGGCAGTGAAAACAATAAAAACACAGCTACGAAAGAAATAAACCATTTAATATCTAACATAAATCCTTTCATATTCTATTCCTCCAGATTTTCAAGAGCATTCAGCTTTTCCTGTGCAATAGTTTTCAAATCATCACCACTGTAATTGTCAATAATACTCCTCAGGGTTTCTCTGGCCTGAAAAACATTATCGCTTGCAGCATAAATATCTGCCAGCAAAATATAGCCTTTTGCAAGCCAAAACTCATAAGAAGGATAGCGATCTGCATTGGCAAACACCCTTTCCTCAGCCGGACCAAACTGCCCCATTTTAAAATGCGCTTCTGCAAGCAAATAAGCTGCTTCAGCACCGTAGATACCCTGATCGGCCTCAACACAAAGTTGCAAAGGGGCAATTGCCCGATCAGGATTACCAGTTGCCAAATATGATTTACCCAAGATGTAATCAGCCTGCAAACGCTGCTGCGCATCAGCTTCGGAAATTTGCTGCAGCTGTTGAGCCTGACTGATAGCTGCTTCAAAATCATCAATAAAAAAGTTACTTTTCATGCTTCCTTCCAACGCTTCGCGACGTATGGCATTGTTTTCTGTTAGTTTGATCAAACGGCCATAATACTCAGCAGCTTTTTGATAGCCGTTCCTGTCATACTCAATTCGGGCTGCAGACAACAAAGATTCATCAGTATAGGGGTTGTCTTGAAAATCAATAATAAAAATCAGATGCTGTAACGCCTCTTCCTTATTTCCATTTTTTATAGCACATTGTGCTGCATAATGATGAGCCTGTAGCAGATACGCTCCTTGCGGAAACTGATTGAAATAATTTTTTAATGCTTCAGTTGCCTGATCGCATCTTTGCTCCTGATAAAACTGTTCTGCTGTTACAAAGGCCAGTGAATCCTGCTGTGTACTACTCACCTGCCCCACACCCATCTTTTCCGTAAAAGCAAAATAAGATTTTAAATCATTAGTTTCCATATAAATACTTCGGAGCAAGTTAAGTGCTTCCCGTGATTCATTTGTTCCCGGATAACGACTTACTACACTTTTCAGATTAGTAATAGCTTGTGCGTTTTGGTTGTTATTGTAATATATCATTCCCTTTTTCATGAGTGCCTGTCGGGCAAAATTTGATCTGGGCTTTTCGCGTACAAGCCGGTCAAAACTGGCGATAGCAGCTCTGTTATCCCCCGAAACCAGATGCGTTGAGCCTATTTCGTACAAGGCCAGGTCGTAATAGGATGATTGAGGATAACGACGCAACAGATTCTCCAGGCTGGCAATCTTTTGATTAGAGCTTCCGGTAGCTCCATAGGCCATGCCGGATTGATATAAGGCATAATCGCCACCCTGACGGGAAGCCTTGTCCACTTTTTCATAAATATCTATTGCTGCCTGATATTGTTTCAACATAAAGTGACAATCGCCAATCCTAAGCATCGCATCATATTGCAGATTCTGGTTTTGAATATATGGTGCAGCAACAAACTGCCTGAAAGAGGGCAGTGCTGCTTTATAATCCTTTTTACTGAAGTAAACATATCCCAGATTATAAGCCCCCAACGGAAAAATATCCAAACTTCGGGCTGCCGTGTTTGCCAGAAAAGCTTTGAAATACTTCTCTGCTCCCCAATAATTCTTTTGATAGTAAAAAGTCTCTGCCAGCCAAAAAGTGGCTTCCGCTCTACGTGTAGGCAGCGAGCTTTGTTGAGCAACCCGATTAAAATAATCAGCAGCTTTTTTGATGTCTCCCTGATTGAAAAGCTGAACAGCCAGTGAGTAGCTCAGTTGATCATATATCTCCTGCATATCAGGATTGCGCGATCCAAGGGCTTCAAGCTTACTAAGTGCTTTATCATATTCTTTTGCAGCAAGATACAAATGAATTATTAGGTATTCCGCTTCGTCTTTACGTTCTGACTGAGGATTTAACTCAACATACTCCTGAAGAAGTTTTGCAGCTTCGCTGAAAGGATCAGTTCCTGAGGCAAGACTTAACCTGGCATAGTTAAAAAGTGCATCTTCACTAATCTGACTATCAAAACCAGCTTTGTAAGCAGCCAAAAATGCGTTTTTCGCAAACTTTGTTTGTCCTGTTTCTACATAACAGGAAGCCAGATTATAGGAGGCATATTGTTTCAGGCTGTCATCAGGCAAATCAACCTGCTCAAAATTTCGAATGGCAGCCTGCATCTGGCCTGCATTCATTTTGCTTATGCCAATTTGATAGTGATCCTCGCGACTCAGCTTCCTCCTGTTTCGCTGTTCAAAAACTTCATAATACTCCAAAGCCTTAGCATAATCACCATTAGCATACCATGCATCAGCAAGCATTTTGGCAATTTCTGGTTTTCTCCGCGAATCTGCTTCCTGGTAAGCTTCTTCACCAAGTTTTAGCACTTCATTCAACTCGCCATTACGATATCGAATCTGTAAAACATACAATGGTATCTGCTTTCGGTAGGCACGATCATCAGCAATACTTTTAAACAGTTTCAAAGCCTGCTCATCGTCTTTCTGCAAATACAAAATATGAGCTTTATAGTAGGTTGCATCATTTGAGTAGCTTCCATTCTCTGCCATAACCTTTTCAAACAATACCAGCGCTTCATCAGTTTTTTGCATCTGTAGTAACGCATAAGCCATTTGATAGCGCATTTCGTGTTGCTGTTCTGCGCTCAAACGCTGACTGTCCACTTTATCATACGCATCCAAAGCATCCTGATATTTTCTGCTATCAAACAACAAGCTTCCTTTGTAGAAGCTGATGACCGGCATCCAACTGCTACCCGGATAGTCTTCTGCAAAACGATTAATTAAAACACCCGCATCTTCTTCATTTAAATGATACGATCCTGCTGCTTCAAAATAGCGTGCGTCAATATACATCTGACTGTTTGGATCATCCAGGCTGCCTAACAACTGCTTAAAAATATATTGAGAAGATCCAAACTGTTCATTCTCATAAAAGGTTTTTCCTTCCTGAAACTTTAATTGTGGGTTCCAATCTGCCAACTCTTTCTGAGCCAAAAGCGAAACAGGAGAAAACAAACCAATTGCAAAAACAAGCAGTAAAAAACGATAATGCATAATCCGGTATTTTTCCGATTGCGAAGGTACGATTTCAGTTAAAAAACAGAAGAAGGAAGTCATATTTGATTCCAATATTTTTGAAAGGCATATTCGAGCTACAATCAGGCAAACGAGCAAGGAGAATAAATATTGCAAAAAGGCTGCAATGTAAACATCACAGCCTTAAAACCTGTAAATTCTGTAAGCGGGATTCTGTAAACCAGAAATTGTTTAGTTTTCTGATCTGGCAGTCATTTATCTTGGACGGTCATCACTGACTGTCTCCAGCGGCCTACCCACCGGCACCGGACGGGCAGCCCTTGATCGGCGAACCGAATTGCCGGTATATTTGGCCTTGCAGCCCATAAGGTTTACCCTCATACCTGGTCGCCCGGATATGGCGTGAGCTCTTACCTCACGTTTTCACCCTTACCCCGGTAGTTACCAGGGCGGTATCTTTTCTGTGGCACTTGCTGTATTGATAGCATTGCTGCTAAAAACCCTTCCCGTTAGGAAGTATGGCGCCCTTTGCTGTCCCGACTTTCCTCCATAATTAATTACAGCGACTACCCGAATTTACAACTGCAAAAATACAACAAATTCAGGCGCACTGCATATCAAGATGTTTGTGTTTCATTAGCGTCCAAACAGATTATTAATGCTTACTTTTGCACGCACTCTTCGACACAATCAAATTGATATGCGCGACCTGACTACAGGCAAAGAAGGTAAATTGATTCTCACTTTCACCATGCCCATGTTGATTGGCAATGTTTTTCAACAATTATACAACATAATTGACAGCATTATCATAGGCCGATATTTGGGAAAAGAAGCATTGGCAGCTGTTGGTGCCAGCTTCCCGCTAATCTTTACATTGATTTCGCTGATTATAGGAATTGCAACCGGTACAACGATTATAATTGCCCAGTTTTATGGTGCGAAAAATATCGAAAAAGTACAACGGGCCATCGAAACCATGTACCTGTTTGTATTTGCGGCTTCTGCCTTGCTTAGCATTGCTGGAAACCTTGGCAGCACCTATATTTTCAGACTGATAGACCTTCCTGAAGCCGTGATACCCCAAGCGGTTGAATATTTCAATATATATGCCATGGGATTTATTTTCTTTTTTGGCTTTCAGGGCACCAGTGCTATTTTAAGAGGCTTGGGTGATTCAAAAACACCACTTTATTTTCTTGTAATTGCAACAGTGATGAATATTCTTCTTGACCTGTTGTTTGTCGTTGTTTTTAAGTGGGGCATTTCAGGTGTTGCCATTGCAACAATCATCTCTCAGGCAGGCGCTTTCTTTTCATTAATTTTTTACTTGAACAAGTATCATAAAACTATCCGATTCAATCTTCTTAAACTCAGCTTTGATAAAGCAATTTTTATCAAAAGCCTGCGTATCGGCCTGCCAACCGGATTTCAGCAAACATTTGTCGCGGTGGGTATGCTTGCCTTGTATAAAGTGGTAAATATGTTCGGAACAACTGTAATTGCAGCGTATGCAGTTGCTATGCGCATCGACTCATTTGCTGCCCTTCCGGCTATGAATTTCGCCGCAGCATTATCGTCTTTTGTTGGACAAAATATTGGTGCCGGCAAACTGGATCGCGTTAGAAGTGGCATGCTGGCTACCCTTCGGATGACCTCCTATATTTCTATTGGTGTTACAGTTATTGCATGGCTTTTTGCAGGCCAAATTATGCAATTGTTTACCACTGATCCTGAAGTTGTTGAAGCCGGAAAAGACTATCTCTATATCGTAAGTGCCTTTTATATTTTGTTTTCGGCCATGTTTGTTATGAACGGTGTATTGCGTGGCGCTGGCGACACACTCATTCCAATGTTTATTACACTTTTTGCGCTGTGGGTAATCCGTATTCCCGCTTCCTGGATTTTAGCCCAATATTATGGACCAAAGGGTATTTGGTGGGGAATTCCTGTAGCATGGGGTATAGGAGCAGTGTTCTCGTTCATCTATTACACTACCGGGAACTGGAAGAAAAAATCCGTGATAAAAACTTCTGATCGAACAATTTAGCTTTTTCTGATTCGTATCCGAAAAGTGCAAATTACAATTAACAATTCTTTATTAAATACTTCATGTTTTTCTAAATCTCAGGAATCACTAATGTATTTTCTTTGCTACAAGAATGGACTATTCCGGGATGAAAAACTCAAAAAGAAAAGTACATTTGGTTGTACTTTCTGATATCCACCTGGGGACTCGGGGATGTCAAGCTAAAGCCTTGTTAAAATACCTCAAGGGAATTCGACCTGATATACTGATTCTAAATGGCGACATTATAGATATCTGGCAGTTTAAAAAACGATACTGGCCCGCTTCACACATGAAAGTGATTAAAGAGATCATGAGTATGGCCTCAAAAAAAACAAAAGTTTATTATATCACGGGCAATCATGATGAAGTACTAAGAAAATTTGCTAATGAGCAAATCGGAAATATTTATATAAAAAACCAACTAGTGCTTGAACTGGCAGGTCAAAAGGTTTGGTTTTTTCACGGAGATGTGTTTGATGTTATCATGCAACATTCCAAATGGTTAGCAAAAGCAGGAGCTATAGGCTATGATACACTGATTTTTATTAATGTACTCATTAATGCCATTAGCAAGGCTCTTGGAAAAGGAAATGTATCGCTATCAAAAAAAATCAAGGAAAATGTAAAATCAGCCGTAAAATACATCAATAACTTTGAACAAACTGCGGCCTTACTGGCTGCTAAAAAAGGTTATGATGCTATTGTATGTGGTCATATCCACCATCCTGAAATGCGTCAAATCAATAGCGAATCAAAAGCAATTAATTATATGAATTCAGGTGACTGGATTGAAAACCTTACTGCACTTGAGTTTAACAGAAATAAATGGAAAATTTTCACTTATCCAAAACCTGTTTTAAATGTTGTGCTGGATAAAAATATTGAAACTGATGGCCTAACGGAATTAAACCATAAGGAAGTCTTTAAAATTATGCTTAAAGAATTTGAATCATAATTTTTGTCAATGAAAATACTATATGCCGTACAAGCTACAGGAAACGGCCATTTAAGCCGTGCACAAGCCATCTTGCCAACTTTAATGAAATATGGCGAAGTAGACATTTTATTAAGTGGCACACAGGCTGATATCCCAATTCTTTATCCTGTTAAATACCGTTTAAAAGGATTAAGTTTTACTTTCGGAAAAAATGGAGGAATAGATCTTTGGAATTCCTACAGTGAAGCAAGTGTATTGCGCCTAAAACAGGAATATGAATCCCTTCCCGTTGAAAATTACAACTTGATAATTAATGATTTTGAACCCATTTCTGCCTGGGCAGCACAACTAAAAGGTGTTCCATGTATTGCACTTAGCCATCAGGCTGCCTTGCTTGAGCCAAGCGTGCCTTTAGCCAATGAAACAGATCCTGTTGGCAAGTTTGTGCTACGAAACTATGCTCCGGCACATCAAAAAATTGGTTTCCATTTTAAAGCATACAGTCAAAATATACTCACACCAATTATCAAACCCGAAATACGAAGCTTAAAAACGAGTAACAAGGGACATATAACCGTTTATCTTCCAGCCTGGAATTCTCAAGAACTTGCATCAAAACTTAGCACAATCAAAGGAGTTCGATGGCAAATATTCTCAAAACACAGCAATACTACTACAATCAATGAAAACGTTACAGTTTTTCCTGTAAATCAAGAAGCGTTTATACAAAGTATGACACAAAGTGCAGGAGTGCTTTGTGGCGCTGGCTTTGAAACACCAGCGGAAGCACTTTTCCTGGGAAAAAAGCTTATGGTAATGCCTATGAAAAATCAATATGAGCAACTATGCAATGCAGCAGCATTAAAAGACCTCGGCATCAGTGCTATTAAAAATCTCAAGGAAAAACACCTTGAAAAAATCAGAAGCTGGGTGGATTCTGATGCAATTGTGCAAATTCCTTATCCGGATATCACTCAAATTGCTGTTGAGAAGGTTTTTGACAGTTATCAAAAAGTTTTAGAAACTGATGCACACAATTCAAATCTACTCTCAATCCCCTGGAAAAAGCTTAGAATTGCCTGATAAGCCTATTTGATCGTATACCTCAAATTCAAAAATCCTGGATAGGCAAGTGTTCTGCCCCCAACCTGAATATAAGGCTTTACTTTGAGTAAAACATCAGCAGGATTACTTTGATCACCAGTGAGCTTGAAAGCCAGATTTACAAGTGCGTCCTGCGTTTCATTATTCAAAACCTCAAACAAGTCAACTGAAACAGGCATTGCAACAACTGATGCTGACATAGGAGCAACACTTACTGTTTGGTTCATCTGACCAGTTAATAACTGCCGGTCATCGACATAGAGCTCATAATCCATTCTGTTCATGGCAGCTGGCTTATTATTGGGGTTATCAATATGCAAGCCCAAATTAAAATTAACAGGCAATTCTCTTTTAAATATTGCTGCTGTCAACTGCATGATTTGAGCTACACCCAGATCACCTTTTTTTGTATGTTCATCTACTTCTATTCCAGCTATTTGAACGTTGTCGACACTTGTTACTTTAAACTCACAAAGCGCAAGTTGTTGCATCTGACTTACCTGATCCAATACTTCACAAGAATTAAAAGTAAGTAGTAACAATAACACTATTGAGATAGATTTAATTAGTTTCATCTGTCAAGATTTTAGAATGATTTTCCCGCTCGTTTACGATCATTTTCATCAAGTAAAATTTTTCTCAATCGCAAGCTGCGTGGTGTTACCTCCAAATATTCGTCGTCGCGAATATACTCCATATATTCCTCAAGTGAAAAACGTACGGCAGGAATTATCATTACCTTCTCATCAGAGCCGGATGCCCGCACATTACTCAGCTTTTTGGTTTTATTAATATTTATTACCATGTCACCGGCTCTGTTGTTTTCTCCAACAACCTGTCCCATATAAACATCTTCGCCAGGGTTAACAAGAAAACGCCCCCTATCCTGTAATTTCCAGATAGCATATGGAATGGCTGTTCCGGTATCCATCGAAATCAAAGCGCCATTGGTTTTGGCGCTAAGTTCACCCTTCCATGGTTCAAAACTTTTAAATCGATGTGCAATGATTGCTTCACCTTCAGTAGCGGTAAGCAGATTATTTCTTAATCCAATGATTCCGCGCGATGGAATTAAAAACTCCAGATGCATCCGATCTCCTTTAGGTGTCATTTCTGTGAGTTCACCTTTGCGCATGGTTACCTGCTCTATCACCCTGCCCGAAAAATCTTCCGGCACTTGAACAGTAAGGCTTTCAATTGGCTCATGCTTTACTCCTTCAATGATTTTAATAATCACACGAGGCTGCCCCAACTGAAATTCATATCCCTCTCTACGCATAGTTTCTATCAGGATACTTAAATGCAAAATACCACGACCATACACCAATAAGGCATCCGGAGAGTCAGTATCTTCCACTCTTAATGCAAGGTTTTTCTCCGTCTCTTTAATCAAGCGATCTCGTAAATGCCTGGAGGTCACATATTTTCCTTCTTTACCATAAAAAGGTGAGTTGTTTATGGTAAAGAGCATGCTCATGGTTGGTTCATCGATACGGATAGGAGGCAATGGCTCAGGGTTTTCAAAATCAGCTACTGTATCCCCAATTTCAAAATCTTCTATTCCCATTAAGGCAACAATATCACCAGCAAATACAGGTTGTTTTGTACGTTCTTTTCCCAGCCCCTCAAAAGTATAAAGTTCCTTGATCACAGATTTACTTATGCTGCCATCACGTTTTACCAGGCTAACCGTTGTACCAGCCTGTAGCTGACCTCTTGACAAGCGGCCAACAACAATCCTGCCCACATACGAGCTGTAATCCAGTGAAGTAATCAAAAGCTGGGACGTACCTTCCACGTATTGTGCTTTGGGAATCGTTTCAATAATAACATCAAGCAAATGCGAAACATCTTGCGTTTCATTATTCCAATGATCTGACATCCAGCCATTTTTTGAAGAACCAAAAACAGTTGGAAAATTTAATTGATCTTCAGTAGCACCCAGGTTGAACATCAAATCGAAAACTGCTTCCTGCACTTCATCAGGTCTGCAATTCGGCTTATCAACCTTATTAACAACCACAATGGGTTTCAGCCCCAACTCAATTGCCTTTTGCAACACAAAACGCGTTTGAGGCATAGGCCCCTCAAAAGCATCCACTAACAGCAATACGCCATCCGCCATATTAAGCACACGTTCTACCTCTCCGCCAAAATCAGCGTGCCCGGGAGTATCAATGATATTTATTTTCACATCTTTGTATCTGACAGATACATTTTTAGACAAAATAGTTATGCCTCGTTCACGCTCCAGGTCATTGTTATCCAGGATAAGTTCACCTGTTTCCTGATTATCTCTGAAAAGTTTAACCTGATGAAGCATACGATCAACAAGTGTAGTTTTGCCATGATCAACGTGCGCAATAATGGCAATGTTTCTGATATTCTGCATTTAAGCTGGTAAAATTAGGTTTTTGAAAAGTGGGGCAAAATTAGATCAATATTTTCTAACAGCACCAGTAAAATGATTTAATTTTGCCCACTATCAATTTGCAACCGTTTTAGCTGATGTTATTTCTTGATAAAACTTCGCAAGATCCATGGTTTAACCTGGCCGTTGAAGAGTATTTAGTAAGGCAGACAGATTTGGATGTTTTTATGCTTTGGGAAAACGCTCCCTGCCTTGTTATTGGAAAGCATCAAACGCCTGTAATGGAAATCAACACTATGTGTTTGATTGCTGATAAAATTCCGGTTATCAGAAGAATTTCTGGTGGTGGAACAGTATTTCATGGTCCTGGTAATCTAAATTTTACATTTATTACTACAAGCAAGGAAAATGAGGATAAGATCAACTTTCCTAGATTTACCAAGCCAATATTAGATTACTTGAATAGTAAACAAATACCTGCTGAAATAACCGGAAAAAGTAATTTGACTGTAAATGGGCTTAAGTTTTCAGGAAATGCGGCACATGTTTTTAAAAACAGAAGCATTCATCACGGGACTTTACTTTTTGATGCCGATATTAATCAGGTAAATCAGTGCATCAGAAAAGCTGATTCAGACATTCAAACCAAGGCCGTACAGTCAAACAGGGCCATGATTACAAACCTTAAACCCTTGTTCAGTAAGAAGCATAGTTTTATTGAATTCAAAAGTGAGCTTAAATCTTTTATTTGCAATGCCTTTGCTGTTGAAAAAGAAGTTCGTTTAACCGAGTTTCAAAAAAAAGAAATTGAGAAACTGGCAAACAGCAAATATAAATCTGACGATTGGAATTATGGCTATTCTCCTTCTTATCAGATTAATCGAACGCTAAAACTTTTTGACTTCGAAACCAAAATTTCAGTCAGTGTAAACAAAGGGATTATTTCATCTGTTATTACCAATTATCCTCACAATAACTCACTACTAAATCAACTGCAAAATAAACTACCAGGCACAAAGCATAATCCACCTGAAACAATAAAAGTTTTAAGAGAAATAATATCTGAACCGACTCAGGAGAATTTAGTCAAATCAATTTTATATCAACTTTTTTAAACAGAAAGCATGAACAAAGTAAACCAGATTTTTGATCGCCTTTGGGCTGATTATACCCAACAGAACCCTTCTGTACAACAAGTTTATAATCTCTTCATCAACGAAGGAGAAACCGTTGAAAATGATCACATTGCATTTCGCACCTTTGATGACCCAAGGGTTAATATTGATGTGCTATCTCGTGTATTTATCGAAGCCGGATACACTTATATGGGAGACTATCATTTTGAGGCTAAGCATTTGTATGCCAAGCATTTCGAAATGGAAGGACAACCAAGGGTTTTCATTTCACAGCTAAAAACTGCTGATTTTAGTCCCTTTTTGCAAGAAACAGTGAAACAACTTGTTGATCAAATCCCTGAATCACTGCTAAAGTCCGACGAACTGATATACAGTGGAACAAGTTGGGGCAAACCTTCTTATGAGATTTATGAAAAGCTGAGGGAAGAATCAGAATACGCTGCCTGGTTGTATGTCAACGGCTTTTGTGCCAATCACTTTACTGTAAGTGTGAATGGATTGAAAAAGTATGACAGCATGGAAAAAGTAAACCAACTATTAAAAGACAACGGTTTTAGAATAAATGATTCTGGTGGAGAAATTAAGGGAAATCCTGCTGAATTATTAGAGCAATCAAGTATCCGTGCCGAAATGATTGAAGTAAATTTTGCGGAAGAAAAAAAAGAAATTCCGGGCTGCTATTACGAGTTTGCCCGCCGCTACCCTGATCAGAACGGAAACTTGTATTCAGGTTTTATAGCCAAATCGGCCGATAAAATTTTTGAAAGTACTGACAAAGTATCTTAACCCTGCTATTGTTTGCCAAAAAACCCTGAAAGTTTATTGCTAAGATAATTTTCAGGGATTTTTTCTTTTTATCCAAAATTCAAAACTTACACTTTTAATATTGCTCATGAAGTGTAAGTTGTTTGTCAAGTGAATATTGCATAGCCATTTTCACAAAGTTGAATACGCAAGTTCAAAAAAACAAACATGAAATTCTATTTAGTATCTTTCTGCTAATTAATATCACGTTATTTTTGTAGTTTGGTAAAATTAACTTCATGCCCGAATCAAAACTTTTCAATGCACTTGCACAGCTCAAAACAAAATTCAAAGGTGAAATTCACATCGATGAAGCCACCCGACTGATTTATGCAACTGATGCCTCTGCCTACCGCGAAAAACCTTTAGCTGTTGCATTGCCACGCGATAAAGATGATATCAAGCTTTTGATCGATTCTGCCACAAACAATGGGTTCTCACTCATTCCACGGGCTGCAGGAACATCACTTGCCGGACAAGTAGTTGGAAACGGCGTAATTGTGGATATTTCGCGCTATATGACCAAAATCATTGAGCTCAATACTACTGAAAATTGGGTACGTGTACAACCAGGCGTGATTTTGAGCGAGCTCAACAAATACCTCGAAGCATACGGACTATTTTTTGGTCCCGAAACTTCTACAGCTAATCGTTGTATGCTCGGTGGCATGTTGGGTAATAATGCCTGTGGCGCCCATTCTTTGGTGTATGGAAGCACAAGAGATCACACCCTTGAAGTTAAAGCCCTGCTCAGCGATGGTAGCGAAGCGGTGTTTGGTGAACTGGAAAATGAGCAATTTGAAGAAAAATGTGCGCAAAACAACCTGGAAGGCAACATCTATAAAACCTTAAAAAATATACTGGATGACCCAAAGAATCAGGATCAGATCAGGAAAGAATATCCGGATGCCGCTATCAAACGCAGAAATACTGGTTATGCCATCGACTTGCTGCTTGATACTGCACCTTTTACCCCAAACAAAGCAAAAATAAACCTTAGCAAGCTGCTTGCCGGATCAGAAGGGACATTGGCCTTTACAACTGAAATAAAACTAAATCTGGTACCGCTTCCGCCTAAAGCCAAAGCATTGGTATGTATTCATTTTAAATCAATTGTTAATGCATTAAAAGCCAATTTAATAGCCCTTAACTACAAACCTGTTTCAGTTGAATTGATGGACAAGACCGTTATGGACTTAACCAAAGAAAATATTGAGCAGGCCAAGAACAGGTTTTTTGTTAAAGGCGATCCGGAGGCAATTTTAATTGTTGAATTTGCGGAAGATACATTTGAGGAAACTGACCGTAAGATTGCTGCAATGGAGCTTGAAATGACAAGGTCAAATATGGGTTATCATTTTCCTGTTGTAAAGGGTGCAGCTATGAATAGGGTGTGGGATCTGCGAAAAGCCGGCCTTGGCGTATTAAACAATATGCCAGGCGATGCCAAACCTGTTCCGGTTATAGAAGATACTGCTGTGAGTCCAAAGGTTTTACCAGACTATATCCGCGAGTTTGATGAAATGCTGGCTCGCTATGATAAAAAGTGTGTTTATTATGCACATGTTGCAACAGGAGAACTTCATTTACGTCCTGTGCTCAACTTAAAAGACCCCAAAGATGTTGAACTCTTTTATACCATTGCCCACGAAACAGCCCTGCTTGTAAAAAAATATAAAGGATCACTTAGTGGTGAACATGGCGATGGACGATTGCGCGGAGAATTTATTCCACTGATGGTGGGCGAACATAATTACGGTCTGCTGAAACAAATCAAAGATAGTTGGGATCCAAACTATATCTTCAATCCGAATAAGATTGTGGATACGCCCAAAATGAACACTTCCTTGCGTTATGCTCCCGGGCAGGAAACCAAATCAATCCAAACGATATTCGATTGGTCAAAAGATCAGGGTATTTTAAGAGCTGCAGAAAAATGCAACGGAACTGCAGCTTGCCGCAAAACTGAAGTAACCGGAGGTACAATGTGCCCATCCTACATGGCTACCCGCGACGAAAAACACAGCACGCGCGCCCGTGCCAACATTTTACGTGAAATGCTCACAACCTCCAATAAAAATAACCCTTTTGACCACCCGGAAATCTATGAGGTAATGGACCTGTGTCTTAGCTGTAAGGCATGTAAATCAGAATGTCCGAGTAGTGTGGATGTAGCTAAACTTAAAGCGGAGTTTTTGCAGCATTATTATGATGCCAATGGAGCACCCTTACGCGCCAAATTGATTGCAAATATCACTGAGGTAAATAAACTGGGTAAAATATGGCCGGCTTTTACTAATTTGATGATGAACAACCCTGTTACTTCAAAGCTACTGATGCCTCTGCTTGGTTTTGCTCCGAAAAGGAAGTTACCAACACTTTATAAAACCACACTGGAAAATTGGTTTAGTAAAAACAAACCAGCCGGTCAAAATGGTAAAAAGATCTACCTTTTTAATGATGAGTTTACCCGTTTTAACGATACTGAAATTGGGATTAAAGCTATTTTACTTTTAACAAAACTGGGATATGATGTTGTAATCCCAAAACATATCGAAAGTGGCAGAACCTATTTAAGTAAAGGATTCCTCAGAAAAGCAAAAAAAATTGCTAATCAAAATGTTAAGCAACTTGCATTATTAATTAGCGAAAAGAATCCTCTTGTTGGAATTGAGCCTTCAGCTATTCTTACATTCAGAGATGAATATCCTGATCTAGTTGATAATGATCTTAAGCAAAAAGCCCTTCAATTAGCAGAAAACAGCTTCACGATAGAAGAATTTCTTTTTAGGGAGTTTGAAGATGGAAAGATTGACCGTTCACTTTTCACTACTGAAAAACATGACATTCTTTACCACGGCCATTGCCAGCAAAAATCGATAGCCAGCACCAGAGAAGCCCTTGCAATTATGCAAATTCCTGAAAACTATAAAGTCACTGAAATCAAATCAGGCTGTTGTGGTATGGCAGGCTCTTTTGGTTACGAAAAAGAACATTATGATGTTTCAATGAAAGTCGGCGAACTGGTACTTTTTCCTACCCTTAGGAGCGCGCATGAAAAAACAATTATAACAGCTTCAGGCACATCATGCAGGCATCAAATTCATGATGGTACGCAAAAAAAAGCTTTGCACCCGGTTGAATTGCTTTATGAGGCGCTTTTGTAGCTTAATCAAATTTGAAATTTACGGTCGTCCAGGGCAAGTTCAGTATTTTCAAAAACCGTCTTACATTCATCTAAAAGCACGTTTGGATCTTTGTAGCGCGAAGAAAAATGACCAATAATAAGCTTACCAACATCGGCACTTTTTGCAATCTCAGCAGCCTGCCATGTCGTTGAATGAAAGGTTTTTTGGGCAAATTCTTCCATATCTTTTCCAAATGTAGTTTCATGGTATAGAAGATCTGCACGATGAATGTATTGAATCAATGCTTCATAATAAGCAGTATCTGTACAATACGCATAGGAACGAGGTTTATGTGCCAAATGGGTGATCGCTTCATAAGAAAAGGTTTTGCCAGAAGCAGTTGTATAATCCTTCCCAAGCTGAATCTGTTGCAAGTCTTCATGCGTAGGCTCAAACTCTGCTATAAAGTCCTGATTAATTTTTCTGCCTACAATCTCATCAAAACGAAAACCCCATGCAGGTATACGGTGTTTCACTTGAAATGCTGTCATTTTCAATTGATTTTCATTTTCAAGCAACTGATTATCAGAAGATTCCAAAGCAGTAAACCTTAAAGGAAATCTCAAATGCGTATCAGAAGCCTTAAGCATCAGGTTGAGTATATTGATCAATTGAGGCGGACCATAGATCTGCAGAGGATTTGTTCTTCCATTCAGATGCATCGAATTGATCAATCCAATGAGTCCGTAATAATGATCGCCATGCAAATGGCTAATCAGGATTGTGTCCAGTTTCATTGGGCTGATTTTCAATTCCTGAAGTCGAAGCTGTGTGCCTTCTGCACAATCAATCAGAATATGCCTGCTTCCAAGCTGCAGGAACTGACTGCTGGCATGACGCTCACGCATCGGCAAAGCAGAGCCCGAACCTATAATCGTTAATTCAAATGGATTCACCTTCAGTAAACACTTAAGAATAGAAAATGTTGAATAACTTAATTTTTGAGTATTAAAAAAAGACTGCCCGCAGTGGACAGTCTTTCCCTTTTCGAATAAGCTTAGCTTATTTTTTCTTGTTTGCTTTTTCCTCGTCTTCGAGGTCTTTCTTAAGACCGGCCAACACGTCCAAATCGCCCAGTGTGGTGCGTTCAAGATTCTCGTTGATAATCTTAACAGCACGTTTGGTTGATTTAGCTTCGTTGCCTTTGCTTTCTTTTTCAGCATTACGCTGTACGAAAGCCTGATCTTCATGAATTCTGCTATGTGAAAGAATGATTTTCTTGTTCTCTTTTGAGAATTCAATCACTTTGAAATCAATAGCCTCATCCACCTTGGCATTGCTACCATCTTCTTTTTTAAGATGACGGTTAGGAGCAAATCCTTCAACACCATATGGCAATGAAACGATCATTCCTTTATCATTGGAGCTGATGATTGTACCCTGATGCACACTGCCAACTGTGAAAATGCTCTCAAATACATCCCATGGATTTTCTTCGAGCTGTTTGTGGCCGAGGCTTAAACGACGATTTTCTTCGTCTACATCCAGTACAATCACTTCGATAGTTTCGCCTACTTTGGTAAATTCGGCAGGATGCTTGATTTTCTTGCTCCAGCTCAAATCGCTGATATGGATCAGTCCATCAACACCTTCTTCCAGTTCAACAAAAATACCAAAGTTGGTAAAGTTGCGAACAGTAGCTGTATGTTTAGAATTTGCCGGATAACGATCTTTGATATTTTCCCATGGATCAGGGATCAACTGTTTCATACCCAGCGACATTTTACGCTCTTCGCGGTCAAGTGTCAGGATAACAGCTTCAATCTCGTCACCAACTTTCAGGAAGTCCTGTGCGGTGCGCAAGTGCTGCGACCATGACATTTCTGAAACGTGAATCAAACCTTCAACACCAGGAGCAATTTCAATAAATGCGCCATAATCAGCAATCACAACAACCTTACCGCTTACCTTATCACCAATCTTTAGGTTTTCGTCCAGGGCATCCCATGGATGAGGAGTAAGCTGTTTCAGGCCGAGAGCGATACGCTTTTTGTTATCATCAAAGTCGAGGATAACCACTTTGATTTTTTGGTCGAGCTCAACGATTTCTTCCGGATGATTAATACGTCCCCAGCTAAGATCAGTGATATGGATAAGACCATCAACACCGCCCAGGTCGATAAACACACCGTAAGAAGTGATATTTTTAACAGTACCTTCAAGTACCTGACCTTTTTCGAGTTTGCTGATGATTTCAGCTTTTTGCTGCTCGAGTTCGTCTTCGATAAGAGCTTTATGTGAAACTACCACATTTTTGTATTCCTGGTTGATTTTCACCACCTTGAACTCCATGGTTTTGTCCACATAAATATCATAATCACGGATCGGTTTCACATCAATTTGTGATCCGGGGAGGAAGGCCTCAATACCAAACACATCCACGATCAGACCACCTTTGGTGCGGCTCTTCACATAACCGTTAATGATTTCTTCTTTTTCGAATGCTTCGTTAATGCGATCCCATGAACGCAGGATACGTGCTTTTTTGTGCGACAGCATCAGCTGGCCATTAACACCTTCCTGATTTTCCACATAAACCTCTACTTTGTCACCAACTTTGAGGTTTGGATTGTAACGAAATTCGTTTACCGGGATTACACCATCAGATTTGAATCCGATATTTACCACAACCTCACGGCTGTTTTTGCTTACCACAACGCCGTCAATCACCTCATGATCGCCAATGGAACTGAGGGTTTTGTCGTACATTTGTTCGAGCTTTTCACGATCGGATTTGGAGTAAACTTCCCGTTTTTTACCAATATTGTCCCAATCAAAATCTTCTGGTACAGTTGGTTTTACTTTTTCTTTTTTGGCTGGTTTTTCTTCAGCCTTTTCAGCAACTGTTTCAGTTTCAGCAGGAGCTTCAACTTCAGTTTTTTCCTCAGCTTTAACTTCAGCTTTAACTTCAGTTTCAACCTCAGGTTTTGCTTCAGTTTCAGTTGCTGGTTTAGCCTCAGCTTCAGGAGTTTCGGCTACAGGAGTTTCCTCCTTTTTAGTTTCGTCAGCAGCAGCAGGAGTTTGGGCTTGTTCCTGTGTGTTTTCTTCGTTGACGATTTTTTCGTTTTCAGTCATTTAAAAACAATTTGTACCTGCTTTACAATCCGGCATAGCAAATCAGGGGGGTTCAACTTTTTTATTTTTTTCTAAGGTCTTGAGGATGAAATCATCCTGCTTGTCCGGAAGCACCCTAAAACGAGCCGGCAAAAGTACAAAAAATCCTGAAAATAAAAAAATTATGCTTGAAAATTTTGCTGATATAAACTAAACTCGCTACCGCACCACCAGCTTCTCCACATACCAGCTTTCTCCATCCCATATGCGCAACAGGTACAAGCCTTTGGGCAGATGTGCCACATCGATCTTGTGAAAATGACTATTCGGTCTTGCTTTGTGTAGCAGCTTGCCAGCGGGGCTGTAGAGCTCTATTTGTGCTTGTGCGAGGACTGTGTTTTCGGGTAGTTGCAGCCAGCTTTGGGTGGTGGCGGGGTTGGGATACAACAGCAGGTTTTGTACTATGGAAGGCTGCTCAACTGTGCTTACTACTGTGGTGTCGCGAATTTGGATAAGCCAGATGTCGTTGTTTCCGGTATATGTCATACAATCAATATCGCCACTGTTTCCATTATGTGTTAATGTAGCTGCTATGACGTAACTCCCTTCTTCCATATCCAGCACGCCGCTCCAGTCCAGCCGTTCATAGCCAAGGCCTCCAATACATTTCTGCCACAGCAGGTCGCCAGTGGCATTGATCTTAAATACCCAAATATCAGATCCAACGCCATGCGGATTGTGTTTGCCCGATACATCCCCATTATTGGATTCGGTTTCGGCTATTACAATATAGCCTCCGTCGCCGGTGGGGAATATGCTGTTGGGTACATCCGGTGCGGTGCCGCCATAGCATTTTTGCCAAACGATATTGCCTTCGAAATTGAGTTTGGCCAGCCATACATCCGGATAAGGGTGACCCTGAGAATCATAGCCATAGTGATAGCCCGAACCCGTCATATCCCCATCGGCTGCATCTACAATGCAAGCCAGCATATAACCATCTTCCACTTCAATCATGTCTTGAACAGCTTCTTCGCTGCTACCTCCAATACATTGCTGCCACTGGATGTTGGCCATTGAATCGATTTTAAACAATACAATGTCCGAGGTTTCAAGGTCATAAGGCTGGCAGCTAATATTACCACCGGTGGTAGGCATGGAGCCCGAAGCGACCAGAAAGCCCCTGTCGGAGGTTTGAATGACTGCACTGGGAAAATCGAGACCTGCTGTGCCAATGCTAAAGTCCCACAGCTTGTTACCCTGGCTGTCGGTGCGCAGCAGCCAGGTGTCCCACATGCCATAGTAATTTGTGATGTCGCCGTCGTCGCTGCAGGTATAACCCAAACTAGCCATGCCTCCATCATGCGTGAGAAAGGCATCCCAGCCTTGATCGTAGCAATTTCCCCCAAACATCTTATCCCATATGATCTCTCCTTGTCCATTGATTTTCACTAGCCAATAATTTGCCAGGCCTTCTGGATAGGGATTGTCCGATATATCCCGATCTTGTGAAGCAGAGACTGCATATAAATAATAAGTATCGTCTCCTGCAGGGAATATCCTGTATGGTTTATCTGTTGATGATCCTCCCAGATATTTCTCCCAAATGGTGTTTCCGGATAAATCAGTACGAATCATCAGTATATCAATCCCTTGGCCTGGGTTTGCTCCACTTTCAGCTACCAAAATATATCCATCACCGGTAGCGCAAACATCATATACTTCTTCTTTATATGGCGTTCCAAAACAAGCCTGCCATTCCAGAACAATGGGCTGGGTGTAGGCTGCTAGACAATGTGCGGCAAGTAGTATGTGGAAGAGTAGCTTTTTCATCGTGCTTTGTATTGAAGCAGCAGGCAGTCTGGGCTGCCTGCTGCCGATAAAAGGTTTATTTTACTACCAGTTTGCCCGATTGTGTAAATCCGGCTGCTTTCAGGGTATATACATATTGCCCGTTAGGCCATTGGCGGGTATCAGTTAGTTGCTGGCCCATCCTGCCCTGCAGGGTGTAGGTGGCAATAGTTTTGCCTGCTGCATCGGTGATTTCGAGCAGGGCTGTTTCGGTGCCTTCGGGCAGGGTATAGTCAAAGGCTGCCCAATCGCCTGCAGGATTGGGTTTGGCACTTATGCTCATGCCATAGTGTTCGGCAAGCCTGTTCAGATCAGCTGCTGTGCTGATTTTGTAGGATGCCTCGCCGTCAATGGGAAGGCATCGATCGAATCCGGCTCCATAAAATAACTCGAGCACACTTTTGGCCATGGCTGCTGAAGAGGCTGTTTCGGATGCAGCTATTTCGGTCAGCTGCTGTTGTTCGGCTATGGTGAGCTGATTCATTGTACGTCCGCTGTTCTTCAGGTTTTGCTGCAATTGCAACAGGCTCATATACTGGTTGTGGTCGAGCAGTTGTTCGTCTTGCAGGCTATAGGCTGCCGGCAGTGTTTCGGCCAGTGCCAGTGCGGTACTGTAATCGCCCTGGTGGGCATAGGTAGCGATGAGCTGTTTCTCGGCTTCCAGGCCACCCAGGTTGGTCAGCCAAAGCTGCAGTTGATCCATATCCAGCTCATCGGCATTGAGGATGCTGCGGATGATGTCATTTGCTGCTTGTGCCCGATCATGGCTGTGCCTGCTCATCTGCAACTCAAGCACAGTGCGGTAGGAGGTGCCTTCGGCTACCTGCTTCAGGATGTTGAGCATATAGTCAGGCAGTGGATTTTCCTTTTCTTCGAGATACTTCATCAGCTCTTCTTTTTTAAGTTCATCGGGATTGGCTGCCAAAATGTCGAATATGGCCGCCTCGGTGAACATATCGGTGCGGTCGGCTGCCAGCTTGAGCACTTCCGTACTCAGGTAGGGTGAATCGCCAAGGAGTTTTGAACGTATTTCCCACATCTGTGAAGGCTGGGCTGTTGAAACATCAAATATTGCCTCTTCGGTACTGCCCCCGTCTTTCAGATTGTTGTAGAGGGTTTTTACACCTTGATAGTCATAGTTGGACTGGGCAAAGACTGTTTCGGCTTCCATGAGTTCGGCAGCATCCATCACTACAGACCGCTCCGGTGTGTCGCCTCCGTAATGCGAGGGGCAAGTGCCGCTTGTGCTTACCGGAATTGTTACTATATCCCCCTCGGTGTAAACGGGTTCGTGTCCCGGGCAACTTTGACAATAATAATAGTCAATAAAGTTTTCCGTTTCATTGTAGAAATGCCAGGTGGCTCCCGATGCCGAAAAAGTGTTGCGTGCCGGAAGTGTAAATACACCCTGCTTGGATTGGACACCATTGTCATGAAATTGTTCATTTCCTGTTACATAAAAGTCAGCCCAATTGCTGGTGTTTGTGTTGCAGAGGTATTCAACGCCATGATATAGTCTTTCGGCCCAGTTTTTTCCATAGGCATAGTTTCCGGCGGTGAGGCCCGTAAACGCATTGCGGTAAACATCGGCAATAGCGTTGCAATCGAACACACCAATACCGATATAATTGGAAAGTGGGGCACCTTGCTGCTTAAAGAACTGGTTGTCTTCGATGGTGAAGCCGTTTGCTGCCTGCATAAAAATGCCATAGGTGCATAGCTCCCAGTTGTACTGGTTTTTGGCTGCATGAAACTCGGAGTTGAGGATGATGGCATTATTCACATTGTTGGATAATACACCGATAGTGTTGCCATTGAACTGTGCACGGTTGATGTAATAGGTGTATGGCGACAACAGGCCTCCGGCAGCATAAATTCCCACCTTGAAATCGTTGAAGGTGGAGTGGTCGTAGCTGCTGCAGGGCTGGTAGTTGTCGTTGCAGGGGGCATCCACCCTAAAGCCGGCGCTGTAAGCGGCAATGGCCTGGTTGTAGTCTGAAACATTTTGTGCATCGGGCGAGAGGCTGAAATCGCAGCCATTGAAACGCAAGCCGTTCACCTGGCTGAGGTCAACATGTTTAAAGAAGGTTTCGTGGCCGGGATAATCGGCATTGATTTCAAAAGTACAGTTGGTAAAGGAAGCATTGTAGGCCATCTCGTCAAAGTTCACCGGATGGAAGTTACGGTATTGCAGAGCATGAACGGCACGTACATTGTTGATAAAATTGCTGTTGGTGGCATGCACGATACCGCCGGTTTTGCTGTAATCGCCATCTTTCCACAGGTCAACGGCTACAACGGCATTTTCGATGGTGGCATTGTTGAGTACCAGCCGCCCCTGTTGGTAGTTGCCATTGGCATCGGGCCACTGGTGGGCACTGCTGTTGCCCTGGATTTGGATGCCCTGCCAGGGTAATTCATGGGCTGAGGTAATTGTACCTCCATCAACGACAAGTATACCCCCTTGCTTAACAATTATTTTTGCATTTTTCTTCATTACCAGTTTGCAAGTAACAGTTAATGACTTACCTGATTCGACAATAATATCCCGGTACATTGTAAAGTTTAGATCCCAAAGTGTATTTTCATTAATAGTGTAAGGTATAGTTATGTAAGATTCTTCTGTAGAAAAATTTCTGACATTTGTTATCGACAACGATCTGTGTATCTTACCAATTTGATCTGGGAATAAAGCTTTATGATCAGTTGGATTTTGACTCATTATGTTCCATTGACAACTGTTATTGTGATAAAGCCAAAATGAATGACCAAGTTCGTGAGCCAACAACTTACCAACACTACCTATAAACCAACTACGGATAACAGGGTTCCATGGTTGATTGTAAACACTGGGAGCGATATTTTTCATCCACCAATATTTTGTGAATACGTTTGGCATATGTATTTTTGAAGTTCGGTTCAAATCTATAGTAGTAGGAAATTGTGAACAGGCATTATTAATAGGTCCTGTCTCCTGTGTTGTTTGGTTAACAATCAAATCCTCATAATACCATCCTGTTTCAGTAAAGTAAACATTGATGCCTCTAGGTATATCAGGATTATTGATTATTTGATCATCTAAATAATTAAGATACCAATTTGGAGTTCCAGGACAGTAAGGGTATACGTCACTCTCGTTATTCCACCCATATTCATCTTCAATATGCAAAATATTTGGAATGATTTGAATTTTTGCAGCTGGCAAAAAGTTATTGGGTATGTAGCAGTCTGGATCAGTTGAGTTAATAAGATTGTTATAAGTAAAATTAACCTGATTAAATAGATCATTCAACAATTGATCATGCTCAGGGTCATTTTCCATGAAGTTGCCAGAACCACTATCTTTATGAAGAAATATCATATTCACTCTGATTTGAATATCTTCAAAATTATTAGATGGAAGCCAAAGTAAATTATTGCTCCATAAAGGTGATGAGTGAGAACAATCACCCACTGTGGTCTCTTCTATACATTCTGCACTTGTGCAGGTACCACAACTTAGTTTTAGCTCCTCTGGCATCTCATTTTGTCCAAAAACAACTAAATCAACAAGTATCATATAAAATATGACAAAGTATATTTTTTTCATAGCTTTATAATTTTAATGTTGTCAATAAGTATTGTTGATGTTTCATCAATTAATTGAAATAAATATATTCCTGGAATCAGATTTCCGACATAAAATCTGTTACTAGTTGTTAACTTCGCTCTTTTAACAATTTGTCCTTTTGTATTGAACAAATAGTAATAAACGCTATTTGAATTATTAAATGAATCAAGAGTATTGATATTCAAATAATCACCTGTTGGAATAGGATAAACTATAAACCTTTTTGCAATTGGCTTTTGTATGCCTGTTATAAGATAACTTGTATCACATTCCTCAGTATTCCTTTTATAAATCAAGATATCATTTTGCATGTAACATCTTAGCCCATCAATAAAATCACTATCACAACCAAATCCTTCACACTCCCAATAAATATTTCTTGGAAAAAAAGAGGTCGTATGCCCAATGTTTGCTATGATAGTTCCAGTAAAATAATCGTTTTCATCACTTATGTGTAATCTATTGTAATACTTACCATTAAGCTGTACAGAATCTATTTCTACAACGCTAACAATAAATGAACAATAATTAACAAATATTTCCCAAGAATCTCCAGCATTAGCTTTAAAATTGTACAAAATCGTAAATTCATCAAGTGTTTTATTATACCAAAATACCGTATCATTACTTTGGTAAATAAACTCATTAACTGAGCCCATATTATCACAAATACTGAATGAATTTAATCTTTGAAGAATTCTGCAATTCTTGGATTGTATGATGGTGTCTCCCAGAGTTTTTAAATTTTGAAATGACACATAGCAAGGAAAACATCCACCCATCGGCTGTATTTCATAATACCATTCTGCATTTTCCGAAGGCCAGGTATTAGAAAAGTGCATTGTAGAGATTTCTTCTTGATGTTGTAATGAAACACTGTTGAAACTATTACTAGTTTGGCAAACTATATGTAACGGAAAAATAATAAAGAGGCCAAATATTGCAATCATTTGTGTTTTCATATATTTGACGGTTTTGAAATTAATATTTTAAATCTAAATACAGATTGAGACTTATCTTCAGCAATCAAAACCAAATAATAAGTACCATCTGAATGTTTTGTAAGATCAATTTTCATGGCATGTGTTTCCAATCCTCCTGATTGCACCTCATGCCCTAAATTGTTGTACAGTTTAAAGTGAAATGGGACTGTAACATTCTCTGGAGCTAGTATATTCACAATATTGCCAGCCGGATTTGGGAATATCCTGATTGTATTTTCCATCTGATCCACCTGATCAATTCCTACGCCCTGGCACTTTTTGAATTCATACTCAAAATCAATATCTGAGTACCTTCCAATGGAACCCTTTCCAAAATCAGATGGAAGGTTACAACTGTTTGGAGGTTCAATGGTATTAATAAACGGATAAGCGTTTACTACTCCAATGCGTTCAATCAACGTGTAAGTAACAGGCTCAACCAATTGAATATCATATAAATAACTGATCAAGGTGTCTTGCAGCACTATCCTTCTAAGAATTTGTCCATTGAGGTCAATCTCATCTTTTTCGATTACCTTCAACGGAAGAATTGAGGTACAAGCAGAATCCTGCCAGTGGTTATTCCATCCGGCAGTTCTAAAAGTTGTAAATACATCACCAAGATTAAGATTAAAAGTAAAAAAAAGATATTCCTGGTTATTCACAAACCTGTAAACTGTATCGTTTTCAAAGCGTGTGAATAACATTCGTTCATTTATATCATTGTTTCTTTCAACTTTGTTTTCGGGTGAGCTTTCACCAGGGTTTAGGAAGCTAATTATTGTGTAAATCTTACTTTCAATCAAAGTATCCCCGGACACTTGCATGGTTTCTTCTCCAGCAGGCCGTCCATTCCATCCAGTAATGCAATATGTCCATTGCGCTCCGCTCACAGGCCAACTTTGCATTTTGGGTTTATTAATATTCTCATCAGGCAAAGCTTTAAATTCTTGTGCTATTGTAATTACTGAAAGGATTGTCAAAAAGCCTAATAAAGATATTCTAAGTATATTTTTCATAATCAATAATTTGAAAATACTTAATAGTTTCACTAAATTGCTAATGCAAATAAATTAAAAAAACTTTTCCTCCTTAAACTTTTACAATTTTATACACCATTTGGGTTTTTCCGCTGGCAATCCTCAATAAGTAAATCCCCGGCTTGTAACCACTAAATGGCAGACGGATAGTATTCGTCTTTGGCCAAAAGGAATCAAGCAAATCACCCCGGATACTTAGCAATTCAATTTGAACCGGAATATATAAATCAGCCGAAGATAGTTCTATGGTCAATTCGTTATGCACCGGATTTGGAAATGATTTGACTTTGCTTTCGATGGGAATTTCATGTTCACCAACAATATAGGGGCAATCAGCATCCGGGCAATAATACTCTAAGGAAGTATACCAATCAGATGAGGTCTTTACAGGATCAAACATTGCCTCCCAAAGCCCATAATTGGACCCAATTCCTTCATAAAGCATGCCATCTCCTATTTCAAAACATCTTGTAGTAACCCCATATAATGCGTTACAATTAGATATTGAGTTTACAACATAGGAAATAAAATCATACATATTAACGATACAAGAATTGAATAGGGTATCTCCCACATTCAGCGAGAAATCATACATTAAGGATTCCGAACCGGGAGGACATTCACTGTAAAAATGAACTCTGTCATTCAAACGTACACCAAAAACCTGACGTGCCAAGGTGTCTTCTCTCATTAAACCAAACAAAACATAAGGTGATACGGGTTCATAAGGAGGTAGCATCCCATACTCCGGCTCAAGGAACCGGTGATAAATTTTTTTGTATAAAATGTTATCAACCATAGTGTCTCCCAAAGAATAGTACTCCCATCTGTCGGGATTATTCCAATCACTCCTAATAACTATCCATCGCACACTATCCTGTATCATAGGGCGGTAGGCCTGAGCTTCAATTGTTTTGGCAGAAAATAATAATGAAAGCAATACAACTAAGGTTAAGATTTTATTTGTCATTGCGAAAAAAATTAAGTGGTAATTTTTAAAAATAGTTGTTTTAGTTGCTGGCTACCCTGCTCACAACAATGCCTGATAGCCAAAATAAATAAACCTATTCTTCCCCAGCTTAAAAATAGTCTTGTTTGTGTGGTATTTATGAAAGGCCTTAGTTGCATGGCAAAGATTGTTCGAAAAGCTTAACCATGCCGCAGTCTTTGTATACAAAGCTGCAGACAATAAGAAATTCTTTGTTTGTTTTCTTGTTTGAGTGGGGGGGGGGGGGGGTAAATAACTGTATTACAGTATGATATACTATTTCAACAAGCTTTAGAACCATTTTTTTGGTAGTTTGTGCAAGGGTTATCCGGAACTGCCGGTAAAAAAACATAAGGCAGGTTGTTTTGGTTTGTGGGCTAAGATAAGGTATTTTTGGTTGGTTGTCAAGTGGGCTTGGGATAAAATAACCGTGTTACTATTGTCTATCAAGTTGACCCAGGTCAACATGCTTAGGTATTGGAATTATTTATCAAAGAGAATGCATCAATTCCCCCCAATCAATATTATTGGCAGTAGCAAATAATAAACTGAAACATCCTACCTTTGCAAACTGATTTTTCAAACTTAAAACGAACCGGTATGTCTCTCAATTGTGGCATTATTGGCCTTACAAATACAGGCAAAACAACTATTTTCAATTGCATGTCGAACACCAAGGCAGAAGCATCCAATTATGCTTTTAGTGCAACAAAATCAAATATCGGAATGGTCGAAGTGCCTGATCCACGTCTGGATGCCATTGATGCGCTGATAAATTCAGCTAAAGTAGTTCCGGCAACTGTAGAAATTGTTGATCTCCCAGGCCTCGCCAAAGGTGCAAGTCAGGGCGAGGGTGTGGGTAATAAGTTTTTGGCTGATATTCAGCAAATGGATGCGCTGATTCATGTGTTGCGCTGTTTTGAAGATGATAACCTGGCTCATGTAGAAGGCTCCATAGATCCGGTGCGCGACAAGGATATCGTTGATTTTGAGTTACAAGTGCGCGATCTGGAATTGGTCTCCAGAAAAATTCAACGCACCGAAAAACTCATCAAAGCAGGTGACAAGGATGCAAAAAAAACTATGGAGGTCTTGCTAAAATACAAAGAGCACTTTGAAAATTTCGGCAATGCCCGCGACCTTGATATTAGTAACGATGACAAAAAACATGTGCATGAATTACAGTTGCTTACTGCAAAACCTGTGATTTATGTATGTAATGTGGATGATAAGTCTGCCACAACAGGCAATGCCTACACTAAAGCTGTGGAAGAAACATTGAAAAATGAAAATACCGAAGTATTGATCATTGCAGGCGAACTGGAAGCTGAGATTGCTGAGCTGGAAGATGCCGAAGACCGCGCTGTTTTTCTTTCAGATGCCGGATTACAAGAGCCTGGTGTGAACAAATTGATTCGCGCAGCCTACAAAACACTAAACCTGCAAGCTTTTTTCACTGCAGGCCCAAAAGAAGTAAAAGCCTGGACCATTCGCAAAGGTATGACGGCTCCACAAGCTTCAGGAGTAATTCATTCCGATTTGGAACGTGGCTTTATTCGCGCTGAAGTGATGAAATACGACGACTTTATCCAATATAAATCAGAACAAGGCGTAAAGGATGCCGGAAAATTTAAGGTGGAAGGCAAAAGCTATATAGTGGAAGATGGCGATATTCTGCACATTCGGTTTAATGTTTAAGTTGGTATTTCTCCAGTTTTTCTATGATTGCATTTTTCTGATCTTTAGTGATTTCTGAATCTGATAGTTGTTGAATAATTATCAACCGATTATTTTGATCACTATAAAAGTTTTGAAGTGCATTAAGGCCAACAGGACTCAAGCGGAAATTCCAATGATTGGCAGCTTCAATAAGATTCTTTGTAATCCTTACATCTATCTTATTAATCCTGCTGATAGCATTAATTGCATTTATCCGGGTTCTGAATTCATATTGCTTACCCGAAAGGGACACCAGCTGATCGAAAGCATTTTCATCACCTGATTGAGCTAACAATTCCAGTTGAGCAATCTTCACATTTAATCCTGGAAAACCTGTGGCTGTATCCATCAATGAAAGATAATCCGGCAAACGGTCTGGGTTTAAAACAGCCAATTTTCTCAATGCCATTTCCTGATTACTGTAAGAAATATCTGAAAGCCCATTTTCAAGCCCCAAGATACCTTCTGAATGATGTGCCTGCATAGCATTGATTGCTGCTCTTCGGACGAAAACATTCGTATCAGTTAAACATTTAACGACGAATCCTTTACTTTCATCATGCTGATCGCTTGAAAGCTGACTTATGATTTCGGATTTGATCAGGTGAAATTCCGCTTTGCTTCCGGCTTGTAATAAAGCATCACGTTTTTCTTCAAGCGGAAATTCGCTTAAATCAAGCAAGGCTTCATAACGATCAATCATCAAATGCGCCTGAAGCAATTGGTTTATCAGCAGCTTTGCAGGCCGATCAAACTTTTGATTCTTAAGGATATGATCACCCGGATCAAACAGGATATATGCGAATTCTTTTGATTCAGGGTAGTATCGGCTGATCCGCTGATACTGTGTTTGGTTTACAAACTGAAAACGATCAAAACTCCCATCTTCAAAATGAATCTCAACAAATGGTTTTGTAAAAAACAAAGGCCTTTCTGGACTCACTTCCTGCATTTGTCTGATTTCAATAACCAAACTGTCCTTATTTCGAAGATAGTTAACTTGAAAATAAGGCTCTCCTCCCCTTTCGATCCATTGATCAAAAAACCAATCCATACTTTTTCCGGTTGTTTTATAAATTGTTTTTCTGAGATCTGGTGTCCAGGCTTCGTTGTAGGCAAAATTTTTCAAATAGGCTGTAATTGATTTCCTAAAATCATCCTCACCCATTTCGTCCCGAAGCATATCCAAAACCAGCGAGCCTTTTTGATACCAGCGCGGCACACCTCCCATTGAACTGGCCAAAGGATAATTGTCTGCAGTAGCCGCTTTCAAAGCAATATTCGTTTCTTTAATTCTTTCCCATTGATAATAGTTATCTCCAAAAATCTGTTTCTCAAAAAGTTTCGCATAATAAGTCGCAAAGCTCTCAGTGAGCCAAACATCAGACGGACGAAGATGTGAAATATAATTGCCAAACCACTGATGTACAAGCTCATGGATATTCACATTCACATAGTTACGCTCCCAGAAGGCACGTTCATCAATATGCAGGTAATCGCCAAAAATGGTTGAAGTTGTGGTTTCCATACCTGCAAAAAGGTAGTTGGCAACAGGAGCTTGCCGATAAAGTTCGTAGGGATAACCTATTTCAAACTCATCCTCACAAAAGGAAATCATTTCATGCATAAATTGATAGGTTGCTTCAAAGTGATCTTCACGATCGGGATAATACCACAATTCCACAGGAAGCCCTTTTTTTGTGAGACTTTGTTTGTATTTGTACTTTCCTATCACCAAAGCAGTAGAGAAATAAGGGTGCGTGCGGTACATCTTGTAATGCCAACGTGATTGTCCATTTTCGAAATGCTCTACATTCTCGCGCACCCCATTGGAAAAAACCTTATACCGACTGTCGAATGTTACATACAAATCCATGGTCAGCCGATCATTGGTAAAAGGAAGCCAGTTATAAGGTCGATGAGCCCAAACCTGCCTGCGCATCGTATGTGTTGAATCGTCCCAACCAACAAAATATAATTCGCTTTCAGGTTTTACCCGGTACTCCATATACAAGCTATGCGTTGCTCCCCGCTTGGTTTCTGATGGCAACTGAACAATTATATTTCGTCCGGAAAACTTCCACTTCGCAGCTGATTTATCAAGAAGTATTTTGCTGATTTCATAATCAGGTGCCAGCAAAATCATACTGTCTACATCTGATCGTGTTTGCCGAAAAAGCAATTCAACTTTCGCATCAACAAGTTGAATAAATGGGTCAATGCGGATATCAGCTGAAACATGTTCGAGATCAACTAATTTCTCCGGAATAAAACGATTGGAATCCAGCTCATGAACCAAATACTGCTGTTGCGCATTTGAAGAAAAACTAAAAAAGCAAACTGCTGTTATTAAACAGAAAAAACGTAAACCGGCCTTGATCATAAATTTAGATTTAGGCGCAATTTACGTTTTTGTGAGTAATTTTTTAGCAGCTAACTCACGAATTTCTAAAGACTAGTTTTCCTTCTTTGTAGTCTACCAGAATGGTTTTTGATTTATCCACCATTTCTGACAAAATCATTTTGGATAGCTCATTCAGCAACTCGCGTTGCAAAACACGTTTAACAGGCCGGGCACCATATTGTGGATCAAAACCGGCATTGGCAAGGTGATCCAAAGCTTCGTTAGTAATATCTATTTGAACACCATTTTTTTCCAGCATTTTTCCTACCTGCATAAGCTGCAACCTGACCACTTGCCTTATTTCATCTTTAGTTAAAGGCTTAAACATAATAATATCATCGATGCGATTTATAAACTCAGGCCGAAGCTGTTGTTTGAGCAATTGAAATACCTCCATGCGGGTTTGTTCGAAATCAGCCTGCGAAACTTCGTTGCTGTTTTCATAGCCAAGATTTTGCTGGATGATGTGCGATCCAATGTTGGAAGTCATGATGATAATAGTATTTCTGAAATCTGCTGTGCGGCCTTTGTTATCAGTTAATCTGCCATCATCAAGAACCTGCAGCAAAATATTAAACACATCGGGATGTGCTTTTTCAATTTCATCCAATAACACAACTGAATAAGGTTTGCGTCTGACAGCCTCCGTGAGTTGTCCGCTTTCATCATAACCTACGTATCCGGGAGGCGCACCAATCAGCCGGGAAACAGCATGTCGTTCCTGGTACTCAGACATGTCAATCCGCACCATTGCCTGCTCATTATCAAATAAAAACTCTGCCAGGGCACGGGCGAGCTCAGTTTTACCTACGCCTGTTGTTCCCAGAAACACAAAAGAACCGATTGGCCTCTTGGCATCCTGCAATCCTGCTCTGCTGCGACGTATAGCATCAGCAACAGCAGCAATAGCTTCATCCTGACCTACAACACGCTTATGTAATTCATCTTCCAGTTTCAGAAGCTTTTCACGCTCGCTCTGCATCATCTTATTCACCGGAATTCCAGTCCAGCGCGACACAATTTCAGCAATATCCTCAGCTGTTACCTCTTCATTTATCAATGGGGTTGCGCCCTGAACTTTAATTAGTTCAGCTTTGGCATGTGCGATAGCTTTTTCGGCCTCTCCTATCCTGCCATAACGAAGTTCGGCCACACGACCAAAATCACCGTCACGCTCGGCTTGTTCAGCTTCAATCTTAAACTGTTCAATATTTTTCTTTTCCAGCTGTATTTTGTCAACCAAAGTCTTTTCTGCCTCCCAGCGCGAACGAATCTGATTGCGTTCATCCGATAGCTCAGCAATTGTTTTTGAAATAGCGTCTAGTTTTAGCTTGTCTTTTTCCCGCCTAATGGCTTCCCTTTCAATTTCCAGTTGTCGTATTCTGCGTTCAATTGATTCAAGGTCTTCAGGCAAAGAGTTGATTTGCAATCTCAAACGTGAAGCAGCTTCATCAATAAGGTCTATAGCTTTGTCAGGCAAATGCCGATCGCTGATATACCGCTGCGAAAGTTCTACCGAAGCTATCACAGCCTCGTCAAGGATTCTGACTTTATGATGGCTTTCATATCGCTCTTTGAGACCACGAAGAATTGAAATGGCGTCATCTGTATCAGGTTCACCAATCATCACCTGTTGAAACCTGCGCTCGAGTGCCTTGTCTTGTTCAAAATACTTTTGATATTCCTTTAAAGTTGTAGCCCCGATTGCACGCAACTCACCCCTTGCCAGGGCAGGTTTCAGGATATTGGCAGCATCCATTGCCCCTTCACCCTTTCCCGCACCTACCAATGTATGAATTTCATCGATGAAAAGGACAACCTCTCCATCTGATTCAATTACTTCCCGAACAACTGATTTCAAGCGTTCCTCAAATTCGCCCTTGTACATGGCTCCTGCAACGAGGGATCCCATATCCAGTGAATAGATTTGTTTGCTTTTCAGATTTTCGGGCACATCACCATTAATTATTCGATGGGCAAGTCCTTCGGCAATGGCTGTTTTTCCAACACCCGGCTCCCCAATTAAGATAGGGTTGTTTTTTGTACGTCTCGAAAGGATTTGCAGTACCCTTCTGATTTCTTCATCGCGACCAATCACGGGATCCAATTTGCCTTCAGCTGCCAATTGATTCAGGTTGCGGGCATAGCGATTAAGTGCATTAAAATTTTGTTCTGCATTCTGACTGTTCACTTGCTTGCCATTGCGCAGCTGAACAACTGATTCAAGCAAGCCTTCACGACTTATTTGATTGTCTTTTAATAGTTTAGAAGCAGTACTTTTAGTATCGTAAATAGCTAACAATAAATGATCAAGCGACACAAAATCATCTTTTAATTGATGTGCTATTTCAATGGATTTTTGCAGCGTTTTACTTATTTCCTGAGAATAAACCTGTTCAGCTGATTGCTCCATTCGTGGCAAGCTTTGAATAATCTGATCAAGAACCTTCCTGAAGTTGACAGCGTCGACCTGAAGTTTTTTCAGCAGATTGGGAATAAGGTGCTCATCTGCCTCAAATAGAGCAGAAAGCAAATGCACATTTTCAACAGACTGCTGGCTATTTTTTGCAGCTATCAGTTTTGCATGGTTTATTGCTTGTTGCGCTTTTATCGTAAACTGATTTAAATTCATATGATTCATTTTCTTTATTTTAGAACAAAATCTTTACCACCGCAATATAATTCCCAATTTCGGAAAATTTGTCATTATTAGAAAACAAAGACTGGCAATTTGGCAATTTAAGTTTCAATCTGGATTTAAAAACCTATAAGAATTCGCCATTCACTAAAGAATAGTTTACTTTTACGGCATAAAACGAACTAAAAAAATAAAAAAATATTCATATCAATTTATATTACAGCATATTAAGATGACATTACCAAGAACAATAATAAGTGGTACCGGAAGTTACATACCAGAAACGATCATAAAAAACAGTGAATTTGTCAAACAAATATTTTTTGAAAAAGATAAAACTGAAATAGAAAGTCCGGGTGAAGAAGTAGTAAGAAAATTCAAAGACATTACTGGCATCAGCGAAAGGCGCTGGGCATCAGAAAACCAAAACAATTCAGACATTGCTGCAATAGCTGCTACACGAGCTATTGAAGATTCCGGAATAGACCCAGAAACGATTGATCAAATTATTGTGGCACATAATTTCGGAAATGTAATGAAAGGGACAATTCAAACTGATATTGTACCAAGCATTGCTTCACGCGTAAAAAACAAACTTGGCATTAAAAACAGTAAGTGTGTTCCCTACGATGTAATATTTGGTTGTCCGGGATGGATTCAGGGCGTGATACAAGCAGATGCGTTTATTAAATCAGGCCTTGCGAAACGCTGCCTTGTTATTGGAACAGAAACACTTTCACGTGTAGTTGATATTTACGACAGGGATACAATGATTTTTTCTGATGGTGCTGGTGCTGCTATTATAGAAGCCAACACCAACGAAGATGGAGCCGGAATAATTGCAACAGCCAATATGTCGCATACAAACGAAGAAGTTGACTATCTTTACTATGGCCAGTCAAATGCTCCGGAAAGTAATCCTGAAATAAAATACATTAAAATGCTTGGCAGGAAAATTTATGAATACTCCTTGCAGCATGTTCCGGAAGCCATGAAAATAGCACTTGATAAATCAGGATACTCCATCGAGTCAGTAAAAAAGGTACTCATTCATCAGGCCAATGAAAAAATGGATGCTGCCATCGTCCAAAGGTTTTACAAAAAATTTGGCATAAGAATAAATGTTGAAACTGTAATGCCGATGAATATCCGAGAATTAGGCAACAGTTCTGTCGCCACTGTACCCACATTATATGATATGGTATTAAAAAACAAAATTCCTGACCACACTATTCAAAAAGGTGATATTCTGCTGTTTGCATCAGTAGGTGCAGGAATGAACATCAATGCTTTTGTTTATCAACAATAAATCAGAAAAAAACGCATTAATCTATTAGTGCAATAAAAAAATCTGATGACAAAGTCCATTTCAAAAACGCTGGTAATTGGTGCTTCTGAAAACCCGGCCCGGTATGCAAACAAAGCAGTGAAAATGCTAAGATCACACAATCAGGAAGTATTGGCTGTTGGGTTAAGACAAGGAAAAATTCTGGATGTTTCAATAGATACCCAATGGCCTGAAAATGAAACCATAGATACAATTACTTTATATATTGGCCCTCAAAGGCAAAGTCAGTATTTCGATAAAATACTGAATAGCAATCCTAAACGTATTATTTTTAATCCGGGAACTGAAAATCCTGAATTAATTAACCTTGCTCAAAATGCCGGAATAGCAACAATTAAAGATTGCACTTTGGTAATGTTGCAATCTGGCAGATATTAAACTTTTTGCTGAATCAATTTTATTACTTTTGCAAGTCCAATATGTTCAATACTAATTCGATGAGAAACAAGACCCATTCAGCAATTTCTTTACTTTCGATCGCTGCTTTATTGTTTTTCCTGTTTCCAACTGTCAATGCTCAGGTGGATTGTCAGATAAGTGCTGATGCATCCATGCCATTATGTTACGGACAATTGGTAAAGCTCGAAGTTCTGGAGCAGGAAAATGCTACCTATTCCTGGTCAACAGGCGATACCACTTTTAGTATTGAATTCTTTGCATTTGAAACTCAAGATTATCAAGTAACAGTAACGGATACCATCACCGGAGAAATATGTGAAAGTGCTCCTTTTACACTAGAAGTGCGGCCAGCTTTTGATATCGTGCTTGAGCAAATGCAATTAACCTGCACCAATGGTGACAATGATAATGGAAACACAGCGATGATTAGCGCTTCCGCAACAGGCGAATCCGAAAACTATGCCTACCGCTGGGATGTGCCTCCTATTCAAATAGCACCAGGAAACCCTTCCTTGGCAATTGGTTTAAAAGCTCATCAATGGTATTTTATTGATGTTGAAGATGATTTTGGTTGTATTCAAACAGATTCTATTTATACTGAAGCCTATCACAATCCATTGGTTGAAATTGAAGCCGATCCGGATACTGCTTACATACAGAATCCTTTCATTGACTTTTCCTATGAAAACCTTTCTGCTGACAGCATTCAAATCACTAATCATTTCTGGGAATTTGGCGATGAAAGTCCCAGTTCTGACCTTTTAACTCCACAACACCTGTATACAGAAGAGGGAGATTACAACGTGATTCTCACGGTAGTGAATGAACAAGGTTGTGATACTGTATTTTTAAAACAAGTTAAAGTTTTACCCATTAAATTAAAAATACCAAACGTTATAACGCCTAATGGTGATAATATTAACGACCTTTTTGTAATTACTGAAGCCCCTGCAGAATCTGATGAAGAGGGAAATAATACATTTAAAGCGCTATCCAACAGTCAATTCAGACCTTTGAATGATTATTATCAGCGTACTACCCTGGTTATTTTTAATCGCCATGGACGAAAGGTTTATGAGTCAGTAAATTATCAGAATGATTGGGATGGTGGTGGCCTGAAAGACGGAACATATTTTTACGTTTTACAATGTGAAGGATTTAAAAGCAATGAAGTTTATAAAGGTTCCCTCACGATCATTGGAAGTTTAAAATGATGATGCTTACTGTCATTTCTAAAGATAAATGTTAATTTTGCTATCACTATTTTCAGCTTATTAAACTTATACTTATGAATATCAGGTTACTTACATTTCTTTTTATCTTGTTTTTAGGTTTTTCCTGCCAAAATTCTGGTAAACAAGTATCGGGCGATTTAGTTCGTAACCCTAAATCAGCAGATAGTAAAAATAATGCTATTGCAATGCCAGAAATTTCATTTTCAAAAACCGAACATGATTTCGGCAAACTAATTCAAGGTGAAAAAGTTAGTTATATATTTAAATTTACAAACACAGGGAATGCACCCCTCTTAATCAGTAAAGTTAGTGCAAGTTGTGGATGTACTGCAAGTAAGTATCCAAAAGAGCCTGTTGCACCAGGAGAGGAAGCTAAACTTGAAGTAACATTTGACAGCGCAGGTCAGCGCGGAGTTCAGAACAAAACAATTACCGTAATGACTAATACGCAACCACAATCAACAACTATACGACTCAAAGCACAAGTAGCAACACCAGATTCTTTTTAAATACATACATATGAACATTTTAAGCATTTTACTTTTAGGCCCAACACCTGAGGGTCAGGAATCAGGAGGATTGATGTCATTTCTGCCTCTGATACTTATCATGGTAGTTTTTTATTTCTTCTTCATTCGTCCTCAGATGAAAAAAGCCAAAGATCAGCGTAAATACCGTGAAGCGCTGAAAAAAGGAGACAAAATCATTACAATCGGTGGTATCCATGGCAAAATCATTGATGTACGTGAAACTACGTTTATGGTTGAAGTTGAAGGACAAAACAAACTTGAGATAGAAAAAAGCGCAGTAGTGATGGACAGCTCACAGATTGGCCAGGGCAAATAATACAGGAAGATCCTAAAACCAGGCTGATTCCAGAAATAACAATGAACAAAATCAGTTCTTTTGGTCAAACCTTAAGATCCGACGAAAAAAAACGGAAACAACTTATGGTGTTTCTGTTTTTTTTATTGTTATCCGCCTTTTTTTGGCTCCTAATCAAGCTTTCTGACAATTATACTGTTTCGTATGCCTATCCGGTTAAGATCACTAATGTGCCCCCTGATCAGTTTCTTCAGAATCCTGAATCAAACATCCTGCCTTTTGCAGTAGCCTCCTCTGGGTATGAAATCTTACGCATAAACCTCCTAAACAGCAAAAGAAAAGTTATTAATATTCCTCTTAATATTTACAATTACAGAGAAATCAACAGTAAAACTTTTGCTATCAGTACATCGCAATTGCGCGAAAAATTAAGCGAGCAACTCAATCTAAGCGAATCTGAAATATTATTCAATAGTAGTGATATCATTTTCGAAATGGAGAAACTCACTTCTAAAGTAGTTCCTATAAGACTTATTACAGATTTGAAATTTAGAAATGAATATAATCTGTATGATTCAATTGATTTCACTCCGAAAAAAATCACAGTATATGGTCCGGCAAATCTTCTCGACTCTATTCAATACATCAACTCTTCTGTATTGAAGGCTGAAGATATACATAAATCATTTTCGCAGGACCTAAACCTTGAGATACCGAATCTTTTACTAAAAACAAATGTTTCTAAAATTACGTTAAATGCAGATATTGCGCGCTTTACAGAAGTTAAATTTAACGTACCTGTTCACCTGCCTGAGAAATCAAGTTTGAAGTTATTTCCGGAAAAAGTAAATGTATATTTTTCAGTTGCACTAAGAGACTACACTTTTATTAATCCTGATCAGTTTTTTGTTGAAGTAGATACTAATCATTTAAGTTCACGTCCTAAATACCTGGCGATAAATCTTTCATCAAAACCAAAAAAGGTGAAAGTATTGCGACTTGAACCCGAAAAAGTTGAATACCTCATAATAAAACCATGACAGGATGTTTAGAGTTGGCATAACCGGAAATATTGGAAGTGGCAAAACGCTGGTATGCAGTGTTTTTGCTAAACTTGGAATCCCTGTTTTTAATGCAGACCAACAAACTAAGCTGCTTTATAGCGAAAACGATATCCGGTTAAAAATTCAAAAGCAATTCGGTAAATCCATTTATCATGCCGACGGCAAACTCAACAAAGCTAAACTGGCGCAGCTTATCTTCAATGATCCCTTTGCCATGCAATTTATCCGGGAGCTGATGTATCCCAGATTACATAACTATTTTGATGAATGGGTAAGAGACCAACAAAACAGGCAATGCCCATATGTGTTGTACGAAGCCGCGCTGATTTTTGAAAACAGCTTTCAAACGCAATTCGATTTTACTATCCTTATTACAGCTCCAGAAGCCATTCGTTTAGAACGTATTAAAGAAAGAGACAAACTTTCTGATTCCGAAATCCGGCAACGCATGGATCACCAATGGCCTGAAACAAAAAAGCTGGAACTGGCCAATTTTGTAATTCAAAATGATGGCAAAACCATGCTTATCCCACAGGTATTGGAAATCCACAAAAAATTACTTGTTTAGATTGAATCTAACTTCAAATTTCCTGTTTGCTTTTTTAATCTTTAGGCCTAATTTTGAGGTTCAATTTCAAAAATGCCACCATGGATTTCCTGACCAAGTACCGAGAAGAAATAATTTTTGTAAACGGAGTATTATCTTTTATTCTTGCTGGAGCACTCCTTGTCCTTTCCTATTCGTACGAAGTTGTTGTTTCTACAATCATTTTTTCGGTAATGTTAGGTATGGCGCTAATACCTTTTATTGGCAATACATTTAGATTATTATCAAAAATCAGAAAGAAAGAGAGAATTACACCGGATGAATCAATTCAAAACAGCTCACTTCACAATTTATTATTAAATAGGAAAATCATAGTAACGTTTGGGACAATTGGAGTTGTATTTCAGATCGTTTTCATCGCGCTAAGTGTAATTTCTGGTAGACTTATTTTAGTCGTGTTTTGGTCTTTAATGTTGGGAATTACGTTGTTTTCATATTTATACTTCTATTTGGAAATTAAACGCCGGAAAGCCAAAGCTAACGAAGCTGGAGGAAATGCATAAAACTAGTATTAAAGGGCTATGCACTAGTGATATACACAATAAAAGCATCTTATGCATAACCTCCAAATTTATTCTGACACAGACCGAATCACTATCTTATGATCTCCTCAGGAGTTTCCTGAATTGTGATTATTTTGGGAAACATCTCCAAAGTTATTTGTAGTCATCATTTTATGCCTCCAGATAAATCTCGACACTTTGCACTAGGAAGTCATGCCTTGTTTTTTAGATGGTATTTTTTAGACCCAAAGAATTTTGAGTAACCCTTGAAGCTTAGAAATTTACAATAAAAAAAAAGAGGCTGCCTTTTTGGACAGCCTCTTTCCTAAGATATTTATTATTAAACTTACTTATTAATCAGCAATGGTTTCACTGCATACAAATCGGATGTAGTAATACGAATCAGGTAGGCACCTTTTTCAAGTTGTGAAAGCGGTAGTGCAACAGTTGAATTCAGTTGCGAAGCTTCCAGCTCAGTTTCATACACTAACATACCAATGCTATTTGTAACTGAAACCTTAACCTTGCCTTCCATAGCATATCCAAGGCTTAGGAAGACCTCACCATTACTAGGATTAGGGTAAACTACAAAAGAATTCTGGAAGTTTTCCTGTAGCCCCACTGTGCTTTCTAATACCACAGTAGTAACAGGAGACCAATCACTCCATCCGCAATCATTCTGAGCCTTAGCCATCAACTGTGCTTCCCCAATGTAGGAAGTATTCCAATTGATATTAACTTCGAGTCCTTCTCCTTCAAAAACACCAGCTTCGGCAGGTTCTACAGCCCATTCGTAAGCAGTAGCACCTTCAACAGCTTCAATTGCTAAAGCAGAAACAGTGGTTTCGGCGTAATCAACAGTATCCGGTGCTGCAGGTGCAATAGGTGCCAAAGGAGCATACATCATTTCAATTGTGGCAGATCCTTCACCGTCATTAACACAGCCATTAGCATCCTCAACCATCAGCAAGCTCATTGTCATGGGAGCATCTGGTGTCATCATCATGGTATGTGGGGTGTCAAATATTTCATAGGATCCCATGCCATCAGCCATTTCAACAGTCCAAGGGGCTTCACCAGTGAGTGAAATGGTAAGCTGAGCCTGTTCGCCTTCGCAAATAATCTGGTCGCCTTCGAGCATTGCGGTTGGCAGCGCATGGAAGCTAATATCGGTTGTACTAACAGCATCACCACAGCTTCCTGCGCCAATTGCAGTAACGCTCAGGGTTACCATTCCTGAGCTATAATCCTCGTCACTAGGTGTATAAACCGGGTTAAGCACGGTTGGGTCGTCAAAACTACCGGTTCCACTTGTTTCCCAGAGGATTTCAGTATAATTGAGTGCTGTTGCACTTACAACTTCAAAACTTTCACCCTGACAAATAAATCCTTCTTCACCGGCATCAGCCTCTGGCATTGCGCTAATTGACAACAAAAGGCTTGATTCAACAACAGTAGATTCTCCGGTAACAGTAAGTGTAAGTTCTACACTTCCGGCAGCGATATCTTCATCTCCGGGTGTATACACAGGATTTAAGATTTCCGGATCATCAAATGTTCCGTTTCCTGATGTTGTCCATTCCAATGTTAAGTAATGATTTGCTGATCCATCAAGTTGATAGGTATCTCCCTGACAGATAACCGCATCGTTTCCTGCCCATCCGGTTGTGGAAACCGTTGCGGGGAATACAACATAATCTATCATTGCCATATCATCACCATTTGAAACAGAACCATCTTTCATATATTCCCACTTAAATGTATGCGAACCTTGTTCAACAGCGTATGCAACACGACTCCAACTAACGTTACCAGCCCATTCTCCAACTTTATTGTTGTCAATATAAAAACGCATAAAATCATAACCAGATTCAGAAGAAACCTTACGGAAGAAAGATATACTGTCATCTACACTTGCTTCATATTCAATGATAAGTTGAGTACTTTGGCTATCAGAGATGCCTCCTGATTTTGCAGAGAAGCTACCCTCATAAACATCATCTTCTGTAATTATCCATGGCTGATTTCCGCCCTGAGTCCATTCAAACGAAGTAAAATCTCCCGTTTCAAAGTCCTCTAATACCAAGCCTACTTTACTAACAAAAGCTTTTTCTGCAGAATAAGCACCGGCTGTCAAAGTATTCATAAATTCAATAGCTGTGCCGATGGGAGTAGCTTCACTAACTGAAACAGAAAATACTGCTTCGGTAGTAGTAAATGCTTCCAATTCGCTTATGCTGAACTCACCATCTTCAACGGTAACAAAGGCGTCGCTAACCATAAGTTGTGAAACAAGATCAAAAGCTTTGCTGGAACCACTGTTGGTGAAAGCAATAAAAATATCGGCAGCTTCGCCTGGATCAAGACGACCATTGCCATTACCTGAATTATTATCACTTATAGACATGCTACCAATAGTAAATGCTGGTGCATGAGCATTCAGGGTGAATGAAGCCTCCCAGCTGTCTTCTGATCCTGTAACTGTAAGTAAAAATGGAATGCTTGTCATATCCGGAACATCATCAGCAACGTCAAATGTGAATGCATCAGCTATTTCCAGTTCTGCTCCTGCATCCAGATCGCCATAGTTTTCAGTATCATCAGTAAATGTAACATAATCACTTTCGGATGAAAGTGTTGCAACAAGACCGGTAGCTGTTTCAACACCAAGGTTTTCAATGGTGATACCCAGTGAAATTTGTTCAGCATAATCAATCATTCCATTACCATTGCCTGTGGCATCATTCACTTCATTACTTACGTAGGCAATAAATGGTCCTTCAGCAGGTATCACTTCAATTTCTGACATATAAGTTACCTTATTATATCCAAAAACTGTAATATCCAGCATTCCAACATCTGCCAAGGCAGGGAAAGTAAGAACAGCCTGTCCGCCTTCTACATAAGCAGAAGCTAAAATTTCACCTTCCCAGGTAAGTGTTACGATTGCGTCCTCAGCATCTGCATTTACTGTAAGCTCACTCATTCCAAGGAATAAAGCTGTAGGATGTGATACAGCCATTTGGGCAGGAATATCAGTTCTCATGGTCATCGAAGGATCACCGAATAAAATCCAGGTATCATGAGTTGAAAGACCTGAACTTCCGTGCAAATCAATCATTTTCATACTTCCATTAATAGAGTTCCCACCCAATGTACGTTTGATATTGTTTTGGTAGCCCTCAACCAATATAGTAACCATTTCGTCTTGTCCGGTCATAGGTGGTTGCCATGGTTGCGAAATCCACGACATCATTGTTCCAATAGCACCTGTTGGCTCACCATTATGTGTTGCTCTAGTCCAGGTTTCAGCAAAACAACTGCCATTGGTAAATTTACCATTATCACAGGCAACGGCCCAGATAACCGGCCAACGATCTGTATTTGTCAGTGCATTTACATTTGAAGTATTATAACCTGCAACACTCCAACTATTCTGGGAGCCATGATTACAATAATTGATAATGCTTGTACCATCATTAATGCGTTGAGAAATCTGCGATGCAGTGGTGTTTGGCATTCCCGGCACATTTCCGTCATATTCCTGGTGCACTGTAGCATAGGTATAATTAAGCAAACTATCACGAATATAATTCATGTGTACATAATCAGCTTCGCCACCATTGTGTCCGTTACCAGCACCTTCATTTCTTGCAACACCAGTACCAATGTTTACCCAATCAGCTGTTTCATCAAGATCACGCTCGTAGGTCAAAATACGTTCCACCATCGTTTCAACGTGTGCGGTACTTTCAGCAGAGAATCTGCCAACGAATGCTTCATTATAGGAGTCGTTTCCAGCAAGATAACCATAATAGTTATCAGAATAACCTCCTGAGCTACTGTTATTATAACTAGGCACATGCTGGTGGTCGCCAACAAGTAAAATATGGGTGAGGCCATTATCATTGTAATAATCAGTTACAAATGATTTAATTGCAGAAGCTGTCGTTCCAATGGATGCAACATCAAACATTTCTATCGGACGACCAATTCTTTTTTTCCAGGCAACAAAAGGTTCCATAGCTTCCATATAGGGGCCATGACTAATGACTATCATATTTCCTTCTTCTGCAAGCACAGGATAACGGTTTTGAGCCTCTCCAAAATTGATAAAGTGATTGGCATAAAGGTGTTGGAATTCTTTATCAGTTTTAATCTGAGGGCTTTTTCTATTTAATTGATTTGCTCCGCCTTCACCTGTTTTAACCATGCTAACAGTTAGCTCATGAAATACACGCAGGACTTTGGTTTGCGGATTGTATGCAAAAGGATAAATCGTCATTACCTGACCTCTGTAATCCCTTAAGATATAAGGTTCCTGAAGCGATGCTCTGTTCGAAGGATAAAAACTATCCTCTTCATACATTGCGCCATATGTGAATGGTACTGTTGCAGGATCAATATCGCGGCTGAAATTTCCTTTGGAGGGAGCTATTTCAAAATTCTCAAAATCGGTATACGAAGCATCAATAATCTCTACATCCATCAGAGCATTATCTCCGATAATAGCCGAAACAGCATAAAGCGGCAGGTCGGGAGCACCGGTTTCAAGCATGGAAACCATTTTTGGCACACTAATCACAGCCTGCTTGCCATTTGGAGTTTCTACATTGGTAGCGAAAAATCCCGGAAGCTTAAACGAAACAGTAATTTCATTTTCATTGGATTGTATAAGTTCCTGTTTAATCTTTGAAGGCTGTTGTCCTTCCACAGGATACCATTGCTGAGCAAAACCAGTTCCGGCAAATGCGATCAGCAAAAGTGTAAAAATTAGATTTCTCATAAGTTTTAGATTTAATATTGGCAAAAACGTACCGCTGAGATTTGCAACGGTACGTTTTCTGATAATTGATTTTATTATTGAATAACTATTTTATGGATCGAAACCGACTCACCGGTATTGAGCCTGAGGTAATAAATACCTTTAGCAAAAGTACCTGTATTAATTTGCTCAATTGCAGCACCACTAAAGCCACCCAGCTTTTTGGAATAAACAGTTTTTCCCTGATAATTAAGAAGCGTATATTCCAGATCACCTGCAAAACCACGCAACGCCAGATTTACAACTTTTGTGGCAGGGTTTGGATAGATATTTACAGCAAGTTCCTGCTGATTTAAACCGCTGCAAACATCAAAAGTAACAGTAATTTCATCTTCAACTTCACATCCATTTTCATCAGTAGCGATAACAAAATAAGTTTGAGCATTTAAACCAACACCTGTTGAATCAACTGTAATTGTTGCTGTTGTTTCACCACCAGGACTCCAAAGATAAGACATACCATTAGCTATGGTAGCATCTAAAGTAATCTCATCATAAGCACAAACAATGGTATCATTACCAAGTTCCAGTTCCGGCATATCATGCACAACAAGTGTGTATTCACCTTCGAGCGTTGTTTCACCATCGTCAACAACCACATAGTAAGTTGTAGTTTCAGTTGGAGAAGCGATAGGCATCATTGCATTGGGGTCATTCAGGCTTCCTGCAGGGCTCCAGGTACAGGTATAATTACCTGTTCCTCCAACAGGATGAGCATTCAATACTGCTGAGCCACCTTCACAAATTGCCTCAGGAGTAGCCGTGATATTAATAGCCAGATCCTGATCGATGAAACAGCTTATTTCTGCATGCCATCCACTTTTGGTAACAGAACCGTCAGAAGTAAAGCGGAAAGTAAGCGCACCTTCTGCATTGGTTGCCTGCACCAGGCCAGGACTTGCTGTGCCATGGAAAGGGCTGCCGGTAATCTGAGGTGACATCGTGTTAGGACCATCATAGATATAAAGGTAATCATATCCACTCTCTGTTTCAAAAGCAGCGAACTCAGCACGAACAACTGCATTTTCCATACTGGGCGAATAGGTCATAGTAAAGTTTTCACTGTTTCCATACTCACCTTGTGAACCGCCTGTATCGTAAAAGTTACCTACACAAGTTTCAACTGTACCGTTACTCATAAGATAATCCGGAATAAGGCCAATAACAACCATTCCGTTTTGTGAAGCAGTATACAATCCAGAAGGTCCGGAATTTGCTGACATACTCATACTAACAGGATATCCAATTGGTGAATCACTGCTGGCAGATACGTTAAAGGCAAGCTCGGCAGATGCACCTGCAGCCAATTCATCAACATCAACTGAAGCGGTATTCACAACAAGCATTGGGTCAGAAGAAACAATTGAAGTTGCGAGGTCAAAGGCATCACTACCACCGCTATTTGTAACTGTAACAATAAGGTCAGCAGTTTCGCCCGGATCAAGTATTCCATCTCCGTTTCCGGCAGCATCATCAACAAGTATTTCTTCTTCAATTTCAAGTTCCGGAGCATACAATGTAATCATCATATTGCTTTCCCAAACCTCTGTACCATCTGTAGCTTCAATCACAAAGGCAGCAATATGTTCATTAGGCACAAAGTCAGCCACCTGAAAACTAAATGCTTCAGCTACTGTAGCAGTTTCACCATTAACAATAGCACCAAAATCAGCTGAAGAAGGGCTGGTTAAGGTCAGGTAATCATCCTCACCCATTAAAGTTGCAGTAATTGCAGTTGATGGGTCAGCACCTACATTTTTAAGTGTTACATCCAAAGTAAAGGATTCAGTATAATCTGCATTTCCGTTCTCATCTTCATCATTTATTACATATTCATCCAGAACTACGTAAGGTCCTTCAAGCGCAGCTGCAGGAACCTGCTCCATATAAGGAACGAATTGTGGCTTTGTTACTACGATATCAACCATTCCTGAAGAAAGTACCGGGTCAATAGGAACTTCAACTACGCCGGTTTCTCCAACAAGCGCAGAGCCATGTAAAACACCGTCTTTGGAAATACCAACATATGAGCCTGGCTCAGCGGTAACTTCATAAGTTTCGAGTCCGATAGGTAAAATCGGCATATGTGTTACTGTATTATCTTCACCCTGAGTATGATAAATCACCAGAGAGGGATCTCCTAATACATTGTATGCCTGCCAGTAGTATAGCGGACTTGAGTGACTTGGATAGCCTTGCACATGAACTTCAGTAACAGCAAGGTTTCCAATAAATACAATGGCACCAGTGGTAACATAATCACTCACAAAAGGACCATCATATGCTCCCCATGTTGTTTCTTCAAATGAAGGAACATAACCGTTATTGTTTCCTTGTATTGGGAATGCGCCAACAGACCAATAAAAATCTTCGAACCAATAAGAACTTGGTGAGGAACCAATGTAAGCCACCGCACCTTTGTTAGCTGCTCTCATCCAGGTTTCTCCCATACATTCCGGATATCCAAAATCAGCAGCCAGACAACAGTTGCCTATCGCCAAAGGATATTTATCCTGATTAACAAAATTATTCACCATAGACTGTGATAAACTGGGGTCGCCCCATGAAGTTTCACTACAGTGTGCGGTATAGTTTATAAGACTTACAGCAATACGATCAGGATCATAACAACCAGTGTAAGGATTTGTAAGATAATCATTTACGTTTACATAACCATGATCAGCATTAAAATAATTCTCCGTTCCATATTCAACTGTTGGCTGTCCTACACGCGGATTCCAGGTTCCATCGCCACCAGCAATAAGCGTTACGTCATCAAGGAAGCTTGGATCTGAAAATTCATATTGTTCATAATAAAGTGTCTTCTCAATATAAGGTGCCAATTGTGTGCTATTCGTAGCAGAAAATCTTCCGTAATACATTTCAGGGAAATAGTCACCATCCACACTGGCATAATACAAGTCTGTCATTTTTCCTGAGGAAGAACCCTGTGTGGCAGGTATTTGCGGCGTATCACCCACAAAAAGTACAAAGCTTGGTGCAGGGTCATCCGGTGTACCATTGTTATATTGTTCGTGTACATATGTTTGAATAGCACTATAACTGGTTCCAATCTCATCAGTTGTAGCTAAAACAACTTCAAAACCTTTCTTGGTTTTCCATTCAATAAATGGCGCAAGGTCATCTTCAAACATTGGATCAGATACAATGAGATATTTTACAGGATAAGTAGTAAGGTCTGGATGATCAGGATATTCTCTGTTGGTAGGATTATTCAAAAAAGCTTGTTGCATTACAGAGAAATAGGGAGAATAAGTAGAAGACTTTACATATTCAGTAAGGGTTTCATCAACATTTGTAAACACTACTTCCAATTCAATATTGTTATAAACGCGGATAACACCTTGAACAGGATTATAGCTAACCGGAGCAACTGTAAGTCGGGCAATTCTGAAACTCCTCATCACACCGAGCACTTCAACTGAAGCCAGCTCAGGAGAGATGAATGCGTCTTTATAATAAGTTTTTGTATCAAATTCAAAAGGTACTTCATCAGCTGACTGATCTTTACGCAACGAAGGCTGAACCGGCATTAAAAGCTCGTCAATACCATAATCACTCAATTTGTATTCTGTAACTTCATAATTGAGCACATTGACACTAACATCTGCGCCAAAAGGCACTTCAATAAGTTCTTTTGTTGCAGGCAACTTAGGTTCTCCAATGTTTCCAACAGAAAACGCTCCGGGTATTAACAATTCGTTGAATATCCCCTTAGTGCTTTCAACTTTAAAAGTAGTGAGTCCCGGATAAGAGATCTCAGCACTTAGTTTTTGCATATTGTCATCAAGAATAACTGTTCCTGATGAAGTTTTACCAAAGTCGATGGCTAAATCCTGAGCCTGAACTTTGGTAGTAATAATTAAAGCTGCGAAAAGAAGCAGACTTAATTGAAAAAGGTGTTTGCCATTAGCAAACCAGCTTGTACATTTTTTCATTTTGGTTAACATTTTACTTCTGAAAACTTTTTAATATAAGCAATTGAGCACAAATTTAACGTAAATTTATTGTCCAAAGCTTAAATAGCACTAATTAATTTAATTCTAAATAGTTAGTAGTTTTAATATAATCTATTGATTATCTGATTATTAAAAAGAAAATTGCAGAAATAAATTAATAATAATATTCCTGCAATTTCAACTAAAGAAAAAAAGTTGCACTAAATTGAGCTATAACAAATTCTCCTATTTACCGAAATACGCTAAAAGCAGTGCCATAGCCTCTTTAACATTTTCATTATCAATTAGTTGTTTTACTTGGATAATTAAATCTTTTTCCTCTTGCAATTGCTGTATCTGTTGTTGTTGGAATTCGATTAACGATTTTTCCGGCCATTCTGTTAAACTTCCCAAACGACCAAGATCATTTCCACTAAGCAACTGGTTAAATTTGATTTGATCCGGTAAAACATCAATTCCTAAACCAGGAATTGCAGAAGGTTTAGGAACAATAAATGCTGCTTCACCATTTGTTCTGACATAATAATCGCCACCCATTCGGCCTACTAAGTCAATTTTTAATACATCAATTTCGCCCTTATTGTCTAACACGGATTCATCAATATGCATTTTAACAACTTCACAAATAACTAAATTTCCTGCTCCGGGACCATCGCCTGTTTCAATAAGATCACGCACATGGCATTCAAATTGAACAGGAGATTCCTTAACACGAAAGGGTTTCACGCTTTCCGATTGTATGGGAGTAAAGCCTGCTTTAGTAAATTCATTAACACCCCTGGGATATTCAGAACTGGCCAGACTCATTTGCTGCACCATCTTGTAATTTACCATATTTATCACAACTTCAGGCACTTCTTTAATATTTTCGTAAGTATCCTTTGTTGTATTGTCGCGCCCTCTTCTTGAAGGAGAAAAAATGAGCGTTGTAGGATTTACTCCAAAAGCATTAAAAAAACTAAATGGTGATAAGTTAGGATTTCCATCTTTATCTATTGTACTGGCAAATGCAATAGGACGCGGAGCAATGCTTCCAAGGAGCAAACGATGTAGCTTTCGCTGATCATAATGCATTGCATCAATAGTTATTTTAGCATTCTTCATCGGCTTGGAAGTATTTGTGTTACACAATCACCAAACCCAATACGCACGCCACCTTTTTCTGCTTTTGCAGTCATTATTATTGTATCAAAATCTTTAATAAAAGTTCGTTCGCTACCATCGTTCATTTTCAAAGGTTTTGTTCCTCTCCAGCTAAGCTCAAGCATCGAACCAAAAGAGTCCTCCACTGGTCCACTTATTGTACCCGATGCATACATGTCGCCAGGGTTTATATTACATCCGGCAACAGTTTGATGAGCCAATTGCTGTGCCATATTCCAATACAAATACTTGGTGTTCGATTTGCAAACTGTCACTGGTGTGCTGTTTTGAGGTTGAATGGCTACTTGTAATTGTATATCAAAATTATGTTCACCATTGATTTTCAGATAAGGCAATACTTCTGGATTCTGCTCAGGACCTTTAGTTCTGAATGGTTCCAATGCCTCCATAGTAATTACCCAAGGAGAAATAACTGAACCAAAACTTTTTGAAAGGAAAGGTCCCAGCGGAACATACTCCCACTTTTGAATATCCCTGGCAGACAAATCATTAAACAAAACTAAACCAAATATAGCCTCTTCTGCTTTTTCCACAGGAATAGATTCTCCCAGTTCTGTTTTGGCTGAAGTAATGAAAGCCATTTCCAACTCAAAATCAAATAATCTGGTTGGACCAAAAACTGGTGGTTCATCTTCATTGGGTTTTGTTTGTCCTTTTGGCCTGTGAATTGAAGTACCGGAAACCACAATTGAAGAAGCTCTTCCGTGGTAACCAACAGGAAGATGTTTCCAGTTGGGCAATAATGCCCTTGCCGGATCACGAAACATTTTTCCAACATTTGTAGCATGCTCTATACTAGAGTAAAAATCGGTATAATCACCAACTGCTACAGGCATGAGCATTTTTACCTGCTCAATTTTGTAAAAAGCCAGTTGGTGAACCTCTTCATTTTGTTTTAGTCCGGGATCAGTCCCAGACAATAATTCAGAAAGTTTTTCACGAATGGATACGCGATCCTTTTTTTGTAAAGCTGCTAATTGATTAAGATTCTTTTGATAAAAAACACTTAAGTCTGCGATATCCAGTGAATCGAAATAACCAAAATCAGCTAATACAGAAAGGTCAATCACTGTATCACCAATACGTGTTGCAACAAAAACGAGATCGCCGGTGCTGGCGATCCCGTATGGAAGATTTTGTATTGGGAAATCACTGTTCTCTGGCACATTGATCCAGGAAGTGAGATCCGCACTATTAGATTTAAACATAATAATTTTCAGTTTTCTGATAATTTAATTTTTGCTCCCCGGTTTAAAGAGTTCCGCGACTTTCCTGTTCGAGTTCGATGGCTTCAAACAAGGCTTTAAAATTTCCTTTTCCGAAAGATTTGGCTCCTTTCCTTTGAATAATTTCAAAGAAAACAGTGGGACGGTCTTGTACTGGTTTGGTAAAGAGTTGCAGCAAATAACCCTCCTCGTCTCTATCGATCAAAATACGCAGTTTTTTAAGTGTTTCCAGATCCTCATCGATATGCTTTACACGATCCATAACTGTATCATAATACGCATCAGGCACATGTAAAAACTCTACACCTCTTGATCTTAACTGATCGATCGTAGCTACAATATCATCAGTTGCCATCGCTACGTGTTGAGCTCCGGATCCCCGATAAAAATCAATATATTCTTCAATCTGAGACTTTTTCTTTCCTTCCGCGGGCTCATTGATCGGGAATTTGATGCGCATATTGCTATTTGACATCACTTTACTCATCAAGGCTGTGTACTCTGTGGAAATATCCTTGTCGTCAAATGAAATCAACTGTTCAAAACCCATAACTGATCCATAGAAATTGACCCATTTGTTCATTTCACCCCAGTTCACATTCCCTACAATATGATCTACGTACTTGAGTCCGGTTTCTGAGGGTTTATATAACGGATCCCATTTGCGAAACCCTGGTAAAAACGGACCAAAATAGTTTTTCCGCTCCACAAAAATGTGCACGGTTTCACCGTAAGTATGAATACCACTCATAACAACTTCACCATTTTCATCCACAACCACTTTAGGCTCCATATAGGATCTTGCGCCTCTGCTTGTTGTTTCTTTCCATGCCTGTCGTGCATCATCAACCCATAAGGCAATTACTTTTACGCCATCCCCATGCAGCTTTTGATGCTCAGCAATTGCTGACTCCGGACTTAGTGCTGTTGTAAAAACAAAAGTGATTTTTCCTTGACGCAAAGCATAACTGGTTCTGTCTTTCAGTCCTGTTTCAAGACCAGCATAAGCCAATGGCTGAAAACCAAATGCCGTTTGGTAATAATGGGCTGCCTGTTTGGCATTTCCCACATAAAATTCAACATAATCGGTACCATTAATTGGTAAGAAATCTGTGTTACTCATGATGTATTTTAGGTTTTGATATTTAATTGTTTAATAAAGCCAACTTTTATGATAATCAGGATCTTCTATTAACATGGCTTGCTTAGTAAGCTTTAGTGGTTTAAATGTGTCAACCATTACTGCCAGTTCATCTGTACCTTTCTTACCAATACTTCTTTCGGCTGCTCCTGGATGGGGCCCATGAGGAATTCCAATAGGATGCAGCGTAATCATCCCCTTCTCAATGTGATTTCTACTCATAAAGTCGCCATCAACATAGTAAAGGACTTCATCAGAGTCGACATTACTGTGATTGTAGGGTGCAGGAATAGCTTCCGGATGATAATCGTACAAACGTGGAACAAAAGCACAGGTAACAAAAGCAGGAGTTTCGAAAGTTTGATGAACTGGTGGCGGTTGGTGGATTCGTCCGGTAATAGGTTCAAAATCATGAATGCTTAACGCAAATGGATAGTGATACCCGTCCCAACCAATAGCATCAAGAGGATGGGCTGCATAAATGTATGGAAACAGTAAATCTTCCCGTTTGATTTTAACCAGAAAATCTCCTTGCTTTTCATGAGTCACAAGATTTTCAGGAACCTTTAAATCTCTTTCATAAAATGGCGAATGCTCTAGCAATTGGCCGTTCTTATTAACATAACGTTTTGGAAACCGAAGTGGATGAAAAGACTCCACAATAAAAAGCCGGTTATCGGTTGTATCAAACTCAAGCTGATAGATTATACCACGTGGAATAATTAAATGATCTCCATAAACAAAGTTTATCGTGCCAAAAATAGTGTGTAGTTTTCCACTTCCCTTATGCACAAAGATCATTTCATCTGCCTGGGAATTTTTATAAAAGTAATCCTTCATCGAATTGCGGGGTGCAGCCAGGCTTACATAAACATCATTATTAACCAGCACTGGTACACGACTTTCGAGGTAATCATCAGCAGGCTTCACATGAAATCCCTTGAAGCTGCGATGTTGCATATTGTGCTCCAATGCAACCTCTGGTTTAACCGAAACAGCTTCACCAATCGATTTTACCATCGTTGGAGGAAACGCATGATAAATTAACGAATACACGTCCGAGAACCCTTCAGTTGAGACCAGTTCTTCGGCATAAAGATCACCATTTGGTTTACGAAAAACGGTGTGCCTTTTGTGAGGCACTTCACCACGACGCAAATAATAAGGCATACAATTTAGATTTGGTTTAAATAAGAAGAACAAATCTACACAAAAAATTGTTTAACCTTTGTTGTTTCAAAATCAATTCTGTTAAACAAAACGTTAAAAATGCTTAAGCCACTGCTCGAACCTTTCCAAACAGGATCAATCCAAGTTTCCAATCGTTTTGTGATGGCACCGCTTACACGACAACGTGCCGGAAAAAACCTGGAACCCACTGATCTGAATGTTAAATACTATCAACAGCGTGCCAGTGCAGGATTAATAATTAGTGAAGCCAGTCAGATTTCACCCAAGGGGCAGGGATACATTAATACCCCGGGAATTTATTCCAAGACTCAAATTGAAGGATGGCAGAAAGTAACAGAAGCGGTGCATAAAGCTGGGGGAAGAATAGTTTGTCAGCTATGGCATGTGGGCCGACATTCGCATCCGCTTATTCAACTGGATGGCAGTATGCCGGTAGCTCCATCTGCCGTAGCAGAAACAGGACATATCACTACACCTGCAGGTAAACTCAAACCTGTTATTCCGCAGGCACTTTCATTAGCTGAAATTAAAGCTACAATAGCCGATTACCGCAGAGCAGCACATAATGCCGTAGCTGCAGGATTTGATGGTGTTGAAATTCACGGTGCCAACGGGTATCTGATAGAGCAGTTTTTGAATGACAGCAGTAATATCAGAACTGATAAATACGGTGGAGACATTCCAAACAAAACACGTTTTGCATTGGAAGTTGTTGAAGCAGTGGTAAATGAAATCGGAGCTGATCGCACAGGTATCCGGTTATCCCCTTCAGGAAGAAATTTTGGTGTTAGCAACGAAAAACCTGTCGAAACATTTACTTACCTAATCGAAAGACTAAATGAATTTGACCTTGCATTTATCCATCTGATTGAACCGTTTCCACAGACCATCAATGGCCTTGAAAATTATCTTGCAAGTCCTACAAAATATTTTAAACCCCTGATAAAGAGTCCTGTAACTACTGCCGGCGGAATGACATTTGAACTTGCCGAAAAAATGCTCATAAACGGACAAACTGATCTGATTGCATTTGGCAGGGATTATATTTCAAATCCTGACCTGGTTGATCGCTATCAAAACGACTGGCCTCTGCAACCCTATAATACTGATACATTTTATGGGGGTAATGAAAAAGGCTACACTGATTACCCTTTTTATAATTCAAAGTTGCAAAAACAATGATTTCAGGTTTAGACTTTTTAAGTGTTGTAGCGGACTGGGCAAATCAAAGATTAGCTGATGGAGGCCCGCGTTATGCCGAATATCATCCTGATCAAATCATTGTTGAACCCTGGAACGCACTAAGTTCGGTTACCATGATGATACCAGCCATTTATTGGGTTCTCAGAGAAAGAAGTACTTTAAAAAATAATAAGTTCTTTGTTTTTGCCATCCTTATGGTATTTCTTGGCGGACTTGGAAGCACGCTTTTTCATGCTTTCAGAATGAGTACTGTATTTTTGCTACTGGATGTCTTGCCTTCTGCTTTGCTCACTTTATCACTTGCCATTTTCTTCTGGTTGAAAGTTCTTAAAAAATGGTGGTTGGTAGCAATAATTTTAATACCTGTTTTTGTTCTTAGAATATTTTTATTTGGTAAGGTGGAAGGTCACCTGGCAATAAATATATCTTATGCCATTTCCGGAGGGCTCGTTCTTGTTCCACTATTACTTCTATTGATACGAACTGATTTCAGAGGGGGTGGTTCTGTTCTTTTTGTTTTATTACTATTTTCTTTAGCGCTGTTATTCAGACAACTAGATATTCACACATACGAATTCATTCCACAGGGCACGCACTTTCTATGGCACTTGTTTAGTGCTGGCGGTTCATTTTTTCTATTGAAATATTTGTATCAGCTTCGACGCTATGAACAAAAAAGCAGGAACGATTAAATTCCTGCTTCCAAAAACTCAGATATATTAAAATCTATTCTATTCCGCTAAAGTGTTTCATAAACTGCACGCGTTCATAAGCTGCCGGATTATCTGCTTCTTTCACACTCATTTTTCCAACAAATTCATCAGTAGACTGGAAATTATGCTTAGTCATCCATTTCTCCAATTCCTCAAGCATAATACCGATTTCCTGAAACCCTTTTTTATAAAGTACCGAAGCTATCTGAACTGCTTTGGCTCCTGCCAAAAGTTGTTTTATCATGGCTTTACCATCATGAATACCTGTAGAAGCAGCTATATCACAATGTACTTTGGTAGACATCATGGCTACCCAGCGCAAAGAGATTGCTAATTCTTCGGGATGACTAAATACATTAGAAGCCTTTATCTCAAACTTTTCGATATCAATATCAGGGGAGAAAAAACGATTAAAAAACACCAAGCCCGAAATACCAGTCCAGGAAAGCTTTAGTGCCATTTTAGATAAGCTCGAAAAATAGTAGCTTATCTTCAACGAGATTGGAATTTTGACCAACTTCGTTACCTTTTCCAATACTTCAAAATATACCTTTTCGTTTTGCTCTCCACTATGCTGTGGATCAGAAGGTAAAACAAACATATTCAACTCCAGACCATCAGCACCGGCTTCCTCTATTTTCTTTGCAAATTCTATCCATTCATGGGATGAAACACAATTGATACTGGCTATAACCGGAATATCAACAGCCTGCTTGGCATCACGAATTAACTTAATATATCGATCAACATCATTGTGTCGGGTATAATTACGTATATAATCTTCTGCCTCAGGATAATAATTACTATATTCGTCCTGAACAATAGTATGACTTGCACTATGCTTAATCTGCTCTTCAAACAAAGATTTCAAAACTACCGCAGCAGCTCCGTTGGCGGCAGCCTCTTTTATATTTTCAACAGAATTTGTAAGCCCCGAACTGCCGACAATAATCGGATTCTTAAGTTTAAGGCCCATATAAGTGGTTGACAGGTTTACCATAATTCCTCCGTTTCAAAATATTTGGACACAATTCTGATTAAATCAGATTTTCTGTGCAAAGCTAAGAAACAAATTATTCAAATTCATTCTAAATTAACAAGATATACTAAAGAGGAATCTTTGAAGCCCAATAGGCAATTGTAAATAGAGTCATTGCTAAACAGTATACCAAAAGCTGCTCTTTTTAACAAAATAGTGTTTAAAACTCAATAAGAAAGTAATTTTCAATGCAATGAAATAAAACTACTTTTACCATGTAAAAGCTTTCTAATAAAACCAGATCAGTAGTTAATCATATCCGGCACTTGATGTAGCAAAAATATTTTGCTATCAAGCAATGGATCATATATCAACCAATGCGTTCAGGAATTAAGTTTATTTTTGTTTTCCTTATCAGCTTGCTGCCATTCATTATTCAGGCACAAGCCATTGTTGTAGGCCATCCGGCCGACACCGCAATTTGTGTTGATGCCACTGCAAGTTTTAGGGTGGTCGCCTTAAATACAGCAGCTTATCAATGGCAGGAAAATGATGGTGTTGGTTGGTACAATATCACTGCATCCATTGGATATGCTAGTGGATATAACACTCCAGTACTAATAATATCTGATGCAAATTTAGGTTTGAATAACTACCAGTATAGGTGTGTTGTTTTCGATTCACAGGGATTGTCTGATATTTCTGATCCGGCTGTTTTAGGTGTTTATGAACCACCCATTATCATCAACCAACCTGTTGATACAAGGGTTTGCAAGAACGAAACTGCCCTATTCAGTATTCAAACTTTGAATGGAACGGATTATCTATGGCAGGAAAACATTGGACAAGGCTGGGTGCATTTAGAGGATAATGCTTTTTATCAAGGCACTAATACCAATACCCTCGAAGTGTTTACGACTACTGGCATGAATGGCTTCAGATATCGTTGCATAGTAACAAATGTAAGTTGTCCTGACACAAGTATAAGCGCAAGATTATTTGTTGACCCTACTCCAATTGTGCAGCAAATTACTGGCGGAGGAAGCTATTGTGATGGTGGTATTGGTGTTGAAATTGGCTTAGCTGACTCTGAGACAGGTATCAGCTATCAGCTCTTACGAAACAACAATCCGACCGGTAATGTTATCGAAGGTAATAATGAGGCTGTTACTTTTGGCGCTATAACTCAAGAAGGACAATACAGCATACTGGCAATCAATGGATTTACCTCCTGTAGCATTTTTATGGAAGGTGAAAAAGAGATAGTAATAGATCCGCTTCCCATACAGCAGCAATTAAGCGGGGGAGGCTCCTACTGTCCGGGTGAAGAAGCTCCTGAGATCTTTCTCTCTGGCACTGAAAGCGGAGTTATTTATCAGCTGTTTGCAAATGGAGCCTTTACGGGAGTTGAAATTATTGGAAATGGATTTATTAAAAGTTTTGGCCGGTTTCAAAACTCTGGAATTTATACTGCAACGGCATTTAATCCGCAAACAGGTTGTAGTGCACAACTTACAAGCCAAGTGCAAATCATCGAAGAAAGTGCTCCAATTGTATTTGCTGGTGGTAATCAGTTTATTCAAAGAGGAGAAATAGCCAATTTATCTGCATCAGCTTCACAAGGTTCTGGCAGCTACAGCTATAACTGGATGCCTCAAGCCTATGTTCAACAACCGGATTTTCCTACAACCCAAACCATCCCGCTTTTTCAATCACGACAGTTTATAATACATGCTACCGATCAACAAAACGGGTGCGAAGCTTTACCGGATACTTTAATAGTATACGTAGAGAACGGTCAACTGGAACTTGAAATTGTCGCCAGTCAAACTCAAATATGTCCGGGTGAGCAGGTACAATTATCAGCTATTGCAGGCGGAGGTTCCGGTAATTATAGTTATCAATGGACCTCACTCCCCGAAGGCACAAGTGACACAAGCTCACAAATACTTGTAACGCCTGAAATTTCTACTACCTACCTACTTACACTCAGTGATGGACAACAAACGGTTCAAAAATCAGTAAGCATTCAGGTTAATCCTATTCCTGCTCAATATAGTATTACAGGTACCGAAAGCTACTGCGCAAATGAAGAAGGTGTTGAAATTGGGTTGAATGGATCTGAAAATGGCGTTACCTATCAACTTATCTTAAATGATACTGAAATAGTAGCTGAAAAAACCGGCAATGGACAATCATTTGTATTTGGAACCTTTGCAACAGGCACCTATCACGCCATTGCCCGTTATGCCTCGGCAAGCTGCTCCCAAACTATGGAAGGATTGCTAAATGTTGAATTAATATCCTTACCAATAGTTTCTTCCGGTCCCAATCAGTATATAGCTTCTGGCGATCAAACTACCTTATCGGCTACAACTATTGGAGGGTCTGGAAATTATCAATACAATTGGCAGCCTTTAGATAAACTGATAAATCCTACCCAACAAAATCCAGCTACCTTATCACTCTTTGAAACCAGTCTTTTCGAAGTTAAGGCAACTGATTTATCTACCGGCTGTTTGAGTAATACAGCACAAACAGTTGTATTTGTAACTGGGGGCAACTTGAATTTAAACTTGCAAGCAGAACAATACAGTATTTGTGCCGAAGAATCTGTGCAGTTGCAGGCCTTACCAAGCGGAGGTTCAGGAAACTATGTTTATCAATGGCAGTCAAACCCGCCAGGAATAAATGCTGATATTGCAAATCCTCTGGTTACCCTCACTAATTCGACCTGGCTCATCCTTACTGTTACTGATGGATTTTCAGTAATTACAGATTCCCTTTTTATTGAAGCACGTCCACTGCCTCAAGTTTTCAACCTCCAAGGCGGCGGTATCTATTGTATTGGTGACGAAGGTGTTGAGATAATTATTTCAGAAACAGAAAATGATGTTTTTTATTCCTTGTACAGAAATGGAACAGCAACAGGCTTGGTTCGCATGGGAAATGGACAAGCAATTTCTTTTACAAACCAATTCATTGGCGGTATCTATCAAATCGAGGCTTTCTCCCCTCAAAGCTATTGCAGCATATTGATGCCAGAAACAATTGAAGTGCTCCCTCAATCTCCGCCAACCGCCTTTGCCGGATACGACCGCACTATACAAACCGGAACAAATACAAATCTTAATGCAGAAGTGTCAGGCGGCTCTGGCAATTATAGTTTCTTCTGGACACCCGAAACAATGGTTCTGAATCCAACTTCACAACAAACACTTTCCTTGCCACTCAACCAAAATACAATTTTCAGTTTAGCGGCAACAGACAATCAAAGCGGCTGCCAGTCTCAGCCCGATCAGGTTCAGGTATTTGTTCAGGGAGGCCCTTTGCTGGTTGAAGCATCAGCAGATCAGGACTTTATCTGCGAAGAATCATCAGTGCAACTAAGCGCCGTTGCTACAGGTGGAACGGCAAACTATTACTATAGTTGGTCGTCGGTTCCCGCAGGTTTTTATTCAGGGGAAGCGCAACCCATAATTTTTCCTTCAGAATCTGCTTGGTATAAAGTTTCAGTCTACGATGGTCAACAAACTGCTACTGATAGCGTTTTTATTGATGTAATTCAATCCCCGCAAATATTTACGGTTACAGGAGGCGGACAAATATGTGCATCAGGCCAAACTCAGCAGATTTATTTAGATGGCAGCGAATCAGGTATTCAATATCAGCTTTTCCATGAAGATCAGATTAAAACTACTCTTTTTGGAACAGGATCAGCCTTGCAATTTGGAGGTTATGACCAACCAGGAAACTATACTGTTACAGCTGTTTCCAATACTACCTGCCAACAAACTATGAATGGAGAAGCAGTGATTGTGCAAGCCAGTACACCTCTGGCAAACGCCGGGCCGGATAAATGGATTAACCAAAACGAACAAGTTACACTTGAGGGAAGTTTTGTTGGAGATCAAAGCACCTATTTTAACTGGAATCCTTCTGCCAGTTTATTAAATCCGGAGGCATTGCAACCTACAACAATAAATTTGGAAAACACTACCCTTTTTGCACTGCAAGCCAGTAATCCTGCATGCGGCAGTTCTACAGACTATGCTACAGTTTTTGTAACTGGTGGTTTATTAACGCTCTCCCTATACAGCTCGCCTGCATCCTGCCCTGGAGAACCAGTGACCCTTTTTGCGCTGCCAGGCGGTGGTGAAGGCAATTATTCTTACTCCTGGTCATCCAATCCGGCAGGATTTGAATCAGATGTGATCAATCCTACAGTTTTTCCCATAGAAGCAACATGGTACATTTTAACAATATCAGAAAACAATCTTTCCATAAAAGACTCCATTCTGATTACTCCTGTTAGTCAGCCCGAACCTTATGAGGTAATTGGAGGAGGGCAAATATGCAGTGGAAATGAACTACCACAGATTCATCTTACCGGATCAGAGTCAGGAATTGTTTATAAACTATTGCATAATGGTTTTGAAACAGATTATGTTTTAAATGGAAATGGTTTCGCTTTGAACTTTGAAGCCATTGAAGGCGAAGGAGTTTATCAGATTAAGGCAACCAATGAGATCACTGGTTGCAGCACGCTTATGAATGGTATCGCTGAAGTTGATATTTCCGATTCGCCAACTGTATTTGCCGGATTTGATCAATTCATACAAAGTGGAGAAACTGCACAATTAAATATGGAAGCCATTGGTGGCTCAGGAGAATACGCTTACCAATGGTTCCCTGACTGGCTGGTTGAAGCACCTGAGAATGCCAATACACACACACTGCCACTGGATCAGTCTACGATTTTTTTTGCTTCAGCAACCGATATGGTTTCACAATGTGTTTCTGAAAAAGATACTGTAATTGTATTTGTTGAAGGCGGACCACTTAAAGCCCGAATTCTTACAGATCAAAACCAAATATGTGAAGGCCAAAATTTTAAAGCAATTGCTCTTCCAAGTGGTGGAACAGGCTCATACACCTACCTATGGACCAATCAACAAAATGAAGTACTGGGGAATGAAGAACAGCTGAGTGTTTATTTATCTGAAAGCAGTTGGATATTTCTGTCAGTTTCAGATGGTGATATTTTTGCAAACGACTCGATATATGTTACAGTATCCGCAAATCTGAAGCAATTCATTGTAACTGGGGGTGGTAATTATTGCGCAGGAAACACTTTTCCCGAAATTGGGCTTTCAGGTTCTGAGGCAGCAGTGCAATATGCTTTATACAGAGGAGCGCAGTTACTATTTACAGTTCAGGGAACAGGCGAAGCAATATCATTTGGGAAGCTTGGTTCAGCAGGTATTTATACCGTTGAAGCTTATCGCACAGGATTCCCATGTCGAAAAGCTATGGCTGGTGCTGCTGTTATAGTCAGAAACCCAATTCCTCAACTTAACGCTGGTGAAGATTTATTTATCCCAGACGGAACTGTAGCAAACCTGCAAGCATCTGTAGGTAATGGGTCAGGGAATTATAATTTTATTTGGCAACCAGAGATACTTGTCGAAAACTATAATTCTGCGACAACTGCTACCCTTCCACTTCAACAAAGCACTCTATTTGAGGTATCTGTAACCGATCAGACAACATTATGTGAAGCTTCAGATAATGTCACGGTATTTGTAACAGGAGGTATTTTAAGCATTCATCTTCAGGCAAATGAAGCTTTTGTTTGTCCCGGCGAAGCTATTGAGATAAATGCATTACCATCAGGAGGTGATGGAAATTATTTAAAGCAATGGTATATCAACGGCCAGGCAGTTCAGGATTTAGGCTGGCATTTTACAGACTATCCAACGGAAGATACATGGTATAAAATTTCAATTACCTCTGACACCCAGCAAGCAGCAGATTCAGTTTTGGTTAGAATGAACAGCCTGCCAACATCATTCAACCTGGAGGGAGGTGGCATCTTTTGTGACAACCAGCTACCGCCTGAAGTTTATCTTAGTGACAGTGAAACAGGTATAACTTATAAACTTTATCTCAATGGCCAGTTCACAGGATTGTCGAAAACCGGTACAGGAAACAGTATCAGCTTTGGTCCTCGATATGCTCAGGGAAACTATCATGCACTGGCATTTAACTCAGAGAATTGTGTGCAACTCATGGAAGGCCTTGTAGAGGTACAAAAATCAGAGAAAGCACTTCAGTTTGACTTCCTGGGAGGTGGAAGATGGTGCAGCAATGAGATTGGTAACGGCTTATACCTCTCTGGCTCGCAAACAGGAATTGATTACACATTACTGGATGGGAACAATACACCAATTGAAATAATATATGGAAACGGCAACCCAATTGGTTTTTCATCCCTTTCTGAAACTGATGCTTATCGGGTTGTTGCTAATTACTTTAATGAGGATTGCAGTCAGGAAATGCGTGGAATAGTTTCAACTGTCGTGGATCCGGCTCCGGAACTAAATATCTCTGGTGCAACGGAAGCTTGTGAAAATGATCAATTCGTTTTAAATGCTTCAGGCGCTGACAACTATCAATGGTTTTTAGAGCCTGTTCAAACCACTTCGGAAATCACAATACCAGCAATTGAAAATAAAACTTTCCTTGTGACAGGAACAAACAGTCTAGGATGTATTGACTCTACCGAGGTTCAGCTTACTGTTTATCCGAAACCACCAATTGATCTGCTTTTAAATGAAGAAGAAAGATCCATCAGTGTTCAGCCAAATACGTTTTTTGAATACAGCTTTTATTCAGGAATGCAATTATTGCAATCAGGAGCATCCAGCAGTTATTACTATGCTGGAATTGAATTGCCATCAGATACCTTAAAAGTGCAGGCAACAACAACTGAAGGCTGTATTTCGGAAGCAAGTATATTCGTAAATAACAGCAGTGAATCAAATGCTTTCTCCCCAAATGGTGATGGCTATAATGACCTGTTCAGAAAGGGAGATTTTATCAGGGTATTCAGTCGCTGGGGTGTAGAAATCTATAGTGGTAGTGAAGGATGGGATGGACGATATAAGGGCAGCCTGGTAGCACCAGGCACATATTATTACTTACATGAAGTCAGGGATACAAATGGAAATTTGGTTAGAACTGAAAAAGGATCTGTAACACTTGTGATAGAATGAAAATCAAGCTTTTGTGCATAGTATTCATTTTCGTGTTTTTAGGCTGGAATCCTGCCAACGGACAAAATTCGCGTACCTTGAAACAGGCACAAAAAAAGTATCAGTCGAAGGATTATGCAGGTGCTGTAGATCTTTGGATAAAAGCCTTTGATCAGGAAAGTAGTGAAGCAGTCAGGCAACAAATAGCTTTTCAACTTAGTGAGACCTATGTAAAAATGAATCAGCTCGAAAAAGCAGAAATCTGGCTCAAGGATGTTGTTGTTAACAGTCAACCTGCTGTTGAATGGTTATTACTAAAAGCCTCTGTGCAACTGAGGCTCAACAAACCACAACTTGCAGAAAAAACAATTCAAAAAGCACTTGAAGAACAACCCTGGTCGCGACAGCTTCAAGATATGCTTGGCATGATTAAACGTTGGCAAAAACAAACTTTATCAGCAGATTTTCCCTTTGAAAAGCTCAACTTCGTCAGCACTTCTTATAGCGATTATGCTGCAAGCTGGTTTCATGAAAGCCTTTTGGTTTCGAGTAGTCGACCAGGTGAAACAAGGCAACAAATTGACGGAAGAACATCAGAGTTTTATTCAGGAATTTTTGAGTACAGTAAAAATCAATTCGGCGACTTTGAGAAGTTGGGCACTTTTGAATTAATAAAAGGTAAAAATATAGGTACTCCAGTATTTGATCAACTGCATAACAGGTTCTTTTTTACGAAGTGTTCAAATGTCAAGAAGCGATGCTCAATCTATATAATATCCATTGATCCCATCAGCCGAAAAGCAGGCAAGCCCAAACCAGCTCCATTTATGCAAAAAAAAGTGCATTATGGTCACCCATTTGTTAGGGAAGATGGGAAAATGCTGTATTTCGTTTCAGATTCGCCAGATGGCTATGGGGGAAAAGATATTTACAGAATCAGTCTTCGTGAAGATGGCGGTTTTGGACTAGCTATCAATCTGGGACCACAGGTAAACTCATCACAGGACGAATTATTTCCAACAACTATTGGAGATAGCCTGTTGTTGTTTGCAGCAGAACGTTTTACAGGATTTGGAGGCCTGGACCTATATGCTTCAAAGCTTAAAGATGAACAAGCACAAAAATCTGTTTTGCTGGATTTTCCATTTAATAGTCAGGGAGATGACTTTTATTTAACTATAAAACCAGGTAGCATTTCAGGATTTCTAAGCTCAAATCGCAACCAAAATACCAACGACGATATTTACACATTTGAGGCATATCCACTGCGAACAATACTGGAAGGTACCGTGAAGGAAGAACATACCAATCAGTTTTTGTCAAATGCTGAAGTAGCAATAAAGGAAAACAAAATAAAAAGTAAACTCGTTTTTACTGATTCAACTGGTTACTACAGAGCAAGCATATCAGCAGGAAACAGCCTGGAAATTCTTGCAGAAAAGTCAGGCTATTTTCCTGAAAGAAGGCAAATTTTAGCAAACGATTCTTCACATCTGATCAGGCAGGATTTTATTTTGTCTCAATTAACCTATCCTGCTGCAATCAGTGGTTTGGTATCGGATAAGGAAACAAAAAAACCTTTAGTCTCAGAAAAAGTAACGATCAATGGTCCTGGAAATTTCTATTTAGAAGTATATACAGATTCAAATGGAGCGTACCGGTTTGATTCTTTAAAGCCAAACAATCTTTATACCGTTAAAGTAACCAAAAACGGTTATTTTAGTGAATCGCGCATTTGTAAGATTCCTGAAGCCCGTAAACCTTTACTTATCAACAAGAAAAACGGTGTTGATATGGATTTTGAACTTTTGGCTATACAGGAAAAGAAAGAAGTGGTGATTAACAATATATATTATGATTTTGATAAAGCCACGCTCCGGGAAAGCTCCAAGCTGGAATTGAATAAATTGGTTTCCATGCTCCGGGAAACTCCAAATGTAATCGTTCAAATAAATGCACATACTGATACACGTGGCAGTCATACCTACAATGATCAGCTTTCCGAAAGTCGTGCTGCGTCAGTAGTTAATTATCTGGTTATGAATGGTATAAATCCTGGTCGACTGGTATCAAGAGGTTTAGGAAAGCGATCGCCATTGATTCCGAATGCCAGGTCAGAAGCTGAACACCAAGCCAACAGAAGGACAACCTTCACAGTAACCGGAACTGACTTTAAGCCGGTTGTTTCTCAAAACTCCTATGTTCCAATAGAGAATGCATTGGTATACCGTGTTCAGTTGATGGCTACAACCAGCAGATTTGATCCGGAGAGCTATTTTTATGTTTTGAAAGCCATAATTCCTCAATCGAGATTTTACGTAAATGAGGCTAATAATCTATACCGCTATGAAGTTGGCGACAGACTAAACTTACAAGCTGCCGAAACACTAAAAAATCAAATATTATCTGCTGGTTTTGAGGATTGTTTCATAGTACCTTACTATCAGGGGAAACGCATAACAATGGAAGAAGCTAAACAAATTCAACCATGAGCAGAACAATCAAATACATCTTTTTAGCTGTTTTCCAGCTGCTCATATTTTTTGAGGCCAAAACTCAGACCGACTTGCTGTTTAGCCTGCATGGGATGAACCAAAAGGTGTTTAACCCGGCAACAATGGATGATAACGGAAGAATCAACCTGGAAATGATGGCAAGGCAGCAATGGATAGGCTTCCCTGATGCCCCTGCTGTACAATATTTGAGTGTTGATATGTTTATGGATGAGCAGCCAATGGGACTTAAATTAAGTTTCCTTAATCAGACAGCAGGAAAAGAAATTACACGACAATTAAATCTTGCATACGCTTATCAGGTAAGGATATCAAATGAAATTGAACTCCGTTTTGGCCTTAGTGCAGGGTTCTATCAGCGTCAGCTGCTTTATTCCGATTTAATCTTTGAAGAAGGCAATGAACCTCTTATAAAACCAGATGAGTCGGTCATAAAACCTGATTTCTCTTTTGGTGCCGAACTTTATTGGAACAACTTTACACTTGGAATGGCAGCCAATCATATTACAACTCCCAATAGAAAAGCAACGATATTCAGGATTCCAATACACAATCACTTGTATCTTAACCACCAGATAAGCCTAAATGCACAAAGTAAAATCCTCACAGAATTATCATGGCACCAGCAAGGTAGCATTAACAGAATGCAGCTTGGTGCTTTGATAGAAACCGGTGTTCTGGAGGCCGGATTGGCCTACAGACACGAAGATGCCATAATTATCAGAGCTGGTATTGCCATCTCTGAAAAAATCAAATTGCATTATTCCTATGATTTGGGAATTTCGAAAATCGCCAATTACAATAGTGGCACACATGAAATAGGTTTGCAGTTTGGATTCCCGAAAAAATCAGGAACATATTTGACACCTAGGTTTTTAGATTAGATTACTCTTAAAATCAGTTTTCTTCGGGGTGTATCACTTCAGAAAACATATCATCCTTTGCCAGTATTTCCAATGCCTGATGAATAGTTTCATCCTGTTCGCTTACCACCTGATAATAAGCTTCCATATCCCAGATATTTCTGGCTATCAAAGCTTTGATCTGCATTTTAATGAAATCTTCTGAACGATTGTACAATGCTTCATCAAATTCAACCTTTTCATTTTCGGCCAAAGCCAAAAAATCCGTCATCATCGTTTCATCCACCTCAAATCCTTTTACAAATTTTTCTGTCGTTTTAAATGACTTTTTAATTTCATCGCGATTAGCATTGGAAAAATCGATGGTATAGCGGTTAAAAACACCTTTCCGTATCAAATCAGAATAATAGGTAGTTAAATGTAAGGTATCAACCGGCACAAAAATATCCGGCATAATACCTCCGCCACCAAAAACAGTTCTATTGGCAGCAGTAAAATATTTAAGTGAATCCGGAAAATGAATACTATCCGCATTTACCAGTTCTCCTTTACGCTGACGCTCGATCAAATCCTTAAAATAAGTTTCATTTCCATCGTCGTAAGGGCGCTGAATACTTCTGCCACTTGGTGTAAAATACCGGGCAGCTGTAAGTCTGATTACTGCTCCGTCAGGCAGTTGAAAGGGCCTCTGCACAAGCCCTTTGCCAAATGAACGCCTTCCAATCACAACTCCCCTATCCCAATCCTGAACTGCACCCGAAACAATTTCACTGGCTGAAGCCGAGCCCTCATTGATCAATACAACCAGCTTGCCCTTCTCAAAATTCCCCTTATCTGTAGAAGAAAAATCCTGACGAGGGCTTTTCAGACCTTCCGTATAGACAATCAGCTTACCATCATCTAAAAACTCATCTGAAAGTTCTACAGCCACATTCAAAAAGCCTCCTGAATTTCCCCTCAGATCAAGCACTAAACTTTCCATGCCATCTTTGGTAAGCTCATCCATACTTTGGTAAAACTCTTCCATCGAAGTTTTCGAAAAACGGTTGAGCTTGATGTAACCCACCTTTTTGTCAAGCATAAAGGCGGCATCAATGCTATTGATTGGAATTTTATCACGAACTATGGTATAGTCAATCAATTTTGGCTGATAATTTCGAAGAATGCTCACTTCCACCGAAGTGCCCTTCTCGCCTCTAAGCCTGTCCATCACATACTTATTGGTAATTTTCTCACCAAAAGCATCTTCTCCGTTAATTTTAAGAATACGATCACCGGCAAGAATTCCTAGTTTTTCTGAAGGCCCTCCTGGTACAGGAGCCACAACCAGTATAGTATCGCGCAATAGCTGAAAAGTAACACCAATTCCTTCAAAACTACCTTCTAGTGGCTCGTTGGCAGCCTCAATATCCTCTTTTGAATAATAGGACGAATGTGGATCAAGCTCCTTGAGCATCGACACAATCGCATCTTCTACCAGCGCAGGCGTATCTGTACTGTCAACGTAGAAATTATCGATATAAAAAAGCGCAGCAGCAAACTTTTGTGTAGTTTCTTTGGGATCAGTTTTACCCGGCTTCTGAGCCATGGTTCCTAAACCAATAAAAATTAATATAAGGATCAGAGCTATATTCTTCATAATAAATACCTTAATAAATCCTGTTAAGTCAATTTATGCTAAACTCGTAAAATAACTTTCTTGCATAACATTCAAAAGTAAACAATTATTGCCAGTTCGGGTTGCAGGATTAATATCTTGCCGTTAAAGTTTGTTAAGCCAAACGACCTTAGTTTCTGTAAAAAACAATTACATTGTGAAGCATATCGGATAAAAAAAGCGCTTCATATAACTTGAAGCGCTTTGATTTTAATTGTATAGGTGTTTATTAGAATTCCAGGATTTCCATTGCCGCTGCATAGATTTTGTCTGCATTGGGCAGGATGGCTTTTTCCAAAATTCTGTTAAATCCAACAGGAGTAAAAGTAGAACCAACTCTTTTAACCGGTGCATCCAGGTATTCAAAAGCCTCTTCTGCAACAATGGAAGCCAGCTCGCCGCCAAACCCTGCAAAAACCTTTTCTTCATGTACAACCATTACACGTGATGTCTTTTTCACTGTGGCTACAATGGCTTCCTTATCGAGCGGTATCAAGCTGCGGATATCAAGTACTTCAATTTCTTTTCCTGTTTCATCACTGATACGATCAGCCACCTGAACTGCCATGTGTGTTGTATTACCATAAGTGATAATACTCAAATCAGATCCACTACGACGTATCCGGGCTTTTCCGAAAGGTACTTCAAAATCATCAGGCACAACAGTTTCGGCAAGTGGGTCGTTATAAAGCGCTTTAGGCTCCAGAAATACAGTAGGACCTTTGCTGCGCATAGCAGTTCTCAACAGTCCTGCAGCATCATCAGCATAAGACGGATAAACGATACGTAATCCCGGCAAGGTTGCCAAAGCACCTTCTATTGTTTGTGAATGATACAATCCGCCACCGATATATCCTCCCGAAGCCAGCCTTATCGTTACGTTAGGCGCAAACGCACCATTGCTGCGCCAATAGTCATGAGAAGTTTCAACCAGTTGCTCCATGGCAGGCCAGAAATAATCAGCAAACTCAGCACCTTCAACAACAATGCGGATTTTGTCGTTAAAACGGCTCATACCATTGGCAGTACCCATTATAAAGTCCTCAGCAATAGGCGCATTGAATACGCGCTCTTTGCCAAATTCCTGCTGCATGCCTTTGGTAACATTAAAAATACCACCTTTGTCCTTATTGGCAACATCCTGACCCCAGATATAAGTGTCAGGATTTTTGCGAAACTCGTCCTTTAGGGTTTCATTCAACGCCTGAATAAATTTCATCGGCTTACCCTTGGTGCCATCGTGCAAACCTTCAGGATATTTTTCAGCCTTGTAAGCTTCTGGCAAAACAAAGTCGAAAATACTGTCCGGACTTGGATCAGCAGCTTTGATCACTTTTTTGTGTGCAGCAGAAATGGTCTTTTTAGCTTCTGCATCCAATGCATTCAGTTCGTCTTCAGTAAATTTACCTGAATGAATCAGCTGCACTCTGAAGCGCGTCATAGGATCGCTCAAACTTACACAGTGCCGTTCATTGTCATCGCGATAAAGCTCGTGACGGTCAGAATTGGAGTGAGAGTGAATACGCACACAGTTGGCATGAACAATTACAGGTTCACCATGCTTTTCGATATGCTCACGTGCTTCAAAAATGGCATTCATCGAGTTAAACACACTTTTGCCATCACAATAGATAATTTTCAGGTTACGGATGCCCCGGTAGTTTTCGGCTGCCCTGCGATTGGCCGACTGATCTTTCTGTGGCACTGAAATGCCGTATTGGTTATCCTGAAACACAAATAGCACCGGCAGTTTTTCGTTAGAGGCGCCATTAATGGCTTCAAAAACATATCCCTCTGAAGTGGAGGATTCGCCCTGTGAACTGATAGCAACACCTTTACCTTCATAACGTTTTATACCTCTGGCTGTTCCAACAGCATGCAGCGTATGATTTCCTGTGGCAGAGGAAACGTTTTGGATGTTCCATTCGGGTTTGGCAAAGTGATTCGACATATGCCGTCCTCCACTGGCCGGATCATCGGCTTTGGAGAGACCATTTAGGATGATTTCTTCTGCTGTGAGGCCTGCCGAAATGGCGGTAAGCATATCACGATAATATGGGAAAAGATAGTCTGTTTCCCTGTTAAAAATTTGACCAATAGCAAGCTGAATGCCATCATGACCTGCATAAGGAGCATGATACGACCAGCCTAAGGCCTGCTTAAGATAATTTGGTGCTTTTTCATCAAGCTGACGGCCAAGTGTCATCAGACTATACCACTTTTTAAGGGTTTCCTTGTCCGTATTGTTTAAGGTAAATTTTCTTTTTTGTGTCATTGTCAAAATTTTGAGCTGTATTAGCTTTAATTTTTAGCGTTTGCAAAAGTACAATTTTTAGCTAATTTTTAAACGATCTAAATTAGTTGCAGTACTTGTAACTTCGCAATCATTTAATCTATTCAACAAAATCCATTCATAGAAACAACAAGTATAGTTTGAAAAGGGTTCAATGCGTTCTTAATAATCATTGTTTTTAATAATCAATAAAATAATAATCCGGAAGTTGTTTAAGCTAATAGATATTATTTAAACTATTTAAAATCTATTTAGCTACGAAAAAAAAACAGGAATTTAATTGGATTATAGAAAATAATTTTATATTTGTAGGCAACTACAAAACAACAAAACAAGGTGAAACAAGAATATCTGATAATCAGTATATTACCCCCCCCTGTTATTATTTTGACCTTTTTTTTCGAATACTGGTTTCGTTATTTACTTAAGCTTTGGTTTTATGTTTTCTTATGTTCGGTTTTGTTTTGTCGTCAAATTATACCTTATTGTACAACAAAATATATTTTTTGGTTGGGGAAGAATAAGTTCGATCGAGGTGAGCCGCTTTAGTAATTATTTACTGAGGCGGCCTGCTACTTGACAATCCACCGAATTAAAAAATTAAATACCAATATTTTATGAAAAAGTTATTTGTAATTTTTATAGTATTCTTTGCACTTTCATTTACACCTAAAATTGCTGATGCGGCTGAAGAATGCAAAACCGTGATTATGTGTGACAACTATGTTGTTGTGTGTGACGAGTACGATGAGATAATCTGGGATGAAATGTACTGTAGTGATTTTGATGATTATTAATTCTTGACTTCTTCTGCATCTCTTTGGAGGTGCAGAAGTATTTTTATAAAATTCTTGTATTGATTAACTATTATATATTTCTGATTATGAAATTGTTATACATTATTTCTGTTTTAATATTATCCTTTTTCCACATTAGTTCTACAACATTGAAAGCCCAATATTTCGACTTTCCCTATCAGGTTTTAGACAGTTTCAATCTTAAAATTACTTATTCTATCGCCTGGAAAGAAGACACCAATAATCTGGAGCGCATCAGAAGCGAAAAAATGATTTTGATGGTGGGCAATGAGATAAGCAAGTTTATGAGTAAAAATTTTTACGAATATAAAGTCATCGGACGTGAGGCTGAGAGAGAAGGACGATTGCAGGAATTTCGCGACAGAAATGAATACCAAAACTACCGAACCCGCTTTTCTTACCAAATATTAAAGAATTATCCCAAAGGAAGTTATTCTTACTACAACAAAGTACTACCCGATTTCTTGCAATATTCAGAACCTTTTGAGGTATTTCAATGGGAGTTGTTGGATAAAACCGATAGTATAGGAGGTTATTCAGCTCAAAAAGCACATTGCAATTACGGCGGTCGTGAATGGATTGCCTGGTACACCAATAGCATACCAATAAATGATGGTCCCTACAAATTTTGGGGTTTACCCGGATTGATCATCAAAATATATGACAAACATGAACATTATGTATTTGAACTGAATGGCATAGAGCGCTATGATAAATACTTTGACATTGAATTAGAAGAAAGGGAGTGGATCAAAACTTCCAGAGAAAATTTTCTCAAAGCTGAGCAGAATTTCAGACACGATATCATGAGCCGTGCAAAAGAAGCCGGGGCCAATGCAGTTTCTCAGCAAACGGCCTACCGGAATATGTTGAAGAAGAATAATCCGATAGAGTTTTAAGCACCAACAAAATGCGAAAACTGAATATAATTTGTTTCGCCTTTATTATTGTTGCGCTTCAGCTACAATCTTTTTCACAAACGCTAATTTCTGGTATAGTAACTGATACTATAGACAATCCGCTGAGGGATATCAATGTGATGGTTTATCCTAAAGAGAGCGGTTTTTTAAAAGCATACGCCATAACTGACCAAAATGGCAAGTATTTAATTGAGGTAAGTTTGGAAACCGACAGCCTCGATCTGCTGCTGAGCTCGATTCATTTTGAACGCATTAAACTTACGATACCCAATCAAACCCAAAAACTTGATTTTGCTCTAAAGCCCGATACCAAATTACTGGAAACCATTACAGTAAAGGCAAATCCTATCGATAAAAAAGGCGATACGTTAAGCTATTTAGTAGAGCAATTCAAGGGACGTGAAGACCAAACCATCGAAGATGTGCTCAAGAAACTGCCAGGTATTGAAGTAGAAGAAAGCGGAAAAATACTCTATCAGGGCTTGCCTATCAACAAATTTTATGTCGAAGGTCTTGATTTGACCGACGGCCGCTATGCCATGATCAGCAGCAATTTGCCACACGAGTCGGTGTCAACGGTTGAAGTGTTCGAAAAACATCAACCCATCCGTATCCTCGAAGATCGCGTATATTCGCAGCAAGCGGCCCTCAATATCAAACTGAAAAATAATACCGCTTATACCGGAAGTGGCAAGATTGGCTCAGGCTTTGAGCCCTGGCTGTGGGATGTGAAATTTACCCCCATGCTGTTAAACAATAAAATGCAACTGCTTGCTTCTTATCAGTCTAACAATACCGGCGATGATGTTTCGAGGCAGATTGCCAGCCTTGCTCCTTTAAATAGAACAGTTTTCCCTTACCAACCCTCTGATAAGATAAGTCTGTTCAATTTGTCTGATATAGCGCAATATACCGGCCTTGACACCAAAAGATACCTCGACAACCGGATTCACCTTTCCAACATCAACGTTTTAATACCATTAAAAAAAGATTTACAACTGCGAGCAACAGTTTTTTATGTGAATGATTTGCGCAGAAACCAAAGTTTTGAGGATAAAACCTATTTTTTACCCGCAGATACTCTTCGTCTTGTTCAGGATTTTAAGCGAAAACTGACCAACAGCTACTGGCATGGCAGCTTTGATATTAATCGCAATACCAGCAAAAATTATCTCAGAAACAATACATCCTTTACCTTTCAAAAAGAAGACTACTTCGATAGGATATTAAATGAAACAGATACAACAAACCAATATGCTGCAATACCTTACAACAGTATTTCTAATACTTTAAACTCCATTTTTAAATCAGGAAAAAACCTGATAGAATTTCAATCCCTGTTACAATATGATCATGGCCCTCAGGAACTTTATGTTGCTCCCGGACCGTTTGAAGCGATTATCAATAACAACAGGTTCTACGATACAGCATATCAATCAGCCACGCTCCGGCGCTTTTATACTGATCATTATGTGGGCAGTAATTACAAATGGAAGCATTGGATATTTTCAATAAGGTTTGGTTTTGCCATTCGACTGCAAACGCTCCAATCCAGGTTGGAAATAAACATTAATGGCGAACATATTGATGCAGGAGACTCTTTCCAAAATCAACTAGACGCCCGTCAGTATCAAATATACACCATTCCAGGCCTGCAATATAAATACAAAAGGCTTCGGGTTTCAATGGATTGGCCTTTGAATTTGCAACAGTTTGCGCTCAGAGATGCTAACTTCTATGCTTCGAAAAGTATTTCAAAGTTGTTACAGGCTCCCAAACTAAGCATGAGCTATAATTTTGGAGGATTTTGGGATCTGAATGCAAGCTGGTATTATTACCAACGATTAAGCGATCCGGACAATTTTTATTTCGCCTACATTTTAAAAAACTATCTTGAATTAATGAAGACGGAAGCCTTTTTCCAGCAAACCAATCAACAGATCGCTTCTGCATCACTGTCTTATCGCAATGCTATAACAGCTTTTTTTAATACGCTTTCCTATGTATTTGTTCAGCGACAAATGAACCTGACCTACAGCACCCAACTTCAAGAAAATGGTTCATTAATCATAACAGCACTTGAATTACCAAACATTTCTCAAACCCACAATCTTCAATTCAGATCAAGCAAATATATCCACGCCTTAAGGTCATCATTAAGTTTGAACACCTCATTTATGCTCAACAAGGGCAAAACCCTTGTGAATAACGACTCGTTTGATGCAACAACAGTCCAATACAGCCTTAGCCCAGAAATCTATTATCAGACTACAACATGGCTGAATTTCAACTACAAAATACATTACAATGTGATGGGCTCCTTTATTAGCGGAGATTTAAGAAACCAAATCCATATGAACCGGCATTACTTTTCGATCAATCTGTTCCCAAGTGATCGGCATATGTTAAATTTCAACCTCGAATATTACAGATTTGATAATTCAGACTATAATTTCGTTGACATGGTATACCGCTATTCCTTTCCAAAATCCCGCTTCAAACTGGAAGCACATTGGAACAATATCTTGAATAGCAATAACTTACTAACCCAATATAACTACCAATTTACTGTATTAACAACAACACAAAACCTACGTCCTTCACAATTTCTCCTTAATTTAAGGTTTTCATTTTAAAAACAGTTTAACCTACTGAAATTTATATGATTTAGATCTATCCATTAAATAGTTTTAATATTATTTTACTACTTTGTATTGCATAGTATTAAAAAATGTTATATATTTGCCGCATGAATACCGAGAAAAATATTTCACAAATGCGCAAAGGGGTGCTCGAACTGTGCATCCTTTCGATCATCGGCAAGCGCGACGAGGTATATGCTTCCGATATCCTGCAAGAACTAAAGCAGGCGCGACTGATTGTGGTAGAGGGGACTTTGTATCCTTTGCTTACCAGGCTCAAAAATGATGAACTCCTCAGCTACCGCTGGGAAGAGTCGAAATCGGGCCCACCCCGTAAATATTATCAACTTACGGAAACAGGCCGTGAATTACTCCATTCGCTCAAAACCGGATGGCATGAACTCGTAACAGCTGTTGAACAGCTTTTGGAAACATCAGAAAAATCAAAAAAACACTAAGCAATGAAAAAGACGTTCACCATAAATTTAAGCGGCCTGATCTTCCATATTGATGAAGATGCCTATGAACTATTACAGGCCTATCTGGAAAAATTGAAACAGCACTTTTCGGGAATTGAAGGGCAGGAAGAAATTGTTGCCGACATTGAAACCCGCATGGCTGAATTGCTTCAGGAACGACTGGGCAGCGAAAAACAAGTGGTTAGCATTGTCGATGCTAATTACGTGATCGAACAGCTTGGCCAGCCTTTCGAAATGGATGATGAGAACACTACCTCCGAAGCTGCCGGACAAACTTTTCGCCGGACATCCCGCCGGCTGTTCCGCGATCCCGATCACAGCAAGATAGCTGGTGTTGCAGCCGGTTTGGCAGCCTGGCTGGGCATTGATGCAGTGTGGGTAAGGTTGATTTTCATTTTGTCATTATTTGCTTCCGGAGCCGGACTCCTTATATATATAGTTTTATGGATCGTAATACCGGAAGCCTTAACTCATGCCGAAAAACTGGAAATGCGAGGTGAAGCTGTTAACATTTCCAATATTGAAAAGTCGGTACGAAAAGAAATGAATGAAGTTTCTGATCGCATCGGGAAAGCCGCTAAACAAGCCTCCGACAGCATCCGAAATCAGGCTCCAAAGAGTCGCAATTTCTTCGATCGCATGTTTGTGGCAATGGGGCAAATGTTTGCAGCGCTATTCAAAGTTATTGGCGTAGTATTGGGCATTGGCCTCATCTTTGGCGGTTTAAGCCTGGTTACCGCCTTGATTGCCGGTATGATTGGTTTCGAAAGCGTTGGATGGTTAATCGAGTCAGAGGAGTTCAGAATATCGCCACTACTTATAGGTGATTTGATTTTCGGAAGCGAGTCAGTAGCAAGTTTGGCAGGTCTAAGCATCAGCCTTATTCTTTTTATCCCACTCCTGTTATTAATCTATGCCGGCCTAAAACTTGTTTCGGGTGGACGTTTCACCATAGGAAGCTTCACCTTGGTGAGTGTAACGGTTTGGATTGTTTCATGGTTTATACTGGCAGGTCTTGGCATCAGCACAGCGATGAACTTCCGACAAGAAGCGCGCGAAGAAACCACGATAGAAGAAGCCTGGATACAAGAGGCAGAACCCATCTTCATTACCACTGACACCTCCCTTACCCCCTCCAATGCGCAAGAGTCTATGATGATTGACGATGAGATTATTTTGATGGTAGACAAATCAACAGACCTGTTAATGACTTTTCCACAGCTAAGATTTGTGGTATCACCTGATTCGCTTGTTCGCATAAAACAGCGTATCTCGGCAAGAGGCCGGACAATTGAGGAAGCAGAAATACGAAAATACAACATTATTTACCAAGCACGGATCGATAGCAACAAGCTGATACTTCCGATGTTATACAGCTTTCCCATGAAGGATCTGATAAGGGCTCAGGAATTGCAGATAATTGTTGAAGTACCAGAAGGAAAACAAATAATCTTCGACAAAATGCTCTACTCAGAAAACTTACCTGAGCACAGAAATTACAGATTTTTCAAACGTTATGCCGGAAAGGATTGGATAATGACAAAAAATGGATTAAAACCTTTGTAAATTTCCAATAGCTTAAATATTAACGATAAAGAATAAAGGGCTAGCCGATCATTAGGCTAGCCCTTTTATATTCCCGCAGTATTAATTACCTTTGTATCAAATCCCACTACTTTTATGGAACAAAATCTTACTATTGAAATTCGGAACCTCCGGATAGAAGACTACCGAGACTTAAAAAATTCAATGATAGAAGCCTATGCTGACTGGGAAGATTCTTATTGGAAAGAACATCATATCAGCAAGCTGCTCGAAATATTTCCTCAAGGACAGATTGGCGCGTTCGTGAATGGCAAAGTAGCCGGAAGCGCATTATCATTAATTGTAGATTACAAGCAATTCGGCGACCAACATACTTATCAGCAGATAACAGGCGACTATACTTTTTCAACACATGATCCTGATGGTGATGTACTCTATGGAATTGATGTATTTGTACACCCAAATTACCGCAACTTGCGCCTTGGGCGACGTTTGTATGATGCACGGAAGGAATTATGCGAACAGCTTAACCTGCGGGCAATCATGGCAGGTGGCCGGATACCAAATTACAACAAAGTAGCTGACGAAATGAGTCCGCGCGAGTACATTCGCAAAGTACGTCAGCGTGAATTGCACGACCCTACCCTTAGTTTTCAGCTGGCCAATGATTTTCACGTAAAAAAAGTGCTAACCGGCTATTTAAGTGGGGATCAGTCTTCCAAAGAATTTGCCACACTCATTGAGTGGAATAATATTTACTATGAATCAAAGAGTAAACTCTTCAAAGGCAATAAGCCAATCGTAAGGCTGGGTTTGGTGCAATGGCAAATGCGCCAATTTGTTAACATTGAAAGCCTGTTCGAGCAGATGGAATTTTTTGTGGACGCTGTTAGTGATTATCAAAGCAATTTTGCGCTTTTTCCAGAACTATTCAATGCACCTTTGATGGCAGCCTACAATCACCTCTCGGAGGCTGAAGCCATAAGAAAACTGGCCGAATATACTGAGCCCCTGCGGAAAAGGTTCATTGAATATGCCATCAGCTACAACATAAACATTATCACAGGCAGCATGCCTTTAATGGAAGGTAATAAGTTACTTAATGTAGGCTTTTTATGCCGGCGCGATGGCACCTGGGAACGTTACGAAAAACTGCATATTACCCCCACTGAAACTTCTGCCTGGGGCATGCAGGGCGGAAATCAGTTAAAGGTTTTTGATACTGACAGTGGGAAAATAGGCATTTTAATCTGCTATGATGTAGAATTTCCTGAGCTTTCCCGCTTGTTGGCTGATCAGGGAATGCAAATGCTGTTCGTTCCTTTCCTCACCGACACTCAAAACGGCTATATCAGGGTACGTAATTGTGCCATGGCTCGCGCCATCGAAAATGAGTGTTATGTGGCCATTGCCGGAAGTGTGGGCAACCTGCCAAAAGTGAATAATATGGACATACAGTTTGCCCAGTCTGCAGTTTTCACCCCCTCCGACTTCGCTTTTCCCACAAATGGCATCAAGGCAGAAGCCACACCCAATACAGAAATGACGCTAATAGTTGATGTGGATTTAGACCTCCTTAAAGAACTGCATAGTTTGGGTGCAGTAAGGAATTTAAATGATCGCAGAACTGATGTGTATGAATTACGGAATAAGCTGATTAATCTTCAAAAGTAAAGCGATGTACTCCAACAGGATGATCTGCAGTTATGATTTCCATCACCCGTTGATAATCCTTTTCTGAGCTAACAAAATCCAGTGGATTGGTATCCAGAATTAATATCCTCATATCGCGCTGTTGCCTGATAAAATCAAAATAGCCTGCCTGTATGCCAGCCAGATATTCATCTTTGATTTGCTGCTCGTAGGTTCGGCCCCGTAACTTTATATTGTGTTGCAGCCTGTCCACATCCAGGTAAAGATAAACAAACAAATCAGGCTTCGGAAGGCTTGTTTTGATGAAATTAAAAAATCGGGTAAAAAGAGCCAGCTCGTCGGAAGGAAGGGTTTTTTGTGCGAATATTAAAGATTTTGGGAAAAAATAATCACTGATCGTAAATGACCTAAAAAGATCCTGATGACTGAGTTGGTCTTTTAACTGCTGAAAACGCGAAGCCATGAAAGACATTTCAAGCGGAAAAGCATATTTCTCCTGATCCTCATAAAACTTGGGTAAAAATGCGTTGTCTTCAAACTGCTCCAGAATTAGCTTACCATTATACTGACTGGCAATACGTTTCGCAAGTGAGGTCTTACCTGCACCAATAGTCCCTTCGATAGTGATAAAATTGTAACGCATTTCGTTCGCAAAGATACAGGCTTTTTGCCTAAATCTGATCAGGAATCAGCTTTACGAACAATAGAATTATCTGTTAAATTATTAAACAATTCAAGCTGTGTTTTTCTGAGGACTGGATGAACAAAATCCGGTGCAATATCGCATAGTGGCAGCAAGGTGAAACGACGTAAATGCAGACGTGGGTGTGGCACTTCAAGTGATTTGGTTTGAATATGAAAACTTGAATAATACAATAAATCCAAATCAATGGCACGCGAAGAATATTGTGCATTGGTACGCACCCTGCCCAACTCCAGCTCAATACCAAGTAACTTATCGAGCAAAGATTCCGGACTTAGATTGCTTTTAATTTGTATTACCTGATTAAGAAACCAGTCGGAAGAATCGAATCCCCAGGGTGCAGTTTCATAGAGCAAAGATTTTCTTATCACAGTACCACACAGCTGATCGATGCGCAAAAGCGCAAGTTTTAAATTTCTTTCACGCTCCCCCTGATTGGATCCAAGAAGGATAAAAATCTGGTCTTCCATTCAACTAGGTTCCCGAATTATCTGAAAGCTTTCCGGTATTTGCGTAGCTCCCGGAATAAAGTCTTTGTAAAATTGACCTTAATTTGTAGTGGTAATGAGGATCAACAGCCCATTTACCTGTCAAATCTTCATAAGTTTTAACTGACCCGCGTTTAACATAGTTAAACCGACTGTCGACAAGTGCATTATTAAGTTTTTCAGTAGAAGCATATGCCTTAAGATGTTGAATATGCGCCCTTACTCCCTCCTTAGGACTGGAAAAACTCAAGCCCGAAACACCATTGCCTGTTGCGCCCAATCCACAATAGTTATATTGATATTTTTGCACATCACCTCCAAATTTTAAAAAACCTGTTTCCAGACACATTTGGCTGAATGCAATGTCATAGTTGATTCCTTCCTGTTCTGCTTCTGAAATGTACAAGGCAGCCAGTTCATTCACATCAGTAAAACTAAGAGTAGTATTGTGAAGCCATAAAAAACTCATTAATCGCTCTTTGGTAAGCTGACCTTTTCCTTGCAACAGCGCATCATAGGTGAGCCCGGAAAAATCAATCAACAAAGGCTCTGCTGTCAACTTTACAAACCGCTTAATTCTGATACCAGAAAAATAATCATTGTCAAATTCCTCATAAAAAAATGCTGACGAAATCGGGTCTGCAACACTCTTTGATTCAGCAAGATTAGCGCTTCCCGTTCCGATACTGATAACTGTTAGCAAAAGGATCAGTAATAAAGTTTTTGTAGCGAAAAAGCGCATGTTCTACCTAATAGTTTAGGGTTTATTCTAGCTGAAAATTTTGTTAAAACAAAGATCAAACTAAGAATAATAGATAAAACAGGTGAATTACTTTATTTTTTCACATAAATTTGTTGATAAATGAAGTTTTTGCAGAAGTATGCAATCAACCACAATTGAAATCAATGTTTTTTCATGCCCGGTTTCGAACATTTTTTTGATTTAATTGTGCTTTAATGGGCACTTTTTACCAAATATAAAAACAGTGATACATTGTCTATAACACATGAATTCAATAATTTATAAAATATTGCATGATTTATGTTAATTAAATCAATCATCCATTACACACATTAATAATAACGACTATGAAACAGTTTTTTAAATTTATGTTTGCTTCCTTTTTGGGAACATTATTAACACTTTTACTTTTAGTTTTCATTACTATAGGAACCATTTCGGCTTTGGTTTCAATGGGCGAAAACAAACAAGTGACCGTCAAGGAAAACTCGGTGCTTGTAGCAAAGTTCAATCAGCCTATTCTCGACAGAAGCCCTTCAAATCCTTTTGAGAATTTTGATTTTATGCAGTTTAAACCCAACGAAATGCTGGGGTTAAATGATGTATTGAAAAATATTGAGAAAGCTGCCAAAGATCCTAACATCAAAGGTATTTACATGGATTTGAGCGAATTAAATGCCGGCATGGCTACTATTCAGGAAATCCGTCAAAAACTGGAGCAGTTTAAGCTTTCCGGAAAGTTTATTGTTACCTATTCCGAAGGATACAGTCAGGCAGCCTATTACCTGGCCAGTGTAGCTGATGAAATTTACCTCAATCCTGAAGGCATGATTCTGTTCAAGGGACTAAACTCACAACTTGCGTTTTTGAAAGGTACCCTCGAAAAACTTGAGGTAGAAGCGCAAATCATCCGCGGACCCAACAATAAATTCAAAAGTGCTGTTGAGCCTTTGATGTACGACAAGATGAGTGAAGCAAACCGCGAGCAGATGGAAAAACTCCTGAATTCGGCATGGGACGAAATGATTGCTGCAGTGAGTCAAAGCAGAAACATACCTGTTGCCGATCTGCAGCGCATTGCAGATGAGTTGGAATTGAATAATGCTGAAAAGGCACTGCAACTAAAATTTGTTGACCAATTGGTTTATAAAGATGAAATGCTTGCTATGCTTCGGGAGAAACTTGGCGTTGAAGAAGACGATAAAATACCCTCTGTTGGTATGTCAAAATATACACATGCTAAAGTAGGTGACGAAACGCTGAGCCGCAACAAAATAGCTGTGATTTATGCCATTGGTGAAATTAGCGGAGGAGAAGGTTCTGACAATGCTATAGGTTCAGAGCGTATTTCAAAGGCCATACGCAAAGCCCGTGAAGACGATAAAATTAAGGCAATTGTTATGCGCGTAAACTCACCGGGAGGCAGTGCATTGGCTTCTGAAGTGATTCGCAGGGAAGTAGAACTGGCTAAAGCCGAAAAACCTTTCATCGTTTCGATGGGCGATGTGGCAGCCTCAGGAGGTTACTGGATTTCAACCAATGCAGATTACATCTATGCCGAACCTACTACTATCACTGGTTCTATCGGTGTTTTTGGAGTGATTCCTTATATGGGTAAGATGTTCGAAAATAAACTAGGCATCACTTTTGATAAGGCCATGACCAATAAAAATGCTGACTTTATCGATGTGATGGAACCCCTGAGCGAATTCCAGCACAAGAAGATACAGGATGAAGTAGTTAATATTTATGACGACTTTACATCACTTGTTGCCAACACCCGCAATTTACGTCAAACCTATGTTGACAGCATTGGCCAAGGCCGCGTTTGGACAGGCAAAGACGCCTTGGATTTGGGTTTGGTAGATGCACTGGGAGGTTTTGAGGATGCAGTAAACCTGGCTGCTGAGCGTGCCAGTTTGGGCGAAGACTACAGATTGGTAGAACTTCCGGAACAAAAAGATCCTTTCCAACAAATTTTAGAAGGCATGAGTGGCGAAACCCGCGCCCGTGCCATGATGAAAAAGGAATTTGGAAGTTATTATTCCTATTTCGAATACCTCGAAAGCATGGCACAAATGAAAGGCGTACAGGCACGTTTACCGTTTTACTTTACAATAGAATAAGTATTTAGAACCCTCGATACAGTAAAAAAGCAGTGCGAAAAATCGCACTGCTTTTTTTGATAAATTTTTTTTATCCTTTTCGATTCAGCTTGTACGCTGTATTAACTTAAGCCGGAGAAACGCCCTCTAAAACCCCTTCAATCCCTTTTCCAGAAAGCTGTTGTCTTCTGTTTTTCTGCTTTCTTCCATACCAGGCAGGGCATTCATCCAGGTACCATAAACCGGATTAGGCAGTACGATCCATTTTTTGCCATATAAATGGTGAATATCAACATACCTAAGACCATTGTTGTCTTTATTAAAAAGCACAGCAATGTGCTTGCATTATTTACAATCCTCATTCAATCTCCATGATGCTTAACAAGGTATCTTCAAAATGTTGAATCGCATGAATTGCTCCATCTTTTGAAAAATGGTTTATGTCGCTAAAGTATATGTCCGTTCCAACCTGACTAAAGCAGCTTCCGTCTTTACAAAACGGTTCTGTAGGATCAAGAAAATAGAACCCACTCTTTTCTTTGAAGTAGTTACTCATATATTCATTGAGATCCACTACAGATTGTTCAATTTGAAAAGTGTTTGAAACCGGTGAAATGAAAGACAAATAAGAAGGCTTGAGCAGTTTGTCAATATAATTCACGTTTCCTGTTCTAATCGGTGATTCACCAATTATAATTATTTTCCTGTCATTGCCCAATAACTCTCTGAACTTTTCAATTTTTTCACAGAGCAGTTGAATAGCATCCTCCCTATTTATTTTTGAGGGCTCGATCAAATCACCCGTTTTTTCATCTAAGATCTTACATGTTTTGAAAAGTCTGAATTTCCAATAGTAGCTTAAAACTAAAGGTGCATCTGGATTTTCAGCCAATAGTTTTATTTTGGCCATGAGAACCGAATCGGTATCAAGTTTGCATAAATTATAGGTTGAAACAACATCAGGAAGCACAAAACAGCTTACATAGGAAACATGAACTTTCAAGTTGTGCTTTTTTACTAAAACAGAATCAAGTCCTGCAGTGTAATGTCCTGAATGACTATCGCCAAACCAAACCAAATCTGTGTTTTTTAAAGGGTCTTTCTGATTGGAAAGGTCAACATCAAATTTATAACCAGCACCTCCCCAATTTGTATAATGATATTGAATTGGAACACCAATTTCTTCTATCAATTGCAAGTTCTTATCGTCCAGTCTCCATATCCAGCCCTCGCTACTAGCAATATTTCTCTTTAAAGCATAGGATCCGCCAATAAAAACTAATAAAAGCATTACCATACTAAGGTAATCAAGGCTTTTATTCTTAAGTCTGTATTTTCTGATTGGTGTCTCATAGTATTGATAAACCAATAATGAAATGATCATTGTAACAATGAACAAAATTGCCCCACTGTAGAAATTTAATGGTTGATCAAAAAGATGCTTATAATATACTATTAAAGGCCAGTGGAATAGATAAATAGTGTAACTTGCATTTCCGATTAGCCTTAAAGAACCATTGTTGTAAAACCAGCTGAAATATTTAGATGGCGGTAAAACAATTAGTATAGAAATTCCAATACACGGAATTATATTCAAAACACTAAGGTATTTAAGGTGTTCATCAAAATATATTCCAGGTACTACTATCAATATAAATCCTAAAATACTAATGATGATTCTTAATACTTCATTTCTAATTCGTAATTCAGGGAAAAACACTATCAGGGCTCCTAAAAGAAACTCAAAACTTCTGAATGGAAGCAGAAAGAACATAAAAGATTGAAGATCAGTAATTGAATCCTCACGGCGTGAAAATATAGCTAATAGTTCTTCTGGAACACCTTGCATATTGAAGTAGAAAGTTGCTGCGAATGCAACGATTGTTAGCCCGATAATTATGAAAAGGGTGTAAGATTTGCGAAATATTCGTAGAATAAAATATAGCGTAAGAGGCCAAACAAAATAATATTGTTCCTCAATAGAAAGCGACCATGTATGAAGCATGGGTTTCAATTTCGCGGTAGTATCAAAATAGCCTGATTCGCCAAGAAAATAAAAATTTGATAGGGCAACTGATCCAGAAAAAATAGAATCAGCCAGTGCTACTAAATCCGAAGGAGAGAATATCAAAAATCCAAGTACAAAAATAAAAATTGAAGTCAGTACAAAGGATGGTAATAAACGTTTTAACCTTCTGTAATAGAACCTAATAAGATTAAATCTGGAAGTTGATTGGTATTCATGATTAATATTTCTGGTGATTAAAAAACCGCTGATCACAAAAAACACATCCACACCAATAAATCCCCCCTTAAAAAATGATATGTCAAGATGAAATAGTAAAACAAGAATTACAGCTAAAGCCCTTAATGAATCAATATGATCAAGATAGTTTAGTTTTTTCATGTTGTTTTTTTTCATTACATGATTCTAATTGCTAAATAATGGATTTTTGGGAAGCGTGTTACTTATTGACTCAGTTAATCATAAGTCGCTGTAAAGGTTCGAACTTAGTTTTGGTTTTGATCTCTAAAACCCCTTCAATCCCTTTTCCAGGAAGCTGTTGTCTTCTGTTTTTCTGCTTTCTTCCATGCCAGGCAGGGCATTCATCCAGGTGCCATAAACCGGATTGGGCAAAACGATCCATTTTTCGCCAAAATTGCTGATGTTTTTTATCGTAAAGGAATCTCTAATGTTGGCATCAGAAGTATCGAAAGTACTATGAAAATCGCCCAGGTTATCGCCCATCAGCAGCACAATTTCGTATTTCTGAAGTACTTGCTGCCTGCGCGGCTCCTTGTCATTCTCTTCTGTGCGGAGCAATAGATTTTCATTCACTGCATCCGGAAAACCAAACGCTTTTAGGTTTTTAAGTGTGACTTCTCTGAATTTTTCTTTGCGGTTGGAGATATAGAAAACTGCTACACCTTTTTCGGAGGCATAACTCAAAAAACTGAGTGCTCCGGGAACGGTATCAGCTTTTGCAGCGTTGATCCACTCGTCCCATCTTTCTGGATAGCCAAAATGACCCAGTATTGCCTGAGCCTGATAGGGACTGTTGTCGAGCACGGTTTCGTCAATATCAACCACTACAGCAAGTAAATTATCCGTCGGAATTTGGAGCCGCGCGTCCAATCGTTCAGCAGCAATGTTAAAAGCCTGATAGCAAAGCGCTTTATATTCGGCTGCCTGTTGCTGAAAAAGGGTGGCATACAATGCTGGATGATTGCCATGCGCGGGTGCAGTATCATGATGATGATGATGGGTATGCGGGCCTTCGCAGGCAATAAATGCCAAAGAAATGAAAACAAGAAATGATAAAGTTTTGATTTTCATGATGATTGAAATTAATTTTTTGATGTGCTAAAATAAAAAAACCGGATCGATAACTGATCCGGTTTATGAAATATTTAGCTGATAAATTATTTTTCACTATAGTCCATTGCTTCCAAACGCTTGTAGTAATTGTAGCGCCATTTGGCATTTTCTTCAGCAATCTTTCCAAGTACTTTAGCCTGATCAGGGAAGGTTTTCTTAAGCGATGAAAAGCGCACTTCACTTCCAATAAAGCTTTGGAACTTAGTCCAGTCCGGCGCTTTGGAATCGAGTTGGAATGGATTTTTTCCTTCTTCTTCCAAGGCAGGATTGTAACGGTACATCTGCCAGTAACCACTTTCAACAGCAAGCTGTTCCTCGTACTGACTTTTGCCCATACCAATGCGTAAACCATGGTTGATACAGGGCGAGTAAGCGATAATGATTGAAGGCCCTTTAAACTCCTCTGCTTCTTTCAGAGCCTTGAAGAATTGATTTTGATTGGCACCCATTGCCACTTGTGCAACATAAATGTATCCGTAAGACATCATCATGGCACCAAGGTCTTTTTTCTTCACTTTTTTTCCGGAAGTAGCAAATTTGGCTACAGCACCCATTGGCGTAGATTTGGAAGCCTGACCGCCTGTATTGGAGTAAACTTCGGTATCCATTACCAATACATTCACATCGTCGCCACTGGCCAAAACATGGTCTAAACCACCAAAGCCAATATCATAAGCCCAGCCATCACCACCAAATATCCAAACAGATTTTTTAACGAAATACTGTTTAAGTGCCAGCAGTTCTTTTGAGAGATTGTCTTTTCTTCCGGTTAATACCTGAACCAATTTTGCGGATGAATCGCGTGATCCGGCAGCATCTTGTGCTGTATCAATCCAATTTTGGAAAGCTTCTTTTAACGCAGCATCCAGCTCGCCTTTCATAGCTTCGGTCATGCGCAAAGCAATACGTTCGCGCAGTTTGTTAACGGCTGTTGCCATTCCGTAACCATACTCAGCATTATCTTCGAACAAGGAGTTTGCCCATGCCGGACCTTCTCCGTTTTCGTTAGTACAATAAGGAGTGCTGGGAGCTGAACCTCCATAAATGGAAGAACAACCAGTAGCATTGGCAACCATCATACGATCTCCATAGAGCTGCGTAATGGTTTTGATATAGGGAGTTTCTCCACATCCCGCACAAGCACCCGAAAACTCAAACAAAGGTTGGGCAAACTGACTGTTTTTAACCGATTGGAACTTATTAACGACATTGTCCTTGTAAGTTACCTTACTGGCAAAATGATCCCAACGGCCAATTTCTGATTCCTGTGTTTCGAGCGGCTTCATAATCAAGGCTTTCTCCTTTGAAGGACACACGTCGGCACAGTTGCCGCAACCGGTACAATCCAATGGGCTTACCTGAATACGGAATTTAAGTGGTGCAAACTTTCCTTTTGTTTCCAGCAGCTCAGTACCTTCAGGCAAAGCAGCTTCTTCAGCTTCGTTCACCAGGAATGGGCGGATAGCAGCATGCGGACAAACATAAGAACACTGATTACATTGAATACAGTTTTCCGGCTCCCACTCTGGCACATGTACTGCAATACCACGTTTTTCGTAAGCAGTTGTTCCAGCAGGAAATGTTCCGTCTTCACGACCAAGGAAGGCACTTACAGGCAAATCATCACCATTCATGGCGTTGATGGGCTGAACTACATTTTTAATGAAGTCAGGCACATTGGCATTGCTAGTGATTTCATCAGGTCCAAGATTTGCCCATTCTGCTGGCACATCAACTTTTTCCACTTCACCACCGCGATCAACCGCAGCGTAATTCATTCTAACAATTTCTTCACCCTTATTACCATAGGATTTAAGGATAAAAGCCTTCATTTTTTCAACGGACTGTTCGTAAGGAATGATTTCTGCAACTTTAAAGAATGCAGATTGCATAATGGTATTGGTACGGCCACCTAAGCCCACCTCCTCTGCAATGCGTGTAGCGTTAATAATATAGAAGCTGATATTGTTCAGCGCCATGTATTTTTTAATGCTGTTAGGCAGTTTTGATTTGGTTTCTTCGGCATCCCAAATGCTGTTAAGCAGAAAAGTACCGTTTTTCTTCAAGCCTTTAAGCATATCATATTTACCCAGATAGGCAGGAACGTGGCAAGCAACAAAATCAGGTGTACCTACCAAATAAGTAGAGCGAATTGGTTTGTCGCCAAAGCGAAGGTGTGAAGTGGTTACACCACCTGACTTTTTAGAGTCGTAAGCGAAATAAGCCTGCGCATATTTATCAGTAGTTTCTCCAATAATTTTGATGGAGTTTTTGTTGGCTCCAACTGTTCCGTCGGCACCAATGCCATAGAATTTGGCTTCGTAAGTACCTTTAGGTGCTATACTTACTTCAGGAAGCATTGGCAATGATTTGAATGACACATCATCTACTATACCAACAGTAAACTGGTTTTTTGGCTCATTCATTTTAAGATTTTCAAACACCGACATAATCATTGCCGGGGTAGTATCTTTAGAGCTAAGACCATAGCGTCCTCCAACAACCTCAGGGGCATTGTGCTGTCCATAATAAAGCTCTTTCACATCCAAATAAAGTGGTTCACCATTGGCACCTGGTTCTTTAGTGCGATCCAAAACAGCAATACGTTTTACACTTTCAGGCATTACTTTAAGAAAATATTTTGCCGAGAATGGTCTGTAAAGATGTACAGAAACCAAACCTACTTTTTCACCTTTTGCAAGCAGGTAATCAATAGTTTCGCGGATTGTTTCTGTTACAGAGCCCATGGCAATAATTACATGTTCTGCATCGGGAGCACCGTAATAGGTGAATGGATGATATTCACGGCCAGTCAACTTATTAATTTCCTGCATGTACTCTTCAACCATATCCGGAATTGGATCATAGAAGCGATTCGCTGCTTCGCGTGCCTGGAAATAAATATCAGGATTTTGAGCTGTTCCTCTGGTTACAGGATGTTCAGGATTGAGTGCCTGATCGCGGAAGCGCTGCAGGGCTTCCCAATCGACGAGATGTTTTAAATCGTCAGCTTCAAAATATTCTACCTTTTGAATTTCGTGAGAGGTGCGGAAGCCGTCAAAGAAATGAAGGAAAGGAATGCGTGATTTAATCGCTGCCAGGTGAGCGATACCAGCAATATCCATTATTTCCTGAACACTACCTGTTGCCAGCATGGCAAATCCGGTGTGGCGAGTGCTCATCACATCGCTGTGATCGCCAAAAATGGAGAGCGCCTGCGCGGCCAAACTCCTTGCACTTACATGAAAAACACCCGGAAGCAATTCACCGGATATCTTGTACATATTAGGAATCATTAGCAAAAGCCCCTGAGAGGCAGTAAAAGTAGTTGTAAGGGCACCAGCTTGTAATGAACCATGTACGGCTCCTGCTGCTCCACCTTCAGACTGCATTTCGGAAACATGAACCGTTTCACCAAAAACATTCTTTTTTCCATACGCTGCCCATTCATCCACATACTCAGCCATAGTAGATGACGGGGTAATCGGATAGATTGCTGCCACCTCACTAAACATATAAGCAACATGCGAAGCCGCATAGTTACCGTCACAGGTTAAAAACTTTTTTTTCATTTTCATATCTTATTAGAATTTAAGCTTATACAATTTCAATTAGCTATTTAAAGCATCTGCGCGAAATTACTAAATTAAGCTGTTGAAAGGAGCTGATTAAGATCGAATACGAATGTCAAACCCCTAATTTATAATGATTTTAGATTAGACATCTTTAAGGGTGTTTTGGAAAATTATGTACATTTACAGGCTAAAAGCCAGCTCTTAATTAAGAAAATAATATTTAAAACTATAACACTATGAGTCTGATTACGAAATACCTGGGTCTGGAATTAAAAAACCCGATCATTGTTGGAGCCAGTAATCTGGTAACCGATATTGAAATGCTCAAAAAACTGGAAGAAGCAGGTGCTTCCGCAATCGTTTACAAATCGCTGTTCGAAGAACAGATTCACCTTGAAAACCTTGAAATCCATCAGGAAATGACGGATTACAACGAGCGAAATGCTGAAATGACAAGTTTGTTTCCTCACGACCTCTATGAATCTGGTCCTGAAGAATTTCTGTCAAATTTTGCGGAAGCAAGAAAAGCAGTCTCCATCCCGCTGATTGCAAGTTTGAATGCAGTGTACGACGAAACATGGGTTGACTATGCTAAAAAGCTTCAGGAAGCTGGTGCAGATGCATTGGAGCTCAATTTTTATGCTGTGCCGGTTGAATTTGATGTTGACGGAAGAGGGATTTTGAACGAAGAACTGGATATCATCGAATCTGTAAAAAAAGAAGTGACTATTCCTGTGAGTGTAAAGCTTAGCTCATTTTATACCAATCCTCTATATACCATAGCAGAGATGGACAAAAAGGGAGCTGATGGTTTTGTTATATTCAACAGACTGTTTCAGCCTGATATTAATATAGAAACTGAAAGTCATCACTTCCCCTACAATTTAAGCAGCGAACAGGATAACCGTTTGGCTTTGAGGTTTTCAGGATTGCTTTACAAACAAGTAAACGGCAGTATCTGCGCCAGTCAGGGAATCCTTACAGGAGCTGACGTTATAAAAATGATACTGGCTGGTGCTGACGCTGTGCAGGTGGTAAGTACTATCTATAAAAACGGCCCCAAGCAAATCACAAAAATGCTGCAGGAAATGGAAGCCTGGATGGCAACCCGTCAATACAAAAACCTTGACGAATTCAGAGGAAAACTTTCCAGGGCAAATATGAAAGACCCTTTCACTTACAAACGTGCCCAGTATGTTGACATTTTGATGAAATCAGGTGAGATTTTCAAACAATATCCTATGCGTTAGAACCTTTTAGGTAAAACTCATTAAAAGCTGTAATCAACATTAAAGATTGCAGCTTTTTTGATATCAAAGATTTGCTATGAAAGCTCCTTCTAACAACCTCAGAACTTTGCGGTCATTTTACCACAAGCAGCTCCAACCCATTTATGGAGATGCAGAATCTACCGAGCTGTTACTAATCCTCATCAAACACTTTTTTGGATTCGATCGCACACAGCTTGCGTTGCAAAATGATCTAAGACTTTCAGAATCTGAAATGTTAAAATTGCATTTTGCTGTAAAAGACCTCCTCCAACAAAAACCTGTACAATACATTACAAAAACGGTTGATTTTTTAGGAAACAGCTTCAAGATTACACCAGGAGTATTAATTCCGCGACCCGAAACCGAACAATTAGTTGACATCCTCATCAAAAGATTCAGCGAGCGGTCAAAGCTTAATATATGGGATTTGGGAACTGGATCGGGATGCATTGCCATCAGCCTTGCATTGGCCTTGCCAGGATCAAAAGTAGTTGCTTTTGACCTGAGTGAGGAAGCCATTGATTTGACAAAAGAAAATGCAAAACTTCTAAATGCCAATATTGACATTCAAAAAGCAGATATTCTAAAGCAGGATTTATTAAAAACTTCGGAAAAGATAGAATTATTGGTAAGCAATCCTCCGTATGTGCGATATTCAGAGCGCATATACATGAAGCCAAACGTGCTAAATTTTGAGCCTGAACCAGCGCTTTTTGTTCCAGATGATGATCCTTTGGTATTTTACAAGGCAATCACAAAAACAGCAACAAAAGTATTAGCAGCGGGAGGAGAATTATGGTTTGAAATTAATGAAGCACTGGGAAATGAAACAGCAAATATTTGTTGGGAAGCAGGATTAACAGAAGTTCAGATACATCAGGATATTCATGGCCGTGACCGCTTTGTAAGTGCATTAAAAAACTGAGTCAACAGCGGAAAGGCTTTATTGTATATGCCTGGTTCATTACTTTCTCTGGGCCCTGCCAAAAGGATTCTACTGTATGTACTGTTTAAGAATCCTGATAATTCTTCCAAGGCTGATTCTTCTTTGTCGAGAATGATTGTTTTTGTTGGTTTACAGAGCTTTTCAGCTATTCGTAGCGTAAGCAGTGTGCCTGCATCTGGTTTTTTGCTAAAGAAAATCAATACCACATCAGCCCGGGAAACATTTCGTTTGGTTCTCTTACTATAACTTTTTGAATGAATTTCTTTCAAGGGATACTTTGTATCTATCCTCCCATCTTCAGCCAATCGTCCTCTTGGACAAAAGCCTGAAACTGTAATTCCTGCAGCAAGGGCTGCATCCATAGCTGCCCTGTCTAGTCCAGTTTGACCTCCACTTAAAATAATGCTATTGATCAGCTTTTTCTATTCTTTTCGGTATGATAAAGCATGAAGTCCCGTTGCGATTTATAAAGGTTAAAGCTAAATAAACCAAGGTTTTTAGTTTCTTGTAAAATAGTCATAAACAACAAACTATTACGTGTACTACCTGCCTCTTTCTTAATTCGTTTGACCTCATTCTTTCTAAAAAGGTCAATCAATTCCAATAGTTTCTGTTGCTCTGTGGCAATATTTTCCTGATTAGCAAAACTACCGTCCTTAATATCAGTTGTAATACGTGCTAAAAAATTACCCAAATGCTGACTCAATAATTTAAGTTCAGAAAGCTGAGCAGAACTTAACTCCTTATGGTTGTTGTCAATATGATTAAATACCGGCTTGACAACAAAATTCAAGCTATGTAAAATTTCTCGCAGATAATCCAGTACCTGAACATAATAATGACCGCTCTCCAAGGCATCCTCTTTAAGCTTTGCAATGATTACCGTAACGGAATTCTTCTTATGCTTGGCATCTTTTTCAATTTTCTCCGTTGTTTTGGCTACTTTTTTCAAAGCTTTAACATCAAAATTGGATAAAGCAGCAATTGTTTTTTTGTACTCTAGCTGTGTTTGATACAGGATAGTATTAACACTTTTGCTACATTGCTCAAGAATATTTTCATTGTTGATTTGCTCAAGTTCTTTAGTGTTTTCAGCTTTGGCAGCTTCACGAGAAGTATGCAATTTGTGGGTACGGTACACTAAATAAATAGATAGCAAAACCATAATCCCTATCGCATACATATTACCAAAATAGAAAAACAAGGCAATCAGGAAAGAAACTGTAAAGGCAGAAAGTGCCGTAAAAAACCATCCTCCAATAACTGAGAACACTCCGGTAACCCTAAAAACAGCACTTTCCCTGTCCCATGCACGATCGGAAAGTGAGGTACCCATAGCGACCATAAAGGTTACATAAGTTGTAGAAAGTGGAAGTTTTAAAGAAGTTCCTAAGGCAATCAATATACTTGCAACAACCAAATTAACAGAAGCACGCAGCATATCAAATGCAGGATAATCTTTTTGGTTTTTTTCGTGGCTTACCAAAGCAAACTGCTTTTCAATACTCACTTTTACCTGTCGTGGTGTAATAGCCGCTATTCTTTCTGACAGTTTTATTGACATTCTTACAATAGTTCTGGCAAGTGAAGAAGAGGAAAAACGCTCATCACCATCGTCCTGACGACTTAAATCGATGGTTGTTTTAACCACACTTTTAGCTTTTCGCGAAGTAAAAAGTGTAATAACCATAACTAAACCGGCGAGTAGCAGAAAAAGTGTTGGCGTTTGCACCTTGCCCTTGAGTGAACTCATCAGGAAAAAATCAGGATCAACACCAGGATTGTTAATCAATGCTTTAAAAGATTCATATCCTGCCAACGGAACACCTATAAAATTTACCAAATCGTTTCCCGCAAATGCCATGGCTAGTGCAAATGTACCTGCCAGCACAACCGTTTTCAAAATATTTAGCTTAAACAGCCAATTGAACAACTGCAGCAAAATTGTAAAACCAACGAAACACCCGGCAATAATCAAAAAGGAATTGGACTTGATCCATATCCCAACATCCTCGGTAATGAAAGAAGCTCCTTTAACGCCTTTAATCAGCATGAAATAGATGATGGCCGTAATTGCAAAACCACCATACAAGGCTCCAAAATATTTTAATCGTTTCTCGAAACGGAAAGAAAAAAGCCAGCGCGTAAAAAACTGTACTATTGCCCCTACACTAAAAGCAATTACAACAGATAAAAGTATACCTGAAATGATCGCCAATGCCTTGGAAGTGTTAATGTAATCTCCCATATTCAAGCCCGATTCGCTCTCAACAAGCTTCATCATAGCTATGGCAACCGAAGCTCCCAACAATTCAAAAACTATTGAAACTGTAGTTGAAGTAGGCAAACCATAAGTGTTAAAAGTATCCAGTAATATTACATCTGTAATCATTACCGCAAGAAAAATCAGCATGATTTCAGAGAAATAGAACTTATCCGGATGAAATATTCCACTTCGGGCAATCTCCATCATGCCACTCGAAAAAGTTGCGCCAAATAGCACACCCAAGGCAGCAATAGCCATTATAACGCGAAAAGGAGCTGCTTTTGAGCCTATAGCCGAATTTAAAAAATTTACTGCATCATTACTTACACCAACCACTAAATCTGAAATTGCCAGGATAAAAAGAACAATTACCAGCGCTAAATAGATGTTTTCCACAGTTTTAAGCTTTCTGAAGTTTAGAACAGCGAAATTATAAAAAACATGTTAACTGTATGGATTAACTAAATAATTATTTATCAAGTGCTCAAAATCTTGTCATTTAAAAGTAATTGGATATTTTCGCTTCACCAAAACCAGTAGTAATGAAGAAGTTCTGCTTAGCTTTAGTTTTAAGCTTTAGTTTTTTTGTTTCTAATGCTCAGGATTCCCTTGTCTTTCAGCAAAAAGGAAGTCCTGTTTTAAGGGTGTTTTCAAATTTCGTTGCACCAATTGACGGAGACGATCAAAAAACATCATTTGAACTCAGAAGAGCTTATCTTGGATACCGTTACCAGCTTTATGAGCATTGGGAAGCAGCAATTGTGCTTGATATAGGAAGCCCGAACGATGACTCCCCTTATTCACTTTTAAAACGTTATGCCTATTTCAAAATTGCTTCGCTAACCTATAACTATAATAATTTGCGCGTACAGGCAGGTATTATTCCGCGTTATAGTATGCAGGCTCCCGAAAGCTTTTGGGGCAGAAGGTATATCGAAAAAGTATTTTTGGATGCTTATCGGTTTGCGCCAACTGCCGACATCGGAGTTGGGCTGGATTATACTGTTAACAAAAACCTTTCGCTCTATATGGCACTGATGAATGGAGAGGGCTATGATCAGTTGCAACATGACAATACCTATGAATGGTCTGTAGGTGTGAATTATCTGCCTGCGAAATGGCTTTTTTTCAGAATTAATCTTGATTACTCCAAAAAAGCTGTTTCTGAAACAATGAGCTCATTTTTTACAGGATTAAGGTTTAAAAATGATTTAGTTTTTGGTGCAGAGTATAATCTACTTCATAACGAAGGATTTGAAAAGGGTACCAACCGCAGTGGCTACAGCATATACGGACATAAGACCTGGAGTCAAAAGTATAGTGTTTTTGCCCGCTTCGATTGGTTGCAATCAAATATTCCTCAAGGCTTTAATCACCCCTGGAATTTAGCCAAAGATGGCTCAGCCCTCATCTATGGTTTGGAATACTATCCAAAACCAAAAATTCATATATCAATGAATTATCAGGATTGGTTTCCGGCTGCCAATGATCTTGATAACAATAAAGCACTGTATATTAATCTGGAGTTCAGGCTATGAAAAAAGAGTGGCATATATTGATTTTGATAATGCTGTCGCTGGCAGCGTTTTCATGTCGCAAATCAGATTATTCAACTAGTGGCGATTTTGTTGTTGTTCGCGACAATGGTTTTGGAACAGGAAACAGAACCTTCAATGCAAATGAATCCTACCTTATTGATGGCCTTGTTTTTGTAAATGATGGACAAACGCTTACTATTGAGGCAGGAACCGTTGTAAGGTTCAGAGCCGGACAAGCCGATCAGGCTTCAGCACTTATTGTTGCGCGGGGAGGAAAAATTATTGCCAGGGGCAGCACAAATAATCCAATCATTTTTACGGCAGAAGCCGACGACTTAAATGGTTCTGTACCATTACGCACTCAAGGATTATGGGGAGGAGTGATTTTACTTGGCAATGCACCTGTAAATACCCCCTTTGGAGAAGCACAAATAGAAGGCATAACATTATCAGAACCCAGGGGTTGGTATGGCGGAAATAATCCAGAGGATAATTCGGGTTTTTTAGAATTTGTTTCAATAAGACACGCCGGAACAAACATTGGTCAAGGAAACGAAATAAATGGATTAACGCTCGGAGGTGTTGGCTCAGGCACTACAATCAATCATGTTGAGGTAGTTTCCAGCCTTGATGATGGCATAGAGTTTTTCGGTGGAACAGTAAATACAACGCATCTGGCTGTTGCCTTTACCGGTGATGATGCTTTTGATATCGACCTGGGTTATCAGGGTGTTAGTCAGTTTTGGCTGGCTATTCAATCCGGCTCTGATGGCGACCGGTTAATTGAAATTGATGGAAACAGTATTGACTACCCGGTGCAAAACCCTGTTACACAACCCGTAATTTCCAATGCAACACTGATTGGAAATCGCGGTAATAAAGGCGTTCAACTGATTAGTTTTGACAATTATGCAGCAGGAATTATTTGTAATTCAATTTTAGTGAATGAGGACAATGGAATACTACTTGAATATTCCGATTTCAGACCCTCCAGTTTCGATCATTTTTCAACGGGCATGCTGCAAATAGTAGCTAATACTTTTTTTCAGGTAAACGAAGATGATCCTAACACAATCTTTAGGGTAAGAGGTGTAAGTGGTGAATCTGTAGTTAGTCAACAGGAATTATTATCAGCCTATTTTCTTTCGGCTGATAATCACGTGAACAATCCTGGTTTTCAGATAGAACTTCAGCAGATGCAGTTAATTCCGGACGAGAGTTTTATTCATCCTGAATGGTACAGCCCGCAAAGCAACACTTTGCAAATTGTTGACTATTGCGGTGCTTTTGACAGATATTACTGGCTGGAAGGCTGGTCAATACTTGAAAACTCAGGTATTCTGATATATCCCTGATTATTCTCTTTTTACAAATACCAACTTCTTTAGATCATTACGTTTAATGCTTTCATGAAACTCATAAAAAGCTTGATATTGACTGGATTCCCATCTGCCAGCAAATAAACTTAGTGTTCTGATAATTATAAGCTGCTCGTCCAACGCTTTGATTTCCTGTTTATATGAGCCAAATTCTGATTCAATTGCTTTTGCTTCAAGAGATCGCTCTAACTGATATCCAACAGGAAAATTGATTAGCAGTGTATCCGAATATAATTCATCGTGATACACCGCAAAAGGAGTTTGTCTGGAACGAACCTTCGGAACAGCTGCTTCATAGGTTTTGAAAGGAGCAGCCGGAAGAAAAATTCTGTTGCCGCTTGTCGATCCCAATGCAAGCACATCAACTTGATAGCTTAAGGAAAGCTCAGGAATTCTGGATTTCTCCTCTGAAATATTTACCTGATCGATGGTATAGTTTTTCCAACCCGTATTTTTCCCGAGCTGCTTTCTGATTTCTCGTGGATCGAGCGATGGATAATGACTGATGTTATCATAATGTAATCCGCGATGAAGCCTATCTACAGTTAGCCTGGCATTACCATTTGGCTCAATCAACAAGTTAGTTGCACTGAAACTCTGATTATGACGGATATCGTAGCGGGGTGTTTTTACTAAAGTACTGCCATTTTCCTTGATCAGCAAGGCAGGCCTGTTGTCAGTAAAATCACCCAAAAACCCGAATGGCATTTTCTGGCTTGTACATTCCATCCAAATGGTGTCTGAATCCAATGGCAAGCAAAGTATCACATGATTAAACTGATTGGCAGTAAATTCATCCTCCAATTCATAGGCGTTTGAGCCAGCTTTGACCAACGAATAGTAAGATTCAATTCCAGCCTCATGGAATAATGCTTGTGTGTAATTTGTAAGCGCTTTACAATCACCATAACCCAATTCGTGAACTGTATTGGCATTAAAAGGCTGAAATCCACCAATCCCTAATTGTATGCTAACATATCGGGTGTGGGCCTGCATATACTCGTAAATGGCTTTCGCCTTTTCGTAGGGTTCGGGGTAGTTTTCAGTGATCTTTCTAACATCCTCCTTGGCCGCCTCGGGCAATTCCAGCCGGCCTTCCTGCAAAAGATGAATCCATTTGCCCAGACTTGCCCAGCTTTCATTGCTGCCTTCATAGCCATCAAATTTAAAATGAACCGGAGCCAGCATTACGCCTGAAGTTCGACTTCTGATATCAACTGCAAAAGGCTCCCATTCGATCGCAGGCATCGCAGCAAATTTCCAGGTACGTGATATACGGTCTTCACCTTCCAAAACTTCTGGCTCTGCGGAACCATAAGTTTTAATTTGAAAAGCTTTATCGGGCGCTGTGTTAAGAATCAGGCTTGCTTTCAGTACACTCTGACCATATTCTTCGATCGGACTGAAGAAATATGTAAAAAAATTATGCTTCTTAGTAATTTTATAGGCATATTCAACAATTACAGGATAGGTTGTTGGCTCATAGCTATAATACAATACCCTGTTCTCTTCATACAGAGAGAAACCCGAAACTGCACTATAGTCATTGAAGTCCTTCTTCTTGATCTTCTTCTCTTCTCCATCACCATATGTTATTGATCCGGAGATAAACTCTGCAGTCGAAAATTCGTCATAAGGAATTACAATTCTGCTTTTGTCTTTAGCTTTCTTGTTTAAAAGCAAATACTTTACCTGGTAAATCCATTCGATACCATTGTTTTTTAAAGTGTTTATAGTAAGTGTTTTATCTAAAACTACATTGTCGGCGTTTTTCAACAAAACCGAATCAATTTGCTGAGCAAAAAGCAAATTGGCGCTAAATAATAATACTAAAACAGAAAAATAATAGCGCATACTCTACAGCTTTGAAACGACAATGATTTCATCTTCCTTTTGAACCACCTGATCAAAAAAGGCTTTCAGCAGTTCATAATCGTTAAATCCAAAAAAGGATTGATTAATTTGCAATTCCGTAGATAGCTGTATCTGCGCACCTGACTGAAGAATAGTGTATTTATAAACGCATGTATTATCCGGCAGGGCAAATGCCACACTTTCGGGAGCTTCCTCCACTTTATAGCCCGGAGGTAATGAAATTCGAATTGTTTTACTATGTGATTTCGGATACACAAAATCAACCGGAAAATGTCTTTTCTCCTCCTTAAAAGGATTTGATTCGAGGCGTGAAAACAGCATGGGTTGAATATAGAGCACATCCTGCTCTGCAGTTTCATCAAGCGGTTTAATATCATAGCGATACACTTGCTCAAAAGGTTTAAACCAATCTTTCAGGTTATTGTGATTTATTTCAATCAGATCAAAACCAGTATGTTCGCTTTCAAAAGCTTCTATAAATGCCTCATCATTTTGGTGTTTGTTGTATTCATAAGCCATTTCGGCTGCAATATGCTGGGTTGCCTGCAGGGTTGTACGTGCCTGTATTATTCCGTTGGGAGCAATCATTAATTGCGAAATTTCTTTTTCTACGGCTTGATTTTGCAGCGAAATATCAATAAACCCGGATCTTCCAAACTTTTTACTGATAATGCGTCCTTCGCTGTTAATGGCCCGCTCCGGAAGCAAGTAGAAAGGCAGGTTATCATCTGTGGCATCCATCACAAATTCCTGACTGCCAAGTTTGCAATAGGCCAGCACATAATTAAACTTTGAAAGCATAGGATGCGCTTTGATTATAATGCCGTTATCTCTTGTACTTGAAATGACAGGATCGGCATCAAAACCCAGCTCACGCAGGAGCATAACCAATAGTAAATTAACCTCTGCCACATTACCTGATTGTTCATTAATTGCCTTTGGCAAAGAATTGCTCGTGTAAACAGACCTTATTTTGTTCCATTTAACATTGTTCTTTACCCAGGTATGCGCCAGATGCAACATTTGAATACTATCAGCCGTTTGCGCTGTTATTTCAGCAACCACTTCCTTTACCGCACCTGGGCGGTTTAGTGCATAGCCAAAATGATCTGATGACAACAATTCTTTATCAATCTTTTCCCAGCTACCTGTAATATCCTTATAAACACCGAATTTTTGCTGGTAAGCCATCAATTCAAATTCGATGCCAGAATAATAATTCACCGGATGATTCATATAAGGTTCGCTTTTCAATGCCGGAACATCATCAATTCGGAAACGAAAATCATGTACTACATAGTTTCCGGAAAACCCACTGTTGGCAACGCCCGGAAAGTGACCTATTGACGTGCTGCTTTCATTGATATCCAGCATCAAAAAACCTTTCATGTTTTGCTTGAAAGTAAAAAACTCCGGATAGGAGAATCGGTATTCACTGAAAACTGCAGGAATATCGCGCTGAAATCTCCAGTCAGGCACAGCACCTAACAAATCCGAAACAATAGTATATTCCAAATCAAATATGCTTCCGGCTTTGAGCTGAGGAATTGAAAAGTTAGCACTATACAGATAATCTGAAATGCGCTCTTCAAAAATATCCTTCTTGTCAAGCTCAGTTTTTTCAATCGAACCATCAACAAGGTTAAAAGTAACGGCCTTTAGTTTGGTAATCTTTTCGCCTTCCAGTGATACGCCGCGCCATAGTTTAAGTTTAAAATCACCATAAGAAGTTGCTTCCTGATCAAAAATCTTAATACGTAAATGACGCGTATATACCAGCTCAAGGTCTTCTTTGGCATTAAACTGATAGGTTACTTCGCCAAAATCACCCAGGATAAGTGCTTTGGCATTTGTATCTGCCTCACAACGGGTCATTTCCAGATCTTTCTGGTCAATTTTTCCATATTTCATTGGTGCTCTTTGGGCATGGATAACTTCACTCATCCCGATCAGCAGTGCTAAAACAATAATCGGCACTGCAAGCGTTTTAAAATGGTTTTTGGTCATGGATAATGTAAATTTAAGGTGAGAATTCCTGATTGTTTGTTACCTTGATTAGTTGCTGGTTCAAAAATATAAAATGTATTAATAAGCCTGCCAAAATATTAGCTACAACTTACAATTTAAATTTTTTCTAAATAAAAAAAGGCGCATAAGCTATGCACCTTCTTGTTATACAACGAATTATAAGTTATTCAAATTCAGGCTTCATACCCAATTCATACATTATAAAACCATACATATCTGCACTTTCTTCAATCTGCTTGGAGGTAGGTTTTCCTGCGCCATGGCCTGCCTGTGTTTCAATACGCACTAACACAGGATTGTTGCCTTTATGCTTAGCCTGAAGTTCGGCCATAAATTTAAAAGTATGCGCTGGTACTACCCTGTCGTCATGATCTGCAGTAATGGCAAGCGTAGCTGGATACTCCACGCCTGACTTAATATTGTGAAGAGGAGAATAGCCATAGAGATACTCAAACATCTCCGGGCTGTCGTCACTGCGGCCATAATCACCCGCCCAGGCCCATCCAATAGTAAACAAATGATAACGAAGCATATCCATCACACCAACGATAGGAATGGCTACCCGAAACAATTCAGGTCGTTGTGTCATGCAGGCGCCAACAAGCAATCCTCCATTGGATCCTCCAAGTATAGCCAGTTTTTGGGAGTTTGTATATTTTTCTGAAATAAGAAACTCGGCAGCACCAATAAAGTCATCAAACACATTTTGCTTTTCCATTTTTGTTCCGGCTTTATGCCATGCCTCACCATATTCTCCACCACCACGCAGGTTCACCATTACAAATATTCCACCCTGTTCAAGGAAAGGCAATCTGGTAACACTAAACGAAGGCGTTAAGCTTACATTAAATCCACCATAACCATAAAGCAAAAGTGGATTATTCCCGTTTTTCACAACGGATTTATGGTGAACAATAAACAATGGAATCCGTGTACCATCCTTGCTTTCAAAAAACAATTGTTCAGTTACATAATCCTCTGGGTTAAAACTTACTTCACTGCTGCTATATAAGGTTGACTTGTGTGTGCTGATCTTGTATTCATAAACACTTGAAGGAAAAGTAAAGGAAGTAAACCCATAAAAGGCCTGGTCGTCTCCCCTGTCGCCGCTGAAGCCAGCAATAGTTCCGGGGGCAGGAAGTTCCAGTTGATGAACTTTTTTACCCGTGTAATCATAAAAGTAAGCCTTGCTTTGAGCGTCTTCGAGGTATTGGGCATAAATCAAATCACCAACCATTTGCACTGATTGTAGCACATTGTCAGTTTCTGCAATAAAAGTTTTCCAATTTGATTTATCCGGATTTTCAGGATCGACCAACATCACTTTATTCATCGGTGCCTCATCGTTGGTCACCACCATTAATTTTCCATCCAGATGATCGGCAACACTGTATTCTTTTTCAAATCCATCAGCAATTTTAATAAAATCACTTTGCATATTATTTGTATTCTTTACATACAAAGCATTACCCGAAGTAGCTTGTGATTCGCTGATCATTAAAAACTGCTTGTCCTCTGTAAGATAAGCATAAAAATTACGCTGGGGATTTTCCTTGTCATCAAAAATCAACTGATCATTTGTCTGCGGTGTACCCAGCTTGTGATAAAACACTTTATGAAACTCATTACTGCCTTTGAGCTCCATTCCTTCTTCCGGAGCATCATAAGCACTATAGAAAAACCCATCCCGGAACCAGGAAATCCCGGAAAATTTTACCCATTTAATCGTATCAGCCAGCATCGATCTGTCAGAAAGATTCATCACCACAATCTCATTCCAGTCGCTGCCACCACGACTTATACTATATGCCAGATATTTGCCATCATCTGAAGGGCTTAGGCCTGCCAAAGCAATCGTACCATCTTCCGAAAAATTACTCGGGTCAAGCAGCACTTGGGGCTCTTCTGCAGGATCGCTCATAGTGTATAAAACGCTCTGGTTTTGTAAGCCATCGTTTTTAAAAATGTACCAACGTCCTCCCTTTTTAAATGGCACACCACTTTTAGGATAATTCCAGATTGTTTCAAGTCGCTTTTCAAGCGCATCCCTGAAAGGAATGTTTTCCAGATAGGCGCGTGTAATTTTGTTTTGAGCTGCAACCCATTCAGCCGTTTCTTTGGAATTATCATCCTCGAGCCAGCGATAAGGATCACTCACAATCGTTCCAAAATATTCATCCTTTGTATCATCCTTTCGGGTTTCAGGATAAGAGATTTGTTGCGCTGGCAGATTTGTTATCATCAGCATAAGAGCCATAGCAATTAGTATTTTCTTTTTCATTTGTTATAATATTTGTAATAAAATGTATATAAGGCGCTTATATAACAAGCTTTAATGAATCAACATATTTAATTAATCATAAAATCATCTGCAAAACTAATCATTCCTTTGCGGGTATTGGCAACCCTTCTATCCATGGTGCACCTGCCTGCTGCAATTTTTTTGCCAGTTCAGGCAAATCTTTCTGGTAAATTTTATCCAACTGCTGTTGAATTGGCGCAAAAAGCGTTTTCGCATTTTCCAGGCTTTCGCGTAATAGTGGCGTTGGTCCATAAGTAGATCGTGAGCTACCTGTCACAGCAACGGTTAAATAATTATTAACTGTTTGATGCGTACGCTCGCCAATGGCATTTTTAGCCGGATTGCCGTTAAGCTGATAGTCAATTGCATCAAGTTCTTTTTTTATTTCTGCAAATTTCCTTGTAAACTCAGCCGGATCCACAGCAGTGCGATCAAGCGCTTGCTCTAATAGTGCCAGTCTGTTTTTACTTTCCGACAAAACACGTGATGCAGCTGAAGTAGCTTTGCGCATGGCTTGCACTTCATCCCAGAACTGAGCCACCAAAATGGGATCAGCTCCTTTCAGGCTGCCATTGCGCATCGCCTTCACTTCAAAGCTGGTTGGGTCTGACAGAAATACTATTTCACCCTTTTCCCTTTTTACCAGCCTGGCATAATATGTTCCGGGCGCCACCATTACAGATCGCGGTTCCCATTCCGAAACCTTCGAACCTAAAGCAACAACGGGTGGTTTCTGCAAATTCCAGCTTGTCCGGCTTATACCTTTTTTGTTGGGCACTTCAATACTTTTTACAAAATTACTTTCGCTATCAGCAATTTGAATCATAAGCTTTGGAGCTTCTTCATTAAGCTCAGCTGCCAGACTATCCCATGAAGGAAAGTCTACTGATCTCTTCTCCTTTATTGCGTCTTTCTCTTTTTGCTGCCTTTGTTCTTTTAAAGAGGGAAAGCTATCTTTAAGGTAGGTTGTAAATGTTACTCCAAAAGGTGGATTATCTGCCGCATAATAACTATCCCCTTGTGAAGCTTTTTGAGACCCGCCAAGCACCTGACGCTCAATATACCACCAGGCATCGCGGGGAGTAAAGAGCAAAGCTTCTTCGTCAAGCATTTCTGCTGATATTTCTCGTAATGGGCTATAGTCGTCAAGAATGTAAAAACCTCTTCCAAATGAGGCCCCAACCAAATCATTTTCACGCTTTTGAATAGCCAAATCACGGAAAGAAATTACAGGCAATCCACCTTTTAACTGAATCCAGTTTTTGCCGCCATCTGGAGTAAAATAAATTCCAAATTCCGTTGCCAAGAAAAGCAAATCCGATTTTACATGATCCTGAACGATTCGCCAAAGCAAGGTGCGTTCAGGGAGATTCTGACTAATTGACGACCAGCTTTTTCCTTTATCCTTACTAACATATGCGTAGGGTTTAAAATCCCCATATTTATGATTGTCCAGCACTACATAAACGGTATTTTCATCAAACAAATCAGCTTTGATATCATTCACAAAAGCTGTTTTTGGCAGTCCTGGCAAGTTCCCTACTTCAATTTTTCTCCAGTTGGCACCACCATCTTCTGTTACCTGTATTATTCCGTCATCCGTACCAGCATAAATAAGACCTTCTTTTACAGGTGATTCTGACAAAGATGTGATGCTGTTATAATCAGACATAGCATAAAGATCCCAAGGAGCATCCCATCCCCAGTTTTGATCCATCAGTGGAAGTGTCACACGTTCCTGATTACGTGTTAAATCTTGGGAGATAGCTTCCCAACTATCACCTCTGTTTTCAGATTTCCACACACGTTGAGAAGCAAAATAAAGCCTCTTTGGATCATGTGGACTCACTAAAATAGGGGCATCCCAGTTGTAACGTTCCGGAGCCTCATCAATATCAGGCTGTGGTTTAATGTAAACTATCTCGCCTGTTTTCCGGTCAAAACGCACCAGGTTTCCCTGTTGCCACTGCGAATAAAGAATATCCGGATTTCCTGGCTCGGTGGCTGGTTGGTGCCCGTCACCAAAAAGAGTAACAAACCAATCTGCGTTTCGGATGCCATGAACATTGTCAGTTCGTGAGGGGCCGCCCTGTGTATTGTTGTCCTGTGTGCCGCCATAAACATTGTAAAAAGGAAAATCATCATCAACAGCCACTTTGTAAAACTGTGTAACGGGCAGGTTGGCTATAAATTTCCAATGCGCCATATCATCAAAGCTTTCATAAAGACCACCATCGTTTCCCAAAAGCACATAATCAGGATCTGACTTCCTGAAAGCGATCGCATGATTATCAACATGCACATTACGATGATGCATGGGTTTAAACGTCTTGCCCCCATCATCCGACACTTGCAAGCGAACGTCCATTAAAAATATTTTATCAAACTGATGGGGCGAGGCATAAAGCTCCTGATAATAATGCGGCCCGGTTCCTCCGGCTACAACATCCGACATTTTCTGCCAGTTTGCTCCCCTGTTATCTGAGCGGAAAACACCACCACTCCTCCTGTCGAGTTCAATAGCAGCGTAAACTACATCAGGTTGCTGAGCTGAAATAGCAAGGCCTATTTTTCCCATATTCCCTTTTGGAAGGCCTGATTTTAACTTTATCCAGTTTAAGCCTCCATCTTCCGACCGATAAATCGCTGTGTTAGGACCACCACCCATATACGCAGCTACGGTACGATGCCTTTGCCATGTTGCCGCATACAAACGATCAGGATTTCGGGGATCAATTAATAAATCAGTCGCTCCTGTCCATTCCTGATCTCCAAGCACTTGATTCCAGCTTGCTCCGCCATCAACAGATTTAAAAACTCCTCGTTCACCACCTTTAGACCATAGCGGCCCTTGTGCTGCCACCCATATTGTATTGGGATCATTTGGATGAATAATGATTTTTGAAATGTGCTCGCTGTTTTTTAATCCCATGTTTTTCCAGCTATTTCCTCCATCTTCGCTGCGATAAACGCCATCCCCATAGCCCACATGCCTTCCACCAACATTTTCGCCAGTTCCTGCCCAAATCACTTCTGCATTTGAAGGGTCAATTGCCAAACAACCAATCGAATAGGATCCCTGTTGGTCAAAAACAGCTTTCCAGGTGGTTCCTGAATTCTCTGTTTTCCAAATACCACCTGAACCAACAGCAACATACCAGGTATTTTCGTTTTCAGGATGAATCAGAATGTCAGCAATACGACCAGCCATGAGGGCAGGCCCGATATTCCGAAACTCCAAACCTTTAAAAGTTTCTGCATTTAAAGCTTCAGGTGTTTTATTAAGCTTCTGTGCATCCGCTTTACCAACTGTTAAGGTTAATAAAAAAGCAGTCACCAGAAAAAAATAAAATGGTTTCATGGATTTACTTGTTAGATAATTATTAGCATGGCAATTTACAATTTTTTAATATGAAAACAGCTTACTGTCATTTTCATTTGGAAATATTGTATTTAGAAATTCTTCTAAATAAATCAGCTGAGCAACCCAGATAAGCTTGATGTTGTCTGCCTATTACTTAAAAAAGTATAATTCAGATAAGCTCATTCAGGCATTTTGTAATTTTGCACTATAATTCAACGGCATGAAGTCAATTACACTATTTCGATCTTTTGTTTTCAGTCTTTTGTTTTTTGCGCTATCGTCGCATGCTCAAATACTTGAACCCGTTAAATGGGATTTTACAACTGAAAAAATCTCAGAAACCAAGCATAATCTCATCTTTACAGCTGAGATAGAGCCAAAGTGGCATCTTTATTCGCAGGACATACCTATGTCGCCTCCTGCCACTACATTTAATTTTAGTGCCAACCAAAAAGTCAGATTTATTGGTGATGTAACTGAGTCTCCTTCCACTGAACAATATGATCCCAACTTTGATATGGTCTTAAAGTTCTTTTCAGGAGAAGCTGTTTTTAAGCAGGAGGTGGAAGTGCTTACTGATGAAACTGTTACTATTGAAGGTGTACTCGAATTTATGTGCTGTGACGATATGCGTTGCCTGCCTCCATCAGAAGTTGATTTCTCCTTCACACTAGAAGGAACGAAAACTTTGCCTGACTTCAGTCCTCAAACTGCTGCGCCACAAAATCAGGTGCTCGATCCGGTAGCTTGGTCTTACGATATCAAAAAAACAAGCAAAGATGCCATTGATTTAATCTTTACTGCCAAGATAGATGATGGATTTCACTTATACTCTTTGGATATTCCGGAAAACGGCCCACTGCCGACTGAATTTACTTTCAATACTTCAGATGCTTATAAAGCTTCTGCCAAGGTTTACGAAACCTCTGAAGGAAAAATAAAATATGATGAGATATTCGAGATGGATATCAAATCATTTGAAAATGAAGCTGTATTTGTTCAACCGCTGGAAATTACAGCTGAGATGCCTGTAACTATCTCAGGTGAAATAGCATACATGGTATGCAATGATGTAGGTTGTGTGGCACTGTACCATGATTTTGAATTGGTTTTTGACGGTAATACCATTTCGCCTGTTGATGCACAACAAACAGCAACTAAAAGCGAACCTGCTAAGCAAGCAAAAGCAGATATCACAGGTGGTAATGCTTCGCTTTGGGGGTTCTTTTTTCTGGCTTTCCTCGGAGGACTGGCAGCTATTTTAACACCCTGTGTTTTTCCTATGATTCCTATGACTGTTTCTTTTTTCATGAAGGACAAGGACGAAGACAAACTCAAAGGAAAATTACAGGCTATTGTTTATGGCTTGGCAATCATTGCAATCTACACCTTAATAGGTTCAATACTGGCTGTTGTTGCCGGCCCTGATATTGCTAACTGGTTAAGTACGCATTGGCTGCCAAATATTCTTTTCTTCTTGATCTTTGTCATTTTTGCCGCTTCCTTCTTTGGGATGTTTGAAATAACCCTGCCGCACTGGCTCGTTAATAAATCTGATGCCAAAGCAGATAAAGGAGGATTTGTAGGGGCAATCTTTATGGCGCTTACCTTGGTTCTTGTTTCATTTAGCTGCACAGGGCCAATCGTCGGGACTATTTTGGTTGAATCAGCTGGCGGACAGGTTTTGAAACCAATTATTGGAATGTTTGGTTTTTCTTTGGCCTTTGCTTTGCCATTTACATTATTTGCCTTTTTCCCATCCTGGCTAAGCAATTTGCCTAAATCTGGTGGCTGGCTCAATTCTGTGAAGGTAGTTTTAGGTTTCCTCGAATTGGCGCTTGGTTTAAAATTTCTTAGCATTGCTGATCAAACCTATCACTGGGGACTTTTGGATCGTGAAATTTACCTTGCCTTCTGGATTGTTATCTTCTTCCTGATGGGGCTATATTTACTTGGTAAAATAAAATTCGCTCACGACTCTGATGTGCCTTACCTCGGTGTTCCACGGCTAATGTTTGCTATCATTACATTTTCTTTTGTTGTTTATTTAATTCCAGGTATGTTTGGCGCACCGCTTAAAGCACTTTCCGGCTATATCCCTCCAATGCATACACACGATTTTGATCTAAATACCATTATCAGGAACAATAGCAGCGGAGGGGGCTCCACGGCACTACTTACTGATCATGAAATGTGTGAAACACCAAAATATCACGAAAAATTGCATTTGCCGCACGGCTTGCAAGGCTATTTTGATTATGAGCAGGGACTAGCCTGTGCAAAAGCACTTGACAAACCTATTTTTATTGATTTTACAGGTCATGGCTGTGTAAACTGCCGCGAAATGGAAGCCAACGTTTGGAGCGACCCTGCAGTGCTATCCATATTGCGTGATGAGTATATCATCATTGCATTGTACGTGGATGATAAAACCAAACTACCTGAAGAAGAATGGGTGTTATCAGATTATGACGGAAAATGGAAAAAAACCATCGGACGAAAATATGCTGATTTTCAAATTAGCAAGTTTGGTGTGAATGCTCAACCATATTATGTGTTGATGGGACACGAAGGAAATGTGCTTACACAGCCCCGTGCTTATGATTTGGATGTGGATGCTTTTGTTGATTTCCTAAAAGAAGGTGTACGCAGTTATAAAGAGAATAAAACACTTTTTACAATCCCTGAATAAGATTAGTATTCAGCCAGTTAATGTATCAACTGGCTAATTGGAATAAAAAAAAGCCGGACCATAATTGCCCGGCTTTCTTTTTATTAAGAAATCGATTCGGCTTACATCCTGGCAAAATGTCCATAGAAAGCAGCAATTGTCTCAATTCCTTTGTAGAAATTTTCCAATGGATAATTCTCGTTAGGTGAATGTATGGCATCCGATTCAAGTCCAAAGCCCATCAAAACGGATTTCAATCCAAGTATTTCTTCAAAAGTTGAAATAATCGGAATACTTCCGCCGCTTCGCATCGGGATTGGCTGTTTGCCATAAACATCCATATATGCTTTCTCGGCTGCTTTGTAGGCAGGAAGATCAATAGGACATACATAAGCTTGTCCGCCATGCAGGTATTCAACATTAACTTTTACAGATTTTGGAGCTATTTTTTCAAAATATTCCTTGAAAAGCACTTCAATCTTTTTATGGTGTTGGTTCGGAACCAAACGACTTGATATTTTAGCATAAGCTTTCGATGGAAGCACTGTTTTAGCACCTTCACCCGTGTAACCACCCCAAATACCACAAACATCGAATGTTGGCCGAATGCCCGTATGCTCGATTGTTGTGTATCCTTTTTCTCCTTGCAGCTCTGCTACATCAATAGCTTTTTTGTATGCATCTGAACTGAAAGGAGCTTTATTTAAGAGCACCCTTTCTTCAGGTGAAGACTCAAGTACATCATCATAAAATCCAGGAATAGTAATATGATTGTTTTCGTCTGTCATAGAAGCAATTAGCTTCGACAACACATTAATTGGATTGGCAACGGCTCCACCAAACAATCCTGAATGAAGATCACGGTTAGGGCCGGTAACCTCCACCTGCCAATAGGCCAAACCACGCAAACCAGTTGTGATCGATGGCACATCAGGACCTATCATGCTGGTATCGGAAACCAGAATGACATCGGCCTTTAGCATTTCTTTATGTTCTTCGCACCATTTACCAAGATTAGGAGAACCTATTTCTTCCTCTCCTTCAATCATAAATTTCACATTGCAAGGCAAACTATCTGTGGCTACCAGCGTTTCAAAAGCCTTTGCATGCATAAATGCCTGGCCTTTGTCATCATCTGCACCCCTTGCCCATATTTTACCATCTCTGATTTCTGGTTCAAATGGCGGACTATTCCATAACTCAACAGGGTCAACAGGCATTACATCATAATGGCCGTAAACCAAGACGGTTGGAAGCGATGGATCGATGATTTTCTCACCAAAAACTACCGGATTACCATCAGAAGGTATTACTTCTGCCTTATCTGCCCCGGCTTTTAAAATACTATCACGCCAGTACTCAGCAGCTTTTTGCATATCAGGCTTGTGATCACTGAGCGAACTAATCGAAGGGATGCGAATCAGCCCAAACAGCTCTTCTAAAAATCTGTCTTTGTTGGATTCAATGTACGTTTTGATTTTTTCCATTACTAGAAGTTTATTGATAAATAAATTTTTGTAAAAATATAGAATTTCTTGCTTTTAGATCGCCTTTAAACGAGCCTTTTATTTGATAAAGTATTGGTTTATGCTTGTTTTAATGTTATTTAAGAAATAAATTATGAATCACTTAAAGATAGTTTTCTTTAAATCTTTACCGCCGATGCCATAGATACTTATTTTTAATAGTCAGTTTCTTAATTAGTGATTAGCTAAATATTTTTTAGTGGAGATATCGTTCAGATCAGCATCAATTGTTTACTGACATTTTCGATCATGCAAATCATAATATTCCAGAAATTTTTCATTGGCTGACAGGCCTCAAAAAGCTAACTTTGCCAGCCAAAGCTAAGAATTATGAAACCTATTCGGATTGCGATTAATGGATTTGGACGTATTGGGCGGATCACTTTCAGGCGATTGATGCTCAGAAATGATATGGAAGTTATTGCTATCAACGACCTTGCTGACACAGCCAATCTTGCCCATTTGTTAAAGTATGATTCGGTGCAGGGTGCATTTCAGGGCAATATTACAGCTCACAGTGATTATATAGTAGTGGATAACAAAAAAGTAATGGTTTTTAACCAAGCCGATCCGGCGCAGCTTCCCTGGAAGGATCTAGCCATAGATGTGGTAATTGAATCAACCGGCTTTTTTACGGAACCCGAGAAAGCCCGCCTCCATATCGATGCCTCCGGAGCCCGTAAAGTGATCATTTCGGCTCCAGCCAAAGATATACGTGAAGATGTTCCCTATATTGTTTTAGGTGTCAACGATCATTTGATCAACAGGGAAGATGACCTGATTTCGAATGCTTCTTGTACAACCAACAATGTAGCACCTTTGATAAAAATACTCCACGAAAACTGGGGTGTACAAAAAGGATTCATCACAACTGTGCACTCCTATACCAAAGATCAAAATCTTGTGGATGGTCCGCACAAGGATTGGCGTCGCGGACGTGCTGCTGCGCACTCAATCGTGCCAACCACAACCGGTGCTGCCAAAGCTGCTACCAGAATTTTTCCTCACCTAAAAGGAAATCTGGGAGGCGCAGGAATTCGTGTTCCAGTGCCTGATGGTTCGCTAACCGACCTCACTTGCACCTTGGATAAATCAACCAGTGTGGAAGAAATAAATGCGGCTTTTAAAGCTGCAGCCATGAAGGAATTTCAAGGAATTTTACAATACACTGAAGACCCTATTGTATCATCTGATGTAATTGGCAACACGCATTCAGCTGTTTTTGACGCCGGACTTACAGCTGTGTTGGGCGACAAAAACAAACTTGTAAAAGTGGTAGCCTGGTACGATAATGAAATGGGTTATGCCAGCCGCCTGGTTGAACTTATTGCCAAATTTGCCTGAGTCTTGGATCACTTCGATCAAATCGTTGTAGGAGGCGGCTTAGCCGGAAGTGTTTTGGTTTATCAACTGACTCAGCAAGGACAAAATGTTTGCTGGATACATTCCAAACAAAAGAAAAGCTCCACAGCTGTTGCTGCCGGACTAATTAACCCATTAGTATTCCGATACCTGACCCCTGTTTGGAAGGTTAACAAACTATTGCCTGAAGCCGTAAATTTCTATCAATCATTTGAAGCAATTTCAAAAAGAAAACTTTTGCATCCGATCACAATTGCAAAGGTTTTTGGTGATCAGGATGAGAACTTATGGCAAGAGAAAATGAAGAAATCAGCAATTGCCCAATGGGTTGATAGTATAGGCAAGATTCCTGATAACGATTTGCTTATTCAACCTTTTGGAGCGGGGTTTGTGCAGGGCTATTGGTTAGATACTGTTGTTTTTTTAGAAGAAATCAATAAGAATATTTCTAATCATACCTTGGTTTTATCTGAAAGTTTTGAGTTGAATCACCTACATATTGCAAACGAAGGAGTTACTTATAAAAACCGCATTCATGCCAGGAAAATCGTTTTCTGCGAAGGCTGGTTGGCTGTAAAGAATCCGCTTTTTGATTTTGTTCCTTTCCGACCTGTAAAAGGTGAATTACTTACACTTAAAATTGAAAACCTACAAAGCAAATATTTGCTCAATAAAGATGTTTTTTTATTGCCCTTAGGCAATGAGATGTTTCGATTGGGGTCAACCTATGATTGGGACGACCTGACTGATGAACCTACTGCAAAGGCTAAAGCCTATTTATTAGATAAGCTATCCATTTTTTTAAACGCAAAAATTGAAGTGATTGATCATCAAGCAGGTGTAAGGCCTGCTATTGCTGATCGTCGTCCGGTTGCAGGTTTGCATCCTGACTATCCTCAACTGGCAATTTTTAATGGATTGGGGGCGCGCGGGGTAATGATTGCTCCCTGGCTTGGGAAACAAATCGTTGAGCATTTACTTTACCAAAAACCTCCGGATCAAGAAATTAATTTGCAAAGATTTGTGAAGAAATAATGTTTCATTGCACAATTAAAATGGCAAATATTCCGTCCGCTATGGGACGGAATGGTCTTTTTTGAAATGTTTTTCTACCCATATTTGATCCCTGCGGGGATGAGAGGTTCAGATTCTGTTTTAAACGGATATTTAACAAACTATTTTAGATAAAAATGTCCGTGCCGGTAGGCACCAAATATGGGTAGAAAAACAGGATTACTAATTTAGGCGCCGTCCCGTCAGGGACGGAATTATGCTACAAATCAAACCTTTTCAATTCCAGTTTTTCACCATCAAAAACAGCATAAGTAAAATTGGTTACCCAGTCGCCAAGAATAACCATTCTGGACTTTTCATTCAAGGGATAATCGAGCGGAATGTGCCGGTGTCCGAAAATATAATAATCGTGCTGCTCACCAGCCTTAATAAGGCTTTGGCAATAGTGATAAAGCATTTCTTCCTCAGGAACAATTTGAAAATTACTTTTCTCCTCGCGTGCTACATTAGCAATCCTGCTTTTATGTGAGAAGTATAGACCCATCCTTGTTCCAATATCAGGATGCAGCCAACGAAAAAGCCACTGATTAAAGCGATTCTCGAAAACCTTTTTTAAAAATTTATAGCCATTATCTCCCGGACCCAATCCATCTCCATGAGCCAGATATAACCTTCTACCATAAAACTCTCTGACTTGTGGGTTGCGATGCAAGCTGATACCAGCTTCTTTTTGCAAATAATCAAAAGCCCAAATATCATGGTTTCCCCTGAAGATGTGCACGGGAATTCCACTATCAGTGATTTCTGCCAACTTCCCTAAAAGCCTCACATAACCTTTTGGCACCACCGTTTTGTATTCAAACCAAAAATCAAACACATCTCCCATCAAAAAGATTTCGGCAGCCTTATAACGAATGCTTTCGAGCCAGGAAACCAGCTTTTTCTCCCGTTTCAAACTGCTTTCATGATCAGGTACTCCCAGATGAAAATCTGAGGCAAAAAAGATGTGTTTGCCCTCTTGTGACATGTTTTTTTAAACAATATCTTTTTGTAATAACTCTTTGATTATTTTTGTCATTAATGGCTGTGCTCTTCCGGCTGCATCAACAACTTCCTCATGAGATATTTCCTGAATTTTTCCTTTCACTCCAAGATCGGAGATTACAGAAACAGCAAAAACAGGTAAATTCATATGTCGTGCAACAATCACTTCGGGCACTGTGGACATACCCACAGCATCCGCGCCAATTACCCTGATATAATAATATTCGGCAGGAGTTTCAAAAGTAGGTCCGGAAACCGCTGCATAAACACCTTCGTGCACTTTAATGTTTAGGTTTCTGGCAACCTTATGAGCTGTCTGAAGAATTCTTCTGTCATAGGCTTCACTCATATCAGGGAAACGCGTACCCAAACGATCATCATTTCTACCTATCAATGGGTTTGGCATTAAATTAATATGGTCATTGATAAACATTAGATCGCCAACTTCAAAGTCTGGATTTAATCCTCCGCTTGCATTCGATACAATCAATAGTTTTATTCCAAGCATTTTCATAACTCTGACAGGAAATGTGAGCTCGGCTGGGGAATAACCCTCATAAAAATGAAAACGGCCTTGCATAGCAATTATCTTTCGACCACTTAGTTTGCCGAAAATTAAGCGTCCCTGATGGCCATGCACGGTAGAAACGGGAAAATGGGGTATTTTTTCGTAGGAAATTGCAGAAACTATTTCCATCTCATCGACCAAACCTCCCAGTCCGGTGCCCAGTATTACTCCTATTTCAGGCTGAAAATCTTCAATCGACCGAATATAATTAACGGTCTGCTGCAGTTGTTCTAACATATTCTTTTAGCTGTTGATCAAAACTTTGCTGCTCCTCTTCGTGAAATTTAACCTCCACGGGAACATAAAACAATGGTATATTTTTAAACAGGCTAAAGTACGGAGAATCGATCAAACGCATGGCATCTTTTTCAGTTGTAACGATTATCTTGTTTTTTCCAAGAATGTTTTCATATTCATTTACAATGCGATACATATCCTTTTTTCGAAAAGTATGATGATCAGGGAAATCAATTGTCACAAGCTCAGTACACTTCTTTTGCAGAAATTCCTGAAAAGGATAAGGATTGGCTATGCCGCAAAACATTAAAATAGTTGATATCCTTCTTGGTACAGCAACTTTAGCTGCCTCACCTACAGGAATCATACGTCCATAATTAAGAAAGGAAAAATATAACTTTTGATGAGGTTTTGGTTGGATTATTTCAGTGAGTCTCCTGCGTGTAAATGGAGAAAAAACCTTTGGTGTTTTCGTAACAATAATTATATCAGCACGCTTGGCAGCAGCTGTAATATCCCTGAGCTGACCAGCCGGAAACAGAAAATCATTTGGGTAAAGGTTATGGAAATCTGTAAGCAAGATATTTAAACCAGGGTCAATAGCCCTATGCTGGAAAGCATCGTCAAGCAAAACTATTTGAGGAGGAGCTGCCAGTTCTAGCAGTGAATGAACTCCCCTGACTCTGTTTTCGTCAACGGCCACAATAATATCTTCAAATTTCTTATAATATTGCATTGGTTCATCACCAATTTCGCGATAAGTCATACTCCCTTTTGCCAGTAAAAAACCACTGGAACTTCTGCCATAACCCCTGCTTAATACAGCAGTTTTGTAATCATTTTTCAATAATCTGATTAAATATTCAATGTGTGGAGTTTTTCCAGTACCCCCCATTGCAAGATTACCAACACATATGACAGGTATTTGAAATCTTGTCGAACTTATTAAACCCCAGTCATATAACGCATGACGTAGCAGCAAAATAAGCTGATAAATCCAAATCAACGGCAATAACACAAAACGCATGTCCGACAAAGTTGAAAACTGGGTTACTAATAATCGATCCTGATCCTGAGCATTAACAAATTCAAAAATATGTAATTTTACGGTACTTTACAAAAAATGTTTCAACACTAGCTGACTCATAATTAGCTTGTTTATTCACAGTCGACAAGCCTTAGTGCTTCGTGCTGTGGTGTTTGTGAAAATATAAAAGAAGTTTACAAATTAAAACCAGATATAAAAACATGAAAATTAAAGATTTATTAATAACAATAACAGAAACTGCTGATTTGTCGTTGCAAGAATCTTACGATAATTCCGGCCTTTTAATAGGCGACGAATCTGCTGTTGTAAATAAAGCACTGATAGCACTTGATGTAACGGAAGCTGTTGTGCAAGAAGCTATTGCAAAAGACTGTGAACTTATTATTTCCCATCATCCTTTAATTTTTAAAGGCTTGAAACGAATTGGAAATACCAATATGGTTGAACGAACAGTAACAACAGCAATAAAAAACAATATTGCTATTGCAGCCATGCACACGAATCTCGACAATATTAAAAAAGGTGTAAATAGCAAATTAGCAGCCATTCTTGGAATTAGTAAAAACCTCCGGATACTTAACCCTGTATCTGGCAAACTAAAAAAGATCAGTGTTTTTTGCCCATTATCGCACGCTGAAAGGGTAAGAGAAGCAATGTTTGAGGTTGGTGCAGGTCATATCGGAGACTACGACAGTTGCAGTTTCAACACCAAAGGAACAGGCACATTCAGAGGTAACGAACAAACGAAGCCTTTTGTAGGCCAAATTGGACAAATTCATCAAGAGGAAGAAGTCAGGATAGAAACCATTATTCCTGATTTTAAGGTAAATAAAGTTATCAATAACATGATTTCAGCGCACCCCTATGAAGAAGTTGCCTATGATATTTATCCCCTTGAAAATATCCATCACGAAATTGGATCCGGAATGATTGGTGATTTAGAGATACCAATTGATGAAATTGAATTTTTAAAATTGATTCAGGAAAAATTAGGCTCGCCGGTTCTAAGGCATACTGAATTTACCGGAAAAAAAATACACAAGGTTGCTATTTGTGGAGGTTCCGGAGCATTTTTATTACAAAAAGCAAAATCATCAGGAGCTGATGCATTTGTTACAGCAGACTTAAAATATCATGACTTTTTTGAAGCAGATAACAAACTTCTGGTGGTGGATGCGGGGCATTTTGAAACAGAACAATTTACAAAAGATTTATTGGCCGAGTTGATTCGAAAAAAAATTCCTAATTTTGCAGCCCTGATTTCAGACGTGCATACAAATGCAGTCAGGTATTTCCGATAATTATAAAAAATCATAATATGGCAGTTGAAAAGCAGGCTGATAAAGCAAAAGCCACCAAACAAACTCAGGTAGAAGAAGTTGCCGACGTGAGTGTAGAGCAAAAACTTGTTGCACTTTATTCACTTCAACAAATTGATTCACAAATCGATCGTATACGAATCATACGTGGTGAGCTTCCACTTGAAGTGCAGGATTTGGAAGATGAAATTGTTGGCCTTGAAACACGGGTTGATAACATCGACAACGAGATGAAAACTTTGTCGCAAGCCATCACCGAAAAGAAACAGGCCATCAAAGACAGCGAAGCCCTGATAAAGCGCTACGAAGAACAACAGCAAAATGTTCGTAATAACCGTGAATACGATTCTCTTTCAAAAGAAATTGAGTTTCAAACGCTTGAAATTCAATTATCGGAGAAACGCATAAAAGAGTTTTCTGATAAACTCGTTGAACTGGAAGAACTGATGAAGTCAGCAAAAGAAAAATTAAAAGAGCGTAGTGCTGACCTTGATGTAAAAAAATCAGAGCTTAACTCAATTGTTGAGGAAACAGAAAAGGACGAACAATTACTGATTGAAAAATCCAAAGAGAACGAAAAACTGATTGAAGATCGTTTGCTTGTTGCCTATAAAAGAATCAGAACCAATGCCAGAAATGGTTTGGCTGTTGTGCAAATTGAACGTGATGCCTGTGGCGGTTGCTTCAATAAAATTCCCCCACAACACCAACTCGATATCAGAATGCATAAAAAAATTATTGTATGTGAATATTGTGGTAGAATTTTAGTTGATCATGAAATTGCTGAGCATTATTCAGCTTAAACCAAACAAACTTGCTCAAAATAAGGGAATAACGAATAGTTGTTCCCTTTTTTGTTAGTTTTACACACTTAATCCATTGTGTATTGTGCTAAAAAAGCTGATAAATACAATATTTATTTTCATTGTGGTTTTTTTGCCTGAAAGCCTGATGAGTGCGGAATGGGAATTCAATCAAAATTGCAAAAAGGCTTATAGCTTAACACTCAACCTTCAATTTAGTGAAGCCAATGCCCAAATACTAAATCCATCAAACAGTTCTGAACTTACTGCTTGTCAGGCGTTGATTCATAATTATCAGGATTTTCTGAGTATTTTTATTTTAGAAGATGAACAGCTTTTTAAACAGAAAGAAAGGAACAGAAAAACACACCTCAGAATACTCGAGAATTTACCTGACAACGAGCCATTTAAGAGATGGTCCTTGGCTGTTGTAAACCTGCAGTGGGCTTTTAGCAGATTAAAATTTAAAGAATATTTTACTGCAGCTTTTGAAATCAGAAAGGCTTATTTTCTGTTGCAGGAAAATAATGAATTATTTCCCGAATTTGCTCCCAACCTGATTGGTTCTGGTTTACTAAACGCAATTTTGGGTACAGTTCCTCCAGACTATAAATGGGTTCTTAATATGGCCTCCATGGAAGGAAGCATTCATGAAGGCAGACGACAACTCTGGCAGCTGGCAGAAAAAGCCAAAACGGATAAAAACCTATCAATTTGGCTACCCGAAACACTCTTTTATCTCAGTTTTATAGAAATAAACCTAAACAAAGACCCTAAAGCAACACAAAGGGTTTTAGAAGAATTAGAAAACTTTGAAAATAAATCTGCACTGCTGGTATACGCTGAGGCCAATTTGCTTATGCGAAACGGTAAAAATGAACAAGCTAAAAACTTGTTGGCAACCCGCCATTCCCTAAAAACAGATATTCCATTTTATTACCTGGATTATCTGTATGCTGAAACTTTATCCCGCTCTTTAGACAGCATTGCCATACCCTATTATAAAAAATATGAAACAAATTTTTCGGGCCTGAATTATAAAGCTGACGCCCTGAGAAAGATTGCCTGGATGGCATTGATTAACGGAGATACAAGCTTGTTCCTAAGCAGGATGAAGCACGTTTTAAATTATAAATCCGTGCAAGTGGATGCTGATAAGCAGGCGGTTGAAGAAGCAAAAAACCAATTGATTTATCATCCGGAACTATTGAAAGTAAGGTTGCTTTTTGATGGCGGTTATTACAAACGTGCATTAAACGTATTAAATGAAATAGATGAGTTTGCTTTGTTACAAAAAGATGCAATTGAATACTATTACAGAAAAGGAAGGATAGCTGATGAAACATCAAATACCAGTGATGCTGCACAATATTACGGACTAACAATTAAAACAGGGTATGACTTGCCTTACTATTATGCTGCAAATGCAGCTTTAAAGCTGGGTGAACTTTATGAGCAAAGTGGAGATATTGAGCAGGCAGGCTTTTATTTTCAGAAATGTCTTGAAATGAAACCTGCAGACTACAGGGTAAGCATTCACCAAAAAGCACAAGCAGGTCTCAATCGGATAAATAAAAAATGAGACAACAAATCAATGCTGCCTCATTATTTAGTATATCAATTTTCTTAAAATTTAAACCTGGCAGTCAGTGCAAAATGATTTGATGTAAAATCTTGTTTTGCTGCATTAGTTTGCCAGTTTGCTGAACTGTACAAATAATAATCATTTGACCTTTGACCATTTACGTATGCCAAATCCAGGCTAAAATCGCGCTCTGAATAGCCCAATCCAAAGGATAAATTAGTAAATTCAAAATCATTGCCTTGCGCATACGGACTGCCATAAATAGCATATCCTGCCCTGAAACTAAAATTGCTTAAGCGCCATTCCGTTCCAAACCGAAGATTGGAAGTAGCAGCGTAAAGATTATTAATAGCACCATTCTCATCTACAAAAACATTACCAACAGCACGCAATTTCATATTACTATAATCAACAAATTCATAATCAGCACTCAATGAACCATATTTTCCAATAATAAAAGCAATGCTACCTATTGCTTTCAGGGGAGTTGAAAGTTCATAATCAAACTCCCCTGTTGGAGAATCCTTGCGGTTGTATGTCATTTCATTGCTGTAAAATGGTACTAACCTCGCCTCAGTACTGGTATACCAAACATCATTCAGCCCATAGTAAAATGTTGGCGTATGAAAAGCAGCACCTATGCGTACCCAGTCAACCGGCCATAAAATAGCCCCCAACTTAAGGTTTATCCCCCATCCCCGCGTTTCAATAGTTTCTCTGTAGCTCCATTCATCAAAAAAAGGATCAGAATCTGTTACATCTGATTCTGAATAAATGCTTTCCTTAAAAAACCTGATATATGGTAATCCTACAGTTGCTCCTAAAAACAGTTTATCATCAAGATTAGCACTGGCAGCAAATAACCATTCGCTGCTTGACCCCCAGGTTTTCAATAGCTCCTGCTGCCTTATACCTCCTTGCGGAACCGGACTGGAGTAAAGCAGGTTTCCGTTATCATCACGAATCGTATCAATCACATAAACATACCATGCCGGATAAATATCAAAAGGAAACTGTTGTTCAATATCTTCAGGATAAGAATTCCAAACTTCATCCAGATAAATATCCACAAGCGAGTGCTCATCATTATCACCCCTGATAAAACTTCTGTTATTAAACGTATTGGTTTTATTCATTCCAAAAGCAATTTGATAATACTTCCATGGTGTTGAAGTAGTTCCTTCAGGAATTGGATTTGTAATAACAAAACCCAGATTACTAATTCCCAAATTGGTTCTGGAGTCTTCCCCAAACATACCATTATAGGTAGAGGCAGTTTTTGCTGTAGATATTTCTGGTGTAAACGTAAATTCTGAACTACGGTATAAACCCATACCAGCAGGGTTTGTACTTAGTGTTGAAAAATCAGCACCCAATGCACCGAAAGCACCACCCATGGCCATACTTCTGGCAGTTCCCTGATAATACGTTTGCGAAAATCTTAGTGCATCAACTTCATTCTGAGCATGCACCATTCCTGCTATCAACAACAAGCTAACTAATATTTTTATCCGTTTCATAGCGCAAAATTTTTTCGATTAAAAAACCCACAATTTACTGCATAGAGCATGTTTGTGGGTTTTTGAATATTTATTAATAACTTAATAATCCTGTTCAATTAATTATCTGCGTCCACCTCTTGAAGAGCTTCCGGATGAACTGCTTCCTCTGCTTGAGCTACCACTTGAGCTCGAACCTGATGAACTTCTTGAGATGGTACCAGAACTTCTGGAAGATGAACCTGTGCTTCTCGAAGGTGAGCTGTATGACCTTGTGCTATTACTGCGAGAAGGACTTGAATATGTTGGCGTCTGCCTTGTAGTTGAAGGAGTAGATTTATAGGACGAGCGCGAAGAAGATGATCTTGTAGTACTACTTCTTGTTTCGCGTTGCGGCCTTACATATTCTGAACTTGACCGGGGTTGGCGATCACTTGGAGATGAATATGTTTTTGGTCTTTCATAACGCTTTTGTGTTCTTGCAGAGCTGTTATCTGATGAAGGTCTTTGATAACGATTTCTGTATTCAGTAACCTTTTCACTGGCAGAAGGCCTTGCCTCACGCTGACTTGAAGTGGTTCTTTCCGTTTGCGGTCTTTCAATTCTGTTAGCAGTTCTATCTGGTCTTGCCTGACGGTCAGCCGACTGACTAGTACCAGCAGTACCTCTGCTATACCCATTGCTATTCCCTCTGGCCGAAGTAGTTTTATCTGTGCTTACACCAGATCCGGAAGCTCCGCTGCGTGTACCACGACTACTTACATATGTATCCTTGTTGTTATCACCTGATCTCATGCCTCTGGCACTTCCTGAAGTATGTGGTGTTCCACCTGCCAGGCTGCTTCTGTGACCATAATACCGGTAAGATCTGCCATCATTAGGATAGCCCCATCCTCCATCATAATAGCCATTCCAATAGCCATTCCAATAGCCGTGGTTATATCCGCTCCAGTAGGAACCTCCCCAGCCCCACCCCCAGCTCGGACCCCATGCATACCATGGATCATAGAAGAAAGGATCATAGTATCCCCATCCATAACTGTAATAAGGCCTGTACCAAGGACTATAATAAGATCTTCCATAATAAGGATAGCCGTAGCTATAGCCAAACGACCAACCAAATGGATATCCAACACCTAAATAAAAGCTGCTGCCTCCACAATCAAAACAATTGGTATTGTAAGTGTCATAATACCCAAAATTTGTAGAAGCTCCTGAACCAAATCTTCTTACTCTGCTGGCATAATCACTATCATAATAGGTTTCTGTAGTGGTATATGTTGTGCCGTCGGTTTCAGTAACCGTCTCAGATGTTTGATAAACAGGCTCAGCAGGAACGGTATTTACTTGCTGCGCAGCATCTTCCTCATAATAGGTTTCATAATCATAATTACTACTGCTCTTTACTGTTGCAGAAGTATAGGTTTTACTTGGAGTTGCTTCAGCCATTCTTTCCTGAGATTCAGTAGCTGCCCCACTATTGCTGCTTCTGGAATAATAGACATCATCATAAACAGCACCACTGGAAGCGCATCCTGCTGAAAGCAGAACCAGTGCGATGAAAGTTAAATTTAAAGTTTTCATTTTATCGTCCTCCTGACTTTTATGTGTTAACCCCGAGGGATTTTACTAATTTTGCATTTTGATCTAAAAAAATACAAATACTATACCAAAAATTCATGGCAAAGGAATTAACCACACGCGAAGATAATTATTCTCAATGGTACAATGATTTGGTTACCAAAGCAGATTTGGCCGAAAACTCAGCTGTAAGAGGATGTATGGTAATCAAACCTTACGGATATGGAATATGGGAGCGCATGCAACAGGCGCTGGATAAGATGTTTAAAGACACAGGACACGAAAACGCTTATTTTCCTCTTTTCATTCCAAAGTCATTTTTTAGCAAAGAAGCCAGCCATGTGGAAGGTTTTGCTAAAGAATGTGCTGTTGTAACACACTACAGGCTTAAAAATGATCCGGATGGAAAAGGAATTGTTGTAGATGAAGCTGCCAAATTGGAAGAGGAGCTGATTGTGCGTCCAACTTCTGAAACAATTATTTGGGATACTTACCGCGACTGGATACAAAGCTACCGCGACCTACCTTTGCTGATAAATCAGTGGGCTAACGTTGTGCGATGGGAAATGCGAACCCGATTGTTTTTACGCACGGCTGAATTTTTGTGGCAGGAAGGACACACTGCTCATGCTACTAAAGATGAAGCAATAGCTGAAGCTGAGCAGATGCTCAGGGTTTATGCAGAATTTGCAGAAGAATGGATGGCAGTACCTGTTTTACGAGGAGTAAAATCGCCCAATGAAAGATTTGCGGGTGCTGTTGAAACCTATTGTATCGAAGCATTGATGCAGGACGGAAAAGCGCTGCAGGCTGGAACCTCTCATTTTCTGGGACAGAATTTTGCCAAAGCCTTTGATGTGAAGTTTTTAAATAAAGAGAACAAACAGGACTACGTTTGGGCTACTTCCTGGGGTGTTTCTACACGTTTGATGGGAGCCCTTATTATGTCGCATTCAGATGACAACGGACTTGTACTTCCACCTAAACTTGCTCCTGTTCAGGTAGTTATTGTTCCGATTTACCGTAACGAAGAACAATATGCCCAAATTTCTGACAAAGCACATGAAATAAAAAAAGCGCTTGAAGAAAAAGGCATTCGGGTTAAATTTGATGGTCGCACAACACACAAACCCGGCTTCAAATTTGCTGAATGGGAGCTCAAAGGTGTTCCTTTACGCCTTGCTCTAGGGCCAAGAGATCTGGAAAACAATACCATTGAAGTAGCCCGACGCGACACACTGGAAAAAGAAATGCTGCACCTGCAAAATCTGGAACAAAAAGTTGCAAACTTATTGGAACAAATTCAAAAAAACCTTTTTCAAAAAGCTTTGGATTTTAGAGACGAAAATACTTTTAAAGTAGATAACTGGAACGATTTTAAAGAGCGAATCGAAAAAGGCGGTTTTGTGCTAGCACATTGGGACGGCACCGCTGAAACAGAGCAAAAAATCAAGGAAGAAACAAAAGCTACTATCAGGCTGATTCCGATCGAAGGCAAAAAAGAACCTGGCAAATGTATATTTTCCGGTCAGCCTTCCGATCTAAGAGTTTATTTTGCTAAAGCTTATTAGAAGTATAAAAAGCCTGTCAGAAAATTCCGACAGGCTTTTTGTTTTATCAGTCTCAATAAATTCAACTTTCCGGTTTAGCTGATTTTATGCTAGTCATGATTAAGCTTATCCAGGTTTTCCATACCCTTCATATTCATCGTTTTTGCCAATTTGCCTATGGATTCAAGCTCGATAGATCCGGTGAAGCTCATTACAACTACTTCCCCGCCATCTTCTGCTATCATGAGCATCTCGCTGATCTTGTTGCCATTTTCCTTCTTTGTAAGGAACTTAACTGTACCATCTTTTTCTTCTACCCTCATCAGCTCAGCAAAATCCTTGAAATTAACTGATTTATTCAATTCCGACATAAAATCAATTTTACTTTCTCTCAAAGAGTCTTCAAATATCAGGATTTTCATTCCATTGATCTGGTTTACCAAATCATTCAGTTCTTTTGCGTCCTCACCTTCCATATTCTGACTAAGCCCTGCTGCCAGTTTAAACATCTCAGAAGAGATATTTATGGAAGTGAAATATTCCTTTCCTGCATATTTTTCATACAGCTTGTCAATAGAAGTAGTTTGTGCTAACCCCATCAAAGGAAGAATAAAAACTACACTTAAAAATAATACGATCTTTTTCATGGTTCAAAAATTTAATGGTTATTTGTAAAATTTAAAATATTTCTGGTTTTATCAATTTCACTTAGACGACTTGTTGTTTCAATTCCGGTATTGATCCACCTGAGTCGTTCGATCTGCGTAATTCCCTCATCCAGCTTGTCGCTGGCCAAAACTGTTGAGTTCATTCCATCCGAAAGTTTTAACCCCACGTATTGAAGTGCTTTGCTGGCCTGAGCGTAAGCTTCAACGGGATCACTAAATGTATCCTGATGCAGGCGCTCCTGTTTAAAATCAAATAAGCTAAAAAACAGCAGTGCGACTGCTGCAACTGCAGCTAGCAAAGGCCATCTGAATGTTTTACTAAAATCTGATTTAGAATGGTTCAGCGAATTTTCAAAATTTGCTTCAAACCTTTTTTGATCAAGTTCGGGCAAAGTTTTTCCAATTTCAAACAAAGGTTTTATTCTTAAATGCTCTTTCGGAAGATCACTTTGCTCAAAATATGCTTTAAGCTGCCTTTCCTCTTCCAATGAGGTTTGGCCGTCAAAATACTTCTCAATGAGTGAATTAATATCAGGCATTTTCATAGTTGTGTTGTTGAATCAAATATTGTCTGAGCTGCTTGCGTGCACGCGAAAGGTTTACCCTTATGGCATTTAAGTTCATACCGGTTATCTCTGCAATTTCTTCAAACTCATATTGCTCTATATCGCGAAGTTGAACGATAATTTTTTGTTGCTCAGGTAACTTGCTGATCATGTGATGTATACTCCTCATATCATCTTTTTGCTCAGCAATGATATGTGGATCAATGGAACCAGAAGAACTGCCTTCATCGGAAGCCAAAGGAATGTTATACCTCCTTTTTGCTTTCAATTGATCCAGACAATAGTTTTTTGTTATCGTCATGGCCAGTGCTTCCTTACTTTTATATTGATCCAGCGATTTTCTCATCTTCCATAGCTTTAGATAAGTTTCTTGCACAGCATCCTCTGCTTCCTGCTCACTCGACAGCAGCCTTAAGCCTAGTCGGTAAAGCTTATTTTTAAATCCAAACATCTCTTGTTTAAAATCTTTCGAATTCATGGATACTGTTCTATTGGCAAGACGATCAAATTAGGAAATTATTACAACAAATACTAAAAACAGATTACATTAAACATAAAACTAACTCCCACAACTGCAAAATAAAACCCTCACAATTTAGAAACTTTCTTGATACTGTTTGGTCTGTCCGATTTTTGTTGCCCAGCATGTTTTTTTCTCTATTTTTGTTCTCTTAAGTTTTAGGAGTAGATCAGAATTCAATTTTTAATAATGTATAATTAAAACCTAACTAACTATGTTTAAAGGACATCCAAAAGGATTGATCATTGCGTTTTTCGCAAATATGGGGGAGCGCTTTGGCTTCTATACCATGATGGGTATTTTGGTGTTTTATCTTACAGCAAAGTACGGTTTAACCGAATCAAATGCAGGAGTTGTTTACAGTGTATTTTATGCACTAATTTATGGTCTTGCTCTTGTTGGTGGTATTGTTGCCGACAGAACCATGAATTATAAAGGGACAATTTTTGTTGGTTTAGTTACCATGCTGGCAGGTTACGTATTGATGACTATTCCAGGATTTGGACTGGTTTTCACTTTGGTTGCCTTGTTTGTTATTGCATTTGGCAACGGCCTTTTCAAAGGTAACCTTCAGGCAGTTGTTGGACAGATGTATGACGACCCTAAATATGCTCACTTGCGCGATTCTGCTTTTAGTGTTTTTTATATGGGTATTAATATTGGTGCTCTTTTTGCTCCCAGTGTTGCAGCCGGTATCATCAACTGGTTTATCAAATCGGAAGGATATTTACGCGACAATGAACTGCCAGCCCTGATTCATAAATATCAGGAAGGTATTTTAGGCGACACTACTCCCTTGCAGGTTTTAGCGTCTAAAGTTTCCGGATATAACGTAAGTCTGGAGCAATTACCGGAGTTCTCCGAAAAGTATCTTGCAGCTTACAGTGCTGGATTTAACTACGCATTTGGTGCAGCAGCACTAACAATGATTGTTTCTTTCCTTGTGTTCACGATGTTTAAAAATAAACTTCCTGATGTAAAGAAAAAGATTGTAAAGGAAGGCGAAAAAGTCATCGAAATGAGCAAAGAAGAAACCAAACAAAGGCTCACAGCTTTATTCCTGGTATTTGGTGTGGTAATTTTCTTCTGGATGGCATTCCACCAAAATGGTTTGACCATGAATTTCTTTGCACGTGACTACACAGAAACAACTGTTGGTCCGGGTACTTATCTGATCTTTAATATCTGGTCTTTGCTCTCTATCATTGTTGGTATTTTTGGACTGAGTGCACTTTTAAATAAAAAATCGAGCGCGAAGTCTAAATTTATTGGCGCAGCAGTTGCCTTCTTGGCAGCCATCGGGGTGTATTATTTTTATACCAATAATGCTGAGGTTAACCCTATTTCACCTGAGATTTTCCAGCATTTTAACCCTGCTATGATAGTATTGCTAACTCCCATTATTGTTGGTTTATTTGCCTGGCTCAACCGCAGAAAGATGGAGCCCTCAGCACCACGTAAAATTGGTATTGGGATGATCATTACTGCCTTTGGTTTTGTTATTCTTTTAGTAGGTTCGATCGGTCTGGATCCTTTCAAAGAATTGATGCCCGATTCGCCGCGCGTAAGTTCTTATTACCTCATCTCGACATATTTCACACTTACCATTGCTGAGCTATTCCTAAGTCCGATGGGTATTTCCTTTGTATCAAAAGTTTCTCCTCCTAAATATCAGGGGTTGATGCAGGGTGGCTGGCTTGGTGCCACTGCGCTGGGTAATCAGATGTTGTGGGTTGGTAGCTATTTATACGAACGCGTTGCTATCTGGCAGGTTTGGTCAATCTTTATTGTATTGTCACTAATCGCCGCCGCATTTATTTTCTCCATTATGAAAAAACTCGAAAAGGTTTCTTAACCAGTTTACAGATATTTTTAAAAGCCGCAAAAGAACAAACTTTTGCGGCTTTTTTTATGTCATTGAAAAGTTAACTTTGTAATATGAATTATCCCTGGGGCGATCAACGAAGGTTTAACAGCTATACAGCTTATTTTAAAAGGATTTTTGGAGGCCGTGTTCAAAAAATTAGTCTGGATGCTGGTTTCTCGTGCCCCAATCGCGATGGAAGCAAGGGAGTTGGCGGATGCACTTATTGCATAAACGACGCATTTAATCCTTCCTACTGCCAGCCCTCAAAATCAATCACCCAACAATTGGAAGAGGGAAAAGCATTTCATCAAAAACGTTATCGGCGGGCGAGTAAATACCTCGCCTATTTTCAAGCCTATTCAAATACCTATGCTGATATTGATACACTAAAAAAAAGATACCAGGAAGCACTTTCGGTTGAAGGAGTAATTGGTTTGGTTATCGGCACAAGACCTGATGTAGTGGACGATGAAAAACTTCAATTACTGGCTGAAATCCAAAAAGACCATTATATAATGGTGGAGTACGGGATAGAAAGCATTTATGATCAAACACTTAAAAGAATAAACAGGGGGCATGATTTTGCTGCATCCAGAAATGCCATTCTGAAAACTGCCGCTTTAAATATTCCCGTTGGAGCACATCTAATTTTTGGGTTACCTGGCGAAAGCCACCAAATGATGCTGGATGCAGCCGCTGTTTTATCAGATTTACCGCTAACTACGATTAAATTTCATCAGTTGCAAATTTTCAGAAATACTGCCATGGCTAAAGATTTTAAGCAAAACCCTGAAGCATTTCAGCTTTTCGATCTCGACAGCTATGTTGACTTTATTGTTTCTTTTACTGAACTGCTCTCCCCTAAAATAGTTATAGAACGTTTCGCCGGAGAGGTACCTCCCCGCTTTTTAATATCATCTCCATTTGGCAATCTTCGCTATGATGCTGTATTACAGCTCATAGAAAAAGAATTGATAAAGCGGGATACTTTTCAGGGTAAAAAATTAATGATTAAAAAAAATGTTTTGTAATTTGGCAGTCGTAAACAGACGTTTGCAAAACATCAAGATTTTAATTATTTTTGTTTCATTCAACAATTTACTTAACCTAAAATTACAATTATGAGAAAATTTACTTTTTCAATTTTCACATTAATGGCTTTTATGCTTGTATCATTCAGCACACAAGCACAAAACCGTGATATCCTCTACGAAGATGACTTCGAGAGTTACACAGTGGGAGATTATCTCGCTGAAAGCAATCCGGATTGGTGGACTACCTGGTCAGATCTTCCCGGATCAGCAGAAGATGCTGTTATTTCTGACGAACAAGCCGAGTCAGGAGTGAATTCTGTATTGGTTTCAGGAACCAACGATATGGTTCTGAAACTTGGAAACAAAACCTCAGGACTTTATTATGTTGATTTTGATATGTTTGTGCCTGAAGGTATGGCAGGTTACTACAACATTCAGCATTATGAAGCACCTGGCGTGGAATGGGCTTTTGAAATCTATTTTAAAGATGACGGAACCGGATTTATGAATGCTGGTGGCGACAATGCAGCTACCTTTAATTATACACAAGGAGTATGGTTCTCTGTTGAAAATGTTATAGATCTCAACAATGACTGGGCTCAGGTATACTTTGACAGCGAAATGATTTACGAATGGCAGTTTAGCTTACAAGCTCAAGGCGACCCGGGTTTATTGCAGTTAGGTGCTGTAAACTTCTATGCCGGAGCTGAAACAGGCGAAACACCTATGTATTATTTTGACGATGTTGTATTTGAAGCCGACATCGAACAAGAGCTTTATTTTGACAATTTCGACGATTATACAGTAGGTGATTATATCGCTGTGGTTGACCCGGATAACTGGACAACATGGAGTGATTTACCTGGCAGTGCAGAAGATGCTTTAATACTTGATGAACAGTCCTATAGCCCTAATAATTCTGTAAAAGTAGATGGTACTACTGATTTGGTATTTAAAATGGGCAACAAAACTTCCGGCAGCTATGTAATTGATTTTGCCTATTATGTGCCAAGTGGCTTTGGTGCTTATTACAACTTCCAGCACTATGAAGAACCAGGTGTGGAATGGGCTTTCGAAGTTTATTTTGCTGAAGATGGTACAGGGTATATGAATGCAGGAGGCGACAACGCAGCTACCTTTACTTATGACCACGATGAGTGGATTGATATAACTAATGTAGTTGATTTGGATGAAGACTGGGCTCAGGTTTACTTTGATGATGTAATGATTTACGAATGGCAATTCAGTCTTGGTGCCCAAGGTGATGTGAACATCCTCCAAATGGGTGGTATTAATTTCTATGCCGGCGCTCCTGAAGGAGAAACACCAACCTATTATTTTGATGACCTGGAATGGGTTGCATTGGTTCCACCAGCACAAGATCCTACTATCGATATCAACCCTGCTCAAATTCTGACAACTCTGCCAGAAGGCGAAACAGAAACAATTACCCGTACGCTGGGTAATACAGGCGAAAGCTTGCTGGTTTATGATATCGTAACTTCTTTTGATGAGCCTGCAAAAAAAGCTTCCTCACCAATCGTTTCTACTGCTCAGATCGGTCGTTCAAATGGTGTTCCGGTTGCCGCTCCTAATTACACTCCCGGCCCTGCTGCTCCCGCCAATCGCGATGTTACACTCACTTACAGCGGCGAAAATGCTTCTGCAATTGGTTTAACAAATGCCAATCAATGGCGTGTTGCTGCACGTTTCCCTGCTGATATGGTAAATCCTTATAACGGCATGTATCTTACTGCTGTGGATGTATTTATCAACGATCCAGCTGATGATCATAAAATTATGATCTGGGATATGGGTTCAATCAACCTTCCAGGTCCGGGCGAATTGGTTTATGAACAAGATTTCTTCCCTAACATTGGTGACTGGACTACTGTTGTATTAACACAACCAGTTTATGTTAGTGGACGTGACCTTTGGGTAGGTTACTGGATGGATCAGCCTGCTGGTATCTTCCCCGCTGGTGTTGATGCAGGCCCTGCTGTACCGGATGGTGACTGGATTTCTTCAGGACCAGGATGGGGTCACCTTTCTGACAACCCTGATCTGGATGCTAACTGGAATATCAGAGCCATGCTTACTGGTGAAGCCGGATCTGTTTGGTTGACTGTTTCTCCCACAGCTGGTGAAGTGGAAGCAGGCGAATCTGATGACATCACCATTGATTTGGATGCATCAGGTCTCACTCCTCAAACTATCTACAAGGGTAAAATGCACGTAAGAAGCAATGACCCTGCTAATCAACAGATTAATATTAGTGTGTGGATCACCGTATTGGTTGGATTAAACGAAAATGGCGAGCAGACTTATGTTTCTGTTTATCCTAACCCTGCAAATGATGTGCTGTTCCTGAAAGGTAATACTGAAATCAGCACCATCACACTGAGCAATACGCTCGGACAGGTGGTTTATGAAGGTACTGTTGGTCAAAATGAAACCCGCATTGCAACTGATGCTTTTGAAACAGGTATGTATATACTTACTATTCAAACAGTGAATGGTACTGCAACCCAAAAAATTATGATTGAATAATCTTAATTGAAATAAACAAAAAGGGACCTCTTAGCTGAGGTCCCTTTTTTATTTGGCAAAATTTGTTTTTGAATCCATAAGAATACTGAAAATCTTAGCAGGCTAAAAGGTTTCAGGTATTGTTAGCATAAAAAAATGCCACACAATAAGGATATTATTATTCAAATTGTTAAGCTTTGAAGATTGTATTAAAATCAGGTTGGGGAACTATGGAAAGAAGTCCCGGATTATTAAATCAACTTCAACCCCCGATTAATCACACTAGTTAGTTCAGGTCGCTGTGTTTTAATCGTATCAAGCTGTTTGCGCAATTCCAGCTGCAGCTGTTCATTTTCCTTTCGCTGACTGAGTAATTCCAGGATTTCCATGGGCAGCAACCAATCGTATGGAAACTGCGCTGAAACCCATTGCCAAATGGCTTCTGATGCATCCGGTTTTAAGTTGTTCTCACGAATCTCCCTCAACTGCCCATATTTTTTATGTAACTGCTTTTGAAGATCGGAATAGTTTATTTTGTGCGTTTTCTCTTTGGGTAAAGGATACTCCAAACCAAAAGCATCAGGGTCAGCAGGGCCATTATATGCAGATACAACTGATTCACCAATAGCCATATCATACATCCCCCAGGAGGGATCAAAAAGCACTTTATCCTGATAAGTAACCAAACAGTCTGAAAAACTCAATAACAGCAAGTTACCTTCTTTACGGACTACATTTCTCAAAACTCCTTTTACCCTTATCCCCGATTCAAATTCAAAAGCACATGATTTATTCATAACTATGCCGAGTTCGGCCAGGTCATTGTCAGTAAGAAACCGTGGCGGCTTGATGGCATCTTTGATCCGTCCGATAGGAGAGCCAAAACCATCATTATGAGTTGCTTTTCCATGACCTTCCAACTCTTTACTTTTATATGATAAGCTTGTTGGTCCTGTTGATTTCACATACACCGCCTGATTCTGATGCATAAGATAATCGGTAAAAGTGCCGGAAACCTGCAGACCCGAGCTGTAAACGAGGGTTGCTGTATTGCCAGACTCAATAGCTTTTAAAACACCCTCAATTCCTCCTTTGCGAAGCGCCATGCGACCTGCAAACTCATCCAGCACCTTTGTCAGATGAGCAAAGTCAGGTGTAACAAACAATTGAGGTTGTGGTTTGGTAATATCAAAATTGTAGTAAACAGCATCAATGGTGTAAGGAAGCTTTTTCACCTTATCACTCATTGCACCAGCACTTTCGCCAATGGAAGAAAGCAATCCAGCGCCATAGATTTTAGGATCATCCAATGTGCCGATCAAACCATATTCAACAGTCCACCAGTGTAAGTTACGAATAAGTGCCATTTCTGAGGGCAGACCCAATTCAGCTTCCTTCTGCTCAAGATCACGCTCTGCAGCTTCAATATCAACAGCAGGAGTATGCGGATCAGCTTTAAGAATAGAAAGATACCTGATGGCTTCATACAAGGCAAAATCAGCAGCAGAAGAGAAGGCTTTTGAGCCTATTTCACCAAAATACCTTAGATATTCAGCGTATTCCGGATCACTGATAATTGGAGCATGACCAGCAGCTTCGTGTATAATATCCGGAGCAGGAGTGTATTCGATCTGATCAAAAGGACGGATGTCGGCTGCGATCACCAGCACATTATAAGCCTGAAATTCCATAAATGCTGCTGGTGGGATAAAACCATCCACAGTAACAGCAGCCCAACCAATTTTCGCCAGAATCTGATTCATGGTATCAATGTCCGGAATCTGCTCAATGCTAATCCCTGTTTTTTGTAAACCATCCAAATAAGTCTGATGAGCCTTATCCTTAAGAAAATCTACATTTTGACGCATCACAAAACGCCATACCGCATGATCCTGCCAGGTGTAGGCATTATAAGGCTGGTCAATAATTAAACGATATAGATGCTTTGGTAAACGAGCTAAAACTGGATTATCAATCATAGTATCTAATTTAGAATGGTTTTAGATAATTCAAAAATAAGTAAAAGGAATTACATGATGGCAAGCGCAAACATTTAAAATGTCGGAAAAAATCTTAAATAAGCTTAAAGCTCAGTCATTTCCAATATTATCAAGCATTGGAACAAATCGAAAAGCCCCATGCTGCTCCTTTACTATATCACCATTTTCAAGCTTTGTGATGCGTAGCATATCCTGCTGATCACCAGCACCTAAAGGTATTACCATGATCCCACCCGGCTTCAGCTGATCAATTAAGGCCTGAGGTATTTCAGGTGCTGCAGCTGTAATCAAAATTCTGTCGAAAGGGGCATATGAATTTAGTCCAATATTTCCATCACCTAAAAAGAGGTTAAGCTTGTAAGGCAGATGATGCTGTACAAAAGCCTTTGTTCTTATAAAAAGTTTTCGCTGCCTTTCGATGCTGTAGACTTTTGCTCCCATCTCAGCCAAAACACTGGCCTGATAGGCCGATCCTGTACCAATTTCCAATACCTTTAACCCTCGCCTGATTGCGAGTAGCTGTGTTTGAAAAGCAACAGTATAGGGTTGAGAAATGGTTTGTCCTGATCCAATAGGAAATGGTTTATCCTGATAGGCAAACTCTAAAAATGATGAATCCAGAAAAATATGCCTTGGAATCTTTTCCATAGCCTGCAACACTGCTTCATCAGTAATATCTTTTTGTCGCAGGCTTTCAATTAATTTCTTTCTTAATCCTTTGTGTCGGTACGAATCCATCATTTGTATCAAAGTAGCAATTTAGAGTAATTCTAAAAATGAAGTGAGCGAAATTAGCAATAAGCAGTCGACAAAAAAAGTTACTTTTGCACAAAAGTATCGCTTATGTTGAAAATAGGGGTTTTAGGAGCCGGCCATTTAGGCAAAATTCATTTGAAATGTATACAGCAAATACCTGAATATGAGCTGATAGGATTTTATGATCCGGATATCGATAATGCCAAAAAAGTTGCCGAAGATTTTAATTTAAAAGCCTTTGATTCTATTGATAGCCTGATTGAAGCCACTGATGTTGTTGACATTGTTACGCCAACCGTTTCACATTTCAGCTGCGCAGCTCAATCGCTTGGTAAATCACGTCATGTTTTTATTGAAAAACCTGTTGTAGCCACTCCAGCCGAAGCTAATGAGCTGATCAAGCTTGCCCGCGAATCTCATGTTAAAGTTCAGGTAGGCCATGTTGAAAGATTCAACCCTGCGTTTCTGGCAGTTCAAAACAGCCTGAATAATCCGCTGTTTATTGAAGCACATCGTTTGGCACAATTCAACCCAAGAGGGACTGATGTACCGGTTATTCTCGATTTAATGGTTCACGATATTGATATTGTTTTGAGTTCTATTCGCTCAAAAGTAAAAAGTATCAGCGCCAGTGGTGTTGCAGTCGTAAGCGACACACCGGATATTACCAATGCGCGTATTACTTTTGAAAATGGTGCAGTGGCCAATTTAACAGCAAGTCGTATCTCCCTAAAAAATATGCGTAAAGCACGATTTTTTCAGAAGGATGCCTATATCACCGTTGATTTTCTGGAAAAACAAAGTGAAATTGTACGTATGAAAAGCATCAATAAGGAACCCGATGATCCAATGGCTATGGTTCTTGATTTAGGTGAAGGAAAAGGTTCAAAACAAATTTCGTTTGAAAAACCGGAAATTTCACCGGTTAATGCCATAAAAATGGAGCTGGAAAAATTTTACGAAGCCATCGTAAACGACCAAACACCAGCTGTAAGTATTCAGGATGGAGTGGAAGTACTCAAACTTGCTCACCTGATTTTAGAAGAAGTGAATAAAAATGTAAGCCAGATTAAATAATAGTTGCAATCGTGTGCAATAAGGCAGTCTGAACAGTCGTTAGATGATATTATAAGGTGAACCAGATTTTTATGCAGGGGATTTTACGCAACACACAACAATTACTCCTTTTTGCGGCCATTGGATTAGGTATCTTAACTTCATGCAATAAATTTGAAGGTGAGCAGACTATTCCCGCCTATATTCAAATAGATACCGTACAACTAAATACCGATTACTTTTCGCAGGGCAGCAGCACACATAATATTACGGATGTTTGGGTGTATGTAAATGACCGGCTTGTTGGGGCTTTTGAGCTACCCGCTACAATACCGGTTTTGGCCCGGGGAAAACAAAAGCTCGAAATCAGACCTGGCATTAAATTAAACGGAATAGGCGGAACAAGGGTTCCTTATCCTTTCTATCAGCCTTATACCCTGAGTGATTTTAACTTTATTGAAGACAGCGTTGTTAAGCTTAATCCTGTAACAAGTTATTACAACACAACAAATTTTGCCTGGATTGAAGACTTTGAAAATGCCAGTATTTCAATTGAAAAAACAAGTCAGAGCGACACTTCCATCTATAAAACAAATCCTATAAATAGTCCGGAAGCATTGCTTTCTGAGTTTTCATCTTACTCCGGCGTAATAAGTTTGGATGAGCAAAAAAGTGGTTTCAAACTTGCATCATTTAACGCTTTTATTCTGCCTGGTGGAGGAAACCCCGTAATGTTGGAAATTGATTACAAGTGCACTGAAAGAATCGGTGTTGGTTTGTTTGCTGAAATCAATGGAACAATAGTGGATTTGCCTCTCGTAGTTATTAACAGAAGTGAAAACTGGAACAAGATATATATCAATTTAGGACCTAATGTAAGTGCTTACAACGAGGCTTCAAATTTTAAAATATATTTTGAAGGCAACATCAATGAGGGTGATGCTAAATATTATCTCGATAACATCAAATTAGTTTACAGATCAAATTCCTGATGAACAGAAAGTTACAAGTTGCAAAATATTTGATTTTAGACTGGTTGGCAGCTGTTTTGGCCTGGGCACTGTTCTATTTTTTCAGGAAACAATCAGAAGACCCCAGTTTTCATGAGTATTTCGAGATTATTTTTCAGGACCCCAACTTCTGGTACGGCATAATTTTTATTCCACTGGGCTGGTTACTGCTGTATACTATTGTGGGCACCTACCGCAGAATATACCGCAAAGCTCGTTTAAAAGAACTCGGACAAACTTTTATTATCACACTGATTGGGGTTACGGTAATCTTTTTTGTGGCGATACTCGATGATGTAATTGTCACCTATAAATCATATTACCAATCTTTTACAATGCTCTTTGTGCTTCATTTCCTGTTTACCTATGCAGGAAGATTAGCACTTACTTCAGTTACAGTGCGTAAAATTCACAGAAAAGAAATTGGATTCAACACTGTTATTGTTGGCAGTAATGGTAATGCACTGGCCATTTACAAAGAAATTGAAAATCAGGAACGTTCAGCAGGAAATATCTTTGTTGGCTTTGCCAGTGTTTACGACAAGGATGATTACAAAATTGGAGAATACCTGCCCCGGCTTGGCTCATACAAAGACATAAAAAAAATTGTAGAGGAACATCAGGTTGAAGAAGTGATTATTGCCATTGAACGTACTGAAACTGATACTATTGACAACATCATTGCCTTGTTGGAAGATACTCCTGCCGTTATTAAGATTATACCGATCATGCAGGATATCCTTTTTGGATCTGTAAAGCTTTCAGGAATCTGGCATGCACCGCTTATTCAAATCTCCCCTGATTTGATGCCGGCATGGCAGCAATCAGTAAAACGGCTGATTGATGTAGTGGTTTCGATTATTGCAATGGTTCTGCTTATACCCTTGTACATTTTCACTGCTCTTGGAGTGATTTTTTCTTCCAGAGGACCAATCCTATATTCACAGGAACGCATCGGAGTGAGAGGAAAGCCATTTAAGATGCATAAATTCAGAAGTATGTATTCAGACGCCGAAAAGGCAGGCCCTCAATTATCAAGGGAAGACGATCCCCGCATAACACCTTTTGGCAAATTCATTCGAAAAGTAAGACTGGATGAGATCCCTCAGTTCTACACGGTGTTAAAAGGTGATATGTCATTGGTAGGTCCCCGACCTGAACGTCAGTATTATATCGACCAAATTGTAAAAAGGGCGCCCCACTATCGCTTACTGTTAAAAGTTAAGCCAGGTATTACTAGCTGGGGGCAGGTAAAATATGGGTATGCCTCTGATGTGGACGAGATGATCGAAAGGCTTAAATACGACATCCTCTATATTGAAAACATGAGTCTAGCAATGGATGTGAAAATTCTTATTTATACCGTGCTGATCGTGCTCCAGGGACGTGGAAAATAATTACAACTGTCCGTGTTCAATCAAGGTAACGATTGTTTCTATTAACTCATCCTCCCCTTCAGGATCGTAATCTGACTTAAGGTTATAACCCCATATTCGCGCAAAACCCTGATAAAAAAAAGCAGTAAACCCACCTCTAAGCTCTTTTACCAGATTATAGGAAGTATTACCTGTTTCGCGATCGATAAGTTTAAGAAGAATTTTTCCTTGTGTAAAAGTCAGATCGCGCAATTCTCCGCCAAATTCCTCATTGATTTCTTTTTCTGCTTTACGCATGATGCGTCTTCTTTCTCGGTCATTCTTAGCATTCACTAGCTCTTTATCATACTCTCTTAGCTTAATACCCGCCAGTTTGGCATAAGGATATACTTTTTTTACATGATAAATCAATCGCTCAACTTTTCTGATATCCCGTCGGCTATCAAAGAGGCGCATGGCGTAAACATTTACCTCAGGAAGTGTCATAATGAGTGTAGTATCGCCATGTTCTACCTTAGCTAACACCACCAGTGTATCTGCTATACCGGTTGTATCTGCAGCTTGCTGCGTAAAAGCATTCGCCTGAAACGCCAAAAGCAATATCAAAGTAAAGGTAAATTTACGCATCATGTAGCGCAAAAAAGCAAGTTCTGTGCCAAAGTTATTTCTGGTCAAGCTACCTTAAGCTTCGAAAGTCCGGCTTTGCTAAATTTCTTTTCAGCATATTCCTTATTCACAACAAGCTTTTTCACTGTTTTCTTTGAGGGTAGTTCAAACATATCATCTGTAAGCAGTGCCTCCAAAATAGAACGCAGCCCACGTGCTCCAAGCTTAAACTCAATGGATTTTTCTACAACAAAATCGAGCACCTCATCTTCAATGATAAGCTGAACACCATCCATTTCAAATAATTTGGTAAATTGTTTAACCAAAGCATTTTTTGGATTTGTGAGGATAAGCTTCAATGTCTCTGCATCCAATGGGTTGAGGTAAGTCAGTATAGGCAAACGGCCAACAATTTCAGGAATTAAACCAAACTTTTTCAAGTCGGCAGGTGATATGTATTGCAGCATATTTTGCTTATCTACCTGAAGAGACTTATCACTGCCATAGCCAATTACATTAGTACGTGTACGAGCTGCTATAATACGCTCAATACCATCAAAAGCACCGCCGGCAACAAATAGAATATTACTTGTATTTACCTGAATCATTTTTTGTTCAGGATGTTTTCTTCCTCCTTGTGGTGGCACATTAACCATGGTACCTTCCAAAAGCTTGAGGAGCGCCTGCTGCACTCCCTCGCCCGAAACATCTCTTGTGATACTGGGATTATCACTCTTTCGTGCAATCTTATCCAACTCATCGATAAAAACAATTCCGCGCTCTGCTGAAGACACGTCATAATCAGCTGCCTGAAGCAGCCTCGACAAAATGCTTTCGACATCTTCGCCAACATATCCGGCCTCCGTAAGCACTGTGGCATCAGCAATGGCAAATGGAACATGCAACATACGAGCGATAGTACGGGCTAGCAGCGTTTTACCTGTTCCGGTTTCGCCAACAAGGATAATATTGGACTTTTCTATTTCAACATCATCTTTTGTAACGGGCTGGCTTATTCTTTTGTAATGATTGTAAACCGCTACTGCAAGTACTCTTTTTGCTTCATCCTGCCCGATGACGTATTGATCCAGAAAGTTTTTGATTTCCTGCGGTTTAAGCAGGGTAAAATCTGGCAGGTTTTGGCGATTTCCTTTGTGTTGCAATTCTTCCTTCAGAATTAACTGTGCCTGATCTACACATTGATCGCAGATATGTGCTTCCATACCAGATATCAACAGCGCAGTATCCTTGCGGGCTTTGCCACAAAAAGAACAATAATCACCCTTTTTTGCCATATTACTTTGCCTTGTTTCTAATTAATACCTCATCAATCATACCATATTCTTTAGCCTCTTCAGCCGTCATCCAGTAATCACGGTCCGAATCCTTCCATATCTTTTTATAGGTTTGGCCACTATGACTGGCAATGATTTCGTATAATTCTTTCTTCAGTTTTTGAATTTCACGGGCTGTAATTTCGATATCTGAAGCCTGACCCTGTGCACCTCCCATTGGCTGATGAATAAGCACCCTGGAATGTTTGAGCGCTGTACGCTTGCCTGCTGCTCCGGCACAAAGCAAAACTGCACCCATTGAGGCTGCCATTCCTGTGCAGATTGTTGCCACATCCGGATTAATATATTGCATTGTATCATAAATACCCAGTCCGGCATAAACTGACCCTCCCGGTGTATTCAGGTAAATCTGAATGTCGCGCTTGGAATCAACAGATTCAAGGAAAAGCAATTGCGCCTGAATAATATTCGCAACATAATCATCCACTGGCACCCCCAGAAAGATGATGCGATCCATCATCAATCGTGAGAAAACATCCATTGTTGCAATATTGAGCTGACGTTCCTCTATGATAGTTGGAGAAATATAGTTTTGTACTGTTGAAGTATATTTTTCAAGTCCAAGACTGTTTATTCCCAGATGTTTGGTAGCATATTTATGAAATTCGTTATTCATCTGCACTTTCGTTTTTGTTATTATTCTCTTCGTTAACTTTTTCTACAAAATCATTATAAGACATTGTTTCTTCCTGCAGCGTCATCTCTTCTTTGAAGTATGCCGCAAGTTTACGCTCGAAAACCTCGTTATGAATCCGCTGACGCTCTTCTTTGTTTTCAAGGAAAGAATCTACAACGCCATCCATCCTTTTACTCATTTCTTCATCCATATTGGTCATGCCAATATTAGCAAAAAGATACGACTTCATTCGTTCTCTGATTTCCTCTTCCTTTACATCTAAATTTTCATTTGATTTAAGCAGCTCAGCCTCAATAATTTGCCACTTAATGCTATTGGCATATTTCGTATCATATTCGGCTTCCACAGTATCTTTGGTAAGCTTTCCTTCTGAATTATAAACCAGCCAACGCTTCAAAAATTCATCCGGCAGCGGAGCATCAAAGGTTTCGATCAGCTGATCAACAGCCTTGGTGAAGAAATAACGGTCTGATTCACTTTCGTGCTGCTGCTCAATAACTTCTTTAATTTTATTGCGAAAGGCCTGTTCATCTTTGATTTCAGCGCCTGGAAAAATCTTTTCAAACAATTCTTCATTCAGGCTGGCTTTTTCCTCATGCAAAACTTCTTCGATGATCATATTAAAATCTGAAGCAGCAAGCCCCTTATTTTCTTCATCCAGTTCCAGCATTTTTACTACAGCTTCTTCATCCTCAACGGCTTTAGCAAAATTAAAGATAAACTCAGCTCCAACTTCTTTGCCAATCAGCATCTCACGCGCTTCAGCTGATTTAATTTGGTCCATATGAAAAGTGATTTCCTTTTCGAAGCCACCATCTACCTCTTCGCCTTTTTCATTTGCTTCAGCAAGCTTCACATTAACTTTATCGTCTTTTCCAATTGTTTCGGGCTGTGTAACAACCGGATTTCCTTCCAGAATATTATCGATGGTTTTCTGTATATCTTCCTCAGTGGCTTCAATTCGGATATAGTTAGCAACCTGTTCTTTGAGTTTGAGCTCAAATTCAGGCATGAGTGCCAGCTCAAAAGAAAACTCAAAGTTTTCGCGTTGGTCATCATCCTCAAAAGCTTCGGGACCTGACAATGGCATTGGATAGCCAATCACAGGCAACTTTTGCTCAATGATATAATTGTTGAGGTTATCAGAAACCAGCTGATTCACTTTGTCTGCCAAAACAGCCTTCCCATACATTTTTTTCACCAAACCAAAAGGCACTTTCCCTGGCCTGAAACCAGGCATTGAAGCTTTACGCTGATAGGATTTCAGTGATTCGTTTACTTCTTTTTCGTAATCATTCTTATCAAGGCTGATTTGGATCTTTGCCGTTAAATCTGTCAACGGTTCCTTCGTGATATTCATATAGGATTCAGGTTAAATAAATAAGTATCTGTTACTTTCGTGGCTGTGTTAGCCAACGACTGCCAATCATTTTAATAAAACAAACACAAAAATCTGTTTCAACTCCGGTTTTACAAAACTTTTATCAAGTAATATGCTATCCGGATGACACAGATTTTTGGCTAAGTTATTAAGCTGTGCGGATGAAGGGACTCGAACCCCCACGCCTTTCGGCACCAGATCCTAAGTCTGGCGCGGCTACCAATTACGCCACATCCGCTTGTGTTGCAATTAAACGCCTCGTTTTTGCGGCTGCAAATATACGATACTTTTTTCAGACTACACACTTCTACACTTTTTCGTGGCACTAATTTTAGTAAAACATTTCTCAGTAATTGAAAAACAGCTTTAAATATTGATAGTCACTAATCTTCTATCTAACAATTTGACCAGAAAATAACATTATTTTGTAAGCTTGCGAGTCTATAATTCAACTGTAAAACAGATAAAATGCTATTTCAGCAATATAAGCTGCTGCATTCACTTTTATTATCAGAATAATTCAGCTGAAAAAGAAATAGGCTTTTAACTAAACTAAAAATCCTAATTTTGCGTTTAAGATTGCAAATAACGCATATTTGATGGTAAATCATATCAAAGCTTCCTTAGGCCTGAAGCTGTTGCTTTTATTTTTTTTGATTGCTCCCGGCTTATCCGGACAAGAAGCTCCCGGTATCACACAGGGTAATTTTGCAGGATCAGCATCTGTTCGGATCAACCCGGCCAATATGCTTCAAAGCAAATTATATTTCGACCTGCACTTGATTACTGCCGGTGCTTTCGGACAAAACAACTTCGCCTATATCCCCCACCAGGATTTTAACTTGAATCCTTTGCTGCAAAACACAGAACAATTACCTGTTTACCCACAAACCGAAAGTAATTTTCTCTATTACGATAACAGCAGAAGAAAATCCGGTAGCGCCATCACAAACAATTATGGATTGGCAGCTTTTTTACAAACCGGCGATCATGCTTTTGCTTTTCATACTGCTGCGAGGGCTTACAACAGTTTTGACAGACTACCCTATGAAATACCTGTATTAGGTGTACAATCCTTAAGCTATGAACCATTACAAAACGTACGTTTCGAAGATTACGACTTTGATATTGCCTCATTGGCATGGGGCGAAATTGGGTTAAGCTATGCCTATGCATTCTCCAAATATGCCAACGAACACTGGACAGCAGGTATCACCGCCAAATACCTGATGGGTTATGGCGGAATGTTTGCAAGCGTTCAAAATGTGGATTATATGGTATTGGACAGAAGAACCATCAATTTTTTTGATCTCAATGCCGATTTCGGTTTTGCCCTCCCGGTTGACTATACCAACAACGACTTCCCTGATGGTGGTCCAACATTCAAAGGCAGTGGCTTTGGTGTTGACATGGGTTTAACCTATACTTTAAGAAAAGAAGGTTATCAAAAGTTTAACAATCAACGTATTTGCGAGCAAACTTACAAGGACTATTTCTGGCGTTTTGGCATTTCCATTTTGGATTTTGGCTCCATCAGCTTCAAAAACAACGCACAACTGCATAATTTCAGGGATGTGAACACCATCTGGGAAAACCTGGATAATCTTGCTTATTCTAATCTGAACGATCTGATGGACACATTGAGTTTTCAGCTAATGGGTGCTGCAGGCGCTTCTTATGCCGGCGACAATTTCAGTATAGGATTGCCAACAGCCCTTTCTGTTCAGTTTGATTATCATTATAAAAGAAACTGGTATTTCAATGCTATGATCATTCATCCTGTTCAGATTTGGAAATACAGTGTGCGTCGTCCTGCGCAAATTGCTGTGACACCGCGTTACGAAACAGATTGGTTTGAAGCCATGCTTCCACTGAGTTTGTATGAATATCGCCTTCCCAGAATTGGCGCTGCGGTAAGATTGGGATTCCTTACTATTGGCACAGAAAGATTAGGAACCCTGTTTGGTGTTGCTGATATTAATGGTATGGATGTTTATGCCAGCGTGAAATTTAACCTGCGAAAAGGTGTTTGTTTGGGCAACAGGGATACAGGAGCCTGCTACAATGCAGATAACTATAAACCACGCAGGAAAAAATTCCTGGGCATTTTTTAATCAAAGCTTTTTCACATCCAGTGCTTCCCTCAGGGCATTGCCTACCAGCATAAAGGCCAACACCAGCAACATTATGGCTATCCCAGGCAAAATAGCCAGATAAGCGGCATCCAGTATGATAAAAGCATAATTCTCCTTGATCATGCTTCCCCAGGAAGGCGTTGGCGGCTGTACACCCAGCCCTAAAAAACTTAATCCGGCTTCAATAAGAATAGCAGAAGCAAAGTTGGCAGCAGAAATTACTATTACCGGACTGATTACATTTGGCAAAACATGTTTTACAATTATCCGGCTGTTTTTATACCCCAAAGCTCTTGCTGCATCAATAAAATATGCCTCCCTCACACTCAGGATCTGCCCCCTCACCACACGGGTCACTTCAACCCACATGGTAAGCCCTACAGCTACAAAAACCTGCCAAAAGCCTTTTCCAAGCGCAAATGTAATGGCAATAACCATTAACAATGTAGGGAGCGACCAAACTACATTTACCAACCACATCACAAAATCATCCAGCTTTCCTCCAAAAAATCCGCCTAAGCTTCCAAGCGTGATACCTACGATCAAACTGATCAATACTGCAATAAACCCTACCGACAAACTTACCCTGGCACCTAGCACCAAACGACTCAACATATCCCTGCCAAACTGATCCGTCCCGAGCAAAAACCGCTTTTCAACAACATATTGAGACCGAAGTGATTCCATCACATTGTTTTCCTTTACAGCATTTCCAAATATGCTCAACGGATACGACATGACAATTTCTGAAGTCATTTCCGGATCAAATACCCTACAGTAAACACTATCACTTACAACCCATAACGAATCAAAAGGAACATAAAAAGCCGTGTCGGTTCTGCCAGAGAGCAAAACCTGAATTAGAGACTCTTGCGGCTTTGACATCTCTTTGGATACTAAAAGAAATTCTTTCTTAAAACCGGGCTTTTGTGTACTTATCTCCAGGATTTGTCTGTTGGCATAGGGGCTGTTATCAGGAATAATCCAATAGGCAAATAAAGCAACCAGCGAAGAAAGCAAAATCAACCACAAAGCAACATATCCCGTAATATGCTTTTTAAACCTTTTCCAGGTTATCTTAGCAGGCGACTCAACACCGGCACTTCTTTTTGCAGTCATTCCTCATGCTTTGAAGCACAAAAGTAAAAGAAATCGAACTAGTGGACCACCTTAAAAAAAACACTTTGGAAAATCACAATTCCAAATTAACAACAGGAAAAAGAAAATACAGGATTTTTTTGCAAGCTGCATTTTGTTTTTGAAAATGATTGTATATTTGCACCCTCAAAATGGTGGTCGTAGCTCAGTTGGTTAGAGCATCAGATTGTGGTTCTGAGGGTCGCGGGTTCGAATCCCGTCTTCCACCCCAAAAGTGATAATCCAGAAAAGGTTATCACTTTTTTTATTTCCCCCAAAAAATCGCCCTACTTTTTATTGATAATAAGTGCCCCGATCACACCCGGTACCCAACCTGCAAGTGTAAGCAAAATCACTATCACCACACTCCCACAGCCTTTGTCAAGAACAGCCAAAGGAGGAAAAAGAATACACAACAACACTCTCCAGATCGACATAATTTAAATACTTTGCTGACACATTCTGTGTCAAATTGAAAAATCAGTTTTAGGATGTAAGGATAGCAAAGGCTATTGAAATATTATAACCATCAAAATATCCGTTATTGGCTTCAAAAATAAAATAATTAATCGAAAAACCTGCTGCTGTTTTTTATGCAATTTCAAAACTGATGAACAGCTTAGCCAATAATCATTGACGAATTGTTGGTTTGGGTGTTTGCCATTTTTATTTCAGTATGCAGATCGAAAATTTTGTTGTTGTTACCTTTTAGTTTTTATAAGATTTGTATCAAGGATGTCAGAAACACTCTTGCAAAAATACCTGCAATCCTATCTACATTTAAACCCATCCTTTCGCATGACAACATTTTTTCTAATTTTGCCCCCTTAATTACAACATAACAGCTAAACTCATGGAGATCAGCAGCAAGTATAATCCTGCAACAACCGAAGATAAATGGTATGACCATTGGATGAAAAAAGGCTATTTTCATTCCGAACCTGATGAACGCGAGCCTTACGTGATCGTTATTCCGCCGCCAAACGTTACCGGCGTGCTGCATATGGGACATATGCTCAACAACACCATTCAGGATGTGCTGATCCGTCGTGCCCGTATGCAGGGCAAAAATGCCTTGTGGGTGCCTGGTACCGACCATGCCTCCATTGCTACTGAAGCCAAGGTGGTAAATAAACTCAAAGAACAAGGCATTCAAAAAAATGAGCTTAGCCGCGAGGCCTTTCTGGAACATGCCTGGGAATGGACACACAAGCATGGTGGCATCATCCTCGAGCAGCTTAAAAAACTGGGCGCCAGCTGCGACTGGCAACGCACCAAATTTACTATGGACGACGATATGTCGGAATCTGTGTTGCAGGTTTTTGTTGATCTTTACAACAAAGGGCTCATCTATCGCGGCTATCGGATGGTAAACTGGGACCCCGAAGCAAAAACAACTGTTTCTGACGAAGAAGTGATCTATAAAGAATCTCAGGGCAAACTATATTATCTGCGTTATCAAATTGAAGGCGAGCAGGAATTTGTTACCATCGCCACCACCCGCCCCGAAACAATTTTAGGCGACACCGCCGTATGCTACCACCCCGAAGATGAGCGCTTCACTCACCTGAAAGGCAAACGGGTAATCGTCCCGATTGCCAACCGCAGCATCCCACTCATCGCCGATGAGTATGTAGATCGCGAATTCGGAACGGGCTGCCTCAAAATCACCCCGGCACACGACCCCAACGATAAAGTGCTGGGCGACAAATACCAACTCGAATTTATTGATATTTTCAATGAAGATGCTACCCTCAATGAGCATGGCCTGCACTACAAAGGCATGGATCGTTTTGCCTGCCGCAAAGCCATCGTTAAAGAACTCGAAAGCAATGGAAGTCTGGTAAAAACCGAAGACTACCAAAACAAAGTAGGCACATCCGAACGCACTGGCGCTGTGATTGAGCCCCGCCTCTCCTTTCAGTGGTTTCTCGCCATGGAAAAGCTGGCCGATCCAGCACTTAAAGCCGTGATGGAAGATGCCATCCAATTGGTTCCTGAAAAATTTAAAAATACTTACCGCCACTGGATGGAGAATGTACGCGACTGGAATATCTCGCGTCAGCTTTGGTGGGGGCATCGCATCCCTGCCTGGTACTATGGCGATGGCATGCAGGATTTTGTGGTAGCCATGAACGAAAAAGATGCGATGGAGGCTGCAAGAACAAAAACCGGAAAGCCCGATCTGCAAATCAGCGACTTGCAGCAGGAGGAGGATGTACTCGACACCTGGTTCAGCAGCTGGCTTTGGCCTATCTCCGTTTTCGATGGTATCCGCAATCCTGACAATAAGGATATCAAATATTATTACCCCACCAACGACCTTGTTACAGCCCCCGAAATCCTGTTTTTCTGGGTAGCACGCATGATCATGGCAGGTTATGAGTGGCAAAATGAAAAGCCATTCAAAGCTGTTTATCTTACTGGTATCGTAAGGGATAAGCTGGGCCGTAAAATGTCTAAAAGCCTTGGAAATTCTCCTGATCCGATCGATCTGATGAACACGTATGGCGCTGATGGTGTGCGAGTGGGTATGCTGCTTACTTCACCAGCCGGAAACGACTTGCCCTTTGATGAAGCGCTTTGTGAACAAGGCCGCAATTTCAACAATAAAATATGGAATGCCATGCGCCTTGTAAAAGGCTGGGAATCGAATAGTAATATTCCACAGGATGATGCAGCAAAAGTAGCCGTAGATTGGTTCAGGTCGCGACTGCAACAAACGCTTGCTCAAATAGAAGATCATTTTAGCAAATACCGCTTGTCAGATGCATTGATGGCTGCTTACAAGCTCACTTGGGACGACTTCTGTTCATGGTACCTCGAAATGGTTAAACCACAACAAGGACAAGCTATTGACACCCAAACACTCGAAGCAACAATTGACTTTTTCGAAGAGCTGATGAAACTGCTGCATCCTTTTATGCCCTTCATCACCGAAGAAATCTGGCATTCATTGCGCGAAAGAGCTGATGGTGAAGATCTGATCGTTGCAGCAATGCCCGTTTCTGCAAGCTTTGACGAAAAGCTATTGGCTGATTTCGACTTCACTGCAGAACTCATTAATGGCATTCGTAAACTAAGGGCAACAAAAAACATCCCCTTCAGGGAAAGCCTGGAAGTGCAGGTTGTGGACAAAAACAAGGAATACAATAATCGCTTCGAAAAACTCATCGCCAAGCTATGTAACCTGAGCCAAATCAGCCTTACAACAAGTCCTGCAGAAGGAGCCTTTGGTTTTGTTGTAAAATCAACCGAAGTATTTGTTCCACTCAGCGATGCTGTTGATCCCGAAGAAGAACGCAAAAAACTGGAAGAGGAACTCAAATATACCCGAGGTTTCCTGGCTTCAGTTGAAAAGAAACTAAATAATGATCGTTTTGTAAGCGGTGCACCCGAACAGGTGGTTAACCGGGAGCGTCAGAAAAAGGCTGATGCCGAAGCACGGATTAAAGTAATTGAGCAGCAACTGAAAAGCTTTTCCTGAGTCAGGAAAGTTTAAAATATGTTAATCCTTTTTATGTGCTGAACATATTCAGCTTCGAGTGGTTTTTAAGCTAATCAAAACACCATGCGTCAAGTGCAATTTATTATCTTTTTCAGTATAGTTCTCACAGTTTATGGTTTGATAAACTGGTATATTTTCAGCCGCGGGCTGATGAGCTTTGAACCCGGAACGGGGCTTCGTCGTGCCTTTATCTGGGCATTTTGGCTATTGGTTATAAGTTACCCTCTGGGGCGTGTCCTCGAAAAAGTTTACCTTTCACATCTAAGTGATTTATTTACCTGGGCAGGTGCTTTTTGGCTGGCCGCCATGGTATACCTGCTAATGGCCGTGATTGCTTTTGATTTATTGAGAATTGTAAATCACTTTATTCCCTTTTTCGATAAAATAATCCCTTCAGCACTGCTTCAGCGACCTTACTTTTTCACTATTGGAATAGCGACGGCCGTTTTTCTGTTGGTCTTTGCAGGTCATCTGAATGCACTGCTTCCGCGTACAGAGCAACTTTCAATAAACATCAACAAAAAGCTCCCGCAATCGGAAAAGCTGCGGATTGCGATGGTGTCTGATATTCATCTGGGAACCGTGATATCAACCAAAAGGCTTAGCCGTATCATTGAGCATCTCAACTCCGTTGAACCTGATGTTATCATGATTCCCGGCGATCTTGTGGATGAAGACCTGCAACCGGTAATCAAACAAAATCTTGGGGCGCTGTTTGGCAAATTAAAGGCTCCTCTGGGAGTGTATGCCTCCACAGGCAATCACGAATACATTGGTGGTGCCGATGCTGCAGTTGATTATCTTAGGGCGCATGATATTACCGTTTTGCGTGATACGGCGGAACAAATCCTACCCGGACTGTGGGTTATAGGCCGAAATGATATCGAAAGCAATCGTTTTGCAGGCGAAAAACGTAAATCACTGGCCGAAATCACCAAAAACATTCCATCAGAAGATATAAGGATCGTCCTCGACCATCAACCGCGAGCCTACGAAGAAGCACAAAATCAACAAACCGACCTGATCCTTAGCGGACATACCCACCACGGACAGCTATGGCCGTTTAATTATATTACGCAACGTATGTTCCCTTTGAGTTGGGGCTATAAGCAATTCGGGCAGATGCATGCCTATGTTTCCAGTGGCATTGGCACCTGGGGACCTCCTGTACGTATAGGTAACCGGCCTGAAGTAGTGGTTATCACGCTTCATTTTAATGGAAATAATCAGGCGGAGTAAATAGCTTTGGCTTGCATTAAAAAATGTTAAAAATCAGCAATCAATACACTTCTGTATTTTGATGTTGTTGATACAAAAGCCAAAATAGTACAAATCGACTTTATAAAATAGTTACATAAAGTATTGATTTTTTGTAATATAGGTATTACGATCATTATCTCTACACAAATGATCAACGCAACAATCAACCCAATTATGAAATGGTATTTTGTGGGGGCTTAATTGACTGCTTAATTGGTGAATTTTAATACATTTGCACCACCTTAAATTAAACCTGAAAACCATGTCGTTTGATCCTGAAAAATTCGTTGGTGAAGGCCTCACTTACGACGATGTGCTTTTATTACCTGCCTTCAGCGAGGTATTGCCCCGCGAAACAGACCTCAGCACGCAGTTCAGCAGAAATATTCAATTGCGAATCCCTATCGTTTCGGCTGCAATGGATACCGTTACCGAATCCACAATGGCTATTGCCATGGCACAAGAAGGTGGCATAGGTGTGCTGCATAAAAATATGACCATCGAAAAGCAAGCCGCTGAGGTACGCAAGGTTAAACGCGCTGAAAATGGTATGATTATCGACCCTGTAACCATGCGCGATGATGCAACAGTGTTGGATGCACTAAAAATTATGGAGGAATTCCATATCGGTGGCATCCCCGTTGTTGACAAGCACAACCGCCTCACTGGAATAGTCACCAATCGCGATTTGCGCTTCGAACGGCGTATCAATAGGCCAATCTATGAGGTAATGACCCGCGAAAATCTCATCACTACAACAGAGTTTACAGATTTTGAGAAAGCTGCCGATATACTTCAGGAACACCGCATCGAGAAGCTTCCTGTGGTGGACAAAGAAAACAGACTTATCGGACTGATTACCTACAAAGACATCATCAAGATAAAAGCCAGACCAAACGCCTGCAAAGATGAACGGGGCCGCTTAAGGGTAGCCGCTGCTGTAGGTATTGCAGGCAATACGCTCGAACGCGTTGAAGCCCTTGTGGCCGAAGGTGTTGATGCCATTGTTGTTGATACCGCTCATGGGCATTCAAAAGGCGTGATTGAGATGGCCAAAACCATTAAAAAGAAATACAAACAAATTGATTTGGTAATCGGAAACATTGCCACTGCTGAAGCTGCCCTCGATTTATTGGCAGCCGGTGCAGATGGTATTAAGGTGGGTATTGGTCCGGGTTCTATCTGCACCACAAGAGTTGTTGCAGGAGTTGGAGTACCGCAACTAACCGCTGTTTATGATGTAGCAAAAGCCCTCCGCGGTAGCGGTGTGCCAGTAATTGCAGATGGTGGCATCCGCTTCACTGGCGACATCGTAAAAGCGCTTGCTGGTGGTGCTGATAGTATCATGGCCGGATCTCTTTTTGCCGGTGTAGATGAATCGCCGGGTGAAACTATCATATATGAAGGCAGAAAATATAAAACCTATCGGGGGATGGGATCAATTGAAGCCATGGCTGAAGGATCCAAAGACCGCTATTTCCAGGACGCTGAAGATGATGTTAAAAAACTAGTGCCCGAAGGAATTGTTGGCAGGGTACCATTTAAGGGATTACTTTCGGAAGTAATTCACCAATTGGTAGGAGGTTTACGTGCCGGAATGGGTTACACAGGTTCAAAAACCATAACAGACCTTAAAAAAGCAAGGTTTGTAAAAATAACCGCAGCAGGTGTTTATGAAAGTCACCCGCATGATATCACTATCACAAGGGAAGCACCAAACTACAGTAGAAAAAATTAATTTAGCTAACACACTATAAATCCATTGAAAAGTTATGAGAAAAACATTTCGCATTTTATTGATTAGTCTGTTTATCGGATCAAGCTTCGTGATACAGGCACAGGGCAAGCTCGACAAAAAAGTGCTGATGACCATTGCTGATGAAGAGGTGACTGTGAAAGAGTTCATGGATGTTTATGGCAAAAACAATGTAAACAATGAAGTGATAGATAAAAAATCACTTGAAGAATACCTCGACTTGTATATCAATTTTAAGCTTAAGGTAAAGGAAGCAGAAAGCCTGAAAATGGATACCGCCAAAGCTTTTATCGAAGAGTTGGAAGGCTATCGTCAACAATTGGCAAAACCCTATTTTACAAATGACGAAGTGAGTGAAGCACTCCTTCTTGAAGCTTACCAACGTAAGATGCAGGATGTAAGGGCCAGTCACATTTTGTTGAGACTGGATAAAAATGCATTACCTGAAGATACGCTCAAAGTGTATAAAAAAGCCATAGAACTAAGAAATAGAATTCTTGCAGGGGAGGATTTTGCTGAAGTAGCTATCGAAGCCTCAGAAGACCCCTCAGCACGCGACAGAGAAGAAATCCCGGGTAAACAATCATTCAGACCCGGCAATAAAGGCGATTTGGGATATTTTTCTGTTTTTGATATGGTGTATCCCTTCGAAAACGGGGCTTACAATACTCCTGTTGGTGAAGTTTCGATGCCCATTCGGTCAGATTTCGGCTATCACCTTATCAAAGTTGCCGAACGCAGTCCTGCCATTGGTACTATGGAAGTGGCGCATATCTACCTAAGCTTGCCAATCAACGCACCTGATTCTTTGGATAAAGAAAAATCAGAACGCATCCAAAGAATCTATGATGAAATTCAAAACGGCATGTCATTCGAAGAGGCTGTAAAAGCCTATTCAGAAGACCGTGGATCAGCACAACGTGATGGAAAACTCAGCAAATTCAGCGTTAATCGTATTGTGCCGGAATTTGTGGAGACAGTTAAAAATATGGAAGCAGGAGAAATTGCAGCACCAATAAGAACGGTATATGGTTATCATATCATTAAGCTTATTGGAACTGAAGCTCCCGGTAGTTTTGAAGAAGAAAAAACAAAACTAAGCGAAAGGCTGGCAAAAGACAGTCGCGCCAGAAAATCGGAAGAAGCTGTGCTAACTCAAATCAAAAATGATTACGGTTTCAAAGCAGATGAAACACAGCTGCAAAACTTTATCGCACAGCTCGACAGCTCTTTCGTTAGTGGTAATTGGGAAACACCTGAAAGCCTTAAAACAGATCAAAAGTTGTTCAAGCTCGAAAAACAAGCCTATACTTTTGCAGATTTTGCTTCATTCATTGAAGAAAAACAAAGCAAACAAAACAATTTAAACCCTGCTCAGTATGCACGGCAGCTTTTTGCTCAGTTTGCTGACCAAAGTTGTTTGGATTATGAGGATAGTCAACTTGAGAAAAAATATCCTGAGTTTGCTTCCTTGATGGAAGAATATCGGGATGGCATCCTTCTTTTTGATTTAATGGACAAGGAAGTTTGGTCAAAAGCGGTAAAAGACACTACTGGTTTGGAAGCTTTTTACGAAGCAAATAAAAACAACTATTTATGGGACGAAAGGGTAAATGCAACAATCTATACCATTACAAAAGAGCAGGATGTTAAAAAGGTTTATGATATACTTAAATCAGATCTTTCAGATGAAGAGTTGCTAAACAAACTCGATCAGGATAGCATCCGTTCGGTGAGAATCAAAACAGGCAAATACGAAAAAGGTGACAACAACTACATTGATATGACCAGCTGGGAAGTTGGACTTTCTGATGAATTGAAAACCAATGTTGACAAAGGAAGTGTTTTTGTCAGGATACATGAAGTATTGCCTCCGGAACCCAAAGCACTGGACGAAGCTCGCGGCATAATCACTTCCGATTACCAATCTGAATTGGAAAAGCAATGGGTTAAACGCCTTCGCGAGAAATATCCGGTTGTGGTGGACCAAAAAGTTTTTGACAAAGTTAAATCTGCCTATTGATGAGAAAAATACTGCTGGTCGTGCTTTTGGCAGCTTTTACAGCTTGTACACCAATCAGTGATTCCGGCAAAGGAGAGGTGATTGCCAAAGTGTATGGCAATTACCTCTATGAAACAGATCTGGAAGGACTTGTTTTAGAGGGAGTGTCGCGACAAGACAGTATTATGCTCGTTAAACGATTTATTGATAACTGGATAAGAAAGCAGTTGTTAATCAGACAAGCTGAAAAAAATCTGACAGCGGCACAAACAGATTTCAGTAAAAAGCTGGATGATTACCGCACTTCTTTGTTGATTTATACCTATGAAACTGAGTTGATCAAAGAAAAACTGGATACTTTGGTGACCGAAGAAGAAATTCGCCGTTATTATGAAGAGAACAAGCAGAATTTTGAGCTGCGTCATAACTTGGTTAAAGCCGTATATGCCATTCTGCCAATTGATTCGAAAATGAAACCAGCATTTGTTGAATATATGTCGAATCCTGATACTTTATTGCTTGATTCACTTGATATGATTGCCTCATCTTATGCTTTATCCTATTACAACGACACCCTAAGTTGGATCCGTTTTGATGACCTCATCACACAAATACCCATCGAAACGCTTAATCAGGAGGCCTATATAAAAAGTAACAGATTTGCTGAAATAGATGATCCACCCTTCAGTTACCTGCTGCGAATAGAAGATTATTTGTTAAGTGAAGGCACTTCACCACTTGAAATAGAATATAATAACATCAAAAACATCCTCCTTAATCAGCGCAGACAAACCCTGTTGCGTGAGACACAGGACGGACTTTATGAGCAAGCCTTAAGACAAAAGGATTTTGAAATCTATTAATAAACACGAAATAACGTTTGAAGATTCTCATTGCACAACAAATAAGGCAATAAGTTAGGTTCAAAACTGTTTAAATACCTACAAAGACTACTTATGATGATAAAAAGAATAATGCTCCATAGCCTGATTTTAATCATGTTTTTTGCTTTTCAGCTGAAAGGACAACAAAAACAAGTAATTGATCAGGTTGCAGCTGTTGTTGGTAAAAATGTTATCCTGCAGTCGGATATTGAAAATCAATACATACAGTATCGCCTTCAACGAGGCATAAGCGGAAGCGCAGAAACGATCCGGTGTCGTATTTTAGAAGACTTGCTTTTCCAAAAACTGCTGCTCAACCAGGCAGAAATTGACAGTGTTGAAGTTACTGAAACCCAAATTGATCAGGAAATGGAAAGGCGGCTTCGGTACTTTATTAGTGAACTGGGCTCCCAAGAAAAGCTTGAAGCCTACTATAACAAGAGCATCAATGAAATAAAAAATGAATTGCGGCGCCTTGTGAAAGACCAAATGCTGGTTCAGGAAGTTCAAAATGGCATCATGAACAATGTGGAAGTAACCCCTTCCGAAATTAAAAGCTATTACCGTAACTTGCCCACCGACTCCATTCCAATGATCAACACAGAATATGAAATTGCTCAGATAGTTAAAAAACCACCCATTAGTATCGATGAAAAGTTAATAGTGAAAGAGCGGCTTTTTGACCTGCGCAAGCGAATACTTAATGGCGAACGTTTTTCTACGCTGGCAGTGCTCTATTCTGAAGATCCGGGATCAGCGCGCAAAGGGGGAGAACTTGGTTTTTATGGTCGCGGAGAACTTTATCCGGAATTTGAAGCAGTAGCTTTTAACCTGAAAGATGGTGAGATTTCCGAAATTGTTGAAACAGAGGCCGGGTTTCATATCATTCAGATGATCGAACGCAGAGGCGAATACGTGAATGTTCGTCACATCCTTCTTATGGCAAAGGTTTCACCAATTGCTTTGGAAAAAGCCAAAAATGAACTTGATACCATCGCCATGCAAATCAGAAATGGAGAAATCAGCTTCGAAGAAGCAGTTGAAAAATACAGCGACGATGCAGCTAAAGGGAAAAATGGCTTGCTTTTGAACCCCTATACAGGCAGCACCTTATTTGAAGCCGATGATCTCGATCAGCAGGTTTCTTTTGTAATTGATAAACTGGAAGTTGGTGAACTCAGCGACCCTGTTCCAATGGTTACAGAAGATGGGAAAGATGCTTATCGACTGCTGATGCTCAAAAGAAAAACCGAACCACACAAAGCTAATTTACGGGATGATTATAACCGCATTCAGGATTGGGCATTACAAAAGAAAAAACAAGAAGCTGTGGACAACTGGATCAGAGAAAAATCCAACTCAGCATATGTTCGTATCAACGATAACTTTGTGAATTGCCCCTTCGATTATAACTGGAAAAACGAATAACCCTCATAAGTCCAATCTCCATGTACAACTCAGATAAAGAAGGTGCTGATGCCCTCAAACTAAAATACCAGGAACTTAAAAATGAAATTGGAAAGGTTATCATAGGCCAGGAAGCCATTATCCATCAAACACTTTTGGCTATTTTTAGTCAGGGTCATGTATTGCTTGTTGGGGTTCCTGGTCTGGCAAAAACATTATTGGTTAATACCATTGGCAAAGCGCTGGGACTTTCTTTCAGCCGTATTCAATTCACTCCCGATCTCATGCCTTCAGATATTGTTGGAACAGAGATTCTGGATGAGGTGCGTCACTTTAAATTTATCAAAGGTCCTGTTTTTGCTCAAGTGATTTTGGCAGACGAAATCAACCGTACACCACCAAAAACACAGGCTGCGCTGCTCGAAGCAATGCAGGAAAAACGCATCACAGTTGCCGGACAAACACACCAACTGTTGGAACCGTTTTTTGTATTAGCAACACAAAACCCGATTGAACAAGAAGGAACCTATCCCTTGCCTGAAGCACAACTCGACCGTTTTATGTTCAACTTATGGCTTGATTATCCTGCGTTTGAAGAAGAGGTTTTAGTTGTAAAACACACTACCAGCGGGAGCACTCAGACTGTAAATGCTGTAATGGATGAAAATGAAATAAAATATTTTCAAAAATTGGTACGTAAAGTGCCTGTAGCTGACAATGTATATGATTATGCAGTGAAATTGGTGGGAAAAACCCGCCCTAACAGCGAAACAGCACATGAATTTACCAATAAATATATCAGTTGGGGGGCAGGCCCTCGTGCATCCCAATACCTGATTATTGGAGCAAAAGCAAACGCCCTCTTCCAAGGAAGGTATTCGCCAGACATCGATGATGTTAAAGCTGTTGCTTTACCTATACTGCGACACCGACTAGTTCGCAACTATACAGCAGAAGCTGAAGGTATCAGCATGGAAGATATTATCCTTAAACTGCTTTGATTTGTTTTGTCTTTCGAAAACACATAATTTTATGGGCCTATGAAATCACGCATGAAAATTAATCTTAGTATCGCTGCTATTCTGGCATTGATACTGATAACATGGTATGCTACTCGCCCTGAGTTGGAGTCTGGCGCCATCATTGAATCAACGGTAAAAAAAGGACCGTTTGTCATAAGTGTTACTACTACAGGTGAGCTGGAGGCTAAAAGCTCCGAAAAAATATTTGGCCCTTCTCCCTCCAGCCTTCGGGAGGCCAGGCTGTGGCAACTTAAAATTGATGACATCATTCCGGATGGTTCCATCGTTGACTCCGGTGATTATGTTGCCAGGCTCGACAGAACTGAACTGACTAACAAAATCAAAGATCAGGAAATAGATATTGAGCAATATCAGAATAATTTCACAAAAACACAGCTCGATACTACCATGGAATTGCGTGCTGCCAGGAATGAACTGGTTAATTTACGCTACGCGATGGAAGAGGCTCAAATAGCAGTAGATCAATCTATCTATGAGCCACCAGCAACGCAAAGACAAGTGCAAATTGAACTCGACAGAGCACAACGCTCTCTGGATCAGGCCGAAAGAAACTATTCCCTTAAATATGAAAAGGCAGTAGCAAATATGAGTGAGGTAGCAACAGCACTTCGTAAAAAACAAGCTGAATACGAAAAATTAATTGCGCTCAATGCTGAGTTTACAATCCGAGCCCCGAAATCCGGCATGGTAGTGTATCAAAGAGATTGGGATGGAAAAAAACGAGGCGTTGGGGCAACCATAAGTGCCTGGGAAAATGTTGTGGCAACACTTCCTAACCTTAAGGAAATGATCACAAAAACTTATGTGAATGAAATTGATATTTCTAAGGTAAAAACAGGTCAGCGTGTTGAAATTGGGGTAGATGCCTTTCCTGAAAAAAAGTTTACCGGCGAGGTATTTGAAGTTGCCAATATCGGAGAACAAATGCGTAATAGTAATGCAAAAGTTTTTGAGGTAAAAATTGAAGTCAACGAATACGATTCCATTCTGCGCCCTGCTATGACTACTAAAAACATCATCATTACTGAAGAAATTGAAGAGGCCCTGTTTATTCCATTGGAAGGCATTCACAATCTTGATACTATTCAATATGTTTTTACAGGGGGTAAAAGACAACAAGTGATTGCTGATAAATCCAATGAAAATGAAATTATCATTTTGGCTGGATTGGATGAAGGCGAAAAAATAAGACTAAGTCCGCCGGAAAACCCGGAAAGTTATCGACTAAGCAGGCTCGACAAGGAGGTTTTGGAAAGCTTCAAAAAAGAGCAACCACAAGTAGCTGAAAAACCTGTTCAAGCACTTACAACTCCAAATGATAAAAGCCCTGAAAACAGGAAAGTACGCAGAGGTGCCGGAGGAGGCAACAGACCAAATTAATTGCGCAAGATGGAACGTTATTTGGAAATCTTACAGGTTGCCCTTGAAGCAGTTTTTGCAAACAGATCCAGGTCTGTTCTTACCGCATTAGGTATAATCTTCGGCGTAGCGGCAGTAATTGCCATGATGGCGATTGGTAATGGTGCTCAGCAAGAAATTCTGGATCAAATGAAAATGGTTGGCGTGAATAACATTATTGTTCAATCACGTTACGACAATATTCCCGGCGACAGTGAAGAGGGCGAAGAAGGTGATGGGCAACAGCAAAGAAGACAGTTTTCGCCAGGATTGACACTACTTGATGCGGAAGGAATAAAAAATCATATACCTACCGTAAAACGTGTAAGTCCTGAAGTTTCCTACGAAACCAGTATAATTAAAGATGGCATTCGCCAGCAAGCCAACCTTAATGGTGTATTACCCGATTTTTTTGAAGTCTTTAACCTGAATCTCACTGCTGGTAATATGTTTACAGAGGAACAGCTGGAAAGCGGAAGCCCGGTATGCATTATTGGTCCTTCCATTAAAACCCGCTTTTTCGCGCTGGAAGACCCCATTGGAAAACAAATCAAATGCGGTAATATCTGGCTTAAAGTTATCGGAGTACTAGAAAAGCGTCCGGGCAGTGTGCAAACAAATCAGGATTTAGCGGTTACTGATTTCAACAACAATATCTACGCACCTATTCAAACGGTTTTACTTCGTTTTAAAGATCGTGCACGCATCAACGAAGGCTCATTAAATGCAGGAGGTAGTCAAACTACCATTTTTTCGGGGGGTGGCATGATGTCTTTCTCAAGCAGTTCCAGTGGTGAAGAGGATGCCAATTATCATCAGCTTGATCGTATTGTGGTACAGGTTGACGAAAGCGAAAACCTTACTGCTACGACAGAAATAATATCTAAAATGTTAAATCGCAGGCATCTGGGTGTAGAAGACTTTCAGATTACTGTTCCTGAATTATTACTTAAACAGGAGCAACGTACCAAAGACATTTTCAATATTGTGCTGGGTGCCATTGCCGGAATTTCCCTGCTTGTAGGGGGTATTGGAATCATGAATATTATGTTGGCCTCTGTGATGGAACGCATCCGCGAAATCGGCGTTCGCAGATCGGTGGGTGCCACAAAAAGAGACATTATTTTCCAGTTTTTATCAGAAGCCACACTTATCAGCATCAGTGGTGGTTTATTTGGTATCCTATTGGGTGTAATAATGGCTCGCACCATTATGGAAACTACTGAAATTCTGACGATAGTTTCGGCCTGGAGCATTGTTATTTCGTTTGGTGTTGCTGCTTCAGTAGGCATTGTTTTTGGATATTTGCCAGCCCGAAAAGCTGCACAACAAGATCCTGTTACTTCACTCAGACACGATTAATTCAAAAATTTGCACAATGGAAAACACAAATGAGCTAGTCGAAATATTTGCCGGAAGCAATATCCAGGCCTTAGCCCTTAAATATGAACTGGAAGAGATTGGCATCCCATCAATGATTCGAAATGATCAGGAGGCGGGGAATTTGCTGGGAATTGGTTCTATTCAGTTTTCTGTGCATGTCCTTATTGAAGAAATAAATCTCGAAAAAGCCCGTCCTGTTATTGATGCTTTTATCGAACGTAACCCTGATTGAGGCAATTTAACAGTTGACTCCATAACTGGAAAAACAAATTATTGGAAATGAATATAAAAATTATTGCTGGAATTGTTTTAGGTGTTTTTATTTCATTGTTTGAACCCCTTACAGCTCAAAGCCTTCAAACCGACGAAGAAAACTATCTTACGCTTGCCGAGACCATTCAGCTGGCCCAAGAACGTTCACCAGATGCACTAATAAACATTCATCGCTTTAGGCGCAGTTATTGGGAATATCGCAGTTTTAGAGCGGGATATCTGCCCAATGTTACTTTAAGTGGTACTTTGCCAAACTTTTCGCGCTCTATTGACGCAATTACCCAGCAAGATGGCAGTGAAAGCTATCGCGACCGAACCCTCTCACGTTATTCGGCTGACATCGCACTTACACAACGTATCGGGCTCACCGGAGGTGAAGTGTTTTTGCAATCCGGCTTACAACGTCTGGACAATTTCTATACGGATACTTCTACAACACAATTCCTTTCCACTCCTGTAAGTATTGGCTTCAGGCAACCCATTTTTGGCTACAATAACTATAAATGGGACAAACAAATTGAACCAATGGTTTATGAAGAAGCCAAGCGGCAATACCTCGAAAGCCGCGAGCAAGTTGCTATTACCGCTACAAATCATTTTTTTAACCTTTTGATGGCTCAGGTAGAAAGAGGAATTGCACTAAAAAATCAGGCCAATTATGATACCCTTTATAATATTGCCAAAGGACGCTATATTTTAGGTAAAATTGCTGAAAATGAACTGTTGCAGCTGGAGCTTAATTTGCTGAGAGCTAACGCTGCTGTTGAAAATGCTGATTTAAACTATCAAAACATGTTGTTTAAGTTTAAATCCTATTTGCGGCTGACTGTTAATCAAAATCTCGTACTGATTCCGCCAGCCGAAACACCGCATTTTTCAATAAATGTGGACGAAGCAGTTAATGAAGCCCACACAAATACTTCTTCTGGCTTATCATTTGAACGCAGAATGCTGGAGGCTGAAAGTCAGGTAAGCATGGCAAGGCTCGATGGCCGTTTTGATGCAGAAATCTATGCTTCCTATGGTTTAACTCAAACTGCAGACAAGCTTCCGGATGTTTATAAAAATCCTTTGGATGAAGAAAGGGTTAGTTTAGGATTAACGATTCCTATTCTGGATTGGGGACAAGCGCGTGGACGTATCCGAATGGCTGAATCAAATTACGATTTGGTAAAAACCAGCATCGAACAAGAACGCATCGATTTTGATCAGGATATCTATCTAAAAGTAATGCAGTTTAGTATGCAGCAAAATCAGCTTATGATTGCTGCCAAATCGGATACTGTGGCTCAAAAACGTTTTGATGTTACTCAAAAACGCTATATGATCGGTAAAGTTAATGATGTGCTGGAACTAAATAATGCACAGATAGACAATGACAATGCCAAAGTGAGTTATTATAATGCGCTAAAAAGCTATTGGAACAATTATTATGAACTACGCAAATCAACCCTCTTTGATTTTGAGAAAGGAGCGAAAATTTTTGTTGATCCTGAAAATCTAATTGAAAAGTAATCAGGCTTTTAAACAGTCCTATAACTGAATCATTACGCCAACTTGTTCTAAACCTATTATAGGTAAAAATGTCAAATCAGATCGGGAAGATTTTTTTTGATTACTTCTTTTTAGCTTTTGGTTGAATTTTAAAACGCCACGTCCAACAAAGTATCCCAGTGCCATCCCCACGAACACATCCGAAGGCCAGTGCTCACCACTGAGCAATCTGCCCGAAGCTGTAAATGCAGCCAAACCAAATGCTGTGATACCTACCCAAGGTTTATGCTTGTAATAGCCTGAAAGAACAGTAGCAACAGCAAATGCACGTGTTGTATGCCCCGAAGGAAATGCATCATACCCACTGAAAGGGCCATGCCATTCATGAGCATCAAATCCAGTTATGGGACGCGGGCGGCCAGTCAAACTTTTTACCAGCCAAGCAGCTCCGGCACTAAGCACAAAAGCCTGAAGTCCTGCCAGAGAAGCCTCCTTTAACAGGCAATCAGATCGGGCAGCACCAGCCCAATACATCCCACCCAAAATGGGAAGACTAAGCAAACCATTGCCCCCCAAATCACTGAATTGTGTGAATTTTGTTTTTGAAGCATCATTTAACTGTCTGTCGAAAAAATTAAACCCCTGCTGGTCATGGCTATACAATAAAACAGCTGTACCCGTGATACCTGCAAAAGCAATCCAATCTGTGGTAGTATATCGTGCCGGTTGTGTGAGGGTTGATATTCCTGCATTCCAATATGACTTCAGGTATGCTCCATCAGCTTTCGGGATACATTCATTTTGCCCGAAAACATAACTACTACTGATAAATAATAATAGCAATGAAAACCAAAAGCTTTTATTGCCTATAAGCATTATTCCAGTGTCTTGGCCTGGTTCCAAAGTCCATCCATCTCATCCAGACTCATTTCATGTAATTTTTTTCCCTCCTGGGCAGCCACATCTTCTATATGGCTAAAGCGCCTTTTAAACTTACGATTAGTCCGTTCAAGTGCATCCTCAGGGTTTACGCCAATATACCTGGCATAATTAATCAAAGCAAACAGAAGATCGCCAAATTCATCTTCCAGTCTGTTTAAAGGAGCTTGACTTTCAGCCTCAGACTTCAGTTCATCCAATTCTTCCAGCACTTTTTCCCATACCTGATCTTTATGCTCCCATTCAAAACCTACACCACCAGCTTTTTCCTGCATACGGTAAGCTTTTAAAAGCGCCGGCAAACTTTGGGGAACACCTTCCAAAACCGACTTTTTCCCTTCCTTAAGCTTGATACGCTCCCAGTTTTCCTTCACATCGTCTGCTCCATTCACTTTTACTTCACCATAAATATGTGGATGACGAATGATGAGCTTTTCAGCAATCCCATCCAGCACATCCTTTATATCAAATGCCTTCTGCTCCTGCCCTATTTTGGCGTAAAACACCAAATGCAACATCAAATCACCCAATTCTTTTTTAACTTCATTAAGGTCATGATTCAGAATGGCATCACTTAATTCATAGGTTTCTTCAATCGTAAGATGTCGCAAGCTTTCAAGGGTCTGCTCTCTGTCCCAGGGACAACCTGCCCGCAACTCATCCATAATCTTCAATAAGCGTCCAAATGCTTCTAATCGTTGATCCATTTTTGTAAGATTTTATGCAAAAGTAAGGCTTTCAAAAACAAATAAGCCTTAAATCCTAAAGCTTCATGTGACACCCCTTCAAATACTTTATCTTTGCGCCTGATTGCAGCGCTATTAATAATGTTTCAAAAATTTCTTATAGGTTTTATTCTTTTTTTATTTACCTGGCATTCGGCTATTTCTCAAGGCGGACCACCCAAACCCCAAAACAATTATCAACTGGAAACCCGAATTCATGGAGCAATATTTTTGCAACATCATTTCGAAATGACGCGCTTTGATTCGCACTTTCCTGCATTTGAACTAAGTCTGCAACGGGCCACTTATGGCAGAAAAAAATGGGAAGCACTATACAGATATCCTATGATCGGGGTATCTTATTGGTACGCAGAACTGGGCGGATTTGCTGCGCTTGGCCAAGCTCACGCAGTGTATCCTTTTATAAATTTCCCCCTCAATCCTGATATGAATAATAGTATTAATTTCAGGCTTGGTGCAGGGCTGGCTTATCTCACAAATAAGTTTCATCCCACAGAAAATTACCAAAATTTTGCAATAGGATCTCACATTAATGCAGCTGTAAGCCTTTTCTTTGATTATAGATTTCAGGCAAGTAAGCGTTTGCAACTATTTTTTGCTGCCGGATTAACCCATTTTTCCAATGGATCAATGAAAACACCCAATTTCGGTTTGAATATCCTAAGCATATCCGGAGGTTTGGCCTATAACCTGAGAAAACCCAATCCCTATCTTGATTTAAAACTACTTCCCGAACTATACAAATTCGAATTTGATGGAAAAAAATGGATCTCTGTTGAAGCCCAAGTTTCTGTTGGCTTCAAAGATATGACGCAGGAAACCGGAAAAAGACACAGTATTACAAATCTGGCAATAAATGTGATGAAACCTGTTTCGATGAGAAGCAAGATTGGTATAGGCTTTGATCTCACTCAGGATGGATCAGATAAAGCATTGCTTGAAAGGAAAGGTGTTCCTGTTGAAAAAGACAGTGACTTATTGAAACCCGGTACAAATATTGCCTACGAAATGCTACTCGACCGAACTTCGTTTTTGTTTAATGTAGGTATACATTTGGCCGGAGCAGAAAGAAGTGAAGGTGACATTTACCAGAAAATTGCTGTTAAACAATTATTTACAGAAAATCTTTTCGGCACAATCGCACTTACTGCTCATTTTGGCAAAGCTGATTATATTGGTTTTGGACTAGGCTATCGCTTTGATTTTAAATACTATTGATATGAAGTTTAAGCCCATATTTATACTTTCCTTGCTGATTTTAATAATGCACTACAGCTGTAAAAAAAGTCCGGGAGATTGTTTTACTTCTACTGGTGAAATTATTACGGAAACAAGAACCATCACAGCATTTAACAGCATACTGATGCAGGATAATATTGATGTAGAACTAATTGCTGGTAATACACCTTTGATTGAACTGTCTGCGGGCAAAAATCTGCTCGAAAAAATATCAATTGATGTTATAGATAGCCAACTTGTTATCAAAAACAATAACCAGTGTAATTTCGTTAGAAGTTTTGAAAAGCCTATAACGGCTAAAGTCTATTTCAATCAATTGGACAGCATTGAATATCGTTCGGTGGGTAATCTCCTTTGCCGTGATGAAATCAGCAATCCGGATACTTTTAAAATTGATGTATTTGAAGGTGCTGGCAACATTTCTCTACAGCTTAACAATTTTGTCACGCAATTAAACTATCATTATGGCACGGCAAACTTAAAGGCAGAAGGTTATTCACAGTTAACGTATTTTTATCAGGTAAGTTATGGCCCTATTGATGCACGAAACTTAACTTCTGTATTTGCTTATCTCGAAAACAACAGCACCAATAACACCTGGGTCAGATCCAACACCGTGCTTGAAGCAACAATAAACAGCATCGGAAGTGTTTATTATTATGGTGATCCACAAATTAGCTTAACCGGAGGTGGAAGCGGCGGATTAATAAGAGCAGGAGATTAAAATAGCAGTCTACTTCAATAAATTAATCTGATACACTTTCTTAGTAAACTGTGTAATCTTATACCGATCATCAATGCGATGCCCGACAACCCATACGATCTCCTGATTTCCATTTACTAAAAGCCAGACTTCTTCCTTTTCAAAAAGACTTAAATGCTGATCGGTAAAAAAATCGCTTATCAATTTTGAACCCTTCATACCAATTGGATAAAAGCGATCACCTTTTTTCCAACGTCTCAAAAGCAGCGGAAAAACCAAGCGATCAAAATCAAGCATAGCACAAGTGAGATCCTTATTGATAACAGCAGAGGCATTGCACTCAAATTGTTTAATAACCAGATGCAATGGATCAGATAAAACACTTCTTGCACTATCTATTTCAACATCATTTTCAGCGTTTTTTATATCAATACTTCTAATTTGCAAATCTTCCCTGTCAATCAGGAGCTGATGAGAGGCCGAATTAAAAAGCTTTCCGGAATTTTCGTTCAGAGCATTAAATATCTGGACAGTCTGTTCATAATTAAACCCAAAAGATTTGAGATATTCAAAAAGCAATGTTAAACCTTCTGGATGCTTTAAAAACACCTCTTTATCAACTGATTGAATTTCATCATCTGTTTGAGTAGAAGAAAAGTAATCATTTAATAATTGCCTGTATAATCGTTCTTCGCGTTGAATCATCCCCATGGATTCAGCAATTTTTTGAGGGTAAATATGATCCAATTCAGCAATATCATGCAATAATCCATGTCTGATTCTATTACGCAAATAGTCTGTTTTCTTATTGGAGCTATCTTCCCGCCACTGCAGTTTATTCTCAGCAGCAAAGTTTTCAATATCAGTTCTGCTTTGCTCTAATAATGGCCTAACCAGCATTCCGTTATGGGCACGCATGCCTTTTAGACCGGTAATGCCTGAACCCCTGAAAAGATTGATAAAAAAGGTCTCCAGCTGATCATCCTGATGATGCCCAAGCACAATCTTGTTGAAGCCCTTTTTGTCTGAAAGTTCTTTAAACCAATTATATCTAAGCGCTCTGGCAGCCATTTGAATGGAATAGCCATTTTTTAGGGCATAATTCTCCGTATCAAAGTTTTCAACATAAAGCACCAGGTTCTTGTCTTTTGCCAGCTTTCGAACAAAAAATTCATCATCTTTTGATTCTTTTCCTCTCAAATTAAAGTTGCAGTGTGCCAGAGCAGGCTCATAACCAAGATTTATCAGCACTTCAAGCAAAACTACCGAATCAATACCGCCACTAATTGCCAGCAACAATTTATCCTTATGGCTAAATAAATTGTTAGCATTAATAAACTCTTCAACCTTGTTAAGCATAAGCAAAAGTAGCGAAAGTAAAAGTTCAAAAAAAATCCTGCTTTGGTAGAAAACAGGATTTAATAATGTTATTCAAAACTAAAACTAATCAATTGTCCAGGTCCCGCCACTATTAAGTAAATCATCAACAGTTTTAATTGGGCTGTTTTGCTTTTCATGCGCTATCGTTTGCATCATTGTTTCATCAAAAGTTTCAGCCGCAACTGACCTGATAACGCCCAGTGCAACAGGAAACTCAGGAGGCATCATTCGTGCAACCATCATATGGATACCAGGGTCGCTTTCATATTGATCATGAACAAGAATATCCTTTTCAGTTACTCCGTTTTCACCAATGGTAACAACTTCCAGCTTGGTGCCTTTCAAAACGATACCTTTTTCATTGTTTTTGCCATAAATCATTGGTTTACCATGCTCCAGCCACAATTGATAATCATCACGGGTTTCACGACTGGTAACCAAATCATGTACCTTATTGGCAAAAATGACACAATTTTGTAAAATCTCTACCAATGAAGTCCCTTTATGCTGCGCTGCTTCCAGGAAAACCTTTGTCATCATTTTTGGATTCACATCCAAGGCTCTGGCAAAGAAATTACCCTGAGAGCCTATCACCAACTCACCGGGATTAAAAGGTCTTTCAAAGGTGCCCTGAGGACTTGTCTTCGTTTTAGATCCTTTAGGAGTTGTAGGCGAATACTGTCCTTTTGTTAGTCCATAAATTTTATTATTAAACAATAAAATATTGATATCAATATTCCTTCTGATGGTATGTATGAAATGATTACCTCCTATGGCCATACTATCACCATCTCCTGTTATCATCCATACACTCAGCTTCGGGTTAGAAAGTTTAACACCTGTTGCCAAAGCAGCTGCCCTACCATGAATACCATGAATACCATAAGTGTTCATGTAATAAGGAAAGCGGGATGAACAACCAATGCCCGAAACAACTACAAAATCTTCTTTTGGTACACCAAGATTTGGAAATACTTTCTCAACAGCATGCAGAATAGCATGGTCGCCACAGCCCGGACACCATTTAACCATTTGATCACTGGCAAAGTCCTCTTTGGAAAGTTGGAGTGCTTCAGGAGCTATAATTTGATTTTCCATTGTTATCGGGTTAAAAGTTCATTAAATTTAGCTTCCAGTTCAGCTACCATGAATGGCAAACCCTGGATTTTGTTATACTGCTCATATTTAAACTGAGGGAAATTCATTTTCAGATACTTAACAAATTGCCCATTGTTTATTTCACAAACCACAATTTTTTTATAGCGTCCCAGCAATTCTTCTGTGTTTCGTGGCAAAGGCATAATATGACGAAAATGTGCATGCGCAACGGATTTACCCTCTTCTAACATTTTTTCCACTACAGTAAGCATCACCCCATAAGTACCACCCCAGCTTACCACCAGCAAATCAGCCTCTTCAGGGCCAAAAACTTTTTGCTCCGGAATGTAATCAGCCACCTTCATCACCTTTTCTTCCCTCAGATATGTCATTCTTTCATGATTTAAGGGATCATGCGAAACGTTTCCTTCAATATCCTGTTTCTCCAGACCACCCACACGATGACGCAATCCCGGTGTTCCGGGAATAGCCCATTTTCTGTTAAGCTTTTCAGCATCACGTTTATATGGCTTAAAATCTGCATCATTAGCTTCCACTATTGGAGGGTTAATTTTAGGTAAATCAGCTACCTTAGGAATCCTGAAAACCTCTGAACCATTCGCCAGGGAGCCATCTGTAAGCAAAATAACCGGTGTCATATGCTCCATAGCAAGTTTGGAGGCTTCATAAGCACTGTAAAAACAATCTACTGAGCTTCGCGCAGCTACAATAATAACAGGTGCTTCCCCATTTCGACCGTAAAGGGCTTGCATCAAATCGCTTTGCTCAGATTTGGTAGGCAAACCTGTAGAAGGACCACCTCGCTGTACATCAACAATTACTATGGGAAGCTCTGTCATCACAGCAAGACCGATAGCTTCGCTTTTTAACGAAAGACCTGGACCACTAGTAGTGGTTATTGCTAAAGAGCCAGTATAACTAGCACCAATTGTGGAAACAATACCGGCAATTTCATCTTCGGCCTGAAAAGCCTTTACAGATAAGTTTTTATGCCTGGTCAATTCCTGCAAAATTTCTGTAGCAGGGGTAATTGGATATGACCCTAAAAACAATTCTCTTCCGGATCGTTCAGATGCTGCCATAAAACCCCATGCTGTGGCAATATTACCAGTAACATTTCTATAACGACCTTTTTCAAGTGCAGCAGGCTCAACTTTATAAGTATTTCCAAACAACTCAAGTGTTTCGGCATAATAAATTCCAGCTGCCAAAACAGCTTTGTTGGCCTCAACAATCAATGGGTTGGACTTAAACTTCTGCTCAAAATATTTATTAATCAGCCCTGTTTCTCTGTTAAACAAGTACATGACAATTCCCAAGGCAAACATATTTTTTGTCTTCAGGGTCGATTTCATGTCTAAATTCAGATGCTTAACAGCTTCTTTAGTCATGCCAGTAATCGGAGCCTTGATCACCTTGTAATTGTCAAGAGTGCCATCCAAAGTAGGATCTGCAGCATAGCCTGCCTTTTCTATTCCCTTTTCAACAAAGGCATCTTCATCCACTATAACAATAGCACCAGGCTTGATCCAGCGCATATTTGCTTTTAGAGATGCAGGATTCATCGCTATTAACACATCAGCTAAATCGCCTGAAGTATGCACTGTTTTTTGGCCAAAATGTATCTGGAAGCCAGAAACTCCGGAAACAGTGCCTTGGGGTGCTCTTATTTCGGATGGGTAATCCGGAAAAGTAGCGAAATCATTGCCTGCAAATGCGGTTGAATCAGAAAAAAGAGAGCCTGTCAACTGCATCCCGTCGCCTGAATCACCAGCGAATCGAATCACGACCTGATCGAGCTCTACAACCTTGCTGTTTTTGCTTGTCATAGCTAAGTTTTTAAAATTGCTACAAAGGTAAAAGTTTTCATATTGTGGCACGAAATATTAGCAATCACCTACCTTTATAAAACGTTTGCAAAAATGTATTAAAAACATACCATCCAATTGATTTTTAGTCTTTTAATATGACATTTTCATAGCTTCCCGAAAACATACCTGTTGCTTAAATAGATTCAATCTAAATTCTAAATAGGACGAACATCCATCAGACATTGAATTTTCGACAATAAATACATTGATCACTGATATTCTTATGTGTTGATTTATTGCAACTTATTGGGTTTTTTCTACTTCATAAAAAAAGAGAATAAATTTGGAATTAAAGACAAAAGAAATCAAACAAGCTAAAAAAGTAAAAATGAATATTAATACTTTAGAATACCCTCAATTTAGATTAGCTATAAATAGAGTAAACTATCCAATTACATTCATCAATACTTATATATTTGCAGCATAAACTCAATGTTAAATTTTAAAAACAAACTGTTATGGCTTACAAAATCACTGAAGATTGCACAGCATGCGGCACTTGTATCGATGAATGTCCGGTTGATGCTATTTCTGAAGGCGATATCTATGTGATAGATCCTGATGTTTGCACCGATTGTGGTTCATGTGCAGATGTTTGCCCGGTTGAAGCAATTATACCGGAATAATTATTTGAAGCAAAGTATCGCTTCATCAATTACAAAAGTTATTAGTCAGACTAATTAAATAGTCAAAGTATTAGAGCCTGTGAAAACACAGGCTTTTTTATTGTCTGCAAAGGATTTCGGTAGAATCATTCTTAATAATTACATACCTTTGCAAACAACTAATCAAGTGCATTATTCATGGACAACTACACGTTTTTGAACGCCAATGATCCTGCTGTATTAGAGTCTCTTTATCAGCAATTTAAAAACAACCCTGATCAAATAGATCCCCAGCTGCGACGCTTTTTTGAAGGTTTTGATTTTGCCGTAAAAGAATACAAAAGCCGACCAGGCGAAGCCAAACTAGCTACAGGTAAAGAATTCAAAGTACTAAATCTTATTGATGATTATCGCAAACGCGGGCATTTGTTTACAAAAACAAATCCCGTGCGAAAACGCAGAACTTACACCCCCAGTCTCGAAATAAGTAATTATGGTTTGTCAGAATCTGACCTCGACACCACATTCGAAGCCGGATCAGAGGTAGGTTTGGGGCCCGAAAGCTTAAGAAATATCATCAGTATGCTTGAGCAAACTTACTGCAAGTCTGTTGCTGTTGAATATGTTTACATTCGTAATACTGAAATAGTATCCTGGTTACGCAACAAAATGGAAAAAGTGCGTAACACGCCAAATTATCCGGTATCTGACAAAAAATACATACTTGATAAATTAATCAGGGCAGTAAGCTTTGAGGGCTTTTTACATAAAAAATTCCCAGGTCAAAAGCGTTTTTCTCTGGAAGGAGCAGAATCTTTAATTCCTGCCCTCGAAGCCATAATGGAAAAAGGTGCTGATTTGGGTGTGATGGAATTTGTAATCGGCATGGCTCATCGAGGAAGGCTAAATGTACTTGCAAATGTTATGCGTAAACCTTTTACCGATATTTTTAGTGAGTTCGATGGAAAAGTTTATGAAGATGAAACACTTTTAGGTGATGTGAAATATCATCTTGGCTATACTTCTGAAAGAAAAACCACTACTGGAAAATCAGTAAAACTTACCTTAGCACCAAACCCTTCTCACCTCGAAGCAGTTGCCCCTGTTGTTCAAGGAATTGCCCGAGCCAAAATTGACCAGCATTATGACGGTGATTCCAAAAAGGTAACGCCCATAATAATTCATGGAGATGCCTCTATTTCTGGACAGGGCATTGTTTATGAAATAGCTCAGATGTCTGAATTGAAAGGATACCTATCCGGTGGAACAGTACATTTAGTAATAAACAATCAGATTGGTTTTACTACTGACTACCTCGACGGACGCTCAAGCACTTACTCCACAGATGTGGCAAAAGTTACACAATCACCAGTGTTTCATGTTAATGGAGACGATCCGGAAGCAGTTGTATATGCCATTCAACTTGCCATGGAATTCAGGGAGAAGTTTCAGAAAGATGTTTATATCGACTTACTTTGCTATCGTAAATATGGTCATAATGAAGGTGATGAACCTCGCTTTACTCAGCCCATTCTGTACAAGGTGATTGAAAAACACCCAAATCCTAAGATTATCTATGAAAACCAGCTTCTTGAAGAGGGCATTGTTTCAAAGGATGAAGTAAAATCACTTGAAGCCAAAACGCTCGAAAAGCTGGAAGAAAGCCTTTCAGGAGCCAAATCAAGAGAAAAATCATTCATAAAAAACTTCTTGGCTGACACCTGGAAAGATATCAGAAAAGCTAATAATCAGGATTTTGAGCTTAAAACCAAAACAGGAGTAGACAAAAAAACCCTGTTGGATATTGCTCAAAAAATAACTTCGCTTCCTCCAGATAAAAAGTTCTTCCGTAAAACCAGTCGTTTACAGCAACAACGGCACGACATGATTTTTAAAGAAAATCAACTCGACTGGGCAATGGGTGAGTTGCTTGCATACGGCACATTGGTCAATGAAAATCTTCCGGTCCGATTGAGTGGTCAGGATGTAGAAAGAGGAACTTTTTCGCATCGCCATGCCGTTTTGCGTGTGGAAGATTCTGAAGAACAATACATACCACTTCAGGCAATCAGTGAAAATCAAGCCGATTTTGAAATATATAACTCTCCCTTATCTGAATATGGCGTGCTTGGTTTTGAATATGGCTATGCACTTGCCTCACCTGAAACACTAACCATTTGGGAAGCTCAGTTTGGTGATTTTAATAATGGTGCACAAATCATATTTGATCAGTTTTTGAGCAGTGCTGAGGACAAGTGGAACGTTATGAACGATTTAGTTGTATTGCTGCCACATGGTTATGAAGGCCAGGGACCAGAACATAGCTCAGCCAGAATAGAGCGCTTTCTGAGCTTATGTGCTGAAAATAATATGCAAGTGGCCAATTGCACTACACCAGCCAACTTTTTCCATATTCTCAGACGTCAGCTTAAAAGGCCTTTCCGTAAACCATTAGTGATCTTTACACCTAAAAGCTTGCTGCGTCATCCAAAATGTGTTTCACCCCTCGAAGCTTTTGAATCAAATACTGGCTTTCAGGAAGTAATTGATGATCAAAGTTCAAATCCTGAAAAAGTCGAAAAAGTTGTATTTTGTTCAGGCAAAGTGTATTACGACCTGATTGAAGAAAAAGAACGCAAGCAGAATGAATCAATTGCCTTTGTTAGATTAGAACAATTGTATCCTCTCCCACGTAAGCAAATGCTTTCAATAATTGAGAAATACAAAAAGGCAAAAACCCATTTATGGGTGCAGGAAGAACCAATGAATATGGGACCTTGGAAGTACATTCATCACGAATTCAAGGAAATACCTCTTAAATTAATTGCTCGTCCGGCAAGCGGAAGTCCTGCCACAGGATCTCCAAAGTTTCATGTAATCCGACAGCAAAAAATCATTGATAAAACGTTTGAAATGTGTGAATGTCCATTTGTTGAGAAAGAATGCGGCATGTTATGCATCGGTAACAAATGGCGTTCGTTTGAACATGAACTTAAAGAGTTGAACGTGGATAAAATTGATAGTAAATTTCATAATGCAGAAAAAAAGCTGTAAAAAAAACTCATAACTATGGCTATCGAAATAAAAGTACCCAGCCCGGGAGAATCAATAAATGAAGTTCAACTAGCCAATTGGCTCGTTGATGATGGATCCTATGTAGAAAAAGATCAGGATATTGCTGAAATTGATTCTGATAAGGCTACCTTAAGCATTGCGGCTGAAGAATCTGGCACAATCCATTTTAAGGCATCGGCCGGCGATACAGTTGAGGTTGGTGCTGTTATAGCGACTATTGATAGTGATGCCAATGCTCCAAAAGTCAACAAGGAATCAAAAAATGGTTCTGAAAAAACAGCAGTAAATGAAGAAAAAAGCAATACCGCTGTTGAGGAAACAAAGGAACAGCCGAAATCTGCTGAGAAAACCAGTGATTCAAAAGACAAAACAACACAGGATCAAAAACTAAAATTGTCCCCATTAGCCCGCAAGCTGATGGAAAAAGAAAGCATTAGCGAACAGGAGCTTGTTGATTTTTTTAGGCATTATCGTGTTGATAAAAAAGACGTCCTCTTTTTTCAGGAAAACAAGGACAAATTTAATGTAACACAGGCTACACAGCCTGCAGCTAAAAGCTCTTGGGGAGGTGCCCGTGAAGAAGACCGCAAAAAAATGAGCATGTTACGTAAAAAGCTCTCCCAGCGCCTTGTTTCAGTAAAAAATGAAACGGCGATGCTTACTACATTCAACGAGGTGAATATGACTCCAATCATGGAGATCAGAAAAAAATATAAAGAAGCTTTTAAAGAACAACATAATATCGGGTTAGGGTTTATGTCGTTTTTCACGAAAGCTGTTACAGAAGCACTGCATCATTTCCCTCAGGTAAATGCTCAAATTGATGGTGAAGAGATTGTTTATTTTGATTATGCTGATATCAGTATTGCCGTATCAGGTCCAAAAGGATTGGTAGTGCCTGTAGTTAGAAATGCTGAAAGCCTGAGTTTGGCACAAATTGAACAAAAAATTAAAGAACTTGCTACCAAAGCAAGAGATAATAAACTTAGTTTGGATGAGATGACAGGTGGCACATTCACTATCACCAATGGCGGTGTTTTTGGCTCAATGTTATCTACTCCAATCATTAATCCACCGCAATCAGCCATACTTGGAATGCATAACATTGTTGAACGACCCATTGCCGTAAATGGTAAAGTAGAAATTCATCCCATCATGTATGTAGCCCTTAGTTATGATCATCGTATAATCGATGGTCGTGAATCTGTTGGATTCCTTGTTAAAGTGAAGGAGTTGCTTGAAAATCCTGTAAAGATGCTCTTTAACTCAAAAGATCCGGTTGAAACACTGCTGGACATATAGCTTATGCGTAAAGAAGTTGATTTTTTGGTGCTGGGTTCAGGTATTGCTGGCCTTAGTTTTGCACTTAAAACAGCCGGACACGGCAAAGTACTTATCGTTACTAAGAATGACGCTAACGATACAGCAACCTGGTATGCTCAGGGCGGTATTGCAGCTGTGATGTACAATCCAGACACCTATGAAAAACACATACAGGATACGTTAAATGCCGGAAGTTACCTGAACGACGAAAAGATAGTCCGTATGACTATCACAAAGTCGACTGAAAGGGTAAAGGAACTCATTGATTGGGGTACACATTTTGATACAGAATCTACAGGAAAATATGCTTTGGCGCGTGAAGGAGGCCATTCTGAGAAAAGAGTTTTGCACTATCAGGATAAAACTGGTGCTGAAATTCAAAGGGCTTTGATCGAAAAGGTAAGAACCCATCCAAATATTGAAATTCTGGAAAATCATTTCAGCGTCGATCTGATTACTCAACACCACCTTGGGAAAATAGTAAGAAGGTCTCATCCTGATATTCAGTGTTATGGAGCATATGTTTTAAATCCTGAGAAAAATGAGATCATTACAGTTTTAGCCAAAACTACCATAATTGCTACAGGTGGAGCAGGTAATGTTTATCAAACAACAACTAATCCTAAAATTGCAACTGGTGATGGTATTGCTATGCTTTACAGGGCAAAAGGAGTTGTTGACAATATGGAATTTATTCAATTTCACCCCACCTCGCTCTACAATCCTAAGGAAAAACCCTCCTTCCTGATAACAGAAGCGCTTAGAGGAGCCGGAGCAGAGCTTAAGGATATCAATGGCAATGCCTTTATGCACCGATACGACGAAAGAAAATCACTCGCTCCCAGAGATATTGTTGCGCGTGCAATAGATAATGAAATGAAAATTTCTGGAAGTGATCATGTGTTTTTAGATGCCCGTCATATAGAGGAAGCTGAAATCATGAACCACTTCCCCACTATTTATGCCAAATGCCTGAGTATTGGAATAAACATTACAAAAGATATGATTCCTGTTGTACCTGCAGCACACTATATCTGCGGAGGTATTAAAACAGATGAAAACGGTGCTACAAGTATCAAAAACCTCTTTGCCTCCGGTGAAGTAACCTCAACAGGTTTGCATGGAGCCAATAGATTAGCCTCTAATTCTCTGCTCGAATCTATTGTTTTTTCTCATAATGCAAGTTTAAAAGCAATCGAATTGGCTAAACAAACAAGTTTTCAATTTGATATCCCCGATTGGAATGCAGAAGGCACTGCCATGAACGAAGAAATGATCTTGATTACCCAATCAAGGAAAGAATTACAAGGAGTGATGTCAAATTACGTTGGCATCGTTAGATCAGAACTGCGATTGAAAAGAGCCCTCGACAGGCTTGAGATATTATTTCGGGAAACGGAGGATCTCTATGAAAAATCGATACTCACAGTCGCTTTATGCGAATTAAGAAATATGATCAATGTAGCCTACCTCATTACTAAATTTGCTGTTCAGCGAAAAGAAAGTGTTGGCTTGCATTATATTGTGAACTACGAAAGAAAATAGAACCATGGCATTAATAAGAGCTGTAAATGGAATTCATCCAAAGTTTGGGCAAAATTGTTTTTTTGCAGAAAACGCAACTGTTGTTGGTGAAGTTGAAATGGGCGATAACTGCAGTATATGGTTTAATGCTGTCGTTCGTGGTGATGTTCATTACATCAAAATTGGAAACAACGTAAACATCCAGGATGGAGCAATTATTCATTGCACTTATAAAAAAGCACCGGTCAACATTGGCAACAATGTTTCTATTGCACACAATGCAATTGTACATGGATGCACCATACACGATAATGTGCTGATCGGGATGGGAGCCATTATTATGGATGGAGCTGTTATCGAATCAAACTCAATAGTTGCAGCAGGTGCTTTGGTAGGCAAAAATGTCAGGGTGGAGTCTGGTAGCGTTTATGCCGGTGTTCCAGCCAAAAAACTTAAATCCATTGATCAGTCATTGCTCGAAGGTGAGGTTCATCGAATTGCCCGATCATATACTATGTATGCCAGTTGGCACGATGACAAAATACAACCTATTGATTGATAACAATTGTTAATTCCCTTATAAATCAAATGCCATCAACGCTATTTGGCATTGATTTTGATTACAACTCAACAAACTTAATTCACTACTAAAATGACTATTTGGTTAATTTTTGGAGTCTTCATGTTGCTTAGCTGGCTAGTTAGCAGTCAGTTAAAAAGCAAGTTTAATGCTTTTAGCAAAATACCCGTTACTAATGGCATGAGCGGTAAAGAAATCGCCATTAAAATGCTATATGACAACGGTATTACCGATGTAAAAGTGCAATCTGTTGAAGGTAGCCTTAGTGATCATTATAATCCTGTGAACAAAACTGTGAATCTAAGCCGCGAAGTGTACGAAGGCCGAAATGTAGCTGCAGCTGCCGTTGCTGCTCACGAATGTGGCCATGCAGTGCAACATGCTACTGCTTATCATTGGTTACAGATGAGAAGCGCTCTGGTACCAATTGTAAGTTTTAGTGCGAAATGGGTGCAATGGATTTTATTGGCAGGAATTCTTCTGATGCAGACTTTTCCACAGTTACTGTTAATAGGAATTGTTATGTTTGCATTAACAACCTTGTTTAGCTTTATTACACTACCGGTTGAAATTGATGCAAGTAAACGCGCATTGGCCTGGCTAAACGTGAGTGGAATAACAGATTACAATTCTCATCCAAAAGCTCAGGAAGCATTGCGATGGGCTGCTTATACTTATGTTGTTGCAGCGCTTTCGTCGCTTGCAACATTACTATATTATATTGCCATCTTTATGGGTGGGCGACGCGAATAATAATTATTTATATAAACCCTAAACACAATTTTTTATGAAAATCAATCGAATTTTATTTCTTTTTCTAATCATTGCCGGAGTTAGTTTAAGCTCTTGTAAAAAAGATGATGACATTGTTAACCCTGAGCCAACGCTTAGTTTTATTGGTGGAGCAGGTTACACTTCTTCGGATGTGACTATCACCACTGACGAGCAAATTAAAGTTGGTTTCAATGCAGCTTTCAACCAGGAAACAAATGAAAAACTTAAAAACTTTAAGCTTACGATAACTGCAAACAACGTTCCGCAGGTATTAATGGATTCTACTTTAAACAGTGAAGTTTTTAACACAACTATTAATATCAGTTTTCCGGAACCAACAACTGCACGGCTGGAAGGTGTTGTAACAGATGATGCTGGTCGTACTGCATCAGTTTCGTTTAATATTGTTGTAGAACAATCTGGTGTTAAAGTAGTTAAATATACTGATGTGGAGCTTGGATCATGGAACGATGAAATTGGAAGCTTTTACAACGCTCAGGAAAACATGATATACACTGTTAATGAGGCAGCTGCAAACCAGGCAAAAGTTGATTTCGTTTTTTATAAAGGACAAACAAATCTTAATACGCTTGCAGCACCCGCTGATGCATCGCTCGAAACTATACTTACCTTTAACATCAATAGCTGGACAACCAGAAATGCCACTATGTTCATAGGAACAACCATGACTGCTGAGGAGTTTGATAGTATCGGTGATTACTATGATTTCCCGGAATTTGTTGAAGCAGATGCTGATACAAAAATGATTAATATGGAAAACGGTGATGTTGTTTACTTTAAAACTCAGGCTGGTGTATTGGGCTATATTAAAGTTGTAGATCTTTATTCAAGAGGTGATCTTGGAAGGTTTGAAGTAATTGTAGTGGAATAGTTTATCATTCCCTGACTAAAAAAAGCTCGTTTTTATAACGGGCTTTTTTTTTGCAATTTTTAATCCTGAAGTATGTTGACAGATATATAACATGAAAAAAAATGAAACAATACCGCAAGAATACAGTATCTGCATACGACTAAATAAGCATTATAATAAGGCTTACATGTTTTCTTTCTGCAAACCCACATCTATTTTCATTACCTAGGCATGTAGTCAAAAACAAAAAAAGCCACCCCTGATTGGGATGGCTAAATAATTATTTTATAAGCTACCAGCTTAAATACCCAATTTAGCTTTTACTTTAGCTGTAACATTATCTGCTCCTGTGCCGATATGCAGCAATACTCCGGTAGCAGAATCGATTATATAAGTATAACCATTTTCAGTACCAACATCTTCAATTGCCTTTTTAACTTTATCGATAAGCGGTGTAAGCAATTCGTTCCTGCGCTCACTGTAATCTAAATCAGCATTTTGCTGGAAATCCTGGATTCTTGTTTGTAAATCTGTCAGTTCTTTCTCTTTTGACTGACGGATCAGGTTCGACATCGTAGAAAGATTGTTTTGATAATCTGAAAGCTTTGTCTGATATTCAGTTGCCATCGCGCGCAATTCATTTTCGAGTTGTTGCTCAAATTGAATCAATTTACTTTCGATGGTATCTCTTTCAGGCATCATTCCCATGATCTCATTTGAATCAATATACCCAATTTTAAGTGCTTGCGCTTGAGCAAGGCTACCAAGCCCAACCAGGGCAACTACTAAAAATAATTTTGCTAAAATTTTCATTTTCTGATTTCTGGAGATTAATAATTCGATTTTGAGCCGCAAATGTAGAAAATAAATTCGATAACAGCTTGAAAAAAGCAATAAAGCAAATCATAGCTTTAACATGCTTTAACGCAATTATTTTCTGTCTTCACGTCTAACAGTTTGCATAACGTTACCTATTTCATCCAATACATCGTCTGAAATATCAAACTTATCGCTGGCATAAAGCATGGTAGCACCTGCTGACTTGTCGAAAACAAAAGCATAGTTACGTGTTTCCGCAATTTCCTGAATAGCATTAAATACTTTCTCCTGTATTGGTTGAACCAATTCATTTCGTTTATTGAACAGCTCTCCTTCAGGGCCGAAGTACTTCATTTGCAAATCTTTTGCTTCCTGCTCTTTCTTGATAATTTCATCTTCACGTTTGCGCTTCATATCTTCTGGTAGCAGCACTGATTCAGTTTGGTAGTCGCGATACATTTTTTCAACAATTTCATATTGTGCCTTAATTTCTTTTTCCCATCGCTCTGACAATACATCCAACTCAGCCTGTGCATCTGTATATTCAGGAATATTATTTAAAATATATTCCGTATCAACATATCCAAACCGTTGGTTTTGTGCCTGAACCGACATTAAGCCAACAAACATGAAAAGCACTATTGCTGCAAAAATTTTATTTTTCATAGGTAATAGTTTTTAAATTTCATTTAAATCTACCAAAAAGCCTGCCAAAATTAATCCAGTGACTGATTAATTGAAAAATGGAACTGACTTCCATTGGCATTGGGTATCCCTGGTATTTCATCAAATCCGTAACCCCAGTCCAGCCCTAATATTCCAAACATAGGCAAGAAAACCCGGATGCCAGCTCCGGCAGATCTTTTTACATCAAATGGGTTAAAATTATCAAAACCCAGCCATGAATTACCAGCTTCCAAAAATGTTAAAGCATAAATCGTGGCACTGGGATTAAGAGAAAGCGGATAACGCAGCTCTAAAGTATACTTGCTGTATATGTTACCCCCGATATTTCTGTCCTTATAATAGAAAGGTGTAATGGTTTCGTTTCCATAACCGCGCATAGCAATGATTTCTCTTCCATCAAGATTATTATATCCCGAAAGACCGTCACCTCCCAGATAAAAACGCTGGAAAGGAGTTACACCTATATCTTTGTTATAATAACCAAGGAATCCAAACTTCAACCGTGTTGCCAACACAAGCTTTGGAAGCGTTTCTACATACAAGGAAGTATTAAGTTTCCATTTATGATATTCTACCCACTTAAACTTCTCATTCTCATCCAGTGCTGTATAGTCTTTGTCGCTAAAAGCTGAATAAGGAGGCGTTAGCTCAAGTGACAGGTTGATGTCAGAGCCCGAACGTGGAAATATTGGTTGACTAATTGAATTGCGGCCAAAAACAATATTATAACTAAACACATTAAAGAAACCTGTACCGGTACCAACACTAAAAATTTGTGAGTAGTTCTTCAGATCATATCTCATCAGATTAGCCGCCTGATAAAGGGTGAAAAAGTCATCCGGCCACCTTAATCGTTTTCCAATTCCTAAGGTAAATCCATCAATTTTGAATGTTGCCCTGTTAGTATCCGATTTGGGTAAGCCATTCGAATACAAGGAATGATAATAAGAAACCGTTAAAGAAGTTGGCTTACGACCTCCCAGCCAGGGTTCTGTGAAAGAAGCACTATAACTCAGGTAGCCAACCCCATATGTTTGCAGTCGCAAGGAAAGCTTCTGACCATCTCCGGAAGGTATGGGTCGCCAGGCTTCCTTTTTAAACATATTGCGCAGAGAAAAATTATTGAACGAAAGACCAAGTGTACCAATAATCCTTCCATAACCCCAACCCCCACTCAATTCGATTTGATCGGCAGAAGTTTCCTCTACACTATATGATATATCAACGGTCCCATCTGCAGGATTGGGTTGTACATCAGGTGCAATAGTCTCTGGGTTAAAGTAGCGTAGCTGGGCAAGTTCGCGGGTTGTTCGGATGATATCGGCCCTGCTAAAAAGCTGGCCCGGCAAGGTTCTTAATTCACGAATAACAACATGATCATTTGTCTTTGTATTACCTTTAATGGATACATCACTAATTCGGGCTTGTTTTCCTTCTCTGATTCTTATTTCTAAATCAATCGAATCATTTTCAACCAGTACTTCGATTGGATCTGCCATAAAAAACAAATACCCATCATCCATATATAAAGAGCTAACATCCAAACCGTTAGGATTGTATGTGAGGTTTGTCGTTAACAACTCCTTATTGTAAACATCGCCTGGTTGGATTCCCAAAACAGAACCCAAAAACTCACTGTCGTATTTGGTGTTTCCTACCCAGCTAATACTTCTGAAATAATAGCGCTCGCCTTCATTAATTTTCAATTTCAGTCCAAGGCTGTTATCCGGCAAACGATAAATCGAATCACTCAGGATACTGGCATCACGATATCCTTTTGCATTATATTTTTCAACGATTGCCTGTTTATCATCCTTAAAATTAGCTTGAATAAATTTCGATGACTTAAAAATTCTGGGTCGGTAGTTTTCAGAAAAATAATTCTCAACCTGACGCACAGCATTTAATGGCCGCAAATTAAGAAGTTCCCAGCCCGTATTGATTACAAGAGGCCCTAAAGGATTAAGCGGGTTTAAAACACCTTTTTCTTTTGTTTCTTTCATTGCTGAGAGCACCTGATCATCAGAAAATTCCTTATTACCTTCAAGGATAATTTCACCAATTTTTACTTTGTCATTTTTCTGAACTTTGATAAGCATATCAACATAATTCTCACGACCCGGGTCAGGAATTTGTTCAATTTGAACTTCAGTATCCAAATACCCCTTTTCAGCAAAATGTTCCTTAATAATATCCCTCGTTCTTACATACAAATGGTCAGTTGCAACATCGCCACGTGTCAGATTTATTTTGGTTCTTATATCATCAGCTTCTCCTTTGCGAAGGCCTTCAAAAGAAAAACGGGAAACCCTGGGACGCTCCTTAAGCTGTATTTCAAGAAATACTAGATTACCGGCAATTTCGGTTGCATAAATGGCTACATCTTCAAAAAGCCCCTGTTCCCAAAGTTTACGGATTGCATCTGTAATTGGATCACCAGGGACTTTAATTTTCTGGCCTACAGATAATCCTGAAAGCATTATTAGTACATTTTGATCCAGGTATTTAACCCCGTCAACCTTAATACCCCCGATTTCATATTCTTTCGGTTTACTATAGTCAAAATCAGAAAGGTCAGACCCTATCTGAATTTGTGCCTTTACTAAAACAGAACCAAGAAGACTAATAGATAATAATATATATAACAGCAAATTAGATGCTTTCAATGGCAATTCTTTTCTCCTCATTCCTTATTTTTTCTGCTTTGTAATTTGTTCACTCGTCTTTCCAAATCTACGCTCCCGGCATTGATAGTCTATAATAGCTTCATAAAGATCTTCTTTGCGAAACTCGGGCCAGAACTTTTTGCTGAAATACAATTCTGAATAAGCAATTTGCCACAGCATAAAATTGCTTAACCGTGTTTCTCCGCTTGTTCTTATAAGCAATTCCGGGTCAGGCATACCATGCGTAGTAAGTAAACGCTCAATGCATTGTTGATCAACGTCACTGGCTTTACATTCACCTTGCTCAATTTCAAATGCCAATTTTCGTGCTGCCTGAACAATCTCCCACCTGCTTGAATAGCTTAATGCCAATGTAAGTGTCATTCTATCATTGTGCTGTGTTTGTTCCATTGCCCTAAACAAATGCTCTCTGTTTAGCTTTGGCAAACTTTCCAAATCTCCAATGGCATTTAGACGGATATTATTTTTATTTAGCGTTACAACCTCATCTTTAATTGTTTGCAAAAGAAGCCGCATCAAGGCATTCACTTCCATTCGTGGTCTTGTCCAGTTCTCTGTAGAAAAGGCATAGAGTGTAAGATACGAAACTCCGAGTTCAGCAGCAGATTCGGCTGCTTCTCTTACAGCTGTTACACCACTTTGATGACCAAAAATCCTGGGCTTACCTTTGCTTTTTGCCCACCTTCCATTGCCATCCATAATAATAGCAATATGCCCTGGAAGACGATTGAGATCAACCTTTTCTTTCAAACTTGTATTTGACTGTATTGACATACTGTTATTATCAGTGGTTTGTTTGATTAAAATTGTCGCACCGCTGCTTTCCCCTCAAGTCAAATTTATAAGTTAGCGTAATGCCTGCATAGCTAAACCAATCATTGGTACTTTCATCCCCTCGTTTCATTCCGGCATCAAAACTTCCGGTCGGGTCGCCGTAGGGTTGATTTGCAGGTGGCAGATCGGCATAAACAGTACTAATATCATCAAGATAATCAGTAAAAGTTTTATGTATCCGCCATTCAGCAGCTAATCCGACCCGCTTACCCAGGCTATATTTCACCCCAATACCAAAGGGAACTGAAAAAGCTACTTTATTGTAGGGTGCAGGTCCTAATCTGTTTCCATTAGCATCTGTGTTTTGCTGCCCCTCAGTACCAATAGCTTGTAAATCAGTACCATCAGGATGTCTTGGATCAAAAGTAAAAACTGATATACCACCAAAAATATAAGGTGTAAAGTAGTCTCTTTTACTACCTGTGAAGTACTCAAAAAAATTGAACTCAGCAATTAAGCTAAAATCATTCACCTGAGATTCAAAAGCCAAACCGCGATTTTCGTTAAATTTGACCACAGCATCATCCCCAATCAATTTACCTGTAGTGATACTCACTCTAAAAGCCCAGCGCAAGTTAGGATTATAGCGCGCTATAAACCCAAAAGCAGGTTCAGGCTGGCTAAATTGTTTTGAAGGATTTATATCTCCAACGTAGTAATTTACTCCGCCAAACAAGCCAACTTCCATATCCTGAGCCTGATTGAGCAATGGGGAGATTATAAAAAACCCAAAAAAACTTAAAAAACAAATAGTCTTACCGTAAAACTTCATCCTATGTATTTTCATCCTGCAAGCTGCACATTAATTCTAAAAACACTGAATAACAAATTGTTGTCAACTCCGGCGGTCTGCAAAATTACCATTTTTTTCCACATGAAAAAGTATTAATTTCTGATATCCAATCCCCACAAAAGTTTATCCCTTATGGTTCCAAAGAAATCCTTTCCTTCCATCACAACCATATTCAATTCAAAAGGAGCTTTTCGAATCACAATATCTACCGAATCAGTCATATCAGCCATTCTTGAATCCATACTTAGTGTATAAGAAGTGTGACGCCCGACAACCCTGAGTTTAATCAAACTATCGTCCGGTATAACGACTGGTCGCACACTTAAATTGTGTGTTGCAATGGGAGTAATAACAAAGCTGGCTGACTGCGGAGCAATAATTGGCCCACCGGAACTTAAAGAATAAGCCGTTGAACCTGTCGGCGTGGCAACAATTAATCCATCTGCCCAATAGGCATTCAGAAATAATTCATCTACATAAACCTGAACAACAATGAGTGACGTTGTTTCCTTTCTAAAAACAGTCAGCTCGTTTAAGGCATAATTAACAACAGGAAACAAGTTGTCAGGCTTTTCAAGAGCGATTAAACTACGCTTTTCAAGCTTATAATTTCCACTAACAACTTGTTTAACAGCTATTTCAATTTCGTTTTTTGAAATACTCGACAAAAAGCCCAACCTTCCCATATTGATACCTAAGACCGGTATTCCGGATGATCTGATTAATGGAAGCGTGTCGAGCAAAGTACCATCACCACCAATAGAGAAAACTATATCTGCCTTGCTAACCAGTTCCTGATGCGATTCATAAACATCAACCATTAAGTCTTGAAAAACATAGGACTTCGTAAGCTCATAAAATGGTTTATAAACCATTATTTCAACTTGATTCTCAAGTAATTCCTCAATAAGCTGCTTCAGAAATGGTGTTCGGTCACCACTAAATGATTTTCCAAAAAGTGCAATTGTCATCCTGTATAGCAATAAATTACGCCAAAAACGCAAGGTTACGAATTTTAGCGCACCTGACAATCAATTTAACATTTTTTACACAGTAAAAAAGACAGGAAAACATGCCCCTTCAACGCTATCGCTTAATAGCAAATCAACTCTACTTTGTCAAATAGGAGCCATGAAGTGAATAAAAAACCCAAACTCATTTCGATGATTCCTTGCGTATTCAAAACGTAAAACCATGTCGTAGTAGGATACCAGATCAAGCCCTATTCCGGATCCAACAAGCAATTCATTATTGAGTGGATTGGCAGGTTCGGGAATCATTGCACCAGCATAACCCAAATCAAGGAATAAGTTTAAGTAAACGGCATAATGAATTTTGCTGAACTTCTCAGTTTTAATAAGCGGAAGGTTTCTAACTTTCGGCTTTAAAACATTGAATTTTAGATTATTCTTTAAAATACCAAATTTATCTCCGTCTATAACATAAAGTTCATACGACCTAACAAAATCATTCTGAAAACCCAAAGCTCTGCGTAAAAAATAGGGCTGTGTATTTCCACCAGAAAATTTTGCCGTAATACTGGATGCCCAAAACCAACGCCCTTTGAGGCTTGTATACCAATCAAATGTGGATTTAAAGTAATGAAAGTCAGGAGAAGTTGAAGATATCCCAAATCCATACCTCATAAATTCAAAATCAAAATAATGCCCTTGGAGAGGGTATGCCTTACTATCGCGATAATCACCTTTATAAATATATTGAAGGGAAAAAAAAGCAGACTTATTACCGGCTATTGCCATGAAGTTGGGATTTAATTTTGTAATGGTATCGGCAAAACTATATTGCTCATACCCTAAATAAAGGTAATGTGACTGCCGATAACCAATACGATAACTTAAAAGTGTTTTCAAATAAAGCTTTTCCTGCGCATAGGAGGCTTCATTTTTGAAAAACAACTGTTCATTATTTAAGGTAGCATAGGGTATTTCCCTACTTCTTGAGTATCCAACTTCAACCCCTGTTCCAATGTTTTGACTGGAAGTAAGGTAAGGAACCTCATAAAACAAAGAATAATTTTGGTTATAACCTGCTCGCAGAAGCAGTTTTAACTGCTCCATTCTTCCCCTGAAATTATTGTGCGTGATAAAAACACCATAATTCACCCGGCTAAAATCTTTTGTTTGCCACCAGGCATTGAAATTTCTGTCAGCCATTTCAAATATTGGCAATGGCCAAACGTACCATCTCTCAATAAGCCTTACCGCAACATTAACCACAGAGTGGTTCTGATCATCGGGAATAAGGTCTATGTAAACAAAATTAAAAAGTGAACGGTTTAGCAGATTCTCTCGTGACAGCTCTGCCAGCCTGCAAAGTTGATTAAAGGCCATTTGCTGTCCGGAACGAAATTCCAGTTCTCTGAAAATAATTTTATCACGTGTGACATCATTCCCGCTTATGCTGATATTTCCTACACTAATTTGACTGATATTTTCCGAATTACAACCTAAAACATTTCCCAGCACATTCACTTGCGCCTGTAAAAGGATCGAAAAAAACAAAGCCAAAATCAGCAATAAGAATTTCATATATTCAGGTAGTTCATCAGTGCTTCATATCTGTCCCGTAAATCGTCCTGATCGGAGTTTTCACTGTAAAAAGCAAGAATCTGGTATTGAAACCTGCTAAAAGATTGAAGAATGGGTTCAATATTAATTTTGTTTACCTTGATGGATACCTGAAGCATAGCAGATGACTTATCAGAACGAGTAAAAACACTCAAAATCTTTGCATCATTATCTTCCACAAGCCGGGCAATCTCTGAGAGCATATAACTATTTGCCGGAATTTCGAGTAATATAACCCCGCCAGGTTCAGACAAGGCGTAGGATTGTGCAAAATGCTCCAATAGTGATTGTAAAGTAATGCATCCCAGATAGTTTTGATGGTCGTCCAATACAGGAATAAGACTTAGCTTAAAGTCATTCATTACTTTAAGCACATCAAATATATGCTGATAATCATAAACAAATGGCTTTTCCAGAGATAAATGATGGCTGCCTATGGCCTCATCGAGGCGATTATAATCATAAATATCAAACTCGGATATAAGCCCTAAAAAACGTGATTCATTTACGATGGGCACATGCATCACACGCAGGTCTTCCATCCAACTTAAGGCAGTTCGCGCCGTATCGCTTGTTCTTAGTGGTAAAACTCCGTCTGTTATTAGCTCCTTTGCAATCATAAGTCGTATTGTTTAGTTTCAGAGTCTGTCAACATATTCAGATAATTAATATATCTGAACTTAGCTATTTCGTTTCTTTCGAGGGCATCTTTAACCGCACAACCTGGTTCGTGCTGGTGCGTACAATTGGCAAAACGGCAGAAAGACATAAGCCTGCGCATTTCCGGAAAACGTTGCGCAAGTGTTTCTTTTTCAAGATCGTAAAGACCAAATTCTTTTATCCCTGGAGTATCTACAATCCAACCTCCAAAACCCAGTGGATGCATTTCAGCATAAGTTGTTGTATGCCTTCCTTTGGCATGATAATCAGAAATCTCACCAATTCTGAGATTAAGTGCCGGATCTACCGCATTTATCAGCGCTGACTTTCCAACGCCTGAATGGCCGGAAAAAAGACTTACCTTATTCGTTAAAACATCTTCAAGTTTACTAAGTCCAAAACGGCTTACAGCAGAAACCTCCAGGCATGAATACCCTATTTTCTGGTAACTATCAATCAGTTGTCTTTGATCATTGATATTTTTTAAATCTAAAAGGTCATACTTGTTAAAAACCAAAACAACCGGAAGATGATAGGCTTCAGCTGTAACTAAAAACCTGTCAATAAAACCTGTAGAAGTTCTTGGGTAGTGCAATGTGACAACCAATAAAGCCTGATCAAGGTTTGCCGCAATAATATGAGCGGCTTTTGACAATTTAGTAGCTTTACGAATTATAAAGTTTTTTCTTTCCTCTATGTGCTCTATTACTGCAGTTTCTTTGCCCTTTTCCTTTCTGAACCGAACAATATCCCCAACAGCAATAGGATTAGTTGTCCTGATCCCTTTAATCCGGTATTTACCTCTCAAACGGCACAAGTATTCCCCACCATTCTCTGCTAAAACAGTGTACCAGCTACCAGTTGACCTAATTACCCTACCCTTTTCCAAGTTAGATTATTGTTTGTGCCAGATAAAACTACATTTATTTGTGCTATTAATACGTATAACGTAGTTCACAAAAATAGTATTATTATGCTCAGGCAATTTTAGATACATAAATAAACATCAACATTCAAAAAAACTCTGCTGTTTAATGAGAAATTGTATCTTTGGATTCAATATGTTCAAATAAAAACAACTTATAAAATGGCTATTCCACATATTATCAATTATTTACAAGCCCCCATTCTAGCTGTTTTACTCATTTTTTATTTAAATCGAAAGTTTAAAATTGCTTCAAATAAGCATCTTTTGAAGGCCTATGGACTTGGTTTAGTAGCGATTGCAACACTTTTTGTGTTTGATTTAATTGTTGAAAGTATGGGGTACGATCAGTTAAAAAACCTCAAAAGAAGCGGTTTTTATAGCTTTGTCATCATAGGCTTTGGATCACAAGTTGGAATTTTCATCGTCCTCAGATACCTGTTTCTACCGCTAAAGCATTTTAGTTCACCACTTGATGGTATCATTTACGCTATGCTTATTTCGCTTGGATTCAGCACAATAGCATTACCCCTTTTTGATTTTGGATTATTTGCACGAGAACCCTCCTCCATTTTTATTTATACACTTCCACTGGCAAATCTGCTCTTTAGCATTGTAATGGGGTTCTTTGTTGGTATGGGAAAATACAGGAAAAACAGGCTCATTGATTCTTTGACAGGACTTGGAACAGCCAGCTTTTTTATGGGATTTTATTATTTCGGCTTTCTTACATCTGAAAAAACAATTTTGATTCTTTATGCGATAGGCATCCTGATGATAGCTGTTTTACTACTTGCAAAAGCTTCAACAATAAAACCAGAGGATAATAAAAGAATTTGATTGCTATATTGCCTTCTGGTATCGCTTTCCTGGTAGGGCAGTTAATATGCCATCAAACTCCAGACCTAGCAAAACTGAGGCCATTTGTGATGCTGTAAGTCCGGTACTGTAAAGCAAATCATCAAGCTCTTTCAAATTTTCTTTTTCAAAGGCATCCAACACTAACTTTTCGTCAGGGCTAAAATCTCTAAATAGCTTTGTTTGGACTGATTTTAGCTGTTTACTATTTTCCCAACCCATCATATAACGCAGGTTTGCTGCATTTTCAATCATTGCTGAGCGATTAGTACGGATTAAAAAGTTGCAGCCTTCGCTGTAAACATCACCAACTCTTCCCGGAAAAGCAAATACATCCCTGCTATATGAATTAGCAATATCAGCTGTTATTAAGGCCCCTCCTTTTTTTGCAGACTCCACAACGATAAGCGCATCTACCATTCCTGCCACAATTCGATTTCTTTTTGGAAAATTCTCGCGGTCAGGATTAGTTGTACTGACAAAATCTGTCAACAACCCTCCATTTTCCAACATTTTTGAAGCGAGGTTTTTATTTGCAGCAGGATATAACCTATCCAGGCCATGAGCCAAAACCCCAATAGTTGGTAAACCTGCTTTTAGCGCAGACCGATGCGCAGAAGTATCTATACCATAGGCTAATCCACTTACAACCAAAACATTATCACCCCTCAGCTCTTCTGTCAATTGCTCACATAAGCGTTTGCCATATGCCGTAGCATTGCGTGTACCAACAATCCCTATTACCTTTTCAGGATTCAAATCAGCTTTTCCTTTGTAATATATCATCATCGGGCTGTCTGCACAATGTTTTAATCTTCGTGGGTATTGTTTATCCAAATAAAACAGCGGAATTATATCATTCTTCCTGATAAAACCTATCTCTTCCTCTGCTCTGCCAAGTACTTTCTGGTTTAACAATGCATTTACGGTATGCTGGCCAATGCCAGGAATCGCTTCAAGACTTCTCCTCTTTTCACGGAAAACAGCCTCTGGTCCACCACAATAAGCAATAAGCTTTTTGCCATTTATTTCACCGATTCCGGGAATAAGCGTAAGGCCGATCTGATAAATTAGCTGGTTTGACATGATTGCCAAAAATACGCGATTTGTTCTAACAACCGTAATCCCCCAGGCAGAAAAATCTTGTACTTTTGTGCTAAAACCGTCGTTGGAAAAGCAAAAAACAGTTTTATACTGCCCCTTAAACTGGGGTCTGGGTCACGCAAGTCGTTCAGTACCAGTAATCCGAACCTTGTCAGACCTTGGATTTAATGTAATTATAGCCGCTGACAAAGCTCCTTTGGCTTTTTTGCTTAAACAGTTTCCCACACTGGAATGGGTTAAGTTTAAAGGCTTTGAACCAAAGTATACTAAAGGAAAAAATTTATTTTTCAAATTGTTTTGGCAACTGATTCCTGCGTTTTGGTTTTACTGGCTTGATAAACAATTTGTAAGAGAACAAATCAAAAAAAGAAAGATTGATTTGATTATTTCAGACAATCGTTTCGGTGCGCTTAACAAAAACATTCCTTCAGTTATCATTACTCATCAATTAAACTTACAACTACCTGGAAGTCTTCGTTTGATTAAACCAATAGCCAATAAGCTTAATAGGTATTTAATAAAACAGTTCGATCAATGTTGGATACCAGATTTTAAGGAAAAAAGCTCCTTTTCCGGAAACTTGTCGATAATTCCATCAAACTTTATTCCCACAGTTCACCTGGGAATTTTAAGCAGATTTCGTTCATTGAATGCTAAACCTGTAAGTAAAGATATTGATGTATTGGTCTTACTATCAGGCCCTGAGCCTCAGCGAAGTATTCTTGAAAGTATTTGCATAAATCAACTCTCCATAACCAATTTTAAGTCTGTTATTCTTAGAGGCTTACCTCAAAATAAATCTATTGAACAGAATTTCAGGAACATTAAACTGATGAACCATGCTCCTGACAATGTATTTGAGAATCTTGTGTCACGATCAAGAATGATTATTTGCAGGGGAGGGTATTCTACAATAATGGATCTGGCCTGCTTAAACAAATCCGCTTGGCTTGTGCCCACTCCAGGACAATCTGAACAAGAATATCTGGCAAGTTTTCTATCTGGCAAAAAATGGTTTAATACGATAAATCAGTCTGAAATTCAAATAGATAAAATTTTTGATTCAGATTCAGTGTTTAAACCTCCTTTATGTAATGGATCATTAAATAAATTGAAAAGCTTACTTTCTGAACAATTACAATCATTAGGGATTACTTAACTTTGCAGAATCATTCTAAATAAGAAATCTCATGCATATCCACAAGGATTTAAAAATGGCAGAGGTTATTCATATGAATCACCACCTTTTGCCTGTTCTTAATCGATTTGATATTTTTCTTGGATTTGGTGAACGTACAGTCGAAGAAGTTTGCAGAGATCACCAGTTAAATCTTCATTTTTTTCTGGAAATTGTTAACACTTTTCACGACACATCATACTTTCCTTTGGGACATCTACAAAGCTTTAAAGCAAGTATGCTTATTGAGTATCTTCAAAAAACTCATGCCTATTACCTGGATATAAAAATCCCTGAAATTGGGAAAAATATACACGAAATAGCACAAACCTCTCATCTTGAACCTATTCAAAAAAAATTGGTGTTGGATTTTTTTGATCAATATCAAAATGAATTAGCAAATCATATCAATAAAGAGGAGCAGGGCGTTTATCCCTATGTGCTCCGGCTGGAAAATGCTTTACATTCCAAACAAACGCCTGTTGAAGTGCTGAAGGATTTACAAAACTATAGCATTGCCGAATATGAAGAAGATCATGATGATGTTGAATCCAAGCTATTTGACCTTAAAAATATTCTTATCAAATATTTACCACCGGTAAGTAATTACAAATTGCTCAATCTAATACTGCATGAGATTTTTGAACTTGAGCGCGACCTCAACAATCACGGACATATAGAAGACCTGATTCTCGTACCGATCGTAGAAAACATGGAAAAAGAACTTCGCGATCGGTATTTAAAATCCTGTAATGATGTCTAGTCGGTTATGCATATTAATTATTGAGCCGTCCTTTTTGATCAGAGAAGGGCTCAAGACATTGCTTAGCAACCAGGGTTTGCCTTATCGGGTTGAGGAATACGATGCTCCTGTGGATGATTTAGAGAAGCTAATTAATCGCTTCAATCCCGATTTAGTTTTCCTCAATCCAAAACTTATTGTGAGGCTCATCAACCTACCCCGTTATATTGAAAACACTTTTGAACCATATTATTTAGGATTACTGGAATCTGGAAACACAATACAGCAACAGGCCAAGTTTGATCATTATCTATGGATCGATGCCGAAAAAAGTGAATTGAATAAAGTCATGGATAAAGCACTAAATCAATTCAGAGCAGATCAATCCGAATCGGAAAACAACAGTCTCAGTGAGCGGGAAATAAGCATTCTTAAGCTTGTTGCTCTTGGGAATACCAACAATGAAATTGCCGAAAAACTTTTTATTAGTGCCCATACAGTTATGACACATCGTAAAAATATTACCCGAAAATTAGGAATAAAAACCGTTTCTGGTTTGACGGTTTATGCCATTCTTAATCAACTCATTAAAGTAGAAGAAATTCAAGGATCAGTGTAAGTGTAAAAAACCTTTTTATCCCAGTTTTGTTTATTTGACGTAAATTTGCACGACTTAATCCACACAAAAGTTTTTGTGGTAATAGTTGCAAATCATAACTTTTTGCAAAATTGATTTTAAATTAGTTACAATACAAAAGAAGCAAATACTCATATGAAACCTGTAGGCATATTTTATGGTTCCACTTCCGGAACAACCAAGGAAATAGCGGAAAAAATCAAAAAAGCTTTTGGCAAAGACGCTCATCTTCACAATATTCATGATTCAAATATTGATACAATTGCTCAATATAGCAACCTCATTTTTGGCACGTCTGCCTGGGGAATTGGCGATATGCAAGATGACTGGGAGGATTTTATCGATAATTTGAATGAGATTGATTTTACTGGAAAAAAGCTTGCGCTTTTTGGTTTGGGAGATCAGGAAGAATATCCTGAAAGTTTTGTTGACGGGCTCGGAACAATGTATTGCAGATTACCTGACAAATCTGTTGTTGTTGGAGAGTGGCCAAAAGAAGGTTACAATTTCTACTTTTCTTTAGCAGAAAAAGACGGAAAATTTGTTGGATTAGTTATTGATGAACATCATCAGGCGGATCTATCCGATGAAAGAATCAAGAAATGGGTAAACGAAATCAAGAAAGTTTTTAATTAATATCATCTTTCAGGTATTGCCCGAAGAAATAAAATTTTAGTTATTTGCACTTTGTATGACCGATATCAAAGTTTATAAAGGAATCAAATTGCTGATAGCATTTTCCATATTTTGGATGGTTATCGGTGATTTGATTATTTATCACCAAGAGGTCATGTTTGGTGTAAAGCTCTTTGAAGAACAACACCCTTTTACGAAGCCAAAATCGCAAGATGATGGTAAAATCATCTCCTTTAAAAGTCACAAAGGAGCTGATAAATCTGATTATGGGCAAACCAGCCTGCTTCATGCTGTTCTTTCCGTAAATGATGACTTGACAGTGCGGCACTTTTTTGCTTTCACCTATTTACTGTTGGCACATAACTACGAAAGCAATCATCGTAGCTCTGATAATGGATTGCGTGCCCCTCCTTTAATTTAATTCCATTTTTTTCATTGCCATCCTTTGATGGCTTCTTTCGCATTTAGGTTTTTTAGACCTATGCTGTATTTCAATTATTGCTAATTTATTAATTCAAATAATATTATGAAGTCGATCGTACTTTTTATTATCTCATTATTTTTTATCAGCGTTCAGGTAAAGGCCAATCCAGTTTTGGATTCAGTAAGCATGGGCGCAGGCTATGCCAATGATGTATGGTATAGTTTTGAAAATGGAATTGTTGAAACTGCCGAACGCAACACCTGGGACATTGGTTTTTATACGAGCCGCTGGAGTGCTGGCATAATCATTAATGATGGTATAGGCACTGAACTTGTGACCTATGGCAATGGCGACACATCAAGTTGGAATGCCATCGATACAACAGGAATGGCAAACTGGAAAAGGCTTTACAATTCAGATACAATCTGGGAAGAAGGTGCCTTTAGTCGTAATTCTCTCGGACACCCCGATTATGGATGGGGCGTATATAATATGGTTTCTCATGATGTTGTGGGAGATTCAATTTATATCATCAAACTGGCTAACGGTGCATACAAAAAACTATGGATTGAAAGTAAAAACAGTGTGAATAACACTTATGTTTTTACTTATGCCAATCTGGATGGTTCCAATCAGTTTACTGAAACATTAAACGTTACACCTTACGAATCAAAGCTATTTGTTTATTACAACCTTTCCATTGGTTCAGTGATTGATCGCGAACCAGCCAAAGACAGTTGGGATATTCTATTTAGCCGTTACATGGGGACTGTATTTGATAATTCAGGCAATCCGGCCAATTATATCGTAGTAGGAGTATTAAATAATGTTGAAACAGCTGCAAACAAAAATCATCCTGTTTCACCTGATTTTGTAAACTGGTATGATAAACCGCTGGAATTTAATAAATCAGTAATCGGTAGCGATTGGAAATATTTTGATATGAATACATTTAGTTATTCCATTACAGATTCATTGGTGTATTTCGTTCAGGATCTTTCGGGTAATATATACAAGTTTGTTCCGCTTTCGTTTAGTGGTCAGAGCGAGGGAAAAACTGTCTTTAGCAAAGAACTGATCTCATTAGTAAACCTGGATGAAAACAGTGGAAACCAAAACATCAGCGTGTTTCCAAATCCTGCTTCGGATCAGTTAAACATTGATCTTTCAAGCCTTACTGACAAAAAAATTATGCTCGAAATATTTGATCTATCAGGGCGCCTGTATTATCAGCAGGAAATATTAGCACCAGAAAGCCTTGTACAACTTTCTGTAAAAGATTATAATAAAGGGCTTTATTTATTACAAATCAGGACATCTGTCAAAGTCTTTTCAAAGCAACTGATAGTGAATTAAACTTATGATTAGAAGGATCATTCTCATCATATTTACCATGATTGCCGGTTTTGTAGTTTCAGCGCAAAACCAGCAATCAGGTCTTTTGTTAAAAGATCAGCGAAATAAAGAAGCCATTGCTTTTGCTCATGTACTTTTCAAACCATTTGGCACAGAAAAAACATATACCGGATTGACTGACCTTAAGGGTTACACAGCTAATCCGCTAAGTACATCTGGCACATTTACCGTAAGTTACGTAGGCTATCATTCTATCACAGATACTATTGAACCAGGTGAATTTAAAGAAGTTATGCTGCAAGCTACAAGTATCAATATTGATGAAGTAGTGGTAACCGGTCAGTATACGCCACAGGCGGTTGATAAATCCATCTTCAAAGTAAATGTAATTGGTGCCCGCGAAATTGAGCAAAAAGCAGCAAATAACCTAAGCGAACTCATGGCTACTGAGTTAAATATCAGAACTTCAAATGATGGTGCTTTAGGTTCACGCATTACGCTACAGGGTCTTGGTGGTGAGCATATAAAATTCCTGATTGATGGGGTGCCGGTAATTGGCCGGATGAATGGAAATATCGACCTCAATCAATTAAACCTATACAATGTTGCCCATATTGAGATTATTGAAGGACCAATGTCAGTAATCTACGGAAGCAACGCCCTTGCAGGTGTAATAAACATTATTACTAATGAGAATAAATATACAAGCCTGCAAACCAATGCTGAAGCATATACTGAATCTGTTGGTGTTTACAACTTTAATGCAGATCTTTCGCTAAAGAAAAATCGGTGGAGCGGATCCATAGCAGGTGCACGTAATTTTTTTGGCGGATATAGTGTTTTAGATACCGGCCGGTCCAAACGCTGGAAACCAAAAAGACAGTATAATGCCGACGCAAGTCTGGCTTATAATAATAAGGAGTTTCGTGCTCGTGTAACCGCCTCCTACTTCAACGAAATGTTGCTTGACAAAGGAGAGCTCCAAGGCCCCTATTTTGAAACTGCATTCGATAATCATTTTATCACAAACAGGTTTACAACAAAAACAGATGTTAACACCCGCTTGTTTAAAGACCGTTACTTGAAAGTATTGGCATCGTATGCTTATTATGATCGTGTTAAAAACAATTATTTTAATGATCTTACTACGCTCAACAAGCAACTAACTTTAAACCCCGAAGATCAGGATACTTCGAGCTTTGGGCAGTATCTACTGAGGGCAGAGTTTAGTAAAAGCACCGAAAATTCTCCATTCAATTATCAACTTGGTATTGATTTGAACTACGAAACCGGTACCGGAAAACGAATCCTGAACAAGGAACAGGCTCTGGGTGATTATGCTGCGTTTTTAAGTGTAAAAATAAAGCCACTGGTTCGGCTGATGCTCCAGCCGGGATTACGATTATCCCATAACACTAAGTATAAAGCACCATTAGTTTATTCTATAAATGGAAAATATGATCTAACGGAAGAACTAAGTTTAAGAGCTTCATTTGCAAAAGGATTCAGAGCACCGTCGCTAAAAGAACTATACCTTGAGTTTGTGGATGTAAACCACAATATAAGGGGCAATGAAAACTTAAAGGCCGAAGACTCCAAAAATTTGAACTTCTCGCTGCAATATCACCATGAAAAACCGACCTATGACTACGGTGCCGAGTTGAGTGTATTTTACAACAACATCAATAACAGCATAAGTTTGGCTACCCTGGATGTTTCTTCTTCTCTTTACACCTATGTAAATCTGAATCAAATGATTACACAGGGATATCAGTTAAATTTCAATAACCGGATTTATCCCTGGCTCGAAGTAAAACTAGGTTGGGGTCAGATCGGAAGAAATCAAATATTCGATGAAACAGCTGATAATGAAATGGTTTATTCAACTGACATTCTTTCTCAAGTGAATTATCTCTGGCGCAAAACCAGGTTACGCTTTAGTGTTTTCTATAAATATAATGGTGCTTATCCTGAAATATTTATCGGAGCTGATGATCAGGCGTTTAAAACTATTGTTTCTGCTTTTCATACCATGGATTTATCCTTAAGCCGACAGCTTTGGAAAAACCAGCTTACAATCCAGGCAGGTGTTAAAAACCTGTTCGACAATACCAATATCGCCATTTCAGGCGACACAGGCAGTGGAGGAATTCATACCGGAGGAGGCACTTCAAGTCCGGTTGGCTGGGGTCGTACTTTTTTTATCAGGCTAAGTGTTTCTTTTAAACAATTTAACTAATGCGAAAGCTAATCTTCATTCTGTTTGTTTTGCCACTATTACTCACTTCTTGCTTTAAGGATGATGAGCGCGTAACTCCTTACGACAGAGGAAGTAAAATTACTTCCATCATACCTATGACGAGTATAGAGGGTAATGTAATTGGATTGTACAAAAATCAGGTCTATTTTAATTTACAAGATTCCAGTGTTGTAAGCAGTAATGATAAAACCTCATGGGATTTAGCTTTCGACGCATCAGAAAACGGATACACTATTTGGCTGAATACAGCAAATTTTATGCTTGCCGGTGAAACAGAAACTTCAAATCTCTCAGAAGTGAACACAGCTGCCGGATTGAATATGCAGTTTGACCCATCCAGCGGCAACCCAGATTCTACCGTGTTGAAAACCTGGATATTAATAAATGAAAACGAGACTACTTACTCCAAAAAGGTTTTTGTGATTGACAGAGGCTATGACGAGGCAGGTAACCTTTTAGGTTATAGAAAAATAAGATTTGACAGCCTTGCAAATGAACGCTACTATTTTACCTATTCAAATCTGAATAATACCGGACTTACGCAGGGATTTGTTGATAAAGTACCAGGCTATAATAAAGTTTATTTTTCATTTGAAAGTAATGCTCAGGTACAACCTGAACCTATGCAAAACACATTTGATTTGCTTTTTACACAGTATACGACACTACTTTTTACAAACGAAGGCGATCCTTACCCCTATCTCGTTACCGGTGTATTACTCAATCCTTTTGCTACAGAAGTGGCTTTCGACAGTACTTTGCTTTTTGATGATATCGATTTGGTTGCTGCATCAAATTTGATATACACCAGGCAGGCTGATCGCATAGGCTACAACTGGAAAGATGTGGAAGGAGATGTAGAAAGTGGGATAGTAAATTATGTTGTCAATCCTAAATGGACCTATATTATAAGTACTCAAAATGGCGATTTGTACAAAATGCGATTTGTTTCATTTTATAATAGTCAGGGAGTTAAAGGATTTCCGACGATTGAATATCAGCGGCTTTAATCAATAAAATCTTAATTATTGATTATTTTGAGTTATAATTATTGGAAATAATTACTGTAAATTTCCTTTACCTTTGTCAAAAAAGATAAAGGCTCATGTTAAGTTTCATTGTTTGGAATGTATCGCCCGAAATGTTTAGTTTTCCTGATTGGATTCCTTTACTGGGAGGCAGAGGTGTAAGATGGTATGGTGCACTTTTTGCAGCTTCATTTGTAGTTGGTTATTATATCATGCAAAAAGTTTTCGACCGCGAAAAGATTGGCATTAAAGTATTAGACCAGCTTTCGACTTATATGATCGTTGCAACTGTAGTGGGTGCCCGTTTGGGCCATTGTTTGTTTTATGAGCCGGCTTATTATCTGGCTAACCCAATAGAAATCCTCAAAGTTTGGGAAGGAGGTCTGGCGAGTCATGGTGCAGCAATTGGAATTATAATTGCCTTGTATTTCTTTAGTAAAAAGCAAAATAAACCACTTATTTGGATACTTGATCGTATCGTAATTGTTGTTGCGCTGGCCGGCTTTTTTATCAGAACAGGTAATCTGATGAATTCCGAAATTTTCGGTCATATTACAACTCTTCCCTGGGGATTTGAATTCGTCAGAGCTTCAGACCCTGCTTTGAGAACTGATCCGCGTCATCCCACACAGCTTTATGAAGGGCTTTTTTACCTGGCCACATTTTTCTTCTTATACAGGAGCTATTTCAAAAAAGATATGGGTCAGAAACAACCTGGATACATATTTGGTATTTTCCTGATTGCCATTTTTGGATCACGCCTTTTTATCGAATTCCTGAAAGAACCTCAGGTTGGATTTGAAGCCAATATGGCTCTGAATATGGGACAATTACTCAGTATTCCCTTTATTTTAGGTGGAATTATGATCTGGTATCAAGGCTGGAAAAAAAGAGTTGCTTAATAAAAAAGCCTGAGGCTATTGTGCTTCAGGCTTTATGTTGTAATTATTATCACTTCTTATTGATAACCCATCAATTGCATCTGGGTAACAAAAGCCTCATCCAGTTCATCGGCCAATTCTTTTTGTCCGTACTGAGAAGCAATTTGCGACAGCCGCTGCAAAACTGCTAAAGCTTCCTGCATTGATTGATCGTAATAGCCTTCGAAGCGACTGCCAACATTGGCATAATATCCCAAATCTTCAAGATACCTGTCAGAAAGTGTACGGGTTACTTCAATTGCCTTTTCTATAGCTCCTGCTTCAAAATAAATCTCAACCCAGGGCAACATATAAAAGTCAAAAGTAATCTTCTCATGTGGAAAAAATTCAAGACTCTTGTCCAGCACTATAACTGCCGAGTCAGCCTTACCTTCGTTTAACAAAGCCTGTGCCAGACGCATATAGCTCTGTTTGGCCATGGTTGAATTGCGATAGCTTTCACGGTCAACAGTCACTTTTGGGTCATTCAGATTCCCCCACTTGGCTTTGTTCACGAGCAAATCAAAAGAACCCTCAGTATAAACGCCACCCAGATTTTTATAATACTCCTTAGCCTTTACCGGCATAAAACGATATACAACCCCTTCCATGTGGCAATACTCATCCACATCAAGCACTTTGCTTACACTATTGGGATTGGCAAAGTAGATCGGGCGTTCCCAGTTGTTGGATGCAATCAAATCAAGTAGCATCAGGTCATTCTTAAACAAAGCACTCTGACGTATATCCCAAACGATCTCATCAACTATTTGATCGTGCATACTTTCCGGCACAGTACCACTTTTTATAACAGCTTCTTTATCAATTTTTAATCTGATTTTTTTAGTAGGTACATAATTAATTCTTTCACCAGATTGCAGTGGCAATTTTGTTTGATCGCTTTCATTAGCAATAAAATCAATCACCTCTTTAAGATCAACAGGGCCTTTGATACGTTCTACAACGGGAATATATTCATTTATACCTTTATTATATTGCTCCGGTTTTAATGTTAGCGGCAAGCGATCAGATTCGTATACTTTTTTTCCCAGCTGATGCACATACCAATCGCCCGACGAAAGCATATAGTTCACAACACGCATATCAGTTCTAAAGCCTTCCACTTCTTGCACATACCAAAGCGGGAATGTATCATTATCGCCATTTGTAAACAAAATAGAATTAGGCTCACATTGCGCCATATAACTCATGGCAAAATCGCGTGCAGCCGTTTTTCCTGAACGATCATGACCTTCCCAACCTTCCTTGGCCATGATTGCAGGAACCAGCAATAAGGAAACCACCGTAACAGCTACGGCTGCTATTTGCTTGTTTTTTAAATATTTGCTTATCATCTCATAAAGTGATAGCACGCCAAAACCTATCCAAATAGCAAAGGCATAAAATGAACCCGCATAGGCATAATCCCTTTCACGAGGTTGGAAAGGTGTTTGATTCAGATAAACAATAATTGCCAGTCCAGTCATTAAAAACAACAAAAACACTACCCAGGTATCACGCGAGTTTTTATTTAAATGATATAAAATACCAATCAATCCCAGCAATAATGGCAGGAAATAGAAACGAGCGCGGGCAGGATTTTCCATACTTTTTGGCAGATCACTTTGATTACCAAGTCGCATATCATCAATAAAACTAATCCCACTTATCCAGTTACCATTTTCAATTTCACCCTGACTTTCCACATCGTTTTGCCTACCTACAAAATTCCAAAAGAAATATCGCATATACATGTGCCCAATCTGATATTCGAAGAAAAACTTCAGGTTTTGTCCAAAACTAGGCCTGTGAATCACTTCTGTACTACCATCGGGCTTGGTAACACGTATCGGGATAGCACCTCGACCGGCTACCTGCTGATACATTTGAATATGACTGGGTTTTTGATTCGACCACATACGTGGAAAAACAGTAGTAAAACGATCATCATAAACTGGCTGAGTTCCTCTCCGATAATCAGTAATTACATATTTACCTTTTTCCTCATCCTTTACATATATTGGTTTTCCGTCTTCATAATCAACCACCGGAGCATTATAATACTGGCCATGCATTAGTGGCCAGGTACCATATTGTTCGCGATTCAAATAAGCCAGCATGGTGATGGCATTATTCGGGTTGTTCTCATTAATAGGAGTATTGGCATTGGCTCGTATCACAAGCATAAAAAAGGAAGAATAACCTATCAGTATAAACATAAAAGCCAGGATGGCAGTATTTAAGATAACCTTACCGGTTTTTCTGGAATAATGCAAACCAAAGCCAATTAGCACTATCAACAAAACAAAATATATTATAGTACCTGACGTAAATGGAAGTCCAATTGAATTCACAAAGAAAAGCTCAAAGTTACCCGCCAACTGCACAATAAGCGGGATGATCACATTCATGATGAATCCCAAAATAAATAGCGAAATCAATCCAGCAATAACAAAACCTTTCAAATTAGGCTGATATTTCTTGAAATAAAACACATATACAATAGCAGGAATAGCTAATAAATTAAGCATATGAACACCAATCGAAAGTCCAATCAGGTAAGCAATAAATAAAAGCCAGCGGTAATTATGTGGTTCATCAGCCACCCTTTCCCATTTCAGGATTGCCCAAAAAGTAACAGCAGTAAAGAAAGAAGACATCGCATAAACCTCACCTTCAACAGCCGAAAACCAAAATGAATCACTGAAAGTGTATGCCAAGGCACCAACAGCACCGGCACCAAGCACAGCAAACTGATTTCCTTTAGCGTTTGAAGCTTCACCCGTCATTAAAATTTTTCGGGCAAGCATTGTTATCGTCCAGAACAAAAACAGGATTGTAAAACTACTGGACAAAGCCGACATCACATTCATCATTAAGGCAACGCGTGTTTCATCACCTAAAGCAAATAAAGTAAAAAACCGACCAATCATTTGAAATAAAGGCGCACCAGGAGGATGACCTACTTGCAGCTTATAGGCAGTTGCAATGTACTCACCACAATCCCACCAACTGGCTGTGGGCTCCAGTGTTAAAAAATAAACCACCGTTGCAATAAAAAACACAATCCACCCAATAAGGTTATTTAACTTGCTAAAGTTCATGGTCTGGGAAATTAATTAGGTTATCATTTTAAGAAGCGAAAGTACATAAAACCCTCAAACCAGAAGCAGAAAAATTTACTGTTTAGTTTTTTTAACAGCCTTTTGGATTCGCTATTTTCAACAAATTAAATTTAAATTGCAAATACAATGACAGGATGCAACTGGTTTTACTTATCAAAGCATTTTTATAAGAAAAAATCATCATTTTTTTTGACCAATCCATTTTTTTTCTACTTTTGCAGTCCGTTTCGCACGGTACTGTCCGATGGTGTAATGGTAGCACTGCAGATTTTGGTTCTGCCTGTCAAGGTTCGAATCCTTGTCGGACAACTTTCGCAATAAAAACCTGCTACTTTGCGAGTAACAGGTTTTTTTATAGCCTAATGTCACGCAATATTGATATCAGCAGGAATAAAAAAATGTTGGTTTATTGTAAATAGGTGAGCGAGAAACAAATTAAACTACTTTTGCAGTAGTTTTGTGGGTAAGGAAAAGATTTTGAGGGGGCGAAAGTCCCCTCTTTTTATAGATCAAATAAAAATGATACTTAAACAAGATATAGTTGCATTGGCTGATGAATGCCTTGAAGGTACAGACAGGTTTGTAGTGGATATAATAATAAAACCCGACAACCTTATTCTGGTATTTATAGATGCTGATTCTGCTGTTACTATAGACCACTGTGTTGAACTGAGCAGGTTTATTGAAAAGCATCTGGACAGGGAAGAAGAGGACTTTGAACTTCGTGTTTCCTCTTCAGGCCTCGACCAGCCAATCAAAATGTTGCGACAGTTTAAAAAGGTAGTTGGCAGATCAGTAGTCATCAAGTTTATTGCAGAGGACAAAAAAAATCTGACAGGTGAATTAATTGGGGCTGATGAAAATAGTATTCAGATTCAGGAAATAATTATCAAAAAACTCAATAAACTAAAAAAAGAAGTGAAAGGTGAAATACTTTCGATTCCTTTCAGTGATATTGATGAAGTAAAAGAAGTAATTGATTTTAATTAATTTATAACGTTTATTTAATACAATGGACAGTATCAATCTGGTAGAAAGCTTTTCGGAATTCAAAGAATTCAAAAATATTGACCGAGAAATGATGATGCGCATCCTTGAGGATGTTTTTCGTTCGATGTTGATTAAAAAATATGGCTCTGATGATAATTTCGATGTTATTGTAAACATTGACAAGGGTGACCTTGAAATCTGGCACAACCGCGAAATTGTTGAGGATGATGATGTTGAAGACCCATCGTCTCAGATTGCCTTATCAGATGCTATTAAAATTGAACCTGACTTTGAAGTTGGTGAAGAAGTTTCTGAGCCAATAAAGATAAAAGATTTTGGTCGAAGAGAAATTCTTTCAATCAGACAAAACCTGGTTTCGAAAATTTTAGAATACGAAAAAGACAATGTATACCAGAAATATAAGGAAAAAGTTGGAGAAATCATCACAGGTGAGGTTTATCAAGCCTGGCGTCGCGAAATATTGGTACTCGACGATGAAGGCATTGAGCTGATTTTGCCAAAATCAGAAATGATTCCAACAGATTTTTATAAAAAAGGTGATACCTTACGTGCTGTTGTATTAAAAGTAGAAATGCGAAATGGAACGCCACATATTATACTCTCACGCACCTCCGAAATCTTCCTTCAACGACTTTTTGAAGGCGAAGTGCCAGAAGTATATGATGGTTTGATTACTATACGCCGCATCGTTCGTGAGCCTGGCCAGCGCGCCAAGATTGCCGTTGAGTCTTACGACGATCGGATTGATCCTGTTGGTGCATGTGTAGGTATGAAAGGTTCGCGTATCCATGGCATCGTAAGGGAATTGCGCAACGAAAATATTGATGTTATCAATTATACAAGTAACCCAAACCTGTTTATAAGTCGTTCATTAAGCCCGGCAAAAATTTCTTCGATACAATTGGATGAAGAATCAAAACGTGCAGAAGTCTTTATGAAACCCGATCAGGTTAGCCTGGCAATTGGCAAAGGTGGGTTTAATATCAAATTAGCTGGCAGACTTACTGGTTATGAAATAGATGTGTATCGCGATACTGATGTAGATTCGGAAGATGTCGATCTTCAGGAATTCAATGATGAAATCGATCAGTGGGTAATCGATCAGCTTCATAACATAGGCTGTGATACTGCTAAAAGTGTATTGGCACTTTCAGCTGAAGAGATTGCTAACAGGGCAGATCTCGAAATGGAAACAGTACAAGAGGTAATACGCATACTTAGAGCAGAGTTCGAATAAAATACATACTTTTGCAAATTCATTAAAATCATTCAAAAACTGAAAATTTGAATATGTCTGAAGGTTCCAAAACATCCGTACGTCTCAGCAAAGCAGCCCGGGAGTTTAACGTGGGTACCTCAACGATCGTGGAATTTTTATCAAAAAAAGGACACCAGATCGATTCGAGCCCCAATACAAAGCTCAGCCCCGAAATGTATGTTCTGCTTGTGAAAGAGTACCAATCAGAAAAGCAGGTGAAAGAGGTTTCCAAAAAGCTGGGAATTGAATTGTCGGGTCGGAAAACCATCACTGCTGATGAGGTTGTGAGCGAACAATACGACATTGATGAGGAAGACGATATTGACACTGAAGAGCTTATAATTAAAAATGTATCTGCTGGATTCAGTGAAAAAGTCACTGCTAAACCAAGTAGCAAAGAAAGTCCGAAAAAAGAAGTTGAAGCGCCTGCTGTTAAACCTACTGAGCCTGCCCCCAAAGAGACAGCCGAAATACAGAAAACTGAAACTGTTGAACAGTCAGAAATAAAAGCTGAACCTGAAAAAAAGGTGCAGGAAGAATTACCGGTAGCTGAAAAATCAGAAGACAAACTGCCGGATGAAACCCCTGAGGAGCCTAAACAAAAAGAAGAAGCTGTTGAAAAAGTAGCAGAAAAAAAGCCGGAAACAGATGCTGTAGCAGAACAAGCAACAGAACCTGAAAAACCGGAAGATGTTCAAGAAAAGAATTCGGAAACGCAAATAGAAGCTGCTACTGAAGCTCCTTCTGATGAAGTTGACCCTGAGGAGTCTGATTCAGAACCGTCCCCTGAACAAAAGGCTGGTATGCTAAAAGTGCTGGGTAAAATTGATTTATCGAGCATGAATATGCGTACAAAACCAGACAGAAAGTCTAAAGCGCAAAAGAAAAAAGAAGCCGAAGAAAGACGGGCAAAAGAATCCAAGCAAAATACCGAAAAGTTACAGAAAGCTAAAACAGAGGAAGAAGCGCCAAAAGAGAGTCTGACTCCAAAACCAGAGGCTCAACCAGAAAAGAAGGAAGAAAAGAAGGAAGAGCCTAAAACTGCGCAACCAGCCAATTTCATGCCTACTGAGGTAAGAAAGCTGGAAGGACCGAAAATTCTTGACAAAATAGAATTACCTGAAAAAAAGAAACCTAAACCCAAACCTGTTGCCTCTTCCTCAGAAGAAAAGCTTTCTGCCAGTCAGAAGAAAAAGAAAAGAAAGAGAATTAAAACAAACAATGCTGAAACCGGACAAAGTCAACAACAGCAGCAAAAACCATTTCCACAGAAAGGAAAGGATCAGTCTAAAAAAACTGGAAAGCCTGTAAAAAGAGAAGAGAAACAAGAGCTTACTGACGAAGAAATTCAACGTCAAATTAAAGAAACACTTGCCCGTCTTACACCTACTGGCAAATCCAAGGCATCTAAACACCGCCGTCAAAAACGGGAATCAGTATCCCAAAATGTGGCTGAAGAAATAGCAAAACAGGAACAGGAAAAAAGTACCCTGAAAGTAACTGAATTTGTTACAGCCAACGAATTAGCAACGATGATGAATGTGCCTGTTACTCAAGTTATCTCAACTTGTATGAGCCTTGGCATGTTTGTTTCGATCAACCAGCGATTGGATGCAGAAACCCTTTCACTGGTTGCTGAGGAGTTCGGCTACAAAGTAGAGTTTATTAGTGCTGATGTGCAAGAAGCATTATTGGAAGCTGAAGAAGAGGATAACCCTGAAGATTTGGCTGAAAGAGCTCCTATTGTAACTGTTATGGGACATGTGGATCATGGTAAGACACTTTTACTCGATTTTATACGTAAAGCCAATGTTGTAGCAGGTGAAGCCGGAGGTATAACACAACATATTGGTGCATACGAAGTTACTACAGAAAGCGGGAAAAAGATAACATTCCTTGATACTCCTGGTCACGAAGCTTTTACGGCCATGCGTGCCAGGGGAGCTAAAATTACTGATGTTGCGATTATTGTAATTGCAGCTGATGATAGTGTTATGCCCCAAACTGTTGAAGCGATTAACCATGCACAGGCAGCCGGCGTTCCAGTTGTATTTGCTTTTAATAAAATTGACAAACCAACAGCTAACCCTGATCGCCTCCGTGAACAGCTGGCTAATATGAATGTTTTGGTTGAAGAATGGGGTGGTAAATTTCAAACACAGGAAATATCAGCAAAATCTGGACAGGGAATTGACCAATTGCTTGAAAAAGTGCTGCTTGAAAGCGAAATTCTTGAATTGAAAGGAAATCCCAAAAAACTTGCAAAAGGAACAATCATTGAATCCTCTTTGGATAAAGGCCGTGGCTATGTAGCTAAGATACTTGTTCAGGATGGCACCATGCATGTAGGTGATATTGTTTTAGCCGGAGCTACTTTTGGAAAGGTAAAAGCTATGTTTAACGAGCGTAACCAAGCGATTAAAGAAGCTGGTCCATCTTCTCCATTGCTGCTGCTTGGTCTTAATGGGGCACCACAGGCAGGTGACACCTTTAATGTGATGCATGATGAAAGAGAAGCAAAAAATATTGCCTTCAAACGTCAGCAATTACAGCGCGAACAAGGGCTTCGAACGCAAAAACATATTACACTTGATGAAATTGGCCGCCGTATTGCTATTGGTGATTTTAAAGAACTGAACCTCATCGTTAAGGCAGATGTTGATGGATCTGTTGAAGCACTTTCAGACTCCTTGCTCAAGCTATCAACAGAAGAAGTACAAGTAAATGTAATTCACAAATCAGTTGGTGCAATCAGCGAATCGGATATTATGCTGGCCTCAGCTTCCAATGCCATCGTAATCGGATTTCAGGTGCGGCCAACATTGCAAGCTCGTAAGTTAGCTGAAAATGAAGAAATCGACATTAGACTGTATTCCATTATTTATCAAGCTATTGAAGAAATAAAAGCAGCCATTGAAGGAATGCTCTCACCAGATATCGAAGAAGTAATTACCTGCAACCTCGAAATAAGAGAAACATTCAAGATATCCAAAGTAGGAACGATCGCCGGATGTATGGTACTTGATGGCAAAATAAACCGCAACACTAAAATCCGAATAATTCGCGATGGTATTGTAATTTATTCCGGATTACTGGGTTCACTCAAAAGATTTAAAGATGATGTGAAAGAAGTAGCTGCCGGTTATGAATGTGGTTTAAACATCGAAAACTTTAACGACATTAAAGTAGGGGATATCATCGAAGGGTATCAGGAAAAAGAGGTTTCCAGAAAACTTTAGTGATTCAAATAATCAAAAAAAAAGGAGCATCTTAAACAATGCTCCTTTTTTTTTGCCACAGATACTACAATTTGATTAACTGAGTCCTGTCAGGACCTGTGGAAACAAGCTTAATTGGCACATTTACATAATTCTCAATAAAACGTATATAGTTTTTCAAAGCAACAGGCATATCATCTGCCTTCTGAATATGAGTTAAGGAGGACTTCCATCCTGGCAATGTTTCATATACAGGCTCAAGCTCCTGCGTGCAGGCATCAAAAGGCAAATGAGTTATCTCTTCTCCCTTATACCGATAGGCTGTAGCCAGCTTCATTTCACTAAAACTATCCAAAACATCTGCTTTCATCATGTAAAGCTGAGTTACACCATTTAGCATAACGGCATATTTCAGCGCTGGCAAATCTATCCAGCCACATCTTCTTGGACGTCCGGTTGTTGATCCAAATTCATTGCCCTGCTTTCGCATCAGTTCTCCATCCGAATCAAAAAGTTCCGTTGAAAAAGGGCCACTTCCAACGCGTGTGCAGTAGGCTTTAAATATTCCAAATACTTCTCCTATTTTAGTTGGTGAAATTCCCAGACCGGAGCAAACACCGGCAGAAGTAGTATTGGAAGAAGTAACAAATGGATAGCTGCCAAAATCAACATCAAGTAAAGTGCCCTGTGCACCTTCAGCCAAAATCCGCTTACCTGATGCCAAATGCTCATTGATAAAATATTCACTATCTACAAGTTGCAATGTTTTAATATAGGACAATGCTTCCAGCCATTGCTTTTCGTATGCCTCAAAATCCTGCCCGTCAATTTTATAACCGGAATAATCGAAACCCATGCCTTCCACCTGCTTGAAGTGCATACTACGTAATTGGGTATAACGTTCTCCAAAACTATCGAGGCAACTATCACCAATTCTGATCCCATTTCGGGCAACTTTATCGGTATATGTAGGACCTATCCCTTTAAGGGTTGATCCTATTTTAGATTTTCCCTTCAAATTTTCCTGAGCAGCATCCATCAGGCGGTGGGTAGGAAGAATAAGATGTGCCTTTCGTGAGATAAACAGGTTGTTTGTTACATTTATACCACTGCTAAGTAGCTTCTGAATTTCTGACTGCAGTATCAAAGGATCAATAATAACGCCATTACCAATAAGATTAACACAATTTGGGTTAAAAACACCGGAAGGAATTGTATGTAATACGAATTTTTTTTGATCAAACTCGATGGTGTGGCCAGCATTAGGACCACCCTGAAATCGCGCCACAACATCATAAGCAGGTGTAAGTACGTCCACAATTTTTCCTTTACCTTCATCTCCCCATTGGAGACCCAATAACACATCAATCTTCATTGTTCTGATTTTTAGAAAAAAATACTGGCAAAAAACAACCATTTTTAGGCTGTTCAATTTACCAGTGAACAAATTTACATGAAATTACTGCTGAAATTACATTTAGATATCAGAAAAGGAATTAATCCTGAGCCTTGCTCTTTTCTTTTATCTTACCATAAAATGTAAGGGAATGATGTGTGATTTCAACCCCAAGTAATTCTTCAACTGATTTTTGAATTTCCTGCAACCTGGGATCACAATATTCCAGCACTGTGCCGTCTTCAATATCTACAAAATGATCGTGTTGCTTAAATTTGAAGGATCGCTCAAACTGCGCACAATTGTTTCCAAACTGATGTTTTGTAACTAAGTTACAGTCTAACAGCAACTCAATTGTGTTGTATAGCGTTGCCCGGCTTACCCTATACTTGTTATTTTTCATTCTGATATAAAGTGTTTCTATATCAAAATGACCATCGGTTGCATAAATTTCTTTGAGAATGGTATAACGCTCAGGTGTTTTACGATGACCACGCTGTTCCAGATAATCCGTAAAAATCTTCTTAACGGTCTCAAAAGTATCGTTCATATTTTCTTTCATCATAGGAATACTGTGTAAGCCGAATCAAAGTGTAAAATTACAACAAAAAAAATTCTAATTAGAATGAATTTAAATAAAAACGAAAAAAAGTAAGGTTTTTAAACAAAATATGAAGCACTCAACACTATAAATCATGCACACGTTCGAGGCGGGTAACTTTCTTAATTTCTTTAATTTTTTTAAGCTTTTCGATTAAATCCTTGAGATTTTGGGCATTATGAACATAAACTGTAACAGTAGCATTAACAACACCCTTGGAACTTTCAAGCTGCATTGAACGAATATTCAAATTCAATTGATTGGAAATTACTTCGGTAAGTCGATTCAGAAAGCCCATACTGTCAATGCCTACAATTTTTAATCCAGCCAAAAAAGCAATGTCTTCTTTGTGTTTCCATTTGGCTTTTACAATATTATTTCCAAATTGCGACATCAGATTTATTGCCTTCGGACAGTTTACCCTGTGAATATGCATAGGTTCGTTAGGAAACACTATTGCAACAACCTCATCACCCGGAATAGGATTACAGCAACGCGAGACAGCATAATTGAATTCACCCTTTTGGTCTTTTATTAGTGACTGATTCAAATTGACTTGCAAATCAGTAGAATCCTCTTCTTGAGCAGCGGTCTTTGATCTTGTAAAAGGATTGGTTATGTACTTCATCAGGCCGCCACTACCTTTTTCCTTAAAAACCTGTTTTACCCGCTGAAAGTTAATCTTATCAGTGGCTGTAAAATAGTACAGATCCACTAATCCACTCAGCTCTTCATGGTCGATAATACGACTGATATTGGCCTTGCTTGGCTCAAGTTTAAGTTGTTTAAGATAATTATCAAGCTTCTCTCTTCCTTCTTCCCGATAGCGTTTTCTGAATTCACGTATACCTTCTTTTATTCTTGATTTTGCACGGGCGGTTACAACAAGATCAAACCACTCTTCGCGCGGCTGTTGCACTCTTGAAGTAATTATTTCTACCTGATCTCCTGTTTTAAGCGGATGATCCAGCTGCACCAGTTTATGGTTTACATTGGCACCGATACAATGATTGCCTAACTGACTATGAATATTATAGGCAAAATCCAATGCCGTGGACCCTTTTGGCATAGAAATCATTTCCCCTTTAGGTGTAAAAACAAATATTTCGTCAGAAAAGAGATTTAGCTTGAAGTTATTAATAAAATCCAGTGCGGAATTATCATCCGTTGTTATCAATTCTCTGATCTTGGTAAGCCACTCGTCCAGTCCGCTTTCAGAATGATCTGAGTCTTTGTATTTCCAATAAGCTGCGTAACCTTTTTCGGCAATTTCGTCCATTCTTTCGGTCCGTATCTGAACCTCAATCCATTTTCCGGTTTTGCTCATAACCGTGGCATGTAACGATTCGTATCCATTGGCTTTGGGCAACGAAATCCAATCCCTTAAGCGATCATTATTTGGCCTGTAAAAACTGGTTATTGTAGCATAAACACGCCAACACTCTACCTTTTCAAGTTCAATGGGGCAGTCTACTATAAACCTTACCACAAAAGTATCGTATACCTCTTCAAAGGGAATCTCTTTTTCCTTCATTCGCTGCCAAATAGAAGAAGCCGATTTTTCACTCAAAATCACCCTGAATTTTAATCCCATTTTCTGTAAGGAGGCCTCTACTGGTTCAAGAAAGTTGGCAACATTTTTTTCACGTTGTGACCTGGTAAGTGCCATTTTTCTTGTGACAGCCTGATACACTCCTGGCTCAGTATATTTTAAGGCCAAATCTTCCAGTTCGCTTTTGATAGCATACAACCCAAGACGATAAGCCAGTGGAGCAAACAAATAGGAAGTTTCTGAGGCAATTTTCCATTGCTTCACAGCGGGCATGGCATCCAAAGTGCGCATATTGTGAAGCCTGTCAGCAAGTTTAATTAATATAACGCGTACATCGTATGAAAGCGTTAATAATACTTTTCTGAAATTTTCGGCCTGCATGCTCTCCACGTCTGTCCCCTCAACCATGTCGTCAATTTTGGTAAGGCCGTCAATGATACGACTCACCTGCTCACCAAACATTCCCTGAATATCAGAGAGCTTGTATTCGGTGTCTTCCACTACATCATGCAATAAGGCACAGATGATGGATGTACGTCCCAATCCGATTTCGCCGGCAGCAATAGTTGCTACTTCCAATGGATGATAAATATAAGGTTCTCCAGATTTGCGACGCATATCTTTGTGGGCATCAGCAGCTAATCTAAAAGCCTTACGAACCATCCAGCGATCAGTAGTGTCTTTGCGTGTATGCCATACCTCAATTAAATTGCGATACCGGCGCAAAATTTCCAAACGTTCTTCCTTGCTGTAAGTATCTAGCATAAAATGCGCATTGGGTCGTATTGTTACAAAATTAAGCATTTCAACAGCGCAAAAGTGTATTCATTTTGCTTTTTTATTAAGACAATTTTATTCCTAAAAACCCCAATTAAATGTTGATATTTCGTTTTTTCTCAGCTTCAAAAGGTATATTTGCAATGGTAATATTAAGTTATTAAGCTAATTCATGCAGAAAAAAATCAGCATCTTACTAGTTTTCATGCTCTTTACGCTGAATCAGCTTTTTGCTACACACCAAAGAGCCGCAGAAATTACCTACAAATGGCTGGGCGGACTTACCTATGAATTTACCATAACAATGTATACTTATACGCCTAGTCCTGCTGATGATGACAGGGTGTTTTTACCTATAAAATGGGGTGACAATACTATTGATGATATCCCGCGCATCACCTTTAGAGCCCTGCCCGACAACTACACGTTGAATGTTTACAGGATGAATCATACTTTTCCGGCAGCCGGTAATTATACGATATCAGTAGAAGATCCTAACCGAAATTTTGGTGTTGTTAACATTCCCAACTCAGTTAATGTGCCAATGTATGTAGAAAGCGAGTTGATAATCAATCCTTTTTTAGGCAATAATAACTCTGTTCAATTACTAAATGCTCCCATTGATCAAGGCTGTGTAGGAAAACTTTATGTACATAATCCTTCTGCTTACGATCCAGATGGTGACAGTTTAAGTTTTAGTCTTGTGAACTGCAAGGGAACTGAAGGCCTGGATATTCCTGGTTTTACGCAACCGCAAGCCAGCAACAGCTTTAGTATTGATCCGGTGAGTGGTGAACTGCGATGGGAAAATCCGGTCTTGCAAGGTGAATACAATGTAGCGTTTATTGTGGAAGAGTGGCGTGAAGGAATAAAAGTGGGCAGCGTTACACGTGATATGCAAATTCTGATAGGTGCCTGTGCGAATAACCCCCCAGAAATACAATCTATTTCAGACACTTGTGTAGTCGCAGGCACTACACTTAACTTTGACATTACAGCTATTGATCCTGATGGTAATGAATTAAGTCTTACTGCCAGTGGCGGTCCTTTTGAGCTGCCGCAAAACCCGGCAGTAGTTATTCCTGATTCTGCTATCGGAATGCCGGAAGCCACAACCAGTTTCTTTTGGGATGTCAATTGCAGTCATATCAATACAACACCCTATCAGGTATTATTCAAAGCCCGTGACGTACATCCCGAAGTTAGCCTTACCAGTTTTAAAACAGTGATGATACGAGTGATTGCACCTCCTGTTGAAAACCTGAGTGCGGAAGCGCTTGGCAATGGAATCGATTTGAGTTGGGAGCCAAAACCTTGTGATAATGCCGTGGCTTACCGGATTTACCGCAGAAATGGTTCCTCGGGTTTCATTCCCGGATATTGTGAAACAGGAGTTCCGGGATATGCCGGTTACAGATTAATTGCAGAACTTTCAGATATGAGCTTGTTGGCTTTTCGTGACGATAACAATGCAAACGGCTTGGTTCCGGGAATTGATTATTGCTATCTCATCACTACTATTTATCCTGATGGATCAGAGAGCATTGCAAGCAATGAAGCCTGCGCTTCTCTAAAACGCGACCTGCCAGTGATCACACATGCCAGCAACGACAGCCTTGACTTAAACTCCGGTCATGTTTTAGTAGCCTGGAGCCCGCCAACAGAACTGGATACACAACAGTTTCCTCCTCCCTATCGCTACAATTTGATACGGGATTTGGCTGGCGAAACCTTTACAATTTTTACCGGTTTTGGACTGGCTGACACGCTTTATCAGGATAATAGTATCAATATCAATCAGCTGGACGAACAACCCAACTATCGTGTCAGCCTCGAAAATGACCAAAATGGTTTTATTGGCAGCACTCCAACAGCCAGCCCCATCGAACTGCAAATAATTCCAACTGATGAAACCCTGCTATTAAACTGGACTGCTGAAGTACCATGGATGAACGACAGTTTTGCAGTTTACAGACAATCCCCTGGAGAGCTTGACTTCCTGAAAGTTGGAACAACAAGCTCTACTGATTTTACAGATACCGCTCTGATTAATGGTGAAACCTATTGCTATTATGTCATCTCATATGGGGGATATTCAAGTCCGGGGATTATACATCCCATCATCAATTTCTCAGCTATTAAATGTGCTGTTCCTGAAGACAATATTCCACCTTGTCCGCCAGAACTAATAGTGGATACAAATTGTGAAACAATTGAAAACACTTTGATCTGGCATAATCCGGAAGTGGATAGCTGTAAAATGGATATTGCTGTTTACCTGATATATTATACACCCCAAGCCAATCAGGTGTTTCAGCTAATTGATTCGGTTCAAAATCCGCAGGATACCAGTTGGATTCATCAACAATTAGAATGGGTAACAGGATGTTATCATTTAAGAGCGCGAGACATCAACGGAAATCTTTCCGCCTCATCCAATATTGTTTGTGTTGATTTTGACACTTGTCCCCTTTATGAGCTTCCAAATGTTTTTACACCCAATGCTGACCAGTTCAACGATTTTTGGCAACCGATTAACTATCCTTCCTCCAATCCAAAAGCCAATGTTGAGAGCATTGATCTCACTGTTTTTAACCGATGGGGCAATACCGTTTTTCAAACTTCAGATCCACTGGTAAACTGGGACGGAAAAGATCAGCAAAGTGGCAAGGATTGTTCTGACGGCACCTATTTCTATGTTTGTGAGGTCTGGTTTTTAACTTTTGAAGGCCCTGTAAAACAAACTCTTCAGGGAGTTGTGACAATTTTAAGATAGCAATGAACTAATCAAAATTAAAGAAAGATGGAATCAAAAAGACAAATTGGCCCCGACAATGGCGCTGTTTACGGACTGGGCATGATAGGTGCCTTGGTATATTACATCACTACAGCCAGCAGTTTCTGGATGGGGGCATTAGGAGTACTAAAAGCAATGCTTTGGCCAGGTTTTCTGGTTTATGAAGCCATGAAAAGTCTGGGCATGTAAATCAAATTACAACTCATCATATTTACGCCAGACAATCCTAAACGAAATGTTCAGCCAGCAAGACATTGCCGACTATTATAATCAAACCATGCACCACTATCGGGTATGGTGGAAAATGGATGAATTGCTATCTGTACATTACGGCATTTGGGATTCCAAAACAAAAAACTTTGCTGAGGCACTTCAAAACACCAATAAAACTATGGCAGCGCTTTGCGGGATCAAGACCGGACAAAAGGTGCTGGATGCCGGATGCGGGGTTGGAGGTGCAGCTTTTTATCTGGCCCGTACTTTTAACTGCGAGGTAATCGGTATCAGTTTAAGCGAAAAGCAAATTGCGCTGGCACAATCCAGGGCGCAGCAATATGGATTGCAACAAAGCTGTAAATTCAGTATTGGAAACTACTTGCAAACCGGCTTTTCCTATCAACAATTTGATTTAATATGGGCATGCGAAAGCCTCTGTTATGCCAATGATTATAATGTTTTTCTCAAAGAAGCCAATCGCCTACTGCGCCCCGGAGGAAGAGTTGTGCTTAGCGACTATTTCCTAACAAATGAAGGGCTTTCAGATCCTGATGGATATCTGAAAAAATGGGGGGATACATGGGCCATCAGCAAGTTTAATCATGCTGAAACTTTTCAGCATTCGGTTGAAAATAATGGATTCAAAACAATAGAAAGCAGAGATTTTACTCAAAAAATTCGAAAATCTGCCAGAAGGTTATTTTGGTCGTACATCATCGGTGCCGTTCCGGCCATTCTTTACAATAAGACACATCGCCCAGCACGATTTGCCAAAACACATTATCTTTCAGGAAAATACCAATACCTGGCACTAAAAAAAGCGCAATGGAGGTATGAAATCTGGGTACTGGAAAAAGTCGGTTAACGACTATTTCCTATTCATGAAAATAAACCCTTTTTACGCGGCGTGAGATACGTGTCAAAATCTCATAGGGAATTGTTTCTGCTGCTGCTGCCAGTTGCTTTAACTTAATGGCATCATCAAACACAACCACTGAATCACCTTCAACAGCTTCGATATCCGTCAGATCGATCATACACATATCCATACAAACATCACCCAATAGGGCAGCTTTCTGTCCATTCACCCACAAGTATCCATTTCTGTTTCCAAGCCTTCGTGGCAAGCCATCGGCATATCCAACCGGTACAACTCCCATCCGGGTAGGTTTTTCAACAAAAGTAGCCCGATTATAACCTACACTGTCTCCCGGCTTCAACATTTTTATTTGCGAAATCGTCGATTTAAGTGTTATCACAGGCACTAAACCTTCTTCTTCAGCTGTATTAGCAGGCACTCCATACAGGCCGATTCCAAGACGTACCATATCGTAGGCGGCTTCCGGAAAACGAATGATGCCCGAAGTATTTAAAATATGCCGTGATATTGGATAGCTAAACGCTTTCAGGATTTTGTTGCTTAGCAGTTCAAACTTTGCCAGCTGCTCTCTGGTAAAATCATCAAAAGAAGGCTTATCGCTTGCCGCCAGATGAGAAAAAACAGATTGAATGCGTAACATTGGATTAGCCTGCAGCTGTGAAATTAAAGCGTCGAGCTGATCCGGACAAAACCCCAGCCGGTGCATGCCTGTGTCAAGCTTTAGATGGATTCGAACAGGTTTATTTGGTGGCAAGGCAGTACGCGCAATTGTTTCTTCCAATAAATCCAGTATTCTAAAGCTAAATACTTCAGGCTCCAATTGATATTTAATCATGGCATCAAAGCTGTTCTCTTCAGGACTCATCACCATGATGGGTAAATTTACTCCCGCCTTACGCAGCTCCACGCCTTCGTCAGCATAAGCAACTGCCAAATAATCGAGCCGGTGAAACTGCAATACATTAGCCACTTCAAAACTTCCACTGCCATAACTAAAGGCTTTAACCATCGCCATAAGTTTGATGGAAGCATCTATGCGCGAGCGATAAAAGTTAAGGTTGTGCACCATATGGTTCAGGTTGATCTCCAAAACAGTTTCATGTGCTTTTTCCTGCAGCTGTTTGCTAATCTGTTCAAACTCAAAGATGCGTGCACCTTTCAATAAAATGGTCTGATTACTGAATGCTGCAAAAGGATAATGATTTAAGAAGTCAGCAGTGGATTGAAAAAACAGTTTGTTACCGCTAAAACGCTCTGATTGCCTGCTGATGGCAGGGCCAATACCAATAAGTGTATCAATTTCTTTGGCTTCAATCAGCTTTGCAATATAAGTGTACAAGTCAACTTCGTTACGACCACTTTGCAAAATATCAGAAAGGATAAGGGTTTTATGGGGATGTTGTTTTTGTTGCGCCATAAAATCCAGAGCAATCACCAGGGAGTTTACATCTGAATTGTAACTATCATTGATAATTGTGCAATTATTAATGCCCGATTTTAGCTCCAGTCGCATAGCAATAGGAGCCAATTGCAACATGCGCTTTTTTATTATTTCATGATTATAACCTAAAACCAGCATAGCTGCCCAGCAATGCAGGGCGTTTTCAATGGAAGCCTCGTCAACAAAAGGAATTTCAACTTCATATTCATTTCCTTTGTAAAGCGCATAAATTTTGGTCTGTAGTTCAGCTTTCTCCAGTTTTGTAAGCTGTAAATCAGCAGGCATTTTTTTACTCCATGTAAAGCTTTTTACACTTCTCAGAATTTCTGAACGAATAATAACAGATTGTATATCTGCATGATCAGCACAATAAATCAGTGTTTCCACTTTGGTGAACAGCTTTAGTTTTTCGCCTACCTTCTGATTTGTTTGAATAAAGTTTTCGCTATGCGCCTGCCCGATATTGGTAAATAATCCAATCGTTGGTTTGATGATTTGTTGGAGCTTCTCCATCTCATCGGGCTCAGAAATACCAGCTTCAAAAATGGCCAGCTGATGCTGTTTATCCATCTGCCAAACCGAGAGCGGTACTCCAATCTGTGAGTTGTAACTTTTTGGGCTTCTGATAATTGTCCTGTCAGGACTTAAAAGCTGAAAAAGCCATTCCTTGATAATGGTTTTTCCATTAGAGCCGGTAATACCAAGCACTGGTATCTCAAATTGTCTGCGATGCCATGCGGCCAGCGTTTGTAAGGCTTCCAGACTGTTATCCACCTGGATAAAAGCAGCCTGCTCCATTGATTTCCAATCTACTCTTTCGTGACTGATCACAAAAGCACGCATACCCTTTTCGTAAAGAGAGCGAATGTATTTGTGCCCGTCGTTCCTGCTGCTAACCAAAGCAAAAAACATACAGGACTCGGCTGTAATCAGTTGTCTGGAATCAATAATCACATCCTGAACAACCAAATCAGCCGGGCCTTCGCTCAACACTTTGCCCTGCATTATTGCTGCCAGACTTGTTATGGAATAACTTTGATGTAGCACAGCGCTTATTCTGTTGCGTTTTGCGGAAGCGGATCGCTTGTCATTTCAGCATAGGCCGCCCTGTTTTTGAGTACATCAATCGCTAGATAAACAGCTTGCCTGAACGACTCTTCTGAAGCTTTATTTCCGCCGGCCAGCTCATAGGCTGTGCCATGTGCAGGTGAAGTACGTACAAGTGGCAGTCCGGCAGTAAAATTTACCCCACCATCAAAAGCGATACTTTTAAAAGGCGCCAAAGCCTGATCATGATACATGCCCATAACGCCATCGTATTTTTTCCAGGCTCCAGCGCCAAAAAATCCATCAGCAGGGAATGGCCCAAAAACCAACACACCTTCAGAGCGCAGCTTTTCCAGGGCAGGATTGATCACCTCAATTTCTTCGCGACCGAGCAAACCGCCATCACCAGCATGTGGATTAAGCCCAAGCACAGCAATCTTTGGCCGACCAATAGCAAAATCTTCGATCAGGCTTTTTTGTAACAGTTTGATCTTACGTATAATAATTGCCTCATCGATTTTATTGGGAACTTCTTTCAAAGACATATGCCCCGTAAGTGTACCCACCCGCAAATCCTTCCAAACCATCAGCATCAGCGGTTCGGTTTGTTCAAAATGAGCGCTCAGGTATTCCGTATGTCCGGGAAAGTTAAATTGCTTTGATTGTATATTTTGCTTGTTGATGGGAGCAGTAACCAGTGCATGAATCTTGCCCTGCTTATAGTCATGCATAGCCATTTCGAGCGCCTGAAACGCGGCTTCACCAGCTGCTTCAGTGCTTTGACCCATTTCGATTTTCAGGTCGTTTTCGGTGCAGTTAATAATATTAATCCTTTTTGGATGAACCTGATCAGCATCTTTCACAAGGTTGAGGTGGACATCATTCAGGTTGAGGTGTTTTTTGTAGAAAGAGGCCACTTTCGACTGCCCGTAGATGACGGGAGCAAACAGCTCGAGCATGCGATTATCAGCCAATGCCTTAAGCATCACCTCGTAACCTATCCCGTTGAAATCGCCATGGGTGATCCCAATTTTAAAACGCATAGTATCTGATTCTCTTTTATTTTCAGCTTTCATAGCCTGATGATTTTAAAGCAAAAGTACGTGATTTTTCTTGATGCTGAAAGCACACATTTGTGATCAGGATATAACATGAGAAGTTACTGCACTTGTGCGGCAGGGTTGAAGAAATGCATAAAACTTGTTAGTTATAAGTTATTAAATTGCCAAAGCCAATGGAGCTAGTGGGTCGTGCTGTTGCCATCGGGAAAATGAAAAGTTAGCGTATGGCTTATGATTCAAAAATAAGCAATTCTTATCAATGGAATCAATTCTATCATTTGCAAATTGCATGGTTCATTTTGTTTTGCCGGCTATGAGTTACATTCTGAAAAACCGGAAAGAAAAAGCTTGGATGGATTTTTAGCGGCACACATTACAAATGTGCGCCAGCCTAGGGATATTCAAAAAGAAATAGGGCAATGGCTCAAAAACGAATAACCTGGTCGATAGAAGCCAGAAATGACTTGATTAAGATTTTTGAGTTTTATAATGATCGAAATGCTTCTAATAAATACAGCATCAAACTTAACCAAAACATACAGCATTCACCGCTAACAATTTCCAAAAATCCCAATGTCTGAATTAAAACATCATTCCAAACAGTAAAGGTAATTAACACTGGTCATTTTCAGATAATTTATGAAATATTCGAAGATCTTATTCTCCTTATTATGATTTGGGATTGTAAGAGAAATCCTGCTGATAAAAGATTAGGGAAGAGGATTAAACGCTAATTATTACTAATGAATGATAGGATATATTCATTTGCAACAGATAGTGACAAGGTTCGCCTTGTTTTCATGGATAGCTATGATAAAAAAAAGATTTTTTTCTAGAGCAAAATTATTTACAATAATTTGTAAACCTTTCTTTGTTTATCTTTTTATAAGCTTTTCCTTTTTAACAACCTCGCCATCAACAGAAACTACTGCTATATAAAAGCCATTTGTTAACTCTTCGATGGAAATACGCTGACTTGTGTTGGATATTTTTTTTAATAGCTGACCCAGATTATTATAAATTGAAACTTCAACATTCCCTGCTTCAAAACCACTAATATTTAGTGGTCCTGACGTGGGATTTGGTGAAAACCACACTTTATTCTCCTCGGCTAATTCTTGGGTTGAAACAAGCCCTTCCGAATCTAACTTTTTCAAAAATATATTGGTTTCAATGTCTGAGCTACCATTTTCTGTGCCCATAATAAGAATGTCGTTGGATGGCAAACCAAGTATATCAACACCAATTCGCGGATAAGCGCTGGGGTAAATCCTATCAGACATACCAGATAAGTCATGATCAATAAACCAAGCGGCAAGCTTTCCATCAATCGTACCCGTAACCAATATCTTATCTGTACCAAGGATACCGGATCCGGTTACAGTGTAATCCTGATGAGCTATATTAAAATATTCCCCGTAAACATTTCCTGTCCCACTAATACCATTAATCAATAGGCCAATGGATCCTCCTGATAGCCGAACAACACAACCTTGGTTAGGTGAATACATATCAAGTCCCGCAATATGCTCCGCACTAAACGACCATATAAACCCAGTTCCTTCATATCTTGTGCAAACAATCAGTTCTTCGCAAGCAAACCAAATTTCATCAGCTGCCATTTGACCGGACAAAAAAACCGGATCGCTAATGATGCCTGGATTTTCATCAGATTCAATAAAATTACCACTTTCAGCATCAAATAAATAATAGGTTATTGGATGGGGAGAGTTGGTAGTTAATGCCGCATGCAACCTAAAATCAGTTCCATTGCTAAGCTCATTCACAGAGCCAAACCAAAAACCCTCGGATGTATCATCTTGATATGACCATATCCCCTCACCTGATTCACTGTTTATTAAGCTCAAAAAACCATAATTGTTTTTACTTCCGGCAAGCGCAATATTGCCGTTTTCTGTTATGCAAAGGGCCATATATTTTGAAGTTTCTTCTGAAGTTATCCTCCAAACTTCCTCTCCATAGTCATTTACTTTAAATGCAAATGCCCGTCGGTTTTCCTGATTTTCATCCTCAAACCAACCACAAACGATAACATTTCCCGCTTGGTCAGCAACATAGGCAACCGGATGATCAACGATACCAATATCATAGGTGCGGTCGTAGTAAACTTGTGATGACATCAGCATGGGGTAAATAATTATTACCATCAAGAAGTACAATCTGGTTTTCATAACATTCTGTTTTTTTGGTTTATATTCGATGTTAAAGGTAAAAAAAATACTTCACAAATCCCCAAAAAAACAACAACAGATAAAGACCCCAAGCGTCGATTTTCAAATCACTAATATTCGAAAGATTGAAATTTCAACATACAACAACGACAACCATGACAACAACGACAACAATGCCAACACTTCACCCCCTCCTACTCCACCGGCATCAGACTAACCGCAGCACCTCCACCGGGAGCAAGCTCAAGGCTCAGGATATCGCCTTGTTTCAATTGCTGTTTTACGATCTTATAGGCTGTAGGGTTTTCATCCCAATGGGCATCGGCTGCATCGAGATACAGACGGGCTTCGTAGGTTGTGCCGGCTTCCAGAAAATCGAGTTTTACTTCCAGTTTGCGGGCATCCTCATTGGTGATAGCCCCTAAAAACCAATTGTTTGAATCTCTTTGCTGACGGGCAATGGTAACGTATTCACCCACTTCGCCGTTGAGGGTACGGCTTTGTTCCCAGTCAACAGCCACATCGCGTATAAACTGAAAAGCAGGGTGGTTGTCGTAGGCTTCAATCAAATCCGGAACCATCTGTATAGGACTGTAAATCACCACATACAAAGCCAGCTGATGGGCCAGGGTGGTATTCACCTGATTATTGGGTTTCCAGGGATCGAGCTTGATATTGAAAATGCCGGGTGTATAATCTATCGGGCCAGCCAGCATACGCGTAAATGCAACAGTAGGCAGGTGATTGGGCGGATTACCGCCGTCAGAAGCCCAGGCGTTGAATTCCTGTCCGCGTAATCCTTCCCGGGAAATGGCATTCGGGAGGGTCCGCCGGATACCTGTGGCTTTGATGGGTTCGTGGGCATTGATGGCAATTTTATGCCTGGCAGCCGTTTCGAGGGCTCGGCGATAATGGTTTACCATCCATTGTCCGTGGTGGTACTCACCTTTGGGAATGATCTTACCAACATATCCGGTCTTAACCGAATGGATGCCAAGTGATTCCATCAAACGATAGGCTGTATCCATTTGTTGATCGTAAGTGCGTGGAGCAGCAGAGGTTTCGTGGTGCATCACCAGTTCTACTCCTTTTGATTTGCCGTAACGGACCACTTCTGCCAGATCGTAATCGGGATAGGGGGTTACAAAGTCGAAAACGCCTTCGCGATCTTCGAAGCCAATCCAGTGTTCCCAGCCGATATTCCAACCTTCGACCAAAATTGCATGAATATTATTCTCCGCAGCAAAGTCAATCAGTTCTTTGGCATATTCGGTGGTGGCACCATGCTTGCCATGTGGCTTGCTGCCGGTGTAGGTATTCATGTCCTGCGTGGCTCCGTAATCCCAGGTTTTGCGTCCCAGATGCATATCCCACCAAATACCGACATATTTGGTTGGTTTAAACCACGACACATCACCCAATTTGTTGGGCTCATTAAGGTTTACTATCAGCCGGGAATCAATCAGCCCGGCAGCGGTTTCGCTGATTTGAATGGTTCGCCAGGGTGTAGTAAAGGCTCCGGTGCGTTTCACTTTGTATCCCAACCTGTCAGAGCCCACCAATTCACTCACCAAATTAAAATTATTGGTGTCGATTTTGATGGTCATATCCGCATAATCCGTGAGGTTGGCTTCGTGAAAACTCAGGTAAATGCCTGCATCCGTTTTCATGGTAACGGGCGTGTTCACAGCATTATAGGGAATATGAGTCTGAGCCAGATCATTGTGATCACGCAATGCAATGGCATCAATTTCGCTCAGGCGGGTATGGTGAAAAAGGTGCTCATAAATATCCCAGTCGCCCGGAATCCACCAAACCTGATGGTTAGCTGTTAAATTGAAATGGGTATGCTCGTCCATGATGATAGTTTCCTGATCATCAGCTAAATTGGGGAAGAGAAACCTGAAACCCAAACCATCATCATACAACCTGAACTGTAACTGAAAATGTCGTGCTGCTGTTGTTTTCTCCTTAACACTCACCAGCATTTCCTTGTAATGATTGCGCACTATGCGCTGCTCTCCCCAGGGCATCTCCCAGTTTTCGTCCATTTCAGAAAACTCCACATTTGTTATTTCCAAATGATTCATCAATGGCGCCTGGTCTTTAAATTCGAAACCCAACCAGGAAGTATCAACAATCAACTGATCTTTAAACCTTACAACATAGCCCAATTCACCTGATTCACCTGAGACCAATGCTACTTCTGTCTTATTATCAGGCGATTGCACACTAACTGAAGTTTTTTTATTCATCTCACAAGCATTTAACAACATGATTACAGCAAAAAGCCAAAAAATCGGGTGACGACCCAAAGTTGAAATGGTTTTCATAATTTATTATTAGGTTTTGAATTACAATTAATCAAAACAAATGTAAGATTTATAAAGCAAATTTCAAAAAAATAGCATTCTGAATATCAAGCCAAACTATGTATAACTTCCTGATTCAAAACGGGCAGCATTAACCGATTTAGGCCTTAGCAATCAATGCAATGGATTGCAAAACAATTTTATGAAACAAATTTCATTTGCAAACAGCAAGGATTCTTCGTAATTTTAGAGCAAAGAAAGGAGACCAACATGAATAACACTTACAGCTGCCCCAATTGTAAAGGATATTTATTAATTGACAATCACCTGATCCTTACTGCCTGCAAAGAAGGAGACCATCTCAACGAAAAAGGCTTTGTGCTTTTGATGAATCCTGAAATTGGTAATTACGAAACCCGATACCACGAAAAGGTGGAAGTGACTGATGGTGAAAAATATCAGTTCTATTGCCCTATTTGCCAGTACAAGCTGCATTCAGACATCAACAACAACCTGGTGATGGTCAACTATACCGATCAGAAAGGCAAGGATTTTGAATTACATTTTTCACGCATCGCCGGACAAAAAAGCACCTATAAAATTATGGGACGCTCAGTGGAGACCTTTGGCATTGATGCCCCGCATTATCTCGACTTTATGCACCTGATGGATATGTCGTAAACAGTCTGGCATTGTAGCAAATTTCTTCGCAGGAAGTCATAGGTTTTTGTAATCGCTTTTTTGTTTATGCTTTCAATTATTTAGTTAAAAATTCCAATAAGTATACCTTATTTAAGAAAATTCCGATAAACTTAAATAAAGCAAAGTCTAAATTAAGTTTTCGCTAACATTCTTAATTAGGGAAGGCGCTTATTTAAGTTTTGATTAAAACTTATAAAACACCATACTTTTTCAGGTAATGGAACATTAGTCTTACACCAATTCCGGTGCCGCCAATACCGCGGTAATTGTCGCGCTTTTCGATGTAGGCAGGACCGGCAATATCAAAATGAACAAAAGGATAATCCGTAAAATGCTCCAGAAATTTACCGGCAGTGATGGCACCTGCTTCCGGGCCGCCGATATTTTTAAGGTCAGCAATTTCTGAATTGAGCTGCTCACGGTATTCGTCCCACATTGGAAATTTTACCAGCCGCTCATTCACTGCATCACCGCTTTCGGCAAGTTTGCAATACAGATCAGTAGCTTTCACTTCCATCGCCACAATTCCCTGACTTCCTATAGCCCTGGAGGCAGAGCCGGTGAGGGTGGCAAAATTGAGCACCAATTCCGGTTCAAACTTTTTGGCATAGGACAGGGCATCAGCCAGAATCAAACGTCCTTCGGCATCGGTATTCAGCACTTCTACCGTGGTTCCGTCAAACATTGTGATCACATCGCCGGGCACATAAGCATTGCCATCAGGGCGGTTATCAGTGGCCGGCACAAGTGCCATCACATGCAAGGGGATTTTGGCCTTTGCCAGAGCAAAAAGTGAAGCAGATACAACAGCCGCTCCGGCCATATCACATTTCATGGTATCCATGGCATTGGAGGGCTTCAGGCTGAGGCCACCTGTATCGTAAACCACTCCTTTTCCAACCAGTATCACAGGCTTTTTGTTAACCGCATTGTCTGGCTTCCACTCCAGAATAGTGAAGGTTGGTGGGTCGATGCTGCCTTTGTTTACCGAAAGTAAACCTCCCATCTTTAGGGCTTCAATCTTTTGTTTGTTAAACACTTCGGCCTTTGCCCCCACCGCACGCACTTTCTCGCTGATCTGAGCTGCAAGGTCAGTCGCACTAAGCTTGTTAAGGGGTTCATTCACCAGATCGCGCGCCCAGTGATTGGCTTCGATCGTGATATTCAACTCCTCCACAAGTTTTTTATCTATCGCATTGGATATGAGATGAATCTCTGATAAACTATTCTGCTTTTCCTTTTGATCTTTGCGGTATTTCAAGAATTGATAATTACCCAGCGCCATACCTTCAGCCACTGCCATCGCTTCTGTTTCCAATCCGTCGTGTGGAATTATTTCCAGCTGCGAAAATCCGTTTTTATTGAGGTATTGGCCTAATGCAAATCCATGTTTGCGACAGGATTCATAGCGTTTGTTTGCTTCAGAATCCTGATCCAGGAAAAGCAAACTGATCCCTGTCGGATAGCGTTCTAAGGTGATCAATTCCTTTTTCAGATCATTGCGTTGCTTCAAAACCCATTTGTTTTCATCAGCATTCAAGCCGGGCAGATCTCCCGAAACAGTTTTTGAAAGCATCAAAAGTTTATGAATTTCTACTGAATCAGCCGAAATATTTCTGAGATGTATCATGGTTATGTTGATTTTTTATAGAAAACGCAAATATACAAATGTTGGGCTTAGCCCATGATCTATTCTTTAGCGAAACGCTCTTCTAGAAAACGCATGATTTTGGTTGTCGCCCCCAGTTGTTTGTGCACATAATCTTTGCAAACTGCTGATGCCTGATGGTAAAATGCCTCATCATGAATCAGTTGATCGAAACGCACTTTCAAGTCCTGTGCATTGTTCACACTAAATGCCCCTCCAAGCGCGAGCAGGTCAACCGCTTCGGTAAACTGCTTGTGCTTAGGCCCGAAAACAACAGGACAGCCGAAAGTAACCGCTTCCTGAATATTATGAATAGCCTTACCAAAACCGCCACCGATATAGGCGTAGCGGGCATAACGATAGGCCCGTGAAAGCAAACCAATCTGATCGATAATCAATGTTTTATTCGTTGGATCAAACTGCTTTTTTGAATACAAACCTACAGAAACAGTCAATTTATTTTTAAGCTGTGCAATATGCGCATCACTTACATCGTGAGGTGCAAAAATCAGGCAATAATCCTCCGGCATGTCAGACAATATTTCCAATAACAGTGTTTCGTCCGGAGGCCAGGTACTGCCAGCGATGATACATTTTCGACCGGCAATAAATTGCGCTATTTCAGGAATTGGCTCAGCCCTGACAGCAATTTTTGCTACCCTGTCGAAGCGTGTATCACCGGCGATACTGTACTGATTGATTCCAATGCTTTTCAGGAGTTCTGCGGAATGCTCATCCTGCACAAAAAAATGCTCCACATACGTCAGGTGTTTTCTGAACCAGGCGCCATATGTTTTAAAAAAATGCTGATTATCTCTGAATCTGACAGAAAAATAAAAAACCGGAATACCCATCTGATGTAAAACCCTCAAATGGTTAAACCAAAACTCATATTTGATAAAAAATGCTGCCTTGATTTGATAATTTGATAATAATCTCCGGGCATTGTTTACAGTATCTAGCGGCATATAAATCACCTGATCGGCCAGTTCATAATCCTTACGGATTTCATATCCCGAAGGAGAAAAAAAGCTAAGCAATATCTTCATTTCAGGAAATTTTGCCTTCACTTCTTCTATCACAGGTCTTCCCTGTTCAAACTCGCCCAGCGAAGCAGCATGAAACCAAAACCATTGCTTGTTATTTCCCTGTGGCGGAACAGGAAAATCCAGTCTTCCCAGCACAAAAGCTTTGGCCTTGGCCGAGCGGAACGATACAATGCGTGCTGCTATTAAGTAAAAATTAATAAATGTAGTATATAACCACCTCATTCGCTTGCCAGTGCTTTAATTCGCATGCTTAAAAAGTTCAATTATCAATAATAATAGTATTTCTGCGGAGCACGTTTATATGTTGGGATCATCCAGCTAATGCGTATGCCAAAAAATTGATCTGTATAGCTTTTATCATCTTTCCGCATCAGGGCAAAGTCGTAATCGCGCAGGCTTTTGGATGAGACTTGTGTAAATTCCAAAGCAATGCTCAAATTCAACAAGCGCGAATTGCTCATCAGCAAATAACCAATTTCCCCTCCGTAGGCCATACCGCCGCGCATCCTGTCATAACCCAAAGCATAGTCATCCATCAGCTGAGGTGCTGTTCCAAATTGTGTTTCTATGCGAATGCGGTGCATCAAATAGCCAAGACTACCCTGAATGTAAATCCCTGAGTTAGGATTTGAACTAAGCACACTAAAAAGCTTACCCGCTTTAACTTGCATATGAAACCCCCTTTCGAACAACGCAAGGCTGGTATACAAGCCGTTTCCGTCAATCACCTCGCCTTCGCTGGTGCTGATACCCTGCAATATTTCAGCACGATTTTTTACCTGATCTCCAAAAATAAAATGCCCAAAAGCACCAAAAAGCCAGTTTTTATCAGTTTTATAACTCACTCCTCCTCCGATTGTTGAGTTATTGCCAAAATACTCGGTAAGATCACCGCCCGGGATTTGAAAAGCATAGGTAGCCTGAAACAAAACAGTAGAAACCGTTGTATCACTCACCCTTTTTTGGGCATGAGTCGGGAAAAAGATAAAACCAAAAAAGACAATGAGAAGAAGCAGTTTTCGCATGGCAGCATTTTTTAAATGCCACAAATTTAAACAATCCGTTCGTTTGTACCTTGTATAAACTTGCTTCACGTCTTTAAAAGAATCAATAATAATATAGCTTATGGTATTTGGGCAAAAACAGAAATGTTAACTATGCATCATTTTTGGAATTAAATTCCCGTGCAAATCCTGTTGCTGCCCGATAGCCGAAACTGTAATACAGGAATGCACCGGTAAAATCCCAATTATATCACCTGGTTTGAACTGATGACAAAGCTCCTTTGAAAGCTTCACGATGCCATGTTCCTGCGACAAACGCGCCAGCCAGGCACCCGGAAAGGGAGCAGTCCATCCATTATCAGTAAACTTTACAAGATAACCATACAACCTGAAACCCTGATCGGCTGGAATAAATTCACTCGAAAAATGCACCGATCCACCATAAATAACCATTTCTTGCCGTTCGGGATGCATTGCCACCACCGGACAAGCCATGGCCACTGCAATATCTTCGAGGCTACAGGAACCAATATGATACTGCATCACATCATAATAAACAAAATTCCCTGGCCGCCACTCATCAAAGCCTTCCAAATCGGTCAACATGGAGCAGGATGGTGTATCTCCCCAACTCAAAACCAAATCCTCTTGCTTAAGTTTTGATTTCAGGGCTTTCATTTTTTGATTGATCTGTTGGGTTTTTTCAGCTATCGCAGTTTTACCGCCCGGTTGATGATAAAAATGTCCGGCATGGGTAAGCAATCCTTTGAGCCTTAAATTATTTGAATCACCAATCTGATTAGCCAATTCCAACAGGCTGTTTTCATCATCCAGCGGAATACCTGTACGGCCTGCGCCTGAATCAATTTTGATGTACACACCCACCAAGTGTTCAAGCAGTTCATCCAGCTGTTTGGCAACTGCCAAATCTTCAATCAAAACGTGCAGCTTTATCTTTCCGGCCAATTCATTTATTTTTTTGATCTCTAATAAATTAACAGGAAATGCAATCAAAATATCATCCCAGCCATGATCAGCAAAATATTTGGCCATACTTACGGATGAAACCGTAATCTTGTCAATACCGATTTGCCTGAACCATTGCCCCACCACACCTGATTGATGTGTTTTGAAATGAGGCCTGAAAACAACTCCTTGCTTATCTGCTTTTGCTTTCATAAGCTGAATATTCTGTTGGGCTCGTTTAGCATCAATTATCAGGGTAGGCTGCGTAAGTTCAAAATTTTGCATATGACGTGAAATTATTCAACAAAAGTACAACATCAATACTCAATCCTGACAGAATGCCTACTTTTGCCAGCTGGATCTTTCAGTTGAAAAGATTACTTTTTTAATATGATTAAAAGTTACAACTATCATCGGCTTCCGAACGGAATCAAACTTATCCACCGGCAAAAAGGCGGACAGATTGCACATCTGGCATTGATGGTCGATACTGGTTCGCGGGATGAAAAGCCAAACGAGTTTGGGATGGCTCATCTGATTGAACATATGGTTTTTAAAGGCACGAAGAAACGTAAAGCCTTTCATGTGCTGAGCCGTTTGGAAAATGTAGGTGGTGAGTTGAATGCTTATACTACAAAAGAAGAAACCTGCATTCATGCTTCCTTTCTGAATTCCTACTGCGACAGAAGCATGGAACTTTTGGCCGACATTGCTTTTAATGCCAGTTATCCCGCACACGAGCTCGAAAAAGAAAAAGAAGTCATATTAGATGAAATCAACTCCTACAAGGATTCACCTTCGGAGCAAATCTTTGATGATTTTGAAGACCAGCTTTTTGACGGACATCCCATTGGACATCCTATTCTAGGAACAATTGAATCAGTAAAAAGATTTAGCCGAAACGACCTGCTTCGCTTTATCAAGCGCAATTACAACACCTCTAAAATGGTTCTGGCACTGATTGGTGATGTATCCTTTTCAACTTTTAAAAAACAGGCCGAAAAACATTTCACCACTCAAACCATCTACCCTTCAAGCAGCTTACGCACAGGGTTTTCAGACTACATTCCCAAACTACAACAACAATCCAGAAACAGTTTTTTAAGCCATTGTATCACAGGAAATATTGCTTTCGATCGTAAACATCCACTTAAGCATAGTATGGTGCTGTTAAACAATATTCTGGGAGGACCAGGTCTTAACAGCCGCCTCAACCTGAACATACGAGAAAAGTATGGCTTTGCTTATTCCATCGAATCACATTACACAGCCTATTCCGATACCGGTGTTTTTCTGGTGTACCTGGGTATTGACCCCAAATCTGCCAACAAAGCGCTGAAACTAGTTCACAAAGAACTTTTCAAGCTTAAAAATCAAAAGCTGGGAACACTTCAGCTTCATCGTGCCCAGCAACAATTAATCGGGCAGCTTGCCATTAGCTTTGAATCAGGGCTTTCTGAAGCACTGTCCATTGCACGCAGTCACTTGTTGTTCGAAGAGGTTGATGACATGCGGACTATTGCCGAAAAAATAAGAAACACCAATGCTACCATACTAATGAAAGTGGCTCAGCAAGTATTTGATACTAATCAATTCAATACTTTAGTTTATCTTGGCGACCAAAAAAATACTGATGCCTGATTACATAACATACCGTTCTCTATTATTTCTGATTTCTATTTTCCTGGTCAGTCAATTCACCAATACACCTTTGTATGGCCAGGAAAAAAAACCAAAATTGGCTGAATTTGGCGTTGAGCCTTTAAAGCCGGCACCAGACTCAGCAAAATACAGGAGCTTTTACGAAGCAGAACCACAGCATGACTCCATTTTTCTGATACAGTTAAGCAGCCTATCCACTTTTTACCAGTCAGCACGGCTGATCATAAGCTTAACAAACAGAAGTGGAGAGCATATCGACCATTTGTGGTTTCAAGTGCGTCTGTTAACCCATGATGCAGCATTTCTCTATCGCGAACAGCCAGTGATGTTTACAAATATCAGTCCCGGACAAAAAGTGAGTTATGAAGTTTTGTGCGAAAGCATTTATCCGAAAGAGATTGGCTATGTTGTTTTACGCCCTGAATTGATCGAACTTAACAGAAACGAAAAACCTATGAAATCCAGTCTGTTCGAGCTCAGCAATGCCACCGAATTTCCTCTGAAAGTTGTTTTGAATACACGATTTCAATGATCAGCAAAGCCTTACAAGCGTATCTTGAGGAGCACAGCAGTAAAACACCTGCCGTTTTAAACGAAATCTATCGTCAAACCCACCTCAAACACCTGTATCCACGCATGCTAAGCGGGTCGCTTCAGGCTGGTTTGCTTCAACTCATTTGCAAGATGCATCATCCAAAAGCGATTTTAGAAGTAGGATCATTTACAGCATATGCTACCGTTGCCATGGCTATGGCAATTGCTGATGATGCGCATATAATTACGATTGAAGCCAATGAAGAACTGGAAGATACTATCCATGAAAACCTACAAAAAGCAGGAGTATTTCATAAGGTAAGTCTAGTAATTGGTCAGGCAATGATTGTTATTCCAACATTAAACACCACTTTTGATCTGATTTTTTTGGATGCAGATAAAATCAATTACCCCCATTATTTTGATCTGTTAATAGAGAAATTAAACCCGGGAGGTCTGTTAATTGCTGACAATGTATTGTGGGACGGGAAAGTTATTGATCCGGAGATTCAGGATGCCGAGACCAATGCCATCAGACTTTTCAACGAAAAAGTCGCGCAGCATGCAGCGGTGGAACAAATTATACTTCCACTCAGAGACGGCTTAAGCTTGATTCGGAAAAAATAATTCAACCACTATTTCGGAAAATCGCTGCTATAGGTACGCATCAATTCCTCTACTTTTTCGACCATTGCCTTTGATCCTATAAACAAAGGAGACCGCTGATGAATGTCGTCGGGTTGTATATCAAGAATCCGTTTAAACCCATCTGAAGCTTTGCCCCCTGCCTGTTCCGCCAGGAAAGCCACCGGAACACACTCATACATTAATCGCAGCTTACCAGCAGGATTCTTAAGCGTTCCTGGATAAATATAAATCCCTCCCCGCAGCAAATTCCGATGAAAGTCAGAAACCAGCGATCCTATGTATCGGGTAGTGTAAGGCCTGTTGGTTTCGGGATCGTCCTCCTGACAATATTTAATATATTTTTTTACTCCCTCGGGGAAATAAATATAATTGGCTTCATTGATGGAGTAAATCCCTCCAACTTCCCCTATTTTAATGTTGGCGTGCGAGAGCACGAAAAGACCACAAGTGGGGTCATAAGTAAAACCATTTACCCCCTGACCGGTTGTATAAACCAACATAGTAGAGGAGCCATAGATGATATATCCTCCACAAACCAACTCAGTTCCGGCTTGCAAAACATCCTCTTTTGTGATTTTTGTACCAACAGATTTACGCTTGTAAATGGCAAATATCGTTCCGATAGGAACATTTACTTCAATATTGGAAGAACCATCCAGAGGATCCAGTGCCACAATGTATTTAGCATTTTTAGTGGTTTCATCGTCAAAAATCACCACATCGTCATTCTCTTCTGAAATAATGGCTGCACATTGCTTACCACTTCTCAAAGCTTTTATAAACTCATTATTAGCCAATACATCAAGCTTTTTCTGATTCTCACCCTGCACATTAACAGAACCTTCAAAACCCAATATCCCAGCCAAACCGGCACGGTTGACATCCCTATTGACAATCTTGGCCGCAATGCCAATATCATTTAGCAAACGAGAAAACTCACCAGTTGCATATTTTACGTTTTCCTGCTGTTCCCAAACAAACTCTACTAAAGTCTTCATAATATTTCTATTGGTTGTTAAAATTTCAAACGATTGCGGAACGAATACAAAAAATAACCGGCAAAAAGCCAGTTAGTGGAACAAGATTCAGCCCAGCAGCAAAAGTACTACCTTTGTTTTTCGAATCCTAACAGAAACCGATGATAAATAAAGTTTTTAAGTTTGGTGGAGCATCCATAAAAGATGCTGATTCAGTGCGCAACATGCTCAGCATTTTAAAAGACTTTGAACAGGAAAAGCTTGTGGTTGTAGTTTCTGCTATGGGCAAAACAACCAATGCCCTTGAGGTTCTCTTATCGCAGGCAAGGAATCAGGATCAGCAGCATTTTGACAAAGCATTCCGGCAGTTAAAACAATACCATAAAGAGATAGTTTCGGGGCTTTTCAATGCCAATGAATGCCATACAGTCCTAAATCAGCTGGAAGCATTGTTCAGCGTATTGGAGAAACAGTTATACCGACAAGATTTAGCCTATGACCAGCACTATGACGCAACTGTTAGTTATGGTGAAATACTGTCAACCACTATCCTTGAAGCATTTCTAAAATCGAACAATATTAAAGTAAAACTGCTGGATGCAAGAGATCATATTATTACAGATTCTCATTTTCGATATGCAGAAGTAGTTTGGGATGAAACAAAAAACAGAATCAGCAAAATTTTAGCCGCTAATCCTGATAATCAAATTTATCTCACACAAGGCTTTATTGGAGGCACCTTGAATGGCCTTCCTACAACTTTAGGCAGGGAAGGTTCTGACTATACTGCAGCGGTTTTTGCAGCATGCCTTGCTGCAAAGGAAGTTTGGATTTGGAAGGATGTACCCGGACTTTTAAACGCAGACCCCAAGCAGTTCAGCAACACCAAAAAAATCAATGAAATATCATACGCCGAAGCAATCGAGCTGGCCTATTATGGTGCAACAATTATTCATCCAAAAACTATTAAACCACTGCAAAATACAGGCATCACACTTTATGTAAAGTCATTTTTAGATCCATCAATACCTCCCAGCCGAATTGGACAGGGGCTGTTGTTAGAAAGCCCCGTTCCCTCTTATATTATTAAACAAAGTCAGTGTCTGGTAAGTATCAGCGCACGCGATTTCGCCTTTATGGGAGAAAAGCTTTTACATGAATTGTTTGGGCTATTAGACCAATTGAATATTCATATTAATCTAATTCAGGTATCTGCCCTAAGTTTATCTGTCTGTTTTGATGAAAACGTGGACAAACTCAAACAATTGAAGCAAAAGCTATCGGATAAGTTTCTGGTGCGCTACAACGAAAAGCTTATCCTTTTCACTGTCAGGCACTGTAATGCCACCTTAGCAGATAAGTTGAATCAAAGTCATCAGGTTTTGCTGGAACAAAGAAGCCGTACAACCTTACAAATTGTTGTACCGGAACTTCATATTGAACAGATTGACGAGTGGATAAAAAAACCCTGAATGCCGAAACATTCAGGGTTTATTACTATCTGATATTCTGTTATTGGATGAACACGCGGCTTGTTTTTTCAAAACCTTCACCTGCTACTTTGATGAGGTAAACACCAGCATCAGGAGCAAATTGAATACGGCTTTGAGAAATACTATTTACATCCTTTTCCAGCATGAGCTGTCCGGCTGCATTCACAACAGAAATTGTTCCCTGGCCAAATTCCTTGGTTGATTCGAAGCTAATTTCACCATTAGCATAACGGATACGCAATTGCTTTTCAATAGCTTCATCCACACCAACAGGACCCCAATCTTCCACCATTACTTCATCAATAAACATACCCATACCATTTTCAGTGTAAGCATGGAATCCCAGGAAGATATGTCCATCTACTCCCGGAACAATCAGTGCCTCGTCAGTAAGCCAGTTTGGTTCACCAAACGATGGGTTTTCAAACACAATATTATCTGCGAATTCAATAATATCTGCATTAGGAGCCCACATTAATCTTAGTGCTTCCTGAGATGCCGGTGAAAAACTTCTGTAAGCAAAAGACACCAAATATTCTTTACCACTTTCTACAGCCAAAGGTGCGCTAATCAAATAGTTATTTAAGGCATCAGGTTGACCATTTGAAGTGAAACATGCAAAAGATTTTGAGCTTTCATACCCAATCAAATTGGTTGTTTTCCACTCCATTGACCCAAAGTCCATGGCCTGCCATTTGGCTGGCAGTTCTGGATGAGCAGCTTCTTCAACGCTTTCAACATATGGATAGTTATCCTCTGCTGCCATGGTAGTAAAGCTGTAAATCATATCGCACTCATCATTCACGCCTAAATTATTACGCGGCTGAATGGCAAGGTAATAAGTAGTTGAAGGCTGCATATGATAAACGAAATAATTATCTGTGATGGTTTCGCCGTTATAAATGTTTGTGGGTAAAACAGCTCCTTCACCATCAGTTCCAAAGTAAATATCATATCCCGAAGCAAAAGCTGCCGGATTCCATGTAATAGTATGATTAAGGAATGCTTCATCAAAACCATCGAGTGGGCTGAGCAGACCAGCTGAACACTCCGGAAGACCAGTAAACTCATCAATACCACTTATGATCAAAGAAAATACCTGGTCATTATTCAAAGGACCATCATGGTCAACATGAATGGTATAGGTGCCGGCAGGAGCATCTGCTATGTGCACCATTTCTACATTGTCAAGATTATTTTTGGTAGTAGTAGTTGCCGCTGCTGAAGGATTATCAGGATCGAGCATATAAGGGAAGAATATGTTGCCTTCCTCATCTTCTATGCGAAGATCCAGGTCGTGTACAAGAATTGGTGTACGTGGATTTAAAGAAGCTGCTGGCACAGAACCATGTGGATCAGTCCAACTAATGGTAACACGCAAGGGGTTACCTCCTGAAACAGTAACTTCACGACTGTAAGAACTGCCTTCTGGTAATGTAATCTCATCGATAGAATTCTGCATCACATCATCTTCAATGATAATATTGGCAGCACGTTCTGCATTCACAAGCCCCCAACCAAAAATATAGTCAGGTCCGGTGGTCGAACCAGCCTCATCGGCAGTATGAATTACCAAACCTTTGAGTGTTGATGCGCGCATTGGATCATCGTGTGATTCCTGGTAAAGCTGTTGCAACAATACCATAGTACCAGTTACATTGGGAGCAGACATACTTGTACCATTATAGCTGGAATAAGACGAGTTAGAGCCAGAAGTAGAAGAGTACACATTTACACCTTTACCAACCACATCAGGTTTAATACGACCATCGTCTGTTGGTCCCCAGCCACTAAAACTACTCATGCTTACACTACCGGGACCTGTGTAATTCAGCACTTCATTTACAGCACCTACGGTTAAAATATTTTTTGCATTACCTGCACCACCTATACAATCATAACCATCTGCACCACCATCTTTTTCAGGCTCTCCACCTGTTCCGGCATTGCCCGGGCCTTCGCCACGATCGTTACCGGCAGATTTTACAATTAAGAAATTAGGGGCGTTATTGGCAATGATATCCCAGGTGCGTGCCTGTGAATTATAAAAGCCAAAAAGATAATCTTCGTCAGGAGAAATTCCACTGTTACCGTACCAGTCCCAACCATTGTCATAATTCCATCCACGAATCTGACCCCACGAATGGTTGGCAATTTCCATACCTGCTGCTGCAGCATTACTCATTTCACCTTCAACACTGTTCCAGTCATGCGACCTAAGCTCTGCAAGCGGTGCCATACCATGTGCCTCACTATTAACGCCTCCTGCAATTACTGTTCCGGCAACGTGAGTAGCATGAGCCGACATGGAGCTGGCTCCATCACCCAGGATGATGCGTTGCGATCCGGTTTGGTTAAACTCCTGGTGTGTATTACGCACTCTTCCGCCATCCCAAATACCAACTTTATCATATCCTTCACCTTCAATTATCACACCAACTGATCCGCCTTCCCATAACTCGTTGGCACGTGTGGTGATAGCAGCTCCTAAATTATCTGTTTTAAAATAAACCGGTTTACCATCAGCCACATCAACCAATTGAATTACTGTTCCGTCTTCCAGTTCGCGCCAGATTTCAATATTATGTGCTTTTGCATAAGCTTCTGCACGCTTTTGCATTTTTTTCCATTCTTTGTTTTGCTCTTTAGCAAGCTGTTGTAGTGCAGCTTTATTTGTTGCATTCTGAGCTGTTGCACCAAATACAAAAGCCAGACTGAGCACTGCTGTCAGTAATAAACTTTTAAAATTAATTCGCATTGATCTATAAATTTAGGTTGAAAACTTAGAAAACAAAAGTAATTATTTTTAATAATACAGCCCTTTAAAGCTTATTTGAAGTATAATTTTAAGAAAAAAACCATCCATCTGCCCCCTTTTGTGCGGGATTTTGAATCAAACAAGCTACAAATCGAAGACAGTTTAATGTTCAAATTCCCTAATCCACAATACAATGTCTTTATCTGTTTCGGGATTTTCAGTTTCACAAAACATCCCTTCTTACTATCTTTGCCAAAAATAATTTTATGCAGTCATCCATTGTTATTTTAGCCGGAGGCGGACCGGCACCAGGAATTAATACCGTAATAAGCACTGTTGCAAAAGTTTTTTTGAAATCCGGATATAGGGTTATCGGACTTCATGGTGGTTATAAAAGCCTGTTTTCAGAAAACCCTGAAATGATTGATTTCACTTTCGAGTTTGCTGATGATATACAAAAACAAGGAGGCTCAGCTTTAAGAATGAGTCGCCATAAACCAACAGACGCTGAATTCAGCACAAGATTCTTTAAAAATTATAATGTAAAGCTTTTGGTCACCATTGGTGGTGATGACACGGCTTCCACTGCTAACCGTATTTCCAAATTTTTGGCTGAGAACAGCGTTAAAATCCAAAATATTCACGTACCAAAAACCATTGACAATGATTTGCCGCTTCCGGAAGGTTCGCCTACTTTTGGCTACTATTCAGCCAAGGATGAAGGTGTAAGGATTGCTCAAACCATTTATGAAGATGCCCGCACAAGCGGCAACTGGTTTGTAGTGTCGGCAATGGGGCGCGAAGCAGGCCATCTGGCTTTTGGAATAGGTGCAGCCTGTCACTACCCTATGATTATCATTCCGGAAATGTTTAATAAGGTTCCGGTTACTTTCGACCGCATTACCCGTCTGATTATTTCTGCTATGGTAAAACGTAATTTATTGGGCATTCCTTATGGTGTGGCCATTGTTAGCGAAGGTGTATTTCACTTTATGACAGATCAGGAAATTGAAAGCTCCGGAGTAAATTTCACTTATGATGATCATGGTCATCCGGAGTTGGGCAATGTAAGTAAAGCACACATTTACAATATGCTGCTTCAATATCGATTGAAAGAGTTAAAGCTCAACATTAAAAGTCGTCCAGTAGAGCTGGGATACGAACTAAGATGTGTTCGTCCAACAGCTTTTGACCTGATGTATTGCGGCTTACTGGGATATGGTGTTAAAGAACTGTTTGACAGGGGTATAACCGGAGCTATGGTAACTTCAAATCCTGCCGGGGAATCTGCTCCTTTATATCTTAAAGATGTTGAAGATGAGCATGGTAAAGTGAGGCCAAGGCTAGTTGATCTGGCAGGTGAAAAGGCCGAAATGGTATTCAATAATGGCTTGCAATACATTACCGAAGAAGATTACACTGCTGCCAAAGCTTATCTTGATGACCCTGAACATTACGATTTCAAGAAGATCCTTAATTGGTAAGTCATCATTTTGATTGAGTCCGAAGACTTATATATCCAGTTTTAAAGCCTCAATTTTGTCGGCCAATACTGCTGATAATTTGTAATGTGATTCATGCGTCCAGCCTGCAATATGTGGACTTAAAAGCACATTAGGCAAGGCAAGCAATTCCTTAAATTCATTAGGTAGTGCTTCGGATTTGATGTCTTCAAATGAGAATTTTTCATATTCGAGCACATCCAAACAGGCGCCAACAACTTTACCATTTTTGAGTGCGGCTATCAGATCATCGGTCTTTACATTCCTGCCACGGGAAGTATTAATCAGTACAATGGGCTTACTAAATTTTGACAAAAAAGCATCATTCACCAGGTAATCTGTTTCTGATGTGAGCGGAATATGCAAGCTGACAATATCTGCCTTTTCGAATATTTCGTCCATCTTTGCTTCCTTAACATAGCCATTCGAAAAACCGCTTTTATATTTGTCATAAGACAGAATTTCGGCTTCAAAACCAGATAATTTGCGTGCGGTAGCACTTCCGGTATTGCCATAACCTATCAGCCCGATTGTTTTTCCTTTAATTTCTGTTCCACGGTTTTCTGCTCTCCTCCATATGCCCTGCCGTACTTCGCGATCCACTTGTGGCAGCCTATTAAGCAAGGCCAATAACATCCCTACAGCTTGCTCGCCCACCGCATCGCGATTTCCTTCGGGAGCATTCAGGCACACAACTCCACGCTTTTCGGCTAGTTGAACATCAATATTTTCCATACCTGCTCCTACCCTGGCAATAAATTTCAGTTGTGTAGCAAGCGGCAGGATTGTTTCATCCAACGGAATTTTACTTCGTACTACAAATCCTACATATTGATCGGCAATTTTTTTGTAAAAATCAGCACTCTTCTCATCAAATGACTCACAGATAAACCCCTGCGCTTCAAGCCTGTCTTGTAAAACAGGATGAGCAGAATCAATGAATAACACTTTGCTAGGCATACCAAATACAAACTTTTATTTCAGCAGTAAAGCTACGGTTTTATTCAGTTCGTCGGCTGCATCACGTATCAAAGACTCATCGGAAGGATACGGGATTGCGGCTTTTTCGGATAGTTTAAGATTATGCTGGCTAAGTGCTCTCTTATCTCCGGAATAACGAACATAAGCATACTCAAAGGCAGAAGCAACATCAAAAGGACTAATCAATAAAGCCTTTTTACTATCCATTGGCTTTATTTGCAAATAACCCTTTAAGCTGGCAGATTTTTGTAATTCATAACGCACCACTTCTGCCTTTGCATTTTCATATTGCTCAGTGAAGTTTGTTTGGCCGCTTTTGTGTGGCGACACATCTATTTCATTCAGAACGATGAGCAACTGATACGTATTTCCTGATGCAAGTTCAGGAGAAAAAATGATTTTGTTCTGAATTGCTGAACCAGTAAAATGCTCAGAGCTTAAAATTATTTCGGCCAGACCGTCAGGCAATTTAATTCCTGTTTCATTCTTAAACCCTAACAGAATATTATCTGCAATATTAAACACTGCCATCCGCATGTTTTTATCCAATGCCGGAAAAGCCGGATTTAGTTTTTGAAGCTGTTCCAAATAAAGTAAGGCTTGTTTACTGTCTGATTTATCTCCTGTTTCAAGCAGCTTTTCTGCTATTCCGCTGTAATACTGCGAAGCTTTGATTTTTGCTACCTGAATGTCCTCTTTCAAATCAAGTGGCTTATAGTCGATCTCGTGCCTGATTGCTGCAGTCAAACTCCCCGCGGCGTTAGCCCTTTGCTGTATGTTTTGCAAATGAATATACACTTCCGGCCAAATATCCGGTTGTCCGGATGCTTTAAGAGCCTTTACAGCATCATGATCCCTTTGATTTGTTGTATGATACACTTCTTTCAACTGCAGTAGTTGTGTTGCATTTAAGCGGCCATCCTGGGATTTTTTCAGCAATAAAGCGAAAGCCTCATCATACTGTTTTTGATCAATTAGTTTTTGAGGCGAACTACATTGGAAAAAACTAAAAACTATCAATATAAAAAGCCATCCAAGTATGGAAGCTGCCTTACTATCATTCTTCATAATTATCTCTTTTTAAACATTTTGATCAAGAGAATTTTGACCCAAAGGTCATGTAAGAATCAAATTCAAAATGTTTGATTTTTACGCTATAACATACAAATTTTGAACCAATTTTTCTGTTTTGAGATTAATGTAGTAATTTCGGCCTTTATTTAACAGACAGGTACAAAACCTGTAATCCCTTTAAGAACAGAATATGTGGACGCTGCTTACCCGTTTCATCCTGCGAAACCGACTGACAAATTTAATCATCATTATTTTTGTTACCTCCTTGATGGGTTGGCTTGGCACTCGCGTACAAATGAGCTACGAAATGGCTCGTATGCTACCCGAAAGTGACTCAACAATAATACTTTACGAAAATTTCAAAAAACAGTTTGGAGAAGACGGCAGTGTAATGTTTGTAGGGCTTCAGGATGAGAAGCTTTTTGAACTGGATCATTTTCGGGCCTGGTATACCCTTACTGAAAAAGTTCGTGAAATAGAAGGCGTTGAAGAAGCCATTTCCGTTGCCAGGATGTTTCAACTGGTAAGAAACGATAGTCTCAAAAAATTTGATTTTAAACCAGTCATCAGCACCATGCCGCAGACACAAGAGGAACTGGACTCCCTACAAAACATGATTTATCAGCTGCCGTTTTACGAAGGCCGGCTTTTCAACAGCGAAAATCATGTAAGTATGATGATGATTACACTAGACAAGCAGGTGCTTAACACCAAAAACAGGGTTGCCCTTATTCATGAAATCGAATCCACGCTTAACACTTTTTCGGATGATTATGGCATAAAACTCTACTATTCGGGAATGCCTTATATCCGGACCATCACTTCCGAAAAAATACAGCAGGAGCTGGTGCTTTTTATGCTGCTCTCACTGCTAATGGCTTCCATCATCTTGTATGCTTTTTTCCGTTCATTCAGGGCAGTGTTTTTTATTATCGTCATCGTGTTGATTACTGTAATCATCATGTTTGGCACTTTGGCTATTTTTGGCTTTAAAATCACCATCCTTACAGGAATTTTGCCTCCTTTGCTGATTGTAATAGGCGTTGAGAATTCGATATTTCTGCTCAACAAATACTACAACGAATTTTACATTCATGGCAATAAAATAAAAGCTTTAAGCAGGGTTATCCGGCGTATAGGCGCTGCCAACCTGCTTACCAATGCTACTACAGCAGCTGGTTTTGCCGCATTTACGATTACAGGAAACACTTTACTGGTGGAGTTTGGAATTATTGCTTCCATCAACATTTTGATTGCCTATCTGGTAAGTCTGTTTATGATTCCTATCATTTTCAGTTACCTCCCCAATCCGAAACCTCAGCATATTCAGCATTTTGAGAAAGGAAATGTAAATAAGCTGCTGCAAAAAATCGTATGGGTAATACTCAATCGTCGCAATGTGGTTTATATCATCACTGTAATAGCAGTTATAGCCGGTGTTCTGGGCGTAATAAAACTGCGCACAACAGGTAATATGGTGGATGATATTTCTCAGAAAAGCCGTTTATACAAGGATTTAATGTTTTTTGAAAAGCATTTTAGCGGCGTACTTCCTTTTGAGATCAGCATAGACACTAAAAAGAAAAAAGGCTTGTTACGTGCCTCAACATTAAATAAACTTGATGAGCTACAGGATAGTCTGGCGCAGTATCCGGAGCTGAGCAAACCCGTTTCGATGGTGGAAGTGGTAAAATTTTCGAAACAAGCATTTTTCAGGGGAAATCCGGATTATTATGAATTACCCTCCAGTCAGGAACGTAATTTTATTTTATCCTATGTGCCAAACCTGGGTACAGGAGACAAAAAAAGCATCCTCAATTCATTTGTGGATTCAACACTGCAAAAAACCCGTATAAGCGTTCAGATGGCCAATATTGGCTCCGTTGAGATTGATACGCTTCAAAAGTCGTTGAAACCTACCATTGATAAGATTTTCCCTCCCGAAGACTATGATGTCGACATCACGGGAGGCAGTATTGTCTTTTTAGAGGGCACCAATTATTTGGTTAAAAACCTGATATCTTCCTTATTACTAGCCCTGCTGGTGATTGCCATACTAATGGCTTTAACATTTTCATCTTTCAAAATGGTAGTTATTTCTCTCATTCCGAACCTCATCCCACAGCTTCTAACAGCGGCTATGATGGGCTATGCCGGTATTTCCATCAAACCTTCTACCATTTTAATATTTAGCATTGCCCTGGGCATCAGTGTTGATAATACCATTCATTTTTTATCGCGCTACCGTTTACAGCTTTTTCTTAACGACTGGAAAATAAAAGAGTCCGTTTTGGCAGCCCTGCTCGAAACCGGCTTTAGCATGATTTATTCTGCGGTAGTGCTGTTTTTTGGTTTTGCAATTTTTATTCTATCCTCTTTTGGAGGAACAGAAGCTTTGGGTTACCTGGTTTCTTTTACACTGCTAACAGCCATGCTTTCAAACCTGTTTGTATTGCCATCGCTACTGCTTACGCTCGACAAGCGCATTACTACAAGAGCATTCCGTGAACCGCTGCTCGAAATACTGGATGAAGAGGACGACATAGATCTGGATGAGCTGGAAATTGAATCGGATGAAAAACATAAACACAATTAATTTGTTTTGCCAATCAAAGACATTAATTTAGCACCATAATCGCAAAAACCACAGCTATGAAAGGAATCATTCTTGCCGGCGGATCCGGTACCAGGTTGCATCCACTTACTTTAGCAGTAAGTAAACAGTTAATGCCAATCTACGACAAGCCCATGATCTACTATCCGCTTTCCATATTGATGATGGCTGGGATTCGCGAAATATTGATAATCTCGACACCTCACGACCTTCCCCATTTTGAAAGGCTATTGGGCGATGGCAAAAAGCTGGGGTGTAGCTTTTCGTATGCTGAGCAAGCTGTTCCGAATGGTTTGGCGCAGGCTTTTGTAATCGGCGAAGAATTTATTGGCAATGATAAAGTAGCCTTGATTTTGGGTGACAACATCTTTTACGGACGTGGGTTGCAACAATTACTCATCGAGAATAATGATCCTGAAGGTGGCGTAGTTTTTGCCTACCATGTTTCGGATCCTGAGCGTTATGGTGTAGTTGAATTTGATAAGAATCAGAAAGCTGTAAGCATTGAAGAAAAGCCAAAACAGCCCAAATCAAATTATGCTGTTCCGGGATTGTATTTTTATGATAATACCGTAGTGGAAGTCGCCAAAAATATCAAGCCAAGTGCCAGAGGCGAATATGAAATTACCGATGTAAATAAATATTACCTCGAAAACGACAAGCTTAAAGTAGGTGTTTTAAGCAGGGGTACAGCCTGGCTCGATACCGGCACCTTTAGCTCATTGCTGGAAGCCTCACAATTTGTAGAGGTGATTGAAAATCGTCAGGGATTAAAAATTGGCTGTATAGAAGAAATTGCCTTTAGCAAAGGGTTTATCAATGCTGATCAGCTCCGCAACCTTGCAGAACCCCTGTTGAAAAGTGGCTATGGCACCTATTTAATGAACCTTCTGAAGTAAACCCATGACCCGCATACAACAACTCCAGCAAGAGATAAACACACTCATCAGTCAACAAAAGTTCGAAGGCAATCCTCCGGCGCTTTATGCACCGATTGCCTATATCATGGATCAGGGAGGAAAACGTTTGCGTCCGTTGCTTACACTCCTTGCCTGCGATTTGTTTGAAGGCAATATTCAGGATGCTTTGTATCCGGCACTGGCTGTTGAAGTGTTTCACAACTTCACACTTGTACACGATGATATCATGGACAAAGCTCCGCTAAGAAGAGGTAAGGAAACTGTTTATAAGAAGTGGAACGCCGATATTGCTATTCTTTCGGGTGATACCATGTTTGCGATGGCTTATCAATATACTTTAAAAACAAAAACCAAGCTTGTACCAGCTATTCTTGAAGTATTTAGTAAAGCTGCTATTGAAGTGTGTGAAGGCCAGCAGATGGATATGGATTTTGAGCAAGATGACAGTGTAAAAATTGATGACTACCTGAATATGATCAGGCTCAAAACAGCTGTTTTGCTGGGAGCGAGTCTCGAAATAGGTGCGGTTGTTGCTCAGGCCGATTCAAAACAGGTGAAAGCCATTTACGACTTTGGCATAGCATTGGGCATGGCATTTCAGCTGAAGGATGACCTGCTTGATGTTTATGGAAAGCAGGAAGATTTTGGTAAAATGTCAGGAGGTGATATCGCTGCCAACAAAAAAACTTACCTTATCCTTAAAGCACTGGAGCTGGCTGATGTAAGTGTTAAGGAAAGACTTAAATGGCTTTACAACCCGCAAAACAATGTTGATGAATCATCAAAAATATCAGAGGTAAAAGCAATATTTGAACAACTCAATGTGCAGCAGGAAGTATCGAAGGTAATGGAAGCTTATTATCAGCAGTCTATTTCAATTTTAAATGCACTGGAAGCTAATCAAGCCAGGAAAGAAGAATTGGCTGCATTTGCGAATTATCTCTACAACCGTAACTATTGAAAAGCTTTATATTTTAGTTCGATTTCCTCTTTTTCGAGCTGCTTTTCTTCCCATTGTTCCATCAGCAATTCCAGCTGAGCTTTTTGTTTGCCATAAACCTCATACCAGGCCGGATCGCTGGTTTTGTCATGTGCATCGGGTGATGCCATCACTGCATCCATTTTTTCAATGGTTTGTTCCTGCTGCTGAATCTGCTGTTCGATGTTTTCAATCTCGCGCTGGCATTTTCGCAGTTGTTTATCCAATTGCTTGCGCTCTTCATATTGCAATTTATTCAGTGATTTGACAGCAGATTCTTCCTGTTTTTTGTTTTGGGAAATTTCCAGCTCACGAAGATGTTCCAGCTTTTTCTTATCCAAAAAAGCAAACACATCGCCATCATGCACCTTGATATTTGGTTTTCTGAATTCGTAAACCTTGTCTGTGAGTCCCTGTAAAAAATCTCTGTCGTGCGAAACAATCAATAAAGTCCCCTCATATTGCAACAAAGCACTTTTCAAAATATCTTTCGACATCATATCCAGATGGTTTGTTGGCTCATCCATTATCAGCAAGTTTACCGGAAAAAGCAGCATCCTGGCCAATGAAAGCCTTGCCTTTTCGCCTCCCGACAATATTTTAACCTTTTTGTCAACCGCTTCACCACTAAACAAAAATGCTCCTAAAAGTGATTTTATCCTTGTTCGCATCTCACCTACAGCCACCTCATCAAGTGTTTCAAAAACCGTTTTCTCCATATCAAGCATATCGTGCTGGTTTTGGGCATAATAGCCCACCTTAACTTCATGCCCGTATTTCAGCTCTCCCGTATAATCCAATACTCCGGCCAATATCTTCGATAAGGTTGATTTTCCTTCTCCATTCCTTCCTACAAAAGCAATCCGCTCACCTCTTGGAATAAGCAAATTGATATCCTTCAGCACTTGCAAACTGCCATATGCCTTCGCCAAGCCTGTAGTTTCGAGTGTTACTTTTCCGGAATGCGGAGCCGGTGGAAACCGAAAATGAATAGCCGAGCGATCCATCTCATCCACAACAATCTCATCCATTTTTTCGAGTAGTTTCACCCGCGACTGCACCTGTTTTGCCTTGGTGGATTTATACCTGAAACGCTCAATAAAACGTTCTATTTCACGTATTTCACGCTGTTGATTAGAGTAGGCCGCCATATCTGTTTCGATGCGTTGCTGCCGGGCTTCCACATAAAAGCTGTAACTGCCCTTGTAGTCATAAATCCTGCCATTGCTGATTTCGATTGTTCGTATAGTAATGGCATCCAGGAAGGTGCGATCATGCGAAACCATCAGTATTGCACCATTGTAGTTCTGCAAAAACCCCTCCAGCCATTGAATGGCTTCAATATCCAGATGATTGGTTGGCTCATCAAGCAGCAAAAGATCAGGGCGCTGAAGAAGAATTTTGGCCAGTTCAACACGCATCTGCCAGCCATTGCTGAATTCAGGCATCGGACGCTTCATATCTTCATGCTCAAAACCCAGCCCTACCAGAATGCGCTCGGCTTCTCCTTCGATGGCATTGGCTCCCAGCAAAGCAATGCGCTCATTAAGAAAACTCAGCTTTTCGATGAGTTTGTGATAGGCATCCGACTCATAATCTGTTCGGTGCTGAATTTCTTCTTCCAGCTTTTTCAGTTGTTCTTCCAGTTGCTGTTGTTCTTCAAAAGCTGTCAGTGCTTCTTCAATTACTGACAAGCTACTGTTCAATTCCTTTTCCTGAGGAAGATATCCAATACTGATGCCTTCCGGAACAATCACCTCTCCCTTGTGAGCTTGTTCCAGGCCACACAATAAACGAATTAAGGTCGTTTTTCCGGCACCATTTTTCCCAACCAGTCCGATACGATCCTTCTCACGGATAAGAAAATTTATATCCGTAAAAAGATTATCACCTGTGAAATGCATGGAAAGATTTTGTACCGAAATCATAGTAAATGTTTAATGGCGGCAAAAATAGGGAAAAGCCATCACATCCCGAATCAGACATAAATTGAATACCTTTGGCAAGTATGGTATTTCTTTTCCTGAAGCAGATAAAAATTCCCATATTAGGAAAAAAATGGTTGGTTTACGCTATCAAAAGATTTTATAAAAACCCTTACACTCTGAAAACATGATATTTACAAATTACATTATAATCTGGCACAGGAATTGATTCAATCAAAGCAAACAATTGTAACAATGAAAAAGCTTTTATTAATTCTTTCCATATTTTCCTTTACTTTAATCTCCTGTAAAAAGGATCGGGAACCACAAGTAGAAATAAAGCCACAATCAACTGATGAAATAACTGTTCCAGGCGATTTCAGGTGGAATACAAGCAAAGACATTCAATTAACGGTGAGTGGAAAATCCAATGGATTGGTTGAGATTTTATCAACTAAAGGGATCGTTTACTGGAAATCATTTATTGCTGCCAATCAGGAATCAATTATAAAATTTAGCCTGCCAACCTACGAAACGAGCCTTCAATTGAGGTATATGAATCAAACCGTTGAAATTGAAATCCAGTCAGCCAGTCTTACGTATAATTTTGATTAAATTATAAAATCAATCAAGCTATGAATAAGCCCATGCAATTAAAAAATATAATACGATTTTCCATTGTTTTAACAGCATTGCTGTTTTTCACGTCTGGAATTACAACAATTAAGGCACAGGAAAGCCTTAAAGTGTTGATAAGCGCTCCCAAAGTGTTGGCATCAGATGCAACCGGTGGCACTCTTATTTCGGAAACTTTTGAAGGTTTTGCTGTTCCACCGGCCAATTTCAACTGGGCACCACAGCCTAACGGATATGCTTCGGCAGTAGGAACCTATTTACAAACTCAGGGCAGTTCCTATGTAAAGGCAGATGACCAATATGGTACTGGCACGCCCAAATACATGTCGATACGTGTGGGTGCCAAAGTAAGACTTAATTTTGATGAGCCAGTAAACTATTTTGGTTTTGCATGGCCTGCAGGTGATGGTAAAAACACCATTAAAATAATACGTCAGGGAGAAGTGATTGGCACTTTTGAGACTGCTGATGTGATTGCACTCATCCCAAAATCAAACACCTATAAGATCACTTCAATTAATGGGACAGAATACATCACCGGCCAATATTACGGCAAGCCCAATACCGGCCAAAACAGCAATGAGCCTTATGCCTATCTTCATTTTGTAGCTACTGACAACCTTGCTTTTGATGCCGTTGAACTTTCAATGGGAGCGGGTGGAGAGTTTGAAAACGACAACCACTCTATCATGATTAACGGCATGCCAAACCTCAATGGTAGTTGGGTAGAACTGATCAATATTGATACCCCAACAGCAACAGACGATTCAGGTTCAGGAATGCCCGGCGAAAGTGTAACCCTGGACGTACTGGCAAATGACAATCCAGGTGATGCTCCCCTGGTGCCGGCAAGTCTTCAGATAGCTGGTACATCTGCTGCCGGAGAATCTTTAACAGTTCCGGGCGAGGGTGTTTGGTCAGTTAACACTGCCACAGGAGAAATTACTTTTACCCCTGATCCTGCGCTCATTGGCAGCCCTACTCCTATTCAGTATTTTGTGCTGGACGAAAACGACTTTGCATCAAATCTTGCCACTGTAACAATAACTTATCCTACCGGCCCCACCGCTGTGGATGATTTTGCCACCACAGATGTAAACACAGCTGTTAGTCTAAACGTTTTAACTAATGACACAGAAGGTTCTACGCCTCTTGTCGTCAGTTCAATCAACTTTGTGAGCGGAACCGAACCTGATCCTTCTATAGGAACTTTTACCGTGAATACTGCAACCGGCATGGTTACCTTTAATCCGGCAAATAATTTTGCAGGCACTGCAACCATCGACTATCAAATTTGTGATCAGAATGACTTATGTTCAGTGGCTACAATTGAAGTTACTATAGTAGCCGGTACATCAAACCTTTATCCTGCAGCCGGCCCGGGAACGCTTGCTTTTGAAGACTTATGGCCAAATAAAGGCGATTACGATTTTAACGACCTGGTAATTGACTATCAGTTTGAAATTACTACGACTACTTCAAATTATGTGGAAGAAGTAGTAGGCACCTTTACTATCAAGGCTTTTGGCGCTTCATTCGAGAATGGATTTGGATTTCAGCTTAGCAGTGCCATTGATCCGGATGATTTGAATATAAGCGGCTATAGCCTTACTGAAAACTATATCACCCTGAATTCCAATGGCACAGAAGCCGGACAATCTCTTCCTACCATTATCGTTTTTGACAATGCTTATGGGCAAATGGAACATCCCGGCATGGGTATTGGTGTAAATACCGAACCTACAGCGCCATATGTTGAGCCTGTTACAATCACCATTTCAATTGATTTCCCTTCAAACACTTACACGCTTAATCAGTTGGATATTAGTAATTTCAACCCTTTCCTGATTGTGAATATGGACAGGGCTGTTGAAGTTCATCTGCCCTATTATCCACCAACCGATCTGGCTGACACAGAACTGCTGGGCAGTAATGAAGATGACAGCAATCCGGCCACTGGAAAATATTACGTTACAAGCGGAAACCTGCCCTGGGCCATTAATATTTATGAAACATTTGACTATCCTATCGAAAAGCAAGACATCATACTTGTCCACCTGAAATTTGCCGAATGGGCCACCAGCGGAGGTGTATTGTTCCCTAACTGGTATCAAAATATCAGCGGATTCCGCAACGAAAGTCTGATTTATACTGCCCCCTGATACAGCGCACTACATTTTACTAAATTCCCCAAGGCTTCACAAATGCTTTGGGGAATTTTTTATCACACCTTCCATATATTGGAATATTGTTACTTTTAAAGAAGATAGTCTATATGAACTCGCTTATAACCATCTGATTTTCTGTTATATATAATTTTGGTATAATTATTGTTATTTAGATTTTTAAAACCATAGAATATAAAATATCAACACATTCACAATATGAAAAATCTAAAGCTATTCCTGTTATTATTTTTGCTGGCTGCTGTTTTTACTTCTTGTAAAAAAGACCGCATTACTGAACCAGAACCTACCATTGTAACAATGGAAGATCTTGAGGTTCCATCAGATTTTGATTGGAAAACCACACGCGATTATCAGTTTGAAATCAGTACGCTTACAGGAGGCATTGTAACGCTTTCGAATGAAAGTGGCACAGTAACCTACCAAAAAGTATTTGTTAATGGTAGCGAATCATATACTATGAATGTTACCCTTCCTACTTATGAAAAGAAGATTCGAATGGCCTTCAAAGGTCAAATTGTAATTTTGGAACTTACAAGTTCATCCCTATCTCAACAGTTCAACCTTTAAAATCAGAGACCAATGAATGCTATCAGTAAAAATAAAATCAGTCACAGGCTGGAGAAAAAATATCTTATGAGATTTCTGTTCACAACATTGTTTGTGCTTTCGCTGGTAATGGGAACAAACGCTCAATCGTTTATCCTTGATATTCAAGGAGAAACTATGAGTTTCACTAATGCTCAGCGTACTATTATAACCAATACCGGAAACAACGGGGAAAATGCAGGTTCAGTTCACCGCTATGATAATGTCATTACAAAAGACGGAATAACAGTGTATGCTTTGATGACCATTGCTCAAAAAGTGAACGCCAATATCACCAATTTTGATGATGATAATATTACCGGCGAGCAAAACAGATTTCAACCCCGTATTGGAGCCACTTCAAACAGTGGTGGTTATGTAGTGTATGAATTGGAGTTTTTCAATACGGAAGATGATGCTTCAGTATTTGTTTACAACTACAACCTAACAGGTGTGGATATTGACGGAAATGGCAGTAACAGAGAATATGTTGAAGTTGGCGGCTACACTTCCTACATGGTAAACAGCAATACAGGTTTAACAATTTCAACCAACAATAACTCAGGAAGAACAAGATTTTTAGGAATTAATTATAGTCTGAGTGGTGTAACATTTGAAAACACCGCTGCTTTCATTGCCAATTTTACAAATGCCAACAATAAGATTTCTTTTGCACTTGGGCAGACCCGAAGCAATACTGAAAGATTTTATTCTGTGCAGATTGGTGTTGCAGGCGGTGTATTTTCAGATCCAACTATCGTAAATAATCCGCTCCCTATTGCAGTTGACGACGTAGGCGATCCTATCAACAGCGGAGATGGAGGCGTTGCCATTGACAATATTCTGGACAATGACTTGTATGATGGTGATGCTGTTGTTCCCTCTGAAGTAACAATCAGCACAGTTACTCCTTTTTCAAATAGTGGGATTGTATTAAATGAAACAACCGGTGAAGTTACAGTTGCTCCAAATACCCCCGGAGGAACATATACAGCAATCTACCAGATTTGCATGAATAATTCGCCCAGCGACTGCGATGTAGCAACAATTACTGTGCAGGTGCTTGAAGCAGATCTGGCAATTACAAAAACTGTTACCCCTGATCCATTAAGTCCCGGACAGTCTATTCAGTATACTATTACTGTAGCAAATAATGGTCCAACTAAAGCCAATGAGGTAGTTGTAACCGACAACATTCCGGCTGGCCTTACTGTTACAAACACCAATCCCTCAACCGGATCATGGTCAGCACCAAACTGGACTATTGGCGAAATGGCCAATGGTGCCTCTGCAACACTTGAAATTACAGCTACTGTTGACAATAGTTTCAGCGGAACTTTAACCAACACAGCTATTGTTAACAGCACCACTACCGATCCGGATCCTGATAATAATACTGCTACAGTTAACTCAGAGGTGATTGCACCTACCGGACCAACAGCTAATGACGATTCTGCTACAACTGAACAGGATACACCTGTGACTATAGCCATACTTATCAATGATGTGGAAGGCGATGCGGCATTGGATCCCACAACCATTACATTTGTTGACGGCACAGCTCCTGATCCTTCCACACAAGGTGTATTTGCAGTAGATGCTTCCGGTATAGTTACTTTTACTCCGGTATCAGGATTTTTAGGAACAGTAACTATTGACTATCAGGTATGTGATTTGAATGCTTTTTGCGATGTTGCCACTATTACGGTTGAAGTAGTAGCAGGAATCCTTAATAATTATCCTGCAACAGGATTTGGCACACTGGGATTCGAGGACTTGTGGCCATCAAAGGGTGATTACGATTTTAACGACCTTGTGATTGATTATAAATTTGAAATCAATACCAACTTTGCCAATAATGTAGAATCCGTTATTGCCACTTTCGTTATCAAAGCATTTGGCGCTTCCTATCACAATGGATTTGGTTTCCAGCTTTCAGAAGCTATTGATGCCAGCGACCTTGTAGTAACAGGATATGAGCTTACAGAAAATTATATTACACTTAATCCAAATGGCACCGAAGCAGATCAGTCAAAGCCTACTATTATTGTATTTGATGATGCTTACAGTCAAATGGAGCATCCCGGTCAGGGAATTGGTGTAAACACTGAGCCAACAGCACCTTATGTAGCACCCAAGACCTTAGTGGTTGAAATCCAGTTTCCGGAGAATGAATACAGCTATAACGAGCTTGATATTGCTAACTTTAATCCATTCCTGATTGTAAATCAGGTAAGGGGTGTTGAAGTCCACTTACCTGATTATCCACCAACTGATCTTGCCGATCCTGCCTTACTTGCCACTTACGACGACAACAGCAATCCGGCAGAAGGCCGATACTACAAAACAGACAATAACCTGCCCTGGGCGATCAATATCTACGAAACCTTTGATTATCCAATAGAAAAACAGGAAATATTGTGGGCTCACTTAAAATTTGCCGAATGGGCCACCAGCGGAGGTGTATTATTCCCTAACTGGTATCAAAATATCAACGGATTCCGCAACGAAAGTCTGATTTATACTGCCCCCTGATACAGCGCACTAATTTTAACTAAAACCCCCAAAGTTTTTTGAACTTTGGGGGTATACTTTTAAGCGGAAACTCAATCGCTCAGCTGAATGCTTCCGCCATACAAAGTTTCGCTGATATGCGCCGGATTGTTAAGATCTGTAAGCGCCAAACTTGAAACCATAAAAACGAAAACCTCAACTGTTCGACCGATCCAGTTATCGGGCAGGGTGATCACTGCCGCTTGCTGCTGACGCGTTGCACCACCAAGTTGAGTGAAACCTTGTGCTGACTCAGCATCATAAATGCCGATCATCAAGAGGTCGTCATTGCCACCTTTGTTGGTTCCCTGCTCGTGTTGCCAACTCAGGTTTAAGCTTTTGGCCGAAGCCGAACTTACCATTAAACCTGTTGGAACATACAGATCACCCACACTCAGTTTCACCTTACTGAAATCAATAAACAAATCAGGGTATTCTCCACCAATAGCATTGGCCAGATTATAACGCATAGCTTCGTTGTGAGGCGTAGTTTCAGACGCCATCGCTCTCCAGCCAATACGAACCAGCGCTCGCTGTGTCGACAAAAAATGACCCATCAGTGCAAAACGTGTACGCACATTCTGTTGAAGATCAGTTCTGGGGTTACTAACACTTGCAGGGCGGATTCGCATCACACCCGTGCCTTTCCAATTCGAGCCAACAATATTGCCAACTCTTCCTTTGAAGCCTCCATGGACTCCCTGGTTAAATTTTCCCATTTTAATATGGTATTTAATTAAACAAAAAAACAGTTAATAGCACCTATACAAATACCGGTGCATTAGGCCGTGCCAAACTGAATTTGCGCTGCAATTCACCAGAATTCCTAATGCTGTCAGGACACAGCATAAAGCAAATTTTCAAAAACTGACAGCAAAGCGCAAAAAGGTGCAAAAGCTGACAGCAGGAAGCAAAGCATGACAGCATGAAGCAAGCTTAACATGTATTAGAATTGAGTCATAACCGAGATTATTTGTAGTCAAATTTCCATCATCAAGCCTATTAGTGGCCTCAAACAGGAGACCTCAAGGGAAGCAACAGGGGACAATAAGGGGTGTTTCAGGGGTGTTGAATATGTTTTGATTGGGGCTTGATAAATCTAACCAGTTAAACGTCCAATTTGTCCTACAGCAAGACAATACTTCAACTATTTATAAATCTGTCTTTTAGATTAAATTTCAGGTGAAAATAGAAAAATACCACTAAAAAGTTAACCAGGCTATTGAATAGAAATGAATCACTCCTGTTTTTGGTTGTCACTATAAATAAACACTTGCTTTTTTTGCCCATGGAATAGCCATATAACCTCAAAATTCTTTACTCAATTGGTTCATTAAGCAAACGGGAAACAGACATCTATTTTACCTAAAAAAATAATCTATTCTGTTATTTATCTGCTTATCAGCAGTTTGTGAGTTTGTCCTTTTATAAACTGCCTTCGCATTGTATTTTCGGAAGCATAAAAAAGTAATAAAACTTTGCATAAAGATCTTCCATATCTGTTGAAGGAATTGGCTCGGGAAAGTCTGATGGATAATCAGATGTATACCCTGGCATTGGAAGTTGCCGAAGAACATCAAAAGTTAATGGAAGATTTTAAACACTTTATACAAATGAATACCGAAACAACCAATACAGTTAACAAGCCTGCAAGCCGTAAAAGCAAAACCAAGCCTAACCCAAATCATCATATCCCACATCCCGGTTTTTGGACTTCCAATCAGGTGATGGCCTATCTGGGTATCAGCAAACGCACGCTACAAAACTATCGCAACCGAAAGCAAATACCTTTCACCAAATTCAATGGTAAAATCTATTATCCGGCTGCTGCTGTCAAAGCATTGGTGTATCCTAAAAAGGAGATAAATCAATCTTAGAGATTAAGTACTTTATACTATTGCTGTTATTGATAGCATCAATACAACAATAAGTAATGGTACTGACAAACCAAATACGAAATACGATAATCCTACAAAGTGAGATATTGATGATATATGCACTATTAATTTTAACAAGTATCATTATATACTGACCTTTACTAATAAATCAGGCTTGCAAATGCTTGTCATCCCTCGTTTCTTTGTCAAAAAGTAACAAATAACCGGCAATTAACGACAAATAGACAGTTGATTTTTAGATTAATGCTTTTTATTTACACCATAATTTAAACAATCATTTAATGTCAAAGAGCATCCCGAAATACCTGCTTCTAGAGCCGAAAAGCTTTTCGGGAGAAGATCAACCGCTCATTAAATTAATAAATGAAATGAAGACCGAACTATATAAATTAAAAACAGATACTGAACAATTGAAAAATCAAAATACAACAGAAATGAAAGCAGCAAGGACAGCGGAATATGGCACTACACAATGGATGACTTCTGAGGATGTAGTAAGGAAATACCCCATCAGTAAAAGAACACTTTTTAACTACAGAAAAGATGGAAGGATACCCTTTGAGAGGTTTCACGGCAAAATTTTCTATCATTCGCAAGAGGTAGAAAAAGCAATGGAATCAAACAAGATCTTGAGGCGAAGTTGATTTACCTTGTGAAGTCTGTTAAACTTTTCGCAGATTAGAAATATCCATTAACCTTTTGCTCTGTAAGCTTCATTTCTTAACATCGAAAAAATATCTTCCAATTTTTTGATTTTCTTCATTTATTCCTTACTTTTAACCCATCCAAAAAACACTGGGTACAGCCACAAGATAAACCTTAAGGCTAAACCTGACCAAAACTATCAACCATGCGATTCCGACTCTCGTTAGTTGTGACAGAACCGTCGCACGTCATTTTGCCGATCAATTATCAGTATCCCCTCTCGGCATGGATTTATAAGACTATAAATTATGGGAATCATGAGTTTGCCAATTTCCTGCACCAGAAAGGATTTAGCACCGCAGGCAAAGCCTATAAGTTTTTTACCTTTTCGCATTTGATGATTCCCCGTAAAGGGATGATGATAGCTGGTGACAGGATCATATTAAAAACAAAACAATTATCACTTGAAATCAGTTTTTTAGCTCCGGAAACAATGCAGCATTTCATCAGCGGTTTGTTTAGCAATCAAACGTTCAGGCTTGGCGACAAGAAATCCGTAGTCAGTTTCAAGGTAGAACAGGTGGAAACCATCCCCATACCAGCATTTAAGCCGGTGATGGAATATAAATGCCTTAGTCCGGTCATCATCAGCACCAAAACAACCGAAAGCCGCTATGCACAATACCTTGCGCCAGACAGAACAGAATATGAAACACTTTTCGTGAACAACCTCGAAAACAAAGTCCGTGCAGCAATCCATCACGGCTTGATTGAAGCAGTCAAAGAAGAAGACATACAACCTACCTTTATACTAATTGGAGAGGCACACTCCAAAAAGATAACCATAAAAGCCGACACCCCCAACGAATCACAAATCCGCGGTTTCCTCTTCCATTTCCAGCTGCAAGCCCCCCAACTGTGGCACAAAACAGGCTATCTGGGCGGCTTTGGCGAAAAGAATAGTTTGGGAATGGGGTGTGTGGGGGAAGGTGGGGGTCCAAGTTTCTCTATTAATTCACATTAATTTGGTAAAAATGAATAAAAAAATTTACTTTCGCATCTCAAACAGAGATAGCTTAATTGGAAAAAGCCGGGCAAACGAAACCCGAGATAAAGGTTCGAGTCCTTTTCTCTGTGCACTACGAGAAATCGAACCTGTTAAAGGAATTGAAAGAATTATTGTGATTTTATCTTAATCGACCCAATTTGGAATAAAAACTTAGTATGGAATGAGAATACATTTAAGAATATCAAGATCTAAAGAGATAGTGCCGTTCAACTATCAAACTATATTAACCGGTGCTTTACACAAATGGATTGGCAGCAATTATTTGCATGATGACCGATTATCCCTTTATTCTTTCTCCTGGTTTAGCGGAGGGACGGCCTTAAAGCAAGGCTTAAGTTTTGAAAATGGTGCTCATTTTTTTATAAGTGCTCATGATCAACAACTTGTTAAAAAAATTATTCAGGGAGTCAGAGAAAATCCAGAAATTGCCTTTGGGCTTGCAGTAAATGAATTGATCATTCAGGAAGACCCAAAATTTGAGTACGAACAAATGTTTACAGCTGCCAGTCCTATTTTCATCAAACGATCAATTGATGGGAAAGAAAGGCATTATGAATATCACGAAAAAGAAAGCTCAATTCTGCTCACAGAAACATTACAAAATAAACTAAGAAAGGCAAATTTGGATGAGAAAGGTGTTTCTGTTCGGTTTAATTTAGACTATAGCAGTCCCAGAACAAAAGTTATTTATTACAATAGAATTGGAAATAAGGCAAACATTTGTCCAGTAATTATAAAAGGCACCCCAGAACAAATACTCTTTGCATGGAATGTAGGTCTTGGAAATTCAACGGGAATTGGTTTTGGGGCAATAAAATAAATCAAGGGATATGTTATACATCGTAAAATATTCAGGTCCGTTCGGGTTTATCAAACCTTGGACTGCAGTACGTGATGGCAAAACATTCAGCCAACAATTCCTTACACCTTCAATAATTGAAGGAATAAAACAAAAGCTGGAAGTGAATTCCATAGTTCGGCACAAGTTGACTTATTCGTCAATTAGTGTGCAGCAAGAACAAACGCAAACACGGGGCTGGGAAAAGAAAACTAAACAGAAGATTATGGTTCGGAAGCAGTCAATTATTGAGCGGGGAATAATGATCAACCCAATTCTTTACTTGGCTTTTGTAACGGAGGAAGATGCTCAAAAAAGTGCAAAACAGCATATTTGCTTATGCCGCAATGAAGATGTGCTTTTCCCTGATCCCGAAATAATCCAACTAGATGAAAAGGAATTTGACCAACTAACCGGATTTGAATTGCGGTTTGGGGAAGGTGAAAAGTCGTTCTTAGTAGGCTTCAATCGGTTCGATGAGGTAAAGCCCATGTATGGATGGTTAGAGATTGCAGGCAAACCCGTTAGTGGAATGTAATGACAAACCTCGACCACATATTAGCCAAAGGGGAAGAAAACGGACGTGTTACATTGGTTCAGCATTTGACTGAAGTGGCACTGCTAACTGAAAAAGTAGCACAACACCTTGGATTAGATGTCTCAGTTGCACGAAAAGGGGCTATTCTCCATGACATTGGCAAGGCGAGTTCAATTTTTCAAGATACTTTGAAGAAAAACTTTCAGCGACCTCCCGGATTTTTGTTCCGGCATGAGTTGGCTTCCCTGTTTTTCATTTCAATATTGAATGAAGAAGAAAAGTATCCTGTAATTGACATGATTGTTGCGCACCACAAATCAATCTATAAGGATACAGGCGGCAAAGGCTTACTTGATTTGGATGAGAATGAACCAGAAGTTTTTGAAAAGCACATCAAGGGTTTTGATGTATGGAGCAAAGACGCCCTTTCGGTTTTGCAGCATTTCAATATTAAAACCAAACCAATCTCGGTAGATCAGGCCAAAGAAAGTTTTTATGAAGGGGTTGATTATTGCCTCTCTAAGCGATATGGTTATTCCCAATGGAAAGGGGTTTTGATTGCTGCCGACCATTTGGCCTCCGCCATGAGTGGTTATATCAAACCATTGGAACGAAAGCTTTTCGTTATACCTGATTTAAGCTATTACCACTCCCGAAAAAGCGAGTTGTATCCGTTATCATTGATTTCGACAGACGATACCCGCAAACACACCTTGGTTACGGCTCCAACCGGAGCAGGGAAAACCGACTTTCTGATTCGTCGTTGCACCGGGCGCGTGTTTTACACCCTGCCATTTCAAGCGTCGATCAACGCCATGTACGAACGGATTAAAGCCGATTTGAATAATACTGATGCCGATGTTCGGTTGTTGCATGCGGCTTCAAGCATCAAGTTGGAAAATTGGACGGTTGAAGAGAAGATACTTCAGCGCCACATTGGAGCTTCGGTTAAAGTGCTCACTCCGCACCAAATGGCATCGTTGGTATTTGGGACAAAAGGCTATGAAGCCATGATAGCCGACATCAAGGGTTGTGATATCATACTCGATGAAATCCACACGTATTCCGAAACAACCCAGGCCATCGTTTTAAAGATCGTTGAAATACTCTGCAATATTGGTTGCCTCGTACATATTGGAACCGCTACCATGCCAACGGTTTTGTACAACCGATTGGTTGAAATACTGGGTGGTGCTGACAACATTTACGAGGTGAAACTTCCCAATGAGGTTTTGGATACGTTCAACAGGCACATTATCCATAAAGCCGATTCAATGGAATCGTTGAGCAGCGTTATTGACGAAGCCATTCAGCAAAATCAAAAAATACTGTTGGTTTGCAATCAAGTGAAACGGGCTCAGTCATTATTTTATGATCTATCAGGACAGTATCCGCAAGTTAAAAAAATGTTGGTGCATAGCCGGTTCAAACGAGGAGTGCGAAGCCAATTAGAATCCGATCTGCGAAACATCTTCAACAACAGCACCGAGGCTTGCTTGGTGGTTTCAACCCAAGTTGTTGAAGTGAGCTTGGACATTAGTTTCGACCTGATGGTTACCGAATGTGCCCCTATTGATGCGTTGATTCAGCGCTTTGGCCGAATCAACCGCAAACGTTCGAAAGAAACCATTGGTAAATACAAACCCATTTATGTTCTTGCTCCTCCCACTGAAAAAAACGATGCTTTGCCTTATGGATTGGAAGTATTGCAACGAACTTACGAAGCTCTGCCCAATGGCAATTTGATGAAAGAGCGAGAGGCACAATCAATGATCGATACCGTTTATCCTTCCATAGAATTTGTTAACATCGACTTGAATGCCGTGTTCAAAGATGGGAAATGGATGATCAAAGAACTTTGGCACAACTCCAAATCGGCACTTTTGGAAACGTTGGATATTGATTCGGTTGCCTGTATTGACGAAGCAGATAAAGAACTTTACGACACTTCGTCTTTTGAAGAGCAGGCAAAAATTGAAATTCCGGTTTCGTACCGTTCTGTGGGCTATCGGGGCTTGGACAAATCGACTAACGGCTCAAAACCCTTTGTCATTCCGTCGAAGGCATACGATAATGAATTGGGCTTTCTGGTTGACTTCGCCAAACCCGAATTTTACAATGTTTCATTAAGATTTTTATAAAAAACAACAGATATGATAGCAGCAAATATTGGAAAAATCTTTCTGGATGCATACAACGAAAAGTTTAAAAGCAACTACTCTGCAAAAGAGTTTTTCGTTGAAAAGTATTATACGATCTTCTTTAACCACAACAAATACATGATGTCTGCTGGCAATTCTCCCTTAGAAAACCCCAAAATTAGTTGGAATAAGATGAGAAGTGGTCAGATACCTTTTGAAACGGTTGAGAAAAGAAATGATCGGTTTACTAAAACAGTTGAGAAAATTGATGCGGGGCCGGCTGATGCCAGCAATGCCATTGGTTTTCCAACATTGGATTTAACAGCCACTACGTCAGGACAAGTTACCAACTTTAATTTGCCGATTAAGACCAATGATATTTATTTTTCGTGGATTGGCAGTGGCTTGGGAGTTGGTGTACAAAGTGGATTATCGCTTTTGTTCAGCAATAAGCAAATTTTACTTGATATATTCGAAGGCTGGCAAGTTTACCGCAATTATTTAAACAGTACACCCAAATTAAGAGGAAACCAAATCAACACATGGAACGGTCAATGGATTGCACACCGTTACGACAAACTAAGTTATGATGAGTCGAACCCAACAGCATCCTTTAATCCGTTTGGTACGATGAAAGATGGAGGGATGGAGGTAAATACTCAATCATGGATAAAAGTCCTCATTGGTATCGCCCGCAATTATCCCGACACATCGTTAACAGCTTATGTCTATAGCTTGGGACAAATGAATATTACTGTGGGCTTTGTACCATTTAATTTGCCTCGCATCCGACAACCGTTCGAACTCTATGACAAGTATTTCGGAACAACCAAACGAGAACAAGTTGAGCAATTGTTTGGATCAGCGATAGGCTTTACCAAAGCTTGTCAGATGGGAGTAATTGGTGTAAATGCCCTCGAACCGAAAGGGTTTAGGGACAGTATGGACAAAGGGGTCGTTCCGAAATACAATCCTAAGGATGAAGAAAAAACAATCAATTTTAACACTTATCAAATATGGTTATTAGCTATGTTGAACAATGAACAATTATGGGAAAAGGCGCAACAGATTGCGACTTCCCTCAACGGTTACACAAAAAGTGACAAAAGCACGAAGACAACAAAAAGTCAAGAAGTTGCTAATTTATTGACTTCCATAAACAAGAAACAGTTTATTGAAGCTTTGATCTCTATCGTGAAAAACAGTGCCGAGACCGATCAATTGGCTGAAATTGCAGAAATTATCCACAACATGCCAGTTGATAATGTGCCTTACTTTTTAACCTTAATCCGTTTTCAATACGAAGTAGTAAGTAAAAAATCTTAAAACGAATAACTATGAATGCTTACATTTATTTAAGAGCGTTAAAACACGCAGAACACACTGTATTTTGTGTACAAGATGGTCAAAAAACCTATTTCGATCCTCAGTTTAATCGAGTTGTTGCATACTCCAGTGGACAACAAGTAAAACGTTCAATCCTTGATGCCTTGACATCGGAACTAAATGTTCAAATGGCTCCTATTACTTTTAATTATAATATTTCGGTAAAAGGTGACAAAAAGGATTTGGAAAACAAAGAACCGTGGTCTCCATGCGACCCATCTTATATAGATCAATTAATAGGTGGATGGATGCGTGCAGGTGATGGTATTACAGTAAAACGACGGAGTCCATTATCAATTTCAGCTATGCGGCCTATACATCCGTTACTTGCAAGAAATGATGAGGAAAACCTTACTTTCGATAGGAGTGATAAACCCGACAGACATCCTGTAAATGTAAGGTTAGGCGATAAACTATTATCTGAAGAAGAAATAGAGGAGTTCTTATTATCAAACAATAGAACCTTACCACGTCGTAATTGGATTCCTAAAAATGTACGTACTAGCGGTCTTTTTGTCTATGATATAGCTATCGATCTACGAACTCTTTTTTCAGTTTCAACCAATCAACATGAACCTGAGTTGTCGAAAGACAAAATTGAAGAGCTAAAAGCAAAAGGTTGGGTGGAGAGTGAAAATGTGTTTGGAAAATGCTTGGTACTTCCAAAAGAAGAACGTGAAAAAGTTATTCCGGCGTTAGCAAGTGCCCTTTTGAACTGGAGAATCACATCGAACCAAGCCCGTACATTCAGCTTAATGGAAACTTTGGCTGTGGCAATCAGCGACAATGCCAATAAACTGGCAGGTGCCATCCGTGCGAAACTGATCGAAGATGGAGAACGTCCCAAGGCCAAACCCATCATTGACGAAACTGCCGGAGCCGATGTTTTTGTTACACTTCCATGCTCAAATTATGTGGTTACAGTTAACGAAAGTGCCGACGCCCTTGAAAAAGCTGAGCAAAAGCTTATAGAACTTATGGAAGCGTTTGACTACGAAAATCAGGTATAATTATTTACCAAATACCTTGGGTAAAAAAATCATCCAAGGTATTTGGGCATTATTCCTTCAAACTATGAAAGCAATTCTTCCACCCAACCACCATATTTATCAGCCATAATAAATTACCCCAAAAATAACCTTAATTAGCATCCCTAACATATCAAACCAACTAAATCCAAACAAAACCACCCACCATCATGAACAATAAAACTTCACATAAAGTGTCTCAGCAGACAGACAGGCACAAGCCATTCCTGTGTGTCGCTCCTAAGGAGCTTTGGGATATATAGGGAGGATTATTTTGTACCATACTGCCGTTCCTACGGAACTGGCATGCTATAATGAGTGAGAGAACTACAAAATATTGGACAATAGAGATTTATGATAAAACAATGCAGCAGATGGAAAACGTAAAAAACCCCAAGTAAGAAATTCTTGTGTGGTTCTTATAAAGCTTTGAGACATTTGGAGAGGTATTTTTGCCAAACTGCCGTTCTCATAAGAGAAAACAGGCGTATACAACAACAATTTTAAACATAATACAATTTATAAAAGCAACAGTACAGCAATAAAGCTTCACCCCAAAACCAGCCTCGTAGAGGCGGCATTATGGTAGCCTCGTTAGAGGCGGCATTATGGTAGCCTCGTAGAGGCGGCATTATAATTGCCTCGTTAAAGGCGACATTATAATAAAATCAGCATTATGGCAAACACCTACACACAAATCAACATCCACGCAGTATTTTGCGTAAAAAGGCGAGAAAACATCATCACCCTTAATTTCAGCGACCTGCTGTATTCCTACATTGCCGGCATCATCAATAAAACCGGAAATTATTCGCTGGCCGTCAACGGCTACAGAGATCATGTTCACACATTTTTCGAATTAAATCCTGCATTGGCATTATCGGATGTAATGCGTGATATCAAAACCAATTCATCCAAATGGATCAATGAAAACCATTTCGTAAAAGGACATTTTTCCTGGCAGAAAGGCTATGGTGCATTTTCCTATGCCCGTTCACAAAGAAACAATGTCATTAAATACATAAAGAATCAGGAAAAGCATCATTCCAAAAAAACATTTCGGGAAGAATACCTGGATTTACTGGAAAAATTTGAAATCCCATTCGAAAACAATTATGTCTTCGAATTCTTTGAATAACAGCAGCCTCGTAGAGGCGGCATTAAAAAAGCCTCGTTAGAGGCGACATTTTAGTATGGAAGAATACATCAAACAGCTCATTCAAGACCTCGAAAAGGTGGCAAATACCCCACCCCACAAACCTTACATTGAAGTGCCACCCCATCTGGCAAACGATTTGGCAACAGCAGAAATTGCCTTGACGCCTTATCAAACCATCGAAGAACTAACCGGCATCAAACAGGAAGTCTTCCCTCAGTTAATCGATCTGGAAGGTGACCAATGGCAAAGGGTAAACGATGCGATCTTCAAAGTGTTTGAAACCTTTCACCTTGACTTGGTAAACCTCCCAACTGATATTCCTCCCGAAGAATTGTATGAGGTACTCACTACCCATTGGGATTATCCGGTACAGTATCTGCCTTCATCCGGTATGGATTTAGAGTTTTGCACCGGCGAACCAATGACCTGTCCTTATGGCGAATACTGTGATTGTGGCGACGATATCGATATCTATGAACTTCCCGAAAAGTTTGCCGAATTAGTAAACCCCATAGCTCAAGCGATTGATGCCGGCTATATTTGCTACCTCAATCCTGAAACAATGGAAATGGAAGAAATCCCACAACAACTGATGGACGACCCGGAAGCTTATGAAATGTCAACTGGAATTAATCCGAATGAGGAAGAGTTAAAACATGAAACATGGAATACCTGCTATGTTTTTGAGCCCCTCGATTCAGGCGAGTCATTTAAAATCATGGAACATTTTATGCATGGAATGGAAGATGAAATCATGCAGGAAGAACTTTTTTATGTCCTTTCAAACAGAAACCCCTTTCAAAATTTCAAGGCATTGATTGACGAATCTGATTACAGAGAACGCTGGTTAAATTTTAAAATGAATTGGCTTAAGGATCATGTGAGAGCGATAATTGATGTTGAAATTCATAAAACACCAGAAGAAACTGATGATGAAATGACCTATTAGTTCAATTTCCAAAAATAAAAACTCAAACCATGCAACGCTATATTACCCAACTCATTGAAGACCTGCACGAAATTGCTCAATTACAGAAGCAGATGGCAGCTAACACTAAACCAGATCACGACGATGATGCATTGCTCAAACACTTCAAAGACATTGAAAACTATATTCATGGCAAAGAAGTGCCCATTTCGGAAATTACCGGTATCTTGCCTGAGCAACTGCCACCTCCCGAAATGCTCAATGAAACCCAAAAGACACAATTATCGGTTGAGTTAGAGAACTTTTTAGAGCATTATAATTTTGCTCTTGATTTTCCTAACAACTATCCTAAACATTTGCGATATCCCTTTATCAAGAACTTTTGGACTGAAAACCACATCCCTATGCGGCATGGCACCATCCATATAGAATTTTGCGAATACGATGAAACAAACTGCCCGTTCGAAGGCTATTGCAACTCATGTTATCAATTTGGTGAAGAAGACAAATACCTCGATAGTAAAGGTTTAGAAGGTTCCAACAAAATCGAAGGAGAATAACCTTAACATTTATCTGTCATGAACATCACCGGAACCCATTTCGCTTACTTTCAGATCTGCCATCGAAAGCTTTGGCTTTTTGCCAATGGCATCAATATGGAACAGCATTCCGAACTGGTTGACGAAGGCAGGCTGATTCATGAAACCAGCTATCAACAGCGCCCCAATCGGTATGAGGAACTGGAAATTGATGGGATTAAAATAGATTATTACGATCCAGCGAAAAAGTGCATTCATGAAATCAAAAAATCGTCAAGTTTGGAACCGGCCCATGAATGGCAACTCAAATATTACCTGTATGTAATGAAACTTCACGGCATCGAAGATGTTTTTGGAATTCTGGAATACCCGCGAACCCGTCAAACCAAAGAGGTATGGCTGAACAGTATGGATGAAGAATTAATTGCTGAAATGCTGAAAAAAATTCACGAAATCATCCACAACGAACAATGCCCTGAAAAGCAAAAGATGAAAATCTGTAAAAATTGTGCTTACCACGATTTCTGCTGGACAAATGAAAACGCCGACAAACCATGAAGAAAACCTACTACCTGATGAACCCGGGACGAATGTCGCGAAAAGACAACACCCTCCGGTTTACACCTGTTGATGAAGATGGCAATGAAGGCCAGCCGCGCTATTTGCCTGTCGAAAATGTAGAAGAGTTCTATTGTTTTGGGTCGTTGGATGCCAACAGCAGTTTGTATAATTTCTTGGGCAAAAATCAGATCAGTCTGCACTTTTTCGATTATTACGAAAACTACACAGGTTCCTTTATGCCCCGCGAACATTTATTATCCGGAAGGTTACTGGTGAATCAGGTAAAGCATCACCTGAGCAAAAGCAAACGCATGGAACTTGCACGCGCATTTATAAGCGGTGCTGCACACAATATTTTAAAAAACCTGATGTATTATCGCAATCGCGGTAAAGATCTGGATGATGCCATAGCTGATATCAAACTTTACAGCCAACATATTGATATAGCACCAAATATCGAAAGTCTGATGGGTATCGAAGGAAATATACGGCAGCGCTATTACAGCGAATTCGATACCATTATTCAGCATTTCAGCATGGAAGGTCGCAGTAAACAACCCCCACTCAACGAAGTAAATGCCCTGATTTCGTTTGGTAATATGATGTGCTATACCCAATGCCTGCGAGCTATTCAGCAAACACAGCTCAACCCTACAATCAGCTACCTGCACACACCAGGCGAACGGCGTTTTAGTCTGGCACTCGATCTGGCCGAAATCTTTAAACCCATGCTGGTTGACCGCATGATATTTAGCATGCTAAACCGACGCGAAATAAAAGCTGACGACTTTGATGCCAAAGTGAATGCTGTTGTACTAAAAGAGAAAGGCAAAAAGACCTTCGTCACCGGATTCGAACAACGACTCAGTGAAACCATACAACACCGAAGCCTTGGCAAAAGCGTTAGCTACCGCTACCTCATCCGGCTCGAATGCTACAAACTCGTAAAACATCTCATGCAAATTGAAGACTATAAACCCTTCAAAATGTGGTGGTAAAAAACCTTTCAATCATTCAACCATTCAACCATTCACTCATTATATCATTCAATCATTCAATCATTCACTCATTATATCATTCAATCATTAATTTATATCTACATGACCGAAAAAGAACTATTCATCGAATCAATGAAAATCCGAACCAAACAATTTGCTGTTGATACTATCAAATTCTGTGAGTCACTACCAAAAGGAAACACCTTCTTTAGAATGGGAGATCAACTGCTAAGGTCAGCTACATCAGTCGGGGCAAACTACAGAGCAGCCTGCAGAGCAAGATCCAAAGCAGAATTCTTCAGTAAGCTATCAATAGTAGTGGAAGAAGGTGACGAATGTGGTTTCTGGCTCGAATTATTCATAGAATCCAAAAAGCAAAACACCAAAGAAGCACAAAAGCTGCTTTCAGAGGCCAATGAAATAACATCAATTCTCGCTAAAGCCCGCAAAACAGTCAGCAACAAATAACCAATTCACTCATTCTTTCATTCTTTCATTCTATCATTCTATCATTCTATCATTAAACCATTCAATCATTAAAAAATGTACGTAATATTAGTCTATGACATCGGACAGAAACGCGTAGGTAAAATGCTTAAATTGTGCCGTCGTTATTTGAATTGGATTCAGAATTCTGTTTTTGAAGGCGATCTGAGCGAGGTGAAGTTAAAAGAGCTTATTGCCGAAGCAGGAGGCATTATGGATAAAGAATGTGACAGTTTGATTATTTTCAAATCCCGACAGGCAAAATGGCTTGAAAAACAGATCGTTGGTAAAGAGCGGAGCAGTCTGGATCAGATTATATAGTTGTCGGTGGACAAAAATAAGCGGTTAAAGAACTAGATTTCACAAGCACAAACAAGCTCTCGCTCTTTGACATCCTGAAAATAAGCAAGATAACAAATCTGTCAGTGAGCCGGTAAAAACATGGTATTGGATATTGACGCAAAAAAGCGCAGAAATTTGCTATTTTTGTAAAACTAAGCTGTTGAAGAACAGTATTTTTTATTGTTTTAGCCAACGGCTATCAATCGAACCATACTGGAATTGAAATAAGATAATTACGTTTACCGTTCTGCAGGTGTACTACTATCAATCGAACCATACTGGAATTGAAATAAATTCAGTTTCGGGCACTCCTCGCAGCGAGGGCGACTATCAATCGAACCATACTGGAATTGAAATAAGTAAATACATTACTGGGGCTTAATGGGTAAGTTCCTATCAATCGAACCATACTGGAATTGAAATAAATTCAGTTTCGGGCACTCCTCGCAGCGAGGGCGAACTATCAATCGAACCATACTGGAATTGAAATAAGCAGCCGTGGCCTGCGCTATATACATGCACACGCTATCAATCGAACCATACTGGAATTGAAATAATACACACAAAAACAGTTATTTATCTAAATTTATGTCTATCAATCGAACCATACTGGAATTGAAATAAGATGAATATGGCTAAACTTCTGAGGCGAAGTTTCTATCAATCGAACCATACTGGAATTGAAATTTGTATGAATCATATACAGAAGATACATTCAAGCATCTATCAATCGAACCATACTGGAATTGAAATTTGAGAAACTCTGAATTTGCGGCCATTTGAAATACCCTATCAATCGAACCATACTGGAATTGAAATTTACCAACACCGTATTCAATCATTTTTCCATAATGCTATCAATCGAACCATACTGGAATTGAAATCCTAATATTACTTTTTAAAGCTTGCTTTATGTATTCTATCAATCGAACCATACTGGAATTGAAATCCTCGAGTGGATCCGCTTCAGGCCTAAACTTACCATCTATCAATCGAACCATACTGGAATTGAAATCAGCTAATTCTAAATATAACAAAGCTGATGGTGACCCTATCAATCGAACCATACTGGAATTGAAATTCTCAATAAGACCATTACCCACATCACTACCTTTTACTATCAATCGAACCATACTGGAATTGAAATAATATAATAAAATCACCATTTCCGTTTGTTACTGTCTATCAATCGAACCATACTGGAATTGAAATACATAATATCCTCGATCACTAAACTCAAAAGACTTTAACTATCAATCGAACCATACTGGAATTGAAATAGAAATCATTTGCATATAAGGGGGTTCTTATAACAACTATCAATCGAACCATACTGGAATTGAAATAAGAGATTACAAATTACAACTTGTTTTTAGCGGTTCTATCAATCGAACCATACTGGAATTGAAATATGTTGATCGGGAATTAACTCCTGAGGAATTCAACCTATCAATCGAACCATACTGGAATTGAAATGGGCAAAGAAGCGTGCGCAAAAAAGATATAAAAGGACTATCAATCGAACCATACTGGAATTGAAATTAAAGTTTGTGCGCTGAAAGCTGGTGCCCTGGATGCCTATCAATCGAACCATACTGGAATTGAAATTCGGTATCTTGAGCAAGCACGATAAACAAGGATCTTTCTATCAATCGAACCATACTGGAATTGAAATGAATTGTTGTGAGTTTACCATTATCTTCATTTCTCCTATCAATCGAACCATACTGGAATTGAAATAACACAAGGTCATTGCCCGGTTTAAATTTTTGTCTGCTATCAATCGAACCATACTGGAATTGAAATTAATAAGTTTCTGTTTCCATGATTGTTTTGATGTTAACTATCAATCGAACCATACTGGAATTGAAATAGTATCAATCAGGTTGATGAAGATACGCTGGCGCTTCTATCAATCGAACCATACTGGAATTGAAATCTTTTAAACTTAGTTGAACCAAAATGATGATTACTTCTATCAATCGAACCATACTGGAATTGAAATGGAAAAACTCTCCATGGCTCAACTCTATGCTGTTTCTATCAATCGAACCATACTGGAATTGAAATTTGTAAAATAGCGATTGAAACCATCTGCCAGTTTTCTATCAATCGAACCATACTGGAATTGAAATTAGATGAAGAAAAACAGCGATACCTGCTAAGGCAATCTATCAATCGAACCATACTGGAATTGAAATAATACAATGACTAACAAAGAAGCAACATATAAAGTACTATCAATCGAACCATACTGGAATTGAAATAAGCAAGCGGCCAAATTTGGGTTTTGTTGCTGTTGCTATCAATCGAACCATACTGGAATTGAAATGTCTTTGGTAAAGCGTTTCACCAGGCGTTTGATATCCTATCAATCGAACCATACTGGAATTGAAATTTGATAGCTGCTTTGGTGCGGCCATCACAGTCAACCCTATCAATCGAACCATACTGGAATTGAAATAGCATAATAAATGCAAAACATCAAATCTTAAATACACTATCAATCGAACCATACTGGAATTGAAATCTGATAACTGTTGTAATACTCTCCCCATCCCGGGTGCTATCAATCGAACCATACTGGAATTGAAATAACAGCTGGCCGTGCTGCGCCATCTGCTCGAAGAAACTATCAATCGAACCATACTGGAATTGAAATTTGTTCCGGGAGCGCAAAAACCTAAATAAACTGTATTCTATCAATCGAACCATACTGGAATTGAAATCCGGTTGCCCTTACACAAATCATCAAGCATGCGAACTATCAATCGAACCATACTGGAATTGAAATGATGTACCTATGCAGCATCTCAAACTTGCCTTTTGAAACTATCAATCGAACCATACTGGAATTGAAATAAGCGAATACTCAGGCTGTGTACGTCATATGTTCCCTCTATCAATCGAACCATACTGGAATTGAAATAAGGCGGCTGTAATACCTTGCCTTGTTAGCCATTTCTATCAATCGAACCATACTGGAATTGAAATGATGATGAAGATAAAAACAAAGTCAATGAAAGTCTTACTATCAATCGAACCATACTGGAATTGAAATGAAAAATTGAAAGGGTTCTTCTGTCCAGCCGGCGCCCTATCAATCGAACCATACTGGAATTGAAATTTTTGATACAACTTATACCACGACAGTAGGGGAGTTCTATCAATCGAACCATACTGGAATTGAAATTGCAGATTGCCACTGCTGAAATCCCTCCGCTACTCCCTATCAATCGAACCATACTGGAATTGAAATCACACAAGAACAAGCCGCCGCAGAATTGATAGGCGCTATCAATCGAACCATACTGGAATTGAAATAAGCAAGGCAATGGGGCGGTTCTACGCTTACGCAGACTATCAATCGAACCATACTGGAATTGAAATAGCTGATTACGAATAGTTTTTAGCTTAGTTGACTTCACTATCAATCGAACCATACTGGAATTGAAATATGCTCTAATACCTTGAATGATTATTAAATGCTCTCTATCAATCGAACCATACTG